>Ga0247733_1000006_pt1 | contig 400841 bp, 476 predicted proteins | sample UWRJL043104R2_FD_180932 | JGI IMG/M metagenome (GOLD analysis project Ga0247733, IMG submission 180932) | Plant litter microbial communities from Arlington Agricultural Research Station in Wisconsin, United States - UWRJ-L043-104R-2 | ecosystem: Environmental > Terrestrial > Plant litter >... | reverse complement strand
ACACACACACACACACACACACACACATCTCTATCGAAGTCGAAGGGAGTCAGCATATGGATGTGTGGTACGGTGCGTAGTCGGCTGACTCGATTCTTCGCAAGACGTGTAAGAGAAGTTCTGTTGGGTCCAACTGGTTTCGCTTGGTGAGACTGTGAGGTAACATGGATTGTTGACGCCGGGGTAGGTGATCGGACTAATGTGCGACAAGTTAGCGTTTTCAAGACCACAGTAAATGAAAATGAAGAAGGGGAAGCCCACAGGTCCGAATTGCGATTGAACTCCGCAGACGCACCCTCCGAACCCTGCAAAATCGGTGTATATGGGCCCCAAATAACGGAATCCGGGCACGTGTATGTGTGGTTTGGAGTCGTGGTGTAGTCCAAGTGGAAGTTCGTTGGACAGTGATTCGACGATGGATCGAAGACGAGCATTTGCGGGAACAAAGTGGTAGCTCCGGGGGTACAGGGTGGTAGAGGTGATGGTGTTTGGTTGTCGAGACTGTTGAAGCTGCCGTATGATGTATTGAGGTCTGGGAGGTCGTTGGGAGTGGCGCATATAGGAGTTGAGATGCTGTCCATTAGGTAGGGACTGGGTGATCTCGTATAGGAAGGTACGATCTCGATTGATCGAGCGTCAGATGTTGGTTGCGGATGGTGGTGTGACGATTGCTGGACCGATGGTTGAACAGCGCGAAAATCAGAAGGGTCGTAAGTACTGCTTCCTTTTCCTACACATGTGATTAGCATTCGCCCACAAAGTCACGACAGTGCAGCGCAAGGCTTTCTTTTCTCGTACTTAAGTTTGAGCTGAACGTTCTGAGATGCTGCACCCACTCGCTCTTCCCTTGCTGTTTCCTCCCTCTCACATACCGACACTCAGCTCCGTTCTTCCGACATCGACGACAGCCCGATTTGTCACCGTCGCACTTGACCTTCCTCTCTCTGCATCTCGCACACGCGGTATGTTTCAGTTCTTGGGATGGCGGCACCATACTTTATCGCGGACACCGAGGATCGGAAAATCGTTTTTTCTCAGAGGGTGTAGTCGCGCATGTTGATTGAAGAGAAACGAAAGTTTCTCTACAGTTATTCGCTGAGCCTTATAAACAGACCTCCCACCCACCGCTACATCGATTTTGACTTATCTCACCTCATCAACCCTACAACTTAATCACAAAACCACCATAGCCGTCCAAACATCATCATTCCACATATCCAGCATTCTGGGAACAAACCAAAGCATCGAAGTCTCTTCCAACTTCCGGCCCCCAGCCCCAGTGCACGCGCACAGAATGCGGTCTTTCCAGCACTCATTGGTCGCTTCGTGTGCTAGACCTAACGAACGCTTTGACTTGATCCACCAAGCTGAGCCTCATACTCAGCCCTGCTGGCTCGTGGGATACATCATGCCTGGTCAAGCGTTGCCTGGAAACGGTAATTTTTCGACTTGTCGTAGTGCCAAGTGTGTTGGTGTGGCAGGAGATCGGAGATTGTTCGATCTGCGCTGGATGCGCTTATGATGGATTCACCGTAATGCGGTAGGACGAGAGGCTCGGAGCGGGTATCACTACTTTGAGTGGTCTTAGCCCCTCACCGCCCCTTGCGTTTTGTACTCCCTCGCAGCTCACATGCGACGCCGCGGTGGCACATGTGGTATTGCGCAACAGGACGCATATCTAGGACATGGGTCACCGTAGTAGAGCCGAGGTGAAAGATATGCCAGTGGTTACAAGGTGGCACGTGGGTGGGGCATATCTAGATGGTTTTCTGGAAGGTGGCACAGAGTCATATGTGACAGGTACGAAGACGAAAATAGCTTTGTCGGTTCGAACCGGTGGAGGAGTGAGATCTCAAGGCTGATTTCACATGTTAGGCGTGTAGATGATGGTATGTGAGTCTTGTGCATGGAAAAAAGAAGGAGCTGACGAAGATGATTGTGTGGTTGTACATGTTTGTCTTCTGAATTTAGCCCAGAACTGCGAGGGTGGAGGTCTGCGTCGTACCCTAATACAAGGCTACTACGGCTGAATAGCATCCTGTGCCGACGTTATGAGCGGTACTGGTGTTGTGGAGCAACACTTGTAAATGCAGCGCTCGGATCCCTCAAGCAGTCCAACTGCAGAGCTTTCGCTCGCATATGCATAGTACTGCACCGTTTTCGTGGAACGTATCACAAAAATTACATGAGAATAGATCATTAGCTCCATAGCCAGCTCTCAAGTTCGCTAATTAAAGTGGGCGCAGCTCCATAACGAACGCGGCGCACCCTGGCATGCCTGGGTCGGTCAACACGCCAAACGTCATGCACTCTCACTCGCAGACGTTAATACCAATGCTTAATGTTTTCGAGGAACTAATTAGAGTCAATGTTGGTAAAGTATCTGCGAAGTATGTGGATGTGCGCGAGCGCCTGCTCGGACGGAGAGAGTCAGCATACTTTCGACTAACAAGACGGTGATGTGTTACGATAGATTACTTGGTGAGGAGCATACACAGAGAGGCAAGTTATTATAGTAATTGGACCTTGAAAGTTCCTCAGGCAATGTAGATTTATGGTATCATGACGTCATCTCAATGTCCAGGAAAGGTGCGCGGCGGCTTACTGGAGTTTTCTCACAACACATCTGAGCCATATCAAAGCTGCTACGTATCAGCGGTATGCCGCCTCGTTCTGCTAATGTATAGCTCCGGAGACGAGTAGGTCATCGTCAAACCATTGGTGCGCGAGTCTGGTTCCCTCGTCGCAGATTCCGCGTGTGTGCACACTGGCAGGACCGAGCTAGCCTACCTTCTTGCATTGCTTCCAGGAAGGACAGTGGTTGACAGCACAACAGTTTTACAGCTAACACTTCACCATCACTTCTCGTCAAACCATTCTCGTAAACCTCACTTTCTCTAAGTTTTATCTACCTCATCAGCCGTGTTTAAACCCCGTAACCCTGGGCCAGAGGCGCAAAATGGCCTCACATCGCGACATTCATCTATGCGTCAAGACTGGTCGACCATGACCCATCGACTTAGCCTCCCACCTCGATGGTGCATTCGTTTTTGACTCGCTTAACCAGCCCACACAAACTTTTCCTACCTGGAGAGACGTTCTCAGCCTTCTGAGCTGAGAACATTGATCGATAAATGTGCGCTGCAGGCTCACTCTGAGTTTGCCTAACTGGCACAGTCATCGTCGCCCTCTCAAATCAGTTGCAGTGATACCTCTTTATATCTCACTAATCTCGCTCCCGGTTTGGCACAGCAGATGGGTTTGTTGTGAGCCTACCCGCCAACTCAGCTCCTTCTTCGCTGATTCGCTTAAGCTATGATGGCTTTGGAGAGGCAGCACCAATGTGTCATTTTGCGTACGATAGCGCAGCTCCTCCTTTCACTTGTATTCGCCGATGACATGATCGCGGTCGGCATTTTCTCCTCTTACGTTGTCAGCAGCACCAATCTACAGGTACTCGTCGATAGCCCGAAGTGCGCCCCTTTCAATGTCTACAACCTCTAATTAACGAAACAACGAGAGAATTGGTGCTACCGGACATAATGACCGCATACATTCGGAGCTACATTCGGAGCTACCCAAATGCGACGTCCTTGCCAGCTCGCTGCAGTGCTTTCGCAAGATCAAGATCAAACGTCCGTCCTACCTTATGAGCGCTTGGGTTGTATTTGAAAGAAAATCTGTTCCGAGTTTCTAATTGCCGCTAGCAGAACCGACTCGGGACTGATTAATGCGGACGAAGTCTTCGTGTGGAATTTTGGGAGAGAGGGAAGTGAGGTATCGAAGAAGGCCTACGCGCGGCCTTCTTCGCCACTAGATCTCTCGGGTTGTTCACGATCGTATCTACCAGGAGAAACAATGCTGCGTAGCTAGTATGACACTTATAAGACGATTCGGGTTTGGGCAAATGCTACATTCGCTTTTAGTCTTATTGCTCCCAACGTGACTGGCTACTACAAGGTCCCGTAAAGTGAGAATTTGTTCCTTCTCTTTGATCCATCTTCACGTTCATAACCTAGATTAAGAACTCTAGTTCAGAGGCGCATCATCGTAATCTGGCGTGGGGACTAGATCTTGTCATTAACCCGAAATATGAGGATAACAACCTGGGTTTCATATCAGTTGTAAAGAGAGGGATAACATACAAACACCCAGTCGAAGGCCCTCGTTTTGACAGCTAATTAGCGGTTTAACACATAAAGTCCTGTTTATACTACGACCTAGGGAGTATATCACTTCGATTGGCCCAATGCCGGAACAGGCTGTCAACCATAAGTACAGAGGCAGGAGTATATGTCTACTACCTCCCATGGCTAATCACACAGTAACAGCAACTCTCATATGACCGGAACAAATATTACTAACTTTGTAGCAACTTCGCTGCATTGATTGGATCAGTAACTGCTGATTTCTAGGTCTGATTGATCTGCAACTAGCGGCTGTGCAACTCTCTGCAAAAGCAAGCGTTGTGAGCTCGAGTGAAGCAGAGGCAGATCAAGTCCTGAAGGTGCTTAAACTGGCTGGGTCTTGAGGCTCTGTTGACGGACTGTCCGTTGACCAATGAGTGCAAGAAGTTCTAGGCTGGGTAAAATTTATCTGGCGCATCTATGAACATTCATCTCAGACTATACAATCAGCTACTAGACCAAAGAATCCTTAGTGGAGGATGTCATGGGGAAAGACATGACGCAAGATAAGAGGTCGTTGTGCGGTATGCAGAAGATGCGGAAGTCCGGCTGCTTTGTGTGTAAGTTGTGAAAGCCCTTACGGCACTTGACAACTTGACAAACAATACTAGAAACGTCAACATTTTCGGCCTGGCTTTAATCATTACCTTTTCCTGCGCTTGTCGCTGGTGGACCTTGTGCTATTGAAGTTCTCTTCACACCGAAAGTTAAACTCGCCCTCTTCCCTCGCATAGGAAGATGTTACCAGGATGGCGTCTTCCATTCGCAGAGACGAGCATATGAAGTAAACAACGAAGGCACCTGGCATCCGTTGGAAAAAGAGACACCGATGATTATAGCGGCATTGCAGCTCACCGACTTGCCTCGCGAGCCCAATAGGCCACATGCACTCACTTCTCTGATCACTGATATGCGACGTAGTAGTAGTTCAGTAGCGAACCTGAAGCACATAGTCTTCCCAATGACAGATACGACGGTGATTTCTACGCTAGTGCGCGATCAGTCAACCCACAAAGTCAGGTGCAGCAGCGAAATAACGCCTCGACTGCTCATGCTCCAGGTACACTCCAAAAGGAGGGCATCACTTCTGCTACGGGTATAACTTAGGACGGAGGTAACGACACGCTAAATTTGAATATCGCAACTGGGTTCAGTACCTCTTCTACTTTGAAGAGCAGTGAACTTCAGTTCTTTCCAAAGGCTACTTGACTAGGACGGCAACTGCTGGCTAAGGCACAAATGTTCTTTTCCACATTGTATCGCGCAACAAGAAGCAAGTAATTTTGATATTTCACGGGCTTTTGAGCTGTACTCATTGATGCTCAGATACCTACCTCTTACTATCATTCGCTCAACGAACCCAGAATGGAGTTCGCTGGAATTTCGTTGTGCTACTAGATAGGGCTCTGGAGTGGTCAGGTGTAGCATAATGAGATTGAGGACTGTTGCACGAAGCCAGAGTACCAATATTCACAACGGGAACATGCCGCACGAGTCATCCAAAGATCCAAACGACAAGCTGCCACAACACATCGTGCTCACTCTACCCCACCCCCACCGTATATCTTTTAGCGTAATGTGTGGCATGCTTGCTTGGTGTCGATGTGGAAAGAGGTGCGTAGAAAGATGCGGGTCTGGTGCGCGTAGCAGGGATCGGGGGCAAAGGGCCCCGGTTGTTTATCTGCGGACCGCGCAAGAATCGGTAGAAAAGGGTAGCCGGCCGTGTCCCACAACGAGCGTCTATGTGTATCAAGTGTGATTTAGATTCTACATCGATTGTATGTTCAGTACGGTTGATCCGATTCGTGGGGCAAGATCTTCAAGCGAGTCAGGTCTGAGCATCACCCTGAACGGCCGTTCCGCATTGCACGATGCTGGTGATGGTGGCAAGTAATTTTCGGGATGATCGAGTGAGACGAAGCGGTAAGGAGGAAGTTGGTTTGATATGGAACTAGAGTACATGGGAAGTTTTGAGACCTCGGTACGGAAGCCATGGAACATCGAATCGACATTGTTCTTCACGAGAGAAGCGCAATGTGGCATCGACTTGCGAATACAAAAAGTAAATCGAACAGCTTGAAAAAGCAGTTGGTAGAAGTCCATCTCTGGCCAAAGATAGGCCCATTCCTCCCCCAGCCTTGTAGTCCAAATGCTAAACATAGAAGGACAACAAATGAACAAACCTTTGTCCCTACTTCACCGAAGATCTTTCTTTCCCAAATCAGTATTACAGCTTCTGCAACACCTTCTCGTTGCGAGGATCCCTCGGAACCACGACAACATTTTCGAGCTCGTGACTTGAGTCTTTGGACTGCATACGAATAGAGTCCTTGCCGGCAGATGTCTGCGAGCGAAAGTGCGCCTGTGACTCTCCGCTCCTGATTGAGATGTCGTCTTTGCCTCGAATGGAGCTATTGTGGCGATGGGCAAAGGAAGAGAGCTTTTGTGAGGCGGTGACGAACCAGGGAAGTCTACCTTGAGGCTTGACTAAGAAGGGGGTGAATGTTAGCTCTATTTAGGATGAACTGTAAGGAAAGTGGAAGCTTACTAGTCCAGTACTCGCGATGGTCTCCGTCATCTGGTACGATGCGCCCACCGCTGACCAGCTTCGTGATATAAATCAAACCGTTGAGCGCCGTATAAGTCATCAAACCAGCGATGAGCCCATACGCTGCACTATACCCAAACGGAATGAACATGACCGTGACGAAAGCGGGGACCGCATCGCCAATATAGCGCCAATTGATCATAACGATCTGGCGCATCATCAAGCAGCCTACCTGCAGCACACGATTAGCTTTAGCCCACCCCCAGGCCCCAAGACTCTAAGCTCTCGGCAGATGAGGAGATGAAACTTACAATGATTAAGGTGCAACCAGTGGCCCATGGTGGGATCGATGCAAAGATGGGCGCGAAGAACATGGAGATGAGGAAGCAGACACCACAAGTCATAGCTGTCAAGCCTGTCTTGCCCCCTTCGGCGACTCCGGCTCCAGACTCGATGAAGGCTGTTACAGGGGAACAGCCGAGCAGTGAGCCAACGGAAATGCAGAAGGCGTCTGTGCAATAGGCGACCGTCGATCTGGGGAAGTCTCCCGTGTCGGGGTCGACGACGCCGGAGAAGCGAGCCATGCTGTACAGCGTCGCCGTGCAGTCAATTATGTCGACATAAAGAAACGTAAAGAGGGCGAGCACAAATTGCGACGTGTGCTCGGAGATGTCCCACTGAAGAGCGTTGAGCGTGTCTGTGATAGGGTGGAACTCTGCAACCTTCTTGAAAAACTGCCAGCGGCTATCGCCCTCGGGAGTGTGAGGAAAGTATGTAAAGGATGTGCTACGGCTAGTCATGCAAGTCAGTATTTCTGAAACCCAAAACCAGCATATCACTTACGGCCAAGACATGATCGAGACCAGCGCGATACCGACGATCATAGCACTCTTCACCTTGAAGGTCATGAGATACGCGGTAACGATGCCCCCGCAAAAGATACCGATCCACATCTAGAGATCATCCGCTTAGCGTTGTCGTGCATGATATGATACGTGCAGGGGCCTTTTAGCCTGCAGTAGCGGGAACTTTAACTTACGGTAGGAGCAGTCATCTTGTGACTCTTGCAAACGCCGTTAACAATATACTCTGCAGGGCAACCAGCAATGTCGAGAGGTGTGGAGCTGCCGCCTGTTATGGCGCCAATACCTGCTGAGTAGCTGAGGCCTATTTCTGAAAGGAATAGGCCAATACCGCAAGCGCTCGCAACTTTCAGCGAGACGGGAATGGTCTTTACAAGCCATTGCCGCATTCCAATCAGTGAGAGGAAGATAAAGATGAAACCTTCGACAAAGACGGCAGTCAAGGCGAGCTTGTAGGGAATTAGGCCGCTGCCGTGAAAGCCAACAATCTGGTAGGCAAAGTATGCATTCAAGCCCATGCCCGGTCTACGGTTAAAGTTAGCAAGGGTTCCGGAGAAAGTAGATGCGGGGTTTAATGGCTCACGCAAGACAAACAGGCATGTTGGTCATGAAACCAAACAAAAATGAGCTGAAACCAGCAATAGCAGCAGTTGCGGTAACCAATGACCGGTGCAGTTCTAATCAGTGTTAGAGAGATGCTGCGTACAAGTGTGCAGGAGACGACAAACCTTGAACACAGACTGCGTACTCCGCGTCCGTTTTGCAAAGGGGGTCAGACCCCGTCGAATCGTTGCACACACAAGTGCCGCCCGAGTCGGATAGAATCGAGGCCTTGGAAATATCAGTCTGAGACGCTGGTGTTCCAGCGGCTTACATACATTTACCGCGATAATGTAAGCCATAGTAAAAAAAGTTGTGAGGCCAGCCCGAATCTCGGTCGAGAACTTTGTATTTTTGATCTCCAAGGGCTGAGACAGCGTTAGTCGACAGTTGCTAGAAAATTTGAGATACATACATGTCCAGAGCCTTCGAGGCGGAATATCCGCCCAAAGGTTGACGAGCCCAACATGACATTCCAGCTGTCGAGAGTGCTGCGAATAAAGTTCATTTTGTTACGACGAATGATGAGTCGACAGGGAATAACTGCTTGATGGTGATGAAAAAGATATCAGGCGAACTTGAGCTGCAAGATCAGCTTCGAAGCGAAGAGTATATAACTCTGGTCTGAGGGAATTCTGGACACCAGGAGAGTTGTGGCCGGCGTCGACGGCAGAGCCTGGGCGAATGACAACAGCGCGAATTAGCCTGCTCGAAGCATATCCGCAAGAGGAGTGTGTCAACAAGCTAAACGCATGCAAGGGCACCATCAACCTCTCAAATGTAAGCAAGATTAATACACGGCGGGTGGGGAAGGTGCAGATAGCCAGCCTTAGAGGGGAGCGGGTTGAGAAGGCGGGCCTCTCGCAAGCTGTCAAATCGCCCTGACAGCCACTGCACACCCAACGTGGTACGGCATCGACCCATGGCGGCCGGCTGCTGCAGTCGAGGGTTACGGTGGAGATTTCACATTGCATGCGAGTCCGGAAAGGAAACTTTGCATACATAGCGCATGGACCGCTAGTGGTGTAGCGAGTCAGGGGATGGGTGCGCCATCAGGAACCGCCGATGTCGATCTGGACCAATTGTGGATTACACACGAGAAGCTCAATCCCCGCAATGATGTGCGCCTCTCGCGAAACGCCGAACATTTGAACTCTCGTCAGGGACCAGGGAACCGCTGTTGGCTTAATCCTTGCCAGAACCTGCAGCGGGTTGACCACACCCGCTCCACGTTTGTTTTTTTATGAGAGTGGGGTGACCGGCACTTCGCCCTGCAGATTGCTAAATAATTGAGGAGAGGGTTTTGCTGGACTCGGATGGCTGCCTCAGGAAAGGTCTGGCCGTCTCAGTCCACGGCAAAAGCGTCATTTTGTGATATCCCCCTTGACCTCAGAGTCTGCACCTCGCTGCATACGCAGAGACATGGCGAAGTGGCGCACGATAACCCGGCCCCTCCTTGGGACATCGTACGACGTGGCCGCCGTCGCCGACAAAGACTTTGTGTTGCGAATGGCTTGGTGCGGTATCACCCGCTAGGGCACGTGTAGAGTATATTTCTTGGAGAGGCGGCAGGAAGGGGCCGCTTGCTGGCTCGACCATATCCCTGCACCATGATACAACAGCTGGGTCTGCGCTACTGTAGCTCCCATGCCCTCGATATCATTTCCTCTGCATAGGTAGGCCAAGAAAGCCACAGACGGTGTGTGCAACAGCTCTGCGTCTCGGATGCTGTGTGTAAAAGAGGCTGTTTTGCAGTGCCATCCGTCCGATTGCGACACATCATTTATCCAGCTGCCTGGTTCCAGTCTCGTCATTTTTCCCCTGTATCTATCTAGTTGCAACTAGCGTCAGTTCATCTGTTCAATTCTCCGTCTCTTCGCTCGATTCCACGTTGCTGGTCTGGATCCTTCGGTCCCACGCCGACAGTCTTGTCACCATCGACCATGTTCGCGGCGGATTTATCTTGGACGGAGGGCGATGGCGTGGAAAAAGTTGGGCAACGGAAGGAGAGAAAGGCGCGAGAGCGGTCTACGCCATCACTCTCTGAGACACCTTCAATCAGAAGCTCTAGGAGCTCGAGAGAGTCAGTGAGCTCTGTCGCGGATGACCGAGAGATGTGGTGGACGACCGGCTTAAAAAAGGCGAAAAGTCTTAAACCAAAAAAGATGACTCGCCCAACGACAAGTCGAATCACCGCGACACATGCGACACAACACTCGAGGAAGACTTCCGGTTCCATACCCGAGGCGGTTGAGGCTGAGGACTTCACCATGATCCAAAGGATACGCGACCCTACTTTGCAGCCATCTTGGACATATTCCTCGACAATCTCCACCAGACTTCCTTCTGGCGCACCACTGGATCCTCCCGTACACGAAGTGCCGGAACTCGAAGGCGACATCTCGTCGCGTTACACTGGTTCTAGCGGGGAATCGCGTTCTTCTCGTGAGTCGTGCTTTCGGAGCGCTGAACGACATTTAACCTCTGTAGATGAACGGCAATGGAGCCTCAAGGGTCATGGAAAGACCAAATTGATTGATGAGGTCCGTGAAGTCCAGCAGCTGAGTCCCGGGTCTTTCGTCACTCGCACGACGAGTCGGAATATCGAAGCTGCAGAGCCAATGGAGGCAATTCCAGTGTTGTCAACGCCTAGCGGCAAGAGGAAGTAGGTTTCCAAATCCGGAGGGTGTACGACTGGACTAACACTCTTCAAGGGCATACTCTGTAAAGGTTGAGGGGTGTCTAGATTTGGGCCGATTGAAGCTGCAAGATGAGCTAACGAAGGGAAACATCTCAACCATACAATCCTCGGATCAACATCCATCGTACGCAAACGGCCTTCCGGATTCGAACATCGTCGCCTGGAGACCGCCTTCGTCTTGGGAGATTCACCTTTCCAACGAACATGTTCTGGAAAAGCAACACGCTTCGGTACCAGCTCTCGATGGCATTGCCGTTGCTCACAACAGTCTGCTCGAAATGACCAGGTTCCAACGATTCATCCGGAGAATGGAAAGTGCAGGTCCGCGCGTCATCCTCGATCGCCTCAAGGAAGAGTGGCACGATGCCGTTGACGACGAAGCGAACGAAGAGTTGTTACTCGAAAAGCAACTCTGGGTCTTGACAGCATTCCAATTGCAAAATCTCGGAACGTTGAAAACGACACCGAAGCCGCAGTGCAATACGGGGAAAATTCTGGAACTATCGGGAAACCTGGGTGAGTTGTGCTCACTGTTGCCACCGCGGGTTTGGCTAATACCAACGTTAGCTGAGGTCTTCCAATTGTCCGCCATGCACTCTAGACATAAAGTACACTACGTGACCACCGAGCCTAAGCGACCTATGCCGCTGCCCGGGAACGTATCATACCATACCGTCCCGCAGCCTGGCTTCGTCTCCTATCCCTGGCCAAACTCCCACTTCTCCCACATTCGTGCGTCGACACTGCCGTCTTTGGTCCCATCTTCGGAATTACCTGGGCTGTTGCGCGAGTGCTGTCGATTGCTTGCCCCGGGCGGATTACTCGAAATCCGGATCATGGACGCTGCCCCCGTCCGGAAGACGGCAGGCCCGAAGATGAGGGCCTGGATTGAAGACCGGCTGTCCTTGAATTTGGAGCGTCACTTTCGCTGCACGAAGCCATGCTTGCTCCTTCCCGCCTGGGTAGCCGACGCAGGCTTCGAGCTGCCTGCTCAAGTAGGTGACATGCGGGTCATGAGGCTGCCGTGCGCATTCGACGATCGCTCCGCCAATGTGGACGTCGAACTCAAGGCCCTCGTTGGCCGCGCGCTCTGGAAAGACATATGGGGTAGCTTCGTTGACGAAGACCCGGAGGAGGCTGCATGGTGGTGGGAGGATGAGGACTTGATGCAGGAGTGCCTCGAGCGCCAAACCGTGTTTGAATGCGGAGCTATCTATGCTTACAAGAAGTGATTAGCTCGTCTTTGTTTAGAGTTGACGTTGGGAGAGAGCATTGACAGCGATTGTGGAGTATTACCCCTCGCTTCGTGTCGGAATTTTTAGCTTTCGTCCATGATACGACAAGTCTTGCGTCAGAATAGTCGAGTGTGTCCGGTCCGTTGTGATAACACCGGGGTGCAGTGAGTGGTGGCTGGTAGTTCCTCCTCTACCGGAGGATCTGCACTGGATGCCATCTAGAGGCTAGTGTGGAACGCGTTCCAGCGCACGCTCTCACGTGAACACCCGTCCCGCGCCGACATGAAGCGACCTGGGCACCACCATGCCCGTGCGACATCTCCCGTTTCAGTCGCAGCCGAGACGCCTCACAACGCACGCTCGTCAGCGCATCCCTTCATGTAAGTCATCCTTCTCAGCCCTCAGCCCGCCAGCTCACTTCACTCCCCACACCCACGCTCTTTTCCATCCTCAACCACTGTACTGCATCCTCAGCTCATCCCCTAACGCCATGCTCAGTAAACTCGGGACCAAGATCGCTTTGCGCAAAGCCGGCCTCGGGAACGTATCGCTCCCCTCGTGGCCCGCCAATGATGCTAAAAACACCGGCGCACGGGGTGGTGACGGCGCAGAAGGCACAGGCGGCGGACTAGATATACCGAACCCCTTCGCGAACGTACAGTGGGGTAAAGCCTTCTCTTCATGGCAGACCCCCCCTCCACCGCCGAACCCAGTCGCCGAACCGCCAACGGTAGGCAGAAGAGCGCCGAGCAACGTGAAGTTAAAGTTTCCGGCCATCGATGGGCGGCCGTGTGTGGTTCTCTTCTTGAGATATTGCGGGTGCCCCTGTGAGTTATCTCCGTGTGCTCATCGCGGCTATAGGATCGTTCTAGATCTGCGCCTAAAAAACGAAATGGGCAATTGTAGCTAACACCGTAAAACTAGTCACCCAAAAGCTCTTCCTCCACATGCGCACCCTCGCAAACCGACACACCGGCATCCACTTCATAGCTGTCTCGCACTGCACGCCCGAAGCCACATCGGCCTGGACGAAAGCGCTCGGCGGCGCCTGGAACATTGACATTGTTGTTGACCAAACCCGCGAATTATACTCGTCTTGGGGTCTCGCCATCTCCAATTGGGGACACCTGTTACACCCGCGGAATGGATACAATCAGTACTTGCTAGGCAAGTCTGAGGGTGTTTGGGGACAAAAGGTTGGCGAGGGGGGTTGTAGGTGGCAGACGGGGGGTGCCTATGCTGTCGACACGAGGGGTACCGTGGTCTGGGGCGGACCGATGATAAGTGTCGATGAACCGATCATGTTTGAGGATGGAGTTAAGGCGCTTGGGTTTGGCGGTGGCAGCACGCCTGGAAGCACGCCCGGAATTTTTTAGGGAAGGTTGGGACACCTGTGGCGTGTATAACGTTGGACTCTTCAGGCCCCAAGCGAACGTGTGCCATGAGAGGGCTGATGATGCGAGCAGCTAGCTATTAGGGCGTTTCCATGTGAATTTCGGCATTTGTTCAGTAGTCAATGAATCTCCGGAGAAGCACTCCCACATGCCAGCCATGTGGTTCAGCTGAGACCATTGATAGAGGGTAGATGGTGCGATTCAGCCATGGGTAGACGGAACATCGCTTATCTACGGGACAGCGTGGCCGAGCTGAAGGTGAGCGCCACACCAACACGGGAGCCACGTAGGCTCGAACAAGGAAATATTCCCTCGCGTGAACTCGAAGTATTGGGACAAGCTTTGGTGTGCCAAAGCCTATCTGTGATGGTCAATGCCATGCCTAGAACGAACCACAGTTCGGTTCCCAATTTTGTGGATGCAAGAATGGCCTGACCTGCTCATGGGGTAGACGGTCGTCGCCTAGTGAAACTTCAGCTGAAGAGGAGAAGCCACATTGAGATGGCGAGGGTATGCTATGAAAGAGCCGAGTTTTGTGTTAGTGCAGAATCCTAGCATGTGGCTAGCCATATCGGAGTAGTTGAAAGGAGAGCTTTCATTATGTTGCTCAGGGTATCTTGAGCGCCCCTACTCTATCCCAATCACTTCACACTCGCCTGCTTTTGGACGCGTTTACAACTATGCATTACTGACTCTTCTTCGTCTTCTCGCTGGCTTGCGCCTCAGGCGATGCTAGAAACCTCTTCCTCACAGCTTTGACCATTTGACTGAACCAGTAGAAGTTCAATAGACTCAAGGCCGTGTTCCCGACCAAGTAAATCGTTACCAACCACATCGGCAGCTCGCCCGTTTCGCAGCTTGCTACTCCGCCAACCCCAACACCGCTCGCATTACCTACGCACATGCCGTCGAGAGCAGAGCCGGCATGACTTGCAGAAGATATCGCCAGCGCGGTGTAGATATCTGAATATATGAGGTATGACTGGTATGTCCCCCAGACGAGGCGGCAGCCAAAGAAGGTGACGAGCAGGGCGATGCCGTTGTAGTACTGTATTTTGGAGCCGGTGAGATTGAGTTTGTCGCAGAACCAGTGGATGTTGAGAAAGGGAGTAGATAGTTCGTAGAGCACAAAGGAAAGCCCGTAGTAGTTTCCAAAAGGTCTCTGTGCGCTGTTAGCTTCACGTGGGTTTAAGGTTGACATGCAGTCGTACAAATCCGACGCAAGTCACGGCCAGAGCTCCTATGGCATGCAAGAGGGCGCTGACTCCTGATATAGCAATATGCTGTGATGAAATCTGGAGATCCCAGAGGAAATACCCAGCCGCGAAACCCTGAACCATACCACTAGCCGGCGTATATCCCCACAGTCGCCCCTTCCAATCCATCTCTTTTCTCTTCTCGTCCGTGAAAATCACGTACAGCGCAGCACTATTGATGAAGATAGCCTGGACCATTGATACCCAGTGGATGTCCCAATTCAGTCGCGTGCGCCTATTGAACCGGGCGTAGATCTTCGGTACGAGGATGCGCGACAGCGTTGGCGAAAGATAGTACAATATGAAATGATACCAGACGAAACCGATCAGTATCTCGTGTGCATGCCATGGCAGTGTGCTCAGCGACAGTCTGTTGGCCAGCGGCTTCGTAAGCGCAACAAAGTAGGGCGGGGCGGCGATGGGGTCCCGCATCTTGAGCCTGAGAGAATATGAAGTCGAGATCAGAAGTAAGGAGAGGAAAGAAAGACCGGCGACATGGGTGAAGACACGATTTATAAGGGGCATTACGGCACTATCCACATGCAGGAGCTTGAGGAGTCGTGCGATTGTTAGAGAAGTGCTTCGGAAAACTGCGATGCCGTCAGACCCTGCACTTGTGATCAGTGGGGTAAGGGACGCTCGTGCACGCGCCTTCTTTCGCGATCGCAGCTCAGAATGTAAGCAGACCTCATCACATCCTTTCCACCACCACTGCTCTTGACAACATCCATCGATTCGTCGCGGCCAAATTCTGCCGGCCGTAATCCTCCGATGTCTAGCGACCCTCAGTGTAGGTCCCTCTGCGCCCGCGGGTCAGCGTCGCTGCATCAAGGCATACACCCTTCAGTTGACTAACCACCGCGCCCACGCCATGCAGCCACCCCTTTTTGCACGAAATAGTACTCGTAAGCCTCACCAACGGGACTCTTCGTCCAAAAACGCAGCTTGCTCATCGCTCCAGGCCGTCCTTCACCTCTGATCGCGCAACGGCTTCGGACAGAGTCCAGCTCCCGAGGCAGGCATCAATCACGTGACTACGCAAGCTAGACGGCGCCTGCGTTGGCCCGAGCGCACAATTTGGGCTTGACGGACCTCGACAGCTTCCCCTTCGCAACAAGGCCGCAACGGCTCAGCACACCTCAACTACTTCCCTCTGTACCCGTCTGCCTCTCGCGAGGGACGGTAAGCCTACCACTGTTGCGTAGCCAAACCCGACAGCCTTTCCTTCCAATCGAAACCGACAAGTAGTCCGCGACCACGAGAGCGTGGTCGACAAGCTTACAAGATTGCAGGGTCGCCTGGTGGCACAGTGCTTGCGTACATTTGCTCTCTTTAGCTGTCCATTTTGGCTGACCGATCTTTCTCTCTCTTGTACCTTTTCACCATGGCATCCTACAATCCTCAAGGTCCGGACGAGTTGGAGGAGCTCATGGGTGTTCCACTCCGAGGCGCAAAGGACAGCAGCACCCCCGGCAGCGACAACACCGGCCCCACGCCGCAGAAGCGCAAGAACCCGCCGACGTCTGGCAATGTAAGATATGATCCTGTCCAAGCTGGTCCGTACGCACTAACTCGAATGCTAGGCGAAGGGAGTCAAGCAACAAAAAGTCGCAGAGAACAAGGCCGTCTACGTTACGAATCTCCCCCGCAACGCCACCTTCGAGGAGATTGCGGAGGAGTTTGGTAGGGCTGGTGGCATTATCGACATCGGCGTTGACGACAAACCGCGCATCAAAATGTATACCAATGAGAACGGCGATTTCAATGGCGAGGCTCTAATTGTCTACTTTAAACCGGACTCTGTCGCGCTAGCTATACGCAGGCTCGACGGCTATTCCTTCCGTCCCGGTGACTTCGATAATGGCAACATCCGTGTTCAAGCCGCCGAGATGAACTATAAGAAGAACATAGACAAGGAGAAGATCGTCAAGAAGATGGATCGCAAGGACCGCAAGGCCGCGGAGCGTACTCGTGCGGAATTGAATCGGTGAGTGCTCGCTCATTTCCTCTGACCCTGTTCAGTCTGACGACATGTTAGCAAACTTGCGGAGTGGTCCGACAATGAGGAGGAGGTCGACAAAGCGTTCGCTCCCAAAAAGAACAAGTGGGCTAAGAATGCTATCGTCAAGAATTTGTTCGAGCTCTCCGAACTGACGGAAGACTTCTACAATGAGACCGTCGACGACATGAGGGAGGCGGGTGAGCGATTTGGCGAGGTCACCAAGTGTGTACTTTACGACGAGGAGCCCGAAGGCATCGTCGTCCTCCGCTTCAAGGATATCGAGTCTGCCGAGGCATTCCAGAAGAAATACGACGGCAAGAAGTTCGGCGACCGTATCGCTAAGGTCACTCTGGCCGAGGATCGTCCGAAGTTCAAGAAGGGCAAGAGGGACGGTGACAGCGATGATGATTACGCAAAGCTGCAGCAGCAGATCAAGGACATGGATGACTCGGACTAAGCGGTGGCACCACTGACCGTTCGACTGAACATGGGCTCTTGTCTTGACCATTCATCACGATCACGGGGGACATACAGGAAGATTCACGCACATGTGCATTGCCGGGGAATCACGGCTATGGGAGTTTGATTATGGGATTGTGCATCGGTGCCGGGTGGGATTGTGGTGTTATGATACCCTCTGTCGGACTTTTAAATGAGAGATTGACTATGCCCGTATGAAACGAGCTTTTGCATCACATGTGCCCGCCCACGCTTACTCGCAATCGTTACGTTGTGCGCTTCTTCTCGTTTCTTGTTTTAAGTTTATTATGGTTCTTGGATGAACGCATGTTGATGTACACGCTCGCTCCATAGGTATTTACGAGAGGAACCCTTCCGGTCCATGTTCCTTGAGATATTACGCCGTTTAGTTCGGGATCTGATAGCTGTTTCCAAATTAGTCATTATCGAGGGAAAGGAATGGAGTAGACGACTTACCTCCAGTGATGCTCTTCATCACCGTACTGGATCGCCTCCATCCAGTCCTTCATTTGCAGCGCAATCGGACCAGCCTCGACATGGTCCTCCAGACCGCACTCCACCAATCGTCCCTTCCAGCTAATGCGTCGAACAGGGCTAACAATAGCTGCAGTTCCGGCGCCGAAAACCTCGAGCATTCGTCCCTCGTCGGTGGCCTCTGCAAGCTCCTTCATCGTGACTTTGCGCTCATCCACCTTCCATCCTTTGGGGACGAGCCTTTCTCGAGCGAGACCCAGGACAGAGTCTCGCGTCACGCCCTCTAGAATTGTACCGTCTAGCGGAGCCGTCAACAACTCCGGTTGGCCCGTCTCCTTGTTCTTCATGGCCACGAAAAGGTTCATAGTGCCGACCTCTGTTATATACTCCTCCTCGCCGAACAACCACAGGTTCTGGTGGAAGCCCCGGCTCGCGGCCTGCATTTGCGGTAATATGCATGGCGCATAGTTGGCTCCGAGCTTCTTGTCTCCAACACCACCGGGCCAGGCGCGCACAGCATAGTCGGTGGCCTCCAGTGACACGGCTTTGAATCCGGTTGGGTAGTATGGGCCTACGGGCGACGCGATGACGTAGAGGAGCGCTGAAGCTGGGGGACCGACGCCGAGGGTGCGCTGGGTGCCGATCATGGTTGGGCGGAGGTATAGCGAGTAGCCACGGGCGCTGTTGCACTATTAGTCTAGCCTTGGAGAGATATCTTCAAAGCCTACTCTGGGATGAAGCGCTCGTCCAGCTTGACGAACTTGCCGATGAGGTCAATCAAGGCATCACCGTCAAAGGTAGGCAGCGCAATGCGCGCAGATGACTTGTTGAACCGCGCCATGTTTCGGTCCGGGCGAAACAACTTGATGCCGCCATTCTTGTCTTTGTATGCCTTCATTCCCTCGAAGCACTCAAACGCATAGTGGAAGACGCAGGTGGCGGGGTCAAGGCTGAGATTCTGGTATGGCGTTATGCGTGCTGGAAGCCATCCCTCTGATGCGGTCCATTCGAGCGAGAGCATATGATCTGGCCGTGAATTAGCTATGCGCTCAAGCACACTGGGCAGGGCATGTCGCACCTGTGAAGTTACGCCCAAAGATCAGCTCCTCTGGGGGCAACAACGTCTTCGGCGTCGCCGTCTTGGTGATGGTGAGTTTCGAAGGGTCAATTTCCTTGATACTCGTCCCCACGGATGCATCCGCGTGAATGCTATACGAGCGCTGGCTCCGACATCGCAATGAAGCAGTGAGGCCTGCAGCGACTGAACGAGAAGAGCAATGGGACAACGAAGACAGCAGCCGTGACGACCGCTGCTGAAGCATTGTGGGAATGGTGGACTGGGGGTCGACGGCCTTCGGGGTGAGAGGAAAGCAGAAGACGCGGAGTTTGACTCTCGATTGTCTTGCGACAGGTTATTTTGGAGACAGCCGAAGCTGACCGCCGGGGCTATCGATAATGGCCGGACAAGGTCGCCGCCAATCGGAGGTCCACAACCTCTGCGGAAGGGCGCGATTGACACATGCGCTGCCTTGTCTGCGGATACTTGAGGCTATTGACGTGTGTTTGAACTCATTTGCAAGGGCTGGTACCTTTCGAATGCGACATTCAGTCGCGGTATACACGTGCTTAGTCATGCTCTCCGCGGGCCAAGTCAGTTCAGTGACCGTGACCCTGCATTCATTGACTGTCGCGTGGCGCTAGCACCACCGCTTTGCATTCGATCCCCATTCGCTTCTGCTTTTGAGCGTTGGAACGTGGATCTATCTATTGCTCCGGTGATCAATTGCAGGACACTCACCGAAGACAGAAAGAGCCGTCTAATATGCACTGAACCTGCGCAACCTGTCAGCTCCAGCCCGCGCGTCGTCTCAGGTGTCTGCGCATTACCTCCCTTGCGCGCTTGTAGAGCAGTCTATGCCAGTCCCACCGACCATCGAATCCAGCGCCGCCCCGGTGAATCGAGCGTCATGTTCTCCAAGTTCGCCGCCGACTTGTCAAAGTCGTTCACCTCGAACATCACCTCGAACTACACTCTGAGCACCGAGCCCGTGTCCTTCTCAGGGCCATGGAAAATCTACGACGCAAAGAAGAAGTCCACCAAGAAGCCAGCATCGGTCTTCGTCTTCGAGAAGAAGTCGTTGGAACCGCCAGGCGGAAGCAGCTTGAGCGGACGGTCGGACAGAGGAGGTGGGCTCAAGCGCGCCCATGAGGAGGTTATTGAGAGGCTCAAGAAAGAAGCCAGCTCCCTGGCCCGCCTACGGCACCCCAGTGTTCTCGAGCTGGTCGAGCCGGTGGAAGATACGCGGGGTGGCGGGCTGATGTTCGCAACGGAGCCCGTCACCACGTCCTTGGCTGGCTTGCTCCAGGAAAAGGATGAGCAGGAGAAGGCCGGCGGAGTGGGTGGTCGGAGCAGCCGATACGTGGTCGAGGAGGCCAACGGTCATAAGCGGAGACGAGAGTTGGAAATTGACGAGCTGGAGATACAAAAGGGACTGTTACAGGTCGCAAAGGGCCTCGAGTTCCTGCACGAGAGCGCCGGGCTGGTTCACGCCAACTTGACGCCAGACGCCATCTTCATTAATGCTAAAGTAGGCAATGACATTCATATTGTTCCGAGCGTGTTGCTGATAGCTGTGACAGTCGGACTGGAAAATATCGGGGCTCGCGTTCTGCACACCACCCGAGAACTCTACCAAGCCAACCTCCGTGTCGCCCATCTCCCTTTCCGAAGCCCTCAATCATGATGCAAGGCTTCCATCGTACGTTCAATTGAATCTGGATTTCACTTCTCCCGACTTTGTCGTGGACAACAACGTCACGCCGGCTTCAGACATGTTTTCGCTGGGCATGCTGATTATCGCCTTGTACAACTCGCCGCACAAGAGTCCGATGGAGTTTCATGGCAGCCAGTCATCCTACAAGCGAGCGTTTTCGTCACCTTCTTCCGTTCCGAACAAGAGCAACAACTTCATGTCATCGCAGTCGATGCCCCGAGACGTCGTAACCGGTGTTCTAGATCGTCTGATCACACGGCGACCCGCGCAGAGACTGAATGCTCGAGAGTTCCAGCAAGCTCAGTACTTCGACAACATCTTGGTATCGACGATACGCTTCTTGGACTCATTACCGGCCAAGACGCCAAATGAGAAGTCGCAGTTCATGCGAGGACTGCCGAGGATCTTGAAGGAGTTTCCAAAATCGGTCATGGAGAAGAAGGTGCTACCTGCGTTGCTTGAGGAGACAAAGGACCGCGAGCTACTCTCTTTGGTGCTGCAGAACGTCTTCACAATTGTGAAGATGTTGCCGTCTGGGAAACGGGCTTTCACGGAGAAGGTCATTCCGAAACTACGCGAGACCTTCTTGACTGGTGTTAAGGGTACGTACCACAAACAATTGCCATCGTGATGGCGAGGAAATGGCACCTCGTCAACCGATAATCGGCATCGCCACCCCTCGCGACGAGCTTTGCTGACTAGTTCCGGAACTCTAGGCAAGGAACAGGAGCGAGACAGCTTGAAGGAAGCCGGACTCATGGTTCTACTAGAGAACATGAACGTCGCCGCTGACAACTGCGGCGGAAAGGAGTTCAAAGACGACATACTACCCATCCTCAACTACTCTCTCGAATCGCCAACACACTCCATGGTTGACGCTGCTCTCCGCACCCTTCCCGTCGTCCTTCCCATTCTGGACTTTTCGACCATAAAGAACGAGCTGTTCCCGGTCATTGCTACAATCTTCGCAAAGACCAGCAGTATGGGGATTAAGATCAGGGGGCTGGAAGCTTTCAAGACGCTTTGTGGAGGTGGGGATGACATGAGTGCGTTTGAGGGAGATGGGCTTACCGGGACGGTGGAAGCTCCCAAGACGAAGTCGAATGTGTCGATTTTGGACAAGTATACTATACAGGAGAAGATTATTCCGTTACTTCGCGGAATCAAGACCAAGGAGCCCGCTGTGATGGTATGTATTTGGAAACGTCGACCACTGCTCGTGGGCAAGACCGAGACGTCACGATGCTTACGCTAACGGCTGTGTAGATGGCCGCGCTCGATGTCTTCAAGGCGATCGGCAATCAAGTGGACAGTGACTTCCTCGCCGTGGACGTTCTTCCCATCTTATGGCAGTTCAGCCTTGGACCTCTGCTCAACCTCTCCCAGTTTCAAGCGTACATGACACTGATCAAATCGCTGTCGGCACGAGTCGAGCACGAGCAGACCCGGAAACTGCAAGAGCTAGGCGCGAACAACGCACCGGCGACTTCGCGCAACGAATTCATGAGCTTCGGTGGCCTCCCTTCGACGAATGGGTTGGATACGACAAACGGTGCCGGAGAGGCAGATTTCGAAGCTCTTGTTCGCGGAAACCAGGGCGCAAATACGGGGTCGGACATGTTGGGTGGCGGCGGCGATCCATGGACGACCGCTCCCCCGTCGGCTTCTTCGTCGACGATACTGCCTTCCCGACCAGCTCTCAACGCAGGCTCGACGAGAAACGCATCGCCGGCGGCTAAATTCTCCTGGTCGAGTCCACCCGTATCACCACCTCCACAGACGAATCTTTCTGCGCCTAGAGCTATGAGGGGGACTATAACACCCGACAACACATTCAACTCGCTCAACTCTACGTTCCCTGCCATGGCGCCCTCCAACCCTGGAATCGGTAGCCCGTCATTCGCACAAGCACAACAGAGGCCAGCCATGGGCGCAAGCATGAGCAGTATGACGTCGCCCGCCATAACGCCTTCATACGGCTCGCAAGGGACTGGCATCGACTGGAGCAAGACCAATAATTCGTCGACGCTCTCCTCCAACCCATGGGGCGCTACAACAGCTAGCAATGCGAACTTGTCGAGCGGTCTCTCCAACTTCTCTATAGCCTCTCCTTCTACACAGCAACAACATAATCCTTATTCGAGCTTTGGCATCGCGCCGCCTCCGATCAAACCGGCGAATAATTCGTTTGGGATTCCACCACCGCCTATGTCGAGCAATAACTCTTTCGGCATTGCGCCGCCGCCTTCGGGGGGTATGGGCGTGAGGGCGGCGAGTGCGAGTAGTGGGTTGGGTACAAACAGTATGACAAATAGGATGGGTCAGCATCAACATCAGACGCAGCAGCAGCAGCAGCAGCAGCAGCAGCAGCAGAGACCTGCGAATACGGGATGGGGGACTGGAGGGGATAGCCTGATATGAGGCTTCTGATCTTGCTGCTCGCACCGACGGTATGGGTATGGTGTGAGGAGGTTTAGCAAGCCAAGGCCGTCGTCGGGATGCGGAGGCCACACGATGATTTGCGCAAGTTTGTGCTTGTTGGGGATGGGCGGGAACTGCGTGTTTGACAGGCGCAATGGGCGGAGTTGATCCTTTCACCATTATTTTTGGCTTAGCGGGGCGTATGCTCGGGGAGGGCCAAATGGTCGCGCGCAAGAAGCATTGGACACGACACTAGACTGTTTGTTGTGCGCTATTACTGTAGGACATAACGTTGGTGGAGGTCACTAGAAGCTTTGATAGGCGATGCGTCCAAGATAGCAAGACGCGTTTTGCGATGTACGGCGCCGACAAGCTCTCTGGGAGGTGCTGTGGACCAAAATTCCCCGAAGCCAACCACGGAAACAAAGACGATAGCGTAGGAGCGTGCGAGGCTCGAACGCGCTACGGGGAGATTAATGCCCGAAGTGAGGAAGTATCTGCAGGGCTGGGATCCTTTTGACTATGTGCTGCGACCAGCGACCAGGACTGTTAGTAGATGTAGACGATGGACGGAGCCACCATTTCACAAGCGAGGCTGGGAAGTCGGACTCGGACTCGGATTTCACATTCCAGGGCATCGGTGCCCGCTTGCATTGGGACGTGGACGAGATGGCGACTGTCCGCATCTGCTTAGACCCAGACCGCATGCGAGACCAATGGCCCACGTTGCACATGATGGTCGTGGAGGATAGAGTCTAGAGTCTACAGACGACGAGCTCGCGACCGTGCGAAGAAAGTCAGAAACCAAAGGCGCTCCGGCCGAAGGCATGAAGTTGCATGCCGTGACAAGGCATTTGTCAAATAACGCGATCGCGGAGCCTGATGGCGTTATCCTGTGTGGCGCCCGCCGGTGGTGAAAAAGGAACAGCAAAGTGGCGGTTGGGATGCGGTGCGAACCAAGGTTTGGCCTAGCGGTGCCGAGAGGTGCTTGGGGGGCTTGTGTTGGGGGCCTGGGAAACGGTGCGATCAGCCTGTGTGTGTCTGTCTCGCGGGCGGTGCGGAAGGGCAACGGTTTCTGTCGCGCTGTGCGGGTGAGGGTGTTGTCATGGCGTGCAGCGGAACAGGCTGTCGTTGCCATTGCAGGTCTGATGCTGTAATGGCATGGGGGCGTGGTGGGCCTCGAGGAATGGTGACAAGCCGGGTGGCGGCCGTCTTTGCGCGCACAAGCAAGCCTGGGCGCAACGCTTAGACGCTTATACAGGCGCCGCAGACGACGTCACCGCACGCGCTGCTTGCGAGCTTGCTGCCCGCTTTGGGACGGGGGCTCTTCATCCTCTGCTCGTTGCGCCTGGGGACGAGGACCGAGGACGACGAGGCGGAACGGGCTCCTGTGCGCGTGGGATGGAATGGTGGGCGGCGGCGACGGCGGCACAGACTGCTGAGTGCACATGGGCGCGCGGGCTGCCGGGTTGCATACTTGCACACCACGCGCGCCTGTGCAACGTGAATCCCGACGGCGGGAGGCCTTGGGGCGCAGATGGATCGCGTTGGTTCCAGTCTCGCAGCCTTGCGGGAGCCCGGAGACGCCGAATAGTGTACAGTGGCAGCCAGGTGGGAGGAAACGGCGCCGTCAGACCCTGGGACCTTGATAGGGCCGCTTTCGACAGCCACCGCCAGCCAGCCTGGGAACCCACACCGTCCGGTAGCCATCACGTCAGCCCTTCCGTCGGCCGGTTCCCTCCAGCGCCTTTCTCCACACCAGCCCTTACCTTGGCGTTGCCTTTCTCGCCCCTCTCTCCTTCATTCGCCCATCTCTGCGCACATCCCGACCGCTAAACCCTGCCCGCCGCGCGAGACACTGAGCTACCCAGCACCCACGCCTAGCCGCATCCTCACAGATCGCGTCTGACTGATTGACCCGACCGCTGGCTGGAGATCTGGTGCATGCTCTCGCTTCCCGACTACTTAACCCCCCCCCCAGCCAGCATTTAACTTCGAGCTCCACCCGCCCTTCCCGTGCAACCCAACGGACCATTTCCACGCCTCACCTCCCCGCGTCCTTCAGTCACCTAGTAGCCGCCGACGCCGCAGAATCGAAGTGGTTAATGCTGCCAGAGGCCAACGCCCGCCGTCCCTTCTACTTCACCCCCTTCATCGTCTGCATCCGCTCTGTAAAATGGCGTTAGGCTTCGGCTCCAAGGCGGCATCGCCCACCCATGAAAACACCACCACTACCACCACCGCCAACGAGAACGACATGAAGAAAGATGGCGTCTTTGGCCGCGGTGACTCCGACACAGAGAGGCAGTCGGACGAGGATGCCAGCCTCAACGTCGGCAAGCAGATTGAGCTCGAGGCTGGCAATGCTATCCAGTATCGCACCTGCAGCTGGCAGAAAGTAGGTTTCCAACAACAGTTGAGCGCAATCCTTGCGCCCGACGGCGGGGACTAACCCAGGTAGACTGCTGCTTTGCTCTTCTCCGAGTACATCTGCCTGGCCATCATGTCGTTTCCCTGGTCCTACTCCATCTTGGGTCTCGTGCCAGGTCTGATTCTGACCGCTGTCATCGCCGCCTTGGTCCTGTACACTTCGCTCATTTGCTGGTGAGTTCTCGCATTTCCACAATTGCGAGACGATTGCATCTGACGATACAACAGGGAATTCTGTCTGCGCCACCCTGAGATTCGCGATGTCTGCGATCTCGGCCAGATGATCTTCTGGAACCAGCGCTGGGCTTTTTGGTTCACCGCCGTCATGTTCATTCTGAACAACACCTTCATCATGGTACGCACCACAGCTGCTCCCTCCCCACCAGAAAAACACTTGTTGACAGATCCCAGGGTCTCCACTGCCTCGTCGGCGCAAAGTACCTCAACACCATGACCAACCACTCCATGTGCACCATAGGCTTCTCCGCCATCGTAGCAGTCATCTCCTGGATCTGCTCCCTCCCCCGCACTTTCGACACCCTCTCCAAGGCCGCCACGGCCTCGGCCTTCTTCACCTTTATTTCCGTGCTCCTCGCCACCATCTTCGCCGGCATCGAGGACCATCCCAAGGGCTACCCCGAGTTCGGCGAGCCCATCGTGCTCGCCATTCCCGCCGCAGGCACTTCGTTCGTCATGGGCATGAGCGCCTTCATGAACATCAGCTACACGTTCATCGGACAGATCACGCTCCCCAGCTTCATCGCCGAGATGCGCGAACCGCGTGACTTCCCCAAGGCGCTCTGGGCGGTAACGATTGCCGAGATCCTCGTCTTCAGTCTCGTCGGATCCATCGTGTACGCCTACAGCGGGACCAACTACATCACCGCCCCGGCATTCGGCTCCATTGGCAACGAATTGTACCTCAAAGTCTCCTTCTCCTTCATGATCCCGACCATCATCTTCCTAGGCGTCCTCTACGCCTCCGTCTCCGCTCGCTTCATCTTCTTCCGCATCTTCGGCAAGACCAAGCACATGGGCTCGCACACGGTCGTCGGCTGGGCCTCGTGGGCCGGGATCCTCGCCGTCCTCTGGGTCCTCGCCTTCATCGTCGCCGAAGTCATCCCCTTCTTCTCGGACCTGCTGTCGCTCATGAGCTCGCTCTTCGACGCCTTCTTCGGCTTCATCTACTGGGGCGTTGCGTACGTGCGCATGCGCCAGGACGACTATGGCCCGGATTACTTCAAGAACCGTGGGATCAGGGGCTGGGCGGGCTTGCTGTTCAATGTCGTGCTTTGCTGTATCGGACTGCTGTTCTTGACGGGCGGCACGTATGCGACTGTTCAGAGTATCATCGATGGATACAAGACGGCGGGTTTTGGCGGTGCGTTTTCGTGCGCGGGTAATGGCGTCTAGGCTCGTGGTGTGTAGTGTACAGCACTGCGAACGGCTGTCGCGTAAGAGGGATGTGCGGCGGCGTAGAAGCGGCAATGTGCGCATGTGGATTCATCTTCGACCTTTGTTTTATTGAAATTTAGGTCTTCATCAGGCGGGGCGCGGTATACCCTGGTCCCGTAGAATGCTCTCGCTACTGCGGTGCGGAGTTGATTCGTTTAGATCGTTTGCATGTACACCGGTACGGGCCTCTGTATCGAGGATCGCTAGCTTCGTTAATACCACAATTCACATCTATACGAGTGGATAAGTAAAGCTTGAAACTGTTCACCTCACGACTCGCTGTCATCTCGCCGTCCATGTCTTACCGTCATCGTGAGAGCAGAATCGACGGGTTTCGTGTATCCAGTCGGGTAGGTCTAACGTGTGTGCAGGATATGTCGCTTGGGTGTTTGCTGCGCTGGGCTTTCGAGTCTCACGGCAGGTGGTAGTATAATTGTCCATCTACCGTCTACCTACACCACAACAGGAAACAAAAAAAAAGACTTTTCCACACCGGTTGCTGCATCTCCCAAGGCGTAGACAGGCAGTTGAATACCTGCCAGCGTCGATGCAACAATGCCCGCTTCGCAAACTTACCTATGTTGAAGACGCAACCATGTCCAATCTCAAGCATTAGTTCTTCCGCCTCTACCAGATCCTGCTTCCGGAACTCAAGGTACCACCAACCACTGCTGCGCGTACCGACCTCCGCTCCACCAGATGCGCTCCTCCAGCGCTTCTCTCGTCCCCTTCTCTATCCACCACCCATCTACAAACCCTTCTTCCCCGCCGCCCTCGCCCTATCCCTCCTCTCGTAGATCATCCCCGTAAATGGATCCTCCCACCTCCGCGCAACACTATACGCCACGGCCACCACGGCCGTAAGCACCAGTCCAGCAGGCTTCCCCTTCCAAATCGCCGTCGCCAAAAAGCTCAACGTAGACCCATGATACATCGGCGCAGCGCTGACATTGAACGGAAATGTCGTCACAGGCGCATCCATCAGTATGCCGAAGTAGTCCCCCAAGTAGGTGCCCGTGACGCCGAGCGCGTACATGGAGGTCAGGACGAGCACATTGCCGGTGAGGAAGAGCGGGATGGCTGAGAGGTGGATGGGGCTTGGGGGGGGGGGGGGGTGGGGGGGTTGCGCGGCGAGTGCTTCGGAGTATCTGTCCGGAGGGCGAGGAGATTAGCTTTTTGTGAGTCCAAAGGGCTTTGGAAGAGGTAAGAGAGAACGTACAGGTAGTCCCTAAAGATGCCGAGCGAGAAGATGGTTACGGCGAGCGCATAACATCCCAGCCTCGAGTTGCCGCCGAACAGCTTCGTGATGATTTTGTTGTGGTACTCTGTATGCCCATCAGCCGAATTCCATCCAAACACTCCTTCCCCTCTCCCTCTCCCTTGTCGCAGACGTCGGTCGTCCGCATTCTGCACTGCGGGGGTCGCCATGTGGGGCGGGCTCTCCGTACCTTGACTCGCAGCAATACTACAACCCCTCATTAGCTATTCATTTCATCATATAAACGATGGCAAGGCCAACCTACTTCCAGAACGTCGGGTTGAACAGAATCGAAGCCGCAGAAACTACGCATTCGGTTAGCTGAGGCTCCTCGTACCCAAGCTCTGGCTTCCGCGACAAAACTCACTCCAGAAACTGGGCTGGCTAAAGTCAACGAGGGCGCTCATAATGCTGAAATCTGTGATACAAATCTTCAAAAGTCGCTGTAGGCAAGAGTCGATGAGCAAGCAAGAGGGGATGCAGGACGTGGAGCAGAGTAGACGTGGGGGAAGCCTTGCTTGGTGCTTTCGGCAGTCGTGTTTAGCGAGACGTCATTGCTTCACATGATCTCATATGCATTCGGACAGAGCAGGGGTTCATCACCGCAACAAGACGAAAAAGACTGAGAACAAGTGAGGAAATGGGCGGATGTATGTCCATTGTTTAAGCAATCTTTTTCGCTAACAAGAGTTCTCGCTCTACGCTCAAAGAGCTTCGTGCTGCATCATTCACAACCGATGGTCGCAGGGACAACAACCTGCTGTCGCTCCCCATTACATCCGACTGTCAAGACACAACCCAAAAGTCCGAAGCACGAATTATAACATCCACCATGTCCGCTTCACAAAATCAAACCTGCAAGGCTGTCCCCACCGCACGAGTGCTCTACTCCTCGCCCTCAATGGGGGCCTCCTCCTCGTACTCCTCCTCTCCCTCGGAGATGGAGGCTTCCTGGTATTGCTGGTATTCAGAAACCAAATCGTTCATGTTGGACTCAGCCTCCGTGAACTCCATCTCGTCCATGCCCTCACCAGTGTACCAATGCAAGAAAGCCTTGCGCCTGAACATGGCAGTGAACTGGTCACCGACACGCTTGAACAGCTCCTGAATGGAGGTGGAGTTACCGACAAAGGTAGCCGACATCTTGAGGCCACGCGGCGGGATGGAGCAGAGAGCAGTCTGAACGTTGTTGGGGATCCACTCAACAAAGTAAGACGAGTTCTTGTTCTGCACGTTGCGCATCTGGTCCTCCACCTCCTTCATCGAGACCTTGCCACGGAAAATGGCAGAGCAAGTCAGATAGCGGCCGTTACGGAAGTCAGAGGCAGCCATCATGTTCTTGGGGTCGAACATCTGCTGCGTGAGCTCGGGCACGGAGACAGCGCGGAAGGTGTGGGCGCCGCGGCTGGTGAGCGGGGCGAAGCCGACCATGAAGAAGTGGAGACGGGGGAAGGGCACCATGTTGACGGCCAACTTCCGCAGGTCAGAGTTGAGCTGACCAGGGAAACGCAGGCAGGTGGTGACACCGGACATGACGGCGGAGACGAGGTGGTTCAGGTCGCCGTAGGAGGGGTTGTTCAGCTTGAGGGTCCTCATGCAGATATCGTACAGAGCCTAGACGCGTGAGCAACATTGCGAGAGCCTAGTTTGTGTGCACATACCTCGTTGTCAATGCAGAAGGTCTCGTCCGAGTTCTCCACAAGCTGGTGAACGGAGAGGGTGGCGTTGTAGGGCTCGACGACAGTGTCGGACACCTTGGGGGAGGGCATGACGGAGAAAGTGGCCATCATACGGTCGGGGAACTCCTCGCGGATCTTGGAGATCAAAAGCGTACCCATACCGGCACCAGTTCCACCACCTAGAGAGTGGGTGATCTGGAAACCCTGAAGGCAGTCGCAGCCCTCGGCCTCGCGGCGGACAACATCGAGCACCTGGTCGACCAACTCGGCACCCTCAGTGTAGTGACCCTTTGCCCAGTTGTTTCCAGCACCAGACTGGCCGAAGACGAAGTTGTCGGGGCGGAAGAGCTGTCCGAACGGTCCAGCGCGGACGGCATCCATGGTGCCAGGCTCCAAATCGACGAGAACGGCGCGGGGAACATACTTGTTGCCGGAAGCCTGTCTCGGTCAGCACTGCTCGCGCGTCCATTCGGATTCGCTGCTCACCTCGTTAAAGTAAACGTTCATGCGCTCGAGCTGGAGATCGGAGGTTCCATTGTAGCTGGGCAAAGTCAGGAAAACCTGCCACGCCTGTCCAGGTGCGCGAAGCAAGGAGACTTACAGGCCGGATCCATCGAGACCGTGCTCGCCAGAAATGTTTTGCCTGTTCACAAAAGGTCAGTCGCTGTCGCGGCAGGCAGAGCTTTTGCCGGCTGCACGCACCAGAAGGCAGCACCGATTTGGTTACCCTAAAACTCGTCAGAGGCATCTCAGTGTGTTCGGCGGGGATGGACTTACGCATTGGCCGGTCTGGAGATGGACCTGTCCACAGAGAAGCACGTTAGCAGCAGTTCGCTCGTGTCGTGTTGTCGCCGAGGGCAGACGCGGGGCACAGGGGACGCGCGACAAGGAAATTTGCTGAGCGGGCGGGTACGTACAATCTCACGCATGTTGGGTGGTGTAGAGAGGCGTAAGGGGTTTGCTGGAGCTGATAATGGGCTAAGCGGGTTGCGAGCAGTCGGGGAGAGTCGAGAGTGGAGCGGATAGGAAGAGGAGCAGCGGTGAGGGTGTTGTGGGTGGCTATTTACCGCTTGGGCCGCTGCACAGACCCGGCGCGCTAGTCCTGTTTACGCGACGAAGACGGTTCCGCCCACCAGTGGCACCAGTGGACGCCTAGTATTGTAGCCATGAGAGCCACCAGGTGCCAACAGGCAACAGCTTTCTGTCTCCGCAACTACATTACGCGCTTGTGTGCACATGTCATGTGCGAACGTCGTCCAATGATGATTACAGTTCCCCGCGGATTACCCGTTGGAACAAAGGAACCATTCCCGGCAAACCTGCCCGCACGCGCAGCACAAACACACACGCGCAGATCTACAAGTCTATGTATCTAAGAGTTGCTGGCCGTACGAGGCAATACAGGATCTGCAGTGCACCAACAGCTGGCATTCTGACATTCTCACAGTTCCTTCTTCACCCACGCGTTCGCGCGCCCATTAGCGTGGCCATTGACCGAGCTCGCACCATCGCCAGCGGGAGTCTTCCGTCTCTCGATGGCTGGCAAGCTCATCCACCGCGGCCACCTCAACATGAACTCGTCCTGCCTGCCATTCAAACAGTGCCGGAGCCAGATTCCCCAGACAATGTAGAAATAGGCCCCGGTTCCTGTCATGAGATGCCACCATCCGTGGCCCTCGAGCACAAACCCCCAGGGCATGCCGACCTCTCTGCGCCATCGCCGCAAGGTCGAGCAGTGTTCATTGTCGAGGTGCCACAGGAGGAAGCCGCCGAGAAAGATGCTCAACCCGCAAACGATCATGGTCCACATCTGCCTCAGAATCTGCTCGTCTCTGCGATCTCCCTTCTCTTGCGCAGCGCTCGATCCTTTGGCGTTTGCGCGAAACCTTGGGCGCATATTGACTTCCATGACATACATGGCTCGGAACAGGACGATGGCGGTCAGAATAGCGTATGCGTTCTGGTGGAAGGCCGGGTCTTGCAGATAGTGGTAGTAGAGCGTTATAAATAAGGAGAGACCAATCAATGCGACTGCTAGAACGACGGAGTAACGCCGCGATTTGCCGTATGAGAAAGTGGCGAAGCACATCAAGCATGTGGTATAGATCATGGAGAGCTCGTCGACGAGTTGCATGGGGTCTGGGGAAACAAGTTTAGTCAGATATCCCAAGAAGCGTGTAGCGATATGGGAAAACCCTGGAGTACAAAAAAAGCATTCCGAACGAGCTCAGGCTCTAAACAAGAGGCGACGAAAGCCCTTTGGAGAGGCTTTGCGGACTTTGTACCCCAATCTTGGTGGAGTATGCGTACATTTGAGTGTCGCGTGGAATAGGAAGGAGCCCGTGCCGACCAGCAAGTATCCAATAAATGCAACGAGGAAGACAGTATCGTGTCCATTTCTGATGCAATTATGTATTCCCTTGGCGGCGAGATACATGAAAAGTAGATTGGTAAGTGTATTGATTATTTCGGCAGCATAGATGGTCGCGTAGTAGTCCTTCCTGTTCGTGAGCAAGAAGCCAAATTTGTCAAGGTCAGGAAATATACCTCTTCGCACCAATTCAAAGTCGAGGTAACTGGTGACCACCTCCCATCCTGAGCCGGCGGATACGATATCGAAGGAAGCCGTGAGAGTATTGCAGCAGCCATTTTCCGTGTGCAACAAAGCGAAAGCCTCCGTGGAAAGTTAAGTTAAGGTCGCTGCGTTGCGAAGAGCAAAATAACTACGCTTGCACCGGAAGCGCGGAAGGCAGGGTTATTGATGGATGTCTATGTCACCGTGGCGAACTACCACGGAACTTAGTCAATTGATTAGTCAGAATAGTGAGGGGAATATGCTCCATAGCACGATGAAGAGACTACAAAGGACAGTGTCCAAGCTGAAGCGCGAACGCGCGCCTGTTTGAGGCACTTGCCAGACGCGGGTCCGTCGTTGCTTCGGCCCTGCTCGTTTTGGTGAAACTGGACCGTGCACGGACAAGCAAGCTAACCGAATGCTTGGCCCAGCCCTGCATTGCACCAACGCTTCCACGCTTCCCAATATCACAACACTTGTCGCGAATTTCAAAATGTCGATACCTAACGAGGCCTTGCAGAAGGTGAGTTGGTTTGCCTGCACGCACGCGCGTGAAGCTGATCGGAGTGAAGGTCCTGCAAGAGATTGGCCAGAAGAAGGCTTTCGCCGAACAACAACTCGGCATCGTCAAACAGCAAAGAGCCGCCAACAACCGCGAGAACCGCATGTTACAGTTGACGGCTAGTGAAGTCGAGTCGTTGCCCAAGGACACGAAAGTGTATGAAGGTGTTGGGAAGATGTATGTTTATTCAGTGATGGCATCTCGTCTCTATTCGTAGGATCATCTGGGCTAATCTCGTGCTGCAGGTTCGTCTGCACGCCCATCCCAGACGTTCAGAAGAGACTCGTGACTGAGAGCGAGAAGCTCAAGGTTGACATGTCGAACTTGGACAAAAAGGAGGACTACCTGGAGAAGACGTACACGAATAGCAAGAATAGCATTGAGCAGGTGCTAGGAAGGGCTAATGGAGCATGAGAACCGTTCGCCGGTGCTGATGCCAAAAGAGAAAACACGGGCCTGGTGAGCCTAATACCTGCACCGAAAATTTACACCAGGGAGAAGTCGACGTGTTGTTCCCGCTGTTATTAGACGAGTAAAGGTCCGTCCGCCAGCAAGGAGCACGGCACAGTCAATGAGCAGCTAGAATAGACACCACGCAAAAGCGTGGCGCCAAATGTAGCTCAAAGTTTTGTCAAGAAACATGTTCCTATGCAGCTGCCCCTGTCGAGACCATCGCTAGCCATGACACCTCACTTTAGACGAGACATATTAGCAGTCTTGGGAACAACCGCTCTCCACAGGACCAGTACTCTGTATGGGTAATTCGGGCTCCGGCGTTAAGGATAAGCAGGTTTATCAATACGGTCGAGAGCATGGCAAAGCAAAGTCCAACGCACTCGCATCAACGAAGCGGTTATACACACCAACCACGCAGCAATTTCCGCGGCACGGGTAGGACGCGAACGGCCCCCACAGGTTGGTCTACCCGGATAGGTATCAAGCGCGCTGTTTGAAACGACAAGCCTGCAGCTGCCGGCGCTTCTACTGGTACAATAGCGATACGGCTGTCGTATCGCCTAGCTGGTCCGGCGGGTCATGAGCGGTCGGCCGATGTCGGTTGCACCTGATTTGACCACATGAATGAGCTGAGTAGAAGAGACGCGAACACGAGAGCGGCGGGTGTCTCAAGGGTGCTCCCGTGCTGAGTTCACCCCCCGGGCCCTGAGACAGTGTCGCGGCAATCGACTGGAGTGCAAGCAGCGGTGCCGGATCCCTCCCGAGTGGAAACGGACAGAAAACGTCAGATGACTGGGTGGTCTTGATTGGCTGCCGTTGACGAGCTGCGTCGCCGCCTGTGCACAGTTGTCGTTTGTAAAGGAGCGCTGCCAAAAGCTCATCACGCCGTGTCGTCTTGCACAGAACTGTTTTCGGGCGTCGACGTCGACGACACGGTTGAAGGAAGGCTGGTGAGGCTGAAGGATCGCCGGTTCAGACCAGCCCCGCCTTCCGACATGGGATGGCTTGCGCGGGACGCGATTACCAAATTAGACCGTGCCCCTCCCTCGATGCCAGGCGCCCAAACACCAGGTCGTTCACAGCGACAAAGCCAGCAGCACAGCGGCAAACAAGCTCGCATACGGTCGCCGTGCTTCACATCACGTCTTCTGCGAGAGAGACGTGTTTCTGCTGCCGCCCGGCCATCCTAGTATACAAATGTACCATGCGACACGAGGGGCTGCAGTCCACGAGACCATGCATGTAGTTGCGCCTCAGCCCCAGCAGTAGCTGCCTGATGACTAGGGCAGTTTCGGCCCCCAACAGATCGCCTGCTCTTTTCTTTGAAATCTCTCGTCGCCGCTGTTCTTCTCTCTTCCTCCAGCTTTTGCTTGCGCGGCCGCTTTGTGTGTATCGTCTTACTTGCGTTGCCGCCACCGTGTATCAGCACGCCACCCCGCTCTCCACGTTGCGCACACCACTGCCCTTGTGATCACCACTTGCTCCATCACCACTCCACCGCAGCTTCGCAGGCTCCTGCCCGTATACATTCTTCCAATCTCCTATCGCTGCACTGTCGCTGCGCTCCCGCAAACATGGTCCGACCCGACATCTTCGACGAGGTGGAGGATGAGTGGGCCACTGGTCGATACAAGACCAACGTTCGCCACGTGAACGCACACCAACGGAGATCTCGGGACGATGGCTTTGGCCATCGCACCACTGATTATTTGGTCCCAGAATACTCTAGTTTTACTACGGGGCTCCATCGCACCAAATCCACGGGTCATTCTCCGAACCCCAACGTCACCATCATCAACACGACCGAAACGAACCCGCATGTTCACACCGATCAGAGGAGTCCCCTCCCCAGTCCTGGTCTGTATCCACAGGCTCGCGGGCGCACTCGCCGGATGCCCGGTGAATGGGATGTAGAGGACGAACTTGCGGAGCTCCGACTCGAAGTCCAAAAACAACGATCACGCTCTCGATCCGATGTCCATGGTTATCACCATGGCAGCCATTCCCCTAACCGCGACTACGACCGGTGGCAGTTAGAGGCAGCGAATCAGCGTCTGAAAGAAGCCGAAGAGAGGCAACAAGCAGAAAGGCGCGAGGAGCTCATCAAGAGGAAGATGGATATGAAGTACATGAAGGACAGACTTGAGCGTGAAGAAGAGGAAGCACGGATCAAGGCAGACGAAGACCGCTATAAGAGGGAATTCGAGTTGAAGCATGAGCGAGAGGAGAGGAAGCGCATTGAGCGCGAGAAGGAGCGCTCAGATGAGACGAAGAGGATCATCGCCGAGAATACGGCTAAGATCGAGAGAGAAGAGTGGCAGCGCGAACAGCGTACGAGAGAAAAGGAAGAAGAGAAAAAGCGGATCATACTCGAGAACATGGCAAAGCTCGAAAAGCAAGAGCGCGAGGCCCAGGAAGCACGTAGGCGAGCGGTCGACCAGTTCAACCGGGAGCAGGCCGAAAAGGAGCAGAAGGTCAAGGAAGAGCGCGAGCGCGTCGTTGCCGAATACGAAGCGAAGAAAAGTTCGGATGCGGCAAAGGCGAAGAAGCAGCGTGAAGAGCTCGTCATGCAGCTGAGAATCGAGGAGGAGACGCGCAAGCAAAAGGAAAAGGAAGAATACGAGCGCTTCCTGCTCAAGCAGAAACAGATCCAGCAAGAGGAAAAGGAAAAGAAGGAGAAGGAAGAACAGCGGCTCGAAGAGGAGATGCGCAAGCGTCTCGCTCAGTTTGGCTTCCAGGACAACCAGATCAAGGCCATGATCAAGCCTGACGAGGCTGCGAAGCTCCAGCAAGGCATGACTCCGGTGAATCCCATGCGACTAGGACATCAACCGACTTATGTCAAGGTGCGCCAGGAGCATGTGGCCGTCGAAACTTTGATCTACTATGGTATTCCTTACGAAGTCGACAGGGTAAGTAATCCTCCAGCTGATTAGCATGGGAGTAAGCTAACAAGTGCATAGTCCGATCCCGATTTTATCATCATCATGCGCGAGATGGAGCCTGGGGAGACCGAAATCCTCTTCGAGCATACTCGCCGTCTCCGCTCGAGAGGAGGCTCTTCGCGTCTTCTCATCGAGGAGCGTCGTGACTCTGGAAAGCAGGATTATGCCTGGGTGCGTCGGAGGAAGCCGTCGCGATCACCGTCGCGGTCGCGCAAAAGTTCACCGCCGAAGAGGGTTGTGGGCATCAAGGAGATGTTCTATTGAAGATAAGGTGCTGCGAGGTTGTCGGTTTGATTTGGAAAGTGACTACATTTCTTTCTTCAGGAACTCCGGCGTCAACCCCCTGTTTTATTTTGCGATCCATTTTCCACGTTATCTCACCTCAATTCCCAACCATTTGGGTATCGCAGGAAGGAGCAGACTTCTCCGCCCATCGTATCTACGGTAATCGTTGTGAACAGCGGGAGTTTTTTGGTTTCAAGTAGTTGCACCAACAACACATTCACGTATTCATGTGTGTGTCCCCTAATCTCGCCGTGTCCTTCTGTGCTCCATACTTGCCTACGCGGGGCTGAAGTCGCTGCAGTGCGACGTCTCTCGATTGCTCAGCTGCTGCACATGCAATCAGGACTCTGCTCACCGGTCGTGTACTACCACCGGCAACTCACATCTCACGCCTAGCTGCCGTGACTTACCACCGCCAATGAAGTATGACGTACTCCACGGCAGCCCGCATCCTTTAATCTTACCCTGCTGGCTGCAGCCGCGATGGGCCCCGAGGTGTGAAGTCGAGTGCACGTGCTCGGACTCTCTCGGCTAGAACGTTCGTCATTACATAGGGACCCGTGTGCCTCGGCGTTCCGGGCGGGCCATGCTTCCCGAACACCATCCACTCCCTTGCTTGCGTGATTATACAGCATAGCATGCCGTGAACCCCTTTGTGGTTTTTGGCTCAAGATGACAGACGCGCTCTGTGGGCCTTCCAACGCCCTCCAGAATTTCCAGAAACATTCGTCGGTTGATCGGACGTTACAACAGGATCGCTTGGTGGGGAGGCATTCGCCATCGCAGGTCAGTTTGCTTGCTGCCACGACTCCAACTCTGACGTATGAGGTTGACTTGTTTGTAGGGCTTCAGATCGTCAAGCGGTATAAATGCTGGTGCTTTGGATTCCGAGTTCGAGGCTTTCCAGGCTGGTCATGCGGGCCCGTCGCAGCTACGGCCTGTTGACTTCCAACACCACCACCTTCCTCCGCACTTTGCTCGCGCGCCGCAGCCTCCTCCACAATTTGCACAAGCCATAGGGGCGCCGGACTGGGCATCGGATTTCCAGCGACTGAATATCACGAATGAGCATGCGCCGAGGTTGCAGCAGCAGCGTGGTTCGCCGGCGTCAGCGGCATGGCATCAGGACTTCTTGATGCAACAAGCGCCTACGGTACATGCGCCAGCGCAACAACAGCAGAATGGCTTTGCGGGCATGCCCGGGGGTTATGAGATGGGTAGATTCGGAGGGCCGGGCTTCCAGCAACCCATGGGCTTCGGTGGTGTGAATGGAGGCATGGTGGCACAACCGATGCAGGGCAAACCACAAGTGCAGGACGCGGCACCACAGATCGACGAAGCAGCTTTCGAGCAAGCTTTCGCGCAAGTAGACCAAGATATGGCTGAAGAAGCGATACGTAATCTCTCTCCGCAGGATTATAGTTTCCGCCTCATGATGCTCGAGCAGCAGGAAAAGAAGAGGAAATTAATGGCGGCGCAAGCGCAGATTCCGCTGGCGGATGTGCAGCCAGAACAAATAATAGAGGGACCTTCCACCATGGAAGAAGCCCAATCAAGATCGATACAAAGAGATATTCGTGGGGAACAGCACGCGCTGTTGGAACGCGAAGTACAATCGAATGCATTGCAACAAGAGCAGGGACGACAATCAGAAAACATTTTGTTAGGGGACGATCCCGTATTGATCCGCATCCGCGAGCAGCGGCCCGGTAAGTCTCATGCCACATCTTTACATGTTCCCTCCAAGTCAAGGAGCTAATTGTACCTCTCTCCAGCCCTGTATGCTACGCTCAAACTCCGCAGCGGCGTTGATATTGATTCTGCTTCTCAATCTATTCCTTTTCTCGCCGCTCTAGAAAAGATGGAACAAGCCGATATGTTGGTGGCAGATGCGAGCGAAGCCCGATGGATCGTCGATAACTTGCAGAGTCTGCTCAACCGAGGAGCTGCATCGCTGGTACAATTTCGGACCGAGACACTAATTCGAGCCATCAACGAGCGGCTGATGGCGACGTACCCGCTCATGTCTTCGTTGAGCATGCCGCTCAACCAGGAGAACATTTGGGAGGAGCTACAGGCTGCGGGATATACAAGAGGCCCTGTGCTAGAACACATACAGCAGCAAGAGCAGTTTCAGCAGTACCAGTCGCAGCAGCAACAGCAACGACCACAACAACCAGAACAGGAACAAAAAGACGAGCAATCTCACGAACATGACGAAGACGAAATGGCGGATACAGCCGGTCGACTCTTAGAACGCGTCGCAGACAACACAAGCAGCAAATTCCAGAACAGCCAATTCCTTGAACTCATGCGCAAGCTGCGCGACAGAGAAGTCAAAGTCGAAGGTGACAAAATGGTCGAAGTCAGTGCCCAGTCTTCCTCTACACCTCTCCAACGAGAGTCATCACCTGCACCATTTCAACCAGCCCACGCATCGCAACGCGACCAACAATCAGGCGCATCATCGGCCATCCCAGGCATCGATCCCACTATTCTATCCCACGCAGACATAGATTTCTCCTTACCCGTCTTTTCGGAGGAAGGCCACGACGAGTACGCCCACATCCCCGTCCCTGCCCCTCTCTCGCACCAGTCGTCCGGCGAACCCCCCACTGACGAGATTTCAGGTCAATGCAGCTACTATAACGGTCACGCCGCGCCCCAAAATTGAGGCCGTGTCCCCTATCACAGGTGAGGAACTAGACGAGATCACAGACGAGCGTATACCAGTACACGAACAGGATCTGGACCTGGGAAGAGAGGGTGCGCACGGGTTTGGCCTGAAGAGGAATGGACTTAGTCGGCCCATTGAAGAGGTGCTGCATCACCGCTGAGTGACGGTGAGGGCTAGGGCGATGTGATTGACGACGATGTCAATGAGGTTCACTATGGAGGATCTCCGAGGCCCGGATACTCTTACATTTTGCGACACGTGTTCGCCGGCTGGTAGCGAAAGACGCACAAAAGGCGACATGAAGGCACACATCATTACTTCGACGAACGACTCTCCGACTCTACCATAACGCACCGTATGCGCTGAGCATTGTGGCCTACGCGTACACGCATAGATCTATCTATATCGGTAAATTGGGAGGCCCTATTTGTACATTTGGAAGCTGTAAATATACTCGATATACCGTTCGAAGGGGTTCAGCTCTTTGTAGTGCCATGCTGCTCCCAATGAAAAGTGTCCCCTCGTCGGAGCTGCAAGGACATTGTAGGCATGGCATGCAAGGCGCCAACGGATGAAAGCTTGACGTGTGACGTTGCCCAATCGGGAAAGCGCACGGCCGCGGCTTCCAAGCTTTGGAGCTCCCAGCCCCCGTTGCACCAGTGCTGTATGCTTCCTGTTCCTGTCTGGCTCACGCGCTGCATCCCACCCACCACCACAAACTCTCGTCCAATCGCTCGCCGCGAGCTTCAGCACCGCTTTCGCATCCTCCAGCGCCCTCTACACACTCTCCCGCCGGTCCACTGCGATGCTGGCCCGCGGCGTGATCTGCCGCTTGGCAGCCGATGTACCCAAAACATCAACACACGATCTCCCGCGCCTGTCCCACGTACTCCAGAGCAGCCTCCTGTCCCGCAATGCGCTTTCGCTACCGGCTGCGCGCGCCCTCTCGCGCGCATACAGGGCTGCGATTTCCGAATACCGCCGCTCTTATGTTACCACTGCGGGCGCGACCAAGCCGACGACGCGTGTGAAGAAGGACGTTAAGGAGGCTGCTGCAAAGAAGACCGTCAGGGCCACAGGCACCAAGAAGGCCGCACAGAAGCCCGTGAAGAAACCGGCAGCGAGAAAATCAGCGGCGAAGAAACCAGCAGCGAAGAAGGCAGCCCCGAAGAAGAAGAAGAAGACAGCAGCCGCAAAGCCCAAGCCGAAACCTAAGAAGAAGGTCTTGACACCGGAGGAGAAGACCAAGGCGGAGATCCGTGACCTCGTGGAAAAGGCGCTGCGGGTGCCCGTGACGCCGACCCCGTCGTCAGCTTGGATTGTGTTCGCTGCTGAGGCAATGTCTGGGTCGACTGGCCTTGGGGTTACGAAGACGAAGATGAAGGATGCTGGTGCTAATTTCAAGGGCCTCACACCCGCAGAGAGGGAGGCAAGTCCTATTCGATATGCTCGTTGCGCATTCACACCAGCTAACCATGTCCGCACAGCACTACAATCATCTAGCGAACGAACGAACGGCCGCCCAGCGGGCAGAATTCAACGCCTGGATCCGTAGCCATACCCCCGAGCAGATCCGCATCGCCAACAACGCACGCATGAACCTGAAGCGTCGCCTAGCAGCAGGGCAGCCCGTCAAGATCCTAAGCCGCAACCTCCGCAAACTCGACGATGATCGCCAAGTCAAGAGACCTTTGACGGGATTCCTACGCTTCTCGTTGGAGCGTGTTGCCAGCGGCGACTTTACGAGCATCGCGCTAGGGGAGAAAGCGAAGCTCATTGGTGAAGAGTGGAAGGCCTTGAGTGCAGCCGAGAAAGAGGTATGGACCTAAGCTATCTTTTATGCTGCACGTGCGTGTGCTAACTTGGAGTCATAGAAATACAACACCGAATACACCGTAGAAAAGAATGCCTACGAGAGCAGCAAGCAGAGCGCTTATGGTCACACATGAGGACGGTTGGTTTGATCCTCTACGTCCTATAGCACTACGCCCGTCTCCTTTTGTGTGTACCTCTAGTCTTGGGTTCTCCTGGTATGGAAGCGGTTTGGCGCTTGTTGGTCCGTCTTTATGTAAGCCGATCGGCTGCTTTCCTTGAGTATGGGGTATGTTTACTCGGATGTCTCGCGACGCGGTGTTCCAGTGTCCGACGTTTCGAAAGCAGGACGGCTCCGTGTCGGGACACGGTGTCGTTTGCGAGTAGGTCGACGCGTTTGGGGTCCTTTGCTTTCTTACTGGGCCTTGGTGGTGGGTTTGTGAGCGGGGGTTCTTGTGAGCGTAGTTTGTTGTGTAGAAGTAGAAATCGCTGTTTCTGCACTTCTTCTCGCTCTTTGTAGGCCTGCTGCAGACGACGGCGCGCGGATCGGTACTCTCGAGCTTTTTCGTATGCTGACATTGGCACACGCGATCACTACAAGAGACGAGGTACACATCACGGTGAGTCGGAGCCGACGCCGATAAAAGACTTACACGTCCCAATTATCGCAACAACAAAAACCACCTTAAGAGAACAAAGGCATAACCCTCTACCTCTCCATCCACTTTATTCACCACCCTTCCTCACCATCCTCCTTCACCCCCTCCAAAAACCCCACCAACCTCTTCTTAATCACAACGCCCAAAAGCGCTCCCGACCCCTCCTCCGTAACACACAGATACCTTAGTCCCAACTTACTAAACATTTCCACCGCGTACTCGAGCGGCGCCTTTGCGCAAATGGTAAGTGGTGTGCGGTCGACGAAAGGCGTGAGGTCTACTTCGAGGGTTTCTGGGGAAGCTTGGCTATCGACGGCGTGGCCGAGGAGACGGATGTGGAAGGCGGCGGTGGGGTGGGAGTGGGGAAGCAGGTTGGAAAGGCTGAAATCGAGTTCGGATTGCGAGATGTAGCCCTGGAGGATGGGTGTGGTAGATGGAGGGTGTGTCTGTACGAGGACGAGGCCTGCGTCCATGAGGCCTCTGTTCTTCAGCTGCGCCAATTTCTCCTTCAGCAGCGCGTACGGCACCGTGTTGCTCGCCGGCACCTGAACGGTGATTTCCTGCATTGTTTGTTTCGGCGGAATCAACGCTTCCGCCAGCATGTTGCGCTTTCTCACCACCCCAATGGCAAGATCCGCATCCAAAAAGGGATGGCCTAGAACTGTCTGCGCAAGATCGTAGACCCCTTCTTCCGAAATGGCATCTGCGACCCATTTCGCTACCAGAATAGCGATCATATGCGGAACTACATATTCGAGTTGGCCCGTGAGCTCGAACATGATGACGGCGAGGGAGATGGTCATGCGAGAGACGCCCGCGAGAAATGCCGCGGCACCCACCATGGCGAAGATACCCGGGGAGATGGAGGTTATGGACTGCCCAATGAGGCGACCGAAGAGAGCGCCTGCGTCGAGGGCGGGGATGATGACGCCCGAGGGGACTTTGCAGCCAAATGTTATGATTGTGAGGACGAGTTTTGTGAGGGTGCCGTAGACAAGCCAGAGGGTGTAGGAATAGTTGACTTGTCCGACGTCGACGCCTGTGTCTTCATTTTGGCAGATCCACGAGTTTGCTGAGGGGCCGCCGGCTTTGCAGTCTACGAGCAGGTTTTTGATGATAATGTCGCCCGGTTCGCGGGTCAGGGGATTGGGAAACTGGAGGAGGGTGGTGGCGAGGACGACGAGGGTGACTTCCAAGACGGGGTTGTTCTTGATGAGCGGGAAGGCGCGGAACCATTTTGACCAGAGGAAGTTGAGTTTGCAGAAGAGTCCGCCGAAGATGCCGCCGGCGACTCCTAGCATAATGAAAACAAAGTAGTGAATAGGCTGGTAGTCAGTCCCGTAATTTGTTTCAAAGAGCACGAGTTTGCCCGTTCCGGTGGGGTTGAGCGCTTTGAGGACGATGGAGGCGAAGAGGGAACAGAGGAAGGCGCGCCAGAGGACTTTGCGGGGGAAGTATGTGCTGATTTCTTCATAGCTGAAGAGTACGCCTCCGATTGGGGCCCCGAAGGCTACACTGAGGCCACTGGCACAGGCAGAGGAGAGAAGCTCGCGCATCTTCCGCCCGTTGTGTTTGTACTTGGGGAACCAGTTGCCGACAATGTAGCCGACACAGGTCGAGATATGCACGAATGGGCCTTCTTTGCCTAGACACATACCTGTGGAGACGGCGAAGATGGCACCAAAGGCTTTGATGGCGAGGACGCGTAGGGAGAGGAAGTTGGGGATGACAAAGCCGGAGAGGATGGTCTTGATCTCGGGGATGCCACTGCCGGATGCCATGTACATTGTCTTCCCTGGCACTGTCGAGTTTTGCTCACCGGTACCGGGGTCCTTGGGAGAGTTTTCAGAGGACGCAGTAGGCAGTGTACTCTTCGTCAGCATCGTCGCCGAGGAACTAACAATCCCAAACACCAACGCCATACCAACGTAAATCGCAAATGAGCTTGCATAATCTTCTGTCCAAGCGTGGAAGTGCTTGCACTGATCCGCCAATTCCGACATCGTGCTCAGTAGCGGCGTACGGTCATTGCAGCAAGCTTCGCGACTCAAAAGAGGGTTCTTGGTGCAATACCCAAGTTTCAGATCCGAGATGGTAGCTACGGCTACATCAACGACAAAGGCCACGCATGCGGTGAGGGTACCGATGATGACGACGGCAAGCCAGCCGGAACATGCTTCGAACATGGAGACCAGGTTATATCGCAGGCCTCTGCGGGCCTGTATTGAACGAAAGCGGTACGAATCTTTGACCTGTACCCATGTTAGTCGTTCATGAACAACACCCACGGCACAGTGCATTATACCAATTCATGAAGCCAATCAATCGTCGTGTAGTCGTTGTAAGGCAACCTCTCCCCAACAGAGCTCCCCGCCATAGCCTGCTCCTCCTTGGTCACGGTCGACGAGATAATGCTCTGCGCCTCCTCATCCTGTTCGTGCTGTAGCTCAGCCAGTCTCCTGTCATTGGCAACATGGTACAATAGCGCAGTGCGCTCAGTCGCTGCTTCCGAATCCAGTGCCATTTTTCAATCGCAGAGGAATAGAGGGCAAGCCGTTGTTGGGCAATGGAGAAGGCAACATGCCATGATAGAGCACATGTGAGGTCGCGATAGCAGCATTGGCGTATGACGCGTGAGTGCGGAACAACAGGCAAAGAGAGACCATACGAGTTGATGACCCGCGGAGATGGCCCCGCGTTTGCTCCCCTTGGACGCAAATGGACATCCGGATTGTGGCTGATCGAGCATGCTATAGACATGTTGGCGAGATAGAGAGATAAGGGTGCATGAAAGGTGTCGATCGCGAACGCGCTAGTTCCCCCACGCGCCTTCCCCAATCAACCCCAACGTACCGAATCCGAGTACATATGCACGACAGCACAAGCGAGACACAACACAGTTTATAGTTTGATTCACTTCATTAGAGTTACCACATCCTCAGACGCACCAGCGGATGCGCGCGAACCCACGCAGTTCGGCTACAAAAATTCTTTCCATCTGCAGACGCCATGACAGAGAGAGACAAAAGAGAAAGAAAGAGAGGAGCAAACATGCACAGTTATGAAGACAGGAGAAAAGGTGGCCATGCAACAATAGAGAAAAAGAATGGTAAGACAGATCAAAGAGAGACGAAGAAAGATGGGTATGTCGTGGCATCTAACTGGTGAGTACCCGTAGGGTACAGAGAAGAAGTATATACATGTCGGCGAGAGGGATGGTTGACACTTGTAAGGCGTCGGGTATATCGGTAGCGACGGTAGCGAAGCAAATCGCTTCGAGGGGTATGATGCAGCGCACTGAAAAACACATCGAAGCCGGCGAGGGCGGATGCAGGCAACGTCGTGGACGTGCCGTGACCCGGATTATCCAGCGGTGGACAAATAAAAAGGTTGAAAGTAGTAGAAAGATTCGGACGCCCGGCGCTAGCTATGCATGCACAACGCAGATAGTTGGGAAAAGGAAGCCGTGGAGGAAACGCTGGCTGGTACTTTTAAGGGCGCTCACCATTCGGCGCGTATGCAGAAAACCGTCGAAGATGCCTTGACTCGAGAAGAAAATCCGGTAGGTAGGAGACCGAGTCCTTGAAGCCCAAAATGTCGTGAGATGGAAAGAGAAGGGGTTCGACTGTGGCTTGCTCACTTGCCGGCACCGAGGTTGAGCCACGACATGTCTGGTTGTTCCTTTTTGGATGGGCCTTCTCCGCCAGGACGCGGGAACATCGTGATGGTGCTTTCACGATCTTGTTGCACACCCAGCGGCGCCGAGGCGTAGTAGGAATCCAAAGTGTTTTGTGATTGTAACGAATTGTCGACTGAGCCGGCCCCAGAAGGGAAGACTGTCACTGTACTCTCGCGACCTTCATGAGCTCCTGGAAGGCGTGGTGGTGCGGGATAGAGCGAGCTGAACGTGTTCGGTAGTTGAGGTGGAGTATTTTGGTTGGCGCTGGGGTTCGGGAACATGGTGACAGTGCTGTCCCGACCGTCGTTTGCACCGAATGGTGCTTGGCCTGGGTAGAATGAGCTCACGTTGCTCTTCGGGTAGAACGAGCTCGTGTTGTCAGGGTAGTAGGTGCTGGGGTTGTCGATAACAACACTGCCAGTGTAGTTGCTGCTCGTCGGGCGGTTGTTGTCGCCGACCGGGGACCAGCTATCTACAGGGGACCTCAAATAGCGGTCATCGTGGCTAATGCCAGAATGTGTGCTGCCGTTCGAGTTTGCGCGGGCAAGCTCGGCCTGCATGCCCAGCATTGCCTGACCCGCCAAGTTCTCTTGCGAGTTACCCAGCGTCGGGCTTCCCTTTGCGACCTTGTGCATTCGCTGGCCGTCAAGCTTGGGGATCTCGAGCGGGGGTACGGTCTGCTGCGGTTGACTATACATTCGGGAGTCGGTGTACATGGACTGACTAGCAGTGCTAGTCCGTTCCGACGCGTACGTTGACCGATCAGCAGGCATCTGAGCGAGATTCGTAGCTTCGTTGTTGGCGAAGTAGCGACTCCATCCAGAGCTGCGACTTCGGCTGAGGTTTGGAGGCGCGATGCGCGACTGCGGCGGTGCGCGACCAGAGTTTTGGCGGACCACGGTACCGGCCATGGGCTCGGGCTTCAGGTTGAATTTGGACAGTTCCACGGGCTCGGAGTACCCCAAGGGGCTCGACTTCTTGACCAAGCCTGCCGTACTTGAGTCGCTGGCCATGCCTTTCTTGTGACCTGGTGTCCGACCGTTGAACATGGCCAACGATGTTTGCGAGGCGTTCACTTCGGCGAACTTTTGTCCAACTGATCCACCTGCTTCGGTCATGTACTCGGTTCCTCGGTCAGCGAAGCTCAAACGATCTTTCTCAATGTATCCGCTTTCTTGTGGTTGACTCTTCTTGGACTTCCTTTTCTTGAGGCAGAATAGAATGAGAATCAGCAATGCTGCGATACCGAAGATTGCCCCTAGTGTGGCACCAAGCACAGTCAACATCTTGTCTTTGTTGTTTGAGGGAGCGGAAGCGACGCCCGCGGCAGTGGTAGAGGGCGAAGGCGATGCAGTTGACGTTGGGCTTGTCGACGAAGACGAGGTTGACAAGAGGATAGACTGTTGTTGCTTTCCTGAAAACAGTTCGGTAGCGTTGATCCATGTGTTGTCTTGTTGGTCGAAGATGCAAAGTGGATCCACATCGGATCCACCCGTTACAACGACCAAGTCGTCGTCACCGTGCGCTAGAGAGTACCCTGAGCGTTGAACCGTTGGTGCGAAAGTGCCATTGTACGCAGGCCAATCCTGGATGGTCACTCGCTTTGTCTTTTTATCACCGACCGTCATGCCCGGCGACGCGACGGTTCCGCCCTGCTTCAGGATTGCTGTGCGTGTGACTTTGTTGGGGTTCGCGCTCATGTCGAATGTCTCCAGAACTTTGCTACCGTCAGTCCCTGATATCACAGTGCCTTGCACTGCGTCTGGGTTGACAATCGGCTCCAGCAGGGCAACGCCCACATCTCGCCATCCTTCACCCGCGCCAAAGGTCCAGACGGCTTTGTTGGTGGGTCCACCGCCGACCATTAGCGCACGACTCGAGGACCATGGCAGGAGCATGGGTCTGAAGGATGGTGGTGCCTGAACATCGGGTTGACTGTTCACTCGGTATGGGCGCTCCGTCGAGATTTGGAAGGTCTGGGTGGAAGGAATAACGTCGCCAGGCGTCTGCGAGCCTGCGTACACCAGGATCGTCTGGGCGTCTTCAAGGTAGATGGCGGCATGATTCTGTCGGTTCTGTGTCACCCAGGTTTCCGGCCGTATCCAATCCCACTTCTTCTGTGCAATAGAGTAGCCCATCAAGCCCGGGTAGCTCCACTCGGCGGCCGTTGCGTTTGCTGATCCGCCGACCACGTAAAGCATGGCTGTGTCGCCTTTTCCAGCCTTGACGCATTGGGCGCCCGTCAACGATATGTCCATGGGTAGCGTTTTCCATTTTCCGCCTTCTTTTAGGTCCAGGGCTTGAAATCCAGCTGAAGAATAGACGTAGAGCGTGTTATCGTGGACGATGGAGCAGTGGCCGCTCAAAGGGAATATGGGTTTTGGTACACCCATGATGGGAAGGTCGCCAGGGACGTCGGCCTGACGTGGTGTTAATGAATGTGATGTAACCTTGGTTACCAGCTCCAATGTGGGAGAGTAAATGTTAGTTAACTAGGTCTCCAGCCGAGATGTCATGACGGTGTGGCCGTGTCTCGAAAGAAGCGAGGTGGAGGCTCTGTTATGGTAGCGCGTCTTGTCTCGCAACCGCGCCGACGCGATTCGCACACTCTTATCCAGTGTGTGGCCAGGATGTATCGCGAAGGGAAGGCGACAGTGGCCGAATAGGTTCTAGTCCAGCTACTCGAGAGGCGGTGAAGGCGGAAGGGGAGGGCTCGCGGGACAGTCGCGTTGCAAGTGTCGAAGAGATGGGCTAGCTACAAGGGCAACCAATGTTAGACTTGGGCTTGCGAGGACTAGACAAGAGGCGGTACGTACTCGAATCGAAGACAGTGGTCAAGACGGAGGGTGGTGAGACAGTGGCTCTGGGATAGCGAGAGGCGGGTAGGCGCGAAGAGGTGCAGCGAGCGACTCGGACGCTCTGTCAAAGAGGCGATGGGGATGGTGAGCGAAAAGGAGAGGAAGCCACGGCGCAGACGCAGGCGGGGAAGCAATGGCAGGTTGAGGCTGTTCGCAGGCACTCGTGAACGAAGGGCTGGTGGAAGACGCAGCGAGCCTGAGTGCAGGAGGTCTGGCACCCACGGGCGGCCCTGCCAAAGGCCAGTGCAGCCAGGGTCGGCTGGGCGCCGGCCCCAAAGGGTGCTAGCGCGATTCAGGACGCTTCGTAGGGTCAGGGGCTGTAAGCGGCGGACATGTCGATTGGCCGAAACGCTGGTCCTGCCCCTGGGCACATGGGCCTGCAGCATACAATACACAGTACGCACCTCAGCCCGTCCCTGGCGGACACGGCTGTCGGGGCCCCCTCGCACAGCTTCTCGTCAGTGAGCGCGAGCTGGACTTGGGGTTCCCCGCCGCGTTGCATCCTCCAGGCCCACGGCCCACGCCATGTCCCAGAGACGGACCGTCGCAGGCAGAGCAGCACATTGGGCTGATGCGGGAGGGAAACCGTAGATCCTCATGCGTTTGTTTTCCAGGCCCACCTGGGGGTCGTGAAACTTTACGTGACTGAGCGGGCAGGGGGGCCTCGTCGAATTCCCGTTAGCCGCGACACTCGAAAGCCCGCTACGGCTCCCTCTCTCCAAGCTGTCGTGTGGAACCAGGTGCACCACCGACTCACAGTGCGAGCCGTCTGGGGCGTCTGGTGCCGGCGCCGCTGGCTTCACAGCACAGCGGCCTTTTCGCAGCCATCTGGACGTTGGACCTGACGGCGCGCTACTTCGCGGGCTGTAGCGAGACCCTGGGCGGCTGCTGTTAGTGCCGTGCCCATCACCTCATTGCTCCTGGCTCCTGGCTCCTGGCTCCTCCTGGCGCTCCTCGACGCCATCTCCACCACCACCTCGCCGACACGCGCGCTGCGATGGTCGTCGACTCTGTCGTCACACGACCCATCACATCGCGCACTGCAATGATTCGAGCCCTGGCGAGTTCGCATGGCCTCTTCGTCCAATCTTCGTCTGCAGCCGCGCGCTCTGCAGGGCCGGGTGGGCGGTGTGGTGCCGTGTGGAGCTGCAAAGTGGCTCTACCGATGTCTGAAACAAGTCCGACGCGGCCCCTGATTGGCTACGCCGCCTGACTAAGCCCCTTCCCCCAGCATCCCACCCTCGCCATCACGCATCAGTCGACACTCTTCCCATGATGCTGCACGCCAACGCTTCGTCGCTTCTGCAGGCCGTTTCCAGGCTGCTTCTACCGCTGCTTTATCCTCTGCATGCCCGAATCCGGCGTCCGGCAACGCTTTTCATCTGCGCCCAGCGAACACCTACCCCAATCGTGACGACTCTTTAATATCGATCAGCCCAATGACATAGCCTGCGTCGGCCCTTTGCTGCTCCCCAATTTGCACGCCATCAACCTGAGTCAGGCCCGTAATGCTCCAGTCGAGTAGCACTATCGCGCCAGCAACTCGCGCGTGTCTTGCGACGACGACAAACGACGGGCCAACGTCGTGCGCCTGCCCCATTCGAATGTCCCCACAGCCGTACTTGTCTCGATTGAGCAAGCACTCCAACACGGCTAGCCTGTGACCATGCGGCTCTTTGCCCAACCACGCAAATAGTCGCGCCCACGCCTCCCACACGCACCGCTTTTCATGATCCTATCTTTCTTGGGCCAGCTTCGTTTCCCAAGCCCACAAGTTCTCATGCGAAACCACGCCATGTCCACGTTCTTCGCGTGGCACTTGTGGCCGTCGTCGAATGGCATTGGGCTGGTTTCAGTTGTCATTTCCATTCTCCCGTTTCTTCATGCGTTCCACCCTTGGCGCTGTCGTCCCTGTAAGATGCCTTTGCGGGGATCTTGTTTGTCATGCAACCCATACGAGCTTCGGCCCATGCCTCAAAGTCCGGAGTCTGCGCCTTGCGACTGAGGGACAGCTTGCGTACATAGAGCCAGGCAAGGCCAGATACCGTCCCAGACAAGCCGTCTCCTGCGACGGCATCTTTACCACTAGTATCCAAACCTCTACACGGATGCGACCCGACTAGCGACCGCCTGTAATCTCGATGGTACCATGTTCCTTGCTGGCAAATTACTCCACTTAGTCAAACGCGTAGACACCCACCCACGATACAATCGTACCCAAATAGACCACAAAACAACGTCAAAGTGCACTTTCACGCGCTTGTTACATGAATAGCCGCGATAACACTAATAATACTATCTTTGACAGGAGACAAGGTGCTCTGCATGTGCATAAAAGGGTTTTCCGAGAGTGGACAGGTACCTTAGTCCACATATGAAGGCAAGGCTGACTGCATCTTAGACCAACTCCAATTCCAATACGCTAGCGACTGTCAGCCCAACTATATGCAGGTCATCGAGTAACGTCAAGAAAGTAAGCGGGCGGATTTCCCGTTCCCTACCCGTTGCGCCAGCTTACAGTTCGATGAATTTCCTTGCCTCCGCATCGTGAGCAGTAAGACTCGGGCGCCTTATGTCAGATGGAGTGGTGCACAGCGCCAGGCCGTCAGCTCCGGCAGTTGTATCTTATGGTGATCACTTCCTCGTCGTGGAACCTGTCGACGATTGTCTATTCCTCATGGACGGGCATTGCGGCTCGGTCGCTGTCCATTGAGACCAAACTTTTTTTCCGTGTACGATGTTGCACCATACCGCACACCAGGCGCGCGACGCACCAAACTTCATGCCCAAGTCCCTTGCGCCTCTGGGGCCTACACAATTCTCCGGCCTCGCGCGAGATGGCCTAACCCGGCGCCACCACCAAAGCATTCGCAGCAGTTCGTCCCGTACTTCGTCTCGTACGCTTTACCCTTTTCCATCGCCATGTGCCCCCTCGTACCCCGAGGGCTTCGTCATGGTGTCTCCCCCACGAGCACATCACGGGCCTATTATTGGACCACTGACCCTAGCCCAGCACGTCTCAGATCCCCATTGCAACGAGGTGGCGCACCGGAGTTCGGAGAAATCCTTCGTCATGGACAGCAACATCGAGTTTCGCTGCTCCGGTGATAGCCCCGCGACTTTCTACTACGAGTGACGCGCACATCGTGGCGGTACCTCCAACTGAAGCAGTCTTGCCTCCAACTGCGGTTCGCATCCGACATGTGAAACCGAACATGATCCCGCCGACGGTCTCTCCTCGTTGCTGATCTTGTCGAACGGTCAGCTTGCGCGTCCTGTATGTCACAATAATGTCGTCGCCGCCGCCACCCAATCGAAGCTGCGCATCAGTCCTCCCCAGGTGTGCAACTGAGACATCTTCTACGGACCTTCCAGAAGGCTACCCAGCCATCGTCGATCACGAGTACAGGGACTACCTCGTCGTCGCGTAGAGCAACCTGGAATTTTAGTGGTCCCCGAGACCAAATTATCTTACAACACCCGACCCCAGGTACTCCGTGTTGGCAATCTTACCGCAATAGGCAGCTGTCGGTATACATACACCAACTAACAGATAAGGCTATACAATATTCGACATATATTTACCTATGCGAGCTCGCCTGTGGAGTATGAAGAGCGCTAAGAGTAGCTACAGTGATCCTCATTGACCCTGTGCGTGGATTCAGCACGTGGTGCTTATTCTCGATCGCCTACGCCGCACCGCAGCGTGACGCGTTATGCAGGAGAGGTACACTTTCTCAAATGGGCAGTCTACGCGCCGTAGACCATCGCGCTGCGCCGCAATGAAGCTCCATGTCCTTGTGCGCCGGGAAATTGTACCCGTCGGCTCCTCCGTGTAGAGGCACCGCGCATGTGTGTATGCGGCGCCGCAGCGGTCTCTCCCGAGGAAGGAAGCACTTCTCGAACACGCTTCCGGGGCGAGATTACCGCGCCGCACTCGACATGTCCACATGTCCACTGTAGCTCCCCAAGAATTAGTACGCGCCGGCTCTTGCCCGCGAAGCTACGGACACATGTAACGGTACGGCGCAGTGAAGTTTCTCCCAGGCACTGTCGAGTCCATTTATATCAGGCCATTCTACCGCCCTGTCCACCTGGCCCCAAAACACCGCTCCCAGATATAGATCCTGTTCCGTCTGCCTAGGCGGCGTAACGCCTGTGGATCGTAGACAGCCCGATATACTACTACCCCGGGATGTAATTCAAGAGTGGTGCTGTTCCACGCACAATGGGGTTTTGCGGCAGCTCGCCTTTGCTCGGGGTCATTGCGCGCCGGCTGCGGCATACGGAAGAGTTGATTTCGAAGCTATGGTTGGGCTGAACTGCTGGAGGCGCCGCGGAAGATTGCTTGGATGCTCGGAGAGGCGGAATAAATGGCGATCGGTTTTGATTCGAGTTTAGCAAAGCCTACCGGCACGGCACGTTGTCGTAATGCTATGAAGATAGTCTGAAAGGGTGCTTCGACATATAATCCTGCAGCTCGGTAATATTTCTTGAACCCTTCATTGGAAGAAGGGAAGAAATGCGAAAATGGACACGACTTGGTGTGCAAGATAGCCAGAACATGGATGGATGCTTAACTTGTGACTTTTAATTCGACCTGGTTACACTCCACATGCTTCTACAGCCCTTAGAGATGAGCTTGTGCTGTGATCTGCTCGTAGATCGTATCCCTACTCATCACGCAACTGAACTCGCTCATTTTGCACCTTTCCGACGCCATTGATATGCACCTTTGTCACCCGTTCCGGCCAATTCCACTCCCCAAATCCCATCCCCCACTCACACCCTCCCCGCTCGTCCAACTTGAATCAGCTCCCCCGTCGGCTTATCATCCGCCCTCAACACAGGCCAACTCGACCCATCCGCCTTGACGAGCGTCAACTCCAGCTTCGTCCCCAGGATCCTGAACTTGCTCTGCGCGGGATCTATGTTGCCAAAGAGAGTGAAGTCGGTAGCGTAGCGCTTGCTGTCGGTTGTGCGAAGATCGAGGTTTACGAGGGTGGGCTCGAAGGTGACGGATGCGGTGGCTTTGTCGATCTTCTTGAGGTAGAGGGAGGCGATCACTGAGGTGGCGGTTTGGTAGAAGTCGTGTCTGTGTTCACATTAGCCATAGAATCCACCAAAAGTGCCAGGTAAGGTTGGGTTCTGGAACCTACCTCACAGTATCCACCTTCTCCTCTCCGCTCTTCTTCCCACTACCCACAAACAGATGTCTATCCTTCGTCTTGCACCCCTCAATGTTCATAAACTGATCAAACTCCAACACCCTCCTCTTGCAGCAACTCCACCCCTTACTCCCCTCATGAAAGATGGGCGCCCCCGGGTGATGTACACACTTCTCGCCGTCCCTCTCCCCACCCTCAAAGTTGACCCCACAGCTCTTTCTCCGGCACGTCATGCCCTCCTTGACCTCCAAGCTCGGATCGTCATCCTCATCGTCCTCGGGCGGCTTCGGCGTCGCCCCGCGCGGCGTCGCGGCTTGTGATGTGGGTAGGCGGGGTACGGGCGCGGGGAGCGATTCTGACAAGCTGCCGAGCGAGACGGACGTGTTGTTGGGGATGTCGGGGGCTTCGGCGGGCTTCTCGGGGACGGGTGTGTCGTCTACCTCGGAGTGCTTGCCCGTGGTGCAGGGGTCGATTGCGAGGAATTCGTCAAAGGTGAGGACGCGGGGTTTGCAGCATTTCCAGCCTGGTCGCCTTGAGTTAGCATGGGAAATAGCTGCTACGGCGCGGGGAGGTATGTGATTGGCATTGAGTGAGGACTGAGATGTCCCACGTACCTTTCTGCCCCTCGTGGAAGACGGGTGGACCGGGATGGTACACGCAGTCCTCGTTGTCGTCCTCGTATGTCTTGCCGCAGCCTTTGTGTACGCACTTCTTCGCCATGGTTGCTGAATGTTCGCGATTTGGGTGGTCGGATGGACAGAACGAGTGTGGAAGCGCGTAGAGATTATGCCTGACGCTTCTCTACGGGCGAATATTCTGGAAAGTTGCGGAGCAGCGGTAGAGGTATGTCATAGGCGCTCGGGCCAGCAAAACGAAGTTTAGCTCAAGGCGGTGAGCAGGCCGTCGTTACCATCGTCGTCCCTTGTTCGAAGCCATATAATATCCAATCATATTTTCCTTGTCAATTGGTGCCCTACTGCTCAAGTACCAACATGTTTCGCGCGTCGTCGACATTACTGCAATGTCGAATCACTTTTTTCACTCGGAGCCCCTGCTCGCTGTGTGACACGGCCAAAGCGGTAGTCCAGAATGTAAAAGAGAAGCGAGATCTAGAGTACCACGAGATCAACGTGATGGAGCCGGGGCAGGAGAAGTGGAAGGCCGTCTATGAATTCGACACTCCCGTAGTAAGCTTGTCGACATTTGAGTCTCCACGGATGTGCTGATTCGTCAAGATCCACGTCGACAAAGCCTCAGCTCCAGAAACAACAACATCAGCCCTAAAACTGATGCATCGCTTCCAAGAAGACCAAGTTGGCAAGCTGATGGACGAAGCCGAGCGCACATAGTGGCATCCTGTCTCAGAGACGCACAAGAGTGACAGGCTTTAGCGTCATGTAGGAAATGTGGGGTAGCGAGGCTATGGGGAAGAGGGGTCGGGTGGACTTTCGTACCGGCGTTCGCCCCCGAAGATTATGACCATGTCGCGGATTCCTCTCGCAAGCATAAAACACTGTCGAATTACTTTCCCCGCTTTTGTTCCTATCTCGACCTCACGCGTGCGGCGATTCTCAGCTCAAACGAGAAAGATGAACTCTCTCCAGGAAGCGAGTCGGATATACAAAGCCTTCCGGAAAGGCGGGCCGAGCTTTGGAGGATGGCAGGTACTTCTTTTTTGGCCTAATGTGGTAGCTGGCTCTGAATGTTGACGCTGTATGTAGATGCTACCTGGAACGAACCATTCCCGTGCAATTGCTCGCTCGGGCGTCGACTGGATATGTGTGGACTGCGAGCACGGAAACATTGACGGTCCGCAACACTTTTCCACCCGTGACTTGACCATATGTACTAACATTGATCTAGATGGCCAAATGCACGAGGCGGTCGCCGCAATCGCAGCCACTGGTGTCAGCCCTATCGTCCGTATTGCCGCCAACGAAGCGTGGATGGTCAAACGTACATGTTATCCGCCTCTGACTCTGCCGAAATACTAACAAACAATCCAGGAGCGCTCGATGCAGGCGCACACGGCATAGTTGTCCCCCTAATATACACTGTCGAAGACGCCAAACGCCTCGTTTCCTCTGCCAAATTCCCTCCTGAAGGCCACCGCGGCTTCGGCTCCCCCTTCAGCACACAGTCCTTCACCAACGAGCCCATGACCCACTACCTCCAACATGCCAACAGCGCCCTACAAACCATTGTACAAATCGAAACCAAATCCGCGCTCGAATCTGTTGAAGATATTGCCGCCATCCCCGGCGTAGACTGCCTCCTCATCGGCCCCTTCGATTTAGGAAACAACATCGGACGTCCCATTCTCGGAGCCATGCATCAAGAGCTGAGAGATGCGATTGATAGAATCAAGGAGGCGGCGCATAAGGAAGGGAAGAAAGTTGGCATTTATTGTACGAGTGGGGAGCAGTCGAGGGGCTTTGCGGAGATGGGGTTCGATATGATTAGTATTGCGGCGGATATGTTGGCAGTGCAGGCACATTTTACAGACACGTTGGCAGTGGCGAGGGGACAGGGGAAGGAAAAGAAGGATGGGGTGGGGTATGATGGGCGGTAGTGCTGATCTTATAGAACCAGCCTGTCGATCAATGTATTCAAAGCGCGAAGAAAGTACAAGATACTAACGTATTTGCACGCAATTCGGTATCACCAATCCTCGCTCGCGATTCTTTACTCACGCAATCCTTCACCCTACGGCCCAAAAGCCACCATCCGCTCATCTCTGCGCTATGTCATCCCAACAGTCTCTTTCAAAAACTCAGCAAAGCCTATACTATTTTGCGGTTACTCAATATACATATACCTGGTCAGATCTGTATTGGTGAAGCAGATTGCGCGTTAGTCGGTGGTGGTTGATGATGTGCACGATTTGACTAGACACATCGAGCAAAGAGTGATGTGGTTACGACAAACACACCATTCCACGTGCAGAGGGACGGACACTCTAATCATCACTCAATCGAACATTCATCGTTCAAGAACCCCCAATGCAAAGCTTCGCTATCCACAAGACTGACTACCGCTAACCGCTATCCAAAAGCGTCTTACACAATGCAATGCAATGCTAATGCTCCCAGGAACCAAACCACCTCTTTACCGCAATCTCCCAAAACACCGTCCGCAAATGCAGAAAAAATAGAGAATTCACTCAACATCGCCACAGCTCTTTTTCAATAAAGGGCGATAGCACAGCTATTCTCCCCCCTCCGACACCTGCTCCTCCGTCATATCATCATCACTCCTAGCTTCCTCTACTTTCGTCTCACCGCCTTCTCCCGCTTCAACATCCGCAATTTCCTTCGACACACAAGCAATACCATCCGCGGTATTCTTCCTCTTGTGCCCATATGGACTCCACCTCCTCACTTCGGGCGGCCGCTGCGGTTTCCTATTACTCGAGTTCGGGTTCTTGACGATCTGTCCGTCGTCCATACGGTAAAATGTAGTGTCTTTTCCGTCGACATGATCCGAGATGTCGGCGTCCTTCTCGTCTTCCCATATCATGAGGTTGGTCCCGTTGATCTCGATGGAGCGAGGGCCTGTACGTGGGACGTGAAATACAGAAGTGTCAGAAGATGTGAACTCCTGCTCCCACGTCTCTTTTTGCTGGATCTTGGTGATGTAGTCCATAGGCAGGGTGTATAGGACGTTGTCTTCCTTGTCGTAGACTTCTCTCAGAGGGTAGCTCAGCACGGCTAGCCCGAGGCCGCAGTCGACGCGGGAGGAGATGGGGTGCAGTCGTCCCCCGAAAATCTTCAATTCGAATGCGATGCCGGACTCAGTCCACATGTTATCGTTAAAGAAGACTTCTGGCTCGCCAAGCGGGTGCTCGTGGTGCGGTCCTGATACTTCGATAAAATGTGCCATCTCGTGCGCGAGACAGACGGCCAAGAACAGGTTGAAGCGGAGTACCATGGCAGGCTCCGGGAACGACAGCATGCTCAGCTTCTTTGCAGTGGTGTAGAAGTCGGAATGAAGGCAGACCCTGCTAGTGTGGCATTTTCGATCGAGCTTGCGCATGAGTCCATTTTTATAGTCGGCAACGAGGCCCATCGAGGCATAAGCGGGATCGGGTGGTAATGGGTTTCGATGAAACATGAAATGTACTGTGTCAACCTGCTCATCGATGAAGCTCTTGAAGCTGGTCGCATTCTCTTCTGACCATGCTATGTCTTCGCGGATGCGATAGCAGGGCTGTCCGTAAGCTTCTGAGGTTTTGTCGCACACTTTCCTTTCACCGAATACCAGTGTGTGCCAAAAGATGGAGGTCGCCCGCGAGAAGAGCAACAACGTGCTCAGTCGTAGTGCAGGTTTCAGCGTTTCGTAAATGTCGTCCGAGCAACCGTGGAAGTTCTCGGCACGGAAGATCGGATGTATGTCATTGGCCAAAGTTGACTCCTTGACCAGCGTGTCTTCCGAAAAGGCGACGGCTTGCCTCTTGATCAACTCGATGGGATCGAAACCTAGCTTGACCGACTTCTTCTTTCTTGGATCTTTACGATGACCGAGTAGGCGACGATACTTCTCCAAGACTTTTCGATCCGCAACTTGCGCAAGGTGGTGGTTGATGGATATACTTAGTTGTAGTCCAAAATCTTTGGGTACTTCGATTGTCGATGGGGTGAATGTAGCCGAGTTTTCGTAGCTCAGGACATCTGGTAGGTCGCGCACGAGCTTGTCGATGCATTCGTCCATGATGATTCCCTCTTGGAGCTTGTGCAGAAGCACTGCGTTTTCACCTCGCTCTTGCACTCGATATTCGCCCTCCCCGGCATCTGGCAGCAAATGACGCATGTTCTTGGCCGCGGTCGGTGGTGGCCCGCAGCCTGTAGGCGGAGTCACTGCTCCTGTCGGAGTCCATTCCATGCTATCGGGATCTTCCTGCTCGAAAATTGTGCCATTCAGCACTACTCCACTTTCCGCAACCTCATCCTCGGCTTCGGGGTCCTGCTGTAGGCGCTCCTCCAGCAGATGGCTGACATGGATCATTGCCTCGTACGCCTTTCGATAGCGAAAGGGGTCCATGGTCGCGCGTTTCTACAATCAAAAGGACTTCTCGTCAAGTTTTATGCTGTATAGCAACAATATTGAGTATTCCAGCTATCGGGTAGATGCGACTGTATTTTGGCTGTCACCGCGAAGGCAATAAATTCTTGGTTGCGCGATTTCAAAAGATCCGACTTCAAAGGAGTTTCGGCCAATTCACCCGTCCTGATGTCTCGGTGACTTTCGATTCCAAAGGGTGCTGTATGCTTCGATGGAAGTCGGGTCCACAGTCATCGATATAGAGGTTCCAGAAAGACTTTCAAGCTCCTGGAAGCGGGGCGAGGCGAAAGCAAAAAAGAACTTCCAAGCACCCTCCTCCATGTGGTAGAATCTGGCGTTGGTGCACCGCGCCCGGTTGAGCTGCCAGCTAGTCGAGTGAAAGGCCTGTAACAGAGGGCTGAGTGAAGCGAGCGGTCTTCTTTATCCGGGACAACAAAGAGTGGACTGCCGGCACAAGAGCATGCTCGAGCCTCAAAGCCAACGGAGGAGACAGCAAAGGTGCGCAAGATGATGTCGGATGGGTGCAGCAGGCAGTCGCGGTGAGAAAACATGAGTTGTTGTCCGGGATAGAGGCCGTGCGTCCCATGTCAGATGCACGTTCATCGCGCTTAGTCCACTAGCGTCTTGGCACGCGACACGCCCAAGGCAGTAGGGCACGATCACCTTTCGACTTGCAAGATGTTGACGGACAAGTCGTGTTGCATCTTCAGAACCAAGCTAGCTCGAACGGTGTTTGGGGTGATCTGCTCACCGGTTTGCTGTTTGTAGTATCGTTGAAGGTTAACCATGCCTTTAGTGGTATGGTATTGTCGCAGGCCGCAGTGGCTATCCGCAGGACATGATTGCGCCATACACTTGCTCCGACACGGTTACCTTCTACAATGGTTGTAGTAACTTGACTATCATCTGTTTGTACTTCAAAGCTGGGCGCCTTTCGTGAGCTCAACCAATGTCGATGGAAAGCCAAGTTTCACATGCGGGGTTTCAGCTCTCCATAGTCCACCAAAACTGCGAGTACGGTGTGGGAACACACACGACCCGATGCAGTATGAGGACGAGCGGTAATTTGGATCGGATTTTCTGTTCTCCCTCAAAAAGCTCAGCAAAGGCCAAAGGGATGTCACAGAAGCAGTATGCACACAATACCAGCTGTAAGATCACTAGCGCTTATGGAAAGATCTGATTCTGCAGATACCCTTTTTTCTAGCTATTCCATTGAATTACAGAGAGCCGATGAGCATCCACCACGCAAACTACATAACGCGCAATCTTTTGATCCGAGAAAGACAATTCCCCTGCTAATCAGGCGATGCTCATCCAGTGTCGCCCGTTCACGTACCAACGCCAGCCTCCATCTACTCAAATTCATGTGTCTCCAAAACCGCTCCGTCCAGCATCCTTCCCAGATGCGTCTTATCCGCGCTTTCTCCCTCCCTTCGGACCATCGTAACCATATCCCGAAGGAACTTCACAGGGCTCTTAGCCATTCCCCATCGACCAATAGGCGGTTTGACGAACCCATCTGGCTCAACCTCTTGATCCTCCTCCGGAGCTATCGTGGCGAGTCCAAGGTACCCGCATAGCTCGACATACTCATCATATGAAGCGAAGTAGAGTTGCCCGGCGAACAGGTTCAACTGTACAGTGAGGCTGCGTGGGACAGACAACGGATCGAAGCAATGGCCTGTTGTAAAGAGCTGGAGTCGGTCGAGAGGGTCATATGCCATGTTCGGACGTGGTGCATACAGATGCAGCGTTACTTTTGCAAATTTCTGGATCTTGTCGAGCAACTGGTCCGCTTCGTAAGGACTTAGAATCACCAGCTTCTTAATTGATTGCGAAGTGCCCGTATGTGCCCTGATATCCGGCACGGACAGGATCCACTGAACTGGTCGCTGATACGAATCTGAAACGTACGACTTCGTGGATAGACCCGAAGGGCGCTGGACAGTACGAACATAATCGGCCGTAACCATGAGGTCTTTAGGAAATTGGAGAAGGTTGAAGTGTTTCGCAGCGCTTGTTGAATACAACGCCTCAAAAGCTGGTATAAAGACTCTCGAATTCGCAACAAGACTTCCAGTCTCAACCAATTGCACAAGATCTTTTTCTAGTTTGTGCTTTTCAGGCTGCATCGGTGGGGGACGCTGTACCTGGCGTTCTTCTTCAACTTCTGGAGATAGTTCCCGTTCTTGCTCTTCCTGAAGAGTCGCCGAAGTAAAGTTCATGGTATCGAATTCTCGGCAGCGTGCGAGAATTTTCGCAATGTTCTCGTTCGCGATATCCCATCCTTGGACAGTGGTATTTTGAGTACGAGGTCGATAGCGACTCTCAATGCTCTGTGCCTCAGCCTCAAGGAACTTCTGTGCTTGCTCTTGGCTGGTCTCGGTGCCGCGTAGAAGACCCTTGTGCTTTTCAAACCGGTGGCCTTGAGTTGCCCAGAGAGGCATGCTTCGGCGCATATCGAACCATGTCTCGGAAATGGCCCACTCCAGTACTTCTAACACGCCAATCTCACTACTCGTTGGCTTCTTGGTGTGCTCTAGGATTTTGGTCTGAATCTCCACTGGAATGCAGAACACTACTGACTGTCCTTTGCCAAGCTTCCTCATCCGCATACAAGCTTGGACTAATCTATCTTTGGTGAGATTCGCGCCCAGAGTCACCGCAGCACGGTAGTTCCACGGCAGCTTCAGGTCTGTGCCTCGCGTGTGCGCTTCGTCTAGATAAACCAAGCATACGTCTAGCTGCTTGACGAATGGCGAAGTCTGCAGAGGCTCGACTCTGCCAGTGCGATCCAGCACAGACAACTCCTCATGATCATTGAAGAAGACCGCTGCTTTGGCCGTGTGGACATCGCTCATTTCAAGCCATCTCTCGACAACTTGCAAGTTGTTCAGTTCAAGAATTTGCGCGCCAACATCGAGGATGACCCTAGTTGGTAACACCATGCTATGCACTATGCGGAGTAGGTGTTCTGCGTCAGAACCATCAGCGGCAGTCCTGGTTGGAAGCAACCGTACCGAGTTCTCGTTTTGTAGCAGATGTGCCAACACTAAGGCGTTCGTGTGCTGCTGCGTCGGAAGATCCAGATGATGCACACTAAGCGGCAGAACATGTCGAGAGTCGTTGGTGCCGCTGAAGCCAGTGAGAGGCTGCGGTTTGACAATACCAATGTCCCATCCCGAGGCCGACAGCTTGTGCGGAAATTCCTTCATCTCTTTTGGAAAGACGATATGCGAGAGAAAGTAATCGACGACTCCTTTGGAATAACGGAGCGATGGGAAGACTTCCGCAATGCATTGATATCGATCCTCGATGTTGACACCACCTAGATGACGGAAACCCACAGGAAGAGATGTCGCTGTGCGGACCCATTGCCCATATTCTATCTCTGCCTGATCCGATTTGATCAAGTGCGCAAAAACGTCGAAGAGATCATCATCCTCCAGTCCGCCGTAATAGTAGGTCAATGAGGTGAGGACAAATACTACATCTGGATGACTGAATTCGGAACGAGGGGAGGGGCTGTCTTTTGAACGGTACGGTACTGCGAGCTTGGTCTTAGGTGAGCGGTTGGGGTCGATGCCGTAGTTCACCCGCCATCGCTTTGCTCGTAAGGCGAAGCGAAGAACACCGCCTGCTACAAGACCTCGCACAAGCATGAGCGCGTGCTTCGTAGAATCTGTCCAGAAGGCTCCCTCTTCCACGCTCTTGATCTCTTTGGCTGCTGGTTCGGGATACCGAATGTATTGGTAGACTGCATCTCTTAACTTTTGCGACAGTCGGACAATGGGGAGTCCTTGAAGCCCGAATTCGCAAATATGACGAGCCACCAGATCAAGTAGCTTCTCTTCTCCATCGTCTCTCAATGTACGCACACGAGGATATCGCTCTTCCCATCGATCGTCGTATTCGATTGAATCCGGTAGCTCCATTTTGACCAAGGCGGCGCAACGCGCTAGCAAATCCATCAGCGTTTGAACGACGATCCACCGCTCTGGGCTCAGTTCAATAGGTCTCTGGCTGCCCATGGTGTACACGAGCTCGAACTTTACACTGAAGTTCTCATCGCTCTCGTCGACTATGTCTCGAGAGCTAGTATCAAAGAATTGCTGCGTGCGTAGCAGGGACTTTCCGATTGTGGTCTGACCGCCGATGAGACATTCGATACCCATAAGTTTGAACGATAGGATATGCTCCGGTTGAACGAGCAGTATTCCACGTGTGCTCATGCACTCTTGGTAAAGGCTGTGGATAGTCTCGGCCTGAGCAGCGGTGAGCCTCAAAGCCCTAGAGAACGGCATATGATAGATGCGCCTGTTGAGAAGCCCTCCCAATTTCGATACTAGCATCTGAAGCATTTGATTTGATTGAGGTTTCGCGATGATCACGCGGACCAGACTATATCAAGCCAAGAGTTAGTATAGACTTTTATGTGAGTAGAGGGGGGTGAACTTACGTCTTCCAATCTGCAAGCGCCGCCGCAACTATCGGTACAATGACAGAGGACTTGCCCTCCCCCATGTTCAGTTGCATCACCGAATTCGACCCGTTCGGTGGGCTCCTCATTTGCTTCGCGATCTCTTCTTGAACTTCGCGTACCAAGATACCACTCTCAGCTTCGAGCAGCAAAGTCTCGGGAAATTCGGCAGGGTCCCAATTCCGATGGCCGCAATTACGGAGCTCTTCCGCCAAGTCCTGTGGGTGGTTTGAAAGAGCAATTAGTCTTTGCGCACGGTGAATTTCGGTGACTGCAAGACCGTACAGTACGATCACAGCCCTCCACTCTTTGGACAACGTGCCATATCGATCTCTGTTCAATTGTTGGAGCCAGAAAGTGGCGGAGATGCGAGGTGACTGGTGAATGGTCGTTCCTATGTCTCGGCATGATTTGACAACATTCGCCAAGAGCAGATTCAGCTTTCCAAAGTATTGCTGACAGTCCGCGAGATAGGCTTTGAGTAGTGGTACTGTATTGGTGTCCACCATGACGGTACGAATCGAAGCATCGGATTGCTGGCTACAAAGAGAGTCGCAGCTCTGTTGCAAATCTGAAACATAGCTCTGTTCGCAGGTTGAAGCAGCATGACCATTTAGGGTGTTGCAAAGCATAGTGAGGCGATCCTGCGCTCTGTGCTCCCCTTCAGCCTTTCGCTTTCTCAGTCGAAGCTCGACTTTTTTGGGAGCTTTGGGTAAGCGAAGCTGGCCGTGACTCGTATCTGGTACAGCATTTAGTAAATGTAGTGACAACGTTCGTATACACTCACAAGTTGGGGCTTCTAGAGCGAAAATTCCCTGCACGTTGATACTCCGGTGCATGTTTCGATCACCCGCACGCTTCTTCGATTTTGCAACCTGTAGTCGAGGAATCGAAACTCGCACTGTTGGCAGTCGTCCCATTGAAGCACAGACTGCTTTGAGGTATATGCCAAAGCGACGATTATCATATAGCTCCTTGTACCAACTTCTGACACAGGTCATGGCTTTCTCTGTCTCGAGATACGTTTCTGCATTCTGGTCAAAAGGTTTTGTTGGCCGCTCGCATGGCCATTGGCCATGTATGGCTCGTGCAAAGGACCCAATTGCAGCTGCTTGATTCTGTTGGAACGCGTTCGTCCTCCTACTCTGCCATTGCTGGTTGCTCTCTGCGTAATGTTTCGTTATGAGATACTCTGGGGAGGACTGGAAAGACTTTCCGTAGCTGATATAAGTCTTGACACCGGTAAGGGAAGGCGCGTCGCCCTTGGCCAGTGAGAGTTCCGTAAACGAAGGGATCTCGATTGAGTCGAACTCGGAACACTTGTAGAATGCTGCCAGAGTCTGTATGACATCCATGACAGCAGATTCTGCAAACGCAGCTGTTGAGAGCCAAATCATGATGTCGAATTTATTGTAGCTTCCACGCGACATGGCTAGTGAAAGATGCAAATCGCACCACATTGTCGGAAGAAACGATGTAGGCTTCTGAAGCCATATGGCATCAAACCTCAATTTTGCTGACTTCAAAGCGGATTTAGGACCGTAAACGGAAGACCCACCAAGTATGTCTGATGCAAGCACCGAGTTCAGATTCGACGTGTTGATGGTAGAGTGATTCGCGGTGTCGTTTCGCAGGATCAGTGAGGCTGCTATGAAAGCACGCTCACCTCTATTCGAGTCACCGATTTTGACCCTCCCTTGATAGATCCGGTCAAAACGGGTAGTGAAACCTTCTGCACCGAATCCATCGACACGGAATGTTGAAGACCGTATGAGGTCCCGCTCCAGTAGGTCTCGATGTATATCGGCGCGGGACTCGGGCTCAATGTAGTCTCCTTGCGAATAAAAAAGCTTCATAGCCCGTGTTTGCTTGAAAATTTTCTCTACCGCTAGATGGAAGCTGGAGTCTTGGGACAAAAAGGGAAGACCCCAATCCCACGTGATTTGTTGCATGTCCTGCAGATTCATAGGATAATAGACTCTCCCTGCAGACAATCCAGCAATCTTGCTTAGAATCGCAATGTTGTTATTTGTGAAGAGACCGAAAGACCCGATTGCCCCAGATCGTAGAATGGACAGTGCAGCTTCAGTGCCAGTCTGACCGGTCAGAAGATCAGGCAAGCAGTGAGACGTAAGAGCATGAATATATGCAAGGTACAGTTTGCTCTGCAGACTGCCATTGTCCGTAATTCGGCCCAGGATTTGATCGATCGTGTATGCATGAATTTTGACTCCCGTATCCTGATTGACATAGACCGCAACATGGTCGGAGAATTTTCGGAACGAAATATGACCCTCTGGAATCAACACCGATCGTTCACGCGTGTCTCTTGCATTAACAAGGATTAATTTGCTCGACAGTCCGTTCAGTGTTCCGAGGCGCTGATCAGAGTCTACAACCATCCCACGGTACTCTCTAGAGTGTATAAGATGGTTACCGTGCTGAAGATAGAAGACGAGTTGTATTCGAGGCATCTCAATGGTGATGGACCGTGTGAGACTCTCGAAAATGATATGGATATGCGCTGCCTTCTCTAGTGGGGCGAATATGTTTGACAGGACACCTGCAGTATTGCTGTCGACGTTGATGAGTGTAGCTTGTTCATTCACAAGACGCCAAGTGTAGCCCTGCGATTTCAAGCGCCATCGAGTGTTCGCCGGGAGCCAAGGATCTTTTACTGGTCTGAATTCCACCTCCTTTGTGTGACGATTGTACCAGTGAACGTAATCGGTGACGAAAGCAGTCGGTACTCGATCCTCGAAGAAGCGCGGTGGAACAAGATCGAGCTTCTCTTTCCCGTTTCCTGCAACAACAAGCATGTCAGGCCCAGTCATCCCGAAGAAAAGATGATACCCCCGATACGCATGCTTCGCTGCGACATCCATACCACGTTCTTCCGTAGGCATAACTTCCATAGAAGATTTCCCAAAGAGCGAGATGTACATTTGGTGCTGAACATACTTCGACGGCAGACGTGACAAAGGCAAGCCCTTAACCAGTAGTTCCGCTGTGAGAAGATTGAAATGTACCTGGAGCGTGCCGCACTTCGTTTGAATCCAATGGGACCAAGGATCGTTGACTTGCGTCCAGTGATCAGTTGGGCTGAAGATACTCCACGACGCCTTCACTGCCTCGTTGAGTTGACTGGACGCCTTCCGCCAAAGAATGTCTTTCAGCAGTATCGGAAAGATCCGGTACAGAGTTGACTTCCAGGACTGTAACATGACGTGGTAGAGAAATGCGTGCTCTGGATGGGTGGCCTTCTCGTTCTCTTGTACGATGATAGAGCACCGAAGCAGCGCAAAGACCGCCAAAGGGGTAGAAAGTAATTCTTCTACGTGGGCTCCATCGACATCCAACGTAGTAGCGCACAGGAGGGCGATTTCCGTAACTCTGGAGCAAAGTTCCGTGCGTTGACCGTCATCCGTTACTGTCTGCAATCGTTGCTTGAGGTTGTCTAACCAATTCAAGCAAAGCTGGCGGGCATCGACTAAATACGACAAGCATCTTGATCGAACTTTTTCGGAGCGTGTGAGACTAAGCAGTTTTATTGCAAGCTGCACGAAGACGGCAACAGCGCGCCAAGTCTCCCAATTTTCCGTAAATCTTCGCAAAGCAACCTCGAGTTCCTTGTGTAGAGCCAGCCCGAAGGATTCGTTCGAGAGAATCCGATGGCTTTTCCGCTCCACAGTATAGTCTTGTGACTGAGGTCCTACATGGTGGATGGTTTGAAGTATCATGCAGTGCGTTTCAGTCTTCGCAAAGTCTATCGTCGGCATGGCGAGTTGAGTTAGTATGTTCATATACTGAACACAGTAACCAAGCGGAAGGGCACCAAAAGCCTTGTACTCGTCCACGGCAATATGGGGTGGACAGCTAGACAAGGTTGCAATGACCTGGTTCGGGGCTAGAACTGCCGCTCCAGGTTGGACATAAACCTGGAGTTCAGATGAACGGCTCGGGAGCGTATAGATGCATTGCTTCGAAATCCGGTCCGTTGACTTTAGCGAGCCGGTGAAGGCGCCCTCGAGGTCGTCGTAGTATTCATATTGCAAGCCGTTGGCTAAACAAATATCAGATTCTGTTAACAAGGAAACGCCACTCTTGAGCTTCCGATGAGTGCCGGTATGCGGCTTGGTCTGAGAGAGCGGAAAGATGCGTTGGCTAAACGGAACAGAGCGCAATTTACACAAGTCTTCATGACCGGAGAGTGTGTAACGAGACCTGGGGCGCTCTGAACAAGTCTGAACGAAACCCAATACGTTCTTCGCTACGTAGTTGGTGGCATCTCTCCAGTTACTGAAAGCTACAGGGATCTGCAGTTCGAAAACTGTTGCTTTGGCTACACGGTCGATAGATGACAATGGCCACTCGTTGACATATATGTCTATGCTGTCCGCCTCATTGCGCTTGCTGCACCGCTGGCAACTCGGACTGTGTCGCGATTCGGTGTAACCATGGTATTGGTCGATGACTACATCTCGGTATTCGCACTTGCCCTCATCATATGCCTTCATGAGCTTCCTGTATCGCTCCTGTTTGTCGCTCAGCTCTTCGCGTTTCTGCTGACGTTTACTCTTTGCGTCTCGCTCGATTCGTGATCGTAGTGCTTGGTGCGCAGATGACTGATCAAAGAATTTGACGGCGAACGACGAGATGTGACCAAAATTGCACATTACTGAAGATCTGTGCGAATTGGCTCGAGCTCGTCGGAGTCGCACATATTGCTCAACCCCTTCTAAGCGCTTCAAATGCGTCTTGTGAGGCAACGAAAGAGCCTGGAGCGGTTCTAAGTGTAATTCCGGGTCGTACTCGCGAAGTAAGGGATAGATGTGACAAGCAGACCTATCGCACGCCACCCAGAGCTCCAGTATGCACAGGTACATGACGGAAAGACTTGAGGGGAGGTTGATGTAAGCTGAACTCGCAGTAGAGTGATATGCTTTGACGAACTGAAGAATCTTCTCGCATGTGGATTCCTGTGCCAGGCAATGTTCGAGCCATGAAACAAGATGATTTTCTACCCACATCTCTGCGGCTGCGAGTCGAAAGATTTCGTACCCTGAATCCCCATTGACGCTACTCGGAATAAGGTCTGCCATGTACTGGGGATACTTCGCTGTTGGCCGGAACTCGGAAGCGTTCGACAGCCGCTTCCTACTAGCGATGTTGGAAATGAAGCCGTCCAAGCCCTCAAGCTTGATATTGAGATCCTCCGATGGGTTGAGCGTATTGAGCAATGACGTATCAATGTTCAATTCGCTGTCGTTCGCGATAGCTTCCCACGCGCAGTTCATTGAGTTGTGTGCCTCGTTCAACGACGTCGTCACGACGCTCATCCAGTCCTGGAACGAGGGTTGAGTTTCAAAGAACGTATCCAGTTTCCGGATGCGCCGAGTCAACTTTGCAGAGATGACGTAGAGTACCTCACTCCTGATCGTGCCGTGATACCCTTTCGCGTGGCGAAGGATCTGCGAGAAGAAGAAGACCATGAAGGGCTTATACAAGCTGTTTGTGGCTGAGTGAGCAAACCGGAGTTGCATCGCAACGCGTACTAGAAGCCACAGTGGTGAACGTCGCCATGGTCGTTTCGCATTGGACCACAGGACTTCCTCGCGGGTGTTCTTCCACAGGCCCTGGGGCAACACCTCCATGGGTTTACCGACGGCCGAGATGATAGTCATGAGGTAATCCGTAATCAGTCCAGGGTGCGTGGTGTCGCGGTCCTCGTCGTGGTCTTGGCCAGCCTTTCGTACCCGAGGCTGAAACCCTGGAGCCGCTTGAGAGCTCATTTTCGCTATCGCATGGGCCAAAGCTGCTATGAGACCTTTCTCGCTCAGCTTGGCCACCGGTACGCAACAAGCAACAGTCGGAAAGGAGCGAATCAGACGGCCCTTGGTCGACATCACTTGGTTGTTAGGAGGTGCCAGCTCGAAAGCCTCAAAGATGACGCAGTTTCCCTCTATGCGAATGATCAGGGCAGCATTCTGGGCTTTGATCTCGAGCGGTATCGTAGCGGACGGGGTACCGATGAGGTCACGGAGCAGGTTTGCCAGCTGAAGTTCACTAATGTTGCCGTCACGGTCACGACTGAAGAGCAACTTCTCGATCATGGATGCTACTGCGCCCACTTGCTCGGCTGAGTCTGAATGTTGGCGTTCGAAAATGTGTTGAAACGCCCGCAAAGAGCTGATGGTTGTTTTGAGTAGTGTGATCTCATGAGAAGGATCGACGTCGTCTGCCTGTGGTAGCTCCGGCGGAAGCACAGTGTGGTGAGTGAGGTAGGCGACTGCCGCCTCGCTGAGGCCGGACATGGCGCCGCGAAGTCTTGGAGCTTGGTGGTAATCGTGCGCTGTACGACTTGCGAGAGTGTAGGTAGCGGAAGGTCCAAGTAGTAGTATTGAAAGGGAAACAAAAGACTCGCAAGTACGAATTGGGAGGTGCGATGTGGGAGAGAAAAGTCGGCGGTGGAGTGGATCTTGTTTGTGTTTGGTCTCGTTGCCGTAGACGCGGTGGAGCGTGGCACAAGGTGCTCAAGGTGAAAGAGCTCCAGGCAGCAGAGCAGACCGACAAATCAAAGGCGGTGAAAGTGAAAGAAGTGATAACCAAGGTTCCTTGTGCAATGTCCCAACGGTGCGAGCCGCCAGGCTGAGTCTGGCGCCCGTCATGTCTCAGATAGCCTCGCCACCTATGTTTGTCTGCCTGAGGCGACAAGAATGGACGGCGAGCAAACCGATGGGTCAAGATGTTGGTTTTGATGGAGGATGTCCCATGTGGCTCTTGCTGGGCTGTGCAGTTACCGATGGATCGCGAGAGTGAACTGACGCCATACGGGAGACCTTATCTACAGTCAGTCAGATTTGCAAACGTCTCGCTCCCTCCACCCAATTCACTAAATCTGATCACGACATAGCGAATTTGGACGGCCTCGCGTAGCTTTGCCTTTGCTGATAGAGTTTGCGGACGGACAGGGCCACCTTTGCAAGAAGTGAGGGGTGGATGCCAAGCCGGAATGTTGCAGAGAATGAGTGACTCACCTCTGTTGATGAGTGGAGATCCTCAGACGAAAATGAAGGAACAAGGATATAGAAAGGAAAGGCAACGAGAGACGACTGAAGTTTCTCAGTAGGGAATGACAATCAAGTGCATAGAAAGAGAAGACATTGAATGAAAACTGTGAAGATTGAATACCGAGGAAGAAGCTCTACCTATCTGATACCTTGAAGGAGTACTGTTCAGTCGTGATGCATTAAAAAGTCGGGCATTCCACAAGTGATGAATATGGATATGCAATGGTCATATCGGGAGTATGGTACTCTTCCAGACTATGCAAGGCCATCAAGGTCCGGAGCGACCAGCCTGGTGGGTCATCTTTATTGAAGAGATATCCTGTAAGAGCTATCTCAGTCATCCTCGTCGGAAGACGCGTAGCCAAGATTCAAGGCAACCGGACCTGATGGCTTTGGAGGAGGGGCTGGTGGAAGCTTTGCGGAAGCATCCTTTGTGGCCGGCGCCACTTTCTGTACAACCACCGGCGTCTTCTCTTTCGCCAGTGTCTTCTCTTGTCCAATATCCTTCGTCATATTCTCTTCAGCCGCCGCACTCTTCCGCCTAATCTTCACCCCCTTCAACAACTCATGTCCCTTCTTCCTCTTCCGCCCCGCCGCAACCCACTGCGCATGTGTCTCCGTCTCCCCTTCCTTCTTCCCTCCTACCCTCTGCTCCTCCTCAAAAGCCCTCCGCTCCGCGTCCTCCTGCCGTCTCCGAAAAGCATCCAATTGCTCCAGCGTCTCCTTCTGCACCTCGTTCTCCTTTTTCCGCGTGCCCTCGAGCACTGAGTCTAGAAATTCTGCTTCGTCATCGTCGAGCGCGCGGTACTGGTTCTTGAATCGAGCGGCTTCTTCAAAGGCATCTTGCTTGGCGGCTTGTCAAGTCAACCTAACATGTCAGTCGCGGAACGAATTGCGGGAGGGAGGAGGCGGGGCTGTATCACCTTTGTTGGCCTGCAGGACTTCAAAGAGCGATTTGCCGTCGGTTTGCTGCCCTTCGAGTTCCTTTTGGCGGCGCTTCTCTTCGAGCTCGGCTTGTGCGCGGCGCCACTCGTCGTCGCGCTCCGTGGGATTGTCAATGGTGCCGCCGGACACGAAGCCGCTCGACATGTTTGCAACGGGCTGGGGATTGGCGCGCTATCGCGGATATGTAAGGCTCCACCGACGCGGGCGATGCCGAGGTGGGAGGTTGAAGGACATGGCAAATTATCGGCGAATTCGGCGGATAGATTGCCCGGAGGGGAAGGTCGTCGCGGAGTCTCGCGCTCGCAACAGCCACGGCAAGCAGCACGGGGGAGCGTCGGAGGGCGGGCTGCGGGCGGAATCGGATCTGATTGGAGGGAATTGGCCTCTGTAAGATTTTCCCGGTGGCTGTTGACGGTCTAGTGGGGCGAAGTGCGGGATGGTGTTTTCGTGCTATGATTTCATAGTCTGTGGAGGGGAGACGCGAGGTTCAAATAGCAAGACTCGCCCCGCCTCCAGCTTTCTGTTTCCAATAAAACTCCTTCTGTCTACTCCCTGCTTTACTTTGATACCCCTTTCAAACTTTTATGCTCCGTACATTCGTCAGAATGGCCCCTAAGAACTGGACAAAAGAGACCTACACGCTCAACACGGGCGCAAAGATCCCCGCCATTGGCCTCGGGACATGGCAGTCAAAGCCCAATGAGGTCCGCGAAGCCGTCAAGGCCGCGCTCCAGGCCGGCTACCGCCACATTGACACCGCGCTCGCCTACGGAAACGAGAACGAGGTCGGTCAGGGTATCAAGGACTCCGGCGTGCCGCGCGAGGAGATCTGGATCACCACCAAGCTCGACAACCCGTGGCACAAGCGCGTTGAAGAGGGCATTGAGAGCTCGCTGAAGAGCCTGGGTGTCGACTATATTGACCTCTACCTCATGGTATGCTCAGCCTCACCTTCCACACAGTTGTTCAACCACTAACTCGTCACCAGCACTGGCCTTGTTCCACCGACCCCACCGACCTAAAGAAGCACTACCCCGATTGGGACTTCCGCAACACCTGGGCCGAGATGCAAAAGCTGCCGGAATCTGGCCGCGTCAAGAACATTGGCGTCTCCAACTTCGCCATCAAGAACCTCGACAAGCTCTTCGCCTCCGACACCTTCAAGATCACCCCCGCCGTTAACCAAATCGAGCTGCACCCCAACAACCCCTCCACCAAGCTCATCAACTACCTCAAGGAGAAGAACATCCACGCCACGGCATACTCCTGCCTCGGCTCCACCGACTCGCCGCTCTACAAGAACGAGTCGCTCAAGCAATTGGCTGAGAAGAAGGGCAAGACGGTACAGCAGGTGCTCCTCATGTGGGGTCTTCAGCGTGGAACCAGTGTGATTCCCAAGTCGGTGACTGCGTCGCGCATCCAGGCTAACTTTGAGGTTGATGGCTGGGAGTTGACTGACGAGGAGATGAAGTCGATTGACTCGCTGCCTGAGCGGTTCAAGGTCTGTGGTGATGCGTGGTTGCCCATCAAGGTCTTCTTCGGCGATGACGAGTAAGCAGCGGATATATCCAAAAGTTAAATGAAATGGCATGGGTGGAAGGACATAGATCTGTACCAACAGGGTATATCATATAGACAAACACTAAATATAATGGCCCACCACATCATCATCGTCGCCGTCTCACGACATATCATACCGTGATGAGATCATCTATGCAACTCCGACGTGTATACACGCTAAGATCACTCGGAGCAGGCTTACCAACCTCAAGCTTTGCGCACTCTGGTACGCTACTCTAGCTGCCAACTCGTAGAATCTATTGGAGTTGGTCACTTGAGCTTGGCCTGTCTTAAAGGCAAGAGTAGATGTACTTGTTATATTCGTTTCAAATATTATACCCACAGAGCCATTATGATCCCAATATACATTACTTTCTTCCCCTACACTCCACACTCTACCACCAGCAGTTACCAAACATCTTCTGGCACCCCATTCCACAAGCCAAGACACCGGCGCCACAGCTCCCATCAACCCTGCAACACTCCTCCATAAAAAACTTGCCCTTGTACCCTTTACAAGTAGTCCCGCCATTCCTGCTTCCACACCGTCCGTTCTTGCTAACAGCGGCTCCTATAGATGTAGGCGCAGTGGCGGTAGTTGAGGAAACCGTTATGGTAACGACGGTAGTAGCAGCAGACGGCGAAGTCAGCGTCGTGGTGCTAGTAGTCGTGGCCTCGTCAGCAGAGGTAGAACTCGTAGCGACAAGAGTCTCCGACGACGGTACAGAGCCAACTGAGCTCGAATCAACGGACGAGTCACTGCAGTTACCAAAGAGCGTGTTGCAGCCAGTACCGCATTGATCAGTCGTAGTACCGCAGTATCCGTATTGAGAACAGCACTCTCCCTCCGCTGCACCTATGCAGGTGTAGCCAGAGGTGCCACCGCAGGTAGCATCGGGCGACGTCACGAGGTTGCTGGGCGTAGTGGTAGGAGCCGCACTGCCAGCCGCGGAAGAGGCAGGGACATTGGAGGAACCACCACAGGTGCCGAAGACGCTTTGGCAGCCCGTTCCGCAGTGGTTAGTGGTGGATCCGCAATATCCGTATTGAGAACAGCAAGAGCCTTCGGAGAAGCCGATACATGACAAGCCGACGGCTGAGCCGCAGGTTCCATCTTGAGAGGCACCCGTAGGAGTGGCAGTGGGCGCAGCAGATGAAGTACCACTTGCGGAGGGGGTAGCAGACGGGGAAGCGGAGGATGAAGTCACGGTCTTGCCGGAAGACGCACGGTACCAGTTGGCCTCAGGGTCGCCAAGGCACTCGCCGACGGTGACGCCTCGGTAGCCCTTGTCCTGGATCATTTGGAGCATGTAGCTCGTTAGGTTCTGTGCAGTTTGCTGGTGGATATCGTGGCCAATGACGAGGAACTTGTCGCTAGCAGGGTTGCTGTTGCTCACGGCGGTGTTGAATACATCTTTCGCATTCTGGATCATGTCCGGGGTTACGTTGAGATAGTCTATTCGTTGTTAGTGTCTGGTAATGATCACGGAAAGAACGTGACTGGAGGCATACCAGTGGTATCCAAGTCGAAGTAGGTAACGACATAGCCCAACGTGGCAAGGTCAGCCTGGCACGCCGCGGTACAAGACGAGTAAGGAGGACGCATATAAGTCGGGAACTTTTGGATATTGCTGCGGATGGCCATCTCGTTGTGGACCATCTGATCGAATCGTTGCTGTTGCGTAATGGCACTCATATTCTGGTGAGACCATGTGTGGCTCGCAACCTGATGACCTTCAGCGACCATGCGCTGAAGAACGGCAGGCCAAGGGGTCGAAGCATCGTCGATCGCACCCTTGCCCAAGTTGTTGCCAGTGACGAAGAACGTAGCCTTCATGTTTTTCTCTTTGAATAAATCAAGCACATCGTCGGTGTAGATGTAAGGACCGTCATCGAAAGTGACAGCGATAGTACCCGGCTCAACGCAAGGGTAAACGCCCTCGCCGCCATATTCAATATCGCCAAGTTGAGGGCGAGGAACATCTCGTGTGCTATCGCCGTTGGGGATCTTGTTTGCGTCGCAACCAGAGCCGAAGTCCATCAGGCAGTCCGGCGCCGCGCAGTACTGTTGGGTATTTCCACACCAACCCTTTGAGACGGTCAGTCATCTAAGCATAAAACAACAGAGAAAGGTATCAATAACCGATAGCGAGCAGCAGTAGCCGTCAGCACAACTGGCGCCGCCACCATCAGGACCACAGCGACCATCAACGCCACCCGATTGACGCTCATCAAGCGAAAGCCTCTTCTTTATAGGCTGGGTGGTACGACGTGCAGTTACAAATCTAGAAAAGTCCCTAGCCTTCACACCAGCGCCCAGACCAAAGATCTTGGGCAAGCCAGGAATATGGTCGCCATGAGTAGCAACGAATGGCGCCACCACAGAGGAGGCGGCCAAAATTTTCCCAAAAGCGCATCATTGCGGACGAAAGAATCGAATGTAGTGTTTTCTAGTACAATAGCCCGTCAAAGGTACTCGAAAGAGGGATAGAGAGTGTTAGCGATCGTTGGTCAGTCACAACTAAGAATTGACGGATCCAGCAAAGAAGCCGTAGTGGTGGAAAAATGAGTGACGAGCGTCTTGAGAAGCCAAAGACGGACAAAAGAGTAAAATCGCATGGCAAAGCAGTCGCCTTCTCTTATATCGATGAAGCGAGCGCCATGCTTCAGAAGGCCAGATGTGGCGGCGTCTGGGGCAGGACTAGAGTTAGGTACCGAGTCGAGCGTAACAGACTATCAGTAGTGGTACGGCAGATTTATGTTTTGCAATTGTAGGCAGAGCTAAGGCAAAGTTCGAGGTGTGATATTACAGGGTCGAAGCGAACCCTCCACTTCGTCTCATCGCGGGCTTGACAAAGTGATATATACAGAATACTCAGGGTATCCGTACAGCTCAGCACTCCCAATAATGCATTTCCAGTCTTTCGCAGATCTGATCGCACCGGCAGTAGTGCAAACCAAACAGAACGTTGACAGCGTTGTCGGTGCCCCGTGCTGTAGGCTCTCGTTTAGCAAAACATGTCGTCAAAAACTTGATCGAAAGAGGAAATAATGCCACTCAAAGGGGTGCCTGGAGCCGGCCCGCAAAGCATCGATCTTTCAAGAATAGCAGTGGGCCCTGATGGCCGCTAGAAGCGGGTGTGTGTTCCCCACAAGCGGTGGCATGGTGGCGTCGAAGATTCAAGACGTGGTCGCCCCGTTTGCCCAGGCCGCGGGGGAAGCGATGAGATGTGGACCTCGAAGGGAAAAGTCTTTCGAAGCAGAGTGCGACCGCAATCGTCCCTTGGTTGCAGTCGGCCGTAGCTGTTATCTCCGTATCTGCAGTGTGATGTGCATGAGGGGAATATCGGAAAGAATAGTTGACCACGACAAGGATGCCCCTGAGCCACATGGTTCGACGCTAGCGAAGAAGCTCCTGGCCCAATGGTCCGGCCCAGTCAATACAAGTAATGGTGATGGTTGTACAAGCGCGTTTCTCGCATTCTCAAACACCACGACTGAGCCGCAATTTGTTCGCCCTACTAAACACCGAACTGGGGGTCAAGCTCCTGGCGTCGATAGCTCTGTGTACTCCGCACGACGGACACTCGTGTTTTCCACGCGACGTGTCACGTTGTGCTACTGCCAGTTCCGATGCTACGAAGCGAACGCAACACCGTTTCCCGACACGCATCTTGTTGACCTGTCGTGGCACCGTTTATATGTTAGTTTTCGGGATCTGTAAGAGGGTATCGGTGGGGTTCACTACACATAGCACGGCATAAGTGGCACGAGAAAGAGCGGCCTTGCATACATGACATCCTAATTTGATAGCTATGGCTGTGACTCGGTGTGGATCCGGCTGATCGACAGCTCCGCGCTTGTACAATGGGAGGACCTTGCAAGCAACAGCAGAATATAAAGATATGAGGAAATTGGGGAGGGGTATCATTGCTCGTGGAATGTTCGAAAATTTCGTAAGATGCATCATGAGAGAGGGTTTGGCGAATTCCTGAATTCTGGTCTTCCAGCCTGCGAAGGCGTTACTTCTTCAGAGTGCGAAGGAGAGGGGCGATGCGGGCTCGTTTGCTGAGGCCGACGCGGTACGGCGTTTTGACTTTGTTGAGGGGCAAGGTGTTAGCGGCTGCTGCTTTCGACGCCTTCTCTGGAGTTTTTGACGGCGCCTTGGATGCCAATGCTGCGGTATTTAGGAGTGGCGGGGTTGACGTAGGTGCCGAGAGCGAGTGCGAAGGTGTTGGTGTTGATGCTCGGGCCGTATCTACGTCGACCGAGGTGTTGGCAGTTAATATGTTGGGTTGCTGAGGGAGCTCCTGCTGCACCGACGAGGTACCTATAGTTGTATTGGCCTGCAGGTCGTCATGTTGCTCCTCAGATACAGATTCGGTCGATTTAGGCTCCTTTCGCGGACGTCCACGACCTCGTCGCTTCTCTTTTGGCGTCTCGATCGGGTCGGCGTCAATCCCTTCGAGAGAAGGCTCCGGTAGATCCAAGGTTGTTTTCCGACGCTTTGCTTTCCTACTGGTACCATCTACAAGCTCGTGCTTTGGTGAACTGACTGCAATGGTGTCGGAGACATCAGTCCTTTGTGGAGTATTCTGATATCTGGGTTTTGGAATAACAACTGTTACTCTTGGGCTCTTTGCCGGAACCACGGCCGGCTTATCTTCTGGAGCTTCTGTAGGGATTTCCTCGTCTCCCTTACCTGGACCTGCGTCGTCTCCAGCTGATGTGCCGAAAGAGCCTCCTCGGTCCTGCGTTTCTGATGTAGAAGTGTCGTTGGTTGGCGTAGTGAGTTTACGTGTTGCATCTTTCTTGCTCTTCGACTTTTTGGGTTTTAGTTCTGATAATCTCATGGGAGCTAGTTCATCCTCGGCGACATCATTGGCGACCAGCCAGTCCACTGTGCTTGTAACGTCCCCATTGTTCTCCTTGAGAGCTTTCTGGGTTGTTGATGGCGTGAACCCCATGTTGCATATCTGCTGAACTTTCTCGGGTGTTGATGCCGATGATGCATGTCCTTCACCAGTTGTCCTACTTCGTCTGGGTTTCCTCGCGGCTTTTTCAGGCCTCACGGAATAGTCTATCGACTCTGCCGCAGTTACCTTGAGAGACCGTGACCGACTGGGACGTGGCTTGTACTCCTCCTTCGGGATACCAATAGCCAGCAAGTCGACCTCGGAGTTCGGTACTGAACTAGACTTCTGTTTGGCATTGATGGTCGGTGACAAAATGTTGGCTTCCTGGTGGATCTTCCGAGGTTGGGGAGAGGGGAGTCGAAGCTCATCAGGGATGGGCTGACTGTTTGACGATCGCCTTGTCGCCCGAGTAAGTACAGGACTGCCATCTTGACTGACCTCGATATCCGTTGCCTGATTGGCGACGAGAGGTGGGCCCATGGATTCCTTCGGCTGCACGTTGTTCTCCAGAACCTCGCTGTGCAAAGGGCTTCCTTTGAGAAGTACTGAGCCTCGTCCCTCCCTTTTAGAGAGAGGCAGAGTTTGAGCAAGAGGTGGAGTAGGTTCCAGCATCAATTCGCTAGAGCCGCTTTGAGGTTGCGAGCTCTGATGTTGATCAAAAGGCGGGTCGACCTGGTTTGCAGGATCAGATTGATCTTGGGTGTTCCTAGCTGATGACTTCAAGTATTCTGACCAAGGAACCGAGGACTTTGCAGGCTCGTATGGACGAGCATCTGATTCGGTTTCAATGCCCAAGAAAGCCGGAGCCATGACCTCTTCTAGTAATTGCAGCTGAGTCGCAGTGGTATTTGGAACGGTACTGGAAGGCTCAGAGAACAGCCCCATCGGCTCGTGGTGCTGCCTGAATGCAAAGGCACACGTTAGTGAAGCTGATCTAGAAAATTGCACACCTATCGTCTCAAGATGAGGCGGTGCTAATTCGGGACACTCAGGGCAACTCAAGTCCGCCAGACCCCACCGCAGTATTACGTACCACTCTTCGCGCATGGTTCCCTGGAGATCCCATACTTTTTCCACTGTGGTCACTTTCTGTCTTGACTTCGAGCCGTCTGGTCGCTGTTCCAAGATTGGACTGTTAGAATGCGTCTTTGATTTTCCGTATGTAACAGGCATCTTCTTTCTGGAGGAGTCCATGGCTGGCGACTTGACTGCGATCGCGTCTGATGACGTCTTTCTTCGCTTGCTGTCGTGTCCTGATACCAAAGCGGATGAATGGTGCCGTGAGTGATCAGATGACGCGCCAGACGGCGACTGTAGATGCGCGCGATGAGCGGCTTCTATCGTGCGTTTCAGAGAATCTGATGTTGGCTCAGTCAGCTGAGCGCGACTGTATGAGTTGGAACTGCTGGGCTCACCGGTGGACCCTGTACCCGACTCGGGTGCCTGTGGCGACAGATCGACGTGTTTTGATGGCGCGTTTCGGCCGTTGGGCGCGGCCGGGGCGACGTCCTCGAGTTCAAGATCATCTTCATCCTCAGAATCTTGTATGATCCTCATGACGATGCGTCGACCAGCACAGACGAACGGTCAAGATGGCCACTCCTCAAGAGCTCGACTAATAGATGAAGCGAAAGTGTAATGCAAGTTGCGGCTAGCGCGAACGCGCGGTCCCGTGAACTCTTCCTAGCGCGACAAGGGCAGGCACGGCCGCCAACATTACCTCAATGCTGCTTTGGCACCATACTACACTGCACGCAACCATGGACAAGTTCGCGCCCAGCAGCGACGGCTCACGCAGCGGCACACCCTCCAATGCACGATTCGCGGCGCCGGCGGAAACTGCCGAAGATCTGCTCAAGTCGCAAACCGTTGGCCTGGTGCACCTGGACGACTTTCGCAAGCGACGTGCCGAAGTGCTGGAGCAGAAGGAGCGCGCAGGCTCGGGCACTACCACACCTCCGGATGGGTACGTTGCAAACCCAGCAGCGACCGAGTTTGCCAGACAGTAGAGCTAATTTGCCAAGTACAGGGCCTCGACGCCGAAACCCTCCTTCAAGAAGAAGCGGAAGCTAGTCGGGAAGGCAAAGCTCTCCTTTGGTGTCGACGATGACGAAGATGCAGAATCCGCTGCATCTGCGAATGTCACACCCCGAGGCAGCACACCCGCCGATTCCTCCGCCGTAAATTCCGACAGCGAAGGCAAGGTCTTGAAGAAGAAAAAGCTTGGAGCCAGCGTCGGCATTGGCCTGAAGCCTCGGGTCATGACAAAGTCTGCGTTACAGCGCGAGGCACAACAGGCGGACCAGGCGCGACAGGATTTTGTTGCTATGCGAGAGGCGGTCAAGGCGACTGAAGTGGTCATTCCCTTCGTCTTCTACGACGGCACCAACATTCCGGGCGGTCGGTGCAGACTGAAAAAGGGCGACCATCTGTGGCTGTTCCTCGACAGGGCCAGGAAGGCGGGGGCGGAGCTTGGGGTGGGGGGCGACAGGAGCAGGAGAGACTGGGCCAGAGTCAGCGTCGACGACCTGATGCTGGTGAGAGGAGAAGTTATTTTGCCACATGTATGTTCGAGTAGTACAGAGATCCTAGCTCAAGCTAACGCGCTACAGCACTACGACATCTATCACTTCCTGTTCAATAGGATCGCCGGCTTCAATGGGCTCATGTTTGACTACTCCGCGCAAACGACAAAAGGCACCCCTGTAGCCACAGAAGAAGCGGATGCAAGCAACTTCAACCCCCTGGATCGACCCGGAAAGAGCAAAGACAAGGAGTCTGCAGTCCCAGACGAGGAGCTTGAGGGATTTGACGACGATCCCACGTTGACCAAGGTGGTTGACCGGAGGTGGTATGAGCGCAACAAGCACATCTTTCCCGCGAGCGTCTGGGAAGAGTACAACCCAGACAAGAGTCTGTCTAAAGCACAGCGGAAAGATACCGAAGGGAATTCGTTCTTCTTTTCTTGAGGCCCGCTCACATTATGGCAAACATTAGCTGACCTGGACCTGGTGTCTTTGCAGCCCGGCCGGCGCTCCTTCCCCATGAGCGGGAGCCAATCGAGAGCCATTCGCGGCGCCTACGTTGGCGCTATTCCTAAGTGCTTTGCCGCACATGAGACGGTCAAAAGACCAAACGGAACCTAGTTAGGATGTGGGTTGTGGGGTAATATTATGCAGGAATTGATGAACGACGACCATGCCGAGCCTGACCCCGCCAGCGTGATATTCAGGATCTGAAGCGGTGTATGCATGCATTGCCAGCTTGCTCGCAGCTGGGCAGCTGTGCCTTGTGCCTCTGTGCCTCTGTGCCTCTGTGCCTCTGTGCCTCTGTGCCTATCGCAACGACCTTGGCGGGGCCCGCAGGAGGGAAGAGGTCGTGTGAGCACTTGCCGTGCTGGGCGAAGGCTTAACGCGAACCGCGCGGACCCTGCGAGGGTTCGGGCACGGCAGGCCACGTCCTGTGACTTCGCGACCGTCGCACCGTGGTTCCTTTCTGCAGCCCAGCGCTCACACATGCACGCGCGGGAATAATCTTGATCCTGCTCCCCCCTAAGCCGAGCGGCATGACCATGCATACGCCCAATTTCGACAGATAGTGTACCGGTAGGATCCGCGGCTGCCCAGAATCCATCTTCCGTCGCGGGACGGCGCACTCTGACGCAGAGGGGACCAGGGCGTCGGCGCGATTGGGCGATTACCTAGGTAGTGCCGATGGCCCGATGTGCGCAAAGAAAGCCTTCCGATCGTTGGCGCTGAAGTGATGGTATATAGTGCGGTTCACAGCGCCGTCATCCTCGCCTCATTGAACACTTGAGCATTCCAGGGTCCTGGTACAATCACGTGAAGGCCGCCGCCCCCGTCATCGCAAGCGAAAGCCTGGTGCGCCCTCAGATCCTTTCATCACTACGCCTTTTGGTTACTGAACAACCACCTCACCTGCAGCACCCGCGCCGCTTTGGTGTGCTTTCCCACAGTCCGACTCTGCTGCACTCTGCGCGCAAAGACTATTTATCTTAACCAAGATGCAGGCGTTCCCGATCTCACCCACCGCGCGCCCGCCGCGTCCTCCAATGACAAGCCCGAATTCACCCACATGAACACTTCGGCGTAAAGTACCTACCAGCTCACATACCGGGAGGCCTGCATAGACGCTGTGCCTTCACATGTTCATTCAAGTGCCGCATTCCTTCTTCCTCTCCTTCCCGCTCGCGCTCTGCCGCGTTTATAGCATACGGTCGGTGCTCCACCAAAAAGAGCATTAGCATCGCAGCCACACGTACGCAACATGAAGTTTGGCCACAACCTCCCACGAAATCAGGTGCCCGAGTGGGCGTCGTCGTACATCAACTACAAGGGCCTGAAGAAGCTCATCAAGACCGCCGCCGGCGCTGCGAAGCATGGCGAAGACCCGGATCTTGCTGGTAACTAGCTTCGACTACTTGGAAGACCCCTCACTGACAAGCCGCAGAGTTCTTTTTCTCCCTAGACCGCAACTTGGAAGACGTTGATGGCTTCTACAACAAAAAGTACGCCGAGTCTGCGCGTCGGTTCAAGCTCCTCAACAGCCGCTATGGTCGCGCCGCCCAAGCACCTGAAGGCCTTGACAACGATGAAGTACAGGACCTCATGGATGCGCTGCTCGAGCTTCGTGGGCAGCTGCGAAAGCTCCAGTGGTATGGCGAGGTCAACCGGCGGGGCTTCATCAAGATCACGAAGAAGCTGGACAAGAAGATCGACGGCGTGTCCACGCAGCAGCGATACCTGGCGGCCAAGGTCAATCCAAAGCCGTTCGCGCACAATCTTCCCTTGAACCAGGATATGAAGGTCGTCAATGAGTGGCTGTCAGGCCTAGGTGACATCAAAACCTTTGATGACAGCGGCTCCACCCATTCGGCTGCCTCACTAGGCAGGGTTCCTGGTCGCGCCCTCAACATCCCGTCCGGGGTACTTGATTCTGTCGATCAGGCTATTCGAAACGACGAAGCAGACACACTCGCTACCTTGATCTCCAATATAGCAGGTACGAACGATTCGGGCAGTACTGCATTCCAGCAGACATTGCTGAACTTCCTCCAACGGGCTATCTCATGTCGCTCAAAGGCCTGCATTGACAAACTGCTTCCGGACATCGTCTCGCTGGAGGAAGAGGACGACATCAACAAGCGCAACTGCATCCATCGACTAGTAATCACCATTGGACGTACTAAAAGCGGTACGAATGCCCTGGAAGGCCCTTCATTACAGCCGTCTTCAGAACCCTATTTCATCACACCAGCAGCTACACCTAACCGCCAGCTGCAACCATGCACCAACACCGAAGAAGAGTCGAGCCATCTGCTGAGCAGGAATGACGAATCCGTCGGGTTGCTGGTCCATCTTCTTGATCAACTCGAACCTCGCCAACGTTCTTCACTGCAGTCCCGGGATACATATGGCCGATTGCCACTGCACTACGCAGCTCAATATGGCTTCGTAGTCATGTGCCAGGAGGTAATCAAACACATGCAAGATTGGGACCAGTTCAATGTTAGCCAAGGCATCGACTCGCCATACTGGCAGGATGCAGAAGGCTATGCGCCTCTTCATGTGGCTGTCATTGGCGGTCACGCACTCACGACAAAAGCTCTCTTGCAAGCAGAGAACTGGCGTGGAGAGAGCAACGAAAAGTTCACCTGCAGAAAGACCATCTCTCAGTCTGGCGCAGCGCTTAGTCTTGCCACACAGTCGAACTTTGTTACGATTGTGAAGTTGCTGGTCGAAGCAGGCGTCGACGTCAACCACCAAAATGAGCAAGGAGAGGCCGCATTGCATATTGCTGCACGATATGGCCACGAAGAGTGCGCGAAAGCGTTGCTGGTGGGTTCGTCTTTGTACAAGACGAACATCGAAATTGTCGACAACACCTTTGCATGGACGCCCTTGTTCGTTGCTTGCATCGAAGGCCATGTACCTATGGCTGAACTCCTTGTCAAGAGCGGTGCCAGTCTAGAGCGCCAAGACTCCAGTGGATGGACAGCTAAAGAGCACGCCGCTCTCCGAGGACACATGGATGTCGTATCGAAGCTTGACGAGGTTGCGCCATCTCCCATGCCAATCCAGGTCGAAGGGCGCGTTCCCTCGACGCAATCGTCTTCGCTCAAAGAGCATAGATCAAAGAACTTGGGCAGAGAGAACTCGTCATACCAGAAAGCACCGGAACCTGTGAAGACGTTTGGTCATCGCTATCTTACGAAGGAGACTATGGTACTAGTAAGCCTAGGCTCCATGGATACCAGGAAGGATATCAGCGCGGTCAAGCTTGATGACATTCCTATGGCCAATGCGCATGCTACTCAGCTGGACACAGCCCTTTCAGTAGTCGTATCCGCGACGGGCGCGTTAGGCGAGCCGACCGTTGTTGATCTCCCTGTCCAGGACAACATAAGTACCGATCCCATCACGTTCATGACAACCGACATCTCAAAGGTCAAACTCCTGTTTGATATCGTTCCTACCTACGCAGGCGCCAATGATCGTATCGTAGGCCGTGGAGTCGCGTTACTTTCAACTATCAAGACAAGTATCGGTTCAAAGCGCATTCCACTCCAGGGAGACGTCAGCGTCCCCATCATAGCGGCCAGCACCTTGGATGTAATCGGGACTGTCAACTTCAACTTCCTCATCATCACTCCTTTCTCTCATCCCAATCTATCTATCACGGAGCAACAAACTTATTGGAAGAAGATGGCCTCGACCATGGTTATCGGTCACAGAGGGCTTGGAAAGAACACCGAGGCACGCAATTCGCTGCAGCTCGGAGAAAACACCATCCAATCGTTCATTGCCGCGGCCAATCTCGGCGCATCGTATGTCGAGTTCGACGTACAGCTAACAAAGGATCATGTCCCGGTCATCTATCACGATTTTCTAGTCGCTGAAACAGGAATAGATGCGCCTGTCCACACCTTGACACTAGAGCAGTTCCTCCACGTCAGTGCAGGCCAAACGCCACGGCAATCCAGACCAGGGTCTCCGGAACACAGCAAGATGATGGATACAGGGACTACTGAGAAGCCTAGTCAAAGGCGTCTTCGATCATATTCGATGGACAATTCGCAACAGAAGAATTTACACGCAAACCATCAAATGGATCTCACGGAGCGGATGAAGCACACACGCGCCATGAAGAAGAAGGGCTACAAGGGCAACAGCCGAGGAAACTTCATCCAAGCGCCTTTCACCACTCTCGAAGAGATGTTCAAAAAGCTGCCTGAGTCGACCGGCTTCAACATCGAGATGAAGTACCCTATGCTCCACGAGTCTGAAGAAGAGGAGATGGATCAGTTTGCCGTCGAACTCAACTCTTTTGTGGACACCGTCTTGCAAATGGTGTACGATTGCAGCGGAAAGCGCAATATCATGTTCTCATCCTTCAATCCGGACATTTGTCTCATCCTGTCGTTCAAACAGCCTTCCATTCCGGTCCTGTTTCTCACAGACGCCGGTACGAGTCCGGTAGGCGATGTGCGAGCAGCAAGTCTGCAAGAGGCCATTCGTTTCGCCAGCCGGTGGAATTTGCTTGGCATCGTTAGCAATGCCGAACCGTTAGTCAAGTGCCCACGATTGGTAAGGGTGGTCAAGGAGAGTGGACTGGTGTGTTTCAGCTATGGGACGTTGAACAATGATCCGAAGAATGTCAAAGTAAGTCGTCGTTTCAAGATGGGTGTAGGCTCATGTCCTAACCACGCGCAGGTACAAGAGAAAGAAGGAATCGACGCAGTCATCGTTGACAATGTTCTGGCCGTCCGGAAAGGGCTCACTGCACCAGTACAGGATACCGAATCGGTGACCGGCTCTGCGACTAGTGGTCCAACAAACAGTCTAACGGCTTCAACGGATCCTTCGGTTGCGCCGAGCAGTGAGGCGAGCGAGGCGTCGTCCGAAGCTGCTGAGCAAAACGGTACGGAGGCGTCTACTGGCATCGCCATTCGCGTGAACGATGGCGCAGGGAAGACTGCCGATATCGTACCAAGGTGACGAGCAGCCGTGCCAGACTAGCGGCCTTGCCATGTGTTACTGTTTCTCCGTATCTGCGTTGCATCTTTCTTCTAGCCAGGTGGCGGAGCATACCCGGGTTTTCGCCTGCCATATACAGCTATTTCAATGTTACCATGATGTTGTTGCCCCCTCAACGGGGCTTGCTCGTTCTCGCCGACATATCGTCCCAGACCCTTTCCCGTGAATCTAGTCTCGAAAACATCTTACGTTGGTGAGAGATGGCGGTATCAGGGCGGCCGAACGTCGAGCTAGACGATGACGTCACACATCCCAACTACATCTCGATGGAAGCTCGCCAATCAACGTGCTGCTGACACTTGCACTGTGAAATCCTGGTATACACCTGTCGCTCAACCCACGGGCTCAACCACCACCAGCACCACGATTCTCTCGTGGAGGGTCGCCGAACCACGGCTCCAGCTCCTTGAGCTAGGAAGTGGTTGAGATTTGGAAGTGAGGCTAGATCAACACACTGAAGGGATTGCGAAGATACAGGGCAATGGTGAAATAACACGGCTTTTGTGGTATGATGTTACGATTCATTATTAGACCACGTGTCGTGATAAGTTACCTCTAATATGCGCGGAAAGGCACAAGACGCCGTCACGGTAGCGATTGTGATGATGCAGCCCAACCCGACCCGTCCTGGGTATGCTGCCAATGTAATCGAGTTGCCAGAACGCCGTAATTGTTGCTGACTCCGATTGATCCAAACCCAACGTCGCCGTCAACAACACCTGTCAACTCATCCCAGAGTTGACCCAACCTCTCCCACGGTCAAAGACTCGATTCTCACCGTGCCTCGACAGATATCTCCGGGGTCGGCTGAGCGGTACCTGGGTTAGGCATGCTCTTCATCTCGGAGCCTTCGCCTTTGCTCTGTGCCCTCTTGCGACCCGTGAAGCCAAAATGGTGACTTGACGCAGGTCGCTCCTCTTTAGAACTGTCGGCATCGTTGTTGTCGCCAAAGCGGGCAAAGAGTCCGCGCTTCTTCTGCGGCTTCGGCTCATCCTGCAACCCGACGTCTTCGAAGCCCTCCTCAGCCGTCGCTTCGCTGGCGAACTCGGGGCGCCGTTGTTCTTGCATCGATGACCGTGGAGGGGCTCGCGAGCGACGTACGTCGAGGGAACGTCTCATGTCCATGGATCTGCGAGCATCGAGCGACTGCCGAGGCATTCCGTCGAGACATTCTGGGACGGGGGAGCGAGCGGAGATGTCCTGTGCTATGATGAGTATGCGAGGATTGCGCACAAGGTGGGCTCAGCGTACAAATGACCTCCTATATGATTCAAAGCTCTCACGCGAGATGTTGAACGGCTCGTTCTCGCTCAGTAAACTCCGGTGATTCGAAGATGCGATGGAGGTAGTGGACTTGGAGTGCCAGAAGCTAGGCTTCTCTTGCTGCGGCGACGGCTAGCGCGTGTCAGTCTGATTGCAAAAGTATCCCAGCTGTAGCTGAATGCAGTCCCGACATATAGTTCTCGCGATGGCTATAGCGAGGGACGGAGCACGGGCGCTCTTACTGGTAGATAGACGCCGCTGTCATTGATCTCTAATGAATTGTAAGCACCTGAGCACATGGCCATCCGAGCCGCCATAGCGCACTACGTGCGTGCGGAGAATTCGTTCGCGCAAGGCTTACCACTCAACTTGTACTCTGCGGGATCCTTGATCTGGAGGGGCTTCGTGCCTGGCGGTCCCTGCGTTCCGCGTTCCGAGGCGATCCGTGGGTCGTCGTCGAGAGTTTCGGGGGCCCCAGCGCGGCGAAATGGATTGCGAATGGGCATGGCGGCGAGACACTGTGACGAAGATGTGGTGGAAAGTAAGTGGAAAGCGAACCTAGCGGCGTGTCTTAGAGGGGTCGACGTTGAACGAAGAAGCGACACTGCCCCGTCTCATCGAACACGGATCTCGCAAGCGTCATGACTTGACTGGGGCCACCAGGGCCAAGCGGCGATTTACCGGCAAAAGATGGGGCAAGCGTGACCCGAAGTCGCGGCGCATCTCTCTGCCGACGCTGCTGCGCCTGGTGCTGGGGGGGATTTCGTCCCATGTCTGATCTTGCGACTGTAGTCCCTCTGATAAACACTGCCACGTCGTGGAGTAATATTTCTGTCGGGGCTGTGATGCGTCTGCCGAAGCTGTGGATCATCAGATCGGATCGGAGAACATCGTGCGCCTTCGATCAGACCCTGCATCTGACCGAAATTCGCACCCAGGTACCGATCTGATTCCCTTCATTGGCAACTTCAGCTCGAACAAACCCCTTCGTCCTTTGTTTCACGGCTACAATCTCATTGTTACAAACGCTCCGCGCGCTCGGTGCTTTTGCACGAGCGCCACAATGAACAGCCTCGTACACCACCGTCACTGCATTCTTAGGTCACATTCGCTCTCGGGGCCGGAAGTCCAAGGCTGACCCAGCATTGGCTCACGCAACTCCCTGGATACACAAGGTCTGGGTATTTGTACCGGTGGTAGAGGTTGACGAGCCGATAATGCGGCTTCTTGCAAGCACGCACGTGCAAGTTCCTCACACACCACTGCATGGAATGGCCACGGCGACCATCTTTCAAGAATGTTCCAGGCGCCCAGCAGATGCCGTGACCGTTCATACTATCGGTAAGACGGCTGATGCAGTAGCCTCGCCATAAACGTAGATCACCATGGGCTGAGGGTGCCCAACAAATGCTCTGCCTCTCCACCATCCGAAGTCGTACGGGCCATTATTGAGGCTTCCGCTACAAGCTGGCAGGTTTCGCCTCAGTCTACCATCGGCCTGGTCCCGGCCCCAAGTTTTTGCGTCAGCTCTTGCGCGATGAGAGGGATGTCACGAAAAGTAACCGAATCCCGCTGATGCTTTCGTCGTCATGAATAGGCGAATACCAACATGCCGGGCGTGGCTATCCCAGGCCTTTTGGATGGGCTGCAGCTCTGGATGCATCGAATGCTGCAGGCGGGGTTCCTGCGGGCTTGCTGTGGATGGCAGGTGCAGCGTTCAAGGTTGGTTGATGGATCACTGACAGTCGACCATTGGCACCCCTGCGTTGGACCGAAATACCCTGAGGCTCCGCGACGGCGTCAGGGTACAGGAAAAAGCAAGAGGAAAAAGCAAGCTTGACACATTGACAGAGCATGTTGGTGGAGCGTTGGACAAACCTCTAATGCCCGAAGTCACTTCAAACGAATTCACACAAAACATCACTCTTAACAATGACCGCCTCCATCGTCATCTTCTGCCGTTCGAATTGTCGGCGGTGATGGCGGATAGACGATAATGCAAGGTTCTGCGTCTACCTGCAGGGCACTGACTTGCCATGTATTGGCTTCTAGTGTGGTCTTGGAACTTGCAAGTTGCTACCTCCCAATCGATTGTAGGTCGCTAATATTGGAACTATACGTATTAACCTGTCCTGAAGCTCAGTCCCAGAGACGGCTAGAATCCCAATACCACGGCGATGCGTTTTTCTCTTGGGTGACTGCGTGCAGCAGGAGCGGTGAGCGCTGGGATTGTTGCAGTTCCACAGATGCTGTGCGCTGTGGCATCAATATGGCATCCATGTTGTGCGCCCCGCCAGCCGCCGAGCAGCAAAGAGTGCAGACGCCCCCGCTCCAATGGTGGGCGGTTTCTTCTGGCGTCTGGGCAGCCGTCATGGGAGTCCTCACAGTCGCATTGTGAGGGTGGACGGACACAAGCACTTGAGAGTAGTATTCCCGCCAAGCGACGGCTCTGTAAAACATACAACTAGCTCGTCGCAGATGCAAACAGTGAGAAGAGTAACATTGGGATCTTGTGTCAAGTAGTCACTGGAGCGCGGAGCAGCACGGGTGCCCAAGACACCACGAAAAGACAGAGGCGGCTCCGTCATCGTGCTCAAGGTCGAGCTGAGCGGCACGGCAGACGAGGCCGACAGCACAGCTAGATGTTGCATCGCGGTGCTACGGTGTTGAGGCTGGCCTTGCGAGGGGCTGTCCCGACGTTGGATGTAGTCCCATACGCCTTCTACGCTGGACGGTTGGCGATGATGCCATCCCGGAGCATCGTGATCGCGGCCGGGTTGTTGGTGTCGCGGAGGCGCTCCGGCGTGATTGCTCCTGAGAATGTCTCCAGGCGTTGAGAGATCTTGAGATCTTGAGATCAAACTGCGAGCCAGTGCCTCCGTCCCTGATCCCAACCGCGCCGTTGTTCCGCGCGCCCGGCCAGAAGCGAAGACGCTTTGGAGCATGATGGAGCGCATGGTGAATCGGCCCGGCACCGGCGCCTCACTCATGCGCCACGGGCACAGTGCCACCCTAGGAATGCGGACGCGAACAACGCGAACCTGGACGTCGCTCGCATGCTGGACATGTCCCAATACAGACGGGCGTCGGGCTGCCGTGGCACAGTCTGGCCATGACGAGCTCTGCACGCCCCGCTCTCGCGTTCCAGAGGCCCATTATTGGCCCGCCTCTCCCGCGGTATGCTGCGCCCATGGGTCGTCCGGATCCTCGACAATCACCAAACGCACCCAAAGACATCGTCTGCAACTCCCATGCGAGGACGGCGCCTGTATCGTCCACTGCTATTTCGAGCCAGCCGGGATTCCGCCGCCCAGCCCGCCCATGGTTGAGCATCGTCCCATCCCCTTGCTCCAGCCGCTCCCGCCGGCTGCTAGCCCTGCAACATGGCAAGCATGGCATGCTGGTATGGAAGATGTTCTGCAGCCCGCCGGGATGCGGATACCACTACTCCAAGAGGATCTCTTGCTCCTGCACGCTGCATGCTGGCACGATGTCATGGCCTGCATGTACTATAATGTGCTCCTCCCCATAAGAGCTCTCCCCCTCAAGATGACCCGTCTGTCGAGCATCTTCCCCGCCGTCCCAGGAACCGCACGCACGAACCGGACAGCCGCCGCTGAGCACGAGGCCTGCACGCTCCCAGCGCTTTTGTAATCCCTGTGTCCGCTCTGAATCAGTTGTGACATCCGTTTCTTGTGGCATCCACGCCGTTCCACACTTGTTTCCGCTACGCCGCTCGCTGTCCACATAACCCTCCCGTCGGACCCATCGTGCCCAGACGGCAGTTCTTCAACACTCTCCTTGCTCTTCCCCCACTCGCTGTCGCTCGTCACTCACTTGGCCTGTCACGGACTGCCGGACCAGGCTTCAGGCTTCAAGCTTCCCGATCAAGACACCAAGCAACCACCACGCTGCGTGCATGTGAACCACTTTAATTATCTGCCGCACGCTTCGAAGAACCTCGTATTCTTTCCGACCACGCGCCGGCACTCTCTGCCTCTCCTGCACGTCTTTAATCTCGCCCTCCCTCCCTTACTGCCCTGACGTCGTCCTCCCCGTGCGGAACCATCCCCGCTCGTACCTTCTCTAACCTTACGTCGCTGGGGTACATTCGTCCCTGACTACTATTCTTACTTCCACCTCCAATCCTTAACTCCTCCCCTCAATCGCAACCATGGGCAAGACGTTTTTTACTGGCTGGGACCTGTGGCAGCAAATGACTTTTGTGAGTTGGCCTGTCACACGTCGCTTGACCATATGCTAATGTCACTCAGGTATTGGCTTGCGGTATTGTGCGACTCACATCGGCCTCCCACTCGTTGACTCTGCTGACTGTCCCAGGTCGCCACGGTTTTTGTTGGGGTTTGCAAACTGTATTATGAGCAAAGGAAAATCCGGAATTACACCAAAGTCGAGAAGGGAAAGCAGGCGCAGATATCGGAGCCGACACCGGACATGCTGGAGTCGCAACGCGAGGAAAAGAAGAACGAGATCCCCTTCGGTATCCGCGCCATCGAAAGCGGCATCGAGATTGACGGCGTATGGATATCGAGGAGCAACACTCCCGTGGGCAGCAGCCGCTCCTCGATGACTGGCGTCCAGCAGCTCGACGTCCCCCAAACGACGATCCAGGGCTCAAGCCGGAACAGCTCCCGTCCGCCGAGCTCCTTCGATGTTGCAGTGAACGCTGAGCGCATCAACACCAACGACTCACGCCCTTCATCACCGAGGGCGAGAGGACCACCAACCACCGAATGTTGTACCAGATGTGGACACTCAGGCAAGAACAGGAACTCCTCCACATTGCAAGCCTTGGAGGGGCAGCAGGGCCCTTCGGCGTCTTCTTCAGGTAAGCGTCACGCCAATGTATCGAGATACATCTCTGATTTGTCCTTTAGTCCGTCGTGAACCGGTCATCGACAAGTCGGGAAGTTCATCCAGCAACAACTCTGGCAGCTCGAGCCGCCGGACTAGCGACGAAACCGACTTTATGGCTATGAACGAAGGTCGACCATACCAACCTGCGTACATCAACCCTCGGCATACATCCATGGTGGCACCAGTAGCTATCATCCCGCGAAGCAATCCGCGCACCGACCTTGACATGCTTCAAAGCCACCGCATGTCCCACGTCGCCGAAACCGGACAGCTCACACCGCGAGTGCGAAGACCAGGTCACAGCGGAGAGTGGGCAAGCGTTGCGGATAGCATCAGGTTGCCCCAAGAGATTTCAACGGTCAATGGTGTTGACTATTTTGCGCCCCAACAGAAGACTCCTTCTCCTCCACCTCCTCCCGTCGCGATCCCGTCATTCGACGCGCCAGTGCCATCGGCTTTGAGACCTACCCAGGATTCCAACGCTGCGAACCAGGCTAGACAGGCCATGCCATTGCTCGAAACATATGCTGCTCGCCCATTCTATCTGCCTGAGTCCTACCAACCCCGGGGTCCCCACAACCTGCACATCGAACGCTCGTACGAAGAGGTCCCTATCGAAGTGAACACTTCCCAGAACCAGCAGCGCGGATCACAAGTTTTACGAAAGGTTAACTCAGGGTTCGAGATCTTACGACCAGGCACTCTTCAGCTCCTAAGTCCTGAAGAAGAGGAGAGGGCTGCCATGGCCGAGAAGCGGCAGTCGAGGCGTCTCCAGAAGAAGCGGAGGACATCCAGCGCTGGATCTCGGACCTCCGCCTTCACTGAGCAAGTCTAGGAGCTTTGCTTAACGCGGTCGTGATTCCCACGATATCGGCTACATTCCGCGCGCGCACGAGGCGCGCCCTCTAACCCGGAACCTCCTTGCCTCCTTGTACCACCACATCATTCATCATTGGCGTCTTAGGCAATCTTTCCCCACGATGCAAGGCTGCACGCGTCTGTTTGCGCTGCTGGCACCTATCAGCCATCATACCTACTGTACACAGCATTGGGCGTTTTTGGAGCAATTATTTACACGGGCATCTTGGAATTGCATATTGCGACCTCGGGGCTTGGGATCATCGGTTTGCTGCATATTATAAATTGGGTGGGACCCCCCCTGACATGGTTGGTGCATTATTCGTTCGGGCGGTCCTCATCAAAAGTCGCATTCTGTATAATGGCGTTTAGTCTAATGTGCATAACGATACCTGTGGATACTCTATACATATCTTGATCCAGCTGGCTTCACGACCGAAAACTTCCCCCTTGAGTGATATTGTTCCCCCCTGCAGTCTAGGTGTCGTCGCCACACATGTTCAATTGGGTAAAAACCCTTGTATAGTCTTTGACGGAACGTTAAAGAGAGTGAATGATGAGGATGAGAAAAACGCAGGCATATGCCCTGGATCTGATAATCGACGCGAGCGAGGGGGAACTGGTCATCAGGCTACGGCAACCAAGACCAACCGATCGTGAATTTCTTTTTCTCCAATCCGGCGAGGGTAGCCGAAATTTCCGCTAATGCGCGGAAAGATTTAATCTTGCCTGGCTGAGACGTTCTTGGCAACTCTCCGCGGGATGAGGTAGAGTTTGATTTACATTCCTGTGTGTCTAGGCACAGGGTCCTTAAGTTTGTATGCAAGGACGAGTAGAGGTTAGTTTTAGAAGTAGACTAGGCTAGTGTAGGACGGCGGCGGCGAGACTTGAGGCTAGGAACTTGGATCTTGGCAAGGGACTTGAGGTCGCATTGGTGTTTGCGCAACGGCAAATGATGTTTGGTCAGTGGTGTGGTGGCGGTGGACATTGGAGTGTTTGTTGAGTGGATTGGGGACTTGGTGCGAGTAGGCGGCTGGTCGTGTAGCAGGTCGTTTAAAGAGAAGGGGAGGCTGACGAAATACGTGAACTAATATTCGGGTCGGAGGACTCGTACGCAGTCGTCCGTGTGGTGGTCGTGAGCATTTTGATGGCTCCGTTATGGATAGAAAATGCAGGCAGATGCGAGACGCGACAGCAACTCAGCGGGTAGCTTGGTCTATGAAATACGACTGGCCTTGAAAGATTCAAGTTCAACATGACCAAGGACGCAGGCATATATCATCCAAGCAATCTCAAATTCCGAGCTTGTCAAATTTCCACATAGAGTAGCGAACACAATGCATCCGAATGTGTGAAGCCATAGAGTCAAGCTCTAGCTTTTGACTAAAGCTTCTATTGCGATGTGGCCATTCTCTGGTGTGGTGTTCTCGTGTGGTGGCACAACGCTTCTTGCAGAAGTAAGATGATTGAAGTCGTCGAGATAGTAGGGATGTTATTTTACGAGCTGGTGCGTATCCAAATCCAAGCTTGCATGGCGGATTGTTCATGAGAGAACGATGACGGTGTTTGTTGCGACAGAAGGACGCGGAGTCATCATCAATCATGTGACAGCGCGTTTTGCGCTAGCGATCGCGGCTGTTGATTTCGCGTCGCTCATCGCCACCTGCCGGAACCACCGCATCTCCCTCCCTCTCAGCACCTTACACAAATCGACGACCCATACATACTTTCCTCACACTATCGTGCGATATGAGTGCCGAAGAAGAGCAATTTGAAGAGGGCGCAACGGGCGGCGCGCCTGGAGCTCCGACACCAGTTTCTGCACTCGAGGTATGCATCCGTCCCGCAAGCTTTCAGAGCACAGCTAATTCTTTTGTAGGGTGTCAATGGCTTGACTGCTCGTGACATCAAGCTCGTCATCGAGGGCGGCTACAACACCGTAGAGGCAATCGCCTACACGTAAGTTGAGACAAGGAGTCTGCCGAAAACGTAGTTGACACGATGCAGACCACGGCGGAACCTTGAGCAAATCAAGGGCATATCAGAGCAAAAGGCCTCAAAGTTGCTCGCCGAAGCTTCCAAGCTCGTGCCGATGGGCTTCACCACAGCGACTGAAATGCACCAGCGGCGAAGCGAACTCATTTCCATCACGACCGGATCGAAGCAGCTAGACACTCTACTTGCTGGCGGAATCGAAACGGGATCCATCACTGAGATTTTTGGCGAGTTCAGGACGGGAAAGAGTCAGATATGTCATACGCTTGCAGTGACGTGCCAGCTGCCGTTCGACATGGGCGGTGGTGAGGGCAAATGCTTGTACATCGATACCGAAGGTACTTTCCGACCGGTCCGTATGCTAGCCGTGGCAAACCGCTTTGGGCTCTCTGGAGAAGAGGTCCTTGACAACGTGGCATATGCTCGGGCATACAACTCGGACCATCAGCTGGAGCTTCTGAATCAGGCCGCGCAGATGATGACGGAGACGCGATTTTCCCTCCTGATCGTTGACTCTGCTACATCGCTATACCGAACCGACTTTTCTGGCCGCGGTGAGCTGTCAAGTCGACAAACGCACCTGGCGAAGTTCATGCGCACTCTGCAGAGACTGGCTGACGAGTTTGGCATCGCCGTCGTCATCACGAACCAGGTCGTCGCCCAAGTGGACGGTGGACCCAGCGCTATGTTCAACCCCGATCCGAAGAAACCGATCGGAGGAAACATTATTGCACACGCCAGTACGACTCGCTTGAGCTTACGCAAGGGACGTGGAGAGACGCGAGTGTGCAAGATCTACGACAGCCCTTGTCTTCCTGAGAGCGACTGTCTTTTCGCCATCAACGAAGACGGTATCGGCGACCCGAAGGATAAGGATCTCGAGGAAAGAGAGAAAAGATGAAACACGCGAAAGCCTCGATGATGACACTCGCCTCCATGCAATAATTGGGGTACGAATCACTGCAAGGCCTCGTGAAGCACTGAGGGGAATGATGTGGGCCGTTGTATAAGGAGTTTGGGGTATGTGCATTTTGTTTCCGTGCATGGGCGGCGCTATATGAGGTACTGTGGGTGGTCATGATTAAGCAATGTCTTCGTTATTCTCGTACTCTAATGCAATATCGTTTCGGTATACCAATGTATTGGAGCACTGCCATGCGAAAGTACTGCAGGTAGGCGCGTCCAACTTAACAGCTGTTGTATGCGGCTGGTCAAAAGCAGTATGTCTTGTCACGTTCAATCAGAAAACACAATGAACAAACAAGTGTAGAGCTTCGCCACTCGCCTATCCGCGATGATGGTGAATGTGGCTGGTGCGGTGGCGCTAAGCTCCTTGATGCACATCCCTGCAAGAGCTCCCCAAGTTTTGTTTGGCAGCGCGACCCAGCCCGCAGTTCGACCCTCCACATCGGCGCGCACAACTCTCCAGACTACTGTTGCGCCTCAATCTTCCGGCGCATGGGATTACAATGGCTGATAACGGAGGCATCTGCCTTTACAAGGAGGCGCGCCTGAACGTTGAGCCCGCGCATCCAGAATCGACCGTCTCCATTACCCTCCCCGCGAGCAGCACCTCGACCTTCAGCCTCCCGCCCCGCCCAAAGCACACGGTGCTCCACGAGACGTATACGGATCAAGATGATGATGCCTTCGCGAAGCGGCACCTGGCCAGCGACGGGTCAATGTTCTTTAGGCGGCACCACGCATACCCACGGAGTTTCCTTTGGCGCGTTTTGGACAGCAGGAGGACGCTCGAGATCCAGGCGACAGATCTCGACCATGACGACGACAACAAGTTTGAGGCGAACCTGACTCTGCTACTCCATTTCACTTCTCCAATCCGCCCGTTCTGCATCGCATTCGCCGAAACCGGCTCTAAAGACCGCGATGCGCTGACCGTCTTTGCCATTACGAACGCGAGTGAGCTGTACACGATCACACTACACCGAGACTTTTTCACGAAGCCGACTGCTTCGGAGCAAATTGGCGAGTGGTGCAAGCGGAGCTCTCTCACTCTGCTGCAAAACAACATCCCATACCGGCTGGTCGCCGTCAGCGTTGACGAATTGTTGGTGTCTCTCGACAACGGAGCTATTGTTCGTTTGACCAGGAACAGTACAGATGAAATGGCTTGGACGGAAGCAGTATACCAGCAGAACAGTTGGTCGCTCCGGGGCATGTTACCGTGGAAAGGTCAGCAGACGATACGATTTGACAATGCAGATATTTCTGTATCGTCGGTCGCCGCCATGGCTCTGTCTCCAGATGGCAAGCACATCATTTCCGTGTGTCTTGATCATCGGTTAAGGATATACAATGTCACGTCGGGAAAGTTGACCTTCCAGCAAGACCTCCTCCACAAGTTCGGATCGCAAGAAAGGAATCCCCCGTATACCATTGGACCGTCACAATCGACTCTTCTGCAAATTGTCAATATGAGTGGATCGAAGGGCGCTGCATATCACATCGTCACATATTCGCCTGTGGAGCATCAATTCAAGTTCTGGGGTGTACACGATGCGGACGATGACTTGAATGGCATATACGATGCGCAACAAGAAGTTAACTTCATTCCTCCTGTGGATGAGCTAATGAACGCCACCGTCTGGACGATGGAAGAGTTCTTCGTGATTCCTGGATCCGCAGGATGGAGAGGCACCGAGCTTTGGATACGCGGGAGATCCGGACCAAGTAGCAAGGTGTATTCCTTGCGCTTCGACCTCCACGACGATGATCTCAACAACCTTGTCAACGTCTGGAAGACCGCGTGGGTTACTGTTGACTCCGGACCGCTCACTGTGGAGGGATTGCGGAAAAATACTACCAACCCGGGAGAGCAAGAACGCGACACTTCTGATCTATACGATAACGATTCTACGGAGCAGTGGCTGGAATTTCTCTTCTATCCCGGTCGTTTTACCATTGCGACGCTTGAGACCGCTCTTCTCTTCTTTCGAAAGGGATTGGAACGTAGTCAATCTACACGCACGGCTAGGGGATCACTCAAAGATCGTCTCTGTGCAACTGTAGTTGCATTCGCGACCAAAACACAGCAGAATGACGCGACCGAACCAGACATGTTCGAACGCGCTGTTGCCGAGCAGTGGCAAGCATACTACGGCCTGGTCAAGGACCTGCACAAACGGAGAGGCGAGTCCTTGTCACTAGTCTACGATTACAAGTCGGACATGCCGTGGCTGGTTCTGAGCGACTACCTGTCTGCTATTCGCAAATGCAACGACTCGGAGATTATCGCCTTGAATCCTGTTGCCCTATCAAGCACGCCTCAACTCAGCAGCCCATTGACGAAAGCTCTTCCCAGCCGCAAAAAACTGGCTGCGGCGAAACTCTTGAACGCTGCCGCTTCGTTTCGACGCCGCTTTCCGTCTTTGCAGCAAGAGCTCCCGCGCCAGGTTGAAACGGATCTGCTCCAGAACCGTTCTATAACTGTCATTGATCGAATGGAATTCATGGAAGCTAGCTGCGACTTGCAACAACTACTGACGGAAGACGATTTGGCTTCACTGGCTGCAGAGCTTGGGACAGACTTCAAGGATTTAACAACCGATTTGTTCCTCCAGGCTTTGCGGACTCTAGCTGTCGACGAGCAGGGCCACGAAATCAAAAGGAGGCAAATTGCACGATATGGACTCAATGCTTTACACACGATATCGCAGGAAGCTCTCGCCAACAACTATGATACCTTGCTAGATCTCCTGCTTCTCATCTTGTTCTTACAGGATGAAGAAGAGTTGTCTGACGAGTTCGATGCCTCCGTGATTTTCGTTGAACTGCTAGCACAGTTCAAAGACAATTTGGTACTGACATGGCTGGCAACGACCGTATGGTCTCGTCAAGCCGCAACCGGGCACAGCTCAAGAGAGCTCTTGCAGGCTTTAGGCGAGAAATACAACACGAAAAAGCTTCCCATGCTGCAGACAGTCCTCGAGGGTCTGTACGGTGAACACACCTTCGACTGCAACATACCTACCAGTCCCAAATCGAATCTGCTCACGTACTGGAGCCGCGCGTGGATCGCATCCGTGTTCGACGAGCAGAACTTTGATTCCTTAGTAGAAGAAATCATGGGCAAACTCATCAGCCAGAAGGAGTTTGGATTGGCAACGGACTTCTCAAAGTTCCTCCCGGAAAGCACCTGGGCGACTTATCTAAAAGGTCGACTGCACATTGCACTTGGTGAGAACGCACTCGCGTCTGTATGCTTTCAGAAGGCTGCGTATAACTCTGGTGAGTGGATGAATTGCGGTAGACTTGGAATGCTTGGCTAACAGTACCTAGCTCTCGGTCTGTTCAGTGTCGAAGATGCTGACTCTGAATCCCACCTTGTCTCAGAGTCAGAGCGAAACTACTTCTCAGAGGGTCTTCCGAAATACTATCATCATATCCTGGGGTTGTTCGAAAAGGCCAAGGCGTATAGCTATGCTGCAGATTTCGGCCGGTTGGGACTAAGGACGCTGGTGGGTAACGAGGAGCAAGAACTGAAGACGGAGCTTCTCCAGCGCTTCTTCACAGCGTCGATACAGACGGCCAGGTTCGACGAGGCTTACACGGCGATGACGAGGCATTCTGACACAGCCTTGTAAGTACTTGCGTCCATCTCAATGCAAGCGATACTGACATCATGCGTAGGAAACATTCCTCACTACAAAGCCTCATCACATCGATGGTATCGCAGTCGCAAACCTCAGCACTGCTCAAGTTTCCCTTCATCGGACTCGTAGATGAGGTGGACGCTATCCTTGCAAACCTCTGCCACAAGACACTTAACCTCGCATCTGGACCACCGTACCACCAGATACTATACTCCTTCCGCATCTCTCGCGGCAACTTCCGCGGCGCAGCCTCAATACTGCACGAGCGCATCCAGCGCCTCAAGTCTACATCCTCCAAGATCCATGATCCATCAGACGAGTCCTTGACGCAGTGCTATCTGATGATCATCAACGCGCTATCAGCGGTCAGCGAAGAGGACGCATACATTCTGGCCGAGCAGCGTATCGACGATGCCGCAGTACCTTCATGGGGAATTGGCAAGGCGAAGAAGCTGCTTAAGAGGCAGATTATCACCTTGGACAGTTTGCGGAAGGAGTATCAAGCAGAGTTGGATCGGGTGGCTGCGATTGAGGCTGGACAGTTCCCGTTTGTGGATCCGGCGGATGATATGGATATCTTGTAGGTCTGGGGAACTTACCATGGCGTTCTTCGGTGGACATAGCGGTGGTGAATTGGGATTTGATCTGTAGGGAGCAGGTTGTCAGTAATCAGTGATACTCAGCAATTTCACAGCAATGTAGCAAACGTGCAACGCGATTGACTGACTGATCATATGCCAAGGCCGAAGCTCATATATCTGGAGTGATACTGGTTGGGTGTTCCGCAGGTGGTGAAGGTGACCTCGAAAGCGGCCAGTAGCGATGGCCGGTCGTTCTTACCCGTTTTGGCTGTGGACGCCAAACAAGCGCGCTAAGACCCGTCGGTGGGGCGACGCGCCTGTTCATGCACATCACTTTGGAGAGACGACCACTCCACTGAGCAACCTTTCTGCTCAAGACAAATCTGCGGAGAGGCACTCTCATGCGTCCACGCTTTCATTCTCATCTTGTCCTACCCGCACCCGACCTCTAAATCTGTTACACCACATCCTTGAACATGGTAAACACTCCCTTCTGCTGGCGCGCATACTCCGCTATCCGCGCACTGTAGATTACTCAAGCTCACCGTGTATAGAACTCAAAATCGCTCCGACGACTCGCGGCCGACCATGGCTCGCTCCGCACCGCAGGCCTACCGCCAAATTACCTCTTCCCACCCTCAGACTCGGCCGACGACTTGAGCTCCCTCGACATCCTCCTCGTAGGCCCCGTCGGCACACCCTACGCAAGCGGCGTGTGGCGGCTACACCTCGACATCCCGCCCGCGTATCCTACCGCTCCTCCCACTGCCACATTCCGGACGCGGTTATGGCACCCTAATATCGACGAGGCTTCGGGCGCTGTCTGTGTAGAGACGCTGAAGCGCGATTGGAGTAGCTCGTTGAAGCTGAGAGATGTCCTGGTTACTATTTCTTGCTTGTTGATTCAGCCAAATCCTGCGAGTGCACTGAATGAGGCGGCGGGAAAGCTGGCGAGTGAAGATTGGGAGGGATACTGTCGGAGGGCAAGGCTTATGACGCAGATTCATGCGGGGATTCCGAGGGACTTGGTTGATGGGGTCAAGGAAGCGCAAAGTAGGGGCGATGATAAAGAGGTTATGGAAACTGAGGCCAAGGTCAATGGGAAAGGCAAGGCCAAGATCACACCTGCTCCGACCAAGGTCCAGAGAATCCCGGAAGATGAGGAGGAGAACTTGAGGCGGCGGGGGATCACAGCGGAGCCAGAGAGTGATCCGGAAAGCGACTGGATACCAGGTCCCATCAAATCTCCGAAAGCGCTACCTGCTAGACGTAACAACATATTCGGCATCAAAGGTCTTGACGAAGGCCTGCACTTTGACTCTTCCCCCAAGCGAGTCTTCTCCCCGGCTGGGAAATCCAACACTCCAGAAGCCACCGAAAACACCGACGACTCCGATCCATTCATTACCATCACCACCAAACGCCCCGCGCCGCACTCCTTTAGCCTCCGCGTCCCCTCCTCCAACATCGCAGACCTCACCAAGCAAGCCTCATCCGACACTCCCGAGCTCCTCAAATTCTCTCACCAAAACCCTTTCTCTGCCATCCAACCGAACAACCAGACGCGTCCGCTCCTTAAGGAGTTCTCGTGGTCGTGGGATGAGGCGGAGATCATGCATGACGAGGGGAAGGGCAGGGATCCTAGTGTGAAGGCTGGGGTGAGGAAAAGGATGGCTGGGGCGGAATTCAAGGAGCGACAGGCTTGGGAGATGAAGAGATTGAAGAGGTCGGGGTTTGATCTTAAGAGGTATAATCGGGGGGAGTTTGGGCCGCGGACGGGGATTGCACGGCTGTGATTCGTCTTCGGAGGGATCGGAATTATTCGCGGATTGTCTGAAGCTGCACGTCTGTGGACTTGGTGGGATCGGGTAGTGTTTGCATTTGCATAGCGAGGAGGGGTGCTTTGAAAGGGCATGCGTGGAGTTCTTGGGTAGGATACTGATTCCCCGTACGTCCTACTGGTCCTATTTCCTCGTCGCCTTGCGGTTAGTCTGCCGAACAATGGCTTTTTTCGAGCGGCGTTTGGATGAGCATCCTTTGCGGCGTTCGGTGTCAATGAATGATGACCTGGGGCGAATGTGTCTTGTCCGTGGGTTTCAACTAGGTTGCCACTTTGTAAGCACCGGCTGCTTATAATTTGGCTGCGCCGTAAACAGATATCAGAGGAACAAATGAACAAATCACATTCCTCGCCCAACTCTCTTTCCAATACATGTCCAGTCAATGACGCAACCTTGTGCCAAGTCCCACTGGCTGTTTTACAGGATTACAGGAAATTAGGTATCACATTTAAGATTACATATGGAGGAGATCGTGCCACATGCTGTAACAATCCCCGGAAAGACAAGATTACATGAGTCGATAGGCTCGAAGCAAAAACCCAAGTCAACCAACACCAACAACCATCAAACTCCAGTATTTGAAAGTCCATCCCTTCAACTCCGCGAACAGTCTAGCCCAGAAAACATTAATACCATGTCAACCCTAGACCCTATACGTCAGGTTCTTTTCATTAGTGAGTGAAAGAATCAACGCGCTGATGCTCAGATTTTGCCCCCCAAGACAACGTAAACGCACAATCAAACCCTCCGCCTCTTCCCCACACCCGCACCGACCCCCTTCTTATCCGTCTCCTTAAACGCCAACGCCGCAACAACCTCCCCTAGCTTTGAAAGCCCCCTATGCACCGCCTCAGGATGCTCAAAGCAAAGCACAATGCTAACCCTCGCCGCCAACGCGCGAAACCACTTCCGCAGCACCTTGTCGCTCGTTCTGCTCGCAGTGGCGACGGTCAGCGCGAGCCACATGAGCACGCCGGCCATGTCGGCCCAGCAGTTTGAGAGATCGGAGGATTCGAGGGCGTGCTTGAGGTGCTTGAGGAGAGCTGTGCTAGCGGATGGTAGGGTGGAGAAATGCGCGCTTGGAGTGATGGGTGTGGCGGGGGTGAAGGTGAAGGGGTTGGACTGGACAGAAGTAGTGGTGTAAAGAGGACTTGAGGATTCGGATGATGTGGGAGAGTCGTGGCGAAAGCTGCTTGATGGGGACCAGAGGAGGTCGTCGGACGCTGTTATGTTTTTGCTCTCTGCCTCGGCAGCGTGCGTGAGAGCTTCTGAAAGTGGCACTCTCTGTGTGATTGCCGTGGCTGTGATGATCGAGGCTATGCGTACAGCTTCGTACCTCCATTCGTTCGGCGTCATTACCCCTGTTTTCTTTACCTCCATCGCTGGCACATACTGTGTGGCAAGCTTCTTGTGGATGTTCCTGAGCGAGAGAGCGTTCTGTCGGCTTCTTTCCGTCTCGTGCAGGAACAAGTCTATTAGCATTCTGATGTCTTTCAGCAAGTTGAGTGTCCGCGGCGAACATCGTGTTGATTTCTTCACCGTGTCGAAGTCGCCGCGCGGGCAGTAGAGGGGCGATTCTGGAACGGGTGCGTGACTGGGATGCGTCTTGGAGGAAGCAGGGGCGCGATAGGTAGTGTACGTGGCGCATGGCGACGTTTCTCTGAGAACGGCTGACTCGAGGGAGACCCAACATATCGTCGATGCTATTCGGCCGTTTGCATCTAGCTTCTCGAGACCTCCTCGTTGCTTGATCATGGCTCCTATGCCCAACTCGTGGTAGTTCAGAGCCGCCTCTTGTCCTGAAATGAGTTCGCTGACGATGAGCTGTGTCAACGCGATGATGTTGTAGTCGTCTACTCTCGACTGCGGGTTGACCATACTCTGGCTTATGAGATGCATGACCTCCTGCCGGAGTGCAAGGGTCTGCACACTCTCGATCGGCCGCTCATGTATAGCGTCGTAGTGGGCGGAGGCGATGCACAAGGTGCTGAGGAAAGCGTGCGGAGACTTGACCAGCGTCGCGATCCAATGCAGCCCCATGGCCTTCGTACCAAAACTCCTCGAACAATACCACTTCAATTCCTCGACCGACACTTTCGGATGACTGGCCTGAAACATACTCCTGAAAGGATCTAGTGGTTTGCCGATGGATTCAAAAGGCCTAGGCGTATAATGATCGTACGGCAGCGCCAAATGACTCCGCATAGGCAGAATCATCGGCGGCCCCGGAAGCTTAAAGTTCATCGACATGCCCAACATGGTTGATAAGGGTGCCGGGGTGACGTCGGTCTGCTGATACGTGCTATCCGTCGGCGTGGTTGCTCGGGCGCTGGGCCGTCTACTCTCATCCTTGTACATCACCAAGGCCTCGCTGTTCGAAGGGGATTCTTCGATCCGAAAACTACTCCGCGAAGACGTCAAGTCCTCTCTCGGTGCTCGCTGCGCCTCAGATATTTCCTCACGTGGCATTTTCCCTTTCTCCAAATAGCTCCCCATAGCCTTCTTCCGCACCTTTGTCATGTTCTTTCTGGATCTGAATTCGTCGGGCGTCGAGCCTGTGATGAAGAGCAAGCCATGTAGGGGCTTTGCGTGTCTCTCATTGGATGGTGGGCTCGTTGAAGGTCCGCGAGTCTGTCGAGGCTGGTAAAGATGCTGTCTATAGATCCGGGTCAGTAAAGCTCAACAAGCAAAGGGCTGTTAGTGTTCTTTCTCTTAGTATCAGAGGCTACATTTCATGCGACGTGCGAAGCGATGCTCAACTTTCGTACGTACCTATTCTCCGGGCTCCGCACTGGTGGGCCTGATCCTGTTAGCGGTGCGCCGATCGTTACTTCGTTCCCCACCTTACTCCTCTGGGAGCAATCAAGATATGAGGAGCAAGAAGGAAGACACGCATACGTACTATCACTACGCTGTAAAGACGCCATGGACGTCCATGGATTCTCTGAGTCTAATTCGCTGGGGACGTAGGAGGTCGTTCCTGCCGTTGCAGCATCCAAGCGATGCGCCTCGCTGTACGCAAAGAGGGGTATTTGAGTCGGTGGAGCCGTCATTTTGGCAACGACTCGCGGCTCCTTTTACTATGTATGTATATCCGGAGTACGAAACTCGCTACTGCGCGTCATAAGCCGTTCTTTCCGTTGCCGATCCGACGAACAAAAAGCGAGATTGCGACGGAGTACCGTAGGGCTGATTCGTGTGGGGTCGCTTTTAAGGATTCCGAGCAAGCATGCAATCCTTCGATCTCCGAAAAGCGCGCATACTTGGGAAATATATAAAATAGGTCCCTTGGGGGTCTAACCCGCTGCTTTGGACTGCAGGACGATAAAGATCGCATCTTGCGTCATGCCCTGCATAGGGACGAGGGACGGTGAGAGCTCGGTGGCAGTGTTGCACGCCAGAGCAGCATGATTGTCGATTCTTGGTACGACGGCTCACCAGAGGGCTGTGCGGCGGTGCACATCTAGATTGTTTTTTCGCTGAGATCCTTGCATGGAACAGCAGGGCTATAGCTTGTCCTGTGGTGTGCGTGGTATGGTGTTTAATCGCCCACAAAGGGAACCACTTCAGCGCACTTGACGTGCCATCTCGTGTCCACTGTTGTCCCATGAGGACTAGACGACTCATTCCAGTGGCACCCTCTCGTCGCACCAAAAAAACGCACGAGCTCGCTTTCGTCCGGACATCCCCTTCTAACCAGCTGTTTCAATTTCCACCAGAACAAGACGCGGCATAACAACTGACACGTGAATTGCTTACGCCGAACCACCAAGCCAGAACATTGGTGCAGGGACAATCACACCGCTGCGTTAGAGCAACTTGCGGAAAGAAGGGCATGGGCTTCGATCCCCTGCACCGCTTTCGCTTCTTCATCCAATCAAGAACTCCCCCCTGTCGTATCGAGGACCCCTAACATATGCGGGCTGTAATGCTCACCGACACTCTCCTCGGGTTCTCTTCCTCGGAATATTCGAGGGGCCAAAAAGGACCGGGGCAGTTAGGTCTTGCGCACATAATCAGTTGTAAGAACAAGACTCGGGGGGTCTTCTATAAGATTTAAGAATGGAAATCTTGAAGCTCAATAACAGCTTAACAACGTCTTGTACATGTCTCTACTAGCGTCTCGAGGCCATGCGGACAACGCGCTAATGTTCTCTGTACAATAGCAAAATGCCTGACCGTTCAAAACCAACAACTCCGTTGTCCTGACCGCATGCCACCCTACCTTTCGACCCCAGCAAAATAATCCCCGCCCCCCCCGCCAGCAGCAAACGCAGCAGGGCTCGTCGGACTCCTACTCCGCGAACTACCCGCTCTACTACTCCCACTCTCACCACCAACCGCGCCATCATACCCAATGCCCAAGCCCAAGCCAGTTGTCCCACCATTCGTTCTCCGCCTACCAGGCCTTGGCACGCTCAACGTCGCCGCTTCAAAAGTAAACGCTGCCGGTGCAGGCAGCTCTGGACCAGGACTCTTGATCTCAACGAGCTCGAGTGTACGTCGTAACGTATTGCCGCTCTCGTCAAGTGCCATAAGAAACCTCGCAAGCTCTTTGCATAGATCCCAGTCCTGCTCCACTTTGGCGCGTTGAAGAAGACGTACGACTTGATCCCCCGTGGAGCTCAGTTCCTCAAAAGTGTGTAGTACAAGTAGATATCCACCCGCCGTTTTCAAACTTCCCTTCTGTAGACTTTCTTCGAAAAGTTCTTCAGGCGGGGGCAGGTTGGAGAAAAGAGTGCGCCAGGAGCGGACTTCCGTTTTGCGTGTGCATTGGACCACGATGTCCAGGTATTGCGGGAAAGAAGAGAGGAAGGATAGAACGGAGGGGAGGAGGGCTTGTTCAAGCGGGGGCTGTGTGTCAACTTCCTCGTCTAGTACTTCGTGGAGGAGAATCTCTAGGGCGTGGGGAAAGTAAAGTAGGTGCTGGTAATGGTGGCTGAGATGCAAAGCTGCGGGGTGGTTGTACTGCGCGAGATGGTGTCGCAGCAATGGTGGTAGGAAGAGGTGTGTCTAGTCACCACGGTTAGCTTTGTCGTTCCCATATCCGTGTCAGATGTCCAACATACCCTGGTACCGAACCTCAGATAAGCAAAACTAGTATCTCTCCTCTGCACCAACTCACTCTCCACGCCAAAGACGATACCCTTGTTGATCAATGCGGTGAGAGGATAAAAGTCCACCTCCACCCTCACAGTACTCGCAACCTCTCTGCCCAACTCCCGCCCCAATTCAACCGAAGCTGACGCGAGTACATCTTGCATATCAATCCAAACCCTCACATCACGTCCATCAAAGAACCACAAGCTATCGCGCAGATCGTGACCTTGGATGCCGTTCATTGTAAGCCCAGCAGAAGGACTCGGCGGTAGGCTGTCTTCCTGCGCACCTAGTGCGAATGCAGGGTGGTCGCGCATCAGGGCGTACGTTTCGACGTTTTGTGCAATAATGCGCATTTCGTACTTCAGTTCTCCAACTTCTGATGTGGTCGGCTGGAGAAGGACGAGTTTACCGTCCACCAAAAACAATATGGTAGCTACTGCTACATCTTGGGAGGGATCGCCATTGTCTATATATTCGATTAGTATGATTCAACACGAGTCGCCGGTATAACGTACGAAGTTGAGACTCCGGCAGGATCCAACTGAGTGCCCGAACTCGAGGCGGCGCGCGAATGATGCCATGCAACGCGATTTGACCAACCTGAACCAACTTCACAGTGGCGTTGTAGACGTTGATTATGTAGTGATATAGTATGTTGTCGTAGGTATAGACAAGAAGAGAATCCTCTCCAGACGGTGCAATGAGAACAATAGGGGAGGGGAGTTGCTGGACATGCATAACGTGGGAACTGTCGAGAGCGAGCTCACGTGAGTAAATGCGAATCTAGTATAACCATTAGAGTTCGGCGAATGTTTGAAGTAGTTGCAGGACTTACCTCGTGCGATTCATGGGACTCGACAGCCGCAATAAGCACATGCTGAAACCAGCACATGCCCCCACGCACGGTAAACTCGTTTTCCACAAATGGGTCGTCAAAGGTCTTCCACCTCCCACTGATTACACTGTAGTGCGCCAGTCCTCTCTTACCAGCAACAGCAACATATCGCCCATCACTGGAGATGACGGCGCTGCGTATCGGCCACTGATCCACCAGGTAATGCGAGGGAACCTGTACATGGTGCCAAAGCGAAACATCGGCGGATATAGTCGTCAGATCCGGCAGCTCATATCCGCGATATATCATGAAGCCGGTGCTAGTCTGCATCAACGATCGCGAGATGTTGGCGGAGGAAAAGCATCCTGTGACAGCGCTCCGAGCCATCTCGAGCAGGAACAGACGATTGTCATTGTTACCCAGCAGAAGGATCTCGGCGCCACCTCCGACCCAGAAGGCGTCTTTGATTCCAAGCAGCCAGCCTTCCGCATTTGTCTCGGATAGCGTCCGGTCGGTGGTGAAACTGGCGGCACCTGGTTTGCCATAGACACTCCACGTGGCCCAGCCATTTTCGTAGCCGGCGAACAAGCAGTAACCGTCCGGCGAGTATGTCAGCACGGTCAGCTTCCCAGGACTCGTCGTGTTGGGCTGTAGCTTGTGGGAGAGCGGGATATTGCCTGTGTAGTCCCTCGCAGTATATACGTAGATATCCCCGCTCTTGCACCCCACGGCCAGTAGCGAGAACCGCGCGTTGATCGCAGCCTTAGCACCAAACTCGTTCTCCGTCTCCGGGGCATGGAATCCATGTCCTCGGAAAAGGTTCGGGTGCGGTTTGCCGTTCTGTAGCGAGTTGGGCGGCAATCTCTGGACTGCAAAAGCCTTTCCGTCTCCCGAGATCCACGTGGACAGATTCATAGGCCTATCATGGATCATATCCACGATCGATGCCTTCTTCTCAAGCCATGTCATCCTACTCAGGAGCTCGGTGCTAGTCTGGCTTCCGGTGCTATCCGGCGCCCAGCGTATGCACTGCACAGCGGCCGGTTTCTCCGTCGCAACGATGAGCTCGTCATCCAGCGCTAACGCTCTCGCAATGCCCGCGTCAACGCGAATCACCATCCTGAAGCGGAGACTGAGCTCCTTGATCCCGCTGCCTTCCCCAGGTCCGGCATTCGTGTCATGCTGCCTCTGTATCTTGAACCCGGTCACAGAGCTCTGCCTCCTAGAATGCCCGCCTCCACCTGTATGCGCGAGGTGGGTTTTGTATACGCGAGACGTGGGGTCTGTCGCGAGAGAATATGTGATCAAGAAGCCGAGAGCAGTTTGGACGACGAAGATTTGGGAGTCGGGTCGGAGGAGGATATTCACGTTGGGGCCGTAGGTTCGCAAGGACTGGTCTGAACGGAGAACGGATGCGAGGATAGCTGTTGGCTATACATGTATTAGCATTTGAGCGATTGCATGATCGCATCCGCTGCAAGAACGCACCTTGGTCTGCCAGATAGTCAAAGTAGACCTAGTAATAGTCGCAAACATATGCCCACTCCGCGTGACTTCAATTGCGCGAATCTCGCCCGAAACATCATCCTCAGCAAGGCGTTCATTCCCGGGCCTGTCCTCAGGTTCACCTTCCTCTACAACAAGCTCTTTATCCGATACCTCGCTCTCCGTTCTGTCTTCGGAATCTGCAACAGAACTCTCCGTGTCATCGTCGCGCTTCGTCCCCGACTCGGTGCCATCGTCAGAGGTATGGGTGGTCTTAGTTCGAGTATCTTTGGTGGCCGCGAACACGGAGGGGGAGGAGATGGGCCAATACGTCATGGCGCTCTATCGCAATGGGAAGCTGCATTTGGACGGGCCCATCTCACGGCGGTGGAGATCTGTAGGAGAGCTAAAGCTGCAGGAGAGTCAGTGCCGGTGACGCGGAGCGGCGGTGACTTGTGGAGTGGGCTAGGAGCGCTACAAGGGTGCTTCGTGGCGCGACGTTGAGCCACACAGCGATACGAGCTTGGACCACAACGTCAAGAGTCAGCATCGGAATAATAAAGATGAAGGGTCACCGCTTTCGCGAAAATTTTGCATCAAGCCAATATCCCCATGGTATAATCCTGTGGACAAATACGTCCTACAATTACAAGTCCAGCCCAATCACCACAGCTAGAGGTGCAGTACACCTAACGCCAGTCCATCGTGAAGCCCTCGCTTTTGCGTGCTTTGCCAGGCCAAAGACTACCGATACAAGTAAAGGGAAAAATGCCCCTAGGCATACAAAACCACACAAAAGAACGCCATCCGCAATCGCCAGCTAAAGGGTATTCTATCACGAACATCACGCATCGGTAACCATGGCTTGATCACCCGATTGCTCGTTGATGATGCCGAGTAAGCGCGCGTACGGCACTGTGATGCGCTGGATTTCGCGGTATTTACCTGCGTTCGTTAGTATCTTGCTCCAACGTCTATGAGACGGAAAAGTGTGCTTACCGAGAATCAACACAGCTTCCTTCAACAAGTCTTCCTTCTTCCATCCGCAAATGGACTCTTCCGTTAGATCATTGTCCGCCTCTTCATCGGAGATCAGGTCGCCTGTTAGACTCCGTAGCAGCTCTTCGACCTTTCCCTTCAAGCCCTCCGCTCCTAACCTCTTCACGTACATGGATAGGTAGATCTTGAATTCCTCTCTTGCGCCGAGTGTCCTAGCAGCTGCGACTCTGTTCTCGAGATGAGCTACTGAAACACATGCTTCGAAGCTCTCGTAACCTTCGGCGTTGATCAAAGCCTTGATCAGTCGTTGCAAATAGAAAGCACGACCTTGAAGGAGGAACTGATTTGTCGTGTTTCGTTCGAGCATAGGAATGATACCCGCCGATATATTCTCGATTGACACTTGATCGTTCTTCTCCTTATCGGCGGCGGTAGCGGTCGAGTCTGTAAGATTGCCAACGGAGGAATCAGTCGTGTTCCAGTACTGGCTCCCGACTGCCCACCAAGGCTCTGAGATTCTCTGCCAAATATACATCATAGGGGAGTAGGTATACCCGTCACCGTTGGACATTGCAATGATGATGCGTCCTTCGGAATTCAACCGTGCAAAAACGATACCAGGCGACTTCGTGAGTTGGGGTCCTTGAGTATGTGCTGCGATGTCGAGTACCGGCGCCAGAGATATTGGCGGATGAGGTGATGACATGGTCTTCATATTCCATACGTGGCATATACCCACTGCAGAGATGCACAGCAGCCACCATCCGCGGCAATCCATGATCACGGGTTGGGCGTCCAATATCATGGCATTAAGTGTCCGTCGTCCAGCCGGTGTCCATGAGTACACAGAGCCATCTTCGCATGCGGCTGCAAAGAAGTTCGTGTTACCCGTCATCAACAGTACCGCTTTCGGGAGGTAATCTTGCCAGAGAGATTGTCCTTTTTTAGTACATGTCATTCTCGCCGGGTCACGGTCCTGCGCTCTGCCCGTCCGCGAAGAGTTAGTGGCATTGCGTGCTTCCAGAATGGCGGTGTCTGCATCGGCTTTCGCACCGGAAGCACCATTTGTCTGTGGCGGTTCGCTTCCGTCCATGGTCCGAACAATAATACTTCTGACCATTGGTACGGCCAGTCGCACTTGACTCACGCTCAGAGCAGGACTAACAATCGCCGGTCGTAGGACCCTGGAGACTTCAAGATCATTCGACTTCGATGAAGCTGCTGCCGGTGGGACAACGCCGTCCACGCCGTTGACGACAACAGCTGCTCCTCCAGGCCGAACAGAAGCTGCAAGTCGCTTCTCCACTTGTCGGTCTTCGTCACCCTCGATTTCTGCAAACTTTCTCTTGTTGCCAACGAGCATAGCAGCCAGGCCACCTTTGGGATAACCATCGTACGGCTTCGAGAGATCTAGAACGTTATGTGGATTATCATTCCTGCCTCCCGTTGTTGTCGCAGAGATGAGCTTTGTCTGGGGCAATGATGACTGTCCAACTCCAGACGACGAAGAGACAAGCATAGGTGCGATCCGTTTCTTGCCATCCTTAGTGACAGTCACCCGTTGCTTCAGCTTCTCTACTCTTTGATCTGGAGGCGGTTCGACTGGTGCTTGCGGTTGTGCTGAGGTAGAGGAAGAGCCGTTGGTAAGGGCGTTGGGTAATGTGCCGTTGGTGCCATTGATTATAGGAGGCTGAACCGCGCCTTCATCGCCCATCAAGGCTCCCATCCTACCCTCGACGCCCTTCATTTCATCGGTCTTGCTGCTTTCCTCGAGAAGCAACCCTTCGGTACTCTCAATAATACCCGTTCTCCTGCTGGCACCATATTTGGACAGCGACTTCTCATTTTCCGACAACGCTGCAGGGTATCCCAGTTCTCCGGGCTCAAACACGAGAGTCATAATGCTGCCGTCGAGACTCGTCACAAAAAGGGTCTCTCCGTTTGGTGCCCAGGCGAGATCTGATATCGACTTCATGGCCAGCTCTTGTGTGATCATGAATGGCCTTGCGAAGCTCGTATTCCAGATGCTGAGGCACTTGTCCTGGCCGGCACACGCAACCACCGTCACGCTGTGCATGTACGTACTAGGGTCCGTGTCTGGCCTAGGAGCATCTCGGTAGAACATTCTGGGTGAAAATGCGCAAACCTCCACAGGCCCTTCATGGCCGACTAAACTGATGTCTCCGTCCCAGCTTCCTCGAGCGAGAATTGCGACGGAGCTGACCGGACCGTTTGTAGCGTTCGCGGCCGCGATGTGCGCTCCATCGGGTGACCAAGAGCAGCGGCGGAAGTATGTGGTGAGTGGTGACGCCGAAAATGGTACTGTGATTGTGCTTTCCAGCATGAAGTTGTTCAGCTGGTCTTGAGGAGTTGCGTTGGGTGGTGGTGACGTGAACCGGAAGACTTTTATCGTTCTGTCGTCGCTAGCGGTCGCGAAGTACTTGTTTGCCGGATCGAAGGTGATGCCCTTGACGTGACTCTGGTGGTTCGATAAAGTCTTGAGCTTCTCGAAGGTGTGTCCAGACCATACCACCACCTTGGAGTCCAACCCCACGGACACCAGTATTGACGAATCATAGGACCAGCCGAGATCCTGCACATCGTTATCATGGCCGATGAGGCGGCGGAATACCCTCCAGTTCTCGACAGGTGGGACTTCGTTCGATCCTGCCACACTCATTAGTCGTTGCCCAACACCCTCCAATGCTTGACCCACCAAAAGCGACATGCGCGGGCGCGTTGGGATCTAGCGCGTACACGCAGACAATCTTGTCATCTGCACCTGATGCGACGTATTTGCCGCTCGAGGAGAAGCGGACCGCGTGGATGGTGCCAGAGTGGTGGCTGATCGCGGCCAACTGTTTGGGCTTGGTGTAATTGGGGTCGTGCGAGTTGAGAATGGCTTCGGTGGACCATATTCGTACATAGCCGTCTATGTTGCATGTATCAGCGACGTTGTTCGAGGCAGCGCGTCAAGTGCGAGCTCCGCAGTAGGTGGGTCGACGAACCTCCGGCGGCTGTCACCAAACGCAACCCATCGGGGGAGACGTCGCAGCTATAGACTTCGAAGTCTTTGAGGTCGCCTGCGTATACACGTTAGTAACAGGAGCTTTGCGGTACTCGGGGTCGCAACAGCTCGAAGCTGCGTGTGCGGGCGGAGGTGGACCTACCCGGGTGCGTTAACCATTGCGGTTTGATCAGATGCATTTTCGCGGGGTTTGCGCAAATAGAAGGAGCATGCCACTATACGACAGTATGAAGGAAAAACAGAAAGGGAAGAGAGGTCGAGGGACGGCGGTAGCGGTCGGTGTTCACGTCCAAAGTTGCGTCGCGACAGTTGTCTGCGGCTTTGACTTGACGCGCAGGGCTGCGTCGCCTATGCTGATTAAGGTTAGGAGTAGCAGGCTAGGCGACGATCATATAAGTGGGCTCGAAAGCTGGCGTCAGTTGTACGGCACGCAGAACATGAAGGCAAACTGTTATGGGATAGATGCTTGACGTGTGTAGCTGTTGTTACATTGTCACAGGTAAATGGGTATCTATAGAAAGTGACAATCGTAGCTGCGCACGCGACGGAGGCCTCGAAGGGGGCGAGAGCATCGCCCCCCAAACGCCGCTTTCGGCCTGCATTGCAGACGCTCCGTTGCGAATACTGGCCTGCGGGGAATGCAAACACCAGTTCGGATGGTGGCTATCTCCATCTCATGTCGGTAGGGGTGCAATCTGATGCGCGTTCGCGAAGAAGGCGAATTGATACACTTCATATTCGTGGTATGCCCTTCATTTGGCAATCTTCTTCCGCTTTTTGAACACCACGGCTGGAGCTGGCGCATCGTCCTCCTCCTTGACTGAAGCATCTGTAGCCACCGGTGTTGAGCCCTTCGCTGCTGCCTCCTCTTCAGTCGGTATATCCTGCAACGAGCTCGAGGCATCCTCTCCCTTCACCATTTCTTCTTCTTTAACTTCCGCACTTTCCTCCTTCTTGATGCCCGGTTTCCTGACTCCCGCGAACAACGCTTCCAGGTCATCATCATCCGTGCCTTTGCCCGGAAGGCCCTTGGGTGTTCGGCCCCATCCCCTACGCTTTGTGATCGTCTCTTCCGCAGTTATCCGCTCCTCCTCGTCCTCATCAAGCTTCCTCTTGTGCACGCCCTTGTTCGCAATCTTCTTGAACGTGCCGTCCTCACTGACCTCTCCAACAACCTCCTGCCTCACCACCTTCCAGCCACCGTTGGTCTCCGTATCGGCCCGCGGTTCCTCCCCCACCGCAATTCCCATAGCTGCAAGCTGTTCCCATTGCTTCTTTCTGTCCTGAAGCGTTGCTTTCCTATCTTCTGTCTTTGTGAACGTGGGGACAATTCCTGCTACCGGAGTGGCAGACGACGAGGCCGAAGGGACGAGTCCGTTGAGACGCGCGACCTCATCTTTTGCGCGCTGCTGTTGCCGCTCTTGGTTTGCTTGTTCGCGGTGTAGGCCTTTTAGGGAGCGTTGGATGTTGCCTTGGTGGCGGCCCGTAGCTTCATGCTGCTGTTTCTCGAACTTGGTGTCTTTGACGTAGAGGAGGCAGTACTTGCACCAGTATTTCGGCTAGTGCATATTAGCAGAAGCAAGAACAAAGAGCCGAAAGTTACTCACTGTAGATTTCCAGTATTCTGACATGGCGACGTGAGTACAGTCTGCAGGTTGCGGCGACAATTACGAGAGTCGGTGATTATGTAATGGGCAGAAAACATAGGCGGTCAAATGGATGCAGCTCCACCGCACAGGCCACTCGGCCTACTGAAACTGCCGAATAAGGAAAGTCTCGAAACCATCGATGACGGGGGTGAAATTGCGATTCACAGTGTTTACTACCTCTGTCTCAGACGTATCTCACCTGACACGTGAACTTTACGACCCTTCCAATTTCACTAAGGCTATGTAGTAGGTTATGCTTACAACCTGTGGCAGAATTGCAAAGTGATTTTCTCGTCCTAAGCTTTCTTTGAAGAAATATCAGGACTGGCTTGTAGAAAGCGTCGACTGCAGATGTCGAGACTGCTAGATTGGGAGACATTTTCAAAAGTTCTTTACTTGCAATTGTCTTCTTGTAGTTCGCGCCAAGCACCTTCTCCTTCAACTAGATCGACTGTCGCAACAGCTGCTCTGCCTCAATGTACTTCTCCTAGCGATTAAGCGCGCCTGTCAGCCAGTATTTGCTCTCGAGCGTGCCAACGTGTTCATCACCTAGCACCTTCTGCTACTGTTGGACTAACTGCCGCAGTAGTTGCTCTGCTTCAGTGTACTTCCCTCGGTCGTGAAGATTAAGTGCCAGCTGGAATTTCAGAGTGTTGCTCTTGAGCCAGTCACTGTGTTTGGCGCCTTCCACCTTCTCCCACTGCGGATCCAACTCTTGCAATATCGCCTCTGCCTCAGCTTACTTCTCCTGGCGGTATGGAGAGAGTGCTAGTGAGTATTTGCTTTTAAAATAACTAAGGGGCAGAAGAGACTGCTAAGATATCAAGCATACAGGCCAAACCTTTATTGACTCACGTGGAGGAATAAGAAGTCAAAATAGGAAACTGATCTTTTTACGGCGTGGTTCTCACTACGTAGTGGAGGTACAGAACACATGCTAGAAATTAATTCAGTGCTAAACGGAGTAGACGTACAGAAGAACCCTGATATGAAGCCCGGGATATGCAGCAGTATCATCTAATTACATTCTATTTTCAACATTACTCACCAGTGATCCGCGCCGTCAAACTTATCCCAAGAACGCCTCGCTGAGCTTTCCAAACGGGTATCAATAAGCACGCGCAACCTCCACTTCCGTCTCACCAGTATGTCGCACGCCGTGCGTCATCTCATATGCACCCTGGGAAATGTCGCTTTCAGTCTGCCCTCCCGCATGCGAGTTTCTCGCAGTAGTCTCCGACGTTCCAAATTGACTCCAGCCTTCCTTACCCACATACGAGCCAACTCCCACGCCGATACCCCACGATCGCTGGTAACTTCGAGGGCCCCAGGACCATCCCGCTCCGCGCGTGATCGGAAGGTGATACCACCGGAAGCTGAACCACGCCGAAACGATACCGATGAAACTGCCGAAGAGCAGATCGAAGCCAAAGTGGCGGAAGTCTGTGAAGCGTGTGCTGCAGATGTAGATTGCTGCGCCGATAGGTATGAGAATGAGAACGAGCGTATAGACGGGTGGAGCAGCGGATTGGTAGCGGATGGGCACGACCTTCTCCCCTGCGGAAGATGTCAAGCTTGAATCTTTATGGTGGAGGGGAAGAAGCGGCTTGTCCCTGAGGTTGGACGGCGTGATCGCGGATGTGTGCGCAGGATTCGTGCTAAACGGTCGCGGCGGAAGGAAGGGGATGGCGACAGAGAACTTGGATGCAAGAAAGAGCGTGAGGTAGAGCAGGCCAGACCACGAGACTAGAAGATGTCAGTACATGGTGGGGAAAGTATAGAAGAGCGCAACTCACAGCTTGCGTGTCCGCTCGGGAAGGACTTGAAGCCGTCTTGTAGGATGTCATCGTCCTGGTTCGTGCAAATGTCCGACGTGACTAGCACCCAGGCCGCGTTGAAGACCTCTCCAACCTGTCCTCCAACCTGGTTCACGGTCGTTTCGCTAATGCGATCGAAGTCAGGCTGGCAACGCGAAAGAAGGTCTGGTCGCGGCTTTCCAAACAGAAGCTTCATTCCCTGCGTAATCATGAAAGCAGTCGCGATGGCAAGCGCCAGCCCCATCCAAGCGGTGTTCCATTCCCAGAGCTTCCGCCTCCAAATAAGCGACTTCGGTGTTCCTCGGCTGGCGGTCGGTCCCGGTACGAAGATTAGACAGACCAGAAAGGTGACGCCGGCGGGAATGACAAGGCCGACGATCATCAGAAGCCATGTTGGGATCGTCTCGTGGGTTTTGAACGGATAGGAAATGTTGAGATCGACTGGAGAGAAAGGCCGGTGGTATGGCTTAATAAAGTTCCACCCTCCTCCGACGGCTGCGATGGCACTGGTAAGGTTAGTCGCGAGTCATCGAGGGCGTTGATGTTGGCAGAGGCAGTCAGGCATTGTGGTGCGGTGCGCACTCCAGTGTCTCCTCCCACACGCCATGCGACAAGGGATTACCTACATAATCACAATCCAGTCGAAGATGTACGAGAATATGAGCCGTTTGGACGGCAGGTGTAGACCTTTGAGGAGCGCCATATTGTCAATTGGTGTCGGAGCAGAACGAAGGAAAGAAACGGGGGTTGTAAGATGTATATTCGGGAAACGAAGTCGGGTCTGAGGGTGAGACGTCCAAGCCTTGATGCGGGACGATGCGCATCAGGTAGCGCCGAGCGTGCGGTGATGCAAACAGTGTCACTTCGGGAACTGCAAGCGGAACACGAGCGTTTAAGTAATTCGGCGGCGCATACAGGTGTCGGGATGAAAAAGAAAGAAGCACCAAGTCCACCGTTAGTTCGAGCAAGACGAGATCAGCAGAAGCAAAAGGAGAGAGTCGAGAGTGCACGCGACACCAGCCAAGAGAATCTGACGTTATTCCGGGGGCTGAGCAAGGGCCAGAGGAACTTGGCTGCGATCCTGCGAATCGTAGGATATGGCCTATGCACGGTGACGCGGGGATTTATGGCAATTTGACTCCCGCGGCGGCAAAGGCGTGGATCGTGTTCGACAAGCTTCGGAGTGGCGAAGCTGCGATATCTTAGTTCAACGGAACCAAGGTGAGATGTTTCGGCTCGGGAGGTCAGCGATGCCGTCCCAGCTTAGCAGACGGCGCAAGCAACAACGTGGCGTGCACGCGCCACCGCTGACGTAACACAGCAAAATGCCCATTTCCATCTTCGCGGAGATGATGCTCGGTCACCGCGCTCAGAACCAGCCACTTCAACCGGCTCCGTGTACAAACCCGCAAAGCTCACCAGCGCCAAGATGGCCTCGCTCCCGGCTCCGACGATTGACCTGCTCTTGAACCTCATCGACACGCGCCCAAACTCGATCCTTACGTCCCTCGTCCAGTATCCTCAGCTCGCCTCCGCCGCCGATGCGCACGGTTATTCGCTAGTACACGCGGCTGTTTCTTACAGTCAGCTGGAGGTGCTACGCGAGCTGATCCAGAAATACCACGTCAATGTAAACATTCTAGACGAGGATGGCGAGACACCACTGTTTGCAGCGGAAACCGCAGACGTAGCGAGGTGCTTGCTGGAAGAGCTGGGTGCTGATGCGGGCATTCGGAACACTGAGGGCAAAACGGCGGAGGAAAAGTTTCTGGACGAAGAAGGTGAGGCGCACGAAGTATACCAGTACTTGAAGAGCGTGCGGACTGGTGAACAAGCGTTGAGCGCAGCAGCTGTGGAGACTGAAGGCATACATCCACCGCCCCCGCTGCCCAACGGTGTGAAAGTCGAGGTCGGCACAATGGCAGAAGACGCTGCCGGCGATGCACCAGACCCTGACATCAGGCGACGGATAGAGGAACTCGCTGCGCGCGACGACTTCCAGACCGAAGAGGGTCAGCGCCAGCTGCGAGAGCTTGTATCGGAGGTCGTGACCGGGATCGGCGCGGACCAGACGGAGCGAAGTGTGCGGCGGCGAGTTGACTGAAGGAACGGAAGGAAGTGAGGAGCTCTTGGCACACTCACCTAAGACGCGTCACCGAGTCGCTACCTCTTTTGATCGGAACGAGGTCAAATGCAAAGGTCGATGTCCGCAATGGAAGCTGCAAAGGCAACTTTCGACCCGTAGTCGAGAAACAGAAGCGCAGGGTTGGTCTTCAAGGTCGAGCTATCACACTGGACCCTCCCAATGTCTGGCTTTCACGACACAGAAAGGTCCGATGCCCTCATAGGTGGATGCTACTACACTAAAAGTATGGAATTAAGATTTTCTTTTACCCATCCCAGTATCAGGATGGGATGCTTCACTTACTCTCAAGATACGTTCATGGAAAACTTCAATGGGCTGGACTTCACATAACTATACGCCCATGTATTCTGAGATAAGATAGATTTCGTGATATTGATACGAGATCTTCAGGCTAGGTCATGAATCCCCTAAACGCCATATATGCAATCGGTATCTACAACTTTTCGAGCAGTATCCTCGCTCCAGCATTGCCCCTGGGCAGTCCCTTCTCCGCGCCCTTTCCTTTCTTCGACTTCTTCACCTCCTGCTGGACCGGCCCAGCAGCAGCATACAACTGCTTCTTCCCCTTCTTCAACGCACTGAGAACTTCCTCTTTCTTTGCAAACCCGTCTGCCTCGGTCAAGCTGACAATGACGAACGAGCCCGCTCCAGTTGCCCAGTTTAGCACGTCGCCCTTGACTTGTCCCCAGAACATGTCCGCGAACCCAAGCGGCGGTTCTACGGGTACCACTTTCTTGACTGTCGGGTCAAACTTACCGCCCTGGACGAGCATCTTGAGCATGTTCTTTCCGTGGCTGGTGGCATGGTTTCCGTTGTCGACGATCTGCTGTGCGTGGGTAGCGACTTCCTCCAATGCCTTCTTTCGCTTGCTTGGCTCCACTTCTGGGGCACCGACGAGCACCTCGCCCATGAACTGCAGACCGTAGCTGAATGCCGCGAAATCGCCAGTCCGTGCCATGACAGCTGTCAAGAGTTGTGGCTCGATAGCTCTCGCAATCTCTTGCTGGCGAACATTCGCGTCCTTCTTCGACGTCAAGCCTCGGATCGCGTAGATCTCCGCAAGCCGCTCGCGAGTCTCTTCGTCCGTATGCCACTTTGCGTCAGGAGCAAAGGGGTACAGTAGGACGGTGCGAGCGCGGGCGTCGTTCGTCATGGCCAGCACTTTCTCCGGGAGGGCCTCGCCAGTTGGTAGGAGTTCGCCGAATATGGACTTTGACGTGAGCTTGGTGTCGTCGATGACAGCCATTGCAGCTAACAAAACCTGATGAGCACATGGGTGGAAGGCCATGTCGTCCATCACATCCTTGTACGGCCGGAGCATGACCTTGCGGTCTTTAGCGCTGCCATGAGCTAGAGCCAAAGACACAAGCCGAGAGCCAGGCTTGGTGTAAGCGAGGTTCTTCAGGAGATTGATGTTGGGGTCCTCCTCTCCTTCTTTGACGGTAGGGTCGGGCCTAAGATGATCTAGGAAGTCTGAGGCCTCGGTGCTCCCCGCTTTGCAGGTGAGAAAGTATTGAAGCATAGCATCGTGGAGCATAGTGAAGCCAACCTGCTTCTTTTGGACAAGCGAGTTAATTTGGCCCTCGAGATAGTCCATAATAGGCTTCCGCTTCTCGGGTGACTGCTCCAGAATAGCTGCCAGGTCCGCAGTGTCTGGAGTGTTCGTGCCGAGACCTTTGATGGAGAATTCGGGGCCGTACCATTCGCGTAGTAGACGGGCCTTCTGTTCTGGTGTGGCGACTTGTCGGTATACATCGTCTAGGATCCAAGACGCTTCCGGATGGTGTATAAGACGCTTGACGTGACCGGAGAATTCTGAAATGATCATGCCACGGATCTCGGTGTCACTTGGATATGTTAGCGCGCACACTTTGCATGCCATGAGATCCTTTGCACATACCCCTTCTCGAGCAGCCTTGCGACTAGGAATTTGGAAAATTTCCCCTCAGTCAAGCCCTTGAACTCTCCTTCCAGCTCACGAGCAATCGTTTTCCTTTGGTCCATGGACGTCGACCACTTAAGAACGGACTGTATCACTCGTACGGAGTCGTGCTTGAACACAAAGTCCTTGATTCTCCCGGTCACAATCTCAAGGGTCTTGGCTATTAGATCCTCCCTCTCCTCCTTGGTCACATTGGTCTTTTGTCTCAGTCTTTCCCATAGATGTTTGAGCTGCTCGACAGCTTCGGCGTTGGGCTTCGCGGATCTTCGTTCCCTTGCCAGCACCTTCTGCTTGGCATGTGCTTCGCGGGAGTTGGTAGCTGGTATTCAATTAGCGATGTAACGGAGGCGGGCCATTGAGGGAAGCGCATACAGCCAAAACCTGCCTCTACATTCGGGTTGACATCTTTCGATTCCTTCTTGCCCTTCTTGTCGCCTTTCTCTGACTTCTTTACTTTCTTGGTCTCGGGCTCCACGTCCTCGGAGCCGGAAAAGCCCTCGAAGCCATTCTCAACATCGCTTATATCTGAGTCAATCAAGTCGTCCGAATCGTCCTTCTTCGGCTTCTTCGATGCCTTCGTTGGCTTGGTGCTCTCGTGCTTCTTGGTGCGCTTTTCGGCCGGCGCGTCGACTTTGATCTTCTTGCTTGTGGCCTTGATGTCTGCGCCAGATGCGGCTGTAGATTTTCGCTTGATTCCAGCCATAGTTGTGGTGTTGTTGTGTATGCGCAATCTTGCGTTCGCAAAGTTGCAGCTTTCGAAATCCTCGAACTTTTTTGCCCCGGTCCGACGATTTTCCGCTGCCACTACTGGAGTAGGGATGGTGGGGCCAGCCGACCCGCTTTTGCACCTCCCACCTCCGTTACTACCCCCAAATTTATACGTAGTCTAACAAGCTGATCTCGAGGTATCTCAGCACAGGTTGTCTTATACTGGAATGACCGTACTCATACTGCTTTCACGACGCCTTACACCATCTCCCTTGAGTCACCGGCAACGAATTATTGCTGGGCCGTGCAATGGCAACTGCGAGCGTCAATCTTCAGCCCTACTTGTCACCCACCGATGCTGCACTTTGTCAGACACCCCTCCATAGCTACAGCTCACCGCTCACGTGCAGTCGCGGCGTCTCTTACTTGATTTACTGACCAACTAGTACCTGCATCGTCCTTATCTTGATCACAATAGGCCCGAATCCACCATTCTCTCATATTGCCTCTACGCACCTACTCGTCATGCAGTATTTTGACGGCCTTCAGGAAGCAAACGCCAATCATTACAGCCTTCCGACTTGACGAAAATATCCGCTAAAGTACACTGGGATGGTCGGCAACCAATTCGATTCGTCGCAGCTCACTCTACTCGTCTACACGTTCCAGCCTCCATAAGACCCGATGCTTAATGATCGTCAGGGGATTGCAGCCCCATGGTCACCAATGGCGAGCTTAGCGGGCTTGTAGAGCCTCTTTGACCTCAGGGAAGCCTTGTGGTCGCGCCGCGTCAGCGTTGAGACGCGTAGGTATAGTACTTTCATTAACCTGAGCATCACTATACAAACCCCAGCTTTCCCCGGAAAATGGACCGTTTTGTTAATCTCTCCACTTACTATATATCGGCTCAATTGTGGGCTCCAATCTGATTGGCTTCAGGATCGTTCGGTTAATAGCTTGTATAGATGCTTGGGTGTATGGGGCCTGCGACTCGCGAATGGCATCATCCTCGTTCCATTTCACGACTTCATGCTCCGGGTCTCCGCTGTGCGACGAGCGGGATGGTTTCTCTGCCGGTGCCTATTCACCCCATCACCGTTGAGATGGAGCCGGTCGCAAACTCACTCCAAGGATCGTCTCACGCCATTCGAACTCGAGCACGATCAATTCAAGCACTCCTCATATGAGGTGATTTTAGCTCAACATGGCGGGGTGGTGCTTGAAAGCCAGTACCGAGGCAATCCTGGAGGCTCGGATGTAACCAGCCGTTACACACTTTGCCCCAGCCTTGAGTTAGAAGTTCGTACTCTGCCTAGCTTGTCCAGAGGAGTCTCAGCACGTGTTGTTTCGTACTAAACCCACCAACTGTCTTGTTTACGACGCGTCTTCTTTCTGCAAGCTTGGACACACGCCGTTGACCATTTACCGCGATAGGATCGTACCGCATACATGGCACCACACAAACTTTGGGACCTACAGTTTGTTCCATGGTCGTTACTATCGTGCCGCTCTGCAATGTCTACCAAAAAGAAAGGCTCTTGGCTTTCGCCTTTGGCTACATTTAGCCACTGGCAGTTCACTCGCCGACGTTGCACTACCGGTATCTGGAAACTCCGCCATTGAGCGCCACCGGACCATCTTGATGTACAGAACTCTCACTAGAGGATGATACTCCACGCTCGTGTTAGGATCAATGATGCAATGGGACGTTTTCATCCAAGTCTTCCGATTCGCCGCGGTATCGAGGGGAAAGGCTGGGATACGAAGTCTGCAAAGCCTATGCAGAAGGGTCGCGGTGCCTATCGTCTGATGGCACAAGTTGCCTAATCTTACGAAACCCGACGCAGTTCGTGCCCCCAAGCTAGAAATGGGATTGACTCCCACTGGTTCCACCCTTTGCTTCTACAGCTCTTGGCACAATCAGTGCGAATCTAGACGTCGTGGTCCCCATGCTAAACCAGCAATACCTCCGTTGCTGACGTACTCACGGCGTGCAGGCAGGTTTTTTCGGTTCGTCTTCATATCTCGATATTGTTCAACATCTCACTAGTGTGATTATTCCACCTACACGCGCCGAGTACTCTGGGCCTCATCTCCTGGAACCTGGTCGAACGGAGATTTCCAGTGCTCAGATCCCAACGACATGCGTCGGGCCACGAGGCGGCGTGTTCTATTCGTCGCCTACGCGCAGTCGCCATCTTCCCCCATGATGTTGCTACGTGCAAAGGCAGGTATGCTTGTAGCGGGTGAACGGTTGGGCACGCCGCAGTTAATCTGCTATCTGGAGAGATACTCGTTCTGCCCTACTATGGTGAGACCGTTGTAGGTGGTCGGAAAGGTATAAAGATGGCTGCTCTGTACTGTCTCCAACACCAGGCCAACACTCCAGACTCGTCTTCCAGATCAATTCAATCCAGCTGCGCTCGACATCATGAAGCTCTCCACCGTTATCTACCTGTTGGGTCTTACCAGGTACGTCTACTACCATCGCAGAAGAGGTGAAACAGAACAACCTCACTGACACGACACAGCATCGCCGCTGCACAGGACGATGACTACCCTACTAAGCCAAAGCCGAGCAAACCTGCGGTTCCCAGCTTCTCCAAGCCTGCGGTCCCTTCAGGCCCTCCCAAGCCCTCCGGCCCGCCGCCTAAGCCGTCTGGCACGCCCAAGCCTTCTGGCACACCCAAGCCTCCTGGCACACCCAAGCCTCCAGGGCCACCGCTCCCTTCTGGTACCCCGAAGCCTCCGCTTCCTTCTGGTAGACCCTCATTCACAATTTCTGTGAAGCCTTCCGTCAAACCAACTCCCCCGGCTCCAAAACCATCGAAGTCTTCGACGAAGAAGCCGGTCCCGTCTTGGACTCGCCCCCCCAAGCCTACCCCTACCGATGACGATGACGAAGACGACGAAGACGACGAGGAAGACGAGTACTAGATGCATGCATCTATAAGTCGTTGTGCCGGGTGATTGGCGCGCTTGGAGCAGCTTTTCGATTCTTAGGGGGCAGTCCCACGCTTGTAAATATTGGGACGGCCGTCTCGCGCTGGAATATCACGCATTCTGATGTCTGAGCAGGTGGATGGACTAGCTCTAGCCCTCGGACGCAAGACAACACTCCGTCGTGAGAGGCGCTGGGCTATCTGGTTTGGTGTGTAGTCAATCAATTGTCTTTCGCTACACTCCAGCTGCTTCTATGATGTAGCCCTGAGCCCAGTTATTTGTGGTGAAGGCTCGTCCACATGACTTCCTCTGCTTTACGCAGCCCATGCAGCTTTAACGAACATGAACTCGAAAGGCCCTTGTCTGCAAACCTCATCCCGGAGGGATCTCAGCACCTGTTGTCTAATACTGGCGGACTTTCTTTCTCACAATCACTACACACTCTGTTGTATCCCCTCCCCATCTAATGCAGCACACCCTTGCCACCTTGTACCTCCATTTTCCCCGCGCAATATGCGATTATCCGTGCGCTTCATCCGGACAGCGGACAAGGGGAGCCTGCCGCAATAATTCCTCCGTTCCCAGGTTGGCGTTTTCCCCACGTGGGGACAGGAGCTGAATTGCATGATTGCACTATATGATGTGGCGAGTAAGCACATTGTACCTGGACCGCTGGTTCGTCTCGGGGCGCCGTTGACTTGCGTATATGGTATCTTGTCTTTCATTTCCTATTAGTTTGGACTACGATAAGAGTAACCTGTGGTGTTGATTGGGACTGGTTGCAAGCATCGTGTGGGTTGGCGACTCGTATGAGGATTTTCTTTCCAGTGGGCGGAGCACTCGTCCTCTCGCTAGCTCTCCGTTGGTGGTCGATCTAGTTGAGACCCTTCACAGTCACTCTAGCAAGCACAGGTGAATCAGACACATCGTCATAACAGTAAACAATCGAATTGCAAGGGACAGGTACATAAGCCATCTAAGCCTAAGCCTGCCAGCTGCCTGCACGCAACAGCCCATCCCTCCGCCCGAATCAAGAGGAAATCCAAACGACCCACCATGTCTCAAAACTAGAACCTGGTGCACTCCCCGGGTATCATGCAATCGGAAGAATACCACTAGTAAAGTGAAGCAAACAGCCCCTCCATGCTGGTATCGTACATAGGGCGAACGCTCTCATATCCATAACGCCGTCCACCCATTCGACGCACAACCGCTCCTGCATGCAAAAGGATACACCAGGAAATTGGGTTACAATTCGTCAAACGCCTAGGAATGCAGCGTGATAGTCGGTCGACAGGTTGCTAGTTGAGGATATTGTTGAAGGACATCTTTTCTTTACTGGCGGTGGAGGGACGGGAGTCGCTCGAGGATGCCGCGCATGCAGGTAGTGTGTTTGCGATTTCCTCGCGAATCTGCTCTTCAGGTGTCCATCCGGTTGTCTTGACTGGAGTGAAGGCCTCAACCTCTGGACGACTTGGAGATTGGTTGCAGCGGAAATCTGAGATGGAGATTTGCGCCATGTATCTGTGCTCATGTTTGAACGCTGTGACCTGCGCTCCTCCCTTCTTGGGAGTCGATGGGACGTTTGCCCTACTAATGTGGATCGTATCCATATCCGCCGTCGGTGCTGTAGGTTCGTCGAGAGCCATGTATTTGGATGGTACAATAGCCAACCCCTTGGTTTTGGCCCCGCTAGCGACAACATTTTTCGAGGCCTTGAAAGTCGCGTTGATCTTAGTAGTGTTTTGCGCCGCATCCTTCTTGACCTTGCTCCTGCTTGATTTGTCGCCCACAGCTTTCTTCGATCGAGGCTGACTCCTCTTGGGGACCTTGGCGAGCGGCTTCGCGTCCAGCTTCTCAAAGGCATTCGGCTTAACATCCGTGGTTTTTCTCTTTGACGCGTTCTTCGACGGCGAAACTGGCTCTTCCTCTATTTCCCGCTTGACCGGGTCCTGAGGACGCATGTGCGGACTCTGAACAGGTGTGAGGCCTTGCAGCGTTCGGACCGTCTTAGGCGTTCCTACCACCACAGCTGGCCAATTCTTCGGGACATAATCGTTGGTGACCTCCTTGTAGATAGTAGGGTCGTTCCATCTCTGCATAGCAGCGTGTCGGGCAACTTCGTCGCAAGGACCTTGGACTACAAGATCCCAAAGATCTGCAAGATCTTTGCCCATAGGCTCCGGATCGTTGTTGATCCAAATGTTCATTCCATCACGGCGACCCCGTACCGTCGCGCACATTTCTCGAACAATACGTCGTACGCCAGGAACCTTCAATGTTGTGCCAACAACAATGACAGCATCGGGCCGAGTGCGCAGATCGGCAGCAACGCAGGACCCGATAGCTTCGTCGTCAGGGTTGTGCTCGTTGTACAAGACCATACGTGGGCGAAGCCTTCCGATACCGTGGCTTCGCTTCTCGGCCACCTTCCGCACGCTATCGTTCTCTAGGCAAGTTGGACACGCAGGTGGCTCCGGGCCATCAAATATATGGGCATTGAAAGGCGATGTCTCGTGACATTTAGAGCAGACCATGTTGTCCAGGCTTCCATGCAGCTGCACAGTTTTCGGCCAGGGCCCTTTCTTTGGAAGTGGAGCCTCGGTCTTCAGAGGCTCTAGTGCGACATCAATGCCGTCGACATTTTGGGTATACAGGCGCAATAACCGTTTTTCCTCGGCAAGGGTTGCAAGAAGATGGTGAAAGGCGGTCGGCTCGGCGTTCTTCGTTTGTTGTGATAGGTTCCGAACCATGTCGTGGAATGATGATGTAGATGTGTCATCCTGGTACACGGATGCGTCGAACAAGTCTTTGCCGGTAGATATGCGCTTGTGCTCTTTGCGAAGCGTCTTGAAGAGACCTGTGGATGATCGGAAGTCGGGGATGCCAGCCGACACGGAGATGCCGGCACCAGCAATGACGACAATCTTCCGCTTCTTGTGCAGCGTCTTCAAAAGGCGGTCTAGCTGCGGCTTGTCGGCTGGGGTCGGGGCTTCGCGCAGATCGAGACGCGCCGTCGTGCGCTCCTTGGGGTCTGTAAGCTTCCGCTTCTTGCGGGGTCTGTCGTCGTCGTCGTTGCTTGGAGGAGGCGTCATGTTATCGGGTGCGGGCGAGCCTGTCGCAGAGGAGCGCTTGGAGGAGGTCGGTGAAGGATAAGCGCGCTGGGTGAGCGAGCGGGGGCGGGAGACTTCGTCGCAGAGTCTCGACATCTCGGAGTCGGACATATCAGACAGGTCGGAGGCGGAGGAGGAAGAAGAGGAAGGGGGCACCGAGCTCAGCGGTGAGCTCGGCTCCTGGTGAGTTGACCAACTCATGGTGGATATGGAAAGAGCGACCGATAAGCGAACGTTCTGGGTAGACCGAACAGGAGCGCAAGAAAGCGACAATCGGCGGCGGTAGTGTAAAGGGCTGTATTTTGGTCGAGGGCGGCGGATTGCTGGGAAGCGCGGAAGCTGTCCTCGTCTGCGTGATCGTCACCGCACACGTCGTAGGCGGCCCAGTCGTCGAGGGCTATTAATTCGGAGGAGAAAGTTCGGTCATTGGGGCACCAGGGGAGGGGCACTTGTGTGTACTGGTCGCGCGCGTGAGGACCGACGCGCGGGCGCGGTGAAGGGCGGCGAGGCGAAACGAGGAGGTTGGCGGTTCGTGTTGCGACGTCGAGAGCGGGAGGTGCGACCTCCCGGAAAACGCAACTGGTGTGCCAAGCCTTCCCCAACCTTGGGCGGATGTAAACAACCACGCCTACGCCTGCTTACGACATTGCAGGCCGCCGGACGGAGCCATCATATGCGCGTGTCAACTGGCAGTGGGAATCGGAGACAGACGACTATTATGGCGTCCTCTTGCCGTGGTTGGGGCATTTGGCGCCTTGGTTGGAGGCTTTCACGCTTCGTCGCTATGCCAGCAGCGATAAGACGGCCAGGTCGTCGGAAGATGCAGGCACCTGTGTGTGCGATTGTTATCTTGATGCGTCTCCCCGCCGCTCGCAGATGCAGACATTGCATGCAGTGCTCCATGGTTCCAAGCCTCGTGCGCGAATTGCCATCCGCTATGCTCGACGACCCCGTGGCTGATGAGCTCAGCGGGGTGGGCCACAGGCCACTGGCGGAGGAGTAGCTATAGCCACAAAGTGGACTATGAGTTGAGCCTGACGCAACGCTTCACTCTCACTCCGTGGCCGCTTGTGCCAGTGTCACGCATATTGTGAAACCCACGCGCCCGCAGCGAGTGCTGCGCGAAGCTCTCACGAACAGGGCACGAACGACGGCGAGACTGAAGATACGCTAGTGTCACTAGCGCCTCGCTTGCTACCGATCGAACCCCTGTCGCGTCGGCCAACCAGACGACTCCATCGCAAACCTCCGCTCTGCGCCTGTGGGCAACTTGTCGAGCCTGGCCTGCAACGAGCAATCTCGCAGATCCTTTACACTCTTGTGCTATCCGAGTCTCTTCACCCCCATTCATGCTTTCCCGATGACTTTCGACGCTCTTACCTGATTAAACGTGGCTACTGCGCTACCATCGTCTTCTCAGCAAACAGCACCTTGCGGCCCCAATCGGCCCATGACATGCCCTTGATCATGGAAGACCTCAACTATGACAATATGGATGACGATCTCTTCGGGGACTCGGTGCAGGTTACGCTGCCAAACATCAACGCCATGCCAGCGCCGCCACCCGTCAGAGGGCTCGCCGGGAGGCTAGATGAGCTGAGCACGAGCGGCTGTTGCTCGTACGTTGCCTGCATATGTTCACCACGAGTCGATTCGCTCACAGCTTTACCTCTCCCCATCTCTCACTTGAGAAGTGAGACAAAGCAAGAAAGAGGCAGAGCGTTTGTTCGATCCATGTGCTGACGACTGCATAGGCGAATGGCATGGTCGAAAAGCGGATGCGTGGCGTACATAACTCCAGGCGGCAAAGCGGTCAACCTCCGAGTCTTTTCCAGGGATTCGTCCACAGGAAAATGGGACCTTGGAGCGGACAGTCCCATCGAGGTTCCGCTAGGTCACAGCGATTACCCATATGTGCATATCTCATGGAGCCACTTGGGCAACGACCTCGCCATCGTGAACTCGGCTGGTCACGTCATGGTCTTCTCGTGCGCCATGGCTTTGGATCGTATGTCGTTCACAAGGTTAGAACATGGCCTGCCGGAGACGGACTCGGACGCAGTCGTTGGCATGCACTGGCTTGCAATTCTTCCCTACGAGCAGAAGGTATGAGTAATCCGCTATTGGGAGTGGCTACAGCTTATTCTGGAAGAACCAAATCGCCTGGGTAGCCAGTAAAGAGGAAGAGAAGTGGAACTTCAATGTCGCCTCCCACCTTTTTCGAGACATGCACCACCCGGTTGAGGGGAAGGCCTCTATGATCTTTTTGAAGAGACATGGCGAGCTACGACTCCGCTTCCAACAGCCAGACAGTAGCTGGTCGGAGGTCGTCAAAGAGATTGCGTGGGCAACGTCAACGCGAGACTTATTCACGCACGCAGCATTTGGCTCGAACAACGGTATGTCTACCCGTTTCCCGCCGTGAGGATGCGGCTGACATGTGCAGATAACACTTTGTTGCTAGCGGCCTATGATGTAGCTGGTAGGCTGCATCTCTACCGTATCGAAGCTACCTGGAACATTCCTCCCCAGAAGCATGGGCAGCCACCTCCCAAACACTACGAGAAACCAGTTTTGGAAGTATTTGGACTCACGGTCGACGACGACTGTTCGCCGACAATGATCAACAACAATTTGAACGCTGGGACAGAGGCAAGAGTCAAGGTCCCCGCTCAGCTCACCCACTTGAACTTCCTTCCAATCACGCCAGAGCCAAATGACGGATCGCTACTTACGATACAGGCCATCTTCTCGACACCTCCAGACGTTGTCGCGGTGAACCAAAACCAACCACAACAGAACCCATTCAGTATCGTAGCTAGGTGGGAAGTCCATCGAGTGGAGCAGAACCAGCTGCATTCCAGCCTAGACAAAGTAACGTCGAAAAAGAAAAGTGTCAGCTCAGTACCCACACGCACGGCATGGGTACTCAAAAAGCAGACCGACACGATGATGCATTCGGTGGTTCTCTCGTTCTCTCCACTCTGGTATCACATGGTTTTGGGCTTCTGCTACAGTGATGGGACAATCGAGTTCCGCAAGCGCTCATCAATGGCGAGGATCGAGCCGGACTACAATTCCGAGACGGTAACGTCGATGGCTCAAGCCGGTTTCGCTTTTACAAACGTAGAGCCTTCGCTGCATATCGCCTTATCGCCAAATCACTGCATGGCGGCTTGCATGCAGCAAGAAGGGGCCATCAAACTCCGCTCCATGGAATATACGTACGGCTCTCTTGCAACGGACGAGGACGAGCCGCGCCACTCGGCTGCCCTGGCAGCGCTTATTCTTCAATCTACGACGGCTGCCAACCAGTACTTCTGCAGCGACGACATCTTCGCAGTCATGGGCGAGCTCTCTGAAGCCCGCAAAACCCAATTCATCAATCTCATGTTTGATGGCCTACATGTCAACATTGATTGTGGCGTCGAAGACCATAGCGGCAACCATCTTATCCTGCTGGGCCGCTCCCCCTTCTTCGTCAAAACGCTATCGGCTATCCATGTCATGGGTCTGCAGGGCAGTGTGAACCGATCGCTAACAAGTAAAATGGCCTGGATGATTCTCAACATCAAATACGTAACGCAGATACTTACGACAATTGCCCGCATGCATGGCCAGATCGAAAAGAACCCTCTCCGCCCAGAAGTAGTACCTCAGTTTATTGGAATCTGTCGTTGGATAATGCACTTCATGGCCTACATGATAGACGAACTAGTCGAGACAGGCCGATCGTTGCTCCCCTTGATCGCCCAAAGCCCCAACGGCCTCACCCGCGAAATGCTCCAGCAACACATCCACGACACCAACAAGCCCGCCCTCCTCATCCTGCTATCCTCTTTCCCGAGAATGATGTTGAAGCTGTGGGCCCAGCCAGTTCAATGGGTCAACCGCACGTCCTACGGCTACATCAACGGCCAACCTACCCCGGAAATGCGAAGACTCTACGGACCCCTCCACCTAGCGGTTACCGAAGCGCCCCTCGACTGGCGCCACTTCGAGGCCCTCGTCTCAGAAGCCCAGCACGTCGTCCACAGCATCTACAAGCGCTTCGCCGGCCAGGAAGGCGCCGACGCCCAACGTAATCTTTGGGAGCGCGAGCTCCTCCTCGGCCGCATCCCCGACGTTCTATTCCCAGCTGCAAAGCGCCTCGTCACTGACACCCTCTTCGGCGACTCCAACCCAAACGCATGTCTCGTCGATAAAGTCGACATGGTCAAGATCATGTTCTTCGACACCACATGGCTAGGCTTCACGTCGTACAAGCGCTCGAACAACTGGTTCAACTCGCACGTCGTCGACGTGTGCCAGAAAATGGTCATCCGCGGCACGGGTGCACAGTCACATCCCACGAACCCCGCGACGGCTGCTGCGAACCAGCAAGCGCGGAATCGGAGCGAAAGTATCCAGAGCGTAAACGGGGGAGGGGGAGGAGGGGGAGGCGAGGATGCAAAGAAGAAGAAGCCGCAGTTGAGGAAGTGTGTGAGGTGTGGTGCGTATATGGAGGATGTGTTTATGGGTATGCCGGGGTATGCGAATCACCATGTAAGTTGGCTCATGGGCGTGGCGAAGCATTGCGTTTGCGGGAACAGCTGGATGCTGGCGCCAGAGAAGAAGTTGGCCAAGTAGGATAGGTGTGTGTTCACATTGCGGGCCCAAGGTTAGTCCTCCTGAAGGAAGACCATTGGGGGAGTAAGGAAACATCGAAGTAGTCCAGACCAAAATTCATTAGCAACATGTCGTTTTCCAGAATGTAATGACGCGTGAATGTTAGTGATTCTCGGTATGCTGTGAGTATGCGTGCGTACGAAGGCGTTGATCATGGCTGGGAACACGGTCAAATTAGCCGAATGGGCCGCAACACTGTGCCGTCATGTGGTGACTTGATCATATTTTGAATTCATGGGTCTATTTTGTGATACATCGCCGACGTGTCTGCTTTGAAGCGAGAACTTAGAGATGCTATCCGCCAACACCATATTCCAGGAAGAGGAAGTCTGCCCCTGCAAGGCTCATAACGCGAATGGCGACCCATTTAGCTCTTGGCGGCACCGGCCTTGATGAGCAGGATGTCGCCATCATCGACCACGTAGTCCTTTCCCTTGGTCAAAATCTTGCCCTTCGCCTTGACACCGGCTTCATCACCCTCCTCCTTCAGCACCTTGAAGTTGTATACAATGCACTGGATGAAGGTCTTCTCAAAGTCGCCATGAATGACACCAGCAGCCTGCGGGGCCTTGGTTCCATTCCGTATCGTCCATTGCCTCACTTCATCGGTACCAGTGGTGAAGAAGCTACCGAGGTTGAGGACCTTGCGCATGGTGGTCACGATCTTGGGCAACGCGGACTTGGTGTTCAGGGTCTTGAGCTCCTCTGTGGCCTCTGCCTCCGACATGGCTCCGAGGCGCTCCTCGAGGCAGACGGAGACGGGGATGATAGGGTCACCCTCAGCGTTCTCCTTGACCCACTGGGCGATCTTGGGCAGATGCTTGTTCTTCTGGCGGATGTAGTCCTTCTCGCTAAGGTTGACGAGGAAGACGACGGGCTTCGCTGAGAGCAGGAAGAGAGGGTTGATGACCTCGACCTTGATTATAGTCAGCACATATCCGCACCATAAACTGATGTAATTGTGTAGTGATGGAGTTCGTAGTCAGAGTTGGACGTCTTTTCATGGAACCTCAAGCGTTTAGAGGCATCAAAGAGCTGGGATTATAGAGCAATCGCTCTTTGTCATCTTTCGAACAGGAAGGAAGGAAAAATTCGGCACGTACCTGCTTTGGCGACCAGTTGCCTTTCCGCACATCCTTGCCATCCTTGAGCATGGCAAGGATCTGCTCGACAGTTGCCTGTTCTTCCTTCAACTTCTTCATCTCCAAGCTCTGTCCGCCTCGCCGTGTCTCTTTGACGAGGTTGACGAGAGCCTTCTCAACGAACTCGATGTCCTTGAGGCGGAGTTCCTCGCTAATGATGTCCAAGTCGCGAATAGGGTTGACATCGCCCTCCACGTGGATGATCTCGGCGTCATCGAAACACCGCACGACTTGGAAGATGGCATCGACAGCGCGAATGTGCGACAAGAAGGCGTTACCCAAACCGGCGCCCGTTGAGGCGCCCTTGGTGAGACCAGCGATATCATAGACGGTCAAGTTGGCAGGGACCTGCGACTTGGGCTTGTAGTAATCGACGAGCCAGTCATACCGCTCATCAGGCACGACGACGCGCGCCTCTTCGGGGTCGATTGTGGCATATGGGAAATTCTATGCGTGTCAATGCGAGTTTGCCGACGGCGAATGCACGCGACTTACGGCTGGGTTGCCAAGGTTGGACTTTGTGATAGCCTGGAACAGCGTTGATTTACCGACGTTCGCAAGGCCGACCTGACGTCTACTGTTAACGTAAGAACGTGACGTGCAAAATTCAGCAAGGGTGCCTACTCACAATACCGCTCTTGAGACTGTTGCCAGGCCTACCGAGAAGGATCTTCTCCTCCTCGACCTTCTTCTTGGGAGGCATCTTCTTGGATTTTGCGTATGTGCGGGTGGTGGTGGGGTTGAGGGTGATGCGCAAGGCAGGCGAAAAAGTAGAGTGGAGGTGGCTAGAAAAATCGAGAGCAGTACTTGCTGCTGGTCGTGAAAAAGTGGGTATCAAAGAAGAGAAGGAAAAGGTGAAGGAGCGGGTGGGCGGCGTGATGAGGGGTAAAGGGAGAGATGCCTTGCAGCGCCTCTCTCCAGTTGGTAGGCTCAACGGTACATAGGAAAGCTGCAGATGAAAAATTGCAGCTTCGCTTTGGGTAAGCGCTCCCGCTGCACGTGACCTAGCCGAGCATGCACATGGAAGGTGCGCATGTGTGGCTGGTGCGTCGACGCCTCAAGTGCCCATCCGGCACCGGTACAGCTTGAGCTGCTTGGTTGCGCGCGGCGCGCCCAGTCTTGAACGCCATCCTCTCACCTTGCCCCCATCTTTCCCCTCACACATTCATACCTTGACCTCTTGAAAGGGCTGGCCCGTCTTCACATCCGTCTTCCACACATAATCTCTTCCCCGCACTCCTATCGCATTATAGGCTCGCAACCGCAGACAGCACCTGGATACCTCTAGACCTACAGCTCGCGTGCGCATCGGCTACGCAACCTACCGCCGAGTTGACCTCGAGCACCCTACTGCGAAGCTCGTGCCTGCTTCGACGCTCCACACTCCAGCATGTCCTCCTCGTCGACCCGCCCCAAACCGTCCCGCAAAAGCTCCGGCAACCACCGAAGCACGCTGTCACTCCAAAGAACAGAGGTCAAGATCAATGTATACGACCTGCTTCCGCCCGGGAAGGTATCGACAGTGCTGTGGACCATCGGCAGCGCTCTCCTGCACTCCGGTGTTGTCATTGGCGACCGGGAATATGCGTACGGGGGTCATGATCAACGCGGCCTAAGTGGGGTGTATTGGACGAGGCCTGGGCAAGAACCACCCGGCGGCACCTTTCGACAGACCACACTTCACGGCTTTTCATTCCGGCCGGAAGACGAGCTTAGCACAATCATCCAAGAGGTAGATACTCATATCACGTTCGAAGAAACCCGCTGACCGGACCAGGCTTCTCAACAGTTCCTCGGCACATCCTACAACCTCCTCACCAAGAACTGCAACCACTTCACCTCTTACCTCTGCGACAAGCTCACCGGACGCCCCGGTCCCGGCTGGCTGAACCGCGCCGCTAGCATAGGCGTAGCTCTCCCATGCGTAGTACCACGGGAATGGATCGAGCCACCGGATCATGATACTGCGGATGGAGAGCTCCTTGACGAGGACTTTGAAGACGAAAGATCGTCTATGCTGCGGCACGACCAGAGACGGCGCCAGCGAGCTTCCGAAGACGACGCGGACGAGGAAGCGGAGAGGTTATCTGGCACTGGCGCTGGAAGTGAGCAAGGAGGCGCAAGAGGGCATCCTCGGCACTCGTCCAGAAATCATGCCCCCCGTCTCGTCAAAGATACTAACAATCGGGAAATTCCTGCAGCGGAGAGAGCCCCTATGCCCAAACGAATAACATGAAGTTCTGTCTGAACTGTCTTGATTGTGTGCCTGTTCATGCTTGTGCCATATGTTACAGTATGCCCGTACTCCAACTGATGCCATATTGTACAAATCTCGGGTGCTATAGCTAACCCGCCCAACATCTCGCCCTTCCAAACATCCACCTGTCTAACCCAATCTCCGCGGCTTCTTGCTCCTCGTTCCACCAAACTTCAACCGGGTCGAATCCGACAGCTTAGTAACCAACGGCCGTATGTTCTTTCCCTCACTTCCTAAGATCGCCTTCGTCACCGCTTCCCTCCCGGGCCCAAAGCCGCGGTACACTAGCTCGATGCTTGTAATGTCGCGCAACAATCCCTTGTCCTGAATTCTGCTCATGACGAATGCCGCAAGCTGATACGCTGCGTCGTATGTTCCCCTCTGAGCCTTTTTGAATTTGATGTTGCCGCAGGACACGGATATGAGTGCGTCGCGGTTCGGTTTCGTGAGGGTGATGTGCGTGTTGTGCTTGTGGGCGTATATGTGGATATGGTGTCGCTGGTCGGCTTCCCATTCCTGCTGGGAGAGGTTCTTGAATTCGCCGCCTGGGCCCGGTATTATGCTTCCAAACGGAGATGTTTGGGAGTCGGTGACTCGGCTGAACAGGCTGCCCACATCTGCGACGGGCTTCTTCGCCGCGAATCCGGCAAGCACACGCGCTGAGCTGGAGAAGGGTCGGGTAGGGGCGAGGGCGGTGCGCCAGGAGGTGCAGGCGGATCGAAAGGCGCGCAATGCTATGGGTGCGTCCATGTTGAGAGATGTGAACTTGGCGATGGCCCACGGGGGGGTCGATGGAGGTGTCGTCGAAGCTGGTAGAAAATAGTTGACCTCGGACAGTGGTCCGAGCGCCCGTTCTTTCCGATCGAAGAAGAAATCGCCGCCTGCTCACCACCTTCTGCTCCCATCATCCACGCGCAAGATATCTGGTCCATTCTTTGGTCAATCCATCGCCACAATTCTTGTCCTCCTCTCGCACTTTCACAGCTAGCATAGCATGAGACCGCCGGCCACCAGCACCTTTTCCGCCAGGGCACGATGGAGCATACAATCTACGGCCGCCTTACCCTCCAGCATCCACGGTCGAGCGGCTGCATATAGACGGATATCCACAGCGCCTTTGGTTTCGCGGTCATTGGCCACGCCCCAAAGATTATCCTCTGCGAACAACCTTCAGTCATCCCCTTTCCTGTTCCTACGAAGCGAGTTCCTACCCCAGGACGTTCTCTTCCGCTCCACCTCCGCATACGCCCGCCACTTCTCCTCTCGTTCGACCCTGTTCCAGCAAGCGCAGAAACAACCCGAGCCAGACATCAAGGAAGCAGAGTCGAGGCCGCAATCGGAGGCTAAGGAATCTACAACCGAGAGCGCCGCGGGAGACAAACCAGGAGATCAAAACAAAGAAGAAGAAGCTGGGTCGAAGAAGGAGGGCGAAGAAGAATCTAGCGAACAGAAGGACGGTGAGGGCAAGGACAAGAAGGACAAGCCCCCGCCTCCTCCGCATGGTGACAAGACGCCATGGCAGGTGTTTACCGACACCCTGAAGAACGAGTTCCAGGCATCAAAGGAGTGGAATGAGGGTACAAAGCAACTGTCGGCAGGTGTGAACGACTTCACACAGAATCCGCGCGTGCAGAAAGCGAAAAATACCTATACTCAAGTCACGGACGCGGCGTCGACCAAGACGGCCGAGGCTTTGAAGACGACAGCGACCGCAATTGGCTCGGGCGCAGCCTGGACATGGGACACGGCTCCCGTGAAGGGCGTTCGCAAAGTCGCCAATGTCACTGGCACAGGCCTGGAATACGTGACGCGACCTGTCCGCGAATCGAAGGCGTTCAAGGCGGTCAAGGACACAGTCGACGACGGCAGCTCGTCGCGATACGGAGGGTGGATTGAGAAAGAAGAGCGCAGAAAGAGGAGAGAGTTGAGAGAGCTCAACGAGTTGGAGAGGACGGGCGGAAGGCCGACGGGGCCGATCGAAGAGGACCTAGAGTGAGTTTGTACAGATGGTGTATCGTCTACCTTTACTAATCCCTACCAGGGCTGGCACGAACGTTACCCTCCACAAAGACGCCAAATACAAGGAGATCTGGAGGGAGTTCAAGGACAACTCGCCAGTCGCGCGCCGCTTCTCGAGCATGAAGAGTGCCTACAACGAGTCGGACAACCCGCTGATCTCGACCGCGCGCAGCATCTCGGACCGCATCACCGGCTTCTTCGCCGAGAACGAGACTGCCATGGTTATCAAGAAATTCCGCGAAATGGACCCCAACTTCCAGCTCGAGCCCTTCCTGACCGAAATGCGCGAATACATCCTTCCCGAAGTTCTAGACGCTTACGTCAAAGGCGATGTTGAAGTCTTGAAGCTTTGGCTATCAGCAGCGCAGTACCAAGTGTATGCGGCGCTGATGCAACAATACACCACGGCAGGCCTAAAGTCGGACGGCAAAATTGTGGACATTCGGAACGTCGATATTCTGAATGCGCGATTATTGGAGCCAGGTGACATTCCTGTGTTCATTGTTACTTGCAGAACGCAAGAGGTGCACACGTACAGGAACGCGAAGACTGGCAAGCTGGCTGCTGGCATGGACGACAAGGTGCAGCAGGTGACATACGCTATTGGTGTGACGAGGATACCTGAAGATGTCAGCAACCCGGAGACGAGAGGATGGAGGTTCATTGAGCTGCAGAAGAGTGCCAGAGACTACTATTGAGCTCGAGACATTGGCGCCTGTCGCTATGTACTAACACTTTCGTTTTCATGTCTCGTCTTTCGATACTACATCTGGCACTGGCGGCTCCCAGGCGGCATTTTCGGCGTCCAAAAGGTCGTTCATCTTCTCTTCTACTCTTGTCTTACTATGGCGGCATAACGGGCTTCGGTCGATGTTCGTCCGCTCAGCTTTTACGGGGATACGACATATTTCCCCACTCTTGTGCATGTATAATACTGTTGTAGATGATTGGGCCGATTTTGGGATGAATGGTGTGTAGTTTGTATGGATGTATGAGTTGGGGTTGAGGGAGGAATGGAAACAATATCTGAAATGATTCCAACATGACTACACCTGTTTTTTGGAGGCTAGCACTTGTTGGTGTCTATATGGTCGCTTTGTGTCTAGGACTGCCCGGCGCTCGATCTGGAGTCTCGAAGACATGGAACCCGTGCGCCCTGTTCCATGGTGGTATTGAAGGTCGTACTTGTATGTATCCTCGAGAGCACCGTTTTTCCAAAATGCCAGTCCGTGGAGAAAGTCTCTTCAAAAGCTCGTATGAGCTCTTCAGTCTATACAAATGAACTTGCTCGGAACATTTGAACGGCGCCTTCGAGTTCCAGGCAGACACGCTCATCTGACACGCAGCGGCCGAATATTTCATCAAATATTGTTCACTACGGTTACCACAAGGGGCACCTGATGGACTGAATACTTTGCACGGTGCACATAGAACGCATCGATTGTCAAGACGAGAGAGATGACTCCTTCTTTGAGGCGTTCAAGTAGTGTTACTTGAATCAGTCTATCAAATCTACATATATACTCTGGCTCAAACGTACTTAGGACGAGGGCGCAGCAGTACCGTACGGAACCCCCGCAACACTATCGATATCCACATAGCCGTACTTGCTTCCCGTCTTGTCGTCCTGGAAGCCCTGAGCCCACGTCCCCATATCCTTCTGGAACGCCTCCATGTTCTTCTTGTCGCTGAGATCAATCGGCTGCTGATCCTTACCCAGTTGCCTGATCTGGGTTCCAGCCGCCACATTGGTCAAGCCAAAGTCGTCGTCGCCGGTCAACTGCTCTATAGCTGCGTCGACCTCGCCGGCGATGATTTGCCGGGGAAGCTCGGGTTCTAAGCAGACGGGGCGAGCGAGACCAACGCCGTCGACGGTTGCAAGGGCGTCGACCATTGCTGATGCGGTCTTGAAGCCACCGGTTACGTAGGTGCGGGTCTTGGATAGCGAGGGTGTGATTTTCTCAGCGAACTCGAGGAAGAAGGCTTCACGCTTCTTGGTGGACTCGCGTTGATGACCAAAGGCGAGTTTCTCATAAGTACCGCCGGACAGCTCGACAAAGTCGAAACTGTTGTCTTCCAACAGCTTGCACAGTGTTGCTGCTTCGGCCGTGTCAAAGCCCTTCTCTTGGAACTCAACCGAGTTGAGCTTGATGCCCAACACAAAGGACTTGGAAGTGCGCTTTCGAACTTGCTGGCCAATATCGGTGATGAGACGTGCGCGGTTCTCGAGCGAACCGCCGTACTTGTCAGTGCGCTTATTTGTTGACGGTGACAAGAACTGGGCCAGGAGGTATCCGTGAGCGCCGTGGAGCTGGATGCCGTCGTACCCGGCTTTGTCGAGGTACTCGGCCGCATGCGCGAATCCCTCGATGATGTTCTCGATATCCTCTGCAGTCGCAGCGCGGGGCTTAGCGAATGTCATGCCCATGACATTACCCTCTAGCTGCACGTCCGACGCAGACAAAGGGTTCTTCTGGATGTTGTCTGCTACTTGACGGCCGGGATGGCTGACCTGACCAACGATCAACGAGCCATGCTTCTTGGACTGTGTAGCAAGCTCCTTGAAGCCCTCGAATCGCTCGCCTTCGTACTTTGAGCCCCGGGGGATGATGGGGTTTCCGGCAGCTTCGAGGTGGTCGTATTCGATCATGATGTTGCCGGTGAGGATGATGCCAAACTCTCCCTCGCCCCATCGTCGGTAGACGTTGATGAGGTTCTTGGAGGGGACGCCGCGGGCTTCTAGGTTTGTGGCGTCCCATGATGAGAGGCGCTCGGTCATTGCTCCTTTGAGAAATCGGTTCTGCGCTGTTGCCTTGGAGAAGGCGAAGTCGAGAGGTTTGGCCAAAGGAGCGACATCTTGGTGCTCGGTTTGGTAGCGTTGGGGGGCCATAATTGCGGAGGTCGAAGTCGTGTTGATGTGTATATAGAGTAAAAGTGATCAGGTGGACTTGATGTTTGAGAGTACTGTAAAGGAAACAAATTAATTGCTTCGGGCGCTTTATGAATCTCTATTAGTACATATATTTTTTGCATTTCTAAGCGGTACCTAGGGTCCACAAATATTGTTGCTAGAAGATGTCGGTAGGTAGGACCGGAATGATCCATAATGACGTTATGGAGGTACGTAGTCCTAGTGTATGCTGGGATTTCGCCGTTGGCGTGTGCTAGACTGCGACTTATTATAATGATGGACTGGTTACAAAGTCTTTCGTACGAATTCGGACGAAGCGCACAGTCTTGTACATAGTGACGAGGCGATCTCCGGCAGACTAGGCGTGATTGATACCGTGGAAATGCCGTGGAAATGAAGGCAACAATCGTGTGGTAGACTGGCCACTCACCGCATTACAACGCGAATGGTACCGTAGACCTCTTTGCGTCGAAAACCACGCATAAAAGTCTTCCATTTCCTTGGCCTTGCCATACCGCCTCTTTGTCGACCAAACAAAGGTTCCGTCGGAACACATTTTGAGCCGAGGCAACTCCATCTCGGGGTGGCCCGGGCGCTGGTTACACCTTCGTTGACCGCCAAACAGCCATGTCGGCCTTGTCGCAATCTTTCTAGCGGATTCCGAGTGGATACTTTTCTTCCTCGTTCAAGCATGTATTCTGTCGCGAGGTCGGCCGGTTGGAGCCTGGCGGCTAGGCGCAATGTTGGGCCGGTTCCGGGGGGTATAAGTAGTAGGGTGGCCTGGATGGGATGCAGATTTGAGCAAAGAGGGTTGAGGTTGCAGAGTACTCTTACCAAGGGTTAGTTGCATATTCCTGCTAACATGTCACGAGAGAAAACTTGTCGTTCTCCACGTCAGGCCTCTAGCAATTGCAATCACAAAGGCTAATTTCTACCAGCATCACAACCTTCCAAACCCACGTTACGAACAGCCTCCGAACCGCTGCCTAAAGCAAAGAAGCCGCTATACATCCGCGCCCCAGTAGCCGTCGCCCTCACTCTCCTTACCTTTACCCTCGGCTTCACCATGGCCGCCGCACCCGCCCTCCCGGCAGCCCTCTCGCTCTATCAACCCCCAACAGACGAAGAGACCCTTACGCTCTTCACGCCCCCCACCGATGACATCGCCGCGATAGAGAAACAAATTTTCGAGCACCCCATCACGCGCGCGTTACTCCAGGATGAGAAATACATCGCTAGTCGGCCGCATTTGAAGGTACCCGAGCAGATGCGCGCGCAGAATCTGACGGCTGGTACGCTGTTGGGTCCGGATAAGATTGCAGTACCGCCACTGCAATTTTCGACGGCGGATGGGAGCGACTATGTTTCGCTGCAGTATTTGGGCACGGCGTTGTGTGGGCATCCGGGTATCGTCCATGGGGGCCTTCTTGCTACGCTGCTTGACGAGGGGCTAGCACGCTGCTGCTTCCCTGCACTTCCCAATAAGGTTGCCGTGACAGCTAGTCTGAAGATCGACTACAAGGCACCGGCAATGGCGGGTCAGGTCGTCGTGCTACGAGCGACCACGACGAGGGTGGAGGGCAGGAAAGCATGGGTCACTGGACGCCTGGAGACTCTCGCGGATGAGTCGAAAGGCGAGAAGCCAGTCATACTTACACAGGGGGAGGCGTTATTCATCGAGCCGCGACAGGCTGCTAGCATGAAGAGGGTTGTAGCCTAGACGAGCTGATGAGGAAATTTTTCGATTGCATATAGACGGCGTTTTGGCTTCCCGAGGCAGATTCGGAAAGATTGGGTCGGGTACGTGTTCAGACGCGCCTCGTTTGGCATGTCAACATCGGGGTACAAAGTTGTACTTTTGATGCTTATCCGAAGTGGAATCAGTGCGTATTGTCTTAGCTTCGCCCAGGCTCTGTCCGGCAATCGCGACGCACTCTGTACCCCGGAGTTGGGACAGACAGGACACTGTAGACATAGACCGTCGCGTAATAAGAGATGTTGAACTGCGAATCATTTGACCGCAGTCACTGTACCTGGAGCTCAACATGGTTTCAGTACGACGACGACCCGTAGACATGTCGTTACCTAAGGTGGGCAATTCAGCATTAGGGGCAGTAAAAGTAGACACATGGCTTCCACTCAAATCTCCACCTTGGGTGTCCTATAGACCAATCTGCTTCATACTTGGCTTCGACCGAGGATAATAGAAAGACATCGCTACGCATCTAACAGATCGACCGTTCCGTTGGACGCATATGACCACGACATGCGTGTCAATGCCTTCTAATAATGTCGGTTTGTATAGATCAAGGCCGTTCTGAGCATGGTAAAATTGTTTTCAAAAAGACGTCCAGAAGTGACATGCCTGGAGCGCTACACTCATATACATCAGATAGTCCTGACACTAGTGAGCAGACTGTAATTCATCCTGGTGTAATTCTGGGATGTCGCTTAGGCATCCTAAGTGCAGTTTGCATGCGGGGTTCTCTATCATGGTTGTGGTCCGCGCAAAGTCGGGACCGTGACAGTGACAGACACTGACTCAAAATGAAAGCTACAGCCACCAGTAATTCATGTAGATTTCCAAGACGCTTCTCCAGTTGCTATTCCTGCGATGCAAAAACATGTATTGCCGCACAAAGTTTTCGTTGGCTGCTTCGCGACTAGTTCAGAGCCCCGGCACCGGCCAACGAAAATTGCAAAAAAATGTTTCCTGAAGATCTACTTGATAGTAGACGAATGAACAGAGTGGGATTCGAACCCACGCCACTTTCGTGACCAGGAAGTAATGTTAAGATAACCTTAACCTGGCGCCATAACCCTAGATGCATGTTAGCAAGCATTCAGGGCGATGGTAATTGGGTGTACTGACAACTCGGCCTGATAATGTTAGCCGTGAAACTGTTGTGAGAGGATGTGAATCCTTACCATCTGTCCTCAATTGGAATTGATTTATGAGAAGTTTTTGCAGTATTCGATATATATAGTGTGACACCAGCTGTGTGGGGCAGTTTTCATTGTAGGCGACCACCTTTGTGCGATTAAGCGAGCATTCGTGGCGGACCGCCGCCCCTCACTACAGGTAACGTCACTTTCCACCGTGTGCGAAGCTAGCAAAGCTCATCAAGAGGGGGTCACAGCCACTATCCTCACGTTAAAGATTGCGCAGTTTCTTAGAATACGTCACAATACCATTGTTCCTATTTACGGGGCTATTCGACACCCTTTGTTGCTTGTAGATACTGATGAGGTCTCCGTTTGCTTCGTCCACGGGAGACTACTGCATCAACAACTTCTCCAAACCTGCGAGTGCGCAACAACACCACTAACAATCGCGGCTGTTGAAATAGTGGCATCATCCTCAATGACCTGGACGTCCTACTACTTGAAGGTAATCGGGTTAGGCATTCCAAAGAGCAAATCAAATCCAGCTGTTCCTTCGGTCGCGCCTACCAGCAATGCCTCGAGTATTTTAAGTCGCAATCGTGCACGGGCAACTCGGCTTCGCAATGGAGAATGAGCGTTGGACTATTCGATTCTGTGGATCGCAGGTGGGGTACTGCTGACGCGTTGCGGACATTGCGGGTGGCAATTGCAACAGCGAAACCGAAAACGCGAGGAGCCGACACAAAATGGCTTTACTGTACACATCCCTCTGTTGACCCACGGGACTGCGTGAGTAAGCTGACCATCTCCAAATTCTCGTTCGGCCAATGAGGAGCTGTCAAGAATTTGTCACTGAACGACCGTCAGCAACACTACTTCTGCGAGCTACGTACGCAGCACCATGTTGCGAAGCTCTCGCGACCTTACATTGCCCCAAAACGGTATTTGGTGTCCATATCTGCGATTGCAAATACTTCTCACCGCCGAAGACTTACCCAGCATGGGACATTTGAACGGTCGAATATGGAATGCGGATGATGATGCGGACGTTCAATCACTCCTGCGCATCCTACTAGTGTCGAATGGGTAACTAGTATGCTAGACCAGCATACATTGCTAACGGTGCGCAATAGATATTTGGAATACGGTGATCTGAAGGTCGACTTGCACGTAGACCCAAAGTCGGAAGGGAGCATGTATAAAAGGACGTTGACAAGAACCTTAGACTGCAAACCATCAACTCGTCTCAGGTTCGCAATCAATCTACCGGAAGATTACCACCGCTCATCATGCTTTCCAAATCCTTCACCCTCCTCTCAACCCTCGCTCTTGCTCGCGTAACTGTCTCAGCCCCAGCTCCTCAGCACCCCAACACAACCTATCCTGACTTTGTTCACCCGTCCAATGGCGTCTGTACCGACTACACAGTCACGGAAACTATCACCTACCCAGCCTTGCAATGGGCAACCACCCGCTTCGCCGACAACCATGATGTTGTGGCGCTGCTAGCTGATCTTTCGAGTAAAGACGGCCTCAGCACCCCGCCCTTTGGCGGTAAGGAGAACACTACGAAGACTTTTGAAATCGCGGGAACGTTCTGCAAGCCTGTTTCCGAGAAGGATGGGAAGGAAACGACGGTCTTGGTAGCAACGCATGGTTTAGGATTTGATCGAAGGTAAGTTAATCGGCGTCTACAGCGGTTTTGCAAGGATGCATGACTGACCATTGCAAAGGTATTGGGCGTCCAGCTATAAGCCTGAACAGTACTCCTTCGCACATTACGCCCTCAATGCCGGCTACTCCATTTTCTACTACGACCGCCTCGGCACCGGCCTCAGCTCCCGCATCTCCGGTTTCGAAAATCAAGCTGCGCCACAAGTCGAGCTTCTTGCGCGTATTGTCCAAGCTATTCGCAGCAATCAGTATACAGGGGACATCAAAGCGGCTAAGGTTGCCCTCGTTGGGCACTCCTACGGGTCTTTCGTATCGAACGGCTTAGTTGCGAAATATCCCAAGCTCATCGATACGGCGATCTTGACAGGCATAGCTTATCCCAATCCCAACGATTTAGCAGCTCGTACGACTGTCTGGGGACCGACCGTATTCGCGAACCGCGTCGCGAAGACGCTGCCCGTAGCTTCGCGTCCTCAATTTTCACAGACACTCGACAACGGCTACCTCGGTTTTGTCGACATGTTCTCTTACATTCAAGCTTTCCTGACTCAGCCCGACTACGAAGTTTCCGCGGCAGAGTACAGCTTCAGCGTCTCACAAGCGCTCGCCATCGGCGAATTTCTGGAGGGCTTTTCCGCTCCGGTAGCGAAGGGGTTCAAGGGTAAGGTGTTGGTTACGAGTGGGCAATTTGATCTGCTGCTTTGTAATGGGGAATGCGAAAGTACATTTGCGAATGGCTTGCAGGATGATATCTTCGTCGATACCAAGGTGATCAAGTATGTGCAGCCTGGCGCAGGGCATGGACAAAACTTTGCTAGTAATGCTGGGGAATTGTATGCAAAGATTGTGAGCGTCCTTGATGGGGATTCAGAGAATGCTTAGCTTCTTAAAATCCGCATTGAGGCGGACGGGGACTGTTAAGAAAGGTGAATGGAAACCTCAATTACACTTTCTTAGCGGGGTTGGAATCTATAGTGCTAAAACCAAAACTATAGACCATCTTACTAGGCTGCGGCTTGGAAGGTCCAATATCAGTGTGCTATTGAGTAAAGTTGCACTAAGGGTAGTGATTTGACATGGTGCCATGTTCGTTGTCGGTGTCTGGTTTTCTATTTCAAGAAAGAAAGCAACGACATAGTGCACGATTTTCTTCCACACCTCAACTACAGAAATGCTCTTGGGCATACCTTAATTACAGACTGCTTGTAGGCGTACCGCAGTTCGTTATACTGTGAGAACCTAAATCACCCTGTAAGTTACATCACAGCTTTACCACTGCACGAGAACACCGCAATAGGCTCAGGTCGAAAGCTTGACTATATACCTGCACACGTTTAGATGATTTGACATGGATGGCGTCGTATAGAAGCTTGATTCCATCCCGCAAATTGAGAATTTGTTTTGCGTGGCTTCGGACCATACTGTAGAGTGGTGAGAGATTCATGTAGCAATCTTCGCATACCAAGCGTCACAATGGGAACCGGCAGCTTCGTGCAAGGTTGACCGTGACGCGCCCGCAACGAGGAACAGGCAGCGGTCCGCCACGTATACAGTGCTCGCTTAATCGCGCAATGCGATGCCAGCGTGACAGAGTGGAAACCCTTCTTCAAGAACCCGGCTATAGCCAGAGAACTCAACGAAGGGAGGGGAAGAAGGTCGCGTCAGTCTTAGATATTGCAATAAAGACGACACAGTGGCCTCAACTATGAGACGCGCTCAGTGAGAGGAGGCCGAGGTGTAAAAATAAGAATAATCAAAAACCCCCGTAGGGGTGTTCCAGTGATTAAACTGAAAAGAACAGATACTACACTTGATCTAAGCCAGGTGGCAAAGAAGAGCTAAAGAGAAAAGAAAAAGAAGAAGAGAAGCCGGCGGACGGCGGGCTTATATAGCCAGAGAACGTGGGACCGTGCCCGTAAATGAGAGGCGTTAGCTAAGCTGTAGTGGCTCACGTGAGAGCTGTTGCCTGGATGTGGATGTGTCGGTGAAGGACTGGGTGGGGCCGCAGGTGGTTGCCTTCACCTCGTGATTTGCTGCTGCCTGGGCGGCGGTGAGAGAACTTTGGCGGCAGCGTAACCTCGAGAACTTCAAGGGTGTTACGCGGACTTATTGAAACTACCAATACAGTAAGCAAGCATTGGTGGTCCTGGATGTCTCTGATCGAGTCGATATTTGAAGAAAAGACTGGAGGCGACACCACGCGTACCTGACCGTCGGTCACGTCGCGCGCTATACACAGGGATGTACAGACTTGGGCGATTCTACCTGCGTATACTGCTAACGGTTACCTGCTATGTACGGAGATCGAAGAGGGCTACTTCAGTCAGGAAGAGTCCATGGTGCGGATCCACGAGCGACTGATTCACACGCTGCGCGCTCGTTATGGTGAGCAGGCCATAGTTATAGTCCTTCACAACGTCTCCATGCATACTAACGAAGCCGTGCACCAGTTCCTCCGGGAAGCTGACTTCATCGTGCGACCTCTACTCTGATTCAGGTAGCAAGTTTTTAGGCACATGCAAGAGACTCGGATCAACAATTCTGCAGAATGCGCTTGAGTATATAAATCTCAAGTACGAGTCGATTGTTGTATAACGGTCAAATCCAGGCGTCCTCAGCCATTATACGGATTGTAAATCTGGTCAGTGTTGCCAGTCCCCCCGCCACAACACTGCCCGCCATTGATCTGTTGGCCCTGCGAATCGTAAAGACAATCGTCCGCACCCCAATACACGTCGCCGTATTCTGATGGCCAATTCAAAGACTTGAAACAGCCGGGGACCACCAATTCGTCTCTGGTATCCGGGATCTGGGAGTAAATCTCTAGATTGCCGAAGGAGACATACACCGAGTCGGGTGCACACAGCGGATGGTCTCCCGGGTTCTCACTATGGCTTTCGTAGGAGATGCAGCCCCTGTTGACATGCTATTCGTTATGTTAGCGTCGCGTACTCTGAACTGAAGGTCATGTACTGACGAAATAGGTGGCAGATACACTTCCACTATGAAGGAGGAGAGCAAGTAGACCACCCAGGGCAATTTTGATAGCCATTGTGAAGAGGCTAGAGGATGATGGACTGGTTGTTGGGCAAATTGTTTACAAATTTTCGTGGAGGGACTGGTTGATTGAAGCAGAGATGGTTGGGTCAACAGCAATGAAGAGATCCCTCAGATATTTATACCTTTCTCTTCTTGAGTGCCAGACTCCTCGTTACTAAGAGTTACTCGACAACGTGATCTTTGCGAGCACACTTCCATCAATGTGGTAAATGATATTCCGCCTTCTTGCTGATCCTGCCATTCTTTTCCTGTCCTGAGTTGAGACTCAGCGCAGGATTCAAGTCTGACCTATCTATACCAAGGCAGCGGCTTGTTGAAGCCTATCATGCGTCCACATTGATTGTAAATATCGTGCGAAAGCTCATCTTTGATTCAAGTATGCTCATATATCGTGCAAAGGCTCAGCTTCGACGCAGAAATGCTCACATCTCGTGCGAAGGCTCATGACTTAGGGAGATGCTCACATCTCGTGCGAATGCTTCTCTTCGACTCAGAGATGCTCACCATTCGCTCGGATCGCTTTACTGCACTTAGGTCTCAACTTAAAGTGCTTAGGCAATACGCCGGAGATAAGACTGAGAGTCCCGGAGATTCAATGGTCGGTTTTTTCAAGCTGCTAATACACTTTATTTCTCTTGTTCTACCATCATCTTCAAGGCATCAAAAGCATAAGACTAGTCGCGGCAGAGTGTTATTGTCCAAAAGTCTTGAACCAATAGCATTGATTCTAATTTCCTCTCTGGAGGGGCTATGACTACGGTGTAATAATAGGGTCCGAAGAGGCCCATGGTCAACGCACAGTTGCGGGCAGAAGGCTCAGGGCAATGCGAGTGCACGGACAATTTAACTCCGGCTACTCAATGATTCCATCGCCGTTGGTATCTCCGATGGCACTGCTCAGCAACGTCATAGTTTAATTGAGTATGAAGCGTCTTGCCTGAAAAGCAACAAACGTCTCGTGCCACAAGGTCCATATGTGCCGACTTGAAAGTTGAAGGAACAATCAAGTAAAGCTGGGAAACGATCAACGGTTTTGGCACGTTCAAGGAGCCTGGCTATCGGAAGTAACGGACGGAATGCCAAAGGAAGAGAAACACCTAATGGAAGGTCTACGATTGTTGGCAGCAGAACCAGTTGATAGTCGGAGAACGCAAGAGTGATGTTGGGAGCCGGATTCTCGAATGTCGATTCCACATCCTCTCGTTGGTGACTGACGACAGTAAGATAGTGGAGGCCTTACTCGCAATCTCTGACGATAGCAGAGTCGCCATCGACCGCCAGGTCTTTGGCGTCTGACAATAGATATCAAGCCCGACTTGCAGTAGCTCTATCATGACCTAGGGGGCATCATGCGTCGGGTAGCAGCCGATAAGTTGATTGGTTAATCAGTATTGAAAGATCCTGGCACGGCGGCTCCGTCACAGTCTGGCACAGTCGGTAAGGCCTCGTTCATGTGTATTGACAGCTGGTGTGACTCGACCAGCATCTCTGCCTCAGCATTCGGTCAGGAATCCACCGACTGTGAGTCGGTGGCGCCAGAGATTGTTTGCAGGTAATTGTCGTGACAATGGTAAGTTTATACTTGGTCATCTAGGGCGGTGAGATGGAACGGATTGCCTTCCTGGACGTCACAACCGACTGGCGACGAGGGTCAATGAGAACAAAGAGCCGCCTCAGCTGGAGGCAGTGCATTCTTGATAGCGCAGTTTTGTACCTTATATAAGCGTTTGGTAGATTAGGTACAACTTCCTATGAATTGATCTAGATAGAGAAGTTACGAGGTTGTTGAATCCACAGAAAGGTCGCCCTGCGCATCCCAACATATCGCAGACTAGACGACTAGAATGCGGACAGGCTCAACAGCTAACACAAACCCCCCACATGCGCCGAAAATGCCATCAAATCAACGGACTTCAGTCCTTCTTCTCCCCTCTATCCGGAAAATAGCCACCAGCAAACTCCAAACTCGCATTCTCAAATCTGTCTAGCGCAACTTCTCTCCACCCCCACAAACCACTCCACTGATGAACCTCCACTTCCACAACCGCTAAATAGCTTTCGGTACAAAAGTTCTTCCTGTGACCCTCCGGAAATGGGCTCCCAAGACCGAACCACCCGCCCTCCTTAGGTGCCTGCGCCCGCACCTTGACTCTATACCAAAAATTGGAGACGGTGATAGTGACGGTGCGGCTCGCATAGTCGATGTCCGTGGACATGAACGGCGAGACCCCGAGGACGGATAACGCGAAGGGAGGTGCCATATCAATAGCGAGGGTAGGAGAGCGATAGCCCAGTAGAAAAGCGTCCATGCCTAGAAGCTTGCCACCTGCGAGACATATCCCGCGCTTCGAGTTCGGATCACGCGCTTGGATCCAGACATGAGCCGAAGGAAAGCTATTCGCCCAATTCTTCTCTTGATGGATGGTCGCTCGGCCTTTTCGGTCCTCGCGCGGGAGCTTCATGGAAGGAATGTCGAGTTGGAACGCTGCGTCCGAGCCGAGCGAATGCACATGCCAATGCAGCGGTAACGGAGCTCTGATCAGCCATCCTTCCGGCGTATCTTTTCCTTCTCGCCATGGAGTATGGCCTACTGTCATGCCTTCCAGGCTCCACTCGTCACATTCAAGCTCATATGTCGTCGTTGAATCCGCTCCTACGACCATACTACCCATGCCTGGGATGCGCAACTCGAAAGCATGATCTGGACCTGTTTCTAGGCGCTCGATGGAGTCGACCCAGTGTTCGCGCTGGAAGATAGGGGAGCCGGTCCGCGGGTAGTACGTGAAGGATACCATGTATGGGGGGAGTGTTGTGGCCGAGGGAATGCAGCATATTATGAGCGCTATGTGGGCGCCCGAGGGTAGGTCGAATTTGGAGTAGTAGCCTTCAAAGACGGCCTTGGGATGCGGTGCGAAGTGTTCCATGATGGTGAAGTACTCTGAACTACTCTCGCAAGCCGGCGCATGCAGCGAGTGCAAAATACGAATAGTAACTGTTCAGATATGGTGTTGTGATGTTTTAAATCGTCCTTGCTTCTGGCCGCGTTAGTACTCATGACGTAGCAGCAATGGGTCTTGGCATTGAAGATATTTTCTTTCTTGAAAAATCCTATATCTCGTAATTTTGTGGTGTTGTTGAAAATTGGGCCTCGTATTTAGTAGGGTGTATGGGTTGGGGCTCAATACCCAATGTGCTGCACTGGAGGCTAATAGCTTGGTAAATTCGACACAGTTTGTACGCTTAATCTGACACCTGAGCACTCTACAACTCATCCCTATTGTGCCCCTTCGGACCTTTGGCCTGCTCCATCAATCCCTTCCGTACGATGCTTGTCAAAACTTCGTAAGCAACCTGAGCAGCTGCCAATGCTGTCGTCTCGGCGGCACCGTCGTATGCCGGACTGACTTCTACAATATCTGCTCCTACCACATTCAACCCCTCGATTCCTCTCAGTATCCGAATGAGCTCTCGAGTCGTCCAGCCTCCAGGCTCGGGAGTGCCAGTGCCCGGCGCCATGCCTGGATCAATAACATCAATATCGATGCTGAGATAAACAGGGGTCTCAGTGCCAACGCGATCCATGATCGACTGTATGATACCCTTCACTCCCATGTCGTCTATGTCGTCTGTTGAGATCTGCACCCAGCCCTGCTGCGAGTCATCCGCATAGTCTTCTGCGTCATCGCCCGACAGACGAGTCCGTAGACCCGCATGCACAGACGAACCATTGGCAATCAAGCCCTCAGTCGCTGCGAACCAGAACATGCTTCCATGGTTAAAGAACGATTGAGTTGACGGGTCTTCGGGATCGATCCACGCCGATGGGTATTTCGCCGGATGCCAAGTGTCAAGATGTGCATCGAAATGTACAACTGCAATCGGTTGTTGATATATCTGCTTCAGTGCTCTCAGAGCCGGAAGCGCAATACTGTGATCTCCACCAAGCGTAAGCAGCTTAGGTTTGTGTAGATAACTCGTCGAGCTAGCTAGCTTCTCAGCAGTTGGTGCTCTGTTCCCTAGCTCCTTGAAAGCTTCGCTCATCTGCCGCAGCGCGAGACCATTATCAAAGGGTGTGATGGGAATGTCGCCGCAATCCACAATTTTCGCCCAAGACGTATACGGGTTGAGGTTCGCGCGTGGATTGAAGCCGCGGAAGGAGGTCTGGCGGGAGGAGCCTGCGCGTATGGCACGGGGACCAAAGCGTGCGCCTGGGCGGTAGGAGACAGCGGTGTCGAATGGTGCGCCTAGTATGCCGATGTCGAAGGCAGATTCGGGATGGGTCAAACACCGTGTGTACGGCAGGTGAGCGAAGGTAGAGATCCCGGAGAACCCCCACTGACCGCTTCTATTAGCATTTGATATACAGTAGAGGAATCATCCTACTCACATCAGTGCCCCATTTCCTTTCGAGCTCTTGTAGACGCTCCTCTGAAAATGCCGGTTCCTCCGCATTTTGTGTCGAATGTGATAACGCGACAGTGATGAGGAAGGAAACAAATACCGTAGGAACCAACATGGTAACGAGTCTAGAGACTGTAAAGAACACGGAAACGATAGGACAGTCAAGACTGCTCTTTGGATCTAATGACCACAGGCGCGACTTATATAATAGCTCTTGTGCCCTACGCTAGTCCACGGGTGTAGATAGCGGGGAAAAACCGTATGGGGCAGGTCCACCCTTGCGGGGGGATTGCGAGCGTCGAAGATTACAGAGATCTAAAGCCATCGAGGTCGCATTTTGTATGGCAGAAGACATATGGAAGGTTGCTTGTGGGACGGAGGAGGAAGCAGATGAGCGTGGCTAATGGTGGGCCACGGAGCTCGGACGTCCCGTGAGAGCGCGAAGTCGCGTCGCGCCTGGACCTCGACTTCTGGAACGTCATCTCATCACCCTCTCGCTGTCGCGCCGATCGAGCTCTGCATCTTGTATTCACATTGCTCAACTTTGCTTACAGATCTCCGGTTCTTTTGAAGCCATAGAATTTCATCAACTGCTTTCCTCACTCGTAGACGTCATGCCTGAGGTACGTACAGCTTCAATGAAGCTGATTACGACGGACTGACTTTCGCAGATCGCTGAAATCGCACGCATAGTGCACTACCTCAAGAAACATGCCGTCGGTCGCACAATCTCCGCAGCCAAGGCACAAGAAGATACCATCGTCTACGGCAAAGTTGGCACCTCAGCGTCGGCTTTCGAAAAAGCCATGACAGGCCGCAAAATCCTCGATGCAAAGCAACAGGGCAAGTACAGCCAGATACCTACTACAAAGATGACACCCGTCTGAATGAGCTTTGCTGACTCTAAGCCCTACATATAGGCAAATATTTCTGGCTCGAAATGGATTCTCCGCCCCACCCGCTGATGCACTTTGGGATGAGCGGCTGGATGAAATTCTCCAACGACGACAGCGCGTACTATCGACCCGCGAAGGCGGATGCGGAGGAGTGGCCGCCGCGGTATTGGAAGTTCGTTCTGGAGCTAGAGGGAAGTCCAGAGTGTCAAGTTGCGTTCGTCGACGCGAGACGGTTGGCGAGGATCAGATTGGTGGATGTGGCGAAAGAGGAGATGCGGAAGACGAGCCCCTTGAAGGAGAACGGGCCGGATCCAATTATTGACAAGGATGTCTTGACGGTGGAATGGTTGACGAAGAAGTTGATGAGCAAAAAGGTGCCCGTCAAAGCGCTGCTGCTTGATCAGGCGAACATCAGTGGTATCGGCAATTGGGTTGGGTAAGTACATGTCTGGTGATGGGTGTTTTCACTTGGCTAACATGTCGCAGAGACGAGATCATGTACCAAGCTCGCCTCCATCCGGAGCAGTATGTATTCCACAATACCCCGCTGGATTTGCTTCGCTGACTTCACTCTCACCTTCAGGTACAGCAACACCTTCACCGATGAACAAGTCAAGAAGCTCCACGATGCGATGATGTACGTCTGTGATACGGCCGTCGGCACGCTCGCAGAATCAGACAAGTTCCCCGAGGACTGGCTGATGAAGTACCGGTGGAGCAAAGGGAAGAAGGAAAACCCAAAGCTCCCCAATGGCTCCAAGATCACGTTCCTGAAGGTTGGAGGACGAACATCAGCGATCGTACCTAGCGTGCAGAAGAAGACTGCTGCTGTTGCGGGAGATGTAAGTGATGAGGCCGCAGATCAGAGCGAAGAAGAGGTCAAGCCGAAGAAGGCAGGGAAAAGGAAGACCAAAACTAAGCATGAAGATGAAGACAAAGATGGGGCGGTCAAGGAAGAGGAGGACGCGGAGATGCCAGCTGCGAAGAAGCAGAAGAAGAAGGCCGAGAATGGAAAAGCACGGAAAGAAAAGGAATTGGAAACGCCTGTGAAGAGCGAGGATGTCAGTGGACGACGCCGCTCTGGAAGGCTCTCCAGAAATTAACACTGCGCACTCATACTCGGGCGTAATTTGACTCGTCCAACAACATAGCCTGCGAGCTACAGTGATAGAGTAGTAATGGATCGGCACATCTTGATCATAATCCGAAGCCCGAATTTGCAGGTATTATGCCGATCAGCAGGACGCATGGAGACAAATATACGGCTACTATTTCTCACGACGATTATTTTGGCCATTATCCCGGCAGTGGCATGCGATGCATGCAGTAAGAATAGATCCGATCTGTCGACCTCTAAAAGTTGATGAGATGACTGCTGAGAACTTTGGCGCACGTGCGCGTTGGGCTGTCGGGGCTAGCTCGGTGGTCACTGCCGCAACCTCGAATTTCAGAGCTCCCCACCTACGTCGTCCAGAGCATTCACGATCCGCCAAAACTGGCCCGTTCTGTACAATCGCTTTTATTTTCCACATCGCCATGGTTTCAATCGCGACATAGCCGACTTTCTCCATCACCGTCTCACGCACTGTCTGAGTCAGGCGCCTGTACCTCCATTCTGAGGGCTCCACCGACCCGAACCGAACCGACAGCTTTCACCTCGACCTGAACCATACCCGCCATCATGCCTCAGCCATTGCAGAATAAAGAGGCTACTCTCTTCCGCTCGCTGGTCAAATTCTACGAGTCGAAGCAGCACAAGAAGGGTAAGGCTCATGCTCAGACAAGCCGGCATTGCTGACCCACCCTAGGCATCAAAGCTGCCGACCAGGTTCTGAGAAAATACCCCAAACATGGCGACACGCAAGCGATGAAGGCCCTTATCCTCAATGCCCAAGGCCACGGAGACGAGGCCTTTGAGCTCGCAAAGGAAGCCCTCAAGAATGACATGAAGTCGCATGTCTGCTGGCACGTCTACGGACTACTATGGCGCTCGGTCAAGAACTACGAAGAGGCTACGAAGGCCTACAAGTTCGCTCTCAAGATCGAGCCCGATTCGCAAAACATTCTCCGCGACCTCGCCCACCTACAATGCCAGATCAGAGACTACGAAGGCTACATCGACAGCAGACGCAAGATGATGAATGCGCGGCCCCAGCTGAGACAGAACTGGACGGGTTTGGCGATAGCATACCATCTAGCTGGCGACTACAAGGAAGCGGAGCACATCCTCAAGACCTACGAGGAGACGCTGAAGCAGGCCCCGCCGAAAACCGACCTCGAGCACTCAGAAGCCGTGCTATACCGCAACACTATAATAGGAGAGTCTGGAGACACGGAGCGGGCATTGGAGCATCTGGAGGGTATTCTGAAGAACAACTTGGACCGCACGGCAGTGCTGGAGCTCCGCGCCAAGTATCTGCTTCAGTTGGGAAGGAAAGAGGAGGCTGAAAAGGCATACAGGGCACTCCTCGACCGGAATACTGACTACAGGGCATACTACGAGGGACTAGAGCAAGCACTAGGCCTCGATCGGGCTGACGAAGCATCCGTTAAGAAGCTGGCAGAAGTCTACGAGTCGTATGCAAGCAAAAGTGAAAGAATTGATGCTCCGAGGCGGATACCATTGGACTTCTTGAAGGGGGAGGCATTCAAAACTGTAGTGGACCAGTATCTGCGCAGAATGCTGAACAAGGGCGTGCCATCGACATTCCCGAACATCAAAGCGCTCTACGCCAACCCAGAGAAGAAGGCGATCATCGAAGAGCTCGCGCTCGGCTACGCTTCTGGGAAGCAGATGAACGGCTCAACCGATGGCAAGACCAACGGCGAAACGTCAGATCGCTTCGAAACATCCGTGCTATACTTCCTAGCTCAACATTACGACTACGTGCTTAGCCGCAACCTTGAGAAGGCAACAGAGTACATCGATCGCCTACTCGAGAAAGATCCGAAAAATGTAGACTACAACCAGATCAAAGCTCGGATATGGAAGCACTATGGCGACACTCAGAAGGCCTCGGACACGATGAACTACGCGCGAGAACTAGATCTGAAGGATCGATATATCAACACAAAATGCGCAAAGTATCAGCTGCGCAACAACGAGAACGAGAAGGCGCTAGAGACAATGAGCAAATTCACGCGAAATGAAACGGTGGGAGGACCTCTTGGAGATTTGCACGACATGCAGTGCATGTGGTATCTGTTAGAAGACGGCGAAGCGTACCTACGTCGTGGTAAACTCGGTCTTGCACTGAAACGATTCACTGCCATAGCCGACATATTTGAGACATGGCAAGAAGACCAGTTCGATTTCCACAGCTTCTCGTTGCGCAAGGGACAGATCCGAGCTTACGTCGACATGGTCAGATGGGAGGATCATCTTCGAGACCATCCCTTCTTCACGCGTGCGGCTCTCTCTGCCGTAGACATCTACGTAAAGCTGTCTGACAATCCGGATCTCGCCAAGGATGGATTCCCTGAACTGGATAAGCTCGACGCGTCAGAACGCAAGAAGGCGTTGAAGAAGATACAGAGGGAGCAGGAGAAGGCGAGGAAGGCCGAGGCGGAGCGGAAGGCTGCTGCGCAGGCAAAGGCCACCGCCAAAGGAGACGATGGCGAGGCTAAGAAGGAAGACACCGATCCGTACGGAGAAAAGCTCTTGCAGACCAAGGAGCCTTTGGAAGCAGCATTGAGGTTCCTGACACCTTTGTTGGAGCTTAGCCCGCGTAGCATTGAGGGTCAAAACCTTGGCGTCCAAGTATATCTGAGGCGGAGTATGTCACCTTCTAAATCTACCACTGTTGCGTCTACTAATGCACCGTCTAGAAAAGGTACTTCTCGCTCTCAAATGCCTGCTCGCCGCGAAGGAATTGGAACCCGAACATCCCAAGGTCCATGAGAACTCGGTCATCCTCCGTATGCATCGTAAGTTAGCACATGGTTCCATGCCATCCGTATCATCTGCTAAAACCACGCCAGTCATAAACCTCAAAGATAGTCTTCCTCCACCTGTCGCTGAAGCCATCAAGCAAGACTTTACCTCCCCTCCCGCAAACGCCAACATCGCGGCACTCAAGGCATTCAACGATGACTTTCTGAAGAGCCATTCGGAAAGCCCAACTCACATGCAGCGCGGCTACAATGTTCGCTTCCATCTCGACCCCAGTTCGAAGACCCAAAACGAGAAGGATCTGCAGAATCTTCTCAACCTGGACGGAGTGACTCTAGAGCAGGCACTTGAGGGTACTGCACTTCTACAAGAGTGGAAGAGCGATACCAAGACGCTCGACGCGTACCGGGACGCTGCCGCGAAGAAGTGGCCCCAGGCTGCAATTTTCCAAAAAGAGTAAGCGAACATACCTGCAAAAAAAGGGGATGAGAGATGGGGATTCGTCGGCAAGTCTCTTTGCGTGGATCGTGTAATCGCTTTCTTGACCATTCTTTCGTGTAGAGTATGCAGCATGGGGTGCAACGTGGCGTCGCCAGAGGGGAGATAGCATGTGTATCTGCAAAAGCGGATCCGTTGGATGTAAGTGGGTGACCTACAGAAAAGTTCAGATAGATGTGGGTTGGAGCTTGCGCCACGCATTGAGTACTAGAAGTTCGAAGAATGTGACAATAGGTATGAGAATGTGCACTTCCTACTTCATATTAATCTTATGCGTCGTCCCATAGCTGTTTCTGTTCCGCTATGTACCCGCTTCGCCTTCAATATCAATCTCAGTACTCGTACTAAAACACAACGTGTCGATTCGTTTTCGGGATCAGAGCTTCGGCTCACGTTCTGTCACGAGCACCCACATCTCGTCCTGCACGAAGATACCGCTATAATTGGTGGATCTCCACGGCTTCTCGGGGGTAGCAAGCGCCCAATCGAAATGGCGCAAAAACTGTACGTATGTCAGTATCATCATCACAGTAGCATGCAAGCATCCTACCTCGAATATCACCTTGGTGATCTCCAACCAAGCGATCGGTTTCCCAAGACACTGATACTTGCCATAACCGAAAATCATCTCCGTAGTTCGCCTCATAGCATTCAGCTGCTCTTGATTCAATTCATTGTCCTCAAGTAACCAGCGCTCGGGCCGGAAAAAGTCGGCATCGGCACCGAACATGGCTTTGTCGTGGTTCACGCCCCACGCGTTGTAACTGACGTTTGTGCCGCCGGGAAGATAGTATTGCTTGCCCTCGACAGAGACGGTGTCGCCATCTTTGGGGACGAGTTTGGGGACTACATCAGTAACGGGTGGGTGCACGCGGAGACCTTCGCGCACTACGGCTTGGAGGTAAGGAAGGTCGCGAAGGGTAGTGTCTTGGACGACGCCTCTGGCGGAGCCAGAGAAGACAGTGGCATCGGAGGAGACAGTGGCATCGATTTCGGCCTGGAGTTTTGTGTAGACGCGTGGGTGGGCAATTAAATAGAGCATTGTGCTGCGGATGGCGGTAGCGGTGGTGTCTGATCCGGCGAGGATTTGGAGAATGGCTTCGGAGAAGAGATCGTCCTTGCTGAGGCCGTGTCGTGCAAAGGAGGCGAGCATGTCTGAGCGACCGTCCATTGATTTGGAGAGTCGGGCATCGATCAAACTACGAGCCGTGGCCATCATTCTCCCAAAGCCAGATTTGTCTTTTTCGGAAGGACCGAGGAGACGGGCTATAGGCGGCCATTGGAGGTAGGGGGTAAGTCCGAGGGCGGCGGATAGCGTGACGATTGTAAGGCCTATTTCGCCCGAGGCGATGTAGTCGCCTAGATCTGCGTCGGCCTTGAGGTCGCCAATTGCCTGGCCGAATCCGATGGTGCTGATTACGTCGAGGGTGAAGTATTGTATTTTGCGGGCGAGGTCGACGGGCGTGGAGGTCGATAGAGTGGAAATGTATTTTGAGCGGATTAGGTGGAGGAGTTCTTGGACGTGGGCGTCTATGTCAGATTCGAGGGCAAGGTTTTCTTTGCCGGAATACTACGGAATGGAGTCAGCTTCACGTGATTTGGTGATGATAAGGGAGGAGAGACTCACTCCAGCTGCCATTTGTTGGCGCCGTCTGGTATGCTTTTTTTCATCGAGCTGGCTAAAAACATGGTCTTTACCGGGCTCTACTCTCGTCGCAGCATTAAACCAATAGGATCTGGTATAATTCGAGCGGACGGCATTCATATGCGATAGAAGTTCAGGCGACGAAGTAACCAAATCATTGGGACCAACCCGTGCAATGGGACCTAATGGGGCGGAACAATCCAAGTAAGCACAACCGCTTCAATGTACGACGCGCGCCCGACACGGCACAGGCTTTCGGCCGTATGCCGCCGTGCTCACTCACCATATTCGTCGTTGACGTCCTTGTAGGCCAAATGCGAGCACTTGTTCAGCATCACGCCTGCATGCCATATCTCAGACCATCCCGTGCTGAAAGGACCTCTAAAAGCACGAAGCCGGGTATATTTCCGGTACTTGTCTGCAGCGTAGAACGCGAGAAGTGCGGAGAAGAGAAGCCATCGTGCGGCGTAGACCTGCGCGAAGAGAGACATGACGTGTAGAGTAGATATATGCGCGATTGCGGCGTAGTCGCGCAGAAGAGAGATTGACAGGCTTAACATGTGCGGATACGAGGCGATTTGTCACATGGTGTCCATGCAGGAGAGGGGGGAGATCGCCAAAACCTGCCGCTTGGAGCCAAACGGCTTGATTGCCGGTATTTAGATCCCGCCTGTAGATGGGCCATGTACCCGCTATCCGTGGGTGCCGTAGCGGCGCCAGAGCAACTTGGGCAACACGGGAAGTCAACCGTGCTGACCCTCGGCGTGCCGCGCTACAAATATTAAGCGCTGTTCGCTGTCGCACCCCCGGATCTTGCCTCCCTTACATAGTCACCACCCCCTTATTACGTAGCCATGGCAGAAGAGGAACAGCCCGCGTCGCCCGCTCAAGCGCCGACCGTCCTCGTGGATGTGAGAGCCCTGCATGACTGGCGGAAAGTGAAGTGGGGCACCCTCGCTGATAATCATCGCTAGACCACCGACGAAGATTCGACGTACGACGAGGACGAGGTGTATGTTTCCCTTTTGGAATAGGCGCGCTGATGAGCTGAGCTGATATCTGGTGCAGACGCAGCTACGCGACGTCGCTGTCGTCCAGTGTGGAAAAGTACAAGTGGGAACATGGTCGACGCTACCATAGCTTCCGCGAAGGAGGTATTGCTCCCTCTGCACAATGTGCGCGCACCCAGCTGATCATGTCCGCCAGCGTACAATTTCCCCAATGACGAAAGTGAACAAGACCGTCTGGATCTGAGCCATCATCTTTGCTTGATGCTTCTGGACGACGAATTGCATCGCGCCAAGCTTCCTGAGGATAAAGCGCTGCGCATTTTGGATGTCGGGTGTGGCACGGGCATATGGGCCATGGATATAGGCGATAAGTTTCCCAACGCGGAAGTGGTCAGTTTGTGCCTTGGTCAACTCATACAAGCAGGATGCTGACAATGTATCTAGATTGGCAACGACTTGAGTCCGATACAGCCACGATGGTAAAGTTTGATGGAGTGTGGATATTCCTGTGATTCTGACTTGGGATAGGGTTCCGCCAAACGTGCACTTCGAAGTAGATGACGTAGAGGACACATGGCCCCCTCGAGCACCATTCGACTTCATCCACATAAGATATATGCTGGGCAGTATACAAGACTGGCCTAAGCTGCTCCGTCAAGCCTGGGAGTAAGTCCTCACTACTTCTCACACCAACCCGAACCGTTCCACTTCATGACTAACCTCCGTGCCCGTGCAGTCAAGTCGCACCCGGTGGTTTCATCGAACTCAACGACTTCAACACACACGCCTACACCGAAGACGCCAGCGAAGGCGAAGACAACCAAGTCCTACGTTTCTGCCAAGTATTCAACGCCGCCTGCGACAAGATGGGCCGCAGCGGCTCGCCTGGGCAGCATCTAAAGACCTGGGCCGAAGAAGCGGGCTTCACTAATGTGCAGCACGAAGTGCGCAAGGTGCCTATAGGCCCTTGGGCTAAGGATAAGAAGCTGAAGCAGATCGGCGCTCTGTATCAGATTAATTTGACTGAGCTGCTTGAAGCGGCGCTGCTGGGACTTTTGGTAAGGGTTGAGGGGTGGCAGCCCGAGGAGGTGCAGGTTTTTATGGCAAAGGTGAGGACGGACTTGAAGAAGAAGTCTGTGCATCTTATGCAGGAGTTGTAAGTCCCTAAACCACATTACTCTTTACTTTGCATACGGGGACCTACTAACGTCGGAACGTAGCCATACTGTCTGGGCACAAAAGCCTGAGACGCCTACGACTACCTGAAAGGCTTTGATCAGGGCATGATGATGGTGGGCGGCATCTATTGGATTTCGTGGTGGTATACAGCGCACATATCGATCAACTACGACATGTTTTGCACCATCTGTTTGTATCCTGGACGTGGACACATTCGGAATAGGGAAGGGCACATGTGGGTCGAGGAGGGTGTTGGCTATTCTTTACATTCGATTACATGGCCACTGGTCAATTAACATCTTGTTGGCTTTCTCCATCCATCCTTGCCCGATACTGCAAAGCAATGCTTCACAGACTAGGTTAAAGGCCTGGCAATCGGGAATCATGGTTGACTGACACAGTATTAACACATTACCAGATATGCCTAGATACGGTCTGACAAACAGCGAAGTCTCGCGATGTGCGCCTTGGCGTGTATCGCACCGCGTATTCATTCCTTCCTTCGTGGTGGCCGAGTACTGATACATTAGCGTATGATAAAAGAAGCGAAAAGACCGAATTACTAGGGACTGTCCCAAGGCTGCGTGTTCGAACTCTAGAAAGTACCTCCAGCCTTGTTGCAACACACTCCCATTGGACAGCCTCGCTGGAACACTCAGCCGCACACAGTTCCCACATATAACAGACGCCCTTCAACTGTTTCGAGGCTCGCCGCCTACTCCTACAACTCCTGAGATAGCATACAACTAGCAACGTTCCAGATCTCAGCTTTCATCCACCTCACAAAATGTCTACCAAACAAGAAGGCGGAACTCAGACACCTTCAAGAGCAGAACCTCACTTCGAAGCCGGAACTGTCAAAAAGGATTCCTACTCATCGGTATCGGCAACACCATGGGTTGCATTCGTTTTGGCCATCAGTTCCACACTTTGCATCATCGGGTCTGCGCTCGTAATCCAGTTTTCCAATGGGAAGGTCGTGGGAGCTTGGATTCCAGCCTCGCCCTCTATACAGCCGTCTGTGCTACTATCCATCTTCGCAACGATTTTTCGAACTTGCCAAAGTTTGTCGCTCTCCTATGGGGTGGCGATACTGTGGTGGCGGACTGCACTGGCCGGCACAACACTCAAGAACCTGCATTATCTCTGGAACAAGGGTGACTGGGCGAGCGTGGATGGTCTCCGCCGAGCATGGGCATCAAGTCGTCAAACCAAAAGACTGATGGTCGTCTTCGGTATCATCTCGATCACGAATATCGCCGAAGGACCACTCCTGCAACGTTCGACCAGACCGGAAATAGCGGTGTTGGAAACCCCGTATCGTGAGCATTGGTCACTCCCAGAAGCTATTCCGGACGGTTGGGCTGGGACCGTAGAAGCCACTGCACCTGCAGCGCTCTTTTCGACAGCGTCACTCGCTCAGACACTGCAGATTTGGCACAGTGGGGCCAATGTATACCCAATCGCACCGGACTGCAGGAAAGGACAATGCTCAGGAGATGTCGTGGGTCCTGGCATCACCTTCAACTGTTCTTCGGCTTTGCGTTACGTGGATCTTACCAGTCTGGGGAACTCCACTGCGACGGCATTCGACCTGAGATTCAATCGAACCCTGGACAAATGGAAACTACCAGCCCTGGAAATGGAACTGCAGTTTGTGTCCGAGGTCGACAGTCAGTGCAACGCTACCGTTGCTATGCAGACCTGCGCCATCCGTATGGCCCGAGTGAATTACTCTGTCCAAATCAATGACGGTGCAGCGTTTTTAGCTTCAGGGACGCCTTCAGTGGTCGAAGAGTTCTCATCTGTCGGGGATTTGGAGGATGCTCGGGATGGGTTACCAGCTGGTGGTCTGGCGGCGCTCGATTATCTAGCCTATTACTACCTTCAGTCCAACGCGACGCTCGGGCATAACGCGACTGAGAACAGCTATTGGGCTGATCCGGGATACGGAAGTCTGTCGTTGAAATACGAAGACACGATTTTCTCCGAAACCTTCGCGGACTGCGCATTTCAGTGGGTCAACGCTACCGACGACATACTGCAAAGCCTTCACAACGCTACGTTCCATATGGCATTGGCAGTGTCCGACGGTAAGTAGATCCGTGCATCTCAAGACCTTTTGGATAATGACTCTTCGTAGGTACCGAAACATCCAACCCCAAAACTTGGACCAAGTTCACGGCAACGCAAGTCTACCGTTCCGATTTCCGCGTGTTCTGGGTCGTGTTTTCCTTCATGGTCCTCTCGCTCGGCTGCTCTCTGTCTCTACTTTGGGGTTACTCGGATCTGACGAGAGAGGTCACGCTCAGTCCTCTCGAGACGGGAGCAGCACTTGGTAGATCTCCTCTGTCCGCTGATGATTTAGAGGACATGGATGTGAAGAAGTTGATCGAGGTAATGGGTGACACAATGGTACGATGGCATCCTAAGAGCGAGGGGGCCGAAGAGCCAGGCACGGAGAGCACTAGGTTAACAACAGAAAGGTAAGCAGTATCGGGAAGGTCACTCAACAGCCCATAGTAGTACACGTAAATAAACGACGTTAAAGAAGCACAAGTAACAAACAAACACGCGGTCGGAATGTAGATGGATTTACATATCGATAAGATCACGTGTCCCCGCGCCACGGCAGAATCCCCACTCACCGCCTTCAAAATGTCTCCCGCGCTCTCACCAAACGACCTTACCCCCAGACGCCGCCGCAACTCTCGCCATACCCACGACCCTCAACCTCGACCCCGACCTTCCATTCTACTCTCGCGCTAAAGCCGCCCACCAAGAATCCCCACCCTCCCAAAACGACCACCACAACACAACCACAATGTCCACCTACGCCCCAAACCAAGCCAACCTCACTCAAGACGCCACCACCGTCGACCCCAACTCGCGCGCCGTGAAATACACCTGCGGCGACTGCGACGGCGACGTCGAGCTCAAGCGCGGCGAGCCCATTCGCTGCCGCAACTGCGGTCATCGCGTTCTGTACAAGAAGAGGACGAACCGGTGAGTCAAGCCATACTTTCTCATGGTTTGGGAAATAGGAATGCGGATAGGTGTGCTGGACATGAGCTTGGCTTATGTGAGGGGCGGCAGAGAGGAGGGGCCATAGTGCTGTGCGGTGGCGGAATGGGACAGTTTGGGGATAGAGCTAACGGTGCGACAGTATGGTGCAGTTCGAGGCGCGATGAGTGGACGAAGGAAGATGTGGGTTTCGAGTACGGCGAGCGAACAAGAGTCATACCGAGTGGAGGGCAGCTCATAATTTGCACGGCTATCAAGTACGGAGGGCGACACTTCCCAAGCGGGAAGACGGGTAGCATGGAGTTCTAGGTGTAAAAGTTTACGACTTCGGTCAAACGGCATGGCATGGCATAGTTTTCATTTCCTCCAATGCATATGAAAATATACGACAAGCAAACGAATCGATCAAGGCTTTAGGTCTACAAGACGTTCTTTCATCATATTGTAATATCTCATAACTTTCTCCAGACGCCCAGTATGCTCTTTCGTTCACCAGGTCCCATGAGCTGGCGATATAATCCAGACGCTCATCAGACACAAACCGTCGCGTAGTTAATCCACAACCCGCAACAGGCCCGATCCGCTTCCAAAAGCCATGAACGCAGAGAGGTGTGAAGAGACCCAGGCCGATCTGCTGTCCCGGCATTAAGGAAAAGATACTCGTGTTAGTGCTTAGATCGCGCCAACAGCGCCATCGTATGCATTCACCACTTATACTCTGATGGAGGCCAAGATACTAGAGATGAAAAAGAGGGCGATAGGAGAAGTTCCAACAAGAAAACAAAAGATCGAATGAGCTTGATGAATATGCGGTGCTCTCGAATTTTCGTATGATGCTAGTAGATGTCATGGATGAAAGTTCAATGTCCCTCGCGTTGCTACCGTAATTCGTGCTAGGCCATACGTAGTCGTGTCCAGTCGACGTGGGGTATCTAATTTCCTCGGAAAGCATCGAAACGCTTATAAGTGTAACCGATGAAAGGCAGGCTCATCTCCGCAGCGATATCATCACCCTGCTGTGCGGTCTGAGCACGCAGAGCGTCGCTTGTATCATGCTGGTCAATCTCGTCGATGGGGAAGTACTGTGTATCAACGTTGGACTGTAGCTTCGGCTCGAACGGTGCCCGGATGCGTCGCAGGCCGTCCCACTGCACACCACGGAAGAAGGGATGCTGCCTGATTTCACTGGCACCGCCGAGGCGGCCGAGACGATTCTCGGCATCGCAGATCAAGCTAGAGCAGGTTTAGTATACCTCGTTTCAATGACAGCGCAAAAGTAACTCACCGCTTGATGAAATCCTCAGCCTCATGTCCCAGCTGCTGGTCCGGGGGGAAGTGCAGATTCCGGGGCCAATCCACAATCTTGCGGTATGTGTCATGCGGCTCCTCGGCGCAGAACGGCGGCCAGCCGATCAAACACTCGAACATGATTGTGCCGACCGACCACCAATCGCAACCATAGTCGTATCCCTGGCCACTGAAGATCTCGGGGGCAATGTAGTCGGGAGTACCCACGGTAGAGTATGCAAGCTGCCGGCGAGACTTTCTCCAAGTGTTGATCTGGGTGCGGTTGCTCACAGTCAACTGGATCTGGTCAAGATTCATCGAATTGCGATTGTCCCGGGCGGATTTGTGTGGAGCACCTGCAAGGAGCTTCTTGTAGTAGCCAGCCTCATGCTCTTTGTGGAACCCGGTTGATAGACCGAAGTCGGTAAGCTTAATGTGCCCACCGCGGTCCAGCAAGATGTTGTCGGGCTTGATGTCCCTGTACGCGGTCAGCATTCGGTAAACAGGCTGATGGCGCCCCATAGAGGCCACACTCTGCGCTTACCTGTGAATAAAACCAAGCTTGTGAACGGCTTCAATGGCAAGGACAATTTCTGCCATGTAAAAGCGCGTAATATCCTCGGTAAAAATCTCGTACTTGATGAGCATGGTCATCAGGTCACCTCCGGGCAAGAACTCCATGAGCATGTAAAGGAAGGTTCCGTCCTGGAAAGTGGTGTGCAGCTTCACGACCCAAGGGCTGTCGGACTCGGCAAGGATGTCACGCTCTGAGCGGACGTGGGCCAACTGGTCCTTTTTAACCTATGCACTGTTAGCTTGGTCCAACTAAGCCAGTCGAATGGAGAGCCCAACCATCTCATGCTTCACCAAAGACTTCAAAGCATAGACCTTGCCGTCGTTCTTTCTCTGAACAAGCTTGACCTCTCCGAAAGCACCCTTGCCGATGATCTTCAGCGTGGAGAAGTTCTCCGGCCTTTCCTTGGTTCGCAAGAAGCGCAAATATTCTGCCTCTTGCCGGCGCATGGTAACCTCTCTTCGTCCCTTGCTGGCATCGGAGAGGGAGGGATCCTTCATGATCGACTCTAGCTCGAGAGCTCTAAACCACCGTTAGCCAAGAATGCATATCCGTCTCGAAGCGACGTACCGTTGGTTGCGGTCCCGCGCGCGCTGCACGCTATCTTTGAAGAAGGTGCTGACCAGGTTTACCGACACCTTGGATGCCTTGAGTATGCTGTCATGGTACTTCTCCGGAGCCTTTTGTGGCGGCTCCTCGTCATAGAGCGAGGGCTGGCGGGGCATGTTGCCGCTGTATTGGCCATGGTGGTATCCTCTCTCGCCGGCAGTGCGCGGGCGCTGGTTGTTCGGGGACGGCTGGCGGCCGTAGGGGCTTCCTGAGCGACCGCCGCCGCCTCCACCACCGAGGTGAGCCTGGTGCTGGAACTGCTGAGCCAGGCCATTGGCAGCGTCGTTGAAGCCGCGGGCGGATTGGGGGGCCTGCAGATTGCCCTGCTGCCCCTGATACTGGGCCTGCTGATACGGGCTCGCAAAGTAGCCGTTTCCGTTGGCATTGGCGTTGGGGTTGGCGTTGGGGTTGTTGGCGAAGCCTTGCTGTGCGCCCCAGACCTCCTGCTGGCCAGACTGATTGGGGTATACGGGCTGGGGAAATGTGGACGGCGTGGTGGGGAATGGCCGGCCCGAGTCCTGGTTCTGGAACCGTTCCTGGGTGCCGAAGCCAAAGTTGAGATTCAGGCGGTTGCCCTGCTGCTGCTGTTGCTGCTGGTTGTTCATTGCGGCGGGTGGAGTTCGGAGGAGCCCTCAGATGGCTGCCTCGGGGAGAGGATGTCGTGAGCCCGTGGTGGGAGCGTGGCGTAGCAGAGCGTGCCCTGTTTCTTTTGGAGGGGCGTAGTGGGACGGGCCGGGGCCGCGGCGGGGAGAGTAAGCTCAGGGAGGTGCGAGCGCGCTCTCACAGACAGCACGGATCGAGTAATGGCTCTCGGCGGGGAGAGCAGAGAAGAGGTCGTGAGGAACAAGGGGAGTGTGTTGCGTGCAGTACCTATGCACCGTCTAGTAAGGGTTAACGATGTCTCAAACACTCCAGGCCAGGCTAACTGCTTTGGGCGGGCCGAGCTCACCACGAGAAGCAGCGCTGACGATGGCCACTGCGGGGGAGCTCCAGATGCTCGACTCCCTCGCAGCTCGTGGATCCCACTGCGCCGTTATGACCAGACACCTGGACGCTCTCTCAAGTTACGCCGGTGCCACTCGACGTTGTGGTTCTGCGCCGACACCCCAAAACAGCGTACGGACTCACGCACAGAGCGTACACGGCCTCCCATCGTGACGCCTCTGACCCATCGTGGGAGCTCTTCATATGGCCAAATCCACGTGCATTCGCTACCTGTTGCCGTTCTTAGAGGTATGGCTGACACACGTGCAACCTTACTATGACAGCCACGCTCTCCCATGGTAACAGCACTATTTTGACACGCACCGCTACACAGCTTCAGACCCTCCCAATTCTTCCAAAGGCACAGCATTGGGCGCTTCCACCGCGTCGGGCAGCAGCGTGGCTACTCACTTTCATCTTGCATCCGCCTAGTAATTTGATAGATTACTCACGACCTGCCAATCGGATTTGCTACTTCCTCCGCTGTGGAACGGTTGGATGTTGTAGTAGAACACCTTAGGAACCGACTGTCGGGGTCAAGGTAAACCTGCTGCCCGCTGGATCAAACCCCAGGATTTTGGTAGGATCTAAATCCGAAGCATCACACGCTATGTCAATAACAATCGCTGGCGTTCAAGATGCGTGCAACAACTCTTCTCGATTCTTCTAGTAGTACAGCAATCCATCGACTGGTGGCGCGGGCGATCCAACATCCAACCATTAGATCATTAAATACAACAATAAGGTGCTGATGAAAAAACGCGGCTGGTGTACAAGCATCCAACAAGCCCGCCATTGGCAAGGCAACCGCCAGAACTAATGGGTATATAACACAGGGCGCCAACACAGGCCCCGTCAAAATGCCAAAGGCGACTCAAGAGCTCGTCCTGCATCGTGTCTGAGACTGACAAACAAGTATGACAGCGAACGGTGTGAAAATGTAGAATGGACGATCTGATGTCGCCATGTATGCATGTCGTTGCATCGAGGTAGATGCATGTCCAGTAAACGCCAAATGTGTAAAGCAAGCACCCAAAAGCGGCATACTTTGTATCCGTAGTGAAGAAGGGTAAAGTAATTATAGTCGGTGAAAACGGCGTGTCAAACGTCAGTCGTCATGTGTCGTTAAGGTATCAATGCTTGGCCATCAGAGCCTTCACTTTTTCGCGTTCGGAGCGAATGTCGGCTTGGAGGCTCCTCGTCATGCGCATGGCTTCGTCCCTATATATCGTTAGTTGATTGTTTTCTTCTCCATAGGAACAGAAACATACTTCTGGAACTGCAGGTCGGCAACCTCCATCTGGGCCATGTTCATGCGACCCACGACCTCTTCCATCTCATGGTCGGCGTCCCTCAGAGCTTTTTCGAGTTCCTCGACACGCTTCTCGAGCGATCCAGTCTTGGTAGCCTCCGCCATCGACATCGCGGGACCACTGGTCGTTTGAGTGAGCCGGGGTGACTTTTGGGAAAAGACAGGCGAGGACGGTATCCTGGGCGAGGCTCCCGGGCTGAGCAGCCCAGACTTCACGCGATGAAGATGGCTGTTGTGACTCTCCTTGATAGCCTTGACCTCCTCCTCGTGCTTGGTGATGGCCTCCTCTGATGACTGCTGAGCAATCATGACCTTGTCTTCCGCCGTCTTCAGTCGTCGTTCCAGCTCGATGATCGTCTCTGCTGACTTGCCCTGCTCTTGCTCCCCACGCGAGACGGCTTCGGTAAGACGCATGCGGAGCGCCTTGTTCGATTCCAGCTGAAGCTGTATTCTGAGGGACAGCTCGTCCATCCGCGTTGCAGCCGCAAACAGTTCGGTACTAAGCTTCTGCTCCTTACCCAGATGGTCCATTTCCGACTGTTGCAGCGCGCGGGCTTGTCTGCGGTATTGCGCGGCTTCTTCCTGTGCAAAGTCCCGCTCAGCCTCCGCATCGGAGATGCTTGCCTTGAGCAAGTCCAGAGTCCTCACCGCCTCATCACCGGCAGCACCAAGAGAATCCTCGGATTCCATCTGCTTGACGCGGGCAAGAGAGAGGGCATGAGTTGTGCGGAGCTCGCCGAAAGCTTTGTCGAGGGACGCCGGTTGGTTTTCCAGCCTGATCTCGGGTACGGTTATGTCATTCTCTGTCAATAGGTCTCGCAGTGAGGATGTCTCCTGCTGCGCGCGATCCAAGTCCATGCGAAGACCACGAAGGCCGTTCTCACACTGGAACTTTTGCTCGAGAGCATCATCGGCCCGGCGCCGTAGGGAGTTCACTTCTCCTCTCAAGTGAGACACCTCCATGTGGAATGCTGTTCGCCGAGGGGTGAGGTTGAGAGCGTTGTCCCTTTCGGCCTCAAGCTCTTTGATGCGTTTCTCAAAGTCTCTTTGCTGCAGTTCTTGTCGCTTCAAGAGGTGCTTTAGGGCTTTGTGAAGCGCATCACGTTGTTCCTCCAGTTCCTTGACGGGGTTGCCAGCGGCCATTGGCCCTTCTCGTGGAGATTCGGCCCCGGATCGATCTTTGACGGAACTGGAGCGTTGCAATGAGCTTCTCTTATTGAATCCCGCACTTCGAGCAAGGGAGTTCGATCTCGACAAGCCCACTCGTGGGCCGCCCTTCTGAGAAACGTCACCCTCTTCTGCGATAGCCGAGAAACGTTGTCCTTGGGCTGGATCCTGTTGCGATCTTCGCGCATTTTGTAAAAGCTGGTTTTCGTTCCGTAGTTGTTGAATCTCTTGTGACATGCGCGTTGTTTCGTAAATAAGGCCCTGTGTGTTGGTAGCCTCCGACTCTAAACCATCTAAGCGTGCCCGCAGTTGGGGGACGACTTCGTCACGGAGGTTGTCGCGCTCATTGCGATGCTGCTCGAGCTCTTGCCGAAGGGCGGTCAATAGATCTTCAAAGTTTTCTTTGACCTGTCTTTCTTCAGCCAAACGTCTCTTGGCATCTTCAAGCGAGGCTTGAAGCTCTTTGACCTTGGGAGCACCGGCCTCGGACGAGCCGTTGGGACCGCTGACCTTGTCCTCGAGCTGCTGGACCTGCTCCTCCAAGTCTCTGCGGCGGCGAAGCTCGTCCTGCAGGCGTTCAGCCATGTGAACTTTTAGCTGTGCACGCTCCTGCTCCGCTTTCCTGCGCAACTGCTCAACCTCTTCTAATTTGCTTTCGGCGTCTCCGATGGGGAATCGAACAGAACTGGTGCCGGAATCGGAGTAGTAGTCGCTTGTTCTGCGGTTGTCGACAGACATGGCTGAAGAATTCTCTGCCTTCCATCGCTCGACTTCGTCTTCTAGTTCCATCTCTCTTCGTATCGAGGCTGCGAGCTCTGAGCTGACCTCGCGTAGCTCTCGTTCGAGCTCTTCCACGTGGGCGTTCATCTGTGGTGACGATGACAAGAGTGGCGTTCCAGGAATGTTAAAGTATGAAGGTTGTGCAAAGGAGTTTGCCGTGGGGATGTCGAGTCCCATCATGGGTTTTGTCTTGGCTGGCATGTTGGATTGTTTCGGGTAGCGGGGCGAAGCCGAAGGGGACAAAGACTCGGAGAATGTGGTTGTTGGGGAGTCGGGCCCGGTTTGTTTGGTCGCGTTCCAGCCGAAGAATGAAGTGAATCCGGCTGCCGGCGACTTGGGCTTCGCCGGCTGCACCTCTTCTACACGATCGTCTTCGGTCTCGTAGAGGTCGTCGATGAAGTCCTCCGTCACTCCGTCCAATTTTAATCGCAAGTTTGGCTGGTGTTGTTCTGATGTGTACAGGGGCATATTCGGCATGGTAGGAGACCGCGCGTGTGCTCCCTTGGCCGAGCCCTTCAGGTCAACCGTTCTGCTCTGTCGATGTGTTTGAGAGGTGCTGGCCGACCGTTCATGCCGTGGCCGTGGTGCGGTGGAGGTTGGGATCTTGCTCGGATAGACCGTGGAGCTCTCGCGTGGGCTAAAGGGGCGCTGCGGTACGCGGGCAGTCAAAGGCGTCTGTCCATGTGGTGTTCTGGGGATTGAGGTCAGTAACGGTAGGTACAATAGTACATGTAAAGGCTGGGCACTTACTCGTCGAGGTTGCGTGGTACAAAGTCGTCTTGAGTCGACGACGGATAGAGTGGTGCGTCAACGCGGCGAGGTGCCGGGGGCAGGGCGCGATTGGAGATGTTCACGTCGTTATCTACTCTTGCAGGCTTGGGGCCGCTATTCAATTCAGCCGGAGTATATCGTCCCACTACGGGGGAGCCTGGTGGCAGGGGTTTCCGTCGGACCGGAGACTGGACGGGGGGCGCTGCAGGCTGAGGCTGGGTGCGAAAGGCGGAGAAGGAGGAGATGGCGAGGGCGGCGAGGAAGGCAGGTCTTGCCTTGGGCGGCGAAGATGATGAAGAAGCAGAAGCAGAAGCAGACGCAGACGCCTGTGTGGTCTGCGAGGCGGACGAAGCAGCGCCTTCGCGCTCGGTCGCGGTGGCTTGCATTATCAATTAGAGTCTATCCCCGCGCAACGGTGCATAACTCCATGTCCAGATATCGGAGGCCCAAAGCGATCGGTGGAGGAACGATTCGAGCAATCCGCGCACGTCGCGAGCAAAAGGGAGGTGCGCTACTGGCGCATGAACAGGCAACGGATCCTAGGGCGGCCACCAGGCAGATCGCGGCGTTGGTATTCGTTGTTGTGCTCGAGGGCGTGGGCGGCTGGCGTTCCTAGCGCGCTCGGCTCCCTGCAGGAACGGGGTCGGGGCGGCCAATGAGCCGCTATCGCGCCAGGACAGGCACGGCGGGCACGACGGGGTCTGGGCGCTGGAGATGAGGGTGAGGGTGAGGGTGAGATGAGGGCACGTAGTCGATGGCCAGGAGCACTTGCGGGCGGGACGGGGTGGTGCGTTGTAACTTGCTGCGGTGCCGTGAGGGTTGCGACGGCTGACGTGACTTTTCAATGCTGACCTGCCACTTCAATGCCTTGAGCTGAAACGCTGCGGGAAAGCCTCCCAGTGCCAGTGCCAGCGCCTTGCCGAACACCGGTCCTGGCGGACTACCCACTGTGCACAATCTTATCCGGCACCAAGATCACCGCCAGCTCTGACTCGGACTCCCCAGAGCACGACGGGCCTGGCTTCGGTGTGTTTGTTTTTCGTTTTGCCGCCGTTGCGCAATCGCGACAGCTGCGTCGAGAGGAGCGTCCCAAAGCAGACCAGACGTCTTGCGGCGTTCGCCAAAGGGGAATGTGGCAGCTCGGCTCGCAGCAGGGGCAGCAGGGGCAGCACAGTGGCCACGAGCCAACGCTCGGCTGTTCGTTCGAGGCGCCTGTCCATCATTTAGACTCAGGGGTGGCTGGTTCCGAAGGGGAATTAATTGAAAAGGGGACCCTGGCAGGACAATTTTACGATGCACATCCACCTACCTAGTGCAGTAGTGCTGGTTGTTGAACTCTACTTCAGCCCCCCCCCGTGCGGGACACTTAGTGCACTATCGATCCCTAGCTCTAGGAGCGGCACATGTAGGTTCCGCGGTAATAATGCACCATTCAGAGCCGTATTCAATGGAGCGGAAAAACGTGCGGCCGACGTTGGTCGCGTCGCAGCATGCATGGCGACCATTCGTCATGCCGAGGACATGGCGATACTTACGCCGTATAACATGCGACCCCGTTATTACTACCACTAACTGCCGCGCACTTCTAACAACATGGCATACCAATCGCCACGACACTCGCAGAACTTCTACGACTTCAACCCCTCCACCCCTCCGCCGCCGCCGCCCAAGCCCTCCGCGCATTCCAGCGGAACAGCGACACCACGAACCGGTCCCCCGCTTCCCCCACCCCCACCACAACAAGGCCAGACGTCGCAGTCCTACGGCAACCACCAACAAGCGTCAACCCAACCCTACACTCAAACCGCATCTGCGGCAGGTCCCGAACACCCCGTTGTCGAACCGCCCAACGATGGTTGGTTGCCCGATGTTTTAAAACACAAATCGTATGTCCCCGTTGAAACACACCGTGCTCGATGCTGAACCGGGACAGGACAAAGGATCTCCACCACGTGCTGCAGACTCCTGACCTCCAGCATGCCATCATCCACAATCCTGAAACGGCGCATCCCTCGATACCCGCGTCGACCGCCCCGCTGCAGGCATTGCTGGCCCAGAATGTCGCTCTCGCAGAGTCGCTGAAGCAGCTTGAAGCCCATCTGCAGCAGCAGCGCGAGAATTCGCAGTCACGTTTGTTGTCGCTTCGCGCACTGGAGCGGCAGTGGAGGGCAAAGCAGACGGAGCAGGACGAAGCTCTGCGCGAGTTTAGCCCTCCCGCACTGTACCAGCGCCTGAGTGCTGCGGTCGGCGAGCAAGAAGCGCTATGCCGAGGACTCGAAGAAAGCTTCCTCGAGGGCGAGGTCCTGGGTAGCGCGAACGATCTCGCTAGCGAGCGAGAAGTGTCCGATTTCGTGCGCAGGCTACGAGAGGGCCGAAAAGTGGCGTATTTACGCGCCGAGCGGAAAGAGAGGTGGGACGAGGGCAGAGTGGGCGGTTGGCGATGACGATCCGGCACTCTCTCGTGTAACCGCTTGTTCGTCAGAACCACGCACCCGAGTTTGGATCATCCCTCCTACCGCCGGTGTGACCGTGGCACTTCCACGTGCGCCTTGTAGCCGCCCGAAGCAATCATCAAGCCTTCAACTCATTGGCTGATTGTGCAACATGTCCGTACGGGCGGTAGTAAAAGAGCATTGCTCGGCACAACGGTTGTGGTCGTCAACAATCGTTTGCCCTCTACCCAATGTTCAAAACTCCCAGCGGTCATCCGTCAGTGTCGGTACGCAAGATTCCGACAATGCGAGGCCGACTATAGCATTGTCCATGGCAGGCAGCCTATTCCCGAATATCGAGGCACGTCCGACGTTGTCATTCAATTTAGGGAAATATTCTTAGATCGATGTCCAAAAGAGCTGAGTATATATACATGCATATACAAAGACAGTCCTACCTTCGAAGGAACTGTAGTTATCAGCAGATTCTCCTGTATCGTCTCTTTCCAAGCCCCCTCTGAGCCTCTCATGCGTGTTGCCCCTGTACCCATTCCGATTGAGAATCTGCAAATCAGTTTCCCCGGTTACTTCGACCCTCATTTACAGTATCATACACGACTCGCCGTCCACATATTTCGACCATGCGTCTCACCACCAGAAGCTCTCCTCCAAAGTTCTGCTTTTCCTACTCCCAAATTCCAAACCACTTCTTCACCCTCCTCCGCCTAATGCCGTCCTCACCAATGTAGTACCTCGGATCCTCCAGATACTCCTCACCCCGCTCTTCCGCCTCACGTATCCTCTCAAGCCTATACTGCTTCCGCTTCTCAACATCCTCCTGCTTCTTCATGCGCTGGTCCGCCGCCAGTTGCGATTGCTGCGCAATGTGCATTTTGTAGACCTCGACGAAGCGGCTAGTGGACCCGATGGGGTGGCGCAGGAATTCTTTGCGCGCAGGCACGAGCTCGCCATAAATGGTCTTGGACATGAAGTCCATGTACCAAGCGGCGATGGCTAGGGAGACGAGGATGCCCTATGTAGTGTTAGCATAATCGATTGCATTTCGCTTCCACCAAGAAACGCCCAAGGTTGGATAGAACACACCATAGTAATCCACAAATGAATACTCTTGTTGTTCAGAAACCAATGCGAGAAAGTCCCCTCAGGACTCATCATGTTCGGATACTTCTTCGACCGCATCCGCTTCTTGTCCTCCTCCGTCAACTTAGGCCCATAGCTCTTCTGCGACGTCTCACTGCGCGATGTGCGTTTGCCATGGGAAGGCGGGCGGTATTTGTCGGGCTGCGGTATTACGGGAGCTTGGCGGCGGCGGAACTGTTCAGAGAGGGTTTTGGGGGTGGAGGAGGAGGCGTAGCGGAGGGTCGCTGTGGGGAGGAGAGCGAGGGTTTGTGGCCGCAATAGGGTCGGGAAGGCTCGCCGGTAGAGGAGGACGCGTGGTATTGAGTGGAGGGAGGCCATGGCTATACGGGGTCGACACTGGTAGGTGTAGTGCGATTGAGAGATGGAACGAGGAACGATCTCGAAGCTTTTGGGGAGGTGGTCCGTGCGTGTATCGCTCTTTCCTCACGCCAGCATCTTTGTACAACGCGCCCCGCACCACAACGACCAGTTGACTGCTAGCGCCGCCAACCTCTAAGTGTACAGTGTTTGGTTCCGCGAGCCCATCCCATTTCAGCTAACAGTGAGCCACTCACAAAACCTAATGTAGAGTAGTTCTGATGCCATTCCCAGGTTGCAATGCCTCCCAAGGTGCCCTCCTTTGGTTCGCAAGAGTACTGGGACAAGCGCTTCACGGCAGACTCGAATCCATTCGAATGGTTAGAGGTTCCCACCGTGTTGGATCAGTATTTGGTGGATGCATTGAGCGCAACGAGCGATGCCAACCCGCAGCTACTTCATATTGGGTGCGGAACATCCCTTCTTTCGTACCACCTTCGCGCGCATGTGAAGGACCCTGCACAAATACATAATCTGGATTACTCGGAGGTCGCGGTTGAGATTGGTAGGAAGCGCGAGGTCGACATTTACAAGGAGCATATCGTGCTGGGAGAAGGGAGGGGGGAGAAAGCCGGGCATGGAGCTATCTTACACGATGCGGAGCCGGAGAAGCTGGCGTCTTCCGGAGGTCGAGTTGAAGAGGCATCTGAGGCTCAGCAGCGAGCCTCGCTCGCGCCTGAACACTCTTACATGCGCTGGTCGGCCGCCGACCTTCTTGACCCATCTTCAATCCTCAAAGCATGTCAACCCTCTTCATACTCTCTCATCGTCGACAAGTCAACCTGCGATTCGATAGCCTGTTCGGACGACCTCTACGTTCCGCTACCATACCCGATTTCTGCCATCACACAAGATTCGGCAGCAATCGCAATGAAGACAGAATCACCGGAACCAATTCATCCTCTTCACATCATGGCCGTCCACCTCGCGCTCGTTGCGAAACCAAAAGCTCGCTGGATTTGTCTGTCCTACTCTTTAGACCGGTTTCCGTTCCTGTCTAAATCTCCACCGAAAGTGCCATATGGTGCGGAAACCGGGACGACTGCGCCATCTACATTACCTGCCGAAGAAGAGGATCCTGACGACTCAGACCCGGAGTATGACCTAGATGACATCCCGGAAAACATCATAGAAGGCGGGTTCCCAAACCCTAGCCTTCTTTGGAAGCTGGCTGGCAAGTATCCCATAGAGGCTCCTGCAGCAGAGCCGCCTAGTGGACACAACGCGACCGCAACGATCCACCGACCAAAGATCTGGCACTTTATCTACGTACTGGAAAGGACGGATGTGAAACTCCACATCAGGAACTGAATCAAGGTACAGCACTGCACTAATGTGTATATTTCACTTAGACACACCTCGAAACAATGAACAGGCTATGAGTATACCCCAGGCGCCCAACTCCTCCTCGCCTCAGCGTTGTCCTTCCCCTGAAAAAATATGTCGACTACATTCGGCTCCCCATCCTTGCCCTCTCTGTAATCGTACCTGATTCTCTTCCACAGCAGCTTCGGATGCGACTTGATCTCCTCCCCGCTCAAGTTCATGCCCACCTTGCCTATCCGGTTGACCACCGGGCTCAACAACATGGCCAAGCTGAAGACACTTTCGTCGCGCATGACGGATTTGTTGCCGAACGCAAGGAGGAGCCATAGCGCGGCGAACTGGATAAAGCAGATGCTCCCCAAGAGCGCGAGAATGTAGGGCCAGTCGACCTGAAGCTGCGAGCCTTGGGTAGGCCGCGAGGCCTGATCAAGAACCGTGTAGCGAAGGCCGTGGTGGTCGAAAGCTGCCACAGCGCCGATGGTAAATCGTGCCAACAAATCCTCTACTTCTTCCTTTTTCAGCATCCTGTACGGACTCCATTTACTGCCCCTCAAATAACTCCTCGTCTGCCTATCAATCCAGCCATTCAACTCGTACCCCGTCCACGCCATCGACCCCGCCGTAATCCTCGCAAAATCGTCATTGCCGTAGATATGCATTTTGTCCTTGGGGGTCAGATTGGTGAATTCGTCTGGAGGCGTATTGACGGGCCCAAGCGTGGAGTTACAGAGGAAGAGAGAAGGCACTTTGATGTCGACCTCGTCTTCGTCTTGGTAGACTGTGAAGTTTGTGCAGCGGGGTCCGCAGAAGTTGAAGGTGGAGCCGGACCAGGTGAAGGAACCGTCTGTTCGTTGGGGGATTTTGTAGTGGGCCCAGTCTTTGCCTTTTGCCTGGGGTGGGTCATTAGCATTGTGGAAGGGGAGGGGGAGGGATAGTGAGGTGGGGTGTACATACTTTGCCTTCGATGTACATGGGACCTATGTCCGGGTTCACGATAGTGCCTTTGAGCTCGAGCTGTTCGCATGTTGTTTTTGCCTGAATACTGCGCTTGGAGACGACGTAGTTTGTGTATTCGTGCTGGGGGTCGCGATTGTAAAAGCGATACTCGTAAAATCCGTCGCCCTTGTAAATCGGCGTTCCTGGTAGCGAACTCAAATCGCGCTTCGTCTCATTTAGCGGAAACGTGGGGTAAACGATGGCTTCCATGCCGGCTACCCACGCGGCCTCCATCTGCGTACTATTCGACCACCATGAACTATCCGGCGTCTCGGTACTCCAGGTGCTGAGATTGGCGACAGTGACGTTGCCTGGTATTAGGAGGGGCATAGCATCCGAGGGGTCGATAGGCCAAAAGAGGGAGAGAGCTGCGACGAGGATCTGGGCGCCGATGTTGATGAGGATCCAGATGAGGCAGACGATCCAGGTAAAGCGGGTACCGTCATCGCGTGCTTCGCGGAACCAAGGGAGTTTGCGGATATGCTTCATGTGGCGGATGCGGGGAAGGCTGATAATCATCAATTTGGCGACTTTAGTCAAAGTTTCCAGACCCAATATCAAGTCGAAGACTTCCAGGGAGACATAACGCCTAGTCAAGAGATACCAACGCATGATAACCGCATATCTCTTCAACGACGACGCGAGATTCAAACCTAGACCAAGCGATAGTCCTAACATGATTGAATTGAAAACACGGACTTGCGTCTTAGTCATGATGAAAGGAGCCTTGAAACCTTCATAAGCCTTCAACGTGAAGCCCATTGCGGAACAAAAAGCGAACGTAATGAGGAGGCGGTACGCGCCGGTCTTGAGCAGAAGAAGTCGTGATTCATGGTGATCGTAGCGTTTCGCCTGCGAGATTAGCGACCGCGTGTCGCTGTCGAATGTAGAGGCGTATCCGCTGCCGGGTACATAGCTGTAGTCGCTTTTGGTAAAACCGGGGGAGTCGGTGTGTCCTGAGCGGGGAGGTTCGTCCATATGCGCCATGGCGATGTCGCCCTCATCGTTGGGAGAAAACGGCGGATCGTATGGCGTCTCGAAAGGATTCGGTGTCGTTCCTGGAGACGGCGAGGATCTGTTGTCGACTGGATCCAGGGGATTCCGGTCATTGTAGTTCGCGCTGTCTGGCGACAGCAAGCCCCCGTCTCTTTCCATGGCTCCCTGGAGAGGAAGCGAGGCACCCGCCAAGTTATTTTACACAAACGAGAAGGGGAAATGGTCGTGGAATAGAATCTGACTATGCACGGGAAGGGCTGACCTTTAAAGCTTGGCCAGACTTCTGCGATGGATATCGCGGAAACAAAAGGACGGCAAGCCTCGAGATTTCAGCAGTTGGACTCTAGGTACACGTGCGTATACTAGGCCTAGCCTGGTTGGAAGGGGGCCAAAAGAATAAAGTGGCAACGAGGCTGCGCAACGCGAATCCAAATCGGCCTTGGCGGTTAGACGATGTCGCTCAGACATAAGGATGCCTAGAAAACAGCAGGTCCAAATGCAGGAACATGTCGCGAGTGGTAGAGAGAAAGGCCATAGGTCAAAGGCTGAAAACAAGTGGACAGGAGAGACGGTTGAGCTGAAAGCGCTCGCGAACTCCCTCCCCACGGTTGTGCTAAACATAGGTAACGTATCCCTTTCCGCTCCATGATACGGCCTCAAGCTTATTCGACGCGTCAACTCGCCATCCCGGATTCGCTCTTGATCGCTCAGAAGCGTCGGCGGAGGGAGTGCCAGACTAGGCTAAGATAAGGTGGGTTGGGTTTCGTTTGGGGGCCGAAAGTCTGGACTCCTATGTACGCGTCGGTAAGGAGAGATTGCGGGTGGAGCTTTTGCCTATTGCGGAAGATAGGCATTCGGGGTGGGTTTTCTGATGGTGGCCTTTGCATGGAGACATGTATCTATTTGCTGAGATGCTGAAGTCGTGTAAGGCGTGGTGGTGACGGGGTGTAACGGTGCCAGCTGGTGCTAGCCATTTCGGGAGTGCTAAACGACAGCCAATCAGGGCGCGCTTGCTCGATCCACCCCCGCCAGCTCTACATTTTTCTCTTCTCGGTGTGAGAGGGTGCTTACTCACACACCACCATGCTCATACCGGTGTGAGCATCCACAGCACTTTAGAATCGCGCGCCCTTTTCGGTAGCGAAATGCCAGAATATCTCGTCAGGCTCGCGCAAATACATGAGAGTTTTCGCAAGGCGGAACTCCAGGCGCTAGCTGATCTCGCTGAGACAAACATTGATTTAGTGAGGTACGATGAAGATGTAGGTAAACTTCCGAGGGACTGACATCATGAGCAAAGACTTGTCGGATGCTCTCAGCCATCCTTGCTCACTGTCTAACACTGCCAGTCTCCATTCTGCATCATACGCCTCCCTTCAGACTCTGCAGCAAAAGCAGTCATCTCTCGCAGCATCTTATCTCAGGGCATTTACGAGCTCTGGGGACAGGGTTCCACATACGATGACCTCCATGCGTCAGTGAAAGAGATGCCAAAGACCAGATGGTTGGAGTACAAATCAACCCCATTCCGCTTTTCGATGGACGGCTACCGGGGAACGAGAACGCATGCCGATCAACTCAAAATCATCGACACTTTCTCCTACCTGGGATTCAAGGGCCCTTTACGACTGCGGGAGCCGGATGTTTCCTTCAAGATCTTCGAAGATTACTGTCACGAGGCGTCTACACCGAGGCAACTGTACTTGGGCCGCTTGGTGGCCTCATCGGGTCGGGATGCAAAGACGACATATGACCTGAAAAAAAGACACTATATCAGCACAACGTCCATGGATGCCGAACTCGCCCTCCTGACTGCCAACATTGCGCTCGCAGCTCCTGGGAAGCTTTTCTACGATCCTTTCATGGGTGCCGGTGGCTTTCCTGTGGCATGCGCTCATTACGGTGCAGTCGTATGCGGCAGCGATATTGACGGTCGCAGTATACGAGGAACTGGCGGAAGTGCTCGAAGAGGCCAGACTGGGAAGATGGACGTCGCTGGAAACTTCAGCCAGTATGGCCTGGAAGCCAGATACCTGGGCGCTTTCGTCTCGGACCTTACGAATACTCCGTTGAGGATACAGCAGAACAGTAACGCGGAAGGCGGAAGAGGGTACTTAGACGGTATCGTCTGCGACCCGCCTTACGGTATTCGCGAAGGGTTGAAAGTCCTTGGTTCCCGCGAGCAGCTCAATGACATGGAACGAGCAACACATGCGGACCGCTTCACAGAGTCAGGCTATATTCCTCCAAAGCGACCATACTCGTTCACCGCTATCCTCGACGACATATTGGACTTCGCTGTTGCGACTCTGGTTGACAACGCGAGACTCAGCATGTGGATGCCAACTGCAAACGACGAAGACGTCGAGCTAGTCATTCCGACCCATCCATGCTTGGAGATCATATCGGTTTGCGTTCAGCCGTTCAATAAGTGGTCGAGAAGACTGTTGACGTACAAGAGGCTGCCAGATTCAGACATATCCACCGGTGCCATCGAGAAGGCCAAGAAGGAATACGAGCCAGGCGTCAAGGCTGACGACCTGAATGACTTTCGAAGAAAGTACTTTGCGGGCTTCAAAGAGTTTGAACAGTTGCGGCAAGGGCCCAGCACTGGCGAGAAGGGAGATGATCCGAGGGGTATCACTGGAAAATGGAGAGACAAGTCTCGCATCGGTTGAGGAATATTCCTTTCATCAGTCGCCTCCCAATCCCCGCGTGGTTCGACTATTCGTCCTCCAATTCCCCGCTCTGAGCAGAGCTTCCAGAAGTTCGCGTCGTTAGCGGGAATGCTTTAGGCAGAATTACATGCAAGATCGACAAGGTTCCGGGTGCCAGGTTCGCCAAACCCATCTTCTCCACCACCGATCGTCAACAGTCGACGGACAATTGACTAACAAATCCAACCGATCTACTGTCATCTCCGTGGCTCTGTGCAAGCCAAGCTGGCCTTGTCCCTTTGCGCATCAATTTACCCACTGGCACATAGTTGATTTCTCGAGTTTACCCGATATCCCCGCTTCCGCAAATGAGACGTCAGCAACCGCAGTATACAGTTACGAGAGGCAATGTGGCTGCGTCCATTGTTCGAGCTTCCTAGCCGGGTTCTCGGAAAGACATCTCGGCAGCATGTCCGCGGAAGCAACGCACAGACCTGTGCCTTGAATGCATGGTGCAGAGCGTGTATGTACATGCTCGTCAAACCAGCTACCAGTGATATGAGCTAGCATTTACCCTCAGCTATAAAGATCTTCCGTGTACCCAAAAGATTGGCCACTTCTTGCTGAGATTGAAGAGTTTCAACTCGGCGCAACAACATGAAGCTCCTAACCCTAGGCTTGGTCATCTGTGCAGGCGTTTCAGCGGTGGACATCACTGTTTCCAGCACTGGTGGGAATGCTACGACTAAAACACCATATGGTTTGATGCATGAAGTAAGCAGTCTTGATACTGTTCACTCATCCGAAGCTAATAGAGACTAGGATATCAATAATGCTGGAGACGGTGGCATGTACGCAGAGTTAGTTCGAAATCGTGCTTTCCAGGGAAGCGACCTATTCCCTAGGTCTCTGGATGGCTGGTCCGCTGTCAATGGCGCAGCGCTGTCTCTTAAGAACCTCAGCACGCCGCTGTCCCAGGCTCTACCTTCGAGCATGAACGTGGCCCTTGGCAACGTTACCAACACCACGAGCATAGGTTTCGCCAACGCCGGATATTGGGGCATAGATGTCCGGCAGCAAAAGTACAAAGGGTCATTCTACGTGCGCGGCGAGTACAATGGACAATTCACAGCGAGCTTGCAATCTGCCCTCACGAATGAGACATTCGGGAGCGTCAAAGTAAAGAGCGAATGCAAGTCGAACGAATGGGTTCAGCATAACTACACATTGGTACCCACCAAGGATGCGTCGAACAGCAACAACACCTTGGTCATCACTTTCAATCCAGGGGGTGTTAGCAGTGGTTTTCTGGATTTTAATCTCATCTCACTTTTCCCACCAACATACAAGGGTAGAGAGAATGGACTGCGAACAGACCTCGCGGAAGCCCTCGCGGCACTGGAGCCTACATTCTTCCGCTTTCCAGGTGGAAATGCACTGGAAGGGCCAAACCTTGCGAACCCGTGGAAGTGGAACGAGACCATCGGCCCATTGAAGGACCGCCCTGGACGACCCGGTGCTTGGGGCTATCAGACGAGTGATGGACTGGGGCTCGTTGAGTATCTGCACTGGTGTGACGATATGGGTTTGGAGCCAAGTAAGGAATGCCAATCCTGGTTTTGATTAATTACTGACGAGCTGTCTAGTTCTTGGACTCTATGCTGGTCTCGCTCTGGACGGCGGCTGGATCAACGAGACTGATTATGCACCCTGGGTCGAGGATGCTCTCAACGAGATCGAATTCGTCCGCGGCGACGTGTCGACACCGTACGGCGCCCTCCGCGCATCGCTCGGCTATCCCGAACCCTGGGAGCTCAAGTATGTTGAGCTCGGCAACGAGGACTGGCTCGCCGGTGGAGACCCAGGCTACGACTCGTACAAAGAATACCGGTACCCCCTCCTGAAACAGGCTATCGAGGAAAAATACCCAGACATTCAAACCATCGCCTCGCCCTCAGTGTTCGACAACATGACGATTCCTGTCGACTCAGCGGGCGACTACCATCCCTACCGCGAACCCGATGGCTTCTACAAAGAATTCCACAAGTTCGACAACCTCACAGCCGACAATTTGACGCTTGTGGGTGAATTTTCGAGCACGCACCCGAACGGTGGCATTAAGTGGGAAGGTAACTTGCACCCCTTCCCTTGGTGGATTGGCGGCGTTGCAGAAGCCATCTTCATGATTAGCACCGAGCGCAACGGCGATCGCATTATTGGCTCGACATATGCGCCCATACTGCGCAACATGAACAAGTGGCAATGGAGTATCTGCATGATTGAGTTCGAAGCGGATACGACCCGGACTTCATTGAGCACGAGTTACCACGTCTTCAAGCTTATCTCTACAAACACCATTACACACACGCTTCCGACTACACCGGGTACAAACACCTCGAGTCTCTTTTTCGGCGCTGGCTTGAACAAAGATACAGGAGCGAGAATCTTCAAGGCAGCGAACTACAATACTACGAACCATGAGGATACGCCTTTGAGCGTGACGCTTGATGGTGTGGAGGAGGGCACGAAAGCGCAGCTAACGTTACTAACGGGGAGTGAAGGGGGTTACGGGTTCAACGATCCGAAGATCGGAAACAACGTTGTTGTAAAGGATGTAAAGACTTTGGAAGCCGGTGTAAATGGAGTGTTTGAGTGGAGCATGCCTGAGTTGAGTGTCGCCGTGTTGGTGGTGGAAGGAGATTCTGAGGACGAAAAGAAGAGATGATTGAGCTGGGCATTTCCACATGATTAGAGTATATGAGCACTAGTTGCTACATCTGGTCCTACATATACATACTTACCAGCCCAAATACTACCAGAAGACTGGAGAATTGCTACCAAGAGACCTAGACACCACTGCGAGACTCGTGCACGACCAAAGACGGAGGGTCCCTCATCCGGAACTTTGCTCCACTTAACACAAACAAGTTCGTCGTTCACGAGCGTTTCGAAAGGAGTGTTTTTGCCCGACCACAATGTCTGAACAGGATCCCCCTCACATACCTGCATCCGTCTAATCAATGTGGTATGGAAGATGTCTTGCCAGCCGTATGTTATGGATATCATGTTGCGCACGACGTCTCTGTCGACGGAAATCAACCAACAAAAATCCTCAGCCATTATGCTACACATGTTCTTGAGCTGGATGTGCTTTTCTACATCCTAATCAAAATGTCCTTCCTCGCCTTCGGCCGCACGGATGCGGAGAGTGAGCTCTTTCGTCCACGGAAAGATTATCGAAAAAAATTTACTCGACATCATGCGGATGGGTCCGTGACGGCGGGGATTTGGCGTGTACATAAATTCATCTAGCACTGTAGCGGGCATCTCGAATACTGAATGCCCTAGCTTGGAGAAATTTTGCGGTAGAGCGACACTACCATTAGGCCAGAATCTGGTGCAGGCTTCAATGTACATCCGAAGGGCTTCAAACAACTCGTGGTCGTACTCAGAGTGGAAAAGACGGCATGTACTGTGGATTGCGACGTGTGGTTGTATGGGTAACCGGGACATCGGGGTGAGGTCAGGGTAGAGGAGGTGATAGGAGATGACGAGACGGAGTTCAACGGGGATGGTGTGGAGAGTGGGTACGGTATTGCCTCTAGGTTGGCTGGTCGGTGAACGCATGCCATCCGCCGTTTCGGAGGTCGTAGGCGATTCGTGAATGCGGCGTGGGTTGTTTGGAACTCGTTCGAGGATTTGGAGGGCAGTTGACCTTGCGGGTGTCGCTAGACTCTAGCTTTAATGAAGCGACTCCGCGCTGGATCTCTTCATGATCGACGCGTGGTAGCATCGCACAATCTTACACCAGACGTGAACGCACCGATCAAGCTATCTCAATACCCCTAGTACACTTTTTCACACCCGCTCAAAGTGTCGAGTCATCAGGAAGCAGCGCATTTCGCCATTTATACGCTGCATGTTCATTCGCCCAATTCAGCAACGCATCGTAATCCACACACTCATGTTCACTCCCTTCACCAGGCGAATCTGTCTTTCCCTCCAGCGTCATGTCCGCATTACACATGATGCCTTGGCGGATATAATTGAAGCAATGAGCCGAGTGATGTGCTATTTCTTTCTCCAGTACGATGCCACCGTAGCCTTGTTGGAAGTGCACAGCGAGGTAGGAGAGGCAGTGAAGCTGGTGGAAGACAGACATCATGTATGTCTCGCCGTCGTTTTGACGGTCGATGGCTGTGATGTAGGGTTCGGGAAGGTCGTAGGGAGTGCGGTCGCCTACGACGACGTAGCCTCGAGATTCTGAAAACTGATCAGATGATGGTATACATTTGGATACGGAGAATATACCAGAGCTAAGTGGAATCCATTTGTTCAACGTATGTAAAGTGTTCGACTCGTTATAGAACATATCTTCCCGCGTGTACTTTGGATCGCTCTGAAAAGTGGTGATTTTGCGCGGAACTTTACTCTCCATTAGCGCTGCCTCCGTTGATCTTGAAATAATTTAGACGTACACTGAGGCACCGGCGTATTTCTAATAGTCTGTCTCTCCGGTACGGGTCGGAAGAACAAGAGGAAAATTATTGTCGCGGCCATCGCAACCTCGAAGAGTATCCGCAGATGCCACCATACTCGCCACCGCGACGCACGACTCTCGCGCAGAGGTGTCGATGCATCTTCGCTATCTCGAGAATCTGAGAGAAAAGCCTGTCCTTCTTCCTCAGTTTCGTGTTTGCCAGGCTTCATGGTCGCGGAAGGCTCAGAAGTCGTCCAGGAGCGAGGTAAGTAGAATGACCAGAAAGAAGTTCCGAGAGGCTCAGGTGTCATAGCAGGACAGTTTTAGGCAATGGCATCGTTGCACGAAGCGTTTAGCGCGTCCGCTGTTAATTAATCTGGGGTAGATTGCCCGGCATATGACCTCGGATAAAGACGCAAACCAAAGACCAGAACAGTGGTTCAACGAAACTCGTACATAAGCATCGTTCGATGAATTGCTTTTTAACAGCTGCCTTTAACTGTGCTCAGTCTTGTTGCTTGCTTCTGGTGGCTCTTATTGGCCCTGAAGCTGACGGGCGTTGTGTCTTTCAATGTTCCAGTGCAGTTCGATTACCGGCACGCGCGTAGGGAGATCTTCCGCGGGAAAAACGGCATGTTACAGCACTGTCCAGGTTGACTGCACATTGGGAAAAATAGGCTGGTGTTGCAGCTCGAAAGAAATAGCTGCAAATGAAAGAGGTCTCCTGTGCTTTTGCGGGACGCGCGTGTTGTGCCACGTCTTATCGCGCCATCACGTGAACGTTACGAGGCGGTTTTCAACGGGTACAGGCAAGTACTCGAACAGTGAGGCACATGAGTCTTCTTGGATAGCTCTCATTGTTATACGACTTTCCCCGTGAGAATCCGCGCTACCACATCCTATCCAACAAACCACGCCACCTCCAGAAAGCATTAGCACCGAAAAGATACCATACCACCGAAGTCTCTGGATCCGGCACCTTCAACACTTTCTCCCACAGCTCGTCCATCCTCCACGACCAGTTCTCAAACTCTAATCCTGCCACCAGGACCTGATGATCGATGGCGTTCTCGAAAGCTGTGCCTGCATTTGCTAGTTCCGATGCACGGATGCCGCTCAAGTCAGACCAATCATTCAAGCCGATATGCGTATCTGTAATGCCTAGACGAGGTCAGTTGCGGTATTCAGCTATTTGGAAGGTGTGCAGGGTAGGAAAAATGTCCGCTGCATACTTGCGATCGCCCGAGAGACAGCCACAATAACGCACACATGATCACCGCACATCATTCCCCTCTCATCTCTCCCCTTTCCTTCTTCCCGTGCACAACGTAGTCTCCATAGTAGTAGTAAAGCGAGAGGTACGATGCCACGAGTGACTCCCCACCTCCTCTTTCTCGTGTTCAAGTTGACTATCAACATCGTACACATCTCCTCCATGCATTCCAGAGGCTTCGGTAGGAGCTCGGGCTGACAACGAGTCTCTTCCAGGACGGCGGTGAGTCGATCCGGGTTGAGATTCTTCGTTATAGGTGTTAAGACATGAATAGGCGCACGAAGAATGAATGTAGCGATGCGCGAGACTAGTTGATGTAGAATTAGCCCGTTTCTCGGGAAATTTGTGCATAGGAGATGCTCACGATAGTCAACGCTATACGGCTGTTCAACAATAGCAATTGGTACAACTTTGGGGCAATCACCGATGTCCGACATAATGGATGTAATGATGGCAACTGGAGTAGTGGCTTAATGGAAAGGTTTGTTTGGGCGAGCCTGGAATGCAACAGATGCGCCATAGCAACTTCTGCCGGGGAGACAAGGACAAAGAAGCAGAGTTGGATCAAACTAGGAAAGCTCGACCGTATTGAACGAATGAGTTTTAGACGAAGTGAACTGGAAAAGTCAAATAGTAACAGCAGAGGGCCTTGTCTTGCGCAGAATGAATGCGTTTGAGCCGAAGGTAATGCGGAATTGAGCGGCGTTAAACTTTTCTGTGTAGTCAACGTTATTGTGGGTTGTTTCCTTGGCCGATGTTGCATTCAGGTACGCCACAAGGAACGGGCTCCTCGCCCCTGCGTTATGATCTAGGCGGCCACTCGATTGGTAACCTCCACAAACTTCTCCCACTGCCGATGAGCTTCTCCACTGGTGATCGCCCATTTTGCCCTCCGTACACCTTCCTTCCATCTTCCTCCGCCAGGGCCGACTTCGGTGATCACGTTGCCATCGTCGCCGTGACCCATATCACTCGTGTCCGCATCGCAAACACCGCTTATGACAAAGAGTGCCGCGGTATTGATGTATACAAAGTGCAGGATCGGATCATCGGGCGGGACTTCCCCCGTCAAGATCCGCATCAAAATTTCAGCGTTCTTTTCGGGGGATTGCCCTGGTGACACATCGCTAAGGGGATGTGAAGGCAGCCCAAAGTCGGCTGGAGTGATCGTAAAATAGTTGATGTCGACTTCCTTAGTATTGGGGTTCTCGACGAGTTGCCAGCAGTGAGTTAGGCCAGCACAAGAGAGCTCATCTAGTTCCTCGTCTCCGCAGATGACCAAGGCTTTTTTGGAGCCAGACTGGCGTAGAGCTTCGGCAAAATCAGGCCCAATCTCTTTACGGGCCACACCAAGAACACGGGCTTCTATAAGGGGATGAAGTGGGTTGGACAGGGGCCCTAATAGGTTGAATATGGTACGCCACCCCAGCTGTTTTCGGATGGCAGCTGCGTGTCTTGCGCCAGGGTGGAAAATGGGCGCGAAAAGGAAGGCGTAATTCGTGCTCGAGTAGACTTCGTGAAGTGTCTTTGATGTGATGGCTGCAATCTGTGGTGGCTTTGGTGGCGCACAGGAAAGGAGATCTGCCGAACCAGAACGGGACGTGCTCGCACGGTTGCCGTGCTTTCCCATCATCAAAAGAGAGCTGGCTAGAATTGAAGAGGTCGTCGATATGTTGAACGTATTGTGCGAGTCGCCGCCTGTACCAACGATATCACACTGATGGTCACCGTTAGGTCAAGTGCTTCAACACCGAAAACATGAAAGTGACATGGATATCGAAAGGATGATTGAGAAATAAGCATACCAGACCGCCGAGATATCCACCTTCTTTCCTTCCTCTTTTAGCAAGTAACTTTCCCAAACTGGCAGTGTCGATACTGGTTGCGTATGTCCGCATCGCATCGGCGCATTTGGCCAGAACATCTGCTTGCCGATCCCGTTCGGTGAAATGTAGACATGTTAACAACGCACCTGCCTGTACCTCAGACAAGCTGTTGGTAAAGATGAGGGAGAGGGCTGCAGCGATCTCTGCAGCATTCGGTTTGGTTGATGCTGACTCATGCCATAGTCGCTTGAGAAGGGGCGTAATCGAGGTCTTGGGGACGTCTTCGCTTGGTGCGGAGGCCATTGTGTATCGGTGGGCGGTCTATAGCCTTCAAGGATGCCTGTTGGAGAAAGGGTGAATCGCACAGGACTCTTCAATGTCTCTTTAATTAAGCTGAGTCACCCGCGGAGGCTCAACCGCGTCCAAAAATGGACGGCTGGCCTTGGGAACTCTTCAACCCCCACTACGCCGATCGCGGCTAGTGCACGGGCACACGGCGCAAGGTTATTCCGGCGCCGCGAGACAAATTCGATGGCAGTCACAGCTGGCGTCGTCCAAGGTCATGACGGGTCAGAGTTTGCTCTCTGACGGACCTTGCTGCGATACCACCCGCGCCGATACCTTCAAATGGGCAAGAAGCGGACCCATGCCGAGACGAAAGATGGCTTTGCGAAGCCGTCGCCGGCCAAGAGCCGGCTGAGCGCGAAACCGGACAAAAAGGACCAGCGGAAGAACGGCGAGACGAAGCATCCCAAGTCCGCGCTGGTACGTGTCGCGTGTGCGCGTACTGATGATCTATGTTGCTGACTTCGCGATAGCTGTTCACACCGCAGCCGGAATGGCACGCCGTCGCGCTGCCCGAGCTCCCCATCATCGAGAACCCCAATGTCCCGCCGCGGTACATTCTCGACGAGCTACACAAATATGCCGATGAGCTTCTGGAAGCCGAGGCGACCGAGTATGCGACCTCTCACATGTCCAAGGACTCGTCGCACAAGTTCATGTCGACCGTCATGGCCTCCGGAACCATGGAGGACAAAGTGTCGGCCCTGACATTGCTAGTGCAGGAGTCGCCGCTACACACCACTAAGGCGTTCGAGCAGCTGGTGGGTCTGTCGCGCAAGAAGAGTCGCAACGCCGCGTTGATGGCGCTGGCCGCGCTAAAGGATTTGCTGGGCCAGGGCGTCGTGCTTCCTCCAGACCGGAAACTGAAGCATTTCACACGGCAATCCGGGCTGATTTGCGCTCTGCAGGGGAAGTCCGTGCAATGGAAATATGGTGAAAAGCTGCCTGGCCAGCTCCAGAAGGTGCATTTGCTTGCATGGGCTTACGAGGATTGGCTCAAGAAACAATATTTCGAAATGCTCAAGATCATGGAGGGCTGGTCCAATGACGAGGTCGACTACTCGCGCAATCGGGCGGTGACATTCGTCTGGGAGCTGCTGAAGGAGAAGCCCGAGCAGGAGGAAAATCTGCTTCGGCTGCTGATCAACAAGTTGGGAGACAAAGAGAAGAAGGTCGCGTCCCGGGCGTCCTACCTTCTGCTGCAGCTACAGATCACGCATCCGCTAATGAAGAACGTCATCATCAACTCCATCGAAGCGGACCTTCTCTTCCGACCCAACCAGAGCGCCACCGCCAAATACTATGCCATAATCACGCTTAACCAAACGGTTTTGAGTGTACGGGAACAGGAGGTCGCCAACAAGCTTCTCGAGATCTACTTCAGTCTGTTCGTCGGGGTCCTCAAAAAGCAGAGAGAAAAGGAGAAGGAGGACAAGATCGAAGAAAAGAGGATCAACAAGTTTGGCCATGTCCAGGGTGGAGGTGGCAAGCCCGGGAAGCTGGCTAAGAAGAAGGCAGACAGAGAAGCAACGCAGGCCTGGAAGTCGGATGACGAAACCAGAGAGAAGCTGATTTCATCAATTCTTTCTGGTGTCAACCGAGCGTTTCCCTTTGCCAAGACAGACGATGAGAAGTAAGTACCAGCACTCATGGCTTCAAGGACTCTACTGACAGTGTACAGATTTGAAGTGCAGTTGAACACCATCTTCGAGGTCACTCACTCTTCCAACTTCAACACGAGCATTCAAGCCATGACCCTTATTCAACAGATTTCCACGACAAAGCACTACTCTACCGACCGTTTCTACCGCACCCTCTACGAATCTCTACTGGACCATCGCCTTATCACAACTTCAAAGCACATCATGTATCTGAATCTCTTGTACCGGTCTCTCAAGGCGGACGTCAGCATCAAGCGTGTTCAGGCTTTCGTGAAGCGCTTGCTTCAGATCATCCACATGCATGAACCGCCTTTCATCTGCGGAGTCTTGTACCTGATCAACGAACTCATCATCACGTTTCCCAGCATCAAGTCAATGCTTTCAGCACCGGAAGACAACGCGTCTGACGATGGGGAGGAACATTACGACGATGTGCCGGAGGATGGTACCGGTGCTGTTGTCAAGGAGAAGGACGTGTCGAAACAAGATGGTTATGATGCGCGGAAGCGGGATCCTGACCACGCAAATGCGGATCTGTCCTGCCTCTGGGAGCTCCTACCGTTGCAGGCGCACTACCACCCTTCGGTACATGTCCTGGCCTCGAAGTTGCTCAACCAAGAACCTATCAAGGAGAAACCTGACCCCACTATCTACACTCTCATGAACTTCCTCGACAAGTTCTCGTTCCGTAACGCCAAAACGAAAACTCAAGCAGTCCACGGATCCTCAATCATGCAACCCATGTCGGGTACTACCAAGGCTGCCGACTATCTCATCACTGGACGTGATGGCGACAGGAGCCACGATCCTCTCAACTCGGAACAGTTCTGGCGCAAGAAGGTTGATGAGGTGCGTGTGGATGAAGTTTTCTTCCACACATACTTTGAGAAGGCCGGCAAGGCGAAGCAAGCTGTCAGGAAAGACAAGAAGAAAGCGAGGAAAGAGGACGAAGACAGTGAGGATTCCGGAGAGGAGGAGATCTGGAAGGCGCTGGTCAATAGCCGACCCGAAGTGGAGGGCGGCGATGATGATGACGATGATGAAGGCTTCAGCGACATTGATATGGACGATATGATGAGCGATGATGGCCCTGGCATGGACGAAGGCGTCGAGCTCAACCTCGGAAGCGATGACGAAGACGTCCAAGCCGAGCCCGATTCAGATCAAGGTGAAGCCGATGATGGTATGGATGGCTTTGATCTCGACGATGAAGACGCCTTCGTCGATAGCGATGACGAAATTCCGGTCGACATCAACATGGATGATGGCACGGATGTCGAGGAGCTCGCGCCAGCTAAATCAGAGAAGGATAAAGAGAGGGATGAGAAGAAGGCCAAGAAGAGGAAGCTCAAGCATTTGCCAACCTTTGCTTCTGTGGAGGATTACGCGAAACTGATTGGCGATGATGATAGCGAATAGGCGATCTTCTGGATATGAAGTCAAAAGGGCCCCAGCGGATCATACTTATTTGACGGGAGCCGTGTTTAGCGACTGTAATCAGTCTAGTACCTGTGCATGATTCACATTCGTGTAGATATCCCCCAGTTTTGTAATGATTATTGTCTGAAAGCATGGTTCTGACCACTATGAATAGTCGCTCTGTCGCATACGACAATCTCATACGCGTGATATCGAATAGTGGATGATCGAGCTCGCAACCTGCCCGGCAGGTTCCATTCAATCGTTCGAGTGCTTGAGGTGTGGCTCTTACTTCTTAATGCAAAAAGGCTCCGATCCAAAGCGGTGCTGGCTTTAGTACTGAAAACTGTGGGGCCAATGACAAAATGTTACGCCACACAAAAATCTCGAACATGTTCGCAATAGCAAGTGATCTTCGCGGAGTCCTGCCCTACATAAATTACGAGTCAGACCTATTCCTCCTACGTTATGGCGACGATATCCTCGTAACGGTTCAGCACGGTTTCATCTTAAGAACTTCGTCCAACATCAACACCAGGAAGCCTCCTACATAATGAATCAACACAGTCTCCACGAGGAAGACACATCCAGCACATCTAGCTCATCCTGGCGTCGCCGTTTGAGGAAGCTTCACAATACCCCAGTCCTACCTCAACACAAAGGACAGGATCTACGGCTCACCACTTCCAAAGGCAGGATTTATATCCTAGATCAATTCAAAGACAAAGTTCCCTTGCCAGTGCAGAATCACGTCATCGCTATGCTCTCCGAGTTCGTAGGAACCTTCTTGTTCATGTTCATTGGCCTCGGAGGTAACAGCGTTGTCAACAACACCGCCGCCAGGGGCATGCAACCTGCGGGCGGAGACATGTCCGCAGATCCCTCCAAGATTTTGTTCATCGCGATGGCATGGGGAATGGCTGTGGTAGTGAACGCTTGGGCTTTCTTCCGCGTCTCGGGTGGATTGTTCAACCCAGCTGTATCTATCGCTATGGTGATTATCAGGGCTATTTCACCGCTGCGTGGGGTGCTGATGGTTGGGACGCAGATGGTTGCTAGCATTGTGGCGGCGGCGGTATGCTATGTGTTGTTGCCTGAGGGGAGTTTAGCGACTACGGAGTTAGGGGCACAAACGAGTGTGGTGCAAGGGGTTTTCATTGAGATGTTGTTGACGGCTCAGGTGGTACTAGCAGTTTTCATGCTCGCCACTGAGAAGCACAAGGCAACGTATATTGCACCAGTGGGTATCGGCTTAGCAGTCTTTGCAGCGATCATGATGTAAGCCTTCCTCCACGCCGCCCTTTCCTGTCGTATTCTAACAAGCGCTTAGGGGCGCAGCTTACACGGGTGCCTCCCTCAATCCTGCGAGGTCTTTCGCCGTCTGCGTCATATTGGGCAGTTTCACCACTTATCACTGGATATACTGGATAGGGCCTGCCATGGGCAGTTTGCTAGCGGTGTCGTTTTACCTGTTGATTAGAAAGCTGGAGTATTGGACAGTGATTCCGGATGTGGATCATTATGAGACGAAGATTGGGCATGATATTACGATCGTCAAGGATAGGGTTCAGACTCATCGTTCGGAAACAAAGGGAAAGGGTATGGCTCGCAGCAATAGCTCAATGACTTGAGATTGTGTTTTTGATTGGTAGTAGGAGCTTTCCGTGAAAATAGTGTTTGGCATGCCTCACTGGCTCCTCTTGTTCTTCAATAGACAGGCTTGTCAACAACAAGCTTTTCTCCATCCCAAAGCGGCCCGCCCGGGTGCGTGTAATCTGCATCCACTGCTTTACGGTCACCCATTGCCCGTGAGATCGTCATTCCTACAGGCACTCGTCAGTCATTGACACGATGACGCACACCACATGCATGCGGTGTCACCCACCTGGAGAATCCCCAGAGAATATCTCAGGAATCTTGACACCCGCCGGAAGCTCACCAGTCGAACTTCCAGTTACCGATATGTGGGCGCAGCTGGGGTACACTGCAGGCAGAGCAGTACTGATTAGCAATTTTCACAGGCCCGCTTTTCGACGTAGAATCACATACATTGAGCTCCGCCAGCCACCCAATATGCCCAGATGAGGTCGATGCGTAACAGGTACTGCCCTGAGGGCGTTTGTGGCGGAATCTTGAACACGAACTGTGTGCATTAGCTGCCCCGCCATCATTTCCATGGAAAGAAGAAAACGTACCCGCGGCACAGGGGTCTTCTCCTCGTTATACGCCAACCAAAAAACCGGCCACTTCGTGCCATTGCGATACTCGAAACCGAGGCTATAAACCTTCGTCCACTCCCCAGACCCATCATATTCCGTAACATCCACGCCATCTGGCACCTTCCCCAGATGCGCCAACACCGGTCCCGGGTGGTTGATATCCATGCCGTATTTACCGCAGCTGCCTCTGCCATCGGAACATCCATACCACATGTCATCCGTCCAATCTCTCGGGTCATACCTCATATGCGCGAACTCGATTTCGTCTCCTGCGTTAACGTGGAGGATGTCTGTAGCGCCGGCGTGCGCCATATTGTCGCGGCCACACCGGACCGACTCGGGTTTGTTTACGTATTCTGTGGGGAAATTATACCAGTGTTCTGGATCGAGGCCTGGCTGTTCGAACCAGGTATCGTTGTAGGGGCTGGTTTTGTTACGGATGTAGCGGGTGGGTTCTTGCCAGATGCCGTTGTGGGCGAGTCGGATGAAGGTAACTTGAAGGTTGTTAAGAGGTATGTTTGGGGCTAGGAGGAGGAGATGACCTACAGTGACCATGGACTACAGTGGTGGTTGCTGCAATTGCAGCGATGACAACCTTGGACACCATGTTTAGGACGTGACAGAGTGTTATCCCATTTTCCGATAAGTGGGACCTATACTTATATCTTCTAGATACTAATGCAAATGCAATCATACACCTGCTCCGCCGCAGTCATAAAACTCACCTTGGACCCGGAATAGCACCCGCAGTCCCAAGTAAATTAGATGGTGCGCTTGGGTTAATTCATAGGGCCTTACAGAAAGCGTTACTTTAGCCGCGATTCACAAACAATGATCATGGGAGTTGTTGCAGCACTTTAATATACAAGTAGGCGGGCGGCCTCGTGGAACATCGCCAATCATCGACCACAGAATTGCAGAAAGCTTCGGAAGTTTTCTTCGGGAGACCCATCCGACATTTTTTGCCTGGGTGCTGCTGGTGGACGGACATTGCGCGAGAAACGTGGGGAAAAATCGTTGTGGGTTTACCCGGGTTCGACGCACTACCTGTATGTGGCTCTCGTGAACGCGTGACGATAGACTCAATGGTTTAAGAAGGTCGATTCGGATCGCATGGATCTTAGACGCAGATGGGTTGCAGGGCTGAAATGCTCGCTTCCCAAAGACACGACATCTGGACAGGCTAGACATAGTTATTAGTCACTAGACCTGGGTATAGTTTAGCGTACTTTTCGCTCTCCATTACAAGCATTGGATCTTTCGACATCGTCTTTCCTCGCTCCCGTCGTTCGACACCCTGGTTAACCAATGCAATGAGCGTATCATGCCAATATCAGCGCATCATTCGTCGAGATTACGGCCGTAACGCTACCCTCTTCTCTACAAACATTTTAAGAGCGAACCGTGGCCATGTACGAAAACTGCAGGCGGCCAAAATAGGAAGACATTCTCCCATGTGACTACCTACTTCTTATTGGCAAACTTTAAGTAGCCCAGCCACTGACGCCATACCTCCCTGTCTTCGGTCACTTTGCCGCGTTCAGGCTCAGTAACCAAGCATAAACCTTCACCTTCAACTGCACCAGGCACTTCTCAGTCTGGCATCTTTCCCAAGCAGTCTCAATGTAAAGGCATTCAGTCCTCAATTTGGCCTTTCTATTCAAAACCCTCAAGGTATTTGCTAAGCCCTTCGCCGCAGAGCACATGTTAGCTGTGGGAACGAGGCCGGCGCAACCACGTGTGAGACGTGGGCGATCATCAACGGTGGTCTACGTTCCGGCTCACCCGCTCTCATTATTACCGACAAAAAAGGCCATTTGTACTCTCCTGTAGGTCACCACATATCGTCCCTCCCTTTAATCATGCATTACGACTTCTTCCTCTTCCCCTCACCCAAGAAATTTAATCCACACCGGTGGCTTGAGGTTCCGAGGCCTTTTTGCGAGGACGTTTGAGTGGGGACCGAGGAGCTGCATTCGGCAGACACTTGCTTTGTTGAAGCTGAAGGTGCGCTTGGTACGATATCGGCTGTCGGACCGTGAGTATAGCGATGTTCCATGTCAACATGCAACTAAGCTCTTTCAATGAAGGGAAAAGGACGCGGAGGCGGTGCATAGACGAGAGAGTGTTTGGCCGCTATGGAGACGTTTTTGGCGAAATAGTAATAGATGTTGTCAAGTGTCGAGCCCCTTATATCCGAGATACGAAGACTCTCCATACTCGAAGGAAGACATTTATCAGGCCGAGTCAAGCGGAGAACAGCAACGTACTGTCTGTCATTTTCAGTGGTAAGATTATAGCCGATTTTGAGGTGGCGAAGGTGTGAAAGTGTATTGAAACTTCTACAGGTTAGCACGCAGGAAACATTTTGGGTCGTAGCTTTGAGGTATCTCCATTTATACTCCTGCCGCTCAGGTAGATGGTTACATGTAGCGTTGCTAAGCCGACTAAAGTCGTACAGATCTCTCAGCCGCCCGTTCACAAAATTGTAGCCCACACCGCTTACCCACCCCCAAGTATGTTCACTCATAATTGCTACATGCTAGAAAACATTCTGTAACAGGGAAGACGAAGGCGTTCTGAAAGTCCTGAAGTTAGCAATCCTAGCTTGCGATGTTGAAGACTGACTAGAACGTGATCTTACGTAATCAAGCGCTCGTTCAAATGTTCCTCCGCGAGCTGCTTGAACGTACAGCTCCACCGCAACACGGCCGGTCTCTCGTCAACTCTTACCATGGCGTCGCGCACCCGTCTGGCAGCCTCGACGGCTTCCAACCTCATACGGGCTTCAAGATGGCAATCGCTGGCCCGAACATCCCCCCTCGCCGCCGCCTCGACCGCCTCCTCTACCCGCGCCTTCAGCCAGCTCAACGTGCACAACGCTGGCTCTTCGCATAACACGCCCAACATCTTCTCCTCTATCGGCCAGCTAGGCGCAGCATCTGGCCCGCCAACGTACTTCCAGTCCTCCAAGCGCACGCCGACCAACACCATTGTCCGCTTCGTGCCGCAGCAAACAGCATGGATCGTAGAGCGCATGGGCAAGTTCCACCGCATCTTGGAACCCGGACTGGCTATCCTGATGCCGGTACTTGACCGGATCGCCTACGTAAAGAGCCTGAAGGAAAATGCGCTTGAGATCCCGAGTCAGAGCGCCATCACGGCCGACAACGTTACTCTGGAGCTTGATGGTGTTCTGTACACGAGGGTGTTTGATGCATACAAGGCAAGGTGAGAATTCCTTCCTCCAGCTCATGTGATCGATGCTCATCCCAACAGCTATGGCGTCGAAGATGCTGAGTACGCCATTTCGCAGCTCGCGCAGACCACGATGCGTTCCGAGATCGGCCAGCTCTCGCTGGACCACGTTCTCAAGGAACGCGCCAACCTCAATGCCAACATCACCGCCGCCATCAACGAGGCCGCGCAAGACTGGGGCGTCACCTGCCTGCGCTACGAGATCCGCGACATCCACGCCCCCGAGCCCGTCGTCGAAGCCATGCACCGCCAGGTTACCGCCGAGCGCTCCAAGCGCGCCGAGATTTTGGAGTCTGAGGGTCAGCGTCAGTCTGCCATCAACATTGCTGAGGGAAGGAAGCAGTCGGTCATCTTGGCCTCTGAGGCTCTGAGGGCCGAGCAGATCAACTTGGCGAGCGGAGAGGCCGAGGCCATCATCGTGAAGTCACAGGCCACAGCCAACGGCATTGACGCCGTCGCGCGCTCCATCGCACAGGGCAAGGACGCCGCACAGAGCGCCGTCTCGCTCTCCGTCGCCGAGAAATACGTGGATGCCTTCGCCAACCTAGCCAAGGAAGGCACAAGCGTCATTATCCCGGGCAACGTTGGCGACATTGGCGGCATGATTGCCAGCGCAATGGCCGTCTATGGCAAAGTGAACAATGCACAGGTTAAGGGCATTGCGGCAAACATGGTAGAGGGCGGCCAAGACTCTCCCGCAAGCAAGAAGATTGCGGAGCTTGAGGCGGAACTGGCGGCTGTGGAGAGCGAGTCGGGAGGTGTACAGAGTGCCATCAACAAAGCGATGGACCAGAGGCTGAATAAGAGATAGACACTCGGAGTTGTAGTATCAATGATGGGTTGGGATATGGCATAAATGTACATTACAGCGCTGTATTAACAGGGTCGCCAACGAGCGAGCATAGCATTGGATATCAGGGTCGCCCCAAAAGTAGGCGTCTTGTTTTCGCCGAGTCTCCTCTCTGATGGGAAGACTCCACTTTTCGAATGCTGGTAGAGAGCAAAATAACACTATATTGACCGTCCAAGTTCCTCAGCTGCCGTATAGTTTCTCTATCACATCCTTGATCATCTCAGCAATCTGCACACCATCCTGCCATATCTCGTCATGGCCATATTTCAGGTCTTTGATCTCTACTACCCTTGTCCGCGTGCTTTCATCCTCGTCTGTCCAGCCCTCGTATTTCAGCTTCGCCAACATGACGTCCCTCTGGGCAACTTCCACAAGCTCATCTTCCACACTATGTCCTAATACCACCAGCCTCGCGCCGGGCCACGCAGACTCCTTGTACGAACCGGAGACCGGAGACACGGCATCGTAGGTGGAGGCATCTCCGAAAGCACCTCGAATAATATCGTTGTAAATGCGTGAGATGTTCTCCGGACATGTCGGCGGCTGGTGGTTTTGAAGAAATAATGGGATAGAATAAATGCCCTCCAGGAGTATCAGGGCCTCCGGCTGTGTAGAGCAAGGCTGATTCAAGCCGATGCCGGCGACGCATTGCAAGACGAGTGTCGCACCACATGAATGCCCGACGCCAACCCAGCGCGTAACGCCGTGCTCTTTATTCAGAAACTCGATCGCTCGATGCACATCCTGTATATGGTGGGGATGCTGCACATTCCTTTCGGGATCGTCCGGCTTGCTAGGCTGGGTGGCATGGTTTGGGTAGGGAGACAAGCGATAATTGATACTTGCTATACCAGCAATCTTCTCCACGGCGCCTGGGTGCATTTGCTCAACGCGCTTGATCGTGGGGTGCACGCATCGCGAGTCCTGCGTGGGATCGCGCCATGCGCCGCCGTGGATGTAGACAATCCACGTCGTATTATTGGGGTCGGACTGGGAAATTGGGCGCGGGAGCCAGAGGTCTAGAGTTTGCAGGCTGGCTGATGGTGAGGTGTAAGGGATAGCGGAGTGGTATATGGGATAATCTGAAGTGGTAGATGTGGTTGAGGTGGCCATGTTTCGTTTCGTGGTTGTCAAACGTCGAACGAACGGGATATACGCGGGGAGATCGGTTGGCACGAGGCTTGTGGAGTGTCGCCCACGGTAGCGCACAATACAAAGTCACAACACCCGACAACATACTAAGGATGCCAGTATAGTGTTTCAATTGTGTTTTATTCGAGCCGCTGATGGCTACAAACTACATACAACATCGATGATGGTCTCGTACACCACTCCATCTTGCTCAAATTACATATTACCAGAACCCAATGCAGGCAAGTCCGGACCCCATCCTGGAGCAGTGCCCAATCCATGACGCCGTTGCAGTGAAGCAAATCAATGCAGACCCAGAGGTATCTTAAGGACCGAAATGGGGTAGCCAATCGGCTACCAACCCCAAGTTTTTATAATGTTGCGAGGCGTAACTGCACGACAGCGAAGTGTTTACAAGAAGGCAGCGACGAAAGCACCAGCGCCGACGAGGGAGCCAGCGAGCGCGCGCATGGTAGCGGCAGCCGCGGTGGACTCGGGCGAGCCGGAGCCGCCAGTGGGCGAGCCGTTGGCATCGGTGCCAGTCGTCTCGGAGTCGGAGCCGCCAGTGGTCTGGCTACCAGAGGGAGTCGGCTTGGCTAGGAGAACGGTGGTGCTGTTGTTGGCCGAGACGGTAAGGGTGGAAGTGGAGTTGTCGGGGTTGCCGATGACGACAGTGTTGATGCCCGTGCCGACGGCAGGGATGGTCGCGACCAAGGGCTGGGTGGTAATAGCATCTGGCTGGCTGGTCTCAACGGCTGGCTGGCTCGTCACGACGGCGGGCTGGGTGGGAATGCTGGGCTGGCCAGTGACCACACCCAGAGAGTTGGTCTGGGTGAGGTAGGTGGTCTGGGGAGCCGGGTCGACGGAGGAAGACTGCAACGTCGATTAGAGACTACTCGTTTGATCGAGATGGGATGGAAGCAAAACTTACGTCGGACTGAGCGAAGACAACAGCCGTGAAGGCAGAGGCAATGAAGATGGAGGCACGCATCTTGAAGGTGTGTGGTGAATTAACGGGTTGGTTTGGAAAATGCGATAAAGTGTGAATTAACGATGGACTGGTATGATGGTCTGAACGACTGTGGGACGGAAGTGAATGGATGGGATGAACACAAAGCTCAGGAGAGACGCGTCGCCTTTTATTTGGGAGAGACCCCTAGTCAGCCGCTCCACACCACCCTCCCCCTGTCGTGGTCGTCCGTCTCCTGCGCCACCCTGGCCCGGCAACGGCCCCACAGCCAATTATACTCTGGCATATGAGTGGCCCTGTGTGTGGCGATGGCGCGCCTCGTTTCATCAGCGCGTTCTACGGGAAGGATGAAGATTTTCTGTTGGGGTCAATGGTGGGTAGCGACAGGATGGGTCCTTTGTGCACCTCATCGTCGCGTGTGTTTTGTCATTGTGCGAACGGCTTTGGGCAGCATCTCTCGCACCCGACACGCGCCTCCGAAAACACTCGATCATCCAATGTCCAATGTCCTTTTGTGGGAATTGTTCCCGAGGAAACGAAACGCCCGGCATGCGCCATCATCCACGGGCCACGGCTCGCACCCCTTACAGCTTACAGGCCATCTCCGCATGACATATGACCCGACAGTGCTTCCTCTCTCCACCTCTCCACCCGTCCCCACCGAAATGTTTGCGTCGTTTCTCTTCCTTTTCAAGAGCTCTATGGAGCATCGGGCGGCGTCGTGCCCCAATTTCCTATAATTAGCACGCCTAAAAGGGTGTTGCGGAGGCTAGTGTGCTTTCGGCCCGAGAAATTGCTGCCATCGCGATCGATCACGACAGACTCCGAGCGGAGAAATTGCCACAATTTCCAATACTTTCATGCTTCGGTTGTGTCTGCTCCATGCATAATTCTATTGCGAGAAGAGAGATGTGTGCCTACAAGGCGCCAGGACTGTCAGTTGTCGATGCTAAGTGGCTTTGGGCTGCGCCGTCCAAGGCCGTGCCAACGATGTCTTACGCGTCTTGCGTTGGTACGACATTTTCGGACTTTTGACTAACAGGAGGATGATGTTGTGTGTTAGGATGCGACGATCGCCGTGACACCAATTTCCTATAGAGCACGGGGCGGGCTTAGAGGTCGGCCTCATGTTCTGCGGGAGCAGATCGACAAAAAAGGAGGTAACAATCGATTCACGCTCTGTGAGCTCCAACCGCACACTGCGAAGTGCCTTTCACCTTACGACTCGACACCTGAGAACGAGCACTGAGGGCGTGGGCTTTCGATCGATTCGACAAGCTAAACCAACCTGGGACTAGCGCTTCGTCCACTAGTAGCGCCTTGGCCTTATCAACACATCGCGCCCTACTCCCCCTCCTTACACCACTACCCCACTCTGTCCAGGATAAAACTCGACCAGTCACGGAGAAACTGCACAAGCAACTCACCTCTCCATTTTGCTAAAGGTAATATCTTTCTTTTCTTTCAGTTCTTCATTACTTTGCCAGATCTAAACTTGGTGCACCACTCACCAACAGCATGCTTCAACGACTCCCGGATGAGCTACTCGTGCGGGTTGCCAAGTACGTCTATGCTGGCGATCACTACGACCGCAACTCTCGATCTCGAGGCGTTTACAATTCGCAAGGACGGCTAATCGCAGGGCTCCCAAAAAGCAGCCCGGTGGAGAGGAACTGGGGCTACGGCTTCAAGTCCTTGCTAGACTTGTCAGCGATCGACAGGCGTACCCGGGCTGTCGTGCTCGAACTACTGGTACCAAATATTAGCGTTCAGGTGTGCAACATCCCGAGCCTGATCCTCATGTACCTACAATACCCCGATCTCGCCCGAAAGACGAAGGTATTGAATATCAAGCGTAGCAAGCTGACCTCGAGACATTTCTCATGCGATGATGAACTCCCGCCGTGGAGACCCAGACTTTTCGGCGATGATTTCTTCAAAGCGTGCGAGAGCGTGATCTGGTCTGACCCGACAACAAACTTGTACGACAAGAGGATGTGGCATCACGATCTTCGGCACGGCAATATGGACGCAGCTTTCGGCGTCCTCTTTGTCTTGCTGCCTAATTTGGAGAAAATGCATCTGCAATCCATCGCACTATCTGAACTCACGTTCTTCAATTTCCTCTTCGAACCCACATCGGCACCCCACGACGAGTGGGAGACGCCCATTTACTGCGTTTGCGAGTATCTCGAAAAGACTTTCGCGGCGCACCTGGTGAGACTCCAGGAACTAGAAATGCCGAGACGATGGGATGCACACTCGTACCTCAGGTTTGAAACGGTGGCGAATACACTGTACACCGGGGAGCAGATACCTGCAGGCTCACTCCTCTGTTGCGAATCCCTGCGCCGCTTTGTAGCGCCAGAGGCAGCATTTTTCCACTCTTATCAGGCAATCGAAGACAATCCAGAACTTTCGACCTTCACCGATCCATGCGCCATTCTCCCACAGACCCTCGAGTCTCTGACCATCTTCGATATTGACTTCTTCAGCGCCTTCAAGAACCAGAAGCATCGCGTACTGGAGTTCCTAGACACCCTCTTCGTTGAGATGCGGCGAAGCCGGGAGCAGCGAAGGTCCACTCCACATTGCCCAGACCTCCAGCCATGTGCTATCCCCGAACTATTCCCCGCGCTGCACTACATCTACATTGAGTATGAGCAGACTTGCGCGTTTTACGACCACCTGTACACCCTGATGGACTGGGCTGTCGTTGAATCGACGCAGGACAAGCTGCAAGACATAGGTAAGGGGTTGGGTGTCGAGCTGGAGTTCAGCTTTCCGTGGGTAGGAGATCCGTTCTATCCATAGAGAGGGTAGGTACTTGGGCAGCCAGGCAAAAGAGCTACGGCGATGGAGATGATGGGCTGACACCGTGGGTTTTCGTGTCTATCAGCTGCCGGACGTTACCAATTAACCAGAACAGTTGCTTATTTAGCCTGTCCTATGTATCATTGCTGTCTGGGGAGGTCAAGAGAGAAGAGAGCATGATTCGGCAAAGTACGATACTGTCGGTTGGAGTATGAATCTTTGGGTCTCAGCAGGCTAAGAAGATGTTCTCGTCTTCACCTTTGGGTCTCAAGATGGAGATCCCACTTCAAACTGTATGTCATTGCATGTTTGGTTATGGGAAATTGGCAGGTTTGTATAACAAGGGCCCTTTTGGAAGGTACTACAACGCCTAGTTTTTGAGGTAGGTACACGCGAGCAGCAATGTATGGCAATTGCTCGACATCACTCCACATGAAATGTACAATGAATGCTTTCGAACTACATGCATTCCGGCCAACATATCAGCCGTGTCCGTAACCTGTCGTTTGCACCTCTAGCACTGTCAGTATCGCTACACGCCAATGCTTCGTTCCTATCTTTGATTCATGAAAGAGCGCCACAAAAGCCATGTGATGGGGCTGTTCTAGCGCGCACTGCCACTGCCCCTCCATCGCGCAACTTCAATCGCGGGGTATCTTCTCACGGAACCCAAACACTCCCTTTGCAACATTCAACCCCATCCACCGCCACAATGTTCAAGAAAGAGTACGGCTCCTTCCCGAGTCTCGTGGCAGCATCCTGCATCAACTAATCACACGAGTAGTATCTCCCCCGGTGCAAAGTCCAAAGTCAAGTCATCAGTGCAGAGGACGATCCGAGCCAAAGTCCTGGAGCAATATCCACTGCTGGAACCCTACATTGAAGACATCCTACCAAAGAAGGAGCAGCTCGACCTTGTAAAACTGTACGTCCTCTCCATTCCCGACCCCTCCAAAACTCGCACAACCTAACCAAACCTACACCAACAGCCCCGACCGGATAGCTCTCTACGCCCTAGGCACAACTCCCCTTTTCTTCCAACACATGGACGATCCCATCCTCCCACACCTCACCCTCATTCACCGCTACCCGCGCTGTTTTCAAACTCTACGCATCGACCGCGGCGCAATCCGCTTCGTGCTTTCCGGCGCGACACTCATGACGCCCGGCCTCACGTCGCCGGGTGGCCGTCTCCCCAACGATCCGAATGACCCTGAAGGCAAATATGGAAAGGAAGAGCTCGACGCGGGGGAGGTGGTGGTTATTGAGGCGGAGGGAAAGGACCATGCGTGTATGGTGGGTGTATTGAGGGTGGGGACTGAGGAAATGAAAAAGGTTAAGAAGGGGCAGGCTTGTGAGGCGGGGCATTATTTGGGAGATGGGCTGTGGCAGTTGTCTTTGGGTTGAGAATAGAGTATATTATGGTTTAGAGCGCGGGTTGAGTGGCATGGCTGTTAGAGCGCAGCAGGCCGTTTCGATGAGAAACCAGCAGGTCTACGACGACTTTGTGGCCCGGGCTGGAATCGTCACCTCACTATAAAGAGGAAGAGCACCAGATGGACCCCCAAGTAGCGCCGTACCACTTCGATGACGGCGTATTAGCGGTGCATGCAGCACACCACTACCACGAGGCCATCAATACAATGTTAAGAGTGGTATCATTGCAGCCATCTACCCATGAATTCGTCAATGTATACAGGAGTATCCAACCCAAACCATTGTAACCGTCCCTCCACGACTCGTCTATGATGATCCACCCCGTCCAGCGCCACCGGCACCACCGGCACCACCAGGTCCACCAGCACCACCCATGAAGTTCCGTGCCCTGTGAATTGTTAGCCCATGGACAATCTCTCAGCGACTGCAATTGACTTACATCTCCGCAATATTCGGGTCGTTCATCATGGACGCAAGATCTGGCATTCCACCACCGCCACCGCCTCGACCTGCACCGCCGCCTTCGCCTTCTCCTGCTCCTCCTGCTCCTCCACCAAGGCCGCCCATCATCTGTGCAACCTGCGGGTTGCTCATCATGTTTCTCAGCATGTCTGGATTCTGCATGACACTCTGCGCCATGTTCCGGATCATGGGGTTCTGCATCATGGCACTAATATCTGGCATACCGCCACCACCACCGCCACCACCACCGCCGCCTAGCATGGACGCCAGACCAGAGAGATCAGGCATACCACCACCGCCGGCTGCACCACCACCGCCGCCGCCCAGCATGGACGCTAGACCCGAGAGATCAGGCATACCACTACCGCCACCGGCTGCACCAACACCAGGGACACCGCGCACGGCATCTTCCTCGGGAGCGCCAATGTCACCACCTTCCTCTTCGTACTTCTTCTTCGCCGTCTCATAGCCTTTGCGCATGACCTCTGAACCACCGCCCTCGGCGTCCATACCTGCTTTGTATGCATCCATGGCGCCCTTTGCATCGCCCAAGACGTATTTTGCAAGGCCGAGGCGCGACCAGGCCTTAGAGTATTTGGGATCGGCAGCGACTGCCATCTCAGCGTCTTCCTTAGCCTCCTGGTGCATGCCCTGGCCTGAGTAAGCGGCGGCGCGGTTGGACAGGTATATGGGGTTCAGCGGGATGACGTCGAGCGCGGCCGTGTAGTGCTTGACGGCCGATGAATAGTCCTTCTTCTTCATGGCTTCATTGCCCAGCCCCTTGAGCCTCTCGGCCTCGTCCTTGTTCGGGCCACCAGGTCCTGATGCATCCTTGGACGAGGTCTGCGGGGTTGCGGGCCTTGCCTCGGACGCCGATGACGAACCTTCTGTAGAGGCGGTGGTCTTGCCCTTGAGCTTCTCGTAGACGTTGTATATAGAGAGCAGGTTCTGGCCACCTAACGCATCGGTCTTCGCAGCTTCATCTGTAAGGTCGACCTTGAACGCTTCGGCGATGCAGTTGGCCGCGATTTCGAGCTGCTCCGCATCTTCGGCATCTACAGACCCGTCTGTCTGCGAGGTTTGGAGGAAGTCAAGCACTGCGAGCGCGAGGCGCTTCTTGGATTGGGGTGAAGCCTGGCGCGGTTAGCAGTGCCGTGCACACGGCGGGGTGAACTCACCATAACGGCAGCTGAAGACGTGTGCTACGAGTCGACCAAGAGAGTGTAGAGCGGAGTTTAATATTTGGGACGTTGGAGAAGAGAGATTCGTCGATATAATTATGGTAAAGCGAGCAGGTAGCAGTTCAGAAGCAATGCACGGTGATATAACGCTTGGAGCTTCTGTACTTTCAGTGGCGGGGGCGCGCCAAGCCACAGCACGTGTCGACTATCCTCCCACATGCAAGCACGCACGCGGTCGTAGGTTACACAATAAGCTTTGCCGGAGAATGTGGGCAAGAATGCCATAGATAGTTAGCCATCAATGGCATGCACAATCGATAGAGGCTTATTATCATGCCTTCTACCAACTGTCTTTGCAATCGATTACTGTCAAACGAACAGATCTAGATCAGGTACAGAGGTAGCAATACTCGCTGCTTATGAAAATTTGCAAAGTTGTTACGTGACATCGTTAGGAAATTTTGGAATAGATGGAGGTAGACCCGCTATGCCAAGTAGCTACGAGATTTGCCGTTGCTCATATAATGAATAACACTGAGTTTTTGATAAATCACCAACACATCTGTCTGGTGGTATCGTCTAGAGGTAGGACATTACATTGTGGATCAAGCGATTGTAAACAATGCTGTAAAAACGAGGGTTCGATTCCCTCTACCGCCACAAGCAACATATATTTTTTGCATTTTGATCAGAGAAAAATAAATCGTGGCCGTTGAGTGGGGGAGTGGATGCTCTTATGTAGACGGGACGACGCCAAGCAATAGGGAGCATGCAGCTGCTCCGGACCGCTCCGAACAAATTCGGCGGTCCGCTCAACTTTTTTTGGTTTCGGCCTCCCTCCAGCATCAACACGGCACGGCCAGCATACATCATGGCCGATCTAAAGGGGAAGACGGCGCAAAAGCCTCCGAATCCCGTATGGAGGATGATGGGTGTGTATCTACTGACTAGAAACGCGACGCCCTCGCTGACTTTTCGCAGGCCTCCCCAACTTCCGCCTCAAGCTCCCCTCCCGCAACTGGATGATCTTCCTCAGTATCACGGGCTCCTGGACTACCGCTGTAATGTACGATCGTCGAGAGAAGAAACGTATACAGCACAAGTGGACAAAGCTGGTCGAACACATTGCGCAGGAGCCGCTGGATGAGCGCCAGATGCCCCGGAAACTCACCGTTTACTTGTCTGCGCCGCCAGCGGATGGACTGGTCGCTGCGCGCGACCACTTCAAAGAGTACGTGCAGCCAATCTTAGTTGCGGCAGCACTGGACTGGGATGCGATTGAAGGGAGGAGAGAGGGTGACGTGAGGGCTGGACTGGCTGAGAGGATACGCGCGCTGAGGAAGAAGAGGGGCGAGCCTTGTGCGGAACCATTGGAACCAGATGCGCAGGATATGTTGGAGGAGACAAGACAGCGGGTAGGGATCCAAGGCTGGGACGGTCCCAGCGGAGATGTGGTTATTGGGAGGCACACATGGAAAGAGTACGTCAGGGGCATGCATGAGGGTTGGTTAGGACCTCTGGACCCACCAAAGTCATTGGAGGACCCCGTTGTGCCCGTCGCGTCTACACCTGAAGTTACATCGGATATTCCCGTGCCACCCAGCCCTCCAACGGCTGACGACGGCGGCGCTTATCCGGATGCCTCCAAGCCAGAAGAGGCGGAGAAGCCCAAGGAAGAAGAAACCAAGCCCAAGAAGAAGAAACAACCACCGCCATTCAATACCACCGCCGACTACACCGACTCGCAGATATCTCCAAACTGCCCACGCGCTCTGGGTCCCTCGACCATAGTACCTTTCCCGCATCTTCTCGGCTTCTGGAACTTCCCTATCCGCATGTACCGCTTCTTGAACCGGAGACAACTAGCAGATGAAATTGGTCGACAGACGGCAGCTGCTGTGCTCGCGACATATAGACCTTATCAAGCGCCCGGTGAATCTGCGGCTACCGGCGATGAGGAGCCCTTCGAGGGTCCTCAATGGGAGCAGGTCGGGATCCTGCGTGTCGACGAATCTGAATGGCACAAGACGGCGCGAGAACGCAAAGAGGACGACGAGAGTGAGAGAGTATGGCTAGACGACATGGTCATCGACCCCCGCATCGGCGAACGCATGAGGAGATTCGCCCTGGATGCGGATGCCGAGGAGCGGGCGAGACATGTGCCCAGTGAAGACAGCAAGTCATGGTTCAAGTCACTTTGGCCACGGAAGGAGCAAAAGGCGGCATGGGAAGGACTGAGCGAGGATGTGCAGTGAGGCGATCACGTAGACGCCAGGATTTCGACTTCCGGTTATTTATGTATTGTTTGTAGAACACTGTAGAAGTAGCATGTACGATAGGATATAGGCTTCACAAAGTCACATTGCCTCGCCCAGGGCCGCCTACGTTGGGGTCATGGACTACGTCGTGATTGTATAACAGTGCACCTGTTAGTTGTCTAGACGAGTTTGCTTTCGGGTATGGACTCCCACGATCATCTAGGCGTTCCTTGCCGCGGAGATGTCCGTTGCCTCTGGAAATACCAGTGAATAGAGTACCATTGGTAATCTATGGTCGCCGTCAAGAAACTGTTCGAGATATCGAAGGGATCAAAAGCTAGCTAGGCAAGGAAACAGCTCATGGAACGATTTTATCTCAGTAACAGTACAAAGAGAAGTTCTGCTTGTGCCTGACGTGCGTATGTTGTCTTCCCAGGTATAGTCCAGATGACAGATGACTCGAGGAAGATCGCGAAGAGGTAGAGTCTAATTCAACAGATTCGGGTAGGCCCGGTTCGAAGTGGTTGATGCACAGTGCATGGTAGATCTGGTATCAAGTAAACTCGACCTGATTGTTTCGCGATCTTATTATCGTGTAGAGTCTCGATCGGCTGCTCTCGATCAGCTGCGTCCGTCGATACACATTGAAATTAACCTGAGAGAATGCATCAGGAGCTTAGGAAAGGTGGAGCTGGTGGCACGTGCCGCTAGCGGCTTGGCCTGGAAATGAGTCGGCGCAAAAATTGCAAACGAGAACACTCTCCACCAGCCTCTTTTCCACTTATACCCCTTCTCTCCCCTCGACTCTACCTTCTCCCCCAAGCACATCACCACACGCAACCATGGGTTTCACCGATTTTGTCTCCGATACTGGCCTTACCCTTTTGAACAACTGGGTCAAGACGCGCAGCTACATCGTTGGGTAAGTACCACTACCCCACTATCTCCTTCCTCGGATTTCCTACCAGCACCACTCGACATTGTGATGAAAACATTTGGTCCGTGTTAATGAGGCGGATTAAGACCCCGCTATCTGAATACAAAACCATGCGCTTGCGCACCTCTGATTGTCAATACCTCTTGCCATCGCTCTTTCAGTTCGTCTAGATGGACAGAGCTAACGCAGCAGCAGTTACACCCCGTCGCAGGCCGATGTCAAGGTCTTCCAGCAGTTCAAGTCGATCCCGGCCCCTGAGAAGTTCCCGTACGCATGGCGCTGGTACAACCACATGCTCACTTGGGAGTCTGAGTTCTCCACGCTGCCCGGAGACCCAACCAAGGAGCACACCGCCTATGGCCCGGAGCAGTCTGAGCTGCCGATCAACCCGGCCAAGGCACCCGCTGCTGTCGAGGACGACGACGACGTCGACCTGTTCGGTAGCTCCGACGAGGAGGAGGATGCGGAGAACGAGAAGCTGAAGGCTGAGCGTTTGGCGGAGTACAACAAGAAGAAGGCCGGCAAGGTAAAGCCTGCTGCCAAGTCCATTGTCACCATGGATGTCAAGCCCTGGGGTATGTATCACCGCTCACATCTGATACACCTGGCTAACAAAATGCAGACGACGAGACCGATCTCGAGCAGCTCAAGGCCAACGTCCTTGCGATTCAGCAGGACGGTCTGGTCTGGGGTGCCTCCCAGTTCGTCGCCGTTGGCTTCGGTATCAAGAAGCTGCAGATCAACCTGGTCGTCGAGGACGACAAGGTGTCTACGGATGAGCTGCAGCAGAAGATTGAGGAGGACGAGGACCATGTGCAATCCACCGACATTGTTGCCATGCAAAAGTTGTAGACGTTTGTATGGCCGCTTTGGAATTGCATGGTGACTGGTTTCATGAGTTACGACGGTTGGGAAGGACGGCCCGGGGCATGAGTATGAAATGATGACCATGAGCTCCCGCTAGATGAATGACACATGATCATGGTGGATGTACCACATTCGCTCACACCTCTAGCCAGACTTCCTACTTGATGTGAGATCCAACTACCAGCCTAACTTCATCGTATTGGATATAGCCCTCTGCCATAATTGTTTTTCTGTTACCGAGGTCGGAAGCCAGCTCTCGCCTGAGTAAGGAAGCGCATGAGGCCAGAAGCGACCGGCTACCCTTCTTCGCTATTTTATGTCGAGCGAGAAGCAGTGTCAGCAGCAAGGAGGCTGACGAAGCGCTGTTAAGTCGTTCACAGTGTTCTGATTGGCGTACAGATGGCGCATGCAGGTGACGCTAAAGGCGACCCACGGCAAAGTCGTGGTGACCCGCAAGCCTAAAAGGCGGGCGGTACCAGTAGCAGACGGTTCCCGCGAGTCTACCGCACCGCTGATTTGTGACATCTTAGGGTCTTCGCATCTTAGGGCCTCTCCGGGTTGTTCTCCATCGACCGTGTTAGTTTCACGGCATTGTTCCTTTCGTTAGTCGAACCGAGGCGCAACGATCGACCGAGGCCAAGGCTGTCGCAAAAGCTTGACTCCAATCTTACGAAGCATCGACGTCACAGCATAGAAATTACACAAAGGTTCTGGCGGAGGAACGGACGATCAAACGACCATTCCAGAAGCCGCTTGCCGTCGGGCGAAATTTGTTCTCGCCATCTGAAAAGACCCCGTCAGCCTCGGCCGATGCTCTGCGGCCCGAAAGCGCGACGAAAATTCGAGGAGGCGCATTGCTGAGATATATCTATCCAGCTGGGACCTAACATTCCCAGGATCAATCGCTCAGTCACACGGCTCCAAATATTCTTGCAAATACTACGACTATAGCAGCCCCAATCACCACGCGCACTCGCTCTCCACGCGCACCTCACCATGGACGCCTCCGATAGGGTCATCTCGAGGGCCGAGGAAGACGCCTCCCCCGAACGATTCCCAATTCACAGCGAGAAAGCGATAGAAGAACACGAGCCAATGGCGCGGACAGCAACTGGCTCGACCAGCTCTTCCAGCTCCTCAGATGCCTCCGCCGTGGAGCGCGATGCGGCCATGTCAAGACAGCCAACACAGCGCGACGACGCCACCAATCTGGAGAGGCACGCAACGGCAATGAGCAGGATACACACGCAGCGCAGTCAGCACAGCGGAACAGTAGGGGCAAGTCTCAAGAGCAGGACCTCGAGAAAGCCGCTGCCTGCTTTCGGCGCGGGGAAGCCATTTCCACCGCCTCTCCCAGAAAGAGAAGAATACGTGGTGGAGTTCGATGGGCCCGATGATCCTTTGCACGCGCAGAACTGGCCTATCAGGAAGAAATTGATAACCGCTGCGATGCTGGGCTTCACGACACTCACTGCCGCCTTCGGAAGTTCGATATTCAGTGCAGCGACGCGCGTTGTTGCACAACAGTATGGGGTGGGCACGACCGTTGGTGTTTTGGGAACGAGCCTCTACGTGCTGGGTTTCGCAACTGGACCGATCTTCTGGGCGCCTCTCTCAGAGCTGAAGGGGCGGCGCCTGCCTCTCGTTATCGCCTCTTTTGGTTTCTCTATCTTCAACATCGGTGTGGCTGTAGGGAAGGATCTCCAGACCATATTGATATGTAGATTTTGGGCAGGCTTTTTCGGCGCTTGCCCACTTACTGTAAGTTGTCAACTCGCCCCAAAGTGCTGCCTATAGTCAGACTAACATGACATAGTGTGTTGCTGCCGTCTTCTCCGACATGTTCGACAACCGTACACGAGGCATGGCCATCACCATCTTTTCCATGACCGTCTTTACTGGTCCCCTCCTCGCACCTTTCATCGGCGGCTTTATAGTCATGTCGGATCTCGGCTGGCGCTGGACCGAATATATTGTCGCCATCATGGGCTTTGTGGCTTTTGCCCTAAACCTCTGTTTCCTTAAGGAATCCTATCCACCGGAAATCCTAGTCAGCAAAGCGTCTGAGCTCCGTCGCCGAACAAAGAACTGGGGTATCCACGCTAAGCAAGAGGAAATCGAAGTCGACTTCCGCGAATTGATGGAGAAGAACTTCAGTCGCCCGATACGGATGTTGATTTCGGAGCCGATTGTGCTATTGCTGTCCATATACATGGCGTTTATCTATGGGCTACTCTACCTTTTCTTGACGGCATATCCGCTCGTCTTTCAAGGCGTCCACCATATGAACTTAGGAGTCGGAGGGTTGCCGTTCTTTGGTATGATTACTGGACAGCTGTTAGCAGGCCTTTTCATCTTCATCCGGCAGCCGGCGTATCAGAAAAAGCTGGCGGCGAACAACAACGTGGCCATTCCGGAATGGAGGTTGCCTGAGATCATCATTGGAGGTGTCGCATTCGCTATTGGTATCTTCTGGTTTGGTTGGACGGGATATACGGAATCGATTCACTGGATCGTTCCTACGTTGTCCGGCGTCCTCATTGGCTTCGGTCTGCTCAGCATCTTTCTTCAGGCGCTCAACTATCTCGTTGATGCCTACCTCATGGTCAGTACTTCTGTCCACTCTATTCATGATCTTACTAACCCAGAACTAGTTCGCCGCCTCCGCAATTGCTGCAAACACGTTTCTTCGAAGTATTTTTGGCGCCGTCTTCCCGCTTTTCGCGCAACAGATGTTTCAAGGAATGGGCATCCAGTACGCTGCTACTCTGCTTGGTTGCGTCGCTCTGGTTCTAATTCCTGTGCCCGTATGGTTCTATTACAAGGGCGCGGAAATTAGGCAAAAGAGCCAGTTTGCTCCTACAGCTAAGCCGCCGACATTGGAGGAATAGAGCAGTCGCGCGGTCAGCCGACGATGCACGGGCGTTTGTTATGTATAGGGAAGGGTTTTCTCGATGCACTTTAGTGGTGCAATTACGCTATTATACATAATAATAAGTTTTAATCACAGAAGCGAAGGCTTCGACAACGAACAGTTTCGCAGTGTCTTGACTTGATGGGGTGAACACTGTGGTCAGACCGTCCCTAGGAAACAAAAAAACGCGTTGCAGATAAGCGAGGACGGGTCTAGGACGAGACTACAGTGTTGACACACCCCTGCTGGATTTTTGTCGAGTTCTCAGTATTTCTTTGCATTTGCATTGAAAAAACACATGTCGAGCTCATGGGAAAGCGAATAAGCTATCGCCTGTAGTACTATATGGAGTAATTTGGCGCGGAATCGAACGAGCTAGCCGACTTTGGGGGAGCCGCTTGTATTGGTGGCTGTTCAGCCTCAGCAACAATGGCCTTCTAGAACCAGACGAGGCGTGCGATAACTAGTGATGCACGCGTAGTCGGTCTCTCTTTGTGGGTTTCCAATGAATTTGTGGCTGTTGTAATTTGCGATTACGCTTGGTACACTCCTATACGCCCCCCTCTTCTCTCGTCCGCGGTATATAACCCACTTGTGTCTGTCACTTTTCTGAGCTCACTCATTCGTCGCGGCACCTCCAGTCCAAATCATTCATTACTTCTCCTTTCAGGCCATCGGTCTACTTTCTGTCTTTCTCCCGAGATCCCACCAATATCCATACCAACCTAACAGTCGCTTCAAATGCATTCATCTCTACTCTTCGGACTAGCTGGCTTCGCAGCCTGTGCTTTCGCGGATGCCGTGACTACTCTACCCGGCTTCGAAACTACGTTCCTTAACAATGCCGCTATCCGATCGCCCGACGACTGCAACGGAAAAGGCAGCTACATCACCGTCAAAACCTTCCCCGCCGATTCGCCATTAGATGCCCAGCGCTGCCTCCAGGCTTGTAAGGACGAGACACAATTCAACTTGGATCATCTCGGAGGCCGCGCCACCTGCCGGTTCTTCAATTGGTTTCGAAGCTCAAAAACGGACAGGCCTATGAGCAGGTTTGCACACTGTACACTCAGGCTTGGTCTGCTTCTTATGCCGATAACTTTGGGGAATGGCGAGATGGCGATCACTATACCATTTCGGACTCGTACTCATTTGCTGATACAGCTGATGCTTTCCTCGAGCCTATCTGCCCATCGGATCTGAGCCAGTTGAGCTCCCCCGAAAACATCGAATTCTGCGCTGCTTATATTGGGTATGTTCCTCCGAAGGAAACTGTACATACCGCCGCCACCGTTTCGATTCTCGCACGTACCACGACGACCGAGACTTCGACGTCTACGCCTCCGACCGTGACCGTCACCAGCACGGCTGTCTCCGCTGCATTGACCACTGTCGTGGTGGCGACAGAAACCAGAACGACTACTGTGCTGGCGCAAGACCCTGTGAAGAAACGCGAACTGTCAACGCCCGCTCTCGTCGCAACCTGGTTGCCCAAGAAGATCTCCGCGGCATGCAGCAAAGTTGCCACCTTCACAACAACCATCACCCAGACCACAGCTACTGAGACTCTATACACGGCCACCGAAACGTCGACCGCGACCGACGTCAGTATCGCCGAGACCCCCATTACAACCGTGATTACGACCTCTCCACTCATTTCGACAATTCCTATTACGAGTACCCTTGTTACGACGACAACGTCTCGTTCCGTCAGCGATCCTCAATGTGCCGACCGCTCCATTCGCCTCTGCTGTCTAAACATTGCCCCGTTCTCCACCAACTCTGGTGTTTGGGGTAATATCTGCGGATACCAGGCCACCAGCCCTTCCGAACTGATTGGCGCTCGATGCATACCCAGGCCTGCTTCCGGTATGGTGACCTCTTTTCTTCTCAATTCCCCTTCTTCTGTGTACTCGTTGTCTATGTCACGTTTACAGAACGAGACACTGGCGATCACTCATATTGTGTAGTTTTTGGAATTGCGCTAACGTATCTACTCTTTTTACAGGTATATGCCCGTCTGGAACATCGCAGGCGTGCTGCAGAGGGACAGTGCCGGGACAGTGTGCTCTAGGCACTCAATGTGCAAGAGTTTAGGAGAATCGGCGGTGTAAACTATTTAATCTGTACCATAATTACTATAGATCAATTAGGTGTGAACCTTTGTGTTCCGGTGGTTTCATTAGAACTTCCGCAACCATATCAATAAAGAAGTCGAAAATGTGAAGTCCGATTCTATGATCAATACAGTTAGCCTGAGTATTTCAGTAGTATACAGAAGGAGACATATGGATGACTCAGGCTAGGGCTTCTTGCAACTGTCAATTTAGAGATTCAAGTAGGGGGGAAGGGCGATTCCAGCGTGCAGGAGTACATCACTGATGAAGCTATATGATGCTAAGCTTCTTGCTAAAACCTTCAAATCAATCATACCGACTCAAATCGATACTTTACTCAATGCACGACTGGCCTGCTCCTAGGTTTAGGGTACAAAGTTAGTAAAGCTCAACCAGAGGGGTATCAGTGCCCATTATCTCAAAGCACAGCTACCTGCTCTCGCCAAACGCGACGCGATTTATACCCCACATCAGGGTTTACCTTGTTATAAGGTCTTCAGCCAACCAATACTCATAGTAAATTCTTTCGCATTGATGTTGCGTGACATTTGGTTGTGGATGCCTACACGAGGAACATGTGCTTTTACTCCTCGCCCTCGCCCTCACCCTCGCACCCAAAGATTATGTCACCTCCTACACTCAGGGAACTGCACCTCCGTCATGTGTATTTGAGGGATTGATTTGCTGCGCTGCAAGCCGCTTCACACTACAAAATTTCAACGAATGTATCAAATATTTTGTTTTCAAATCGATGGTAGAGCTATATTGAACTTGCTACCGCCTGTCCTATGTGTCAAATAGACCGGCTATGATCCAGAGAGCTATTTGTGGGGTGATATCCGAGGGTGGAGAGGTTCTGGAGGGTCGCAATGTTGCGTTAGTTTAGTAAGACATCAGATCTTGCTCGCGGAGTATGCCGTCATCACTATGAACACTCGTCCAACCAAGGCAGCAGCAGGTCACGTTGTGCGTTCTTTGCTCGCAGGCCATGGTTGAAGTTGTGGGTTGTTGAGAGTCGCTACCAACCTTGTTCAGCCAGGTGCAGCACCTTACGTTGAAGGCCTTGGACTGAGGGCCCATTGGTTTGATAATTGGGTTATTGTCGTGAGCTCTAAGCGGCGCGAGGTACTACACACAGAGATTCTGATGAACACTCGTCCAACGTTAAGCTGTGACTAACGTGTTTGTAGCCTAGAGGGGATTCACACATCTCACCATGTTAGTCCTTCCACCCCATTCCAATCGTTGCTGACGCGGTATTCGACTATGTACTTTAGTGTAGCCCTTGCCGGCACTTCAGGAAGTCAGTGCAAACAAAGACGGAGCTTATAAAGATGTGCTAGCGGTTTCGGCAGTGGTCCGATATCAAGACTCAGCGGTGGAGCATATCCTCTCCCACCACATTCTTGTGAATTAGACAAGCTTGGAATGGCAGGATAGCAGGACTAGTGCGCGGGAAAGAGTGACGCAGTGAGGGGTGTGGTATCACCGAGTAATGTCTTGTATTTTCAACGACGTCAAGAAACGCAACGGACTAGGCAGATCAACCTCGACCGCGTTAATGACGTTTTGTTCTTTCACAGTGCGCAGATGGGATGCTGGAACGGGGCGATAAGACCACGGCTTGGAGTCTGATCGTTAATGATGGAGATTGAAAGCATGTCTAATAGGTTTCGTGACAGGTTTCGTGTAACTCAGAGCGGGAAGAGCTACAGGTTTGGTGTGGGAAGGCACGGGTAGCAGATACAAATAACTTTTGTAACCAAGTAAAAGAAGAGGACCTGGCTGCAATGGAGCGAGATGTTGCGACGGGACAGAGAACAAGGGAAAGGCACGGATAAACAGCAATGGCACGTTGATCGTAAGACGAAACAGAACAGGGAAGGTATGTGAAAAATTCAGAATGGGCACCTAGTTGTTGACACAGGGAAAAGGAAGACGAGGAACCGTTCTCGGAAAATCGCAGGGGACAACTGATACGACATCTTCGATTGACTGTTGGATTTCTTGACATTGGGGTTTGTCGACGTCGACGTATGCGCAGCTAGGTACGATGTTGATCCCACGGTCGCCACGGTCGTGGTTTTCCCGGGGGACCCCGAAGGACTTTCTCTGCCCCAAACAAACCGTGAGGTGAAGGAAAGATTCAATTGCGACCACTGATTGGGTACGGTCCTTCCCCAGGACAAGCTCGGAGATCGAGCCCCGGACCAGGGGCCATCCGAGACGCCTCATGCTCTCGCACATACTTCATTTTTACTCGATTCAATGGACCGTAGCCCGTGGTCTTGCTCATGGTCATGGCATGCATGCAGGGCCGCGCAAAGCATCAGGCATCAGCTTCCGAGGGTCCATACCGGATAGGATCAGGGGTCAGCTTCCGAGGAAGATGTTGATCGTCGGCTTTCGTGGCAGTTTTCAATATGGCTGGTGGCGACGGCACGGTCTTCTAGTGGCGTAAATTTAGTTCGACTGACTCTTGGGCCAGAGCTTGAACCCTTGAATCGAGTCGCTGACGACGGATTGTGTTCTCGGAATTTTCAACCGTTCAAATGGCAGGGTGCGGGCCACGTCTGGCCAGAGCGCTCTTAAGGCTAAGAGTTGGCCGCGCTTGCCCCAAACGGGTGAAGTGGATGTGGAAAGTGGGGGACAGATAACGTTTTCACGTGGACAGGCTCGCGAAAGACCCTGAGGTACGCGGCTCGCTAGGCGTACTGTGGCCAGCCCATTGGCTGAAAATCATTCGGGGTCGCCATCCGTCCACTGACGTAGCCAAAGTTCCCGCGGGACCCCCCCCTGTCGTACGGCTGGAGCACGGGGTTTCATCCCAAGAAATGTGCGGATACCGTCACCGCGCAAACTCATTCGTTTCGCAGAAGAGAAGTGGAAATCAAGATTTGATGGTTTCCGGCAGGCTCTGAACTGGAGCCCAACTAAGAGGTGTTCGACCCACTGCGTCTTGTCAAAGGCTTCTCGGACAACTCTTCCGCTGCGCACCCCCACCTGAGGCGTTGTGTTTAAGCGAGGACCGTGACATACCGCGATCGACATGGTGTTGTGAAAGTCCCCAGCACTGGACCCTTCCTCCCGACCCATCTGCCGCCACTGTGTGTACTGTGTGGATTCGACGGGAACAGAGAGCCGTACGAGCAACATCTAAACCTCGTCGAAAGCTAGCTGCGCCATCGTCGTGATACAATACTTTTTGTTTGCTGCCGAGTTCCGGTAAGCCAGGAAAAGTGTAGCGCAATTGCCTCTTTGGAACGCGACTTTTCTATACAGTCGGTAAGAGCTCGGCCGTTTATGCCTGCCACTGGCCTTCTTCCATTACTCTTGAACGGCTTGGCAGGTGTTTCGCCGAGCACCATCCGACCTCACGATCGATGACATCATCCTGCTGTTATGAAGTTCATCGCCCGGGATCGGCAAGCAGCATGACCCAGATTGCGAAATCTTTTGGTTATTCCAAGCGACGCAAGACCGCGAACGGGTTCGCAGCAGAGTTCACTTCAACGAAAGCACCAGATCATTCAGTAACTAGTGCGTTGTGCTATTGAACCATGTCGGAAGGACCCCTTCCATACTGATTGGATGCCAGCGAGGTGGGTTGATCCGCGCCGCCAGCGTTGAAAAAGTCGACTAATTTTGGCGTTGCCAAGATCCTGGGGTGCGTATGGATTCAATCAGTCCAACGGAGTTGGCGCCGAGGGGTCGGGAACGCAGCTGTTGTAAGAAAGGCCCTTTTGTAGTACCGAGGACGCTGAACTGAAAAGGTTGCGTCAGTTGCTGTATGCACGCTGGTATTGTAGGTACTCGCAACCTGCGATCTCCGAACGTATGATCGCAAGCTACGATTCGCCCTGCCTGCGATGCATAGCGCGAGTCCCTTTCGCAATGTCATTGGCAGGCCGGCTCGCCGGGTCTGATTACAAGTGCTGTGGTAAAGCAGCTCCACAGGGTCTTCTTCCGGGGCAACCGGCGTATGGACTGGGCTGCAGTGGCTTGACGCAAGCTCGCAATGCAGCTAGCATCCGGGCCCGTTCTTTGCAAACAAAGCAAGCTGCCTAGTCGCGGGCTACTTGATAGTCGCCAGCCAGTGATTCGCTTGGCCAGAGATGAGCTGCGCGGGTTGAAGACCGTTGCCGGGAGCCCACAGCCTACGGAGTCCCCACGACCGACGAGCGACACGCGATTCGGCGTGGACACGATCACAACGAGGCCTCAATCGAGAGACGAGAGAAGACTAGCACTTTTGAGGACCTTTATATGCGGCCAGTGTCTCCGTTACACAGCAGCTGTCAAGAGCTCTCAGGTACCAGATGAGCTTTGTGGCTTTCCTTGGGATTGTTTGAGAACCAATGAGGGAGCGGGACTGCAAGCTACCATTCGGTTGGTACGTACAGTATGAGATTGAGATGCGGTTTCGCAACCCTACTGTCGCTCCGTCCTTCGAAGATCCGCTAGAGGATCACTGGACGTCTATTGCTGTGTGAAGCCTCGACAGTAGGGTACTCCTCCGGTCGGCCATGGTTAGGCCATGGACCTGGCAGCTGTTCTGTCCCAGATGCGAGATATCGAAGACGGTATCGTCAATGTGTGTAGGCTCGCGGAGCAGGACTTGGTAGTCTTGGGACAGGCCAGATTGTGTCTTGGAGCACAGCCGTCTATCCTGCCGGTGGAGTACAGCGCGGTAGCAATGTGCTCAGAAGAAGAGGGCCCATGGCCTATCGTGGGCTTCCCAATCGAGTAAGCAGTGACAGAGGACCTGCTGGACGCAGGGAAACGCAGGACGCGGGTCCGACACATTTGGGAACTGGAACAGAAGAGGAAGCGCTGATTGGATCGGGATTGAACGGGATCGAGAATCGACAGTGATTTAAAAAATCCTGCGCAATGAGATGGCGGCAGATTTCTGGTGGAAAACAGGGCCCAAACGACCTCTTGCCGAGATAGGGCCAGATCGAGATGTAGCCGTCAAGAGTGACGTTGGATCAGACGCAGGCACGTGATGGCGCCAAGGCGTCGATTTTCCCCTCAAACTCGATCGCTTGCCGATATGAGAGCGTGCGGCTAGGGTGAGAGGGGTTAGGGCTTCCCGCCGCTCTTGGCGTCAGGCCTCTTGCCAGATGATGTCATCCGCCCGGCGCCATGATTGGACGAGTCTCGGCCGCACGTCGCGAAAAGGGTCCGCAGACGGGCGAGCGTCTGATGGAATGGCCTGGGTTGAACTGAGTTGGCTTGAACCGAGTCGCATTGAACTGAGTTGGGACGATTCGAGGTTCCCCGGTGGCGTCGGCAAGCCGCCCAACGGTGCTCACGCGGGCGCGTGCAAATCAAGGCCAGGGCGGCTCCCGTGTGGCAGCGCCCAGGGCGACGAGCGCATCTCTCTCCAAATCGTCGATCGATCGCTGCACTAACGGGGTCCTGTCCAGTGTCCGTGAGTGGATCACGCCGCAGCATTCCCGGCCATGTGTCGCTTGGCTTTGTCGGATGCGCCTCCGCCGTCTGTACAGTTGGGCGCGGCGACGCAGCCGATGGACGGGGGCGTGCGACCATGTGTGCTTGCGGCCGTCGTGTTCTCGGCCTCTTTGTGTCGCGCGCGGGGGCGTTGGGGCGCAAGCGCACTTCCAGGTGTGCCATGGACCCCAGTGCAGGCGGCAGACAGGGGGGCGCCGCCGATCGTGGACGTGTGGCTTGACGCGGTGGGACAGCACATGGGATTGTTAGTGTCGGCCCGTATACCATGCAACAATCCGATCGCGAGACGAAGCCCCATGCGCCCTGGTAGCCCTGGTAGCCCTGGTAAGCCCTGGCCTTTGACCCTGGCCCTGGCCTGGTGGGCTTGGGTTTGGACTGCCACTTGGAATAATGCCTGCCGGAGCTCCCTCGACCCTGCCGCGCTAATTCTCATAAAGACTTCACCATGACCCGCTCTGCTGCCCTGCGCGTGCTGTGAGAATCCGACGTCCTTTGCTTCCCCAGAGCCCTTCCTTACACTCGCCCTCGTCCGCATCCGCGCCCTCATCCTCGGCCTCGCACCGCTCCGTGTCAGACGTCAGACTTACCCTACGTCTTGTCACCGTCTTTTGTGTCCCCTCTGCAGCGCACTACTCACTGCGACTGCCGACACCTCCTCGAGATACACAAACCCCAGCTCGCCGCCGCCGCCTTCCGCTCACCTCCCTCCTCACGCCTTTCGTCGTCTCGTCTTACCTCCAGCGCCGCGCTTTCACGTGCGTCATTAAATTGGCCGCATTCCTCTCATTGGTGCGTGTTTGGACCCACCGCTCGAGAACATCATGGACGGCAAGAACGCGTCCGGCCGTCGTATCTCGTTACTGAACGACAACACACACCCGTCGCGACCTGTCCGCCTCAATTCCTTCACGCCATCTCTGCCTTCGCGGACGTCGAGCTACACATCCTCGCCAGTTGGCTCGCCGCCCACGCCCTGCCTGGTGCGCAGCGACTCTTCCGACTCCACCACCATGCAGACGCCCTCGCCCATCACGCCCGAATTCAACTTCGAAGGTCTTCCCCAGCACCTGGCGTCTCCCATCTTTTCACAAAACACTTTTTTTCCCACGCAAAAAGAGCTGGGGTCCGCCTACCCACCCATGCCCCACGCCACTGGACCGCTTCCTTACCACCCCGCGAATGGCGCCCAAGCAGCCTACTACAGACCCCAGCAGCTGCCGGAGGATCCCGCGCCCGCATCAGCGAACCCGCGGTCCAAAAAGAACAGCTACCCTTGCCCCGTGGCGAAGCAGTACAACTGCAACGATTACTTCACCACCTCTGGTCACGCCGCACGGCACGCAAAGAAGCACACTGGCAAGAAGGATGCCTTTTGCCCTGAGTGCAACAAGGCCTTCACCCGCAAGGACAACATGGAGCAGCACCGACGAACCCACCAGAGCGGTCGCAATGCTGCCAAGGGCGGCGACCTCAACGTAAAGAAGACGAAGTCGCAAGCGAAACGACCCAGACCGGCTCCCATTCAATCGTCCGTGCCAATGCCCCCTCTCTCTCCTCTCTCTGTTCTCGATCCCACTCTTCCGACCAGCCCCTCGGATACTGCTTTCGTCATGGCTCCCGCAGTCCAGCCCACCGAGTCGTTCAACGACTTTATGCAGCGGTCATCGTACCCCGACCCAACCGCGTTCGCGATGACCCACAGCTTCTGCGCCGGGTCGTCGTTTGGGCTTGATGCCCTTGCCATTGCTGCGAGCGGAGAGAAGCGCAAATACGAGTCGTGAAACACGGGCTCGGATGCGAGCTTTCTTCAAAACACTTTTTACATCTGAATGGCGGTACCTTGTTGGTGTTCAGGTCGACACTACAGCGCGGCGCCGCCTCCGGAGCTCGGTGTCACGAGCAAAAATCCCTCTCTGGGATTCATGCAATAGACGCATGCCGTCAAGGCTACGATTTTCACGAAGGCGTCTTATGGGTCTTCTGTTCTCCATTGTACATTGCTTGCTCACGACCGACCTTTATTGGGGTTTTTTCGGTCATCATTTCAGAGCTCACCTCTGTTTGCTCAGTCTCAGCTGGGCGTTTTCTCGGGAAGCCTCGACTTCAGGGGCTAATAGTCGGTACATGGATTAGGGCAAATATGGATACCCCGCACGCACCGGAGGTGCATTTTCGATTTCTGTCCCCTTTATCGCCATGCCTGCGGGAAATGCGCCATAGTGCCGTTTGCGGTGGACTTCACTCGAGCTTCTACTTAGGTAGTGTAAATCAAGAACATGTCACAAACAACTGTAACGACGCATAGTGCAAGTGATCGGTGATGGAAACATCGAAGTTTGGCTGACCTGCAGCTCCTCTCAACAAACCCCCAGGACTTTGAAGACGCGTCACAATGAGCTGATACTTGCACCCGTGGGTCAAACTTTCCATTGCTTGCGGTCCGAGCCTAGCATCGGCTTTCCCCGCTCGCCGACGAATTGTGGTGGTCGAGCTTAGGAAGGCACACCATTTGGCCCCGCACACTATGGTCGCTATGGCCTGTTACCAACACTTCCGCTGTGATTTACGGATCCTCTCACCATCTTCATCATCACCACATTGTACAAGCTAGCGCCAGCTTTTACCAGACCGCTCGCTACACAACGACTCTATTTCCATCCCTCGACGCGTCCAGTCTCCGCCATGCAAATTCCCCCCCCCCCCCTCAGCACAACAGTATCTAGCCTTCCACACGACAAGCGCCTTACGTATCAAACCCAGCCATCTGCACACATCCGGACCATCATGGATACACTTTCCATCCAATCGGGGAGCAACAAGACCATGCCGTCCCTGCCTTTCGTTCTGTCCTGCATGCGTTCACACTAACACAAGCTCCGCACTAACCCATGCGTGAACCCCCATACGCCGCCTCCGACGGGCAGGAGGCCGTTGCAGCTGATTGGAGCCTCAACTGCTAGGCTACTACGCGCCGAGACGTGGAGCTGGACTGCATTCCTTGTCAACATTTCTCAAGGCGACGAACAAAGAGCGCGGAATTGGCTCGCCCACGCCCAGCGCCACAATGGGAAGCGTGACCTCTCACTACGGTGGTACTTCCCAATCCGAGCATCTGAGCCCATAGATTGACCTCGTGCTTCGCCTCAATCGTATTCGCTTCTGTTCATCAAACAACACCTTGAAAGCTCATCTTGCTAGTTCGACGCTCCTCGTCACGGCAGGCTGCGCACACGCAAGGAGATCGGATGCTTCACGTATGCGGCGATGCCCAAACGTTCGCCAAACTCTACATATGCATGTATGATGCGAGCATGCAATTAGCGAAGCTGCAGACGGGATGGCAGCACAAGACCAGCCTCTTAGTTTCGCCGCGGACTACTATCCCCTGCGTGCGGCACGCCGGAAGCACTTCCTCGATAACGACACACTTGCTTCCTTGCGCATTGGGTGGCACAGAGCCATGCGATCGAGGGAGGACAAGGTTTCTGACTGACACGAGCTGTTGTTCGTTCCCCTTTTGCGAGCAAATACAGATGTCGAGGCGTAGGTGCGTTGGATTGTCCTTCAGCATCTTGTCTTATTCACGGGAGATGATCTCCTACTACTTTCCTTTTGATCAACGGTCTTCTCCTCGTCACGCCTAGCCTGTCTACACTACACGCCACACACCCACGTACACAGCACGACAACCACCCCACAGCGCCCATCCGGTCATGCATACAACGAACAGCTCAGACCCTGCTCGTGCAACCCATGTACTACCTGTCGAACTCTACTTTGGTTCGTGGCTCTACGTCGTGCAACGTCGGTTATCTGCCCGCAGATCTACAAATAAACAAGACAGCATGCTTGCCATGCGGGGAAAATCGATCGGGTCCAGGCAGGACATTTGTGGATTTCCTGCTAAGGGACATGTCTTGCCGCTTCCCCGGATCCTGGCTGTTGCGCGATGTGAGGATGACTGGGATCGGGTAGGTCGCGTGGTGGTGTACTCGTAAGGGGTTCGACATCGAGACACTCTGTGGAGACTTGCTCGCGGAAATGCATCAGGTGTGAGGGTTCGGTATGCTAGTGTTATCCACTCGTCTTTTCTTCTCTCTTATTTCTTCAAAGCATCTCCTCTCAGTCTGGCTGTAGCTGCGACGGTGGCACAGGAACATCGCCAGGTCCCGTCTCACTAAAAGATGCAGACCCGTGCAACCGTAGCACAGTCTCGTTTCACGTTCCTCGACGAAAACAACCAGGCACATGACCACTGAGGCCGCACAGTTATCCGCCCGGCCTGCGACCAACATGCAGTACCTGGAGCCGCCTGTCGTCCAAGTAACGAGAAATATACTTTCGAACGGACCCGGCGCACGTCTCAACAAATCCGCCGTCGACCTGTCAAATCCACATTCGTCCATGTCGCTGCAAGGCACGTCGCTGCCGTGAACCCTGCGTCGATAAAGACTCGCAGCATGGCGTACATGTGAAACATCCCCCCCTCGCCCTATTACTGCAAGTAAGGTAAGCCCTCGCCTCTCCCTGATATCTCCTGCAGCCGCCATCGGCCCAACATCGTTGCCAAGTGCGAACCGAAGCTCGGGACTATGGCTGGCTACACGGGGACCCGTGAGAACGCAGGGGCCGGAAAGGCTACCTACAGACATCAACCTGGCTTAACGGCTGTCAGTGATTGGATCTGCGGGTTCTGTACCTGGGCTTGCGTAGTGGTGGTGAGGGGGCTGGGTGGTACAGGGCTAGGTTTTGGGGCGAGACAGCTCGAGGGTAGGAGGTTGCACATGTGGTGCGAGTGAGGAGATGGGGTTGTGGAGGCTGAGCTGACTCGTTTACTTGCCTACACATGTCAACCGGAGCTTGGTGTATGTACGTGTTGTGCTTCAGAGCAATCATATTTCAACGACAGAGCAGGTCGAGTGAGTGATTTGTCGACCGAAGAAACAAGACTCATCTGTGGATTGGTAGATGGCTGGCAAGGGGTATATTGTATTCGACAGCTCCAGTCGTTCGTCGTGGGGAAAGGTATGCACGCTCCCACTTTAGGTAATGCGCTCTGCCGCCGCTGTGTCCGAGACACTATCTAGCTCATCCATATCCACTCGGGAAGATGATCACCTTCATCCTCGTCGGCTTGCACTCTCCTTGCCAAAACAAAACTCTCGAAAACAAAGCTCGAGAGTGGAACGTGGCTGGCACCGGAATGCGCAACAGCGCACCGCAACACTGCCACGACGTCTACACTTGCGCTGCGGCCCGCCTGCAACCACTCCGCCCCTGTGTGCCTGCCCAACAATTTGCAAAAGGCTCCTAACGTTTTCCGAGTCCCACCCACGAGCCGGGAGTCGGGAGGCGACATGTCGTGCGCCACACTTGACGGATCACTCTTGCCACATGCTCAGCCGATATTGGCCTTATGCACATATCGTGCGAAGCTGAAATCTTCATCGTCGGGAAGAGTATTCTTGAGTGTCTGCTGATACCTTGACTTTAGGCCATCGTCTGCACCCTCGTAGTCGGCGTCGTCGGAATCCTCATCGTCTTCTTGCATGATTTCGTCGTCGTTTTCGTCCGCGTCTTCTGCATCGCTGACGGTTTCGGGCTCGTCGACATTGCGGCGGGCTTTGGACGGCTTCTTGCCTGGGCCAACATTCATGTCTTTCATGAGCTTGTCGAGTTCTCGTTGGCGTGAGGCGGTCTTCTCCGTCTCGCGTTCGGCACGACGTCGCTCGAGTTCGGGTTTGTAGTCACGCTCGAATTCTTCCCTCTTTGCGTCGACGCTTTTGAAGAAGTCATCGATGCCCTACCGAACCTGTGTCAGCGGGTATGTTATTACGAAAGAGGGGTGGTGCGTCAGATGGTGTTGCAAGTGCAGCAGCACACATCTGAGACTGGATCGCAGTCATGCCTGGGGGTCCATCACTCACCTCGCCCGTCATCGAACTGACGCCCACGACGCTCAAATGCTTGTAGAACTCATCGAGCACCAATGACATGCTGTTCAGCAGACTCCCCATGTACCCACTGCCTCCTCCCACTGCACTACCTTCGCCGCTATCTTCCTCTTTCCTTAGCGCATCTTGGAAAGCTTCAAAGTCGGTCATCCACTCCTTTGCAAATTCGGCGTCTTGCACGTCCGTCTTGTTGAAGACTAAGATCATGGGCAGTTTCGTCTTGTATAATATTGAGCATGCGTACAGCATGTTGGACATGAAGGTCGAAGTGCTGGTTGTACGGGGCGTGTCAATGACATAGGCGATTACTGTCGGGAACGTGCTTGCCAAACTGCTTAATAGGATTTCTCCACTCGCCGACCACACAAAGACTTCAATCTGTCCTGGGGTATCGACCAAGATGTGCTTTACTTGCTGCGCTGCCTGGGCCGACGGCGTTGTCTTGCCCGTGTTGGTCATGAATTCGACCGTCGACTGTTCCGGCGGCGCTACGGGCTCCGGCGGCGCGGTGCGCTTCTCAAGGAGGCTGATGACCTGGTCGATCTTTGTGCTGAATAGGTTCAAGCTTGTGAGGATGCCGCCGTTGGGGCCAAGGTTGAACTGCTTCATAACCTCCTTGTAGTTGACCGAGTCGCGGATGTCGATGTTGGGCGTGAAGGGGACGTGGTGCACGGCGGGGTCGAGATTGAGGATGTAGGGCGGTGCTGCCGCTGTGCCGGCCTTGGGGACGGCGGGTTCGCGCACCGTGGGGTCTGGGTGGGTGTAGAGGTGCGAGACGAGGCGCTGCATGAAGGTGGTCTTGCCGGAGCCCGCCATGCCGACGCAGACAATGGCAACGGGCCCGGTCGAGGGCGCGGGCGTGGGCGCGGGCGTGGCCATGCTGTTAGATGATGCGGGTGTGCGGGACAGAGGGGTTGCTGTGAATGGTAAAGGTAAAGGTGTAAGGACCGTGGAGGGCTGTGGTGAGGCGAGAGGAATGTTGCGCCGAAGCTTCCCAAAAGTTTCCATGTCGGAGGGGCAGATCGGCGTCATCAGATGTGGAGCTCCGACCACCTCCGTGTTGACCCTGGCGCGAAACTTCCCGTCACAGCTTACCACACCAACCCGTCCATCTCTGACCGCGGACGAACATGGGCCTCGAAGACTTCGAGAAGGAGCTGGCGCAGAGCAAGGCGAAGGAGTCGCGCAAGAAGAGGGATCGCAGCAGAAGCCGTGACCGGCGCCATCGACACCGCGACGACCGACACCACTCCAAGCGATCACGACACGAACGCGAGACGTCCGAAGAGCGCGCGACACGCAAGCGGCGAGAACGCGAGCGGGACGAAGATGGTGGGGACCGGGCGGACCGTTCACGACGGAAGCACAAAGACAGGCGCTCCCGCTCACCCTCCAGCGACGACGAGGACCGCTTGACCAGCAAGCGCAAGTCGCGCCGCGACTTGGTCGAGGAAGACTCGGCCTCTGACGATGAGCCCATGGACAAGGACTATGCGCCCCCCGAAGATGACACCTTGGACCAGCGGTTGGAGACAGCCGCCGATGCCCACCTGCAACGCGACTCGTGGATGCAGGCGCCCTCCTCCATGGACGTCGACTACGTGCAGCGAAAAAAGAAGGAGGAAAAGACCCAGTTTGTGGGCGCTTCGGCCGAAAAACAGCACGCGATCAAGGTCCATGATGCCGAGCTGAATCACCATCTGAAGGATCTACAAGAGGACGACGAGATGATTGAAGAAGAGCCCGCGCAACGGGATGTACCCTACACCTTCGGAGACTCGGGCTCGCACTGGCGCATGACGAAACTCAAGGGCGTCTACCGCATCGCTGAAGAAGAGGATCGGACCATCGACGATGTTGCACTTCAGAAGTACGGCGACCTTCGCGACTTTGACGAGGCTCGAGAAGAGGAGATCGAGGTCGATCGGACGAAAATGTACGGCAAGAATTACGTGGGGAAGCAGAAGCCTTCCGGCGAGCTATATGCTGAGAGGAGATTGAAAGCGGGCATCCACAGGCCGCCCCGACAACCTTCGCATGCAGAAGAGGACCTTCCGCAAGGCGAGGTCATCTCGGATCCTCACCCCGTTGCCAACACCGTCAAGCTCAGCCAAACGGAGCTCAACAAGCTAAAGGGACAGATGATGAGGGCGAAAATGAAGGGAGCAGCCAACGCAGCGGAGCTGGAGGCGCAGTATAATGCTGCTCTCGCGGGTGGTGCTGCTAGTGGCGCATCGGGCGTCGTTGTTCTGAACGCCATGGACAACCGCATGCTGGCGGGAGGCAGGCAAGGCGAGGTCAAAGAGCTGACCAACAAGAGAGGGCTCGAGCGTGGTCTAGTCGTGGAGAATGAGGACATGTCTATCGAAGACATGGTGAGGCAAGAGAGGCGTACGAAAAATCAGGCGGGAGGCGAAGGCATGGTTTTGGCAGAAAAGATTGCCAAAGACTCCAAGTTCGATGTAAGAGCCCTCCCTCCCTATCCAGAAATTTTTGCTGATAGACCCAGAACGATCTCGACTACCTGGACGAAAATGCCACCAAACTAGCCACCCGCGCCCCGAAATCAACCCTCAACCTCCGCAACACCGCGATCTCAGACTTCCACCGTACAAATCGCATTCTCGACTCCTGCCCCCTCTGTCACCACGAAGACAAGTCACCCCCGCAACCCCCGATCGCTCCTATTCTGTCGCTCGCCACCCGCGTCTTCCTCACCCTTCCGACTGAACCCGAGATTAGCACCGGCGGCGCTGTCATAGTACCCATACAGCATAGGACAAACTTGCTCGAATGCGATGACGATGAGTGGGAGGAGATTCGCAACTTTATGAAATGTCTAATGCGCATGTATCATGCTCAAGGACGCGACGTGATCTTCTATGAGAACGCGGCCAACCCTGGGAGGAAACTTCATGCAGCCATGAATGTGGTGCCCATTCCCTTCGAGCTTGGCGACACAGCACCTGCTTTCTTCCGTGAAGCAATTCTCTCCTCCGACGCCGAATGGTCCCAGCACAAGCCTATCATTGACACGCTCAAAGCGGCCAAAAACACCCACGGAAAGGCAGCTTTCCGGAAAAGTTTGGCGAAGGAGATGCCGTATTTTCACGTTTGGTTTGAGCTTGATGGAGGCATGGGTCACATTGTAGAGGATGAGAGGAGGTGGCCCCGCGCAGACCTTTTCGCGAGAGAGGTACTAGGAGGTATGTTGGATGTAGAGGTCGAGGTCGTGAAGCGACAAGGACGCTGGGTCAAGGGAGACCGGAGGGTAGAGGGGTGGCAGAAGGGGTGGAGGAAGTTTGACTGGACTGGGGTCCTTGGGGAAGGGTAGAGAAAGAACTGATGTTCTACCTTGTACTCTTTCTTTCATCGGCTTCTTGTATCTAGACACTGTCCTCGTTGCCCTGGACACTACCATCGCGTTTTGCAGGACATAACCCATCAGTTATGTCTACCTCTACAATCGCATCATCCAAAGCATCATATCAGAGCTGGATTAACATACGATTCGGAAACATTGTGTGGTGAACTACCTTTAGCTGGAGATAATCGAGATTGGTGACCCGATCGAACCGCTTCAGGAGAGACGTCAACGGAACCTAGTTAACCATTACCTCGCTCGTTTGAAGTCGGGCGTGCTTTCGTGGTCGCACTTGTCGGAAATCTATGCAATAAATGGGTACTTTGCCTTGCGCAAACCGATGCTCTATGAGACATCCCATATGTCTCACGAACTCTCTCCGTCAAGTTTTTCGTCTGCAAAGGGTCCCAGCTCGTAATGTTTCATAGTGGATCTCCCTATTGTCTTGCACTTATGCCGCATCACGAATTCGTCAGAGCATCTCTGACCCATCTTATTGCAGGTTAAGGCGACTAGATTTTCTACCGCCTGCATGTTCGACTTCTTGAGGTAGTCATTTGGCTCGTCGCTGGTGGTAATTCCGCCAGAAGGACCGTGGAACAATTACTTTAGAGGGCCCGATAATTATTGCATATATGAACAGTGGACGTCGGGCTGCTGCTGCACACAGTCTGGATGCCCATCTTTAGCATTTGTCTTATTCAATCGATTTGGATGGTGTTTATGTACAGGTTCTTCTGTGGAAATGCCGTCATCAAAGCTAAATAATCCCGTTTGACACAGTTCGCAGACAACGAAGGATTTTGGCGAAGCTGTATCAACCGCTACGAACGCTCAGAATCTACCTAGGGTTCTCTCGATCATTGCGTGACGCGTAGACTCTACCGTGTTTCTCGCATAGGGGAAATCTTAGCTATAACTGGACATTCAAAAGAGGTACGTCGAGTCCAGTGACAGTCTTGTAAAAGTTGAGATGGTCTCGGCTACATGCTGTATCTGTACAGAGATAATGCGGAAGGTATTCCCAGCTAATCAGCGAAGACCGGTGGATAGTTGGAAGTACCAAGTGGTGTATATCCCTGAAAAATGTGAAGGAGCTCAGTTGCTTGATGGAAGAGCTCTTCAGGGCTGAAAATTCAGTCTGGGGAGTGAGAGGTGTCGTCTCGAGGTAGTGGTGAGTCGACGTCGTTACTTGGAGTCATGGCGAGCTGGTCAAGATAGTAGTGCTTGTCGGAGCCTTCGTTGTCGTTGCCTTCGCTCCTGATGTGATGATGCTACCATTCGTCTTGAACGTCTGCATCGACAGGCTGCATGCTCTCCTGAACATCTTCATTGACAGGCTGTGTTTCTCCCTGAATGTATTCATCAACAGGTTGCACTTCCTCTTGAAATTTCTTCATTAGCTTTTTCAATGCCCTTCTTGTTCGTTAGCATATCCTCTTCTACGGGCGTCCTCTTGGTCGTATTCTGCACCTGCGCAACATCCTCTTCTTCTAGAACGCAGCTTTCTATCCTTAGGCCTCGCGACTAGTAAATTGCGGAGAAGTTGCAGAAAGTGTTCGAGAGGAGAGGAGTAGACGGAAGCTTTGTGCAAAAGCTTTGAGCGACGGAAAGACTTGATGCGAGAGTCTCGAACAGCGTGACAGTCGCAAGGGAAATGGTGAATCGTTAGCTTTTAGTAGTTACAGGCTTCAATAGGTGCATGTAGCGCAGCGATAGTCCGACGTGCACTCGAGTGCAGGAGGTTTACAGGCAGATGCCTCGGTTGGTATATGGCCAGCTACGGAGATCTCGGTAAACGCACGTCAACGTTCATGCAGGGTCCACTTACATCGGAGCCAGTGCTTTACGCCAAACATCTCCCGGCGCCTCCATCGCATCTGAAACACAGACGCGCGCGATAGATTCAAGATTGTACCGAGGCCACCGCCTATCGAACGAAGGCACTGTCGCTGCAAACGCATGCGGCAATCAGCATGGTTAGCGTTTCGCGTGTCGCAAGTAAGCGCTACGCCACAGCCAATAGCCGATCTTTGTCTCTTTGCGATTGTAATGCTGATCCTTCGCTGCAGCCCCTGGTTTGTGCTCGGTCCATATGGGCTATTTGGAGCTGAAACGGGCCTTGCGGAATGCGAGATGACGTTGATGAGGCTGTGCGTTTGCTTTCCTTACTTTCACTCCTTTCGCGCTGCGCTTGCTGCTAGATTTGCGAATCCACACCGCGCACACTCTCTTCACTGCTGCGAAAATCTTCCCACGATCGCGTTATACCCATTCAGAATCCTTTAGTGCAGTTCTCCATAAAAGCGACCATGGCGTTCGACCTCGCGGGCAATTGCTCCAACGTCCCCACGACAGTCGAGACCGATGCTGGAGTTGCGGGCGCAGGTATGCGATACAACGAGCGATATGTACTCAACTCAGTCACTCACCATCACAGGAACGCTCCTCTCCTTCATCATAACCAACTTCGTCGCCCTCATCCTCTCCTCGACCATAATCCTCCTCGGCCTACGCAAGTCAACCTCCGTCCCTGTGTTGCGCAAACTCCTCCTCTCCTTCAGCGACCAGCAAATCATCACTGGAATCGGCATTCAGAGCCTCGGACTGGCCAAGATGAAGACGATGGTGCCGTACCATTTCTTCATCATCTGGTTGCTCAGCCTGCTGAGCACGGCGACCAATTTAACGACGTTGTTGGCGCTTGTGAATGATTTCAAGAGGGATTGGGTCTTGAGGTGGTTGAGGCAGTTTTTTATGGTGGTTAATATGTTGTTGGGGGTTATTTCTAGTATCTTCATTCTTCAATCGGTAATGAAGAACTTGGAGCCACGGTTGCCGATCGCCTGCGTCTGGGAGGTGGAAGCTCGCGGGTCTTCATCCAACGCTGCTCTCTCGGTCGTCGGCACCATTGCCGTCATCGCCGGCCAGGTGTTAGTTTTCGTTCTTTCGACCCTCTACCTACATACACGCAGCAATCCCCGTTGGCTCAAGTCCGTCCAAGTCGTCGGCCTGGTCATGCTGACCGCCATGGGTGTCGGCGCTACCGTCCGAGTGGTCATGAGCAGCCAAGCCTTTGGAACGGTACCTGCTGGCGTCAATTTGCAGGGAAAGTCGGAGAAAGAAATGAGTTACGGGCAGCTGCTTCCTTTGCTGCTGCTCGCGCTGCCGCTTGTTAGCTTGGTAGAAGTTGTAAGGGGGGAGGTTGCGCAACCCCCGAGTAAGGTGGATGATGACCAGGCGGGTTTGTTGGCGGACATGGAGCTGTCTTATCAGCCGAATCCGATATGGGGAAAATGAGGGACGGGATGATGTAGCAGTCTGAATTTACTTTTGTCGAATCGACTCCTAAATGCTCTGCGCCTCTCCAGGTGACCAATCTTGACAGGTGCTTTTGTTGCCAAGTTGTGAGCAGCAAGGTATGCCCGTCCGCTGATAGTTTCGTCTACGATTGCTAGCTGCCAACCGCACTAGTCTCATCACGTGCCAACGCGCTAGCGCGTTTGCTCGTGTTTAGTGTTGTGCCCCACTCACCTCGAGCCTCACCTTCCTTCCCCACCCCACCAACCCAATCTTCCGACGCCAGCGCTCTCGTCTACCTCATCGCATGTCGACGATGGATAACCTGTTCAGCCTTCCGTTCCGCACTACACCGGTAGTTGAGGGCGGCTCGGCTGCGACGGCCATCGATCTAACAAGCGATGATGAGGAGGAGGTGCTGGTGCAACAATCATACCTTGCGGCGCTGCACAATGATCTTCCGGCTACTACAATCGGATCCAGGTCGACGAGGAGCAAGAGGTTGCAGAATTTGGCTTCCTTGCCCGCTTTGGATTTGTCTACTCGGGGCAGGCCGGTTATGAAGCGGCGCAAAGCGAAGAGCTCTGGCCCTGATCTGCAAATCGTTGTACGTCATCGCGACCTCGACTTTTGGAAAGACAAGTACTTTCAAGAGCTGGGCATCGCTAGCGAGTTACAGCTTGCCAGTAATGCTGCCCAGTACTTTGAGAAGAGCACCATCACCACTGTCGTCCCCAACCGATACCTAAAAGTGCCGGTGACGACTAAGAAAGGCCGCAAGATGTCAGCTTTTCCTGGGACTGTTGAAATCTTGACTGCAGGAAATGCTGTCAAACAGGCGTACGCGGAGCATACCGATGGCCAACAAGACGTTACCCGATTGGTACTATGGACGGATGGTTCCGCGGGATGCCGCAAGAATCTTAATCGCGGATTCGCTGTCGCCTGGCGACGGACTGCATCCACCGGCTGGGGTCGGTGGGAATGTGCCGGCTACAAAGCGATCGGAGAGTTACTTGATGCTAGTGGAATGGAGAGTCTGGCAGTCGTCAAAGCTCTCGACAAAGCCTGTGAGCTCCTCCGGCAGAGCCCAGGCCAATTCAAGTCTGTCGCCATATATACAGACTCTCAGACCGCCCTCAAATGTGCCGAGCTAACCAAGACCTCGATTGGACATCATATGCTGAAAAAAGCTCGACTGGTACGCCAACGCGGCGCACAACTATCGCTCCACTGGTGTCCGGGCCACAGCAAGGTAGGTACCACACGCTGATGATGACCAGTATACGCTTGCAACAGACTAACTCAGACGATCTACTAGGTTCCCGGTAACGAGCTGGCTGACAGGATCGCTAGGCTCGCAAGGGCTCACGTTTACAACAATGTGGCAGAGATGGTGGATCTCAGTGACGACGAGGACGGATGGGAGGATTGGAATGATGACGATAGCTGAATTGGGCTGTGATGATCGGACTGGCGTTTACGGAGTTTACAGGAGGACTACCCCTTACAGATACCCTTGCGTAGCTTTAATAGCAGGCCTATCCAGGCCAGCTACTCCAGGAAATCAAAAAGGCGTCGAAGCACAGCCAGGCTGGGCTCCTTCCATCACAGCAACAAGCTCTTGCCATATCTGCTGCTGTGTATGTCGACCACCAACATCCTTCATCCACGGTGGTATCCAGAAACTTTCACAATGTCGTCAGCAAAGTACTCTGTAATTCAACCAGTATCAAAACTTACTCTTTGTTCCCGCATCCGGATAAGTGCTTTCCATGGCTGGACTCATCCTCTACCACCGCATGCAGGACAGTGCGACTCCCCTCTTCGGCTGTTCTCGCCAAGAAAAAGCGGATCATACCCTGCATCGCTCGCACATATGTGCGAGTGTCTTTGGCAAGGCCCGTGGTGCAAATTCCCGGCGAGTCCATGTTGATGATCACGCCCGTCTTTTCGAACGGATAAGCGTCGGCGAAGGCGCGTACGGCGTAGATTTCTACAAGCTTCGTGAGAGCGTATCTGTATTTTTCATCAACTTTGCTTCTGAGCATGTAGCAGTGGTGTGCTTACCGTTGATCCATACTCTGCTCCTTTGAGTTGTTGAGTCCTTGAAAGATGTTGGTTTCCCCACCCTTCGCCATTTCCTTCCGCGCTTGAGACACAAAGCCTAGGGCACTAACGAGGAACACGAGATGAGGTGCGTTATTGAACTTTCTTGCGCTCTCCATCAGTTTTGGCATCATCAGCACTCCGAGAAACAAAGTGCTGATAACATTGACAGTCATCGAGGTCTCCATACCCTCGGCTAGAGTCCAGGTGTCTAACATGATGCCAGCGTTTTCAATCAGTCCGTCGACCCTCTCCAATTCTCTTTCCGCCTTGCTAGCGAACTCCTTGACTGATGCAAATGTAGAGAGGTCGATATGCCATACTTCGGCGACATCTTTGCGGCCCGTAGTACGTTCGATGTCTGCTTTGGCTGCTTCCCCCCCTTTCGTGCTGCGAACGGCGAGGATGACGCGAGAGGCCGAACAGCGGACGAGATGTCTTGCTGTTTCGAGACCCAGACCGTGGTTGGCGCCGGTGACGATGTAGGTCTTTCCTTCGAATGAATTCCCAGGGACTGGTAGCTTAACGTATTGTTCCACGATGACTCGTCGCATGGCCAAGGAGAAGGGATTGACGGCCATCTTGGAGGAGATGTAAAGAGCTTAGCTCTAGGTGCGGTACAAGTGATGATCAGATCAAGGTAATAAAGTGGCGAGTAAGAATGTCGTTGATGTTGGTAGTACAGACAAGCTACGCTTCGTTTCGAAGTAATTTTTACGAGGAAGCATAGCCATCTTAGGGTATTTATGAGAAACCTATGGACCAAATGTTTGCACAGTCTTCACGATACGGCCGAGCAAGATCTAAATCCGCACATATGGTAGCTGGTAGGCGGACGAATGTCTGCGTAGTCTGGCGGAGATAAGGCTTTTATGGGCTCTCGAGCGTGCCACAGCTAATTGTGACATGACATGTAGAGCGTTGCTAGGAATGGTCGAAGCATTTTGAAGGACAAAGCGGGATGTGGGTCTAGGTTTCATCAGGGATTTGATTGGTTGATTAGGATGATAGCCAATCAGACATTGGCATCCTTATGCGGTAAGTGCGGGTAAGCGAACAACGTTCAGGTAGGCAGTATTGAATTTCTTCAAAGTTCTAAAATATCACTGAACGAGCTTCAGGTAGGCAGTGTTACGCCTCTACATGTTCTAGCATTTCTTGCTACCTACATGTGACGCGCGAAGCCTACGAGTGGACTCTTGGTCAACCTTTGTGCGCTCCTGATTAGTTAAGTGGGCTGCTTAACACTTGCCCTTCAGCTACCAGTCGTCCGTACGTATAGTCTCACGCCGCCAGAGCCCGCCTCTTCTCCCCATCAACCATACACGGTCGCAAGCGCCAATACCCGTAGCGCAAGCTCTCTAACCAAGCATCTGGAAGCATTGCGCTGCACTTCTCTCCGGTCGTATCCATTAACCTCCGGTCCCGACAAAGGAGCACGTCCAATCGCGCTGCAGGGACATCGCACTGTTGCATCGATACAGCCAAAGCTCTGGAGTCTACCTGCACGTGTCGTGTATTGGTACATTTCGGGCTTGCCGCTTCCCTGATTGCTCTGCCGTACAGGGTGTCAAGCCTCGCGGGACGACCCTTACACCGGTTATGGCCCTGCAATTTATCACAGAAGGGGCGATAGGTCCCAAAGAGCGAAAGCTTATTCGATCACATGTGATGAAGGGTAAAAATGCAGGAAGACCGCGCCCGCCGAGGAGGACTCTTCGCGACGTTTGCACAAGCAGCCAAGATGCCCGTCATACCACGCCCCCGGGGTACGACCACTCGAAAGCCAACGAGCTGGAAGCACTCTATTCCAAGCAAACTCTACGCTTGAACCGTATACTCTGGAACGATCTAACACTGGCCTCGTTTCCACTCTATGCGAGCCCGGAATCTGGACGTTTCGTATACCAATGTGAGCTAAAACCCGACTTACTCCACGTTTCAATTCCGCAAATGTGGCTGCTTACTGTCTACAGGGGTCTGGTATACTTCTAAAGTGGTGTACTCGCAAATCTTCTGTTCAGAACTGAACCTCTCGCAGTACGCTTGGTTTCAGGATTTTCTCGAAGACAAAGCATGTAGGTACCCCCGTTAGTTTGGCGCTTTTTATGATGTTGATCTCACGAAGTCTTCCACTGTCTGTTGGCAATATCTGCATCCTTCACAGACCATTTCGGCGGGACTCTCAAAGAAGATTCCTTTGAAGCTGTGCAACACATCTCCCAGGCGTATAAGTTGATTACTGAGCGATTATCAACCTCAGAAGCCTGTTCAGACAAAGCGATAGGAGTTGTTACTGTGCTTGCCATATACCAGCGCCTACATGGACAACAATCTCTTGGTTTGGTCCATTTCAAGGGGCTCCACCGTATGATTCAGTTACGCGGCGGTCTAGCGAAATTGGCCAAGGAGAATCGAACACTTGCGCAGAAGCCGTGGAGGTATGTAGCCATCTACCATACAAGTGTTGACTCAAACTGATGGTTCTTAGGCTCGATGTAGAGTTTGCACTTCAAGATGGTTCGTCCACGAATTTCAGCCCAGACGATATGCCTGTACGTCCCCTCATTATGCAAGCGAGACATCCTGGCTTGTGTCGTCTCTCCTAAGACGTCGCTTCTTGAGCCTGAGTCGGGTCCATCATTTACTGATTGTTATGAATTATCAGAGCGGTTTCATGTCTTTGAATCCACGCAACAACCTCCCAGTCGTGCAAGTCGTACCCAGTAACGTCAACCTCTACTACGGCATCAGTCCCGAGGTCATCAACCTTCTGCTCGATATCACAGATTTCACCCAACTTCTAAACACAACTCAACAGGGTGCCAAGCTGGACCCTATGGACTACGCCGAGTGTGTAATTGGGCGTCTGCATCGCTTACTGCACTTTGCTCCAGTGGCGCATCAACGACTGATGGATCCACTGGACAATCTCGTACACGTAGCTCTCGTCGCGACTATGACAACACTGATGCCCGAGTATGGCCGCAACATGGCCAGGTACGACTTACTGGCCAATCACTTTCGAGGCGCACTTTGGACGTATGCAGCAACTCCGGAACGGAACGCAAGCATTTTATTATGGGCACTTTTCGTGGGCTTTGTCACTGTCTTGGGCGATGATGATCATACTTGGTTGGCGTCATTGGTAGGCAAAGTTTGCGTATATTTGGATCTGCACTCTTGGTTGGATGTTAGCTCGATTCTTTGCCGATATGCTTGGGTAGGCGTATTGTATGATACGCCTGGGTTGAGGCTGTGGAACATGGCTGAAGGACGGAGATACCTGGGTGGGATACACTAATCAGGCATTTTCTGTAGAGCAGCTTCGCATGTCGCTTAACTTGAGAATTGCTACTGGATACCAGGACTATCGATGGGGTTTTGCGACCTAGCATCTTCCGCAGAACAGGTTAATGGATGCTGCATACCGATGCTCGTTCCTTGGGAGTCTAGATCTCCACGTCGGACTCATTGTTCCGCCTCGCTGATAAAGTAGGTAAACAATCCGACAACTTTTGGATGCGGCGTAGTACGCATTTCGGCGGTTCACCAAAAGAGTGGGCTGACATGCATACTATAGACAGGGCTAGAGATCCTACGACCCTGGAACCTCAACAGAAGCCCCACACGGAACGACCCAGCTTCCCCGCCCCACATAGCGAAGTCGAGTACATACAATAGGTCAACCGGTTTTTTCTGATCGGTCGAGGCAAAAGGAGGGTCGCGATCCACGAAGTTCGTGTAGATGAGCAACAGATCGCCAGGATTACCGACTGTATGATTACTTGTCGGAAGAAGATGGACAGCGCAAGGATGATCCGGGTATTCGTCGCTTCAAGTAATTGCATATGCAGGGTACCTCAGTTGCATCGTTCGAGGCGTCGCTTGGATGCTGGTGGAAATTGACCGCAAATGCAGAACTCGCGCGTCAGAACTCGCCCCGTTCTTGAGTGTTTGTCGAGGCGTCGCTTGGATGTTCGTGGAAATTGACCGCAAATGCAGAAACCGCCCCGTTCTTAACTGCCCAATATGTCGAGGCGACTCTACCAACTATTCCCTTCGGGCGGCGCACTTAAAACCATTTCTGGTTTTTAACGCGGCTACGAAAATTAGCGCGCAGCCCATGGTACCTTGAGTAATAGATCCTTAGAGAAACAAGGTCCAACGGGCCGGAGCCGATTCCGTTTCACTGGGGAATTGTTTTGCCGTTTGTGGGTGCTTGTCCGGCCTCGCAACTCGGAGCCGGTGGCTGGGCATATGCCGGTGCGACCAGGGCATCTACGTGTAGCACCAGTAAGATTGGCCTCACAATTAATGTAGGGTTAGGAGCTGCATGAGTTTATTTATATTAATGAATCAAGCCATGGCAGGGACAGCTTCGACGCGGGTGCGGCGGCAAATACACGATAGTAAGCGCGATGGCAAAGCGATGGCAAAGCGATAAATAGAGCTTGTGTCGTCGATCTGGTCGAGCTTTCTTAGCCCTCTAAGGATCAATCCGATTCACGACAGAATGGCTCGTCTCTCGTTCTTCGTTTCGCTACTCGCCGTGGCCAATGGCGTCCTTGGCGCTGAATGGAAAGGCGAGCAAAAGACAGTTGGCGGCGTCAAGTATCAATGCAAGTGCTACTCGGACAACGAGTGCTTCCCGAGCCCGACGGATTGGGCGGCATTAAATAAGACGGTTGGAGGGGCCTTGAAGCGCGCATTGCCTCCGGGTGCGCCTTGCTTTAACTCGATTGGGAATGCGTCGAATACGTACAATGCTGCAGAATGCGCTGATGTGCAGAAGAACTGGGTGAATGAGCAGTACTTGTGAGTAATCGTGCAAACGAGAACGGATAGAATACTGACAACTTCTAGGACTGATCATCCGATCGCGTAAGTAACCCCGAGGTACTACTGAGATGACTGCTAATCGTACCGCCACGATCAAGAAACCTCTGGCCTCTCTACACAAACAACACATGTTTGCCGACCAACAATCCGAACGGCACATGCACGCGGGGTTTTTACGGGTTGTATGTCATCCAGGCTACCACCAAGGAGCATATCAAAGCCGGCGTTGACTTTGCGCGCAAGCGCAACCTGCGTCTCATCATCCGCAATACCGGCCATGATTTCATGGGACGGAGTACGGGTTTCGAATCTTTGATCATCAACACGCACAGCTTCAAGGATGTCAAGTTTCTCAAAAAGTATTCCGGGCCCGGAGACTGGACGGGTAGCGCTGCCACTGTCGGTGCGGGTGTCCAGGGTCGCGAACTATACCGCCAATGCTTTGCGCAGGAGCCGAAGGTGGTGATTGTGGGTGGAGAATGCCCGGTATGGAAGCCCTTCTGTGGTTGTTTTTCACAGCTAACACTGCATTAGACTGTTGGCTGGGCTGGCGGGTACATCCAGGGAGGTGGACACGGCCCATTGACGTCCATCTACGGCATGGGTGCAGACAATGTTCTCTCCTTCGAAGCGATCACGGCGAAGGGCGAGTATGTAACGGCGAACGCAGAAAAGAACTCCGACCTTTTCTGGGTAAGCAAGCTCCAGCCACGAATTCCACTATTGAGACACTTGCTAATCGTACCCCTTCGTTGTAGGCATTGAAGGGTGGCGGCCCGTCCACCTTCGCCGTTGTTGTTTCCATCACGGTGAAGACCTTCCCGGAAGTGCCGGTCGCCGGAACCATCATCAATATCAACAGCACCCACACAAATGATACCGAGGTATTCAACAAGGGCTTCACCATCTTCCACAATCTGGCGAACCACTACGTGGACAACGGCATGTTCGTATACTTTGAGCTTTCGTTGGGCACCCTGCACATCGCTCCATTCGTTGGACCGCGAATGGACGAGGCCAAGCTGAACAAAGTGCTGAAGCCCTTGTTTGACCAGCTCGATGCGGCCAAGATTCCGCACAGCAGACACACGCGCGCGTTCCCGACCTTTTTCGAGTTCTACACCGACATGTTCGAGGATGAAATGCCCAATCAGAACTCCGTAGTCGGCGGACGCATGTTTACGCACAAGGACATCAAGGAGAACGGCGACAAGGTGGCTGAAGCGCTACTCCTCGCTAGCGCACCGACGGCGGACACATTCGGATTCTCTGTGGGACATATAGTTGACCCTGGATACGGCGTTCCCGTTGTGGACAATGCCATCCATCCCAAGTGGCGCAACTCGAGTAGCTTCGTCATTACCAACGTGATCATGAACGGCAATGAGAGTTGGGAGGTGAAGAAGCAGCGCGAGGATGTGCAGACCAATGTGGTCGGGAAGGCGTTGAGGGCAGCAGGTCCGGATGGGGCTACATATGTGAACGAGGTAAGCCGGCCCGTGGACAGAGTGTCCGAAATTTTGCTGATACCATGTCCAGGGCGATCTGTATGAGCCAAACTGGCAGGAGTCGTACTGGGGCTCGAATTATCCAAAGCTTTTGAAGCTCCGTAAGAAGTGGGATCCCGAGGGCGTCTTCTACACGCAGACAACGCCTGGAACCGAGGACTGGGAGGTGATTGATTATGGGTCGAAGCTGTGCAAAAAGGTGTAAAAGGGTTATGGATAGATGCGTCAGCTTCGATAAGATGCCCGATGAATGCTTGGATCAACGCTTAGATATGTGCTTACTATATTGAGAAGCTTGAACTAACCAGGAGTGAGGCCGATGCCAAATCTATATGTGTGTGCCGCAATTGATCAAAATGAAGAGCTGCTTGAACTCGATAAGATGTGATGTTCGCGATGTCTGTGAAACGCTGCGCGGCTGTGGAGCAGCGGAAACGATGACGACGCTCGCGTTTGCGTGCGTGCGGGTGCGCTAGCCTTTCCGGGCCTACCCCCGTTATTCGCCAGAAGCCAAAGTGATGGCCGTCGTCCTCACATGTGCACATCTCTCTCCTCTTCGACTGCGGACTCGTTCCACCCACCCACGCGCCATCTGCCTTGCGCGCCGAAGCACCGTCGTTGCTTTCATCCTGGCACGCCCCTCGATCGCTCCAGCTCGCCCTCCGAGCCGCCGCCCCACGCCATCGCGAGCTTCCCCGGCCGCCTGATATCGTAGAACCGCAAGCCATCCGCCGCGCCGGTCCGTCCGGTCCCCGCCGCGCGCACATGTCGATTGGATGCCTCCGGTCCTGAATCCCTTTCTGCGGGCCTTCTTCCGTAGCACCCTCCCCAGCCAGTGCACCCCCGTCCAGCACCATGTATGCGCCCCATCTTCCCACGGGCTCCCTGCAGCCCCGGCCTGGACACATACTGATAGACAGTGCCTAGGTCCTCCTTGTACCCACGACTGAGGTGCTCTTCACCTCGCGCGATCGCGACACGAACGCCCTTTATGCCGACCTGAGTGGCTCCGAAGAGTTTCTTGCCAGCCATGTGTTGCGTGTGCCGGGCGGCGTGGGCCCGAACAACCAGCCCAAGGACTCTGGCACCTTCCGGGACAGCAGGGGCAAGGCGAAGCAGTACTCGACCGCGAACGGCCGCACCGTCATCATCAAGGATGCCTTCGTCTATAGCAACAAGGGGTTCAAGACGCTGAATCAGGCCCAGCTGTTGAATGACATCGTCTTCTTTCCAGATACCTTCGAGCCCCAGCCATGGCTGGTGTACTTCATCTCGCGCCCCCTTATCGGCACCTACGAAGCCTCGCCCATAATACCTGCGTCGCTACCCGCCCCTAATGCGCCCACGCCGAACAAGACTATCGCGGGTCCCTCGGGCAGCGCAACGTCGGCGATGCCACGGAAGAAGGAGGTCAAGTCGTTTGGCGATCTGCTGAACCATTTCCCCATGATCGCGCGCCAAATGCAGCCAGGCCTGGACCGCCTCTTCACTGAGTTCAGAAAGGAGCTGGAGAAACCGCTTCCCCGCACACCATCTCAAGCGTCGCGAGCATCCTCGCTCAGTTCGCGCCGCCGCGGTTCCGTCTCCTCGGCTGAGAGCATGCCTTTCTCGCTGCACAGCAGCCTCTCCGGTCCCAATGGCTTCATCTCGACCTTGGAAATTGACGATGAAGAAGACCTGATGCGGACCTCGTTGGAGACGGCTGTCACCGCGGGCATCGATCTCTTCCAAATGGTGGACAAACAGCAGCTTTCTCTCCTCGGTGCGACAACCGATTTGACCGGCCCCATCGTCGAACGCATGATTGAGAAATACATCACGGAGCAGCTGCATGACTTCCTCTTCCCCAGGTTGCGCCACATCCGACGCGTCGAGGATGCGGAGCTCGAAAGCCGGATGCGACAGATGCAAGATGTGGACATTTCCCAGGTAGGGATCGATATTGGTCATGGAAGAAAAGGAAGGCATGAACTCTCCATTCGCTTGTCCAAAGCAGTGGACATGTTCAAGAAGATGGGTGTTGCCGGAAGCCCGCCCGAGATGGTGGATATACTGCTCTCAGTGCAAAAAGTCCTCACTATGCCAGATGCAATCTCGCCTGCAAACCCGCCGCTGTCGAAGCAGCTTGCCAATGGCAATAGCTACTCCGAGAAAAACGACCACTTACTGACAATCGACGCCGATACTCTTGTCTCATTGCTCCTCATAGTCGTAATCCGCTCCCCAATCCGCAACTTGCAAGCACGCTTATCTTACATGCGACATTTCATCTTTATCGACGATGTGGAAAGTGGCGAAATGGGCTATGCATTGAGCACATTCGAGGCTGTGCTCTCGTATCTCGCCAGAGATTCAGGAGGCTTGCGAAAAGCCAGTCGCCGAAACAGGACTCTATGGCAAGCAACCAAGTCTGGGGACCTGGCGACTATACAGGGCATATTGGAACCCGATAGGTCGTTCCACGAAGACGCTTACCCCGAGTCTGAAGAGGAGGACGAGCGGCAGCTTAGCCGTCCTGTCAGATTTGCAGCATCCATTGCAGGTTCCGAAACCTTTGATGGGGCTACGGTAAATGGTGACCGCGAACCCTACCGGAGGCCAGATGACACTCCCCGTAAGAGACACAGAGGCGACGATGGCCCGCTAGCTCACATCTTCCCATTTCAAAGAGCACCAACGCCCCCACCGATGGACCGACCGAAGGCGAAGAAGAGAGTTTCCATGGACACCCGCAGCATGTCCAGTTCTTCAGCCATCTCGTTCACATCACGCACAACCCTCGATTCACGTGGCACTGGGCTTGAGGGTGACACTTCGATAGAAAAGTTGACTAAGACGCAAGGCACTGAGGGCGACTCCGTCCTGATGATGGCGGTAGAAAACAAGCAAGACAAGGCCTTGCATTATCTGCTCAGCCTTTCTGAATACTATTCCTTGGCCTTTGTGCTGGAGGATTGCAATAACGAAGGCACGACGTTACTCAGTGCTGCTGCGCAGTTCTCCAACGCAAAGACTACCGACGTCCTTCTGGACTGGATACTAGACAACATTGAGACCAAAGAGCAGATCGACCAATATCTTGCCAAGCAGGACTCGAAGGGGAGGTGCATGGCGCATTATCTCTTTCACCAACCACGCCTCATAGACACGATAGGCTATCTTGTGCCCTGGCGATTAAAGGACAAGCATGGGCAAACTCCCGTGTTTGCGCTCTGTAGGTCCTACGACCATGATCAATACCGTGAAATGGTAGAGACAGCGCTCTTGTCTGCCACGCAAGCCCAAGAGGACGGAGAGCCCCTGCATCTCGACGAGCACATTGACAACAAAGGTAACAGCTTGCTCCACATCATCACAGACCCGCAGATTGCGGTGAAGCTGCTCTACCGGTGCGACTCGGATGCCAACGCCCCAAACGATAAGCAGTTTACCCCACTCATGGTGGCTAGCAAGTACGGTCGCACTGAATTAGTTCGTGTGCTGTTCCAAGATGCTAGAGTTGACTTGTCAGCCAAGGACGTACGAGGGCTCACGGCCGTGGAGCTTGCCAAAGACGATGAGGTCCGGAACCGGATAGACGATCTGGTACTCTTGTCCAACGAACCTACTCCGGATGGTAGGATAACCACTGTTGTACGTTCCTTCTTTGTGGAAGATGGTACCATCAGGCTTGTCATCAAATCTGGCGCTCCTAACGGGAACGCCACCGTCACTGTCACGACATGTCGTCGCTCGCTGCACGATTTCGAAAACCTAGCCAAGTGGCTTGCACAGGAGCACCCGGCTTCTTGGATGCCTGTCATCAGCAATCTTGCCTCGCCTTTCTTAATACCATCGAGACCTTCGCGATCGATATTACGCGACATTCAGCTCCGCCTCGACGCTTTTCTCAAGATACTCCTCAAACATCCCACTTTCTCAACCCATGAGATGGTATGGGAGTTCTTCCTGGTCCCAGACATTGATCCCGCTATGCTTGCAGAGCGATCATCACGAAAAGCAGAGCTGCGCGCAGAGCGTGTTAGGGAAGAGTACGCCCCTATTTTCGATGTCCGCGAAGTCGAGTTGTTTGTTCAGCACGCACGCGAATCAGTGCGCTCACTCCATCATGCCTCCAAGTCGGTCCTGAGACGAGCGAACAAAGTCCGCTCTGCGTCGTCAGATCTCACCGAGGCTGCCAAGCTTGCCAACACTGCGATTCACACCCTCAACTTCTTGCCACAGCAGCACCTTGAGGCCCTGAACCGGTACACCAAAACGCTTATCCAGAGTGAGGCAAGCCCTCTGGTAGGCTTCTACTACAACATGCACGCCATATCCAGCACCATCAACGCCATCCTCACAGCGCTCAATCGACCATCTACTCTGATAAATTCCATGTCTGCAACGCAGAAAATGGTGGACCGTCACCATCTCTCAATGCGTCGCTCTGACCGCTGGCCCCTTGGACTCCTTGACGACGCGAGATCGAGAATGCAGCGCGATGCGCAGGAGAAAATGGAAAAGTCGGCAGATGAGCTCAACGGATTTGGAAAGGAGTTGAGGTACACACAGCAAGTCGTAGCTGGGGAGCTCGCAAGCTGGCAGGAGAGTAGAGTTGAGTGGGGGCGGAGCACTTTGAGAGAGTTTGCAAGGAAAATGGTCGTTAGTGAGAAGGCAAGACTGGAGAGCATGAGACGAGCTGTGAGGGAGCTGCGGGTAGGGAAGGTGAAGACTGAAGAAGTACTAGCTCCGAGTATGCATGTTCCTGATGAGATAGTTAGCAGAGGGAGTATCACGGATGTGACGGATGACGAGGAAGGTGATCTACAGGCGGAGGACCCGCGCGGCCTCGCAAATGGAGATGTGATTGCGGACGAGGATGAGCCTCTTCTTGCCATGGGAGAAAGCCCCGAGGAACTGTTAGCAGAGGCCTTGGAAGAAGATCAATAACCGCGGGGATTATGGACACATGTCTTGTCTTGCCTTTTTTTTGTCTATACCATTTCTCACTTGACTGGGTAGAAGGGTGACGGGGTTGGGTATACCCTTGGCTAGGGCTCTTACTTTAGCGATGGCGCTGTGCTAGCTAAGGACATAATAGTTATTATTAACCTCCTTCGTGGGTTTAGATGTTGGTGTTGTGGGCTTATGTGCTGAGTCATTGTGTGCCGTGTCTTGCCTTGCGGTACCTTTCGCACGATAATTCGATCCTGGGGGCAGGCTGAGCATAGCAGGAACGCAAGCTACGATAATAACGACTTTGGCTAATCAGAATCTAGGCGCACGTTGGAGGCCCTACTACAAGTACACCGCATCTATACTAGTGTTTAACTTATGATACAGCCCCCATATCATGCACCATGTGGGCTATGTAGACGGTCCGCCTTGGTCGCAGCACGGCATTGCTGCGGCTGCATGCATCGCCCGAAAACCCGGTGTCGACCCTGAAAGCCTTGTAATAAGCTTGTTTGTTTAGGCCATGAACGCTGGATTGAATGTGAGCGCCATACCGCGCTGGGGTAGAGATGTCTTGAAACACTCATGTAAGCGGCGCGTTGTGTCAAGTCCGTTGGGTAGCATGGGAGCTTTTTTGCGGCTAAAGAACTTGGGTTTGGGTTGGGGTGGGGTTTCTGGAAGTGAGGAGCCGATGCGGAGGAGTCCGGGTTGGGGGCCGTTGAATGCGGCCATGTGAGAGGTTGAGTGGGAGCGGCGGGGCGGTGGGTGGATTAGTTTGCGGCGTAGTCGTGGCTACATTCGTGTTGATGACGCTATGCTGGCTCATGAAGGCTTTTATGGGGGCTTGGAAGGTTCATACGAGAGCGTATCAGAGACTGCTTTGCTCATCTAGTTAGTAGCTCGAGGAATAGAAGTGCGGACGTAGAAGAAAAGGGACGATAGAAATGGCTAGAGTAGCAAGACGTATTTGATATTGAAATGGTCGAATTGACTACATAGTAGCGCAACAAACGGGGTATTGTGGATATGCCGTAGAGAAGAAAGTACGCCTATGCTGAAAATCAAAGCAAACAAACTCAAGTCAAGCACTACAATGAAGCAGGTGTATGGTACAGTATCTCCTCCATCTCAACCAACTCTCACATTCCATCCTCATAAGCCCCAGCGAGCGAGCCCTGTAGTGCTCCTCGCGCTCCAACAGTCTATTGTGAGGGCGTATGCACAATTTTCGGTATTTGCGGCGCCGAGTTCGTTTCGGGGGAGTTGCTCGAGTAGTATCGCATGCTCGTCGTACTCGTACTTCTCGGCCGCGTCGGAGGATGTGATGTCAAACTCTCACTCGTCCGTATCGGGGCCAACCCTAGACTTATCCTGCTACCGTTACTCACCCCACTTCCATTGCTTGCTGTCGCAGCGATGGGGTCATGCGCTTCCTCCACCGGCGTGATGTGTAGCGGGATCAAATTCACTTGCTCCAAGCTCGGACGACGATCGAGAACCTCTGCAGGCACGAAGAGTGACACGCTACTCCGGCTCCGATCGCGGCTGAACATGCTGGACCTGTCTTCCTCAGGGCTGGGCGCTTGGTTTTCGAGAAGGCCTTTTCGGTCTGAGGATTCGGTGCGGAAGGGATGGTACGAAGGTCGTCGGTGCTCTGGGGGCAGTTTGCTGCGGGCTTTCCGCTTGGTGATCCAATATGCTATGGCAGTGGCGATGAGGCAGAGGAATATGAAACCGAAGACGCCGGCTACGATGATGGAGCCGGTGCTCCATGATTTATCTGGAGTGGGAGTATCGGTAGGTGTGGGAGTTGGTTGATCGTTTACCGGAGTAGGCGCCATGATGGGGATGAACTGGGAGACAAGTGTCGTTGAAGATTGAGAGTGTGTCGAAGGCGTTTGAGCGGACTGTCGTGGTATTTGAGGTTATGGTTGAGGCTGAAGACGCGATCAAGATACACTAATGGACGGAATCAATAACGCCATACGCAGCTATAAGCCACACAGTCTTGGTATGCGTTCGGCCAAGCAGTAGAAGAAGATGTGTAGTTGAACCAAACCTTCTACTCAGAACCGCCTGGACGTAGGCAGAGAATATATGCCTACCAGTGAGATGAACCTCTCAAGCTTGGACTCCATCTCGTGTCTTGGAGGATGCATTTCAACAAAAGGCCCCCAGCTTCAAGCCAGTTTCTAAGAGTCCTCACTCGCTCCGCCTCAATGTCGATGGAAGCATGCTCGGACCATTGATTCGTGACTGCGATTGAGGCGGTTCCGCCCCCTCTGCTTCATTCGTTCGAATAGTGCCCTGAAGACGGAACAGACGAATAGAAGAATAGGCTACCGTGTGAAGAGGTTCAAACAAGCCCCAGAGAAATTTTGCCGTCAAAAAGGCGGTGGCTCAGGTCGTCTCCTCCCACGCGAATCGGACGTTAGTCTTGCACAAAGCAGGCACGACATGCAGACCAGTCATCGGTCACGCGTGGGAACCATCTCTCTTGCATTTGCTGCTTCCAGTCTGTGCGGCTGCGCTGGCTTGAAACGTGAGCTCAGCTGGCTCGTAATGCGGCGCGGGGTCTGGGATGTTCCATGGTTTCTTCTTTGCGGCTGCTGCCTCTCGCCAACGAATTCCTGCTAGACCTAGCGCTGTGCGAAACCATAGGATGATGAAAGCAGGCATCCAAGCGCCGAGCGCTTTGAACCCGCTTCGCCACCTGCGCTAGGGTCAAAGAAATGAGGGAATGGGATCAATTGGTGCGATGGCGGCCGCATATGAGGCTGTGCCCGCTTCGCTGAAAGCCTTCCGGGAACCATACGCCCGGTGCGCGCAAGAGGTCAAAGTAGCGCTCACACCTTGGTGTCGATGATACTGCGAAGCAGTCACCAAGTTCCAACATTTATAATGTCCTTGAAGAGTCTCATAGTGCGAATATTCCTGTTCGTTGGACGCCTCGGGCGCCTATAGTAAGGATTGTATGAGTGTCGGACTAGGCGTGTGGCTATCCGACTCTTCGGGCCGATGTAGTCCAAGTACTTGCGACAAGGGCCAATTGTCGCGATGTGGAAGGATGCTACTATAGAGCGGGTGATGCGCGCGACATTCACCTGCAGTCAGCGCCACTGCAACGGCTTCTATATTTGGTCGCAAAGGTCAGCCAGAAGGCAACCGTCCTAAAGATGCGGAGATGGTGAGTGTCGACCTGTTGGTCCGATGATGACCAAGGTGATGTTAGTGTTGTAGGGGCCAGTTTCAAGGGCGTCGTTGAGTCTGTTGCGTGATTGGACGCTACACTTCTTACGGTAAGCTTCACCTAATTAGTGCAAAATTGATTGTTGATAGTTGAGGTTCTTGTTGCATTAAAGCGAACTGTAGATACACTCAGGACCTATCATCCCGTATCCTGAATCTAACATCCGAACATAATCAGTCCTGTCCATTATCATTACGAAATTTGCGTCAAGTCCACTTCCGCAGCTTCGTTTCATTCTCCACTTGACGGTTGTCATCGTGACTCTAGCTCGAGGCGCTGTAGCACGGCTTACACATGCATCATCTCCTGGGGTCCTAGACGATGGCAGTCCAATTAGGTCGACTCATCGAACGTCATCTTCAGTATGTGCACCTGTTTCTGTAGTAGTAGATCAGGGAGTGTTCCACGGCGACTCATCAAGATGAATGATCCGGAATAGTAGTATTACATTGTATCAGACTCTCAAATGGCGTCAGTGTTGTGCCTTGGCATACCGTTCTTCTTCCCCCAATCCCATATCTTGCCCTCCATGTCTGGCCCTAGAAAGAGCCATACTAAAGATGCAAGCCAGACGCCCAGAGTGTCTACAACTAGATTTTCTCTGCGCGCCGAGCCCATGCTGCTAAAGCGCATCAGTTTACCAAGCCAGTTCGTAGCGGTTGAGTATCTGCCAGCTTCGAGGCCCTGTACAGCAGCTGTGGCAGCCTCCAGTTCGGTCTGCTCTGGGTCCATCTCCTCGAGAATTCGGGTAGCTGGGTGTTTGGTGAGGTTTTCCTGCTCAAGACCCGGCGACTGGATGGTGCCAGGGAAGATAGTCTGGATGACAACGTCAAAGGGGGCCGGAACTTGACCGGTGGTGTTGGTCTTGGAGCGGCGTGCGCCGTTGTAGAGATTGGCCTCGTGGGCAAGCCCGTCGCAGAGAGACTTGAGAGCGGATTTCGCGGGGGCATAGGCAGCGTAACCTGTGACATTGACGTATCCGAGCACCGACGCAGTGGCAATGAAGTATCGCGGCAACTCGGGTGTTGCGCCCTTTTCTTGCGGCTCGTAGGGTGTATCTGGGTACAGCCAGGCTTTGAGGGTGAAACGGGCCAGATACGCCGCGGCCCAGTAGTTGATGTCCATTTGCTTCTTAAGCGTTTCCGACTTTAGCTCGACGAAGAGACCGGGCGTCGAGGCTCCTGCGTTCGCCCAGACGATCTCGGGTGTGGCGCCCTTGTTCCAGGCGGTTGCTTCGGCGAGCACACGCGCGTTCTCGGCTTCGATGGTGAGGTCTGCAGCGATGAAGAAAAACCGCTGAGTGGTGGGGTTCTTCGCAGCGGCCTGGGCGTATTCCATGGCGGACTGGAGTTTGTCTGCATTGCGGGCCACGAGGATGACATTGGCACCGCGCTGGGAGAGGAGCATGGCAATCTCTCGCCCCATTCCGTACGAGCTGCCGGTGAGGATGACGGTCCGCCCGTCCACGTGGAACTTGTTACTGCTCCAGAAACCCATGATGGAAAGGCTCAGATATCCCAGAAAAATGACCAGTGCCGTCAGTGCCAATGACACCCACTCCATTGGGGAGGGGAGAGAAGGAGAGAGTTGAGAGCGCGGCAAGGAGATCTATTTGAATGAATGCAGAGATCAGCACTATGCCTCCTATGTCTTGCCTAAGGAAGAAGAAGATACGGCGAAGTCGGTAAGCCCTTGACCAATGTTCGTCCTCGTTCTCGTATCAGGCAAGCCACATGCAAGGTTCGAGACGGGTCAGCAAAATGCGCGGACGTGATGTGGGTCCCCGTAGTCTTAGTCAGCTTCGTGGCTTGGTTCTGTGGCTACCACCTAGCGCTAAGCTTGACCGCAGACCGTGACCGCGGAGGAGCCGCACCGCCCGCGCCGCCCGCGCCAAGTTTTCGAAATAATTTTTGTTGCGCAACGCTGAACACCACTCTCCGCACGACACATCATGGGCAAGAAACGCAAAGCCGGTGGCCGTTCCGGCGAGCCCAAGGCTCCGAAAGAAGAAGATTCGAAACTCGCCATCAGCACCTACGCAGATGTCGCCGATTCCGAGGACGAATTTCACATCAACCGCGACAAGGTGCTACTGGAAGAGGAGCCAGCCGCTAAGCGGATGCGCAAGTCAAGGGAAGAAGACCAGTTTCTAGAAGCCTCGGACGAGGAAGTGCTCGACTATCGCGGCCTTGACGATGGCGACGACGACGAGGACGAACTCGACGAAGACGTTGCATCTCACGCCGATTCGCACGAAGACGAAGACGAAAGCCTGGGCGCGTGGGGACCGTCGAGAAAAGACTACTACGATGCCGACGACATCGAGACGGAGCAGGACGCCTTGGACGAAGAGGCAGAAGCACGGCGCATACAGAAGAAGCAGCTGGCGGCTATGACCGAGGCTGATTTTGGCTTCGACGAGGACGAGTGGTTGGCCAACGGCGGCGACAAGGACGCGGATGCAGGCAACGTCGTCACTGAGGTCCTTCCGCAGCTTCAGATCACGGACAGCATGACCGAAGACGACAAGCTGAAAATACTCAAGACACGGTACCCTGAGTTCGACTTTATTGCGAGCGAGTTCCTGCGACTGCAGCCTCTGCACGACGAGCTGGCCGCCACCGCAAACGCTGCCCAGCGTCTCATCGAGGCCCGAGCCCCCAAGTTGGCCAAGACCAATGGGGAGAAGGTGCCGATACCCATGGCCATTACCAAATATCAGGCTTGTGCTGCCTATTTGGCCGCCATGTCCATGTACTTCGCCATACTCGCATCGACCGCCAAAGAAGACGGCTCCCCCGTCATCGCAATGGATCCGGCTGAGCTTCACGAGCATCCCGTCATGGAGAGCCTGCTCAGGTGCCAGAAGCTTTGGGCGAGAGTAGAAAGCCTGCCAGTTGCGGACCCGTTGGTCGAGCCTGAAAATGGCGAAGAGTTGTCAGTCATTGAGGAAGTCTCCTCTGGCATTGATGTAGCAGCGAACTCGGCTGCGCTTCAGGTGAATGAGAAGAGACCCAAGAAGAGCAGGGCCCAACGCGCTGCTGAAGCGACGCAAGCAAAGGCCGACGCACGTCGCGCTGAAAAGCTACGCCAGACCGAGGAAGAGCTTGCTTCGCTGGCAGCTTTGACCGACAAGAAGGCACTAAAGGCAACCAAGAAGAAGACTGCAGACCAACCAAAGCTCAACCTGCTCAACGCAGAAGACTCCGACTTCGGCGAGGAGACCGAATTCACAGCACACGAGCTCGCCGAAAAGGCCAAGAAGAAGAAGTCCTTGCGTTTCTATACGTCGCAGATCACCCAAAAAGCCAACAAACGCGACAACGCTGGCAAAGACCAAGGCGGCGACGCTGACGTACCTCGACGTGAACGTCTCAAGGACCGACAGGCACGCCTGCAGGCGCAAGCAGAGAAGAAGGGCCAACACGCTGACAAGGGTCCGGGTGTCGCCCTGGGTGAAGGCGGTGAGAGCTCAGGCGACGACGATGATGATGCACAAACACGTGGCGACGATTTTGAGGATGGGGACGGTTATTACGACATGATTGCGGCGCGCGGTAACGACAAAAAGCAGTCGAAATTGGATCGTGCAGCTGCGTATGCATTGGCTGCGAAGGAGGGTGGTATGGTCGTCGAAGAAGAGATTATTGGCGACGATGGTCGGCGACAGGTAAGCACATGTCTTCGTCTTGTCACAGTCCACATCGGTAGCCTGCACGTGCTGCGAAGCTTCTTTGGGTCCTTCGTAGAACGAGTTGCATAGGCCTTTGTGACTGTATTTTCTTACCCAGAACCCATTACTAACGGACAACTTGTAGATTTCCTACGCAATCTCAAAGAACAAGGGCCTTACCCCTCATCGCCCCAAGACCAACCGCAACCCCAGAGTCAAGAAGAAGCTCCAGTACGAGGCCAAGAAGAAGAAGATGAAGAGCATGAGGCCTGTTTTCGATGCTGCAAAGAAGGCGAGCGGCGGAGCGAGCTATGGAGGTGAAACGACGGGTATCAAGACGGGCTTGGTCAAGAGTAGGAAACTTTAGTTGTAGTTGTCTTGCAGAGAAGTAGGAGACGAATAGACTCACTTGGCCCGCATAAGGAACAAATGTTTTTGGAGGCACTAGATGGTATTGTGGTATCAAACGCGCAAGAGCCAAGAACGAGACACTGATCGTACTCCTCATCATCCGCCACCCTCCATTCCCAGCACTCAGGCAACTCCCGCCATCTTCTCGATCCCCTTAGACCCAATGCCACAGCGGCGACATGCATCCGCCTCCCTGGTCCTCGCAAAAGCCTCCACACCCAGCCCAGAATCCCTCCGATCGCCGCTAACCTTGTCCACATCGATACCAGCCACCCACCACACACTCGCCGCCACAATGCCCATGACGATGTCGATCTCGGCGGCGTTCCTCGGCGCGTAGATGAGCACGAATTCCCGGGGCACGAAGCGTCGACACCAGCCTCCGCGCGCCAGGGGATGTCGCTCCCCCCAGCCGCTCTCCATCATGATCTTGGCGTCGGCGGGGTGCAGCGTCATGTGCAGGGAGCCGTCGGACGGGTGGGCATGGCAGACTTCGCCGCCGCAGGTCCGGGTGATGGGGGTGCTGGCGAAGACGCCGGACGAGTGCTTTTCGAAGCAGCTCGTGCGCTCTATGAGCTGGTTCGCGGGATCCCGGGCCAGCTTTTCGAGCCCGCGCACGAGGCCCTTGTAGACTTCTTCGGTGGACTTTTGCGTCTGCTGGCGCTGCGGCGCGATGCCGCGGACTGCGGGTCTTTGGCCGGCTCGACTGGGTAGGGTGGATAGGTAGCCGCGTGAGGGGCGGAAGTGGGGTGGTACGGGCATGGGGCGGTGGGGATCTCGGAGGCAGACTAGAGAGAGGAGTTTGATCTTGAGGTAGCCGAGTGGTGTGGATGGAGTGCCGCCTGGGCCCAGGGAGACGAAGGTTTTGTAGTCGCGGTGGATGTAGAGGAGAGTCACAAGAGGGATGATGAAAGACAGTGCTGCGGAGAGCATGTGGAAGTGTGCGGTGGTAAGAGTGCCGTCCAGCATCTCTGTTGGATGTATGGTCATGCTTGAGACTCGCTGCTGGAGGACGTTGTCCATGGCGAGCACGTTAAGACGTCGAAGTAGGACTTGAAGCCCAATTGACCTGGAGGCCGAAAAGGCGGTGGGTGGATCCTCGTTGCGTAGCTATGGCGGTAGGTCGATCCGCCCTTCCCCGCGGAACGCAACGACTATCGTGAGTCTCAAGTAGCTAGCCAGGTACCCGCGGACCACACCGTTGGATCCGACGTAGAATATATTCAACAATGACGTCTGAGCCTGGATTAGGAACGCAGACACGATTCAATTGCACGAGGCGTTTACAACGGCTTCGTGCGGCCATGGTGACTCGCCCCCTCTTTATACAGCCGGACCGGCTCGTCGCTCAGCTCGGGGCTCAGCCATTCGACTTGCAGATTGCGGGCAGGCTGTCGTCCGGGCGTGAGCACTTGCACGATAGTCCTCGCGCACCACGTGAGGTCAACTGGACCCTTCGGCGCTACGCCATCTGAAGTTAGATCAGGTCATGCGGCGGGGAACCATTGGACGGCGCTGGCTAGCGTGGCTGATCTTGTGACGCAGCTGGTGGAGCTGTGTCGTGAAAACCGTGCTGCTTCGTCACTGTGCACATGTGTGCAGTTGCAGTGCAGACGCACGTACCGTCTACGGCGATTCCGTCTCGTATGATCCTAGCTTTTTCGAACTTCGACAGCCTATCGAGGGAGTATGTTGGAACGGTGCGCGTATGTTCAACGGCTTAGCTAATGTTCGAGAATTGCCTACAATGGAATAGTTTACGAGGCCATTGTTCAAAGGAAGTTCGTTACAGGCGGAAAGCCATCGAGACAGCGCCCGGGTGGGGTCGGCGATCTAAGAATCAAGCTGAACGGTGAGTGAGAATAGTCGCGGGGTCGTTTGATTCGCGATATGATGTAAGTAAGAGAGAGCATCAAACGGCGCATTGAGTAACGAGTACGGCTGGAAGAAAGTCGGCTTTTATCTGGGCGTCGATGGTTGGGAAGGTGTCGCGAGATAAGACCATATGCAGACTGGTCCCCAGGTTGTTGCGGAGGAATCTTCTATACGACAATGTGTGGGCGCAATGTATTATAGAAACCAATGCTTTCCCTATCCTACATATCGAGGCGCGGCAAACAGGGTAGCAGTACATTCAGGCGGCAGACTTCGGGAGGAGTGCGAGAACAGACGAAGCCACGTCGCCGAGAACATGCAGCGGAACCGGGAATTCCGAAGCAGAGACGATGACGACCGACGTTGGCCTTCGCGATGCCGAGTAAGCACCGATTCTTCCGACCCGAATGTCCTCCCTAGTGTCTCAGTCATCGAATCAACTCATGCACTCGTTCTTTGTTCCCCACGTGCCGAACAAGTCCTTCCAGTCCGCACGGGACCACTCACTTCTTTTCGCCGGACCGAACCCACTGCGCATACTCATTCCTCTTGCCCCTGACGTCCCAAAATCCTCTTCTCCCCTCACCGCCTGCCCCAGAGCCCTTGCCAAAGCCCAAAAAGGCGTAGGGATCTCCTTCACTCAAGATCTCCTCGCCCTCTCTTGTCCACTTGCCCTCTCCGTGCCGACCCTCGCGCTCAATCTTCCCAGCCCATTTCGCCCACTGTATCGGTTTCAGCTGCGGCGACGCTACAACAATGCCGGCGGAGAGTGTCAGGATTGAAACGAGGAGCTCAATGGATATGTCGAGGGGTAGTGGCGTATGCGCGAAGGCTACCGTGTGCTCGTGGGCGGAGTAGACGCTGAGAGAATCGGTTAGCTGGGGAAACTGGTCATGATGGGGGTTTTGGATGGCATCTGAACGCTTGGGGCTGCGCTCGAGGCGCATTGAGTTTCAGACTGGGGGCAAGGATGAGGGCGTAGGCGGATGACGAGAGTCCATTATCCAAGCTGATAAGAAGAAAAAGGGACACCGTACGCATGTGTCAGCAGTATGAGGCCGACAGTGTTGAGGGCCGTTCCAAAGACGGGCATTTTGGTGTTTGGGTAAGAAGCGCGGGAGGGTGACCGGGATCGTAGGAGCTGCGTTGGAGCTGGTTTATTCGACGGGGGAAAGATCTCCGCGCGACGATGGTATTGTGTTGAATGCCGCGGGTTGGGCTAGACGAGAGGCGGGGGTGGGCGTGGAGCGGATGGTGGTCGTCAACGGTAGAGAAGGAGCGTTCAGCATGAGTAAACGCGCGCTTGCCAAGGAAAATTAGGTAAGCCACGTCACAATCAAGACAAGACCAGTACATATTCGTGCTTTCACTGAGCATAACAGCTGTTATATGGCATGTGAATTAATGGCACTTCGGTAGCACATGCAGCTATCTGTAGTGTAGCACTCTAGAGTGTGCTCAATCCCCGCTTTGCGCTGACTTAATGTACAAGAACATGTCGTATGGACAAGAGAAAATCATCGCCCCAGCGCAAAGATTCCATCTATCAGACGTAACATCTGGTTCATAATACCACGTGCAAGCTTTTGGACATGGGGCCTGCCTGACCGCCCGATTACGATATCCCGAACCCAAGTTGAGACATGATAGCAGACCTCACCGCGAACACAAACTCCGAGAAACAGTGGTATATAGCGAATTGCGAAAGACAGTGGAAAGGTTATGCGCGATGGGCCCACTCAGCCAGCTGGTGCGATGAGTCGACGGAGTCCTGGTTCTTCTCATGAGTACCCATTGCAGATGCATGGTGCTCGAGGGAGTGGGTAGACAATCCCTCGTCGACATCATCGGGCATCTGAACGTCGCGGGTGAGCTCGACATAGTCGTACTGTCGTGATTATCAGCCATGCTCTTTGCAATACGGGCGGGCACCTGGGACTTACAGCAAATTCGCCAATCTCCACATCGTCAATGCCGAGCACTTCCTCTTCCTCGCTCGCACGGAGCTTGAACACAGGCATGAATTTTCCGAGAAAGTCAAGGCAACCGAGAATGAGACAGGTTCCGACGAACGAGTACGCACCGCCCGTGACGGAGTCGGCAAGCTGGTATCCAAGCTGGATCCAGTGACGGTTGAGCCAGCCACCTTGGATAACGGTGGCACCATCGAGATGAGCTATGTAGTCGCTTGATGCTAGTCAGTAAAAATTCAAGGATGCCTGCGATGGGGTACATACGCAGCGAAGAATGCGGTCAAGATATTGCCGACAAATCCTCCGACGGCGTGCACAGCGAAGATGTCGAGCGCGTCGTCACAGCGGAGGAAGTATTTGAGCTTGGTGGCATAGTTGCACGCAATGCCTCCGCATGCGCCAAACACGATAGCCGCCCAAGGTGGGACGAATCCAGACCCGGGAGTAATGCAGACTAGGCCAGCAATAACACCCGAGCAGAAGCCGACCGTCGACCACTTGCGCTCTAGGCGATAGTCGACTAGGCACCAAGTGATGCCACCGGTGCAGGCGGCGAGATGAGTGACGAGAGCTGCCATGACGGCACGGAGGTTGGCGGCAAGGGCCGAACCGGCGTTGAACCCGAACCATCCGACCCACAGGAAGACGGTGCCAATGACAATGTGCGTAACGTTGTGAGGCCGGTAGTTGAGTTCCTGCGTGCCATGGCCCCTCCGCTTGCCGAGCATGTACGAGTAGGCGAGAGCGGCCGTGCCCGAAGCAATGTGAACGGGAGTGCCGCCAGCAAAGTCGAGACCGCCCTTTTTGAAAACCCATCCGCTGGTGTTCCAGGTCCAGCAGGCAATGGGGTCGTAGATGATGGTAGACCACACGAACATGTAGATGATGCAGGGTAGTATTCTGCCCCGCTCGGCCACTGCACCAACGGCGAGAGCGACACTGTACTCGATTAGCTACGCAGACCATTGCAGAGGGGCTGAAGCGTACGTGATGCAGGCGAACATGCCCTGGTAGACGCAGAAGAGCAGGTCAGGAATGCGAGGGCCCACCTGCGAAGGCGCAGCGAGGACATTCCGCAGACCAATGTTGTCGAGGTTGCCGATGAAGGGCCCAGCCGTGTGGGAAAAGGCTAGAGAGTAGCCCCAGAAGAACCATTGGACGGAGATGACTGCTGTGGACATGACCGAGAGCCACAGCAGCGACAGGGCCGACTTTCTGCGCGCCAGACCCGAGTAGAAGAAACCGACGCCCGGAATCATGAGTAGCACAAGGGCCGTAGCCGTGAGCATCCACGCGATATCGCCCGCCTGGAAGGGTCTGGGTTAGCGCTACTGGCCCAAGGCCACGGGTGCACGGAACAGCCTACATTGTAGAAGACGTTGAGATTGTACAGCTGCGAGTCTCCACCCGTCGCAGTGGTTTGGTTGTTGAAAGCCTCGAGCGGGAGCGTCGTGTCCATGCCATTGTTGGTTTGGGCCATGGTGGGCGTCGACGAACGGATCAGCCGCGCACGGAAAGAAGGCGAAGAGGCACGTGAAGCTGGCGAAGGCGGGAGCTTGGCAGCTGCGGGATTGCCCTCGCGGAGGTTTTGAGGACGAGTATCGTCTCAACGCAGGAGCGCGTTGGGCATGTGGAGGGGATGAAATACTGCGGAGAAGCGGGCGGTCGTTGGAGAGGTGAACGGGCCGGCAGGTCTAGGGGACGGTGAGAACTATAAGCCCACGGACATTGCGCTTGCTCGCGCATGCAAGCCATTCGGTGGGGTGTGAGATACGGGGGTGTCGCGCCAAACGGACCCCCCTCGGCGGGAGGCTAGCAACCGCCTGCGTGGGATGTCGGCTGCGGCTGATCTTCCAGTGTCCACCTGCAAGGCTCCAAACCTCCAACCTCGCACCTGCACCCACCTGGGACCGGCCCACTGCCCTCCAGCAGCGAGCGACGCGGCCTACAGCAGACAGCATGCACGCTGCGCCCAACGGAGGCCGCATGTGTGCCCTGCGCGAGAGCTGCCGTGTCGCACCGTGGCCTCGCCGCGCCGCATGCACACACACGGCAGGCCCCCCAAGCCAACACTGGGACAACACGACATGGCCGCTGCGCCGGTGTGGTTGGAGAAAGCATCTCGTTTTCTTATCTACACCCCGGCCCTCGCCAAGTCCAAACGCGGCCGCCACTAGCCTGCCTTCGGCCTCGGCGCGTTTGCTCAGACCATCGTTTCTGGCGCGGCGAGCAACGATGCCCTTCATCTAACGCGTGCATGTTTCTTCGCCGGCAGCGTATCAGAGCCTGCCGCAGCGATCCCGCTCCTGAGTCCGGGGCTGCACACGCTGCCCGGTCCCCTGCGCAGGGCCGCCGGCGTTATCATGTCGACATCTATCATCCGTCACGTCGAGCCCGTCCACTGCATCCCGCTCGCTCATCCCGCTGCATCGAAACGAGCCCCGGCCGATTCATGCAATGTTTCTTTCTGCACCTGTGCCTGGCCTGCTGCACGAGGCTGGACCCTACCGCCCCGAGTCTGCTGTCCGCGCCCTCTATGGCCCGCTTGCTTTTTATGGCCGCCCCTGCTGCACCCCCAATGTCCGCCTCAGGAGTGCAATCTGACCGGACCTATTCGTGTACGCCTACATGATACCTGTTGATGGTATCATGGCCACCCGTAACACGGTTGCCAATGCCCAGGGCCATAGGCTGAGAGCTGTGCCCGTTTGCAGCACCGTCATCTGCCAGCATGTAGCCGTTCGGACAAGGCCTGATATTGGACACGAGCTGGACCATTCGAGACGCTCCGGCTCAACGGACCAGAAGTCGGCGTCCGGTCGTCTCCTAACAAGCAGGCCAGCCTCGTTGACGTGATTTCTGTTTTCTTTTGAATTCCGACACGACCAAGACCACGAGACGCCCGTCCACGTTGCAGTACAGCGGGGACAGCCTCGTGTAACGCCACCGCCCGTTCTGATCATTCATAGCCATTGCAGATATCAGTCTACCGCGCACCGTCCCACGTCCGAGATGACCGTTGGGCCCACAGTCGGCTCTACTCGCGTACCTGCATCGACGCTAGGCTCTATCCGTGAATCTGGAGAACGAGCTTTCGTACATGGTGAGCATGCGATGGTGTCTTCCTTTCGCAAGTTGCACCGGTCTGGGTATATCAGCACGACGTTGTGGTGCAGCGATGTGTTGCTGGAGACTCCCATCTTTGGCAGGGTTTGGAAGCGGCGAAGCTCATCGAGAGGGCTCTCGGTACGATTGTCCCGAGCCAGTCCCTACTTTGTCTTGCGGAGGCAACGCGTAGTACCATATCCAACAGGTCGATGCTGGAAACATGCTAGTGAAGAGCGTTCGAAATCTGATCGTCTGAGCTTGCTAGACACGTTTAGGGATCTAGCCATGTGCACATCGTGAAGGCTGAGCGTTGCAGGCGTCAGCTACCTGCTCAAGCGTGGTAGATCTGGCGCGGGGAGGACTGTGACTTCATGGCCTCTCCTGTTCTGCTGCTATAGGCAGTGGACGATGGAATAAGTGCGCTTGCAACTTGGCCGCACCAGGGTCAGGGTCCATGTCGGCAGCGCGCAAGCTGGCGAAGGCATCGACAAGACCTGTTTCTGGGCTGCAAGACAAGCAGGTTGGGCAAGACAGACCGGTCTAGCCGTGCAACGACAGCAGCAAAGGAGGCGCCTGGACAGCGTGCTCTAGCTGTTTCCGATGGCGGGCAGGGTGGCAAAAGGCAGCTCTCATCGCATCCGAGCTCCACCACGGCTCCAAGCGGCCGACAGCAGGCGCGGAGAAGCTAGCGGCAGAAGGACCACGGCGTATGCAGGCAGACAGACGTGCGTACACAGTTGCAGCATTGGAGTACGTTGACCTCGACGCGCCACATCTGACATCTCTGGACAACGACAACGACGGCGACAACGCTGAGGTTCTTGTCGCACCGCCACAGACTGGTCCGATCCGCCCGTCTCAGCGCCGATCTTGCCCTTCGCGGAGCAGCGGCGCCATATCAACGCCATGAGCCACGAGCCTGCTCGAGGCGTGCGAATCCGCGCCGGCCACAACGCGTTGCTCCCCACACACACAACGGCCGACATGAGCAAGCCCGTGGTGGTGAACGTGCCGGAGCCCCTCTCCCACGACTCCGAGGGCTCAGGCTCGGGCGACGACGAGGGCCAGTATCAATTCGCGCCACCCGTCTCCACGACGCCCATGGACGAGGTCCCGCCGCTGAATGGCGGCGGCGGATTCAGCTGGAGCGCATCGAACCCGCCTCGCATGCGCGAGAACCCGCCGCCCATCCAGACGACGACCACGCCCAACGGCACCACGACCGCCAGCAGCTCGCGCCCACCGCGCCCGGGAGCTGTCCGCACGCCCTCGAATGCATACGCACCTGCCCGCCGCCCGCAGCAGTTCTCGCTCAACAGCAACAAGCACCGCAACTCGTCGACGACCCGCTCGCGCCCCCGCAACCCCAACGCCGAGTACCGCGCGCAGGAAAAGGCCTACGTGCAGCGCATCCGCCAGGAGAACGAGCAGGACGACTTCTTCGCCGACGTGCGCACCCCCAGCTTGGGCTACAGCACCGAGTCCGACTCCGACGACGAGTCGCCCTCCACGGCCGAGTACGCCGACAACGACCCCTACGACCAGGAGACGCTCCTGTACTATGGCAACGACGACATGCAGCCGTCGGTCGAGGAGCTAAAGATCCCCGCCAACCGCGAGCGCCTCGAGTGGCACTCGATGCTGGCGAGCGTTTTGACGGGTGACGTGGTCAAGCAGGAGAAGAAGCGCCTCATTGGTAGCACCGAGCAACAGGGCGACAGCACTCTCAAGGCCGAGATATGGCTGGGTATCCGCGCCAAGGTCACCGGTCGCTCTCTGCAGGCCCAGCGCCGTCTCGTCGACGACAAGCGCACAGGCATCCGCCCGGAGCTGGAGAGCATTATAACCTTCGAGGTCCAGGGCGCCATCGAGGCCGGCCAGACGGCCGCGGCACAGGTCGCCGAGATCGTGCGCAAGATTGAGAACATCGAGAGCCTCTTCCCCACGCGCCAGGTGCTCGAGCAGGCGCATCCGCGCGCCGCATCGCAGGCTTACAAGGACGCCTCCGATGCCGTCTTCGCCTGGAACAACACCACCGAGCTCATCAACACGGAGATGTCTATTTTGAAGAAGTGGGTTGGCAACGACGAGCTCGACTTCTCCAAGCCGCGCGCACGATCCTCCGAAGACCACCACCTCACCGACGAGTCCTCCTTCATCGACCGCATACTCAAAGAAGACGGTCTCAAGTCCCTGCAGGGCGAGACCAGCTTGCTCGTGGCTCTGGAGAAGGTCATCCACAAGGCAAAGGCCACGCTCATCGCCAACGCCCAGGGCTTTGCCGACCGCCACCTGCCGCCCTACATTGAGGAGCTGCTCACGCTGATCAACTTCCCGTCCCGCCTCCTCCAGGAGATCATCCGCGTGCGTCTGTCCTACGCCAAAAAGATCAAAGACCCCTCCCAGCAGGGCGTCATGATGGCCGAGCAGATGATTACGCAGTTCCAGATCCTCCTCACGCTTGCCGGGAAGATCAAGGAAAGCTACATCATCATCTCGCGACCGGAGCCCGGGTGGGATCTGCCACCCTGCATTGAGGAAAACTTCGACGTCGTGGTTCTGGACGCTCTCAAGTTCTATTTCAAGATGCTCAATTGGAAGCTGTCGGCCAACAAAAACACCTTCAAGGAAGCCGAAATTCTAGAACAAGAATGGGAGTTTTCCAACAAACTCGGACGACAGCTGGAGGGTGGCGACGTGGAAACGGCAGAGCAATTCAGCTCGCTTACTTCCAAGTCTCTGTCGCGTCTAACGGCCCATTTCGAGAAAGAGCTTCAGCGCAGACCAGACGAGCTCACTGGCGCCGAGATGGAGAAACGGTACAAGCAGATCCTGGACTCTGTACGTGTACGTCAGCGGAAGCTGTTCCGATTTTCGAGAATCCTTACCCAGCGTTTCGAAAATTGCACCGAATACAACATCAACCACATCGACTTGGATCAAGACCAGCTGAGCGACCTCTACGAGTCCCTTGTCATGACTGGACACTTCCTGGTCGAAACATCGGGTGGGGACAACAGTGGTCTGAACATCATTGCGTCTCCTGCTTTGCAAGACCGACCAAATGACATACAGTCTCTTCTCACTACTTGTTACCACGCAGAGGAAAACCCTGAAGACCCCTCGAATCCTTATGCGCTCATCATCAGACCAGAAGAGCCTCTCTATTGGACCGGGAAGAAGCTAAACGCCAACATTCGGACGCCCCACCTGGATGTAAAGCCCGGCAGGCTACGCCTTGTTGCTGATGGCTCGCAACAACGCCTCGCAAATGCCAATGCCTCCTTTTTGCATGCAATTGGCACTGACCTGAACACACTGATTGACCAGAGGGCCAACCTCCCACGTGTCAACCAAGAGCTTCAGAAGATCAAGAAGACGGCGTACAAGCTGTCCAACACCATTATGGACAGTGTTGAGATTGTGCGAAAGCAGACCGCTGGCCTAGATTGCCAGGATCTTATACAAACCTGCTTTGCCTTCGCCACTGAGTTCGGGCAACGTTCTTTGCTATATATGGACTACAACCGACGCGCCATGAACAACATCAAGCTGACCAGGCTGGCTTTGGACTGGGTCAGTTTCATCTGCGATGACTGTATTTCTTCTGACCGCAAGACCTTTCGCTGGGCTGTCGTTGCTTTGGAGTTTTCCATGATGATGACCCGAGGACAAAACATCCTCTCCATAAGCGAAGAAGAATATTCCAAGCTGCGACTGAAGGTGGCCGGCTGCATGTCGGTCTTGATATCGCACTTTGATATCATGGGTGCTCGGTCCACCATCGCCGCCCAAGCCGAAAGACAGCGACTAAACGCCCTCGCTGGAAAATCCCTGTTTGATCCCAAGAACCAGAAGGACGACGATGAGTTGATTCAGCTGATTCAGGAGCAGTGGATGCAGAGGCTCGAGGAAATCGATGTTTTTAGGAAGGACAAGGAGGCCGAGCGCCAGACTCTTGGACGCGTCTTAGAAGACTCCAACGAGGCTGACCGGGCGCTAACGTACCTATCATCCTCGGCCACTAACGTGACCTTACGATGGCAACAAGGACAATTCGTAGGCGGCGGCACCTTTGGATCCGTATACGCAGCCATGAACCTTGACTCTGGACATCTAATGGCTGTGAAGGAAATACGCCTTCAGGACCCTCAACTTATCCCGACCATTGTTGCTCAGATCAGAGATGAGATGGGCGTTCTACAAGTACTAGATCACCCGAATATTGTGTCCTACTACGGGATTGAGCCACATCGAGACAAGGTGTACATCTTCATGGAATACTGCTCAGGTGGCTCGCTGGCCGGCCTACTGGAGCATGGGAGGATTGAAGACGAGACGGTGATTCAAGTGTATGGACTGCAGATGTTGGAAGGTCTTGCATATCTTCACGATTCTAGCGTTGTACACCGCGACATCAAGCCCGAAAGTAAGTGCATATGGTGACAACAAAACACACGACTTTTCTAACGCGTTATAGACATTCTGCTCGACCACAACGGTGTTATAAAGTTCGTTGATTTCGGAGCAGCCAAAGTGATTGCACGTCAAGGCAGAACATTGGCCGCCGAGCATACGGCTACCCGACAAGGACGACAAAGATCGATGACCGGAACACCCATGTACATGTCGCCTGAAGTGATTCGTGGCACTGGCCTAGGCCGTCACGGGGCTGTCGATATCTGGTCCCTTGGGTGTGTCATCTTAGAGATGGCAACGGGTCGCCGACCTTGGGCGAATATGGACAACGAGTGGGCCATCATGTACCACATCGCACAAGGCGACCCTCCTCAGCTTCCAACCCGGGAGCAGCTCAGCGATCAAGGCATCGACTTCTTGAAGAGATGCTTTGAACGCGACCCTGTGACCCGCGCATCCGCCGTGGAGCTATTGCAGCACGACTGGATCATGACATTGCGAGCGCAATTGTCGCTTGAGCCGCCGACGCCGAGCACCGACACATCAAGCTCAGGTCCGAATAGTGCCACTAGCACCCGCCAGAACTCAGCCGTCTATGGCTAGGAGCCCCTACCCACTAGTTTTGGCAGGTGTTGGCTGACTCTTTCTCCGCTCTTTAGGCCCCCGTATCGTCTCATACGGCCCGAGCTGGCCACTACCTTCTCGCTCATCTTGCATAGCGCAAGATACTTGTTGTATACGACGGTCCTGTACCGCTTCCGAGCCCTAAAAACTGGTATTCATCCTTGCTATAATGGTAATTTTGGCACGACCTCGACATATCGGGGATTGGTTCGACCTAGTACACTGCCTTTGATGCATTGATTTGAGCATTCGTTTGGAGTCTTGCATGAGCGACGGAGTTTTCCTTTGTCTTGGGGATATGGGCGGGGCTTGGAAAGAGCCCATTTTGTAGTAAAATTCCGACCCTGTCTGGCAAGGCGGGTGAAATAGCAACAATTAGGGCTCCTTTGAGGAGCCAGTACACTACCATAACTGCAACCGGAACTGCATTCGATGTGTCGTTGAGTCACTCGGAGGTCCGCATCACGTGCTGGCTCGTCACCGCTCGGCCGCTTGTTTCGCCGCGGGCCTTCGTGCAGGACAACATTTTCTTGAGTCACCCCGCCATCCATGCCCCACCTCGCAGCACCTTGCCCAAGCGCCCTACGTCGTGCCGGCACGCTCGTACCTTCTTCCCTTTCCCGATCAAACGCGTTTACTCTTACTGCACGCCCTCTACTACCTTTTCTGTGGCCCACGCACGCCCAACCGCGACTCCGACGCCAACTCCAACGCGCACACTCGACCGCCCTACGCGCACCCGAGACGCGGCAAGAGGACCAACACCACGAGCTCTCCAACGGCGCAATGGGGAAAAAGGACGGGAACTACCAGCTGAAAACGCCCAAGGGCACGAGGGACTGTATGTCAGCTAGGTCTAGAGCGTCGCCACACGTGCTGATTGAGAGCAGGGTCAGGCTCCGATGTCGTTCTGCGCGAGCGGATATTTGACACCATCACCAAGGTGTTCAAGTAAGTCATAGTCCTACGGGTGTATAGTGGATACTGACCATGTTTGTAGACGCCACGGCGCCGTCACCATAGATACGTACGATCAACCTCTGCTACCGCCTGGTAGTATAATGCTGACCGCATTAGACCCGTCTTCGAGCTCAGAGAGACACTCACCGGCAAATATGGCGAAGACAGCAAGCTCATCTACGACCTTGCCGACCAGGGCGGCGAGATCTGCTCGTTGCGCTACGACCTCACCGTTCCCTTCGCGCGCTTCTGCGCCCAGAATGCGACGCAGAACATCAAACGCTACCACATCGCCAAGGTCTACCGACGAGACCAGCCGGCCATGACGAAAGGCCGTATGCGCGAGTTCTACCAGTGCGACTTTGACATTGCAGGCCAGTACGACTCCATGCTGCCAGACGCTGAGGTATTGAGGGTCATCAAGGAGGTATTTGAAGATTTGCCCGAGTGGAAGGGAAAGTACACTATCAAGATCAACCACAGGAAGATCTTGGACGGCATCTTCCAGATATGCGGGGTCCCCACAGATAAGATCAGGACCATTAGCAGCGCCGTAGACAAGCTCGACAAGGTACGCAGACGAGGCATTGCCAAACATGGAGCGTGGTTGCTAACAGCAGCAGTCACCGTGGGAGGAAGTCCGGCGGGAAATGGTCGAGGACAAGGGGCTGGACGCAGACATCGCCGACAAGATCTGGACATATGCCCAACTCAAGGGCGGAAAGGAGATCGTGACGCAGCTTCAGGCGATACCCGAAGTCCAGGCCAATGAGTCAGCAAAACAAGGTCTGGAAGACATGGCCCTCCTCTGCAGCTACCTCGAAATCTTCGACGTCCTCCCCGCCCTTTCTATCGACATGTCCCTTGCACGCGGTCTCGACTACTACACCGGCATCATCTACGAGGTTGTAACGGAAGGCTCCGCGCCTTCAGCATCATCCAAAGACGTGGCCAAGAAAGAGAAGAAGCAGAAGAAGAGCACGGATCCGGACGAAGATCGCTCCAACGACCCTACGATTGGTGTTGGCTCAGTCGCAGCAGGTGGCCGCTACGACGAACTCGTCGGCATGTTCAGTGGAAAACCCATTCCTTGTGTCGGCATCTCCTTCGGTGTGGATCGCATTTTTAGCATCACCAAAGCCCGCCTCGGCGAACAAGTCATGCGCTCCACGGAAGTGGACGTGTTTATCATGGCCTTTGGGGGTGGTAAAGACTTTACCGGTCTCCTCCCCGAGCGCATGCAGGTCGCCAAAACCCTATGGGATGCTGGCATCAAGGCGGAGTATATGTGGAAGACGAAGCCCAAGCTACAAAATCAGTTCAAAGCCGCCGAGAACGCAAAAGTGCCTTGGGGGGTAATCCTAGGCGAGGATGAACTGAAGGAGGGCAAGGTTAAGATTAAGAGGATGGACTTGCCGCCAGGAGACCCCGGGAAGGAAGACATCGTTGTGGAAAAGGCGAATCTAGTGGAAGAATTGCGCGCAAGGATTCAGGGCAAGACGAGTCTGCCGGATCGGACGGCACAATAGCGAGTCTAGAGTTGCTTTGTGGGTAGGAATGGGTGCTTGGTGCAAACCAGAAGAGTCACATTAGGAAACAAAACGCGACATCGGCCGCATATGTATCAGTAGCTTTTCTAGAGAGATGTGGCAACGTGATATCCGGCATAGAAAAAGGAGTTTCGGGGTGGTTTCATTAGACCCATCCTCAGCGAGGCTCTCCTTCGAAATCAAGTTTGGAAAAACATCTCTGAAGCGTTTAGTCTTTAGTGCACTAGTTGTTCCACGTTACATTTCACATTCATCCACGCGGTCTCATTCGTGGAACGGGAGACTGAGCAGAACAAGATCCGAACGGGAAGGGGTTTGAAGCGCGAAAGTGAAGAGTCCGTGTGACTACTCCCTCTCATGAAAGTAGCTGCTCATTGTCCAAGCTACATAGCAATATGCCGTGCCTCCATTTGCCATCCAATGCCCGCTGCAAAACACATCGCCAATCCAAATACCCTGCGGAACGGACTATCCAGGCCTGTCCCTTCTGACCACGGCACCGGCGCTCCTGGCGGCCTTCCCGTACAGACCCATATGTATCGAGTATATGACCAAAGTATAGCAGCACCCAAATGAACATACCGCATCCCACCAGCACCCGTCCCGGACAATATTTCCCAAGGACGACAAAAGCCTCTCAAATGGCGCCATAATATATGTTTTCAAGCACGGCTCTTCCCTCGAGCAGACCTCTTTTGCCCCCCTTGCACACTTTGCCGGGGACCTTGCGGCCTGTTCTCAAGACTTCGGGACTACTGCTCGGCGTCTTCTGATTTCCTCCCGTGCGCTTCGGCGCTCTTAGATTTCCCTGACTGCCCGGTGTAGTGACGTCCATCAATGGTCTCCGCTTCTTAGTCGGGCTCGGTGTAGGCGTCTTCTTCGCCGCTGTGAACTCTGCTGATGCATCGAGGCGTCGGTGTGTCGGGGGCGTTTTCGCCGTGGCTTGTGTGATGCCTTCGTCGAACGCATGGCCATCTACCATGTGCTGTGTGAGGTCGAGAACCCATCCTTTGTCGCGGCAGAGCGATATGATGTCGCGCAGGAGCTCGTTGTTGCTCAATGTCTTTTCGCTCCCCAAAATGACAAGCTTGGAGCGGGCGCGTGTGAGCGCCACGTTGATGCGACGGCGGTCCTTCAGCAAATCGCCTACAATACCGTCCTCGTTGCTGCGCACACAGCTCACAATCACGACCTCCTTGTCCCGTCCTTGAAACTTGTCCGCCGTATGCAGTTCCACTGCACTAGCGCCCGGTCCCGTAACCGGCGCAGCCAACTCTGAAGTCTGCGTCTGCGTGTAAGCGGACGAAAGCGAGGAGCGAAGGAGCGCAAGTTGACTGCGATAGAAAGCTATGACGCCAATTTCGGAAGCAGGGACACCGAGACTGAGGAGGGAGAGTGTGAGATGGGTTACGAGGCGTGCTTCGAGTGTGTTGTTTATGCGCGGCCCGGACTGGTTTTCCAGGCGAGTAGAGCAGAGGTCGGTGTTGATGAAGACGACAGGAGAGCAGGGAGAGAGGGAGCGCGATAGCCAGCAAGTGGATGACGTAGGGTCCGGACATATGGATTGGGTCAGCGCGCGTGAGGGATGGGATCGATGATGGTTCAGTAAGCCATGCGGGTTCGGATGAGTTAGTTGACGCGATGCGACCGAGGCGGTGCCGCACTTCAAGCGTCCAGAGTAGATGAATGTATTGGAGATGTGCATGATGTCGGCACACATGCGGTATTGATGCTCGAGACTAGTGACGGCTTCCGGATGTGCCTCACACAGCAATTTGAAGAGCGAAACGTCAAGACCGCCTTCTGCGGCTTCCTTGTTTTGGACAAGAGGAGGAAGCTGGTAGTGGTCGCCAACAAGAACAAACCTCTGCGACATCCGGATGGGCCCAAGACAGACTGGTAGCGTGATTTGCGATGCTTCATCGACAATACAGTAGTCAAAAACGCGTCGGCTGAAGAGAGGGTGACTGATTGACAAACAGGTTGTGGCGACCACGGGAGGCTCCATCCAAGATTTCTCGAGCTCCTCGAGGCTGTCTTTGGGTTCTGCGGCCAACGTCGCAAATTCCCGCACGTCCGGGTGGATCTTCGCAGATGCTCCTAACCGAAGGATGCCGATATTATCATTGCGAATTTTGAGAAGGATATTGTCGACGGCAGTGTGTGTGTAGGATGTGAGCAGCACACTCTTGCCCTTAGACACCAAAGCTCGGATAATATGGGCGACGGTCGTGGTCTTGCCCGTTCCTGGCATGCCAAGGACAAGAGCATAGTCTTTTGCCGACATGACCTTAGAAACCGCTGCCTTTTGGTCGGCATTCATAGACATCTGCGAGGAATCCGGGGGGGAAGGGGCTGTTTGCATCGAGTTGAAAACCGGCGCTCGTCCGTCAACGATCAATGAGCGCAGGTCCCGGGCTTTGTAGACATTATCGTCCATAATCTGGATGAGGTTGTTGCGAGCAGCTGCCATGCCATTGCTAAACTCGTCCTTATCCAATCGATAAAGCACCGGCTCTTCATCGTCCTGGCACTCTGGCACTAGTTCGCCTTCTTTGGTGACTTCCATAATGCCTGCGAAATTCTGGTTCGTTTGCGAATGAAAACCAGGAAGCTTGGTCCGAGATTTATGCAGTCGTCTGTCAACAGCAACAGTGATGCGGCGCTTGCGGACATTCGTAACGTAGCCATTGGCGAGCGCGAAGTGACCCTTCTCATCCGAAACTACGACAGGCTCGCCGATGATAAGCTGTGACTCGGTGAAGGAGAAGCCGGGCTTCGGCTGTCGCTTTGTGAACGTGTAAGAATACCGATTGATCTTTTGTCCATTCTTATCTTCGTGCCCGGATCCCAGCTCCAGCACAACATTCGAGAAGCACCGGCCAAGCTTTTCGCGTTCAGTGCTGAGCATTGTCCAGAGCTCGCGCCGGAACTTCATCATATCCGACTCTTCCTTTGTTAGTAACGTGTCCCACTTCTTCATGAAGGCCTGGTCAGCGGGTTTCAGAAACTTGACCAGCTCATCATATCTCTCTTTGGCCTTGTTATTCAGGCTCTCGCCATGTCCGTCCTCGACGAGGTTGTGGTAAAGGAAGCAAGCTTCTTGCGCGTAACATTTCTGGCACTTGTGGTCCTCCTTTAAGATCGGAGGCAGCTCGATTCGATCCCGGACGTAGCACGCCAATTCGTTGCGTTTAATGATCATGTGGATAATGTCATTACGAATAGCGGGAATGCGACTAGTATCCGAAGTTTCGAGATAGTACAAGATGCCGTATGCAACATCGACATCTGGTGAATTAGCAAAGCCAGATATGTATGAAAGACTGCTGCTTACCATATCGGTTAGATAAAAGCAAGTTGTACAAGGCTGTCTGCGCAACGTGCGCCGCGTTGGACGAATTCTTGCCCGTCTTTACCTCGAATGGAACGGTAAGAGTGCGTTCACCTTGGTCATCTTTCATAACCACCTGAACCGTAGCATCGATGTTGCCTTTCAACCCATACATGGGTGACCAGACGTGCTCTTCAACGTCGAGAAGCTTGTTTATGCTCATAATCGATTGCCGCCCGTTGCGTTCGTGAACAACGGCATCAGACTACCTTGAGTTAGTCCTGATCACAAATATTAACGACTGGACTTACTCTAGGTTCGGCTCGAACAAACATTTCTGCCCAGGCTTGGAGCTCGGGCAGCTTGCTGCTCATGTGTGCTTTGACCTCGGCGCAAGTTGACTCTATCTCGAGAATGCTTTCGAACTTGGCCGGTAGAAGGCTATCAATCGTCTCGAGTAAGAATTCGGAATCCCAGCGATTAGCTTTAAGAGCTTCCTGGAACAGCTCGTGGAGGAGAGTGCCGTAGAGCATCGGCGGATTGGCCTTGCTGGTGGCCTTGACACGATCCTGAAGAACTGCTCGGCGCAGACAGCCAAAGGAGTCGGCAACAACCGTGGCTGAGATCAAATGGTCGGGATGAAGAATGAGCATGTTGTGGTGGTCGTCGATAATGCATTGGCTGGTCTTGGAGAACTTTCCGATAACGTGTACGAAAGAGTCGGGCGTGCACGGGGTATCGTACCACGCCTGTCGCAAAGTAACGGCTTTGAAGAGCTTTGTCTTCTCCTCTTCTACGAGAAGTACCTGCAGCCTGTCAGTCGAGGTGAGGGTTGGAAGGAGCGGATGTGGATACCTTCTCAGGCAGTTGATGGCCGCGCTCGGTAGTGTAGAAGCCTTCGTCTACTCTTTTAACGAGATAGCGCTGAATGGCCCTAGTGTCCTGTTGACTCTTCATGATTCAGTTTATATTCTTCAGTGGGTTCATGGTCTACGTACATTTGTCATTGGTGCTTGCGTCGCTGCAAACTCAGCCTCAGCAAACTCATTAGCGTCTATGTCATCGCCAAAGTCATCATCCTCATCAAGTAGACTGATCACAGGAGGACCCGTAGCACTTGCAGCACCAGCACTCGCTTGACATTCCTGCTCCTTGGACGAAATCTCAGGCCTGTTATCGTAAAGCGATGCTACCTGCTCCAGATCTGCCGCAAATATATCCTCGTCTAAGCCGAACTCATCGTCGCTATCGCCATCATTGGTGGGATGCGCGGTTGGCTCCTGGTATGGTGGCATAGCCGCAACATTGGCAGGTTCGGATGGTCCCAAATCTTCATTACGATGCGACGACTTGGGCGCATTAGTCGTGATCTCGAAAGCATCCACCATCTCATCGTCGAAATCGCCAAATTCGTCTGAAGAGCCGGAGCTTCTGCGCCCTTGATCCATCTCATCGTTCACGTCCACGACGCCTTCCATATCTCCTCCAAGAAACTCGGATATTTCTGTATACTGAGTATACTCATCTCTGCTGCGCCGCTGGAGAGGAGAGTCCACGGGAGGAGGAGCGTGTCGTTCCGGATTCGGCAGCGGCGACGAGCTGGAGGGAGGTTGTGAGGCAGCGTTCGGCTGTGGCTTTGAGATAGACTCGCGCATCCTCTCAACCATACCGGCCAGCTTCGACTTCTGCTGCGGCTGGCATTGAAACATGCCGTCGGAGCTCGGCTGGTGAAAGACATCCTCGGTTTGTTCTTTGGTAGTGGCAAAGGCCGCAACAATCCGTCTCTTCTTCTTCTTCGTAGAAGCAGGAAATTCGACACCACAGCTCGCCCATCTCCGCAGTCCACTCACGCTCCCAGCATTGGCCGAAGAGCGCGGCGAGGCTTCGCTGATCAGGTGGGCGAAGGCGACGGCTTTGGTCCCACTCGGAGTGCCCTTGTTGTTTGTGTATCGATTCCAGAGTTCCGTGTTGGGGTCGGCCTGAGGGGTGGTGAAGTGCTTCCGCGTCGAGTCTGGCCCTCTTGGGTCCTCTTGAGATGGCGCTGCTGGAGACGAGCTCCTGGCCCGTTTCCTCTTGCGGGGGAGCGGGGTATTTGCTGGCTGCGACCCTCGCCAGCACAGCTGCTCCTCGGGCGAGACCACCGGCTTCATCATGTGTCTGCTGGAGTCGTCTACGTTTCCCACCAGCTCAGCCAAGGGAAGTCGTGCAGCGGGTGTTGAGGGCGGGGGGCATGTCTTGGACGTGGCCAGCTTCGGCGTTCCGCATGTCTTCTCGGCCACGTCTACGAGTGCGGGTGTGTTTTCCTTGTTTGCATTGCCATGCACGACAGGCTCGACGGGCGGGGCGCCGTCGACGAACTGGAACCTCTTCAGCTTGGTGCGGGTTTGTGTCGAGGGCATGATGGGCGGCTTTGTCGTCGGATGCTGCGGCGGCCCGTTGTGGTTATTGGGGCGGGCGAGGGGTGGTGCGTCGCGTGGACGGTGCCATTGACGCTTGACGTGCTGCTTGGGCTTGGGATTCTGGTCGAAGAAGGACTTTTGACGCGTTGACATTGAACATTGGACAGGACAGGACTGGACTGGACTGGGCGCGGGAGTGTGGAGACGCGAGGCCCGACGCGCGACGCGTTGTTTGCCAATCAGAAGGACCGGCCGACGCGGTCACGTGCGCTGTGGCTCAAGCGAGATCGGACAGAACATTGAAGAGTAAGAGCGCGCGTGGTCGTCCCAAAGTTTATCGATTAGGAGCTTTGGCCCACGGGTCCCATCCCACGGAGCTAAGGAGCTAAGCTCACACGAGCTCGCTATTCGCACGACTCCCACCCCCACAGCTCTCCACTCTCTTTCTCTCCACTCTCCACTCTCCACTCCCCTCCCTTCCTCCCATTATTTCGCACCCGTCCGATCACAGGCAGCATGGCGACCGAACCGAAGCCCCTCCCGTTCGTCTACCAGTTCATGGCCGGTGAGTGCCCGGCGCAATGGCTCGCGCAGCGCCCCGTAGCGTCCCGTAGCTAATCCGCGCAGGTGCCGTGGCTGGTGTGTCTGAAGTGAGTGCGCGCGGCCGCCCGCCATCGCTCGAGTGCTAATCCGTTGGCTGCGCGTAGATCCTGATCATGTAAGGAGCCATTGGGTCGCTAGCGACGCGGGCGCTGACGGCACAGGTACCCGCTGGACGTGGTCAAGACACGAGTACAGCTCCAGACGGGCAAGGCCACCGGTGAAGAGGGCTACAATGGCATGGTCGACTGCTTCCGCAAGATTATCAAGCATGAAGGGTACGCCTGAGCGCCGTCGCTGGACCGCCGCGCAGGGCTAACAGCCCGCAGAGCTTCGAGACTGTACCGCGGCATCAGCGCTCCCATCCTCATGGAGGCGCCCAAAAGGTGAGTACATGAGCACGTCGGCCTGTCGCGACCCACGTGCTGACGGCGCAGGGCCACCAAATTCGCCGCCAACGACTCGTGGGGTACCTTCTACCGCGAACTCTTCGGCCAGGCCAAGATGAACCAGTCCCTCTCCATCCTCACAGGCGCCACGGCCGGAGCGACCGAGTCCTTCGTGGTGGTCCCCTTCGAGCTCATCAAGATCCGACTTCAGGACCGGGCGCAGGCGCACAAATACAGTGGCATGATCGACTGCTTCACCAAGATCGTCAAGAACGAGGGGCCGCTCACCCTCTACCAGGGCCTCGAGTCGACCATGTGGCGGCACATTCTCTGGAATGCGGGCTACTTTGGCTGCATCTTCCAGGTGCGCGCCTTGCTGCCGGCCGCCACCAACAAGAAGAGCCAAATCACAAACGACCTGATATCCGGCGCCGTGGGAGGCACCGTGGGCACCATTCTAAACACGCCCATGGATGTGGTCAAGTCGCGCATTCAGAATTCGCCCAAGGTGGCCGGCCAGGTGCCCAAGTACAACTGGGCCTGGCCGGCCCTCGGCACCGTCATGAAGGAGGAGAGCTTCAGCGCCCTGTACAAGGGCTTCCTGCCCAAGGTGTTGCGTCTGGGGCCCGGTGGCGGTATCCTGCTCGTCGTCTTCACGGGTATGATGGACTTCTTCCGCAACATGCGCGAGGGGTAGACGCACCTGGGACGGCCCGGTATATAGACTGTACATCTTGTAGCTGCTCCTGGCACCTGTAGAGTAGACAATCCCTGCCATCCCTGGCACTGCAACACCCCATGAGCTCCTGAGGCCTCTCCAGGCGCACGTGATGCTGTCTCACCGCTGCTTGACGCTGAAAACGGACACCCGCGAGGTCGCATGGATCAAGTTGGATCCTGCCCGGAGTAAGTCTCCGAACAATTCGCCGTTTCATCGGCGCGCAGGGAGCCGCATGCCAGGGCCCCTGTCGCTTCTTGACCTCCGTTTCGATGGCACTTGTTCCCATGCCTGATCCTTCTCCACTCCTGTGCCACTTCTCCACCGGCTCAGGAGAGCCAGGACCCTGTTACCCGGCTGTGCATCCCCACGCGAACAGGATGGGATGACTGCCGCGTTGAGCTTCGTGCATCCGTGCCTAGCACAGGGAGGCTTCCCCTGATGTGCCTGCGAGGCAAACAAAGCTGCCGCCGCCCGCACTCGGCGCAGTGGAACTGGAGCCACCTTCGTTCTCACCGTCCCTGCAGCAGCCGCCTTTTTTTTTTTTTACGTGCCTCGTTGCACCGCGTCGCCTTGCCCGCATCCATCGACGCCGTCAGCTGCTGCCTCGGGCCGGCCCGCACTCGCGTGACTGCCATCGCGCCGCCAATATGGTCTACGCTCTAGTCGCCCTCTTCTCCCGGCGCGAAGACCTCACCCACGATGAATTCAAGTGCCTCTTCGAAGGCACCTTCATCCCGCTTCTGGAACGAGTAAGCGGCCCGCTCTTCCCCCTTACCTACTCGCGCCGCTACATCGCCCACCACAGCAACGACGAACAGCGCAAGAAGAAGGGTGCCCTCGGCCTCGACGCCATCGTCATAGGCAAAGAGGAAGACGTGCCCTGGGACTGCATCGCCGACATGACCTTCGAAGACGATCTGCACATGAACCAATTTCTCAACTTCATCAATGAGGAGGGCCCGGGCGACCAAATCATGGCGTGCGAGGCCACCTTCAGCGACACGAGTAAGCTGCGCATCATTATGATGGAGAACAATGTGTCAGTGAACAAGAGTCGAAGACCAAAGACATGGGAGGATCAGGGCGACGCGGCTATCGCCCAGGCCACAAATGATCACACGGAAGCGGAGACCATATCAAGCGCAAGCATTGCAGACGTTCTGTCCAACGTCAGCATCGAGGAGCACGTGTCCGAACAGCGGTGAACTAGAAAGGCCGCGTCCAGGTTTTGCATGCATGGCATACCGGCGTCGACATGGGTCTCTCGCACGCGCGATGCAACGGGTTACAACGGTAGCGACAGGGGCAGCGTGGAAAGCGGTTGCACATGGACGGTCGGATCTTATTAGACGAAGCATTTTATACACCCTCTCGCTACTACGGGATTTCTTCTCCCATCTCGCGGTCATTTTCAGTTCCGCAAATCTCAAAGAATATACGCCCCTACATAAGACAACCCCTTGGAACAGACGAGTGTAACGAGCGTGAGATCCAACTCAATTTGACTACTAGCACGACTACTTGCAGACAGATAACGAGACACAGCCGAGGATGACACCACGGTCAGGGCAACCGTCTACATCTCAACCTCGATCCAACTACGAGCACCTCATCTTTTTCTCACGCGCCATGGCATCAAGGAAAGACTTCAAAGACGCCTATTACACCTTCTCGCCCTTCTCAACGGTAATCGAATCTTCACGGTGCACAGCCGTAACCTTCTCTACGGCCTGGGCAGCTTTGTGCGCGCTCTCTTCGCCCTCGAATACTGCATCCTTATTAGAAAATCTTTGCATCCGAGGCGAATACGGTCAAACTTACAGAATGCCAATTCTTCCAAGGTCCGGTTCGCTGTCTCCGGGAACATGAACCAACAAAAGACGACCTCGTACGCGAGCCAGGCGACATAGACTATCAACCACCTCCACGAGATATTGCGGAGACCTATCGGGTTGACAAACGTTGTGAAGAAGCCTGCCAAACGCCCGAAGAGCTGGAACACGGCAATACCGCGCGAACGCTCCATGTATGGCCAGATCTCGACCATGTACGTGTATGTCAAGGCATTGAACCCAATATTGTAGCAAGGCTGGTAGGCGAAGATGAAGAAGGCGCTGGCTGCGCTGGCTGCTCCGTTGTGGCCACCAGCCTTTTCAGCGCCAGTTGCTTTTTGCATGGCGACTGTCCAACCGGTGTAGACCAAGAGGAGGGATATGGTGCAAATCATGTACAGCGTGCGTCGATTAAATCGAGTCACGACAAGTGCGACTGCTGCGCCGGTAACAAGACTCCAAGCTGCGTAGCCTACGTTCAGCTTTTGCTTGGTTATTGAGTCCTTGATTCCGATCATGCTCATCAAGTCACCAAAAAAGTAGCTGGCAACGTCAGTGGGAAGATTAACACGTGAGACCGGAAGGAAGCTTACGAGATGAGCGTGTTACCACTCCACTGGGTGAACAGCCCCAGCATCGACGTGATAAGAGTTCGTCGTCGCATACCACTCGTAGCAACCAGATCCATCCATGACTTCTTCGACGCCTCTTTTTCAAGCTGGAGCGTCGCGCGAATCTGCTCAATCTCACCCTTGACGAACTCGGCCTCGGGATTTCCCTCTGCATGGCTGGTTGACGATATCAGCACACACCTCGAAAGCGCCCAAGTACCTGGACCACGGCGTTACTTACTATTTGACCAATATGGCCTCCGCTTCCTCCACCCGATCATGACTGATTAGCCATCGCGGACTTTCAGGAAGGAGAAATACGAAGATCATCTGCACCAACGAAGGTGCTAGCTGTAAAAGTGACGGCACCCTCCATGCCCAATCACTCTTGATGCTGTTGGTGCCGAAGACAATACCAGCTGCAATGAGCTGGCCGACAAAGTATGATACGTTGAATAGGGAGGTGAGAACGGGTCGCTCTTTGGGGTATCCCAGCTCTCCGATCAACGAGGAACCTGCGACAATGCAGGCAGGAATGCCGAATCCAAGACTAGATGCAGGATTTAGGATTAGAAGCAGTCTTGGAAGTGGTGTATTCATCATGGGAACGCTTACATGAGTCGCGCAAAAATGTACATAGTGACGTTGGTGGCGAATCCCTGGATGATGGCGCCTAAGACCATGATGGCTGAGCCCACCATAATGGAACCACGACGTCCGACCCGATTATCGACCATAGGGATGAAAGGCAACGAAAGAATAGCACCGAGAGAATAGGCTGCGGCGATGATTCCTTTCAGCGAACCCTGTGGGTTGTGGAAATCTGTCCACGGATACCAAGTTAGTTCTTGGGAACGGTCGCTCACGCCTGTCACTTCCAGGGCGAACTCTCTTACATTTGATCCATGTCGGGACAATCTGAAGTGCGTTGATCAATTGAGAGTCAAACCCAGATGTGATCTCGATTCCGATAGCGGCCGGGACGAGGAGGAAATAGAGCGATCGCAGATTCGGCTTTCGAAACCAAGGAACAGTGTCTTGCTGGACGAGACGGGTGACGACGGCGTCGCCGGTGGTTTGCTTAGGCTTGCCGCCCCGAACCTTATCAATAATACCCATTTTGTGTTTTGGTGAGCAAGTCCGCTTCGGGCTCGTTCAGGAGGCAACGGACGCGTTATAACCACATGAAAGCGCCCGGAACAATCCTTCCAAGTCCCACTGGTCGGACACATATGCGGGATGTAAAATCACTCTCCATACTGCTTCACTTTGGCTGAAGTTAGATGCAAGCATTTGAGCGATCTTGGGTCGACGATCATGGTACGTTGTAATTCATCCGGCCAATTGCAGTACAAGGGACGATCCGCTGGATCCCGACCTGCAGTCACGGAAGACCGGAGCCTCAATAGATTGAGCGATGCTTATTGGAACGCCATCAAAGCTTATTAGCGCCATTAAAGCTTCTTTGCGCTTGCCTTCTCTCGTCCAAAGCCGCTCCCATCAGCAGCACGCAATATGGCAGACTGCATGTCAAGCTCCTCCCTTGCCGACCCTCGAGGTATGGTTCGCTGCGAAAGGGGCGTGACCTTGCTGCTCGCTGTTATTATCCAAGGTATACTCCGGTCCAAGGCAGACTAGCATGGATTAGTGTCGTTCCTCTGGCGCGAAGTGTGTATGCACCATCCTCGCGATGTACTGGATGAGACAAACTTGGAGTTTACCCGCTAAGCAAGCTATTGGCTGGCTGGTATTGTGGTTCAGCTCCTTCGCGCCTTCCATGTTTGAGTCCTCTTCCTTTGACAATTCCTTTGACTATTCCTTCTTGCCAAGGAAAAGTTTGCGCACGCGTTCGGCGTCCCGCTTCGACGGCGTGGTCATATGCTCTATCGGCTTTGAGTCTACCTTCTCTCTGTTTTCTTTTTGGTCCAAGAACACAGAGCAATTGTCAATGCCCCCTTGCATGCATTCATCATTGGAGAATTGGGGGAGGGAATATTATACGACCGGTATTAGAGATAGTTCTAGCAGCTGTTTCATGCTTAGCCTTGCTCACTGATTGCATCCACGTCATAGTTGATCCCATTGGTTCTGGCCTTGTTGGGGCCATGCGCAAAGCCTTTCATGTCCTCCTCTCCACGAAGTAGCGATTTGGGGACTTCGTTATAGAGTTTTCGTTGGCTTCTTGGTATGGAATTTTTATTGAGCCGTCGTGGGCGAGTTTAAAAAACCCCGGATGTTATCAATACAGTCGAGCTACAAGTCAAATCTCTTCCCGTTTACCGCCGGATCCACACGCTTTCCACTAATAATGAGCTCTCTGCCCTGTTGTAAAGTTCTGTTGCCGCGCCAATAAACCCACATGAGCAACAAAGTCAGAGGAATAGAGGCTGAGTAGAGTAATAGGATGGCTAGGAACGCACGGTTATATTGCGGCGCGTCCGACGACCTGAAAAGCTGCTGCCCTGCGAGGCCACCGAGGTTGCTGCCCATTACCGCCATGGCAAGACCAATACTCCGATTCGTCGGACGTGTAGCGTTGATGCTAACCCAGGCGTCGTTGAGCCCCTGCGCGAGAGCATTCCCGCCACTCAAAAGAGTTAAGACAGCGTATGCAGTCCACTTGTCCGACCCTACGGGTAACCCATAGAGACCGCCAGCGAAAGCAATCGACCACAGGAAGGCGACAATGCACAAAGGGCCTCTTAAACGGGTCTTGTCAGAAACAAATGAAATCAACCCTGAGAGAATGATGACAAGGACGCTACTGACGGCGTTGAGAAGGTTCGCGTTTACTTTGGAGAATCCGAGGTTTTTGATGATAGTGGGGCCATATAACTGAAGTCCGCCCTTAGGTGCCAGGCTGACCGCGTTAAGAAGCATATGGAGCCAGAGTCTGTAGTCAAGAGCCGCCTCTGCGAGGTTCTTTAGGGTGAAGTGGGCCCTGTCATCGCCTTTGGTTGTGTCGTCGGCCATGACCCGTGTAAGAAGAATCTCACGGTCCCTCGGCGTGAAGAAGTCGAAGCGGGCGTGAATAGGGGCTGTTTGCGTTGGACTTCGGGGAAGGAAGGCAACGAAGCTGACGAACACGAGAAGAGTAATGGCGCCTTCGACTGTATCATGGTGAGCTCGATGCACAAGAAGCGTGTGCGGATGATCTTACTGATGAAAAGCCACTGCCATCCCGAAAGTCCATTAGTGCCTCCCATCTGCAGTACTCCTGCAGCAATGAGAGATCCAAAGGCAGTAGCGGAGTAATTCCCAAAGTAGAAGACAGCAGTCCTTAGGGCGAGCTCATCCCGGGTGTAGAACAGCGCAAGCATGTACTGCGCGCCAGGGATGTAACCGCCCTCGAATAAACCAAGAAGAAACCGAGTAGCGAGGAAAGAATGGATGTCGGTGCACCATGCCTGGGTCAATGCGATCATGCCCCAAATGAACATTTGTATGGTCAACCAGATTGGAGCCCCCAGCCGCTGGAGGATGATATTCGAGGGGATCTCGGCAATCACGATACCTGCTAGCATGAGCTGGTTTCCCAAGTTGACATCGTCTGTAGTGATTCCGAGGTCTTCGACGATGGTGTCGGTCAAGGCATTGCCAATGTTGCTTCGATCGAGCTGCAGTACGAAGAAGCCCGCTATCAACAATGGCATGAGATAGCAGTCAAGCCTGTTTGATCAGTGGGGTTCGAGCGTGCTATAGAACAAGGCCTGGACGTACTTTCTGACCACAGACCGACGCTCGCTGTCGGTATAGGTGATTATAGCCCCAGAAGTTTCCTTGGTTGGCGGGCCGGCATCGTCGCTGCCAGTGATGGTTTTAGGCTGGTCGTAGGGCAGCTCCTGATCTGCCATTGTTGACGTTTATGAGATAAACCACCGACGAGAGGGACAAGAAGGTAAAAGCACCGATGAGAGTGACAAGAAGATAAAACCCAGCGACAGGTTCGCTAGATATAGACCACCCTCCGTGACGCACCCGGTCTCATGTTGTTATCGCTATGTGAGAGCACGCCATGTGCCCTTACTTCTGAGTTCAGCTCTGAGTTCGGTGATGAGCGACGGATGATGAGTTCCTCAAGAGATTCGAAGGACGCAAGCCAACGGGGCACATGCGGGATTGTCGGGGTCGTCCAACGCTAGGCGGTGGCCGTCGGAAGTGAGCGTTAGCGGTTGCCGACGCCATCCTAATCGGGCCGCGTACTCATCCCTAGATGTCGTACTCCAATTTGAGCTTTCAACTGCTTTTCAATTTCCAGATTCCTCTCTTCGTCCGCATGCACATTGCTTGTGAGTAAGGGATTCAGCATCTCCACCATGTCGCGCGAACCTGGTCGACCAAATGTCATTTTGGTCTTGGCTGATAACTTGGGCTGGGGCGAGCTTGGGTGTTATGGGGGAGGCGTACTTCGTGGAGCAGCAACCCCTCGAATCGACAAATTGGCCACCGAGGGACTCCTGCTGCACAATTTCAATGTGGAAAGCGACTGCGTCCCGACCCGCTCTGCTCTCATGACAGGTCGACATCCCATCCGCACTGGCTGCCAACAGTCCGTTCCGGCAGGCTTCCCGCAAGGCCTCACCCCTTGGGAAAAGACTATAGCCGAGTGCCTCAAAGATAGTGGCTATGCGACTGCTCATCATGGAAAATGGCACCTTGGAGACGTCCCTGGTCGCTATCCATCTGATCGTGGGTTCGACGAATGGTACGGGATTCCGAGAACCACGGACGAGACACAGTTTACGAGTGCGATTGGATACACACCTGAACTTGCAGAGTTGCCGTATATCATGAAGGGTGTGGCAGGTGAAGAGTCGGAAAACGTTTGTGTCTACGACCTCGAGCAACGACGTCTCATCGACGAAACTCTGGTGGCTAAGTCAAAGGATTGGCTGAGTCGTCAAGTTCGGGACGGTAAACCCTTCTTCCTCTACCACCCTTTGGTCCACCTGCACTTTCCGACACTACCCCACAACGACTTCTCTGGTAAGACAGGTCAAGGGGACTTTGCCGACTCTATGGCCGAAATGGATCACCGCGTCGGGCAGCTCTTGGATCACGTCGACTCGCTGGGAGTCCGAGAAAATACTGTCTTCATCTTTGCCTCGGACAACGGTCCTGAATTCCGGCCACCGTATCGTGGAACAGCTGGGCCATGGTCGGGAACATATCACACCGCTATGGAGGGAAGTCTGCGTGTCCCTTTCATCCTTCGGTGGCCTGGACAAGTACCCGAAGGTGCTACATCAAACGCCTTGGTCCACGTAACGGATATTTTTACCACGGTCTTGAACATCACAGGATCTGCGGTCCCATCGGACCGCCCTGTTGATGGCCTTGACCAGACGCCGCTGTTTCGGCAACCCAGCGAGGCTGAATCTCCGCGGACGGGCTTCCTATTTTATATCAAGGGCGAACTGCGTGCCATCAAATGGAAGGACTGGAAGCTGCATTTAGTTTGGGAGCCCAAAGTTAATGAATCGTCCGGAAAGTTGGAATCCCCCTACTTGTTCAACACTGTTAGAGATCCCAAGGAAGAGACAGATATTCTTGCTTTCAACACTTGGGTATTGCAGCCCATGTACAGGCTGAGGGCAGACTTCATGAAGAGCCTCAAGTTAGATCCTGCTCCTCCAGGCCCGCTGAAGGAGTATTAGATAGGAAAACGCCATCTTGGATTACTCCAAACATGTTTCTCTGAATGATATGCGCATCGTACTAATGTTGGTGTGTGTCCCCGAAAGTCCATCGCAAGGTATCAGACATTGTCGATGGTAGTTCAGCATCTTGCGGGTTTGGAAAGTTGATCGAAAATAAAGAGGTGCCTTCGTGCGGCCATTGAGCCCCGCCAACGTCACCTTCATTGGGCTGAACGACAGCATTGGCAAGATGCTCGAAAACATCGCGGTAGATCTTACCCGGTGGGTATCGCTCCGCCATAGCCCAAAGAATCGAAGAACATGTGTTTATTGCAGAAATCATGTTTGCCTGGTTGATGTTCCCGAATTGATGTAGAACATGTGCACGGACGCAGTACGCCATGGCGACCCCGCTGCGGAAGAGATTGTGGATGGTGCGCCAGTAGAATCGTAGATGACCGTCCCGAAAGGCACGCTTGTAGCAACCAATGCTTTCCGAGGCACTATTGGCGAGAATGGACAAATCGGTGAGCGAAAGATGGGGGAAGGATCGCGACGGGTAATAGAGGAGCACGAGACCATTGTACAAGTGGCCATCGAATATGTCTAGCGGTGCCAGCGGAGACGAGGCCCTTTGTGTTGCTGGGGTAGAAGCGCGCCATTCCAGGAGCCTTTGTCGCATTGACTCTCGCCAGAAGCATATGTCCAGAACAGCACCATTTCGGGGCGGAAGCTGATTTAGTGTAGTATACATCTCGGACTCCAGCCTGCGATACATGATCAAATGAATGGCATGAACCCGACGAGTGTCAGAATCCGAGGCTGTGGGTAGAGGGGTGCGGATGGCTTCATCCGGAATTGAAAATGGCCGGCCGAGGATGACGTTTAGGTTTCGCTCAAATGTATAAAGCGACCAGAAGAGCCATTCCGTTTCGTCTGGAGCTTGCAGATCCTGGTGAAGACCGAGCTCGATAGCGAGCCTTGTCGCCAGGCCAAGGAAATGCCATGCTGCGGACAGATTTGAAGCAAAGCAGCTGTACTGAATGAGCAACAAGAGGTTGCAAAGATGAGGGACATCTCCAGTGCATATAATCTTGGTGTTGCGAGCCAGGTTACCCATGGCTGCCGTGTAGTAAACCTCTGCGCGCGCTACCGGGAAAGACGAGTCGACCCTGTTTAAGAGTAGCACAGCTGTTGCGAATACAATGAAGGCCCTAAAACTGAGGAGCTCTATGTCGTTGTTTGTGCTTTGATCCTTATCGATGAGTGTATAGATTGCTTCCAAAAAATCTTCCTTTGACGTGATCGTTGGCGAGAAAAAGTCTGCATGCTCAAAGTATGTGTTGACGAGTCGGCTAGTAGCTTCTCTCCCTGGAAATGCTGCCTGGGCTTTATAGGGAAGCTCGCTGAGAAGTGAACGGTGACCATCCAAAGGCCTGGCTGACGGGGATGCCCTTCCGATGGATTCGGGAAAGGAGTGTAATAATAGTTGGCCTTCGGCGTCTATCGTATTTTGGGAGGATGCAGTTTGGAAGCAGTGGAGAGCAGCCTCATTGACGATTTCGTAGATGTTGCCACCCTCCACTGATTGCGGTGGAAGAGACAAGCTCCCGATGTCGCCAGCGATGGGGCCCGCAACACGGTCGTCCTCGGGTACGCGGACTTCAAGTTGATCCTCGAGATAGGCTATCCGATCTTCAAGGCTCTTGATGTAGCTGTACGTTGTGTCAGAGCAGGCATGGGAACCACTGTAAGATACTTGCCTTCTCGGTGCGACACTGCCATCAATATCGACACCGACGCATTCGACGCCTGCGCGCTCACAGTTGGAGCACGCGGGGATGTTCTGATCGCATCGCTGCTTTCGCGAGCGGCATCTTGCGCATGCCGTCACGTTTGATCTGCGGACGTTTGATCTACGAGTGTCACGCCCGCGCGAAGACATTGATATGTGTGAAAGACGTTGCAGCTGCAGGTACAACGGATAGGTTACCGTTGCGATTAGGTGGGCGGCGCGTTAGTGTTTCGGTGATGCCTCGGTGGTACATCGGCGATGCCTCATATCAGACAGTCATACGGAATCTGAATATTTACTAATGAACGAAACTTTTCTTATAATATCGTTGCAAGCTAATTCGTTGTTAATTAATCATAGAGATCTAACATCATCTGCATCAGCCCCTGGGGTAGGTGGGTTTCATCAGCGTATTTGATCTCTGCTTTGCGGGTCGTCTTTTCGTATTCCTCTTCCCTTTCGAATCCCGCACTGTTGTTGCTTGGGTCTCGTTTTCGATGGCATTTTGTCCGACTGGGATGGCCGTGTTGACTGTAAGCGGGCGCCCAAGTGGGTGGGATGCAGTCCCGTCCGCACCGATGGTGATGATAGGCGCGGTCTTGTATTGGATGAACTTCTTGTCCACGGAAGGTTTTGCGACCTTTGCAACATCGGCCCATGATCTTCGTAGTGTACTCCCACTAACAGAGGGTGGTGTTGTCAGAGACGGTCTGGAAGGGGCATCATTAGCCGCCGAGGAATCGCTGTTTCTGCTCGTTCCAGCTGTTCCGACCGATGGACTTCGCTCGCGACCTTCCAATCTGGCTTGAGCAGCTACGCTCAGTATTGGGATGATATCCACGGGAACAGCGCTGTTCACTTTGAAGTTTTCAGAAAAGCGTCTCAGGTCGTTCAGTTTCGCAGCCTTCGATTCGCGAGCTTCGGGGCGTTGTCGTTCCGACATACGTGATTTCTCAACTGCGCTAAGCTGTTCAAAGATTGTAAGCTTCTTGGGAAATGGCTTCTTGTCGGGCTGAGTATTCTTTAAGCTCTCAGGAAGGATCTCTTCTTGTTGACCTTTTTCCGCCGAGACACCTTTGATAAGACGAGCGTTTTCTCCCGCGATGGATTTACCACCCATGTCTTGATGTCCGGGGATTTGTCCATCAGCCTCGCCACCGAGAACTGCTTGGGGGGATGGCTGGGTCGGAGCCATTCTGAGACCATGAAGCCGGGCACGAGGAGGTTGAGGTTCTGCCATGACCTTGTCCTCTTGGGAGGTGACCAGCACTCGCGCTTTGGACATAGTTCCAATCTTGCCGTCCGTTGCCTCGGACTGCGATTCATTGTGGGATGGCGATGTCGGCGTACGTTGTGATCCCTCGATGCCTTCAGCTGGCTGCTTGTCGCTAACATCTATGGGATGAGATCCAGAGACGAGATCTCTCTCAGTTTTCTGTAAACCGTGATGATCAGAATCGGAAGGCGTCCACACCTTGAGGCGCGAGTGTGGCCGAGATGGCGGATCGTGAAATTCCATTCCAGATGGGCTCGGCTCCCTTTGCGGAGGGGGAGCGCCTTGGGAATGTCCTGCGCCGATTGTTGGGACTGTCGGATGATCAGAGCTATGGGTACGCTCAAAAGGTCCCGTCACCGTCGATGTCCACGTTCCAGATGCTTGGGTCGATTGGTCCGAGTGATGGGGTTCTAGCAATGGCATGGTTGCAGTCCACTGACCGGAGGCCTGAGTATGCTGAGCCGTGACATTTGAAGTGAGCGACTGGTGTGTCAAAGGATTATTTCCGATGCCAGTGTGAGGTGACGCAGCATAGTCGACATCGAAATCGGTATGTGTTCTCAACCACACATCTTGAAGTTCAGTGCCAGGTCTCTCGGAAGGGAGCCTCATCATGAGCCTGTTTATGAAGTTAATCCCTGCTTGCGATACGTTCGCAGCTCGTAAGCCTTGTTGGGGAAATGCGATTTGTGCCCTCTGGTATTCCAAGAGGGAACTCATATCAAATGTTGTACGACCGGTTAGCGCTCGAGATATGGTTTCGCCGAAACACCACATGTCCGCTTTGACTGGATCAGCTAGCGCTGGGTCACCAATAAAAGGTGCTCCTATGGTCTCTGGAGCCATGAACTCAGGTGTGCCACGCACGGTCGTGAATCCAGAAGCATCACCGCTGCGTCTGCTAAGGCCAAGGTCGCAAAGCTTTACCCACCACTCGTCCTCCGGCGGTTTGGACACGATCAGGATGTTCTGTAGTTCATTGTCAGTGCATTCGACTTGTGCGTGCGACTTGAACTTCGTACGGATGGCTTGAGGTCTCGATGCGCAAAGCCCTCGGAATGCATCAATGAGAGGCCCTCTAAAATTTGCCCGGCGATGTCTTGGACTTGGTCCTCTGGAAGAACCTTTTTGGACCTCAAATATGTTCCAAGATCCCCATTTGGACAATATTCCATAGTGATATAAAGCCATCCAGGCGCGTCGTACCAGCCGTAGGATTTGACGAAATGTTCCGCATACTACCAACGGTTGTTAGCGCTGTCTGTCGGACTATCACGATCTGGCTAACCTTTTCTTGTGAGAACTTGGCCGAGGCCTCAAGTTCACGCACAAACCGTCGGCTGATGGACGTAGTGTTCACATCGGCGCTTGTTTGTATGCCCTTCACCGCTCGGAGCCCCACGGACCCAAGCCCTTCAGTCTTGCGCTGCAGCCATACTATTCCACCTCCACCATGCCCAATGACCTCTATCATCGACCACTTCTCATGCTTCGATACATGTCGGCGAGCAGAAGGTCGAACGTGGATCGTGTCGTGACCGTGGACGTAGGTCTGCAGCTTTGAGTCCCTAACGAGCTCTGGGAGGTCGCTAAGGCTGGCCATCTAGATCTACAGAGGTAGCATCTGTGAGAGCGACTGCGACAGGGACGGCAAGCTTGTTGGCGAGGACGGAAAGGAGGAGGATAGCGCAGGGCTGGTGAAGTCATGTCCCACACTGCAGTATGTATGCGTCGCTTCGTACACTTTGTAGGCTCCACCCTGACAAGGTTGTACGCGCCGCTCAGCCTCGCGCCCCGATACCACATGCCTGACTTGCGTCCTATCACAACGGTGGATAAGCGAATGGGGTTGTCGGCCTCTCATGACGCTACACCCAAAGCAGCGTGGCGTGACACTCCCCTTCTTAGTCTATCAGCTGAGCCACCCGAGGTAAGAAGGCTTAGACTTCCACAAGATGGGTAAGGCAGACCAGTAACATCGTTGCGTTGTTGATATTCCACAATGTATACCTTTAATGAAGCGTTTGCCTCCATTCTGCACTTTCAAATCTTTCCTGCAGGTCCGCAATGTCTGTCGAGGTTGGCCTTGCTATTCCTCCTCTCGTCAGCCTTTCACTTAGGTATCACACCTGGAATCACAATCCTGGACATTAACGTGCTAACTGCCAAGTATAGCTGTATCAAGGAAGCCAAGGCGCTATGTTCAACGCTCAGAAATGCAGATGCAGAGGTTGCGGAGCGAGTCCTGCGTCTCGACAACAGCTTGATCCGCTTCACCCACGGGGTCAATTTCTTGAACGGCATTCAAGACATCATGGATGAGGATCACAAGGAAACACATGCACAAACCCTATACGTGCTCTTGGGTAAACTGCAAGCTGTGGTGACTACGCTAAAGGGGCTTTTGAAGCAGCCACATGACGACAGTAGTTTAAAGACAAAGAAGATCAAGTACGCATGGAAAAAGGAGAATCTGGATAAGGCAATCGACGAGGTCGTCTTGTGGCAGACAACGGCTGACCAATCGTATTTTCTCATTATGAGAATGGCTGACCGCGGCGTGGACAATGCTCTATCAGAGTGTGATTCAGATGCTCGGTCCAGTACAGCCGTTTCGATACAGTCAGCAATCAAGATCCGAGCTGGCCTGAAAGCCGAGGATACCTCGAACATGAACAACAAATCGGGCACTGGCCTTACTCTACCGTCAACGGCTCTTGACTCCATGGACATCACTGCCATTCCATACTGCGACGGTATGCTGATAGCGCGACGGGTTTTCTCAGACTGCAGGACAACTACTTATATCCTGAATCGAATTCAATGTTTGGTAGCGTCGAGGGAAGAGTCCTTGAAGAAGAACGCACGCGATCTCGTACGGAAGCTGCAACACGACGAACCTCACACTTTCGGCGTGCTCCAGTGCAAAGGCTGCATACTCCCATCGAGCAGGGCTAGCGCAGAGATCACCTTGGTCTTCAGGCACCCCAAAGGCGCATCTCACCCGAAATCGCTCCGTGAGTTCCTACTAACCTCGCCTGCTATATCGCTATCGCAGCGTATTGGAATCGCAAAAGACCTGGCCAAATCTGTAGGCTACGTTCATACTTTTGGCTTCGTCCACAAGAATGTGCGTCCAGAATCGTTCATCATCTTCGAAACTTCCAACGGACGTTCGGGATTCTTAGCCGGATTCGAAGAATTTCGAAAGGATGAAGGATGGACACACCGGCGAGGGGATGACGCACCAACGAAGAACCTCTATCGCCATTCCTCTCGCCAGGGGACTAATCCTCAAGAAGACTTTGTCATGCAGCACGATATATACAGCCTAGGCGTATGTCTGCTAGAGATCGGACTTTGGGGTAGCTTCGTTCAATATTCCTCCGCACAAGCAGCACCAAAACTCGCAGCCCTTCTAGACGTGCCGTTGAACATCGCCGCGCCGCAAACATCAACATTTCTCATGCAACATGGCAAGGACCATTTACTGTCTCTCGCTGAATCGCAGCTTCCAGCACGCATGGGCGACCATTTCTCTGAGATTGTACGGACGTGCTTAACGTGCTTGGATCCCGACAACGAAGATTTTGGCAATGCCGATGAGTTTGAGGATGAAGATGGCATACGTGTGGGTGCTCGCTATATCGAAAAGGTAAGTTTTGACTAAACGAACAAGTTAAATACCGACTAATAGTCTGCAGGTACTTATACGTCTGAACGCAATCCATGTGTGACTCAACTCATGCAAGACTGCGCGACTGGGGAGGGAGATCAAAACCATGTTGAGCATTGGAAAATACTAAAGTGAAGCAATCGTTTCTCGTTCCGGCACTTGTTACTGCGCTCTTTAGATACTTGCACATGTTAGGTTCTGCACATGTCGGCGGGTGTTGTAATATAGTCAATGCTCTGGTTCATCCACACCTTGATCCACGCCATGCTCAATCGCCCAATCTCTCACCCTCTCAAAGTTCCGACACATCCTTGGGCTCGAATAGTCTGGCCATGGGTCACCATCATTGAATGGGAAGCGGAACGGAAACACGTTTGTGTCTGACTGGCACATCACGAATTGACGAAGCGCATCGATGCAGTGGTCGAGATGACCGTGCAAGTCCTCAGGCTCAGCAGCCGTGTCTCCGCCTTGTGGGGCGTAGTGCGCTTTGTGGTTTGCTTGTCGTAGAAGGTTGAGGCAGTGTAGCTGGTGGAAGACTTCGATGGCGACGCGGAAGCCGCGGCGGCCTGTTTTGGGGTCTGTTACTTCGAGTGCACCGTTAGGGTCCATGTTCATCTTGATCATTTCGTCTCTTGTCACCAGAGTGTCGGGGACTGGAAGCGTGGGTTAGTGCGAACACGAGGCGACGATGTAAGATGGGTTGTCATACTGCTATCCGTCGCCCAACTCCACATGGCGTCTTTGTCGTCACCCTTGCCTACGAAGGGACCCTCGGGAATTGGAGGCAAGTCGAAGTGCTTTATTTCATATTTGACAGCTTCGTTGAGGGGCGCTGGATCTGTGTCAGTCTCAAAGCCACTTCCAAACTGCGCTTTGGTCAGATGTCCGGTACTTACACCACGTCGTTGGTATCTTCTCCGACGTGCCCGCCGACTGCTTGCACATCGAGATTACGAACAGCGTTATGGAAGCTGATAGCATGGCGGCTTGAACTATCCATGTCCAATGGGCTGTCGGAATATTGCCCAGTGTACTTCTCTTCTCTGACCTCCATTCCCATTTTTCGTTCTCGCTATTTTCGCGCGTATCATCATGACTTCGGAGTGAAGACTCATGATGAGGAACGGCTAAGTACGCCTGCGGCATGGCTGATCAAGAATGGAGAGAAATTACAAATATGTACAAGGTTGATGTACAACCAAGAAGAAAAACCCACGCCAGGTGGGGCAAAACTAGAGGGTGAGAAATGAGGATAAAGAACTCAAGATCGAAAGGAAAAGATAGATGGTGAGAGCGTCAGGTTAAGAAGAGACGTACAGGGCTATGTAGGCTGTGTGACCGTCCGTTTTTGAAACATGGAGCGTCTTGAAACATGGAGCGACGCGAGATGTTTTACATTGCCAAGGTGCTGAGCGACGGGGAACTCTACGCGACTGGCCGCGGTACGAAGGCCCTACTGAATCTGTACAGACGGTGGATACATTTAAGAAGTAAGCGTTGCGCAATCATGTACGCGGACTACTATGTACTGAAGCTCGTGTGCAAACGTGCTTGTGGTGATGGTTGATAGGTTGAGGTTTCGTTAGCGCGTAGTGTGTGATTACATAACACCATAAATGCATTCCCAACTATGAAGTTGTCTGTCTAACATTCACACTCTTGACGATTTTCCCCATCTGCGTAGGCTTTTGCGCCGTCTTGATGGCCCCCGTATGAGTTTTCGTCTCGTATATCGGCGAATCTCTACTTCCAGTTCCAGTCAGCCTCGAGCTCGACTCGTTCTGCCATTGCTCCGACACTATCGCTTCCGCGTTCCGCATCCTGTGTTTGGTCCCGTGCCACTTCGCATTGGTACTACTGCGCGATGCCGCCTTTCCCGATTCATACGCCTTGGAGGAAAATGAAGGGAACGCAAGATTTGATGTTTTGACGAGGCGCGAGTCACGGAGAGCGGTTTTGTGGAAGGACACGCAGGGGGGAAACAGCCTACGACGAGGGTCACAACGAGTTCGACGGCGCTAGAGCTTGTCAGCTACCCAACGTCACAACGGTATGTACAAGTTATAGAGGATTTACATATACTTCTCAGGATCAAGATGTTCAATCTGGAGGCACCGGCATTCCTGGTAGCAGACGCCGGTATTGGTCTCGAACTTCTGCAGTACGGTGTTCGTGATGATCATGTCATACCGTCCAGGGAGCGGAGTGTAAAGATTCCAAGGGTGCGACTGGGGCTAACGAATTCATTTGAGCAGACGAAGACCTTCTCAGTCACTGCTCGACGCTGACATTCTAGACCGCTTGGTAATTACTTCCCTCTCAATACCGACTACAGGCCTCATACGCTGACAATTCCAACGTTGCAAGTGAGCCTTTATGTCGCTAAACCGAAATGTGGGGTCCATGTAGGGTCCTTCCCACCACGCGAATGCGTCCACTCTCAAACGACCGTTCGTAATGGTAGAACATTGATCGTTGGATGAGCGTGTCGCCCTGGATCCCGTTTCCGGAATCTCGACCGCGCTAGGATCGCCTCTTCGTCCCGAGAAATAGGCATTAATCGTCTGCACCTGGGTATCACGAGCTAACAGATTCTCGTCCATCGTACCAGCCCTTCATCTCCCACCGGACCGCCTTCAGGTAATCCTTCACTTTCTCGTTGTCGTAGATAAACGGCTGTTTCCACCATTTCTCGTGCATGCTCACGAGGCCCTTCTCAAAGTCGTTCTCGTTGGGATACCGGATGCACCACTGCTCCTTCGTCTCCGCCCATGGCATTGGACCTTCCTTTCGGTGCACGTAGTTGATGAGCGACTGCTCCATGTACTTCTGATTGAAGGAGTTTTCGATATCCATTATCGACTTCATATGCTCGAACATGACGAGATCTGGGGCCAGCATGAAGAAGCCGCCGTTCATGTACTGAGGCGTATTAATGTTGGTCGGGGGAAAGTCATGATTGCTGTCCGAGGTCTCGGGTAGCGAGGCAAGTAGATAGGTTTCAGGTAGCGGAGCTTCGCCTTCGAGTTGGGTAAAGTTCGATGTTGCTTTGTTCAGCGTCTTCACACGTTGCGTCCCGGGGTCATCAAATACACCATCCAATGAGCTTCGCAGGACAAAATCGCTGTCGAGAAAGAGGATGCGACTGTACTCGGTCATCTCCCACAACCGCAGCTTTGCCATCATGGCAACGAGACGGGGTTGCTCTGGGACTACCCAGTGGTCGTTTGGCGTGTGTACGACCTCAACTGGACGGACCTTCACGCCGTCCTTCTTGAGGCGTTCAATCCGAGATTTCGAGACGTCGGGGGTCACCATGACGAAGACGTCAGCGCCATTCGTGGTTTTGGTGCTGGGGTTGTGCAACAGCTGCCAAATGACGATTCGCGCCGCGACGAAGTAGTGGTCGTTTTCAAGGTCTTCACTTTGGTCGATCGAACTGGCCATGAGCAACGCGTAGGCGAGTCTTTCCGGCGAGGTCGGGCTGGCACCGCCACTCTTCCATAGCGAGACGGGGTCGTAAGACGTCGTCCGAAGGCCGAACACAAAACATATGGTGACGAGCGTGGCCAGCACCGTCGCTGTAAGTACGCGCCGGTTGTTGAGGTTCAAGGCAACCATGGCTAGCTCCAAATCGACGTGTCGGTCAATGAGAGAATTACGCCTCAAGCACCAAAGGAGTGTAGAGTCGAGAAGCAGCGCGAAGGAACACCGCGTAGGGGATGGCCGAGTCCCAGTAAACGCCAACAGAGGAGAGATGGGAAGAGAGAGGGGAAGAAGAGAAGAAGGAGACGTTGAATTAGAAGTCGGATTACGGCAGCGGGTGGCAAGCGACAAGAGCCAAGAGAGACTACCTGGCAGCTCTACTGGCACAAGGGGGAAGGGGATGTACACTGGACATTATCGTTACTCCCAATCCTGCACTAAACTCAAGGGAAATACGAGGTGTCCCTCGAGGATCGCCATTGGACACGTTATCGTCGATTATCGTACCTATGCCTTGGCGTCTCCTCTGCGACGGCATCCCTCTCATCTGTGTTCGCCGCGAAAGGGTCAGGCCCCCACGGTGAACGCCTAATTTGCGCGCTGCAAATTCGCATCACCAAGCGAACAGGCATGTCGCCAATGGAACCTTGCCTTTTTCTGGCACCGCGGAGTGCCGACATCCGGCGCTGGTGCTTGGCGCAAAGCCGGCGGCGTCGAAGGCCTGCTTGTCAGTTCAGTTTGTATGGGGCCGTTCTTGACCCAGGAAGACGGCATGAAGTGTGCCGACTGGCAGGGTATTTGCACTAGTCTGCTTACTCTCTAGCGCTAGGACCCTTCTTTCGCAGCATCTTCCGAGGCTCCCGCTTCCGTGGAGCTACTACTCAGCAGCAAAGACCCAAGATATGTGACAGCTGATTGAACTCGACTCTTCCGGTGCTGTGAAGCTGGAGGCGGCCGTGTATCGGCGTCGTTTTCTTCGTCTTGGGTGGGGAATAGGGAGGACTATGCGATCGCGCTTGCTCTTTAACACGTGCTAGCTGTCACGTGTGCATGTGACGTCCAGAAAGAGCTCGAACCTCCACGAATCCACCACCATCATCCGCTCTGGTCAAAGCTGCACCACGCCACCCGGCGCAGTTATATCAACGTCGCCCGCATAGAGAAAGATGATATTCGCCGCCATTGACACGCGTTGCATTGATCTGCCGGTGTACTCACTATGCTAACCGTTAGGATGCGTCTCGCTGCAAAGCGCCTTGTTCTACATGGCCCTCGACAGCTGCCTTCTAGGCCCACACCTTTGTCGCGTCTCGCCCTCCTCGCGACTCCGAGTCTATCGCCCCACGGATCACGCCTGGTCGCCGCGCATGCAGTGCGTGCCTACTCGAGCAGACAACCGCACCCGCCCGGCGGCACCCATCGCATGAACCTCGGCGGTGAACCCGAGAAGCCCGCACTCGAGCAGTACGGAGTAGACTTGACTGCGCGCGCAAAGGACGGAAAGCTGGATCCCGTTATCGGTCGAGATGGCGAGATCCACAGGACGATACAGATCCTGTCGAGGAGAACGAAGAACAATCCCGTCTTGATAGGGGCGGCAGGCACCGGCAAGACTGCTATTCTCGAAGGTCTTGCCCAGCGCATCGTCACAGGCGACGTTCCCGAGTCGGTCAAAGAGAAGCGCGTCATCTCTCTCGACCTTGGCCAACTCATTGCTGGCGCCAAGTTCAGAGGCGATTTCGAGGAGCGATTGAAGAAGGTCCTGAAGGAGGTAGAGGACGCCGACGGCGGCGTCATTCTCTTCGTAGACGAACTCCATACTCTGCTCGGCCTTGGCAAGGCTGAAGGAAGCATTGATGCCAGTAATTTGCTCAAGCCTGCACTGTCGAGAGGTGAGCTACGGCTTTGTGGCGCTACGACACTCAACGAGTACCGCCTGATCGAAAAGGATGCCGCGCTTGCACGGCGCTTCCAACCCATCCTTGTCGGAGAGCCCAGTGTCCAAGATGCTGTTTCGATTCTGCGCGGCATCAAGGACAAGTACGAGATTCATCACGGAGTACGTATCACGGACGGGGCACTGGTTGCTGCTGCTGCGTACAGCAACCGATACATCACGGATCGATTTCTTCCCGACAAGGCCATCGATCTCGTGGACGAAGCCGCCAGCGCCCTACGGTTGCAGCAGGAGAGCAAACCTGATCCGATTCTTCAGCTCGACAGGCAGATCATGACAATTCAAATCGAGCTCGAGTCTTTGCGTAAGGAGACGGATATTGCGAGCAAAGAGCGACGAGAACGTCTTGAGCAGACACTCAAGACGAAGCAAGAAGAAGTCAAAGTGTTAATGGAGAAGTGGGAGAAGGAGCGCGCAGAGCTTCAAGAAGTCAAGAACGTAAAGGAGGAACTGGAGAAGGCTAGACTCGAGCTGGAGCAGGCCCAACGCGAAGGCAACTTTGGCAGGGCCGGAGAGCTCCGTTATTCCAAGATTCCAGGACTGGAGCAAAAACTGCCAGGAGACGAGGAAGCCACGACTGGTCGAAGCACTGACTCGTTGCTTCACGACTCAGTTACCGCTGACGACATTGCCGCCGTCGTGTCCAGAACCACCGGAATCCCCGTCTCAAAGCTGATGCACGGAGAAAGCGAGAAGTTGATCCATATGGAAGACTCCCTGCGGCAGCATATTCGCGGCCAAGACGAAGCGCTCACGGCTGTGGCAAACGCGATCCGGATGCAAAGGGCGGGACTATCTGGCGACAACCGTCCGATTGCTTCATTCATGATGCTTGGCCCCACTGGCGTAGGCAAGACGGAGGTGTGCAAGCGGCTCGCCGAGTTCCTCTTTTCCACCCAATCGGCCGTTGTTCGTTTTGATATGAGCGAGTTCTCGGAGAAGCATACCGTGTCGAGACTCATTGGGTCGCCTGCCGGATACGTTGGGTACGACGATGCCGGACAGCTGACAGAAGCGGTACGACGCAAGCCTTACTCCATCCTTTTGCTCGATGAATTCGAGAAAGCTCACAAAGACATCTCGACACTTCTACTCCAGGTCCTTGATGAAGGCTTTTTGACCGATGCACAAGGACACAAGGTCGATTTCCGGAACACAATCATTGTTTTGACGTCAAACCTTGGAGCGGACATCATCGTTGGTGACCATCGGCTCGAGCAAGCCAGTCAGGACGCTGGCGAGATTTCCGAAGACACTCGCGATGCAGTCATGGACGTAGTCTCGCAGTCATATGCCCCAGAGTTCCTCAACCGCATTGATGAGTTTATAATATTCCGAAGGCTCTCGCGTGAGGCGCTGAGGGACATTGTGGACATCAGGTTGAAGGAACTGCAAGGACGACTAGATGAGCGGCGTATTGTGCTACAAGTCTCCGAGGAGGCGAAGCAATGGCTGTGTGATCGTGGCTATGACCCGAGATACGGTGCACGGCCGCTTAATAGACTGATTGCGAAGCAGATCGGCAACGGTCTGGCTGATAAGATCATCCGAGGAGAGATCAAGACGGGAGACGTGGCCAAGGTGGCCATTGAAGCCGATGGCCGCGGACTTAGTGTGTCTAGCACGTCATAGGAGTGCCACGAACCATCCTCCAGCAGCGACGAATCTACGATTGTATTATATATCAAAGGTGAAGTAATAGTCCCGCTCACTGTTTCTCAGCGCAGTTCTCTGCAGCGGTCAAGGTCGGCCAGAAGGTGGACGAGGTTCATGTAGAAAAATCTCAGTACTTCTTGTTGTAAATAAGATTAGATGCATACATTGTCCTGCGATTGCGACGCTTCTTGTTTCTTCAACTCGAGTTTTTTTCTTACATCTTCCTCTTTTCGGCACGTATCCAATCAGCTAAGTGTGGTTGACGTACTCCATTTCCTGTTCCCATCATGTGTTTCAACAATCAAGGATTCGGGGTACAATGCTGTTTGCGCGTCTTGCGCTTCCAAGATGGCAAGCACGCGTCTCCGTCGCAGCTTCCTTCTCTTCACTCTCGCCACCGACACCCGGCCTCACTCCAGTCTGCCTCTTCAATTCTACATCACTCACTGTGCTCCTCAAAGCGGCCGTGTCAGAATGCCACCCATCCCACACTTCAAGCGGCCGCTTCGCGGCAAAGGCCATCGAACTTCAGTCTCTGGTCCATCGCGTGGCACTTCGGCGCGCTCAGCATCCGCGACGGCGGCTGCACCCCGCCCGGCTAGTCCCCGTGTTCGAGTCTCCATTCTTCACCAAAGCAACAGTGGTACCCCCGGCCCCTCGCATACACCAAGCAGCCTCTCCCACGAGGAGCGTCTGCAGGAACCAGATCCGGACGAAGATGCGCTCAACGAGGTCGTCATGGCTGTTGACCTGCAGCATCGCGATACAGTGGGCTGCTGCTATTACGTCGCACGAGATGAGAAGCTCTATTTCATGGAGGATGTGCGTTTTGGAGGTGCCGATATCGTGGATGCACGTGGGTTGCCAAAGCGCTTTGCCTTGGTGGGGCTGACGGCGGCAGTGAGAACGTACATTGATCCGACAATTGTACTCATCTCGACAAGCACAGATAATGCTGCTCTTGATCGGCTGGATCCCGATAGCAATAGCGCTACTTCAGTGAATGGGGATAGTAAGTGGGCCAATCAATGGCGTTATGAGACTAATGTGCACAGACGATCAGTTCCGGCTTCCCTTTCTACTAGAAGTGCGGCCGCCTGCTGAATTCGGGTACGAGGCGGCGGAGAGTAAGCTTGCCAACTTGAGGCTTGATGCAAACCACGCTTCACGAGTCAAATTTGTTGTCCCTGGCGATGTATGCCTCGAAGACCCAGCCTACGATTTCAAAAGTGCGCCTGGCCAGCAGGGGAAGCTCCTCCATCTTGCAGGGCTAGTTGATAAGGAAAGTCGCTTGACAGTACGACGCGGCTTCTTCAGTATCCCCCGAGAAGACTAACGGTCATCAGATCGGATGCGCAGGAGCGTTACTATCGTATTTGCAACGTAGGCGTGGAGCGAGCTATCTTCCGGGTGATCCAGATGCGCATATGATGTTCCGCATCTCGAGACTCGAGATGTTCAGTCTCGGCGACACCATGTAGGTCCAAGAAGGAGCTCGCGGGGTTTCATACTGAAGATCGACAGGTTCATCAATGCGGATACCCTTCATTCTCTTCAGGTCCTAGACAACGAACCTCATCCAAACTCGCACAATCAAGGACCTAGCAAGTCGTCCTCCGGATCCAAAGAAGGCCTTTCGGTTTATGGCTTGTTTCACCACCTTGCTAGGACACCGCAGGGCAAGTACCTGTTGCGACAGTACTTCCTCCGACCTAGCCTCAATCTAGATGTCATCAACGAACGGCTGGACGCCATTCAGACCTTCTGTCGCCATGAGAATGAATTGGCCCTGGCTTCACTGGTGGATAGTCTCAAAGCAGTTGGTAACATGCGGGTAATGATGATGAAACTCAAGAAGGGTATTGGTGGTGGTCCTGGAAAGACCGGAGCACCTTCAGGCAGTGTCTGGGCGGGCATTAGACGCGTGAGTTGCTCATGGCGCTGAAACATATCTGCGTGCACTAATGTTGCTTGTGTAAGTTTACCTTTCACGCATTGAAAATCAAGGATTCATTCCAGGAAGTGCTTGGTGGGGAGGACCTTGCCGTCCGTACAAAAGTATCCGAACAGTTCGAGGGTTATCACTTAGCACAAGTGGGTAGGCGCATCAGCGAGACAGTGAGACCTTTTTCCATCCGACACTTCAACGACGCTGACACATTTAGGTTGATCTCGAGAAATCGGCCGAAGAATCACGCACCGTAATGCTTCCCGGAATTGACGAGGAGCTCGACCAGATGAAGCGAGTGTTCAACGGACTGCCAGACTTGCTCAATCAGGTTGCGCGTAAGCTATCGGAGAAAGTCCCATCTGATCTTCAGGGGTCGCTGAATGTTGTATATTTCCCGCAGATTGGGTTCCTTGTCACAGTTCCCATCGCTCCTACGACAGGCGCAGCGGTATTCAACGGAAGCTTCGAAGATCCGTGGGAGTGCATGTTCTCCACGGAGTTAGTCCAGATCCGCTTATTCTCAATTGAACGCATGCTGACGGCTACTAGAGACCAAGTGTACTTCAAGAATAGCCAGGTGCGGGAGATGGACAACCATTTCGGAGATCTTTATGGGATGATATCAGACCGCGAGATCGAGATCAGCCACGAGCTGGCTCAGCATGTACTTGAATTCGAGGCGTTGTTAACCACTATTTCCGACATCTGCGGTGAACTTGACAGGTCAGCGGAGTTTCTGCTGAGTCAACACAGAAACTGACAATCACAGTCTGGTCGCGCTGGCACAAGGCGCTAAAATTTACAACCTGTCTCGCCCACGCATGTCGCTCGAGAATGTGATTCGAATCAAAGGGGGCAGGTATAGTTACTCGCAACGTCCACTGAGCTTGATCTGTACTAAAGCGTCCTCTAGACATATCCTCCAGGAGCGCACCGTTTCTTCGTTTGTACCAAACGATACCTCTCTCTTCGGAGGACCCGGAGACGATGGGACAGATAGAGATGAGGTCTATCAAGAGGGTTCTGTTAGCCGCCAAACCTATTCCCGCGAGTTCGGTGCGAGCATGCTGATCCTGACTGGTCCCAATTACTCCGGGAAAAGCGTGTACTTGAAGCAGGTCGCCGTTATAGTGTACATGGCACACATCGGAAGCTTCGTCCCGGCGGAGAGCGCCTGGATCGGTATCACTGACAAGATCCTATCCAGGGTCGCTACACGCGAATCGGTATCTCGGATTCAGAGCGCTTTTATGATCGACCTCCAGCAGATCTCATTAGCTTTAAGTTTGGCTACCCGGAGGAGCTTGCTGATCATAGACGAGTTCGGAAAAGGTACGGACTCTAGCGATGGAGCGGGGCTGGCTTGTGCTGTTTTTAAACACCTGCTCAGCCTAGGTACCGAACGTCCCAAAGTCCTGGGTGCTACCCACTTTCACGGTAAGGAGTACCGGGTCGATCACAAGGCTGAGCTAATAAAATACAAAGAGATCTTCGAAACCGGTCTGTTAAAGTCAAGTGCCAACCTAGCGTTTGGGCACATGGAAGTCCGAACCGACGAACAAGCTTCAGAGATCGACGATCAGATCACGTATCTGTACAAGTGAGGTGCTGTGTTGATCACTTTGGCGGGGAAATACTAACACCAACAGTTACCGTGACGGTCGAAGCAACTCAAGCTTTGGTACATGGTAGGGCAATTGAGGTCTCCTCCCCTCCGAGTTCTGATTCTAACCTCATAGTTGTGCTGCCATGAATGGGGTCCCGAGGGAGATCATACAGCGTGCAGACGAGCTCATTCTAATGACAATGAGGGGTGAAGATCTGGTGGCTGCATGCTCCGTCATGCCGGTTTCGGAGGCCACAGAGCTCGAGGAAGCGGTAAGTCTGGCTACATTTCAAGGTGTACCCATCATGACTCTTGTTTAGGAACAGATTGCGCGTGGGTTCCTGGGAGCGGTTGTCTCGGGCGACCCAAAGGCCATGCTCAGTGACATATTGACGATGTCGGCTACTACAGATCCGCGTAATTGAGTCCTGAAACTCGATCGCGTACCAGTGCGTTTAATTATACGGCCGGTCTGTTAACGCGATACAGTCGGGAGCTTCATCACATCAACAGAAACAGACATACCTCCGAAAATTCCCTCGACGACAAATGAAAGCCGAGGCATATCAGATCAACATCATTGGTGGAGACTATCAAAATATGGCAAGCGTCGTGAGCAAAACTCGGACGAGTAGCTGATGTCAGCTTCTGTTTCGGCCTGTGAATGGTCACTTGTACCGGCTTGACATAGCTTACTCCGAATCACTATATATCCCTGAAGATCGACACTAAGATTGATGTGATTGTTCTCAGGTTCCGTTTTGCAGAGATACGTGAACAGCAGCACTCTAGTCGCCCAAGCTGCCGTATCAGCCTCAGCTCGAAACGCCGATACCCGGACGTCCGCTCTCGGAGTTCGAGAGACAATGTCCGGTACAAATCTTAGAGAGTACACAAACATGAGGAGACTCTTTGCACAGTATAACAACCGCCTGATTGTCGCAAAATCTTCATTGCTCCCGTGAGCCTAGACGCTAGAGAGTATGGTGAGTGGTGGATCGGAATCGTGACGCTACGAATTGATTGACCTGTCAGAATCCCACTTGTCCCGCAGCATGATGCAAGCTACGTCGAGCGGAGCACACTGCTGATATGGGCTGGAGATATACGACGCTGACCGCCGCGTTCATGAGACGTGTTTCAACAAACGCGCCCTCTCCGTCCTCGTCACACCAAGTTTATTTGAACCAGCCGTCCCCTCGAAAAGTGCTCTTGATTTGGCTCCGATGCTCGACTTACACTGCGACTTGGACGACATCTATGTACCATGTACTGCGACACTCTGTCAGGTCTCTGACCCACCCCACCACGTGTGTAAGACCTCAACGGCATTCAGACGCACCCGATCAAAGCCCGCTTGCTTCCCGACCCGCTTTCACGCCCATAAGACGGTCCGCATACTGTGTCGGTTGGTCATAGAACATAACCTATGGATCAGATGCTCGAGATGGCCACCCGGCGAATGCACGATGCGCGTAGATGCTGGTTGAGTTTCAGGTTGCTGTTGGCTTCTGCCCACGTCCTATTACCATAGGCGCCGACTACGCCCCCGGAGACTATGATCAGTTCTGGTTTGGGCTGGCACCATGCTGGGCAGGAACCGTTCACAGCATGATATCGTCGGACCCTATCGTCTTTGCGCGGTGCAACCTCGGTCCTCACTTTTTCATCTAGGAACCGCGCTTATCGTAACCGTTGGCCTCTGCCGTATGGCCATCGGCGTCTGCTTCGGCGAGCGAAAATTGATAAAGAGCTAGTTTAGAGGAACACGAGATGTCGAGGTAAGGTATGCGAGGCTCTCTACTGCTGCTGACTCGCATCAAGCACGTCCTTGGGTGGCTGGTGGGTCACGGCTCCTACGCTCTTTACCTTGCTCACAATTCACTCTCGCCTCACGGGTAGGGCTGCTGTCGGCGATCGGCCTCGGCTAAGGCGGCGTGTGCTTCACAAAACGAGCGTCGGGATTGTAAACCACACGGCCTTCCGCTTTCGTACAGCCGACACGGTCGAGGTCATGAGCCAGATGCCGCACCGCACGCACGGTCGCTTCTCTACAGACCATTTCCTTCGCGTCGAGCAGCGATCATCCACGCACCTGAAACACACAGGCTGACGGAGAATTTTTGTGTGGGTTGGCGCACGCAGACTCCAGGGCACGGACACGGCCTTAAAACAAAAAAGGTGCGGCGGAGCAGCCTCGACTGAGGCGAAAATGGACTAAGCTTACAGACTCGAGGATGGACCATGACACGCTACTGTAATGGGAAAGTGTCTCCTATGACAACCTCACGCATGTCTCGGGCAAAAGAAGTCTGCAAAAGGAAGAATCAACAATTTACTCGGCGAGGCGTACACTGGACGGCCTGAAGGAGCACACTTGGAAAACGCAACAAACGCCAGCAGCCATCATTGCGCATCCGAATGAGCAAAAGAGGACACCATCTGGAGACTAGGAATGGTGCGTGATAGAAATTCTACCGGCTTAGCCTATCTGCGGACCCCTGGCCTCCACGCCCCTCGGGGTCCGAAGACACGCGGTGACGTATTGACCATCGTTCTTCCGATGTTTCGAACTGGATTCAGTCCAACTGCTGCAGTCAGGCTTGTAGAGTAGCTGCAATCTCGTTTGCCACTGGCATCACTGGACTGGGTCTGACGTCGTTGGCGTTTGGGGTACTAGTTGGCATCAGCCGGCTAGTTTTCATCACCAACACCATGGCCTGTAGATGACCTCTCAGGACCGCACTTCACGCCACACAAACTATCGCGGGCCCTGTATTCCAGGCCTCATCGAAGAACATGTGCCATTCGGAGAAGCTGACTGGACCCCGCAATCGCGCTCGAGCGCCGCACGTATCTATCCGCTCCCGCATTCCAACATTGGGAGCCCTGCGTTTACTGCTATCGGCGAAGGAATGCGCATGCGTGGACGATTGGCAGCTTGTGTTCGCTGGGGATGCTGTATGCAGGCCAGCGGACTACGGACATCGCCAACGGGCTGCAACAACCTTCCTTTTCCTGATGTTGCGACATCTCCACGTCGACATCATGCAGGGACTCTGGGGTACTTGGCGAGAGCGCACTGGCGGCGACAACCAGTGTTATACAATTGACGAGTAGAGGATGGAAGGAGCAAAGGGGGAGAGATGGGCAGGTGAGTGCTCCCGTGTTGCGACGGTGCGTGTGGGTCAAAGAGGCCACTACTCCTAGCCATTGTGGTTTTGATGCGAGCCACGTTCCTGGCCAGTACAAAGGTACTGCGACGCGGATCTTAAGCGGATCGTCCGTGTTCGGCGAACGGGTGGTCAAAAACAAAGCTCGCGAGTACTGATTGGCGGGTTCGTCTCGGTCGTCTCCGAAGCACGCCAGGACCGCTATCGCCTGCAAGCCCGCCGCTCGAATCCTTCGAACGCCAGGTAGGCAATGATGATCTGATTGCAGAAGGTATCGTCGGCCTCAAACCGGACCATCATGAGGGAGTATACCACGAACCGCTGCAGCCGATGGCCTGACGGTAGTACCGATGGTTCTCCGAGGTATCTTAGTGGTAGTCTGGTGTATCTCTAGCGAAGAATTACCTTCAAAGGTACGGTAGTTGCCGCAGTGGTGCAAGCCTTTCTACCACGCCGCTACTTGCATCTTCTCAGGTGCTTGCAGGGCAGCATCTTGGCATGGTGCTACCCCATTGATAACTAACAGGATCTCGGTGCATGGTAGCTGGTTTGGATAACGATGCGCGCCTGGCGCCATCCGGCCACAGTCTCTCGCGCTGGTTTCGGCTGGGATATCTTCAGGTGGGGTGCAGTCCCATGGGCCAGCACTCGGACATGATACGATGGTAGCAATCATGGTAGAGGTTCTGAGGGCGTGCGCTCGCGTACGGCCGGACTTGCTGCACGTCGGTTTGCCCTGCTTCAGTCAGCCTGAGCGGTACACAACAATGTGGCGCGGCCAGAATGTTTCACAAATTAAATTCTCCTACCGGAGTGAAATGAAAACGTGCACGGAAGACGGGTGTATATTGTGTAGGATTCGGGTGGGTCTGCGTCTAGATTGAGCAGCCATGAATCAATGTAGGAGACGAAGGGCCCTGGAGACGGCAGTTGGGACGATGGAGCGACGAGTCGAGTATGAGATCATCGGCGCGGCGGAATGCAGCCATGCTGGTCGCGCGGTGCTGGGCTGGCTGGCGTGCCGTCTCTTGAGGCGCGCGATCGTCAACGGTTAGGGCCGCTTTTCGCACGCGCAACGCAACTCGAACCCTGACGCCTGGCAGATCAACGAGAGATGGGTCTGTGCGCCGGAAACCGTTCCGCAGCACACCGGACGGCGGCCCTCACATCAAGCCAGGTCAATTCATGTCCCCTCGCGCGCTGGCGTGCTGCCATTGAAGCGCCAGCTTCAAACGCTGGCGGCGAGGCTGCGCAGCGATGGGAAGGCTGTTTTTTCGAGGCTATTTTCAGAGTGCGGGAGGGCCGTTAGCCGCTGCAATTGCAGCCGGGAGTGTCCACAGCGAGGCGGAGCACCCTCGCATTTCCAAAACGAGCACCACACCACACTCCCGTCTGATGCTGGGCGCGATGGGAGCGCATCACGCCGCCGCCGCCGTCGGAGCCTTTCCCAACGTGTGGAGTCAGGCTGCCCGCGCCAAAGGAAATTTTCCCTAGATGAGGACTGCTGGCAGAGACACGGCCAGTCTGGAGCAGCGGCGTGTGCGGCGCCTTCTCAGCATCAGCAGCAGGCCAGAGACATTGCCTGAGGGCGGAAGGGAGGGAGGGAGAGGCAGACTGCCGCTACCAGCCGTCCCCTTGCAGCAGTACGTTGGCAAAGATGGAGATGCTATTATGTGCCTGGCGCAGCACCGCTGCCGTGTGCGGTCTGGCAAGATGAGGTCGAGATAGCGCGCAGCCTTGTCGTATCGCACAGTCGATGCGCCGTTTATTTTTGTGACGACAGTGGTCTGCTTCTGCTCGGAGCAGTCAGCGCTAGGCGGCCGAGGTGAGCAAATCATCGCCTTGATCTATCACGCATTTCTGAACTTGGTGTGTCTGCGAGGGCTGACTAACACGTGCGTTCCTGTCCTGGCCGTCCTCCGCTCGACAAAGCTTATGGCACCGCACCGTACCGTACGAAGAGCGAACGTTTGGAACGCACGTCCCGAGTACATGGGCGCACTCGTGGACTCAATCTACTTCACGCGCGTGAAGCCGGCTATATCGTTACCCACTCGGCCCCAGCCCGCAACTGCTCGTCGGCGCGGCGCTGTCCCAGTGTTCCCAGGTGGCTGGCACTTGTCCTCCCCGCCGTCGCTCACAGGGTGCTTGCTCCACCCAGAGAGTCCCCCAGGGCGGCCGTCGGTGCCCCTCGCGCAGCCTACACGGTGGCCATGCAACGACGATCTGGAGGCACTGTCCAGTCCTCTCCTGGGCGCGAGCGCCTGGCCGATAAGATCTGAGCACAGATGACCAGCGGTACGAGCTCCTACGGGGCCAACGTGCGCGGGCAGTGAATGTGCTCACCTCGAGATGCAGGCAGCTTCGACGTACGCTATCCCGCATGGAGTATGTGAGGGCCCTGTAACCTCTCAGCCCCAGTCGAGCAGGCCAACAGCGCAATTCGTGCAGTCTCCCCTGTCCCTGCAGCCCCCAAGCGTCAGCTTAACGCCCACCGGCCACCACCCTGGAAGATGCTGGGTCCCGTCCAGATCGCTGCCCCTTTGGGCTAGCCTTGGGAAGCTGCACCCTGCTGCACCTCTGCTTCCTCCTCCCATATATAACATGTACTCGTCTCCGTCCACAGAGATGCTCACTCCCAAAGTCACTGCTCAATCCAGACATCATGTTCCAAGCTATCCCCCAGACCTTTACCTCTCAGCCATCTCCATCCCCACCAATGACTGCCATGTCTACTCTGCCTCCTTCAACCTCTACCCTCACCACGAGCCCTGCTGGCGAGCAGAAGCCTCGCAAGCTGCGGGCTTCCTGCGACGCCTGCTCCCGCGCAAAGGTACGTGCTGTGCTCGCTCTTGGCCAATCTACATCCCACTGACACTGCACCAGGTCAAGTGTGATAAAGTGCGACCTACCTGCCACCGGTGCGGGAACATGGGCATATGCTGCAACTATTCGCCATCCATGAGGTAGGCAGTCGAGCTTCTGTAGTATGCATCCCCCATACTTACCAATGCTCCAGACTAGGCAAGCCGCGCAAGAACAGGAACCCAGACGGCACTATCATGCGCGACGTATCGCCAGCTAGCTCGTGCGGACCACTGGGTGCTCGGCCAGACATGATAATACCCCGCACAGCGACTTACAACGGCGAAAGCTCGCCAGAGCCCACTGATCCTTTCTTCTTCGGCCCCTCGACTCCCGAATACCACTTCCAAGACGCCTACGTGCCCAGCCATCTGCACAATGGCTTTGATGGAAGCCAATCACCGTACTCCGATACCGGCTCATTCGTGGGCGCCGGCTGGTCGGGCGACGACAGCATGATGTTCCAGAGTCCCTCCGAGATGTTCACTCCCATGCCGCAATTCCCGCCTCACCCGCCGTCGTCGTATGCAAACCACGTTCGAACTACCAGCGCCCAAAGCCAGCCGGAGATGTTTGCGCCCATGGAAGGCATCCACTCGCCACCAATGCCGAGCCCGCAATACTATGGCATGCAGCACCAACAACCACTGCCTATCTTCACGGAAAAGATGGCGACCTCCCCTCCACCAATGGTTGCGGAACCGCTCCCGACTCCGCCAACGTCTGCCACTGTGGCGAACCACGACTGCACCCAGTTCGCCTTCCAGACACTGAACAGCCTCTACTCACCACCAGCTTCTCAGCCAACTGCTGGTGACTTCAACGGCTCTTCGAATGGTCTGCCTACACTCGACTCCGTCCTGTCGACTAACAAGGCCGCGGTTGACAAGCTGTTCGTGCTTCTCGGCTGCCCTTGCTCAGCAAACCCTCACTTCTCCACCACCATCGCTTTCACAATCGTCAAGATCCTCTCCTGGTACCAAGCCATCTCCGGAGCCGCCCAGTCCGAAGGCGACACCACCCAGATGGAGGCCTTTACGCACACTCCCATCTCCCTTGGTGACTTCAGGCTCGAGGGCGAAGACGAGCACACCTTCCGGACGCAGCTCGTCCTCGCCGAGCTCCGCAAGGTCGAGAAGCTCATTGACAAGTTCTCCGATCGCTACTGCAAGGGCGCAAACCCGACCGAGACGGGCATCGATGGCGGCGTCTACGGTGCACTCGAGGCTCTCCTTCGGACTCGCGTGCGCGACACCTTCAAAGTCACCATGCGCACAGCTCCCGAGGAAGTCAAGAGGCAAGTCGCCTCGCGGACACAAAACCGCGCACGCACCCACACCCTCTAAATCCACTTCATGCTTCGTTCCTAGCGTTTTGTATAATCTTCACTTCATGTTCATTTCTTGCTATTCGCTCTTATTACCCCGTCCACGATGACTGCATTTCAGCGTCTCGTGTCACCAACAACGCATTATAGATTTTGGGCTTTTCACACAGCGGTCCAATCACCAGACCCCGGTTGCTTGTGGGAGTATTGTCACGCTACATATCACGCGATTATTGATAATAGCTATTTTTCCGCATTTTCTGGTATCCACAAGATTTTTTTTTATTCCCGCTCTCTGCCTCGCTACATTTGGTTCGCAATTTGCTGCTCTAGCCCCATCTTTTCCCGCTGTACATATTCTTGGGGGAAAGCCATGGGGCGGTGGTAGCGCGAGCCAGACCGGCAATATGTCCTGTACAGGGTATACAGAGTGGAGTCGCAAAAGGCACGTGTTGATTGCGAAGGACGCGAGGCAAGGAAAGGCATGGCGAAGCCGCAGTTTAGCCTCGTCGGGTTCATAGACTAGCTATCTACCTACCAAAAGTAGGCATGCGACACCAAACTAGGTGCAGCTTCAATGAAAGGAAATTCGCACACTTCAACAATCGAGCCCTGGCACATAGTAAACGAAGTGATCACAGTACTAACCACCACTGCTCTGTTTCCAGGCCCTATACCTGAAGCCTTTCGTACGAGTGGCGAACCAGCACACCCGCTTGGCGAACGGATAGTCGTCTATCAGATGCGTGCTGCAAGCGGAATCCTTCGAGGAGAGAGGGCGTTTGGGAACGGGCAAGATCGGTGTTGGCTGGCTCCTTCTGGGTGGAGATTGACGTATGACCTACCCTAAGCTACCACCAAGCTCACGCTACAACCACTTACATCACTACATTATCTTACGCCATTAGAGAAAGCATGTGAAACACTGGATACTCGCGCCCCGCCACCGATTTGCATCTCGCCATGAACTACGCTTCCATGCCCCCATTCAGAAGCAGTGGGTCGTCGACGGCGAAGCGCACACAGGTGATTAGCGTCTTGTCTACGGGCAGGGCAGGCCTACCACGCGGTGCGGCCCCCAATGGCCAGGTTCATCCGCGCCGGTTGGCAAAAGGCTCAATTTATCTCGTGCGCACCGGGACGGTGGGCGGCCGAGACTGGTCGCTGCCATGCTCCCCTTGTCTAGTGTCTGAGGTAAGGCAGATTTTCTCTGGCCTCCTCGGCTATTTGGCCTGACCTTGGGTTTGGAAATTGGACGGGTATACTTTAGTTCGCTTTGTATAATATTGTGCTCCTGGGGAGCCTCGTGCTGGGAAACGGCATGAGCCGCAACTGTGCTGGCGGTGCCTGGCATTGCATGCGACCATGTGGAGTGGTGGGGGTGGATAGCGCTGTCTTGTCTCCACCTTGGAAAAGGTCCCGTGGGTGGGTGCGATGGGACTGCTACACGGAGTAGCGTCGGCCGCATGGAGTCGAAGCGGTTGGTTGGTGGGTGGGTGGGTAGGTGAGGAGAAAGTACTGCCATGCATTCGTAGCCGTATACCGAGTAGGAAATGCATGACGACAGGGCGTCGCGAGAGTACTGGCGCTGCGCTGTGGCTTGTTCCCAATCACACCTGGGCACGCGCCGTTGCAGGACGGAACTACGGGAGGGTACCAGGCCACGAAGCATGGAGCAAGAACCCCCATCCATCATCACGCCTTTCGGGCCCATACCAGCAATTTAGCGGCAACCAGTTAGCGTAAGCCACAGCCCACGCCTCTGCCAATCGAGGAACGGAGGGAGTTAATGCAGATCGGACCAGGGCATAACGGGTGCTGGCATCGCTTCCCGCTCCGTGCGGCGTAGGGTGGCTGGCCCCACCGACCAGCGATTTGGGGGATGGATTACTATGTACCGAAGTACACTCAGCAGCCACCACCGCACTCTCGCTTCTCGCCATGACGTTATGGTCCATAGAGCATGGTGGTGATGATGATGGTGGTGGTTGATGATGGTGATGATGGACGGTGTGAAGCCTGAGGCTGCTGAGCCTGCAGGCGGCGCTCTGAACCGTGCCCAAGACACACCACCCTGATGCGCACCCCACCAAAGCACCTGCATTGCCGTGGCACGCTGACTGGACACGCCAAACAGCATCGTCAGATGCCGGAAAGCCAATGCCAGCGCTCTGGGAGCTTCCAAATCATCTCCACCGTCTCTCGGCTCATATCAGCAATTGCTTGTCACCGTCTATTTCCAGCCCCCACCTCTCGACTTCTCAACAGTAAGGTGACCATGACGCCAACCACGCCAACCACGCCAGCCATGCACGCCGGCTATTTGGACCTTAGCTTGGCCCTACGAAAGCCTTCAGCGCGCCCGAACGGGAAGGCTGATCGACCCCTGCCCCATAAGCGGCAACTGGGCTGCACGCTTTTGCCCGCTATGGGGACTGCGAGGCACGCGTGCACTCTTCATTGGCTGAAGATATTTTGTCCGTGGATGTGGTCTACATCGCGGGCTGGGGGTTCGGCGGTTAGCACGCACACTGCGATGATGGGGCTGTTCTGTGCCGTCGACTCGTCGATAGATTGTGCAGTAGCACGGCGTTGTCGCCTAGTGTCTGCTACGTGCTCAATCTCATGGGGGTCGACGCCCGAACGAGGCATTGGCGGGGGGAAGACATGGTGTGCAGCAGTGTAGGGTGGGTGACCGGGGTAGTGAGATGTCTCGAAGGATTCTGTAAGCACATCGTTATTTTTGTCCAGTGAGTGGAGCGCGTCGATGCGCGGAAGCGATTCGAGGGGAGCAAATAAACGTGCATATACGGCCCCAGATTTTATGAGCGGGCCTTGCATGGCTAGTACTCACATGCTGAGTAGGCGTCAGTCTGGCGTGCGAAGCCTCCACGAAAGACTCAGCCTTATGCGAGCCATCTTCCTCATACAGCTTCGTTTCCTTCTGCGTGCCGGTTCATTTTTAGCAAGAAGTCTTGGGTGGATGGTGAGCAGGGAGGACATGGTAGCTAGCACGTGGGCCACCGTAGTCCGTAGCGCAGACGGAGACGCACCTGTCCTATCGCGCCAATGGACACCACCCCAGAAGACCACACCAGCGTTACCATTTGAAACAGCCGATTCTGCAGGCCTTCATGGTACCGGCGATACGAGTTCAACATCCATCCAACACTACACCCTACCCGTAGCGTATGCGCCGTCAAGGTACGACCACCAACGCTGTAACGAGAGAGCAGGGAGCCTGGCGCGCGCAATCTACACCACATTGTAGCAGACACTACGGTGGGACATACCTTCCTCTACAGTCGGCAGCCAACACAACAGACCCTCGAGGGTAGACCACTCTCTCGGTGCATGGTCACGTGATTCTTCGCAGTACTAACTCGAATAGGGCATATGCCGCTCGTCTTTAACAGGTATGCAGCGCCGCGTGTTCGCAATCACCGGTTTCCTGCACGTGGGTTGCACGGCGTCGTTTCTGGGTCGCATGGCGATCGTCTCTTCATTTATCGCGAGGGATGGGCTGGCTGGCCGCTGGTGTGAGGTGAGAATGCTTGACGACTGCCGTAACGGTGAGGTTGGGGCCCTGATGGCTCGAAGCGGGCAATGGCCGGGTTTCTACACTGAGACACTCTCCTATCCACCACACTGTGTGACGAACACCAGCGCAGCCTTGTCGTGTCCTCTCTGATCTACCGACAGACCTCGAACACCCACTCTGCGACCGGCTCTCCAGCCCTGTGGTATGCTCGCGAACGCGAGGAACGCGGTGCTGGACCCGCTGCGCTCATGGGATGTCGCGATGCATGCCCAATATGCCCCATGCCAAATCGACCACGAGCTCCGTTTCTTCTTCCAGTATCGCTGCCGCCGCCGCAATCTATCTATCGCGGGACCGCGATCAGCATTACCCACCGCGGGGCGCTCTTGTATCGCCGGTAGCGACGGGTAAAATCGCGGCGCCGCACGCTGACGTCGAAGTCACAGTGCGCTTTGTCGAGACTGATGAGAACTCGCATGCGAAGGCTTCCCACCGGTACAACGATCGGCGCTTTGGTGACGCGGTTCTGGAAGGCAGCAGCGTTCTCTGGAGCACGGCACAAGGCTGTACCCGTCACGACTTCAGCTTTTTGTTACGACGTGTGAAACGGTACCTCACATGCCAGACTTGTACCATCATCACCCGCGTACTTCTACCCTCTTCCATGCACTTCGCCAGCGGCAGCCCGACCCGCCCCAGCTCCCCAATGACCTCCTTTCTCAACCATTCTCGGACCCAACAACACGGTATCACCCTCAATATCAGCAGCCTCAAATGCTGACTGCGTCCGCACTATCGAGGACTCGTGTAGCCTCGTGCTCACCCATATTGCCCCATCTGCAGTCAGATAGCCCCTTTGCGGAAGGCTTCTAGAAGGGTGGCATATTAATTCGCTTATGCATGTTCGTAAGTGTGCAGAGGGGTGAGACGGCGCTTGATCATCGTAACGAGTTTGATGTATATTGCGCTCACATGGGGCTCAAATCTGGGGCCTTCGGCGATGGGTTCGGGAGTTGAGTTCGTGGGTTGCATCGTTCCGGTAACGATTGTCGGGACAGACTGCGGCTGAGGTGTGGCGAACGTCTTGAGTTAAAGTTACTCAGGAACCAAGGATGTAAACATGTTCAGCTGCGGATGTTACCGACCACAGCCCCAAGGCCTTCTTTGAGTAACGATGGGCGGACGCGTTCGTACTTGATGGATCACTCTACGGAAGGAGTAATTGCGCGTCAAGAGGCTGAATGTTTCTGAGTGTGAGCGGGTTCCTCGCTAATCATTCGTGAATAAGAGATTGCGAATCCTCATTGTCAGGAAATGAGTACTGCGGGTACCTCGACGAGTCACTATCTCCTCCCTTGGGTTCGCGGATGACTCAGTTCTCAAAGATTGCGAGTGATTGCCCAGGGTATCAAGGAGACGGCGACTAAGATACACACCCATAAGAGTGAATGGTGCAAATACGGTCGGAAGACTCGTGGCGGAGGATGGTTATGATAGTAGGCTGGTATGGTATTCGACTAACGAGAAAGACCAGGTTTGGTAATGTCAGCTTCCGTTTTGTGAATTTAGTCGGTAGCTATACGCCTTATACCTTTCAAACCTCTAGTCCGATTGAATCACTAAAGAGGACTCTTTGCAAGAGATTCCGACCCGAGGACATGCATAGTGCCTTTCTTAGCTTCTTCGCCATGCAGATGTAGTATTTCCGACCGCATTTTGAAGCAGCAATGAAGTGAAAACACAGGAATTTGTAAGACTACTTGTCCCTACCATTTTATACTTTGATGTCAAATCGAATAACAGTTCTCACTCAGTACTACAGCTTCGAAGATTTTCAGTCCGCACCTCGCCCAGACAACCAACACCGAGATTCCATCCAACCCCTACTCTGCCGACAAAATACCTCGACTTGCACTCCACAATCACGTCTTTATTCCTCGCTGATCTATCACGTCTTCATTCCTCGCTAATCTAACACGTCCAAATTCTGCAAATCGCTCCGTTGTCGATCTACACAAAGGTAGCATGAAGATCGTGACTAGTGTTTATATGTCGCAGGGAGCATGAGAATGTCACTGCCACAGCACGCAGATCCACTAACTGACTTCACTCCGCACTCCACAATCTCAGTTCGAGCCCTAGCTAATCTATCACGCTGAATACTATTCCATGTTCACCACTGTTATTCCACACGCAAGGAAAATGAAAAGCGTCACCACCCGAACAATGTCACGGCAAACCCACAAACCCACCAAAACCCCACTTCCAAGCCCCCACCACGGCTCCTACACAGAATCCTCCGAATAGAACTAAAACCTTATTTCAACGTTGCGCAGTCCGCACAAGTGGGGGTTGCGCGCGAAGTCCGTCGACGAGGCCGGAGGAACGCCGTGTGCCGGACGTCCGTAGCGACGACTACCCTTGAATTCTCCGAACACTACGAAGCTCTTCCTTTTCTCCGAACGAAGGTCCCGTGTGGTGGAGAAGGTGGGGATCGCGGAGTTCGGACTTTTACTGCACTGCCATTGCGTTCTGCGGCCGCCACGTGGGAGTGGGGGACGGGAACGGGAACGGGAGGATGCTGGCGTTGGGGCGGACGGAGTGTATTGGTATTGGGTGCTATAACAACATATTGCGAAGGTCCGGAATAACTCTGCATGTCTTTGGAAGTCCTGTGACTGACAGCCATGAACGACGGGTTGGTGGTGGGCCACATCCTAACTCACTGATTCTTAACGAGAACCTTGACCTTCCTCGCACTATGTAATGCTCATAAAACGCCCTAGAAATGCGCAACAATTTGTTCACACGGTCGTTTACCACGCGATCTTTAGACCAAATATGCTTGAAGTTACATTTGGTGTCACTGAGCTAACTGTGGGTCTCATCTCCTCGAAGTACTCGAAGAACAACATGATAGTGATGTGAGTCGATATATGGGTACAATGAGTTGTGTGGCCATCTCTTTGCTGTCCTTGTTTACTTTTGAGTAGCGGTCGATGTCATTCAGTACGCAAATTCAACCTTACGACAGGTATTCCTGTGCCTCGTTTATCTTCAACAAAACCCCCATATTCATCCCCACAATCAATCCCACCAGATCCCAATCCCCGTTCTCCCCCACCATATCCATGACCACAACACCCGTCCCTCCATCTCCACTCTCCGCCCTCTTCCTGACCTCTCTCCCCTTACTCCCACCCTCAACGCTCGTCCGATCGGGCTCACTCGGCGCAACCAATGGCTCCTCCAGATGATGTCCTATACAAACCCACTCCTCGATCCCCCGATTCACCACCTTTGCAATTTTATCTGGCCACGTCCCCGTGCGCCAGAAATTGTTGCCGGTCAGAAAGTTGAGATACACAGGTCCCGGTGGAACCGGGTTCGCCTTGTCCGTGTTAATACCCGGGATGAAGGCTGTGCATGATGCCGAGCGAATGAGGTGATCGTTGCTGTGCTGCAGTTTGGTAGGTATCGAGGAGGGGTGTAGGACCTCGCACCAGTCTTGGACACAGAAGGGGCCGTGGAGAGCGTGCGTGCTGTTGTGGGGCCAGGCTGTTGCGTCGAGGCCGCAGTCTTGGGGTTCGGAGTTGGTTTCGGGGATGTCGTAGCGGCGGATAAGTACGAGCTTTCCGCGTACATCTCCCAGATAAGGTATCGCAGATTCGACATGCCATCGCTTTTGATTAGGAGTGATGTAATGCCTTTGCAAGATCTCCGCGAGATGCTCGTCAGTCGAGCTACCGACTCCTTCTCTTTTCAGCGATATCAAGATGACTTCGCTCGGATTCTCGTCGAGAAACTTGTAGCAAGCGTCTAAAACGGGTCCAAAGTACTTTATCCCTGTAAGACTGACCGGGAAGGCTCCATGAACCAAGAGAAGCTCCTTTTTGCTCGCATCTGTGGCATGAGCTGGCTGTACCCGAATATCTAGAAAGCGGATTCCATTTTCTAACTGCGTCTTGACGGAGTGGATTTGACACCGCACGGATGGTAAAGCGCGGTAATGTGTATGCGCATTGTGTGTTCCCGGTATGCTAAGGGCGGACAGTGGGAGTTCTGGTGGTAGAGACTCCATCCATCTCGGATAATTGTGCAAATGGTTCGCATGCACCGTGAGATGCGCGAGAGGTTTCGCTGGATGGTACAATGCAGTGAAGCTAGTCGATGGATTCGGTGTCAACGGCGTGAAATTCCGTGAAGCCTTTTGTGTATACGAGGGATTCATCTCGACGCGGAAACGCTCGCCTCCAGGATTCTGAACCACCAGTCGAAGCGTAGTACTTGAAAGCTCGGAGGCATCAGTCTCGGATGCAGCTGCATTCCGCGTGTTCAACGTATACGACTCAAAGGGCGCCAGGCTAACATCGAGATCTTGGTGGTGGAAGGTCTGCGCATGCGCACCGAGCTTACCCGCAGTAGGTGCTACCGTAGTGGCCCCATTTGAGTTGGCTGGAAATGCAGTGGGTTTAGATTGCTTTGTGAATGGATCCTCGAAGGTTTCTACGCTCCTCAGAACAATCAGCGTCGGTGTTAAGTTCCGGACTATTAGCGGGGGTGCCATGGTATGTGTGCACGGATGATGAAGCGTATGCAGAGTTGCTGAAGTAGTCCAGCGGGCGTATAGCAGTAGCCGAGTTGGGGAAGTTGTAGTCTTGATTCACAACCTTTGTAGGCGCTGACGTCTAGGCCAATGAGTGAATAGAGACTGATGGGTATCCGATAAGACAGGCACTCATGAAGACGACCGCGCGTATAATGACGTACTCGAAAGAAACCCAGAACTGATTTGAAAGGCTGGAATTGGGTACACGCGTGTAAAAGGTTGAGACGCGTCAGCAAAAAGATAGGAACAACGCCAAGCATCTCTCCCCAACAAGGAAAGGTTTGCATTGCCGTCCGATGGAAAACATCAAGCATAAAAGAACTGTAGTACCATGTTGACTGGGCTATCATTATACATATACTCTAAGTTATCTACAAGCAGCTGCTGGGAGAGAAATACATCCATATCCTACATCTCATTCCACTACTCCTGCTTCACAGCCTTCTTCACAGCATCCTTGACTTCCACTGCCTCCCCCTTCAATACCGTCGCGGGATCCACCTTCTTCCCATCCGATGCCACCTTCCCCTGTGCACCCTCTCCTCCTAGTGTGGCAGCCCCAGGTCTCGGGCGCCACCCACTCATATGCATATACCCCGCAACCGCCATTCCTGTCACCATACCGCCAAAATGACTCGCATGGTCAGCAGTCCCCTTGCCTAGCATTTTCCGCGCCGTCAAAACCTCCATCACCACAAATGCACAGAACAGAAGCTTCGGATAGAAGCTCACTTCCAGATCCTTAACGAAGGGAATCACGAGCGTGTTTTGCTCGGAAAGGAGACAGTATAGGGCTGCGATACCCCAAATCGCTGCTGAAGCGCCAACGGAATGTGCGGCGATATTCCCGCGACCGAGATTGGCCCAGTACAGCGAGGCAAGGGTTCCCACGGCTCCAGCGGAAACATACGTCCCGAGGAACACGCCGCGGCCGACGAGGTCAAGGCAGACGGGACCAACGACCACCAAGGTCATCATGTTACCAAGAATATGTTCGTACTGGACGTGCGAGAAGACATTCAAGACCGACTGAACGGCGCGTGGATAACCCGGCACATGCATAAAGTAGCGAGTCAACAGAGGCCAGAGTGGTGCAAAGCGCCAGGCTATGCAGACGAACACGTTGGCACCGACGATGGCAGCCATGGTGGCGGTTGTAGGGCTGAGGTCCGGCCAGAGGCGATATTCGGGGGAGGGGGGATTGTAGTAGTGAGCGAAGCCATAGGAGACGAGGCAGACTGCCAGCACGAAAGCAGACATTGGGTAGAGTCGTTGGGCCTATCGGGAGGGTCAGCTACAGTGCTGAGGGAGGGTTGGGGGAAACGTACAACGGTAGTCTTGGACAACATTTCGACCTCATCCTTGAACTCGGTCTGGGCCTGGTGCTGATACTTTTCTAGCTCCTGTTTTCGTCGGCTGACCTGCTCCCGCCCGAAGAGGTCCACATATGTCGTCTGCCCCGGCTTCATAAGTTGCGTCCCACTCGGTGTACGCACCCATTCCCCCGTAGCTAGTTTTGCTTCGTGCTCTTGCTCCTTGGCCTCCTTCTCTTCGGCCTTCTGTGTGACGGCCTCCAAACGTTCCCTTCGCCTCTCTGCAATGTTCCGCTCGAATTCAGAGGGCCCAACGTGCAACATGCCAATCTTCTGTCTCCCCTCGTAGCGTTCCTGCAACGCTTCTTGCTCTGCCTGCTCCTCCTTTTGCTTCTTCTGTTGCTCCCTGAAAGCCCTCGCAGGATCCTTATACTTGGAGTCGTTCTCTGGGTCTGCCAGCCAAAGCTCGTACGCTATCCGGTTGGCCTCCTTCTCCGCCCATTCTTCTGCTGCGCGGGCCTCGTCGATGGGGTACGCCTCCCGTAGCCAGTCCAATGCTTTGGTGGCGAGACTGCGGTTTACGTGCGTGTACTGCTGTCCTAGGTTGTCGACGCCATAGTCGGCGAGGGAGCCGGAGGTGCGGCGGTGGTGCAGGATGCGGAGCACATGGTTGCCCTCGATTGTGGAGACTCTACTTCCGAATATGCGCCGTATCGTATGTTCGTCGACTGCACCACTGGGTAGAGGTCCGATCTTTACAGTGCGTTTCCGCTGCTGGGGAGGCGATTGTTGCGGTGGTACGACATCGTCGAGGGGATTATGGACTTTGGCGGCGAGTCGGGGCGTCGTCGAGAAAGACCGGCTCGCGCAAGGGAGGTTTCGTGACTGCAATACAGAGAGGATAGACGGTTGCGCGGTGGTGCTGAAGCACGACTGCTGCGTGCAGTATCGCCGCGCGAAAGCGAGCGTCACCGAATTCCACTGGTAGGTGATGCGCGCGGCGGGCCGGAGAGCCATTGGGATGGCATTGTTCATGGTCGTCGCTGTCACATCCGCACGCACACGGAATGCTGGACCTTGGAGCGGTCGGGGAAGTTTGTCACACGCGAAAGTGAGCAAGCAGAAGAGGAGGTGGAAGCCATGAAGGTCGTTGCCAAAAAGTTCGGCGTGTCGGCGAAGCTTGGGCCGCCTAGCCTGCAACCATTCACTTGACGCTTTCCCCGCCAAACAAAGTGTCAGCCAGGAACACATACTGCCCGTCTACTTGTACAGATACCAAACGCCGAACACATAAAACCCCAAACGCCGTTCTCATCGCATCCTCCTAAGCCACCCGACTCCTCGACCGCACTCTCCTCACCCACCCCGCCGCCCGATCCACCGCCCGCGAAACCCCCCACCGACCACCACCAAACCGTTCCTCGCTCGCACTGTCCTCTGTCATCCAACTCAACACCCCGCCGTCTTCCTGCCAAATCATACCAACCTCCATCTCCATTTCCGGGTCCGCCAGTCCCCTCGCCTCTGATTCACTTCCCTCCACTTCCCGCACGTCCACCTCAAACCTCACAATGTCCGCCGAGGCCGTACCCATCACATCCGAGCGATTCTCCAAAGCGCTACAGGACCTATCGCTCTCCTCACTGTACCTCAAAGTCGAGGAGCTGCGGAACAGCATGGCGCACTTGGAGAGGAGTAACGTGGAGCTTGAGGAGTTCGTACGGCAGGAGCAGGACAAAGACTGCTACGAGGCCTTGATGGAGAACAAAGAGGTGCTCAAGCGGATGGAGGAGCGAGTTGTGCTGATCAAGAAAGAGGTTATGGAAGTGCGTGGCTTGCCGTGGCAGCCTGAGGAGGGTGTGAAGACGGTGGAGCCTGGTGAGAGGGCCGTTGCGAATGGTGCGGTGCAGAATGGTACGACGGCGACAACTGGTGCGACGCGGGAGCAAACGAACGGGAATGCTTCAGGTGATGCAGAAGAGGGTGTGTTTCTGTGAGGGAGTCGCGAATGAATATTGCGCGACTGCTTTGCGCAGACGCGCAACCATATTCAACATCCGCCGCATCACCACTAGAACCATGCAACACTCGAGGACCGAGCCTCCAATCAGATTCCACTGATTTCGCGTTCGAATAGGTATAGTACTCTATCTTGCGCTGAAACATCCCAGGCTGACTTCCAACAGTTGATCTTAGTGAGGATCGTCCTGATCGAATATAGCCTCGGACACCGAACTCACGTGCACCGCCGCCCGTCTGTGGGGCATATGAACGTACCGTGCGAGTGGGCAAGCATAGCACTATCTGCATTGAATATTCGGTTCAAGTCGTTCTTGGTGGTCTAGTGATCTACACACTCTATGCTAAGATTGTGTCTTACACACTTGGTACAGTGGTACACCGCCTTGCCAAGTTGAGGTCGCCAAACTATGCAATCTGGGTGTATCTAAATATGAATGTTTTCAACAATACACATAATCGCTCCGTGCCCATGTCCCTGATGCAGACTCCAAGTCCCATTCCAAGCCTACCCTAACGCCGTTGCTCAAAGCCTACAACTATGTAAACACCATCGCCTCAGAACGACCATTTGAACGCGCTCGGTCTCGGACCTGGTCTCACGCTCCTCGAACCCTAATCGAAAGCGCTCAGATCCAATGGTACACTACTTCCCCTTCCTGCCCGGTATCTTTTGGGCCCTCCTGTGAAATCTCTCGGTCTTGGGAACTGTCCTTCGTCTACGAATCGCCACCGGAGATCGTGTACCGGTACAATCTTTCCTTTCGTCCCAACACCAGGACTTATGCCTGGACTTGTGGGTCCGCTCCTCGCACCGGAGCCGCCATTCGTCAGCGTGTATGAGCTTGGGTCGAGCATCGAGCGCATTGGAGCTTGAGAGGCAGGTCGAGACGGTACCGACATAGGTGGTGGAGGAGGTGCAGGGGCGCTAGGTGCCGATGGAGGAGGTGATCCGGGTGGTGGCGGTGGAGGTGCTCCTGGTGATGATCGTCCGAATGCGTTTCGCGCAGCTTGTTCAGCGAGGGAGGGTGTATGGCCGTTTGTAGGAGCTTTGGGTGCTGGTGGAGCGGGCGCTGGCGGTGCTCTCGGCGGTCCGCTGTTGTATTTGTAAGGGTCGTACTCATCATCATCTTCATCGGAGACTGGTGCTTTCGGTGCAGGCGGTCCAGGAGGGGGCGGAGGTGGTGTGGAACGACTCGGTGCTCGAGGAGCAAAGGCAGGTGGAGGTGGAGGTGGGGGAACTGATGGCGTCGACGAAGGCGGCGGTCGAGGTGGAGCTGAAGGGATCTGTGACGGAGGAGGTGGTGGAGGCGCTGGGGGTGCGGATCCAGGGACTGGTGGTGCACGAGCGGGCGATGCCGGCGGCGGAGGTGCCATGCCGGATGGTTTGCGCGAAGCAGGAGGAGGCATAGGCGGCTTTTTTCCCGGCGGAGGAGGCTTTGGTTTGGAACCTATGTCATACATAGAATGTGTTGATGCGACAGAGGAGGGCCGCAAGTTGTTCCTCAGCGCAGCTATGGATGGATTTGGTGGCGGTCGTCCCCCAGGAATAGGAGGAGCATTTCCTGGAGGCTTCGGCGCTGCTGCTCGTGGCGGCTTGGGTGCTGAGCTTCGTGATGTTTCCGGGTCTGAGAGGTAGGGCGAATTGGTCTCCGCGCCCGTCTTAACACCTCCGGCCTTCCTCAGCTTGGGCATCCCACCCGCGAACAAGCCGCCCAATTGAGGAGCCGCGCTGGGCATGCCACCACCTCCGCCATCGCCTCCAGTGTCGCTGTTACTCCTCGCTCGGTTCCCCGGAACGGGCGGCGCGAGGCCTGATGGTGGTGCAGGTGGTCTTCCCATGCCAGGAACTGGCGGGGCGCCTCCAACCGGTGGTCCACTGGGGCCGTCAGACCCTTTGCTCACGATGGGCGCGGATCGGTCGTTGATTTGGCCGACTTTCTTGAGCTTCAGACCTTTGTTGATATCCCCAAGGAGTGCGCCCTGTGATGTGTCAGTACGAGCCCGCTACCATCGTAAAGAGCCATATGCTGGGCTTGCGCGATTCGGGGCCTGAACGTACTCTTCCAGCACCCGAGGGGGGTTTCCCTCCTGGTGCTTTCCCTGGCATTGGCGGCGGCGGTGGTGGACCTCCAGCTCCTCTGCCCATGGGCGGCATGGGCGGAGGGGGAGGTGGTGGAGGCGGCATGGTGTCGTGTGCGGTGCGGTCGCGGGCGTTCACTCCTCTCCGTTGCTGGCCCTGAAGAATAGTGCTCAACTTGAGGGGTCCTGCAGCCTGCGCCGGGCGTCTGGGATACGCAGAAGTGTTGTCGTGGAAGAGCTTCTTTGAGATTCGGTCGGTCACCACCACAAACGCTAAGCGCGTTGCGGGAACCGACGTCAGCCACGCACGCTTCGTCACTTGGACTTCACCGCACCACCACACAGCTCACACCTCATCCGCCATGAAACCCGGAACGCTGCCGCTCCGTGCCCAAACACGGCCGGTGTGCCAGCTATGCGACTACATCTCACAGCTGCCCGCCTACCGCCGGTCCTTCGTCGCCGCGTCCACGTTCAAGGCACCCGCGATCCGGCGCCAAGTTACGAGGCAGCATGGCGTCGCCCCACGGATACCCACCCGCCGCATTACGACGTCTCCGCGAAAGCAAGAGCTGGAGCCTGACGCAAAGAGAAGCCTGGATTGGTCGAACAGGATCGGCGCGCTGAAGGCAAAGCTCATCGAGGTGGAGAAGCAGATACAATGGATCAAATCTTCGCCCAGGGTCGAGTCGGAGGCCGCCACACTCGAAGTGCTCGAGGGCCTCGAATCAATTGCACGGAAGGCCATCGCCCTACGGACAGGACAGCCATCGCCGACGAAGATCGATGTGAGGCAGAGCTCTGCGGGCGCAATTCTGTCCATGGGCCGAGACGAAGTCGATGACAACAGCGCGAAGGTTGGAAATGCGAAGCTGGCGTCGATGAATGAGCTCCCCTCACCCTTGTACCTCTCCCAATTGGCCGAGGACCTCCTCAAGCACCCCAAAGTCTTCATTTCTCCCAACATCCTCGGTCTCTACATCCACCTACAACGGCTGCTCGCCCGCCCGCGGACAATCCCAGAGATCCTACACCTCTACGCGAACAAACCAGTGCCCCAACTCGGCTCATCACCCCCCAAATTTTCCAAACCATCGCCAAAGGGCCCCAAACAAGCCATCCCTGCCGACCTCGCACATGAAGCGCTCACCGCAGCCATCGAAGCGAAAGATCTACCCCTGGCCCTCGACGTGGTCGAAATGTCTTACTGCGCACCAGCATGGCAACGACACAGGATCTTGACCAAAATGGGCGTACCGGGCTTAATCGCAGGCATCACACCGCTGGCCATATACATGATCGCTCAAGAGCTATCCGTATACAGCAATTACATCGATCCTTGGACCTTCAAGCTGTACTCGATCCTCGGCATCTCGACATATGTTTTGTGCACGGGAACCCTAGGCTTCGTTGCGTTGACCACATACAACGACAACCACGATAGAGTGGTCTGGAGACCAGGTGTACCGCTCCTGGACCGCTATCTCAGAGAAGACGAGCGGGCAGCTATGGATCGGATCGCAGGCGCGTGGGGCTTCAAAGAGGTGTGGCGACGAGGTGACGAAGAGGGCGAGGATTGGGAGGGTCTGAGGGAGTTGATCTTGCTTCGCGGCATGATCTTGGACAAGCCAGACTTGATGCCCGGCATGAACGCATAGAAGGCGTCGCCACAGTTGAACTATTGATCGGACAATTGCGGTCCGCGGGCTTGCTGGCCCACCACTCCTGTACTAATTGACCATGTATAATACACTGTTACTCGCACTTTTCGCCATCTTTCAATGTATATGGGGTTGAGGAAGAGATGTAGAGTCCGGGAAGGTCCGCTTCGTACCCTTCGATCATAAAGGCGCCCATGCTTTCTGTTGCTCACCTTGTTATATTACCAAACAGATACACGCCAAGTGACTTAAAAACATCATGATGTCCCTAGATTGAAACGACGAATTGGTTCCTATAACAAACACATGACGAGAACTAGCCGTTCCATCATGACGCGTGTCCCTAGCTGGGAAGATCATGCCCCCCATAAGCTCACCATACATCGTATTGCCAAACGCCGAATATCATGCCATTACCCCTCATCATCCGCTTAGCCATATCGCACGTTCTTCACTGTGCCATCCTCGCCAACATGCACATTCAGGCGCTCCGGCTTGTGGTCCATGGTGCTCATGCTGTCAGGCTTGAGGACGCGGTGCTCTTGAGGGAGGTCTTTCTTCGCAAAGGTCTGTGGAAGCAATGTCAGCAGCCTGATTCTCTATTCTGCGCTTGTGCAGCATGGTGGTGCAGGGCGGAACGTACGACCTCATCGTGGTTATCGCCGAGCTTCTTGCCCATGAGCTTGTTCGTCCACTCGTCGACGCCCTTGCCGCCTTCGCTCTGGATACCGGGGATGACGAGAGGCATGGTTGTAGGTGGTTTGATGGCAAAGGTCCGTTTAGCGGTTGAGTGGAGGAGGGATCGTAAGGGAGTCGTGGTTGCGGATTGCTTTGATGGTAGTGTTTGGTAATGTGGTGTGGTGTCGAAGATAAGGGGTAGTACGAGGGTATTTATGCACTCTTGCGTCTATTCACAGGCTCTTGATTGGTAGCGTATGCAATGTGAAGGGGCGGGTACCGTAGGCAGAGGGTGGTGCGTAATGGGTGGGTGACGTCAGGGTCGCGCTAGTTGGGTACAAGGTGGGATGGTGGGGCAGAGATGGCCGCGCACTCACTGCGAACCACGGATGCCGCGCTTGTACACAGGAGTGTGGCGAAGGTGGCGGGTGCATACCATTGTTGACTGATTGCTGCCTGTTTCTCACCGATTCATGTTGGCGAAGACCGAGGCGGGCACGGCCGTTCTCTGATATGAGCATCCTAGATTACCTCAAGGGATAGATTGCGGTCACATTTGAATAGATCCGCCGATTTGCAAAGCTCATCCAGAAGGATTTCAGATGCTGTAACATGTTTCACGTATTGCGGGACCATGTCACATCGTACCACCTAAATCAAGGTTTGGGTTTGTTCTTTCCAAGCTGCGTCTTGTTCTGCTTTAACTACTGGGCTGCGCCTTAGTGACGCCTCCTTTGGAGAGCAACACTACATTCTGGTTCCTACTGCGCGTCCTCAATTTCAAGATCTCCGTCTTTTCTTACTACTTATGGATTAGTTCTCTTCTATGTTGAAACCTCGCTCAAGCCAACGACTCGGTGTCTCACATCGACTTTTGAGCTGCGATACGAGCAGCAACGATATCAGGGTGGCTGCAAGTGACGGCCAACAGACTATCAATATCCTCGCAAACAGTGTAAAGCACCAGTACTAAGGTCAGTTTTTATTTGCAAGTTATGGCGTCCAAGACGTCAACCACCGCCTCGAGAGAAGGGAGGCACCTTTGAGAGCGTTGTTTGACTTCCATTTACTAAATGTGAGTATACTGCATTACTAGATCTTGCAGGCAAGGCTAATGCCTCATGATGAATACACAACAGACACTTCAAGCTCCGTTCGCGACGGCAAGGGTGTACGACTTCTGCTCGTCGATTGTGAGTACAATACTACATCACATCGAGTGCGGTTGGCCAGTAATACGGAGACATAAAGCTCCTCGCACCAGACTTGCCCTCAATACTCACCCGGAGCAACAAGATTCGGACTCTCAATCCACAAGTAGGACCGTGCCACTTATTTGCAAGCCAGAGATGTATATGTCTTCCGTTGACAGCGTTTCCCATAAGTGTAGGTCATCAATAGCAGCTGTGGAAGCACACATTCGGTCTCCTAAGGCATGGAACAAGGGAGTATGGATCAAGGAAGCATCGAGAGAACCCGTTCCAACAGAACAACCTTCACGACCTCTACTCTATCCCACGAACTCACCTCCTATACACCATCCACGCCCTTCCCACGAACGACGTACTCCACCGAAACCCCACCCAAGCATCAACGTCGACCCAATAATCTGCCTTCACCAGCCCCTCCTCACGTTCACAAATACCATCTACTAACGTCTCTAGCCTCTCAGCACGGTTTTTTTCATCCAGCCACTTGACTCGCGCTTTCGTGTTGTTTACCACAAGCGGCGCCTGCTTTCGCATAAGGTCTTGCGTCGCGTGGTCGAAGCCGTACGGCACGATGCTGATGGCCATGACGCGGAGATGTGCGATGTTGATGTCAAAGGCGGAAAGGAAGGTGGTGAGAAAGGAGACGGTGAGATGGGGATGTGTAGGTGAGGGGTTTGCGACGGGGTCGGGCGGTTTGAGGGAATGAAGGGGCAGTTGGTGGAGCTGGTGGACTTCTTCGGCTGCGGCACTGTATTCGCCTATTACAATTCGGATGAGGGAGGCGTTTTTGGGGCTGATGCGGGAGACGAAGGGTTTGGCAACGCTGAGGGGGCGAGTGCCAATCTCCTCTATATATGTCATTAGCTTGTGCCGTTGCAAATTTCATCACACTCTCCGGCCAACTACTTACCCATATCAAAAACGTTCTCCCCATACAGCACCGTCAGCCCTTCATCCCGACATTGTTTATTCGCGCGTAGAATAGCAGTATACATGCGTTTCTGCTGCTTCTTCGGCTTGCGTGGTCCCCGCCAGGTGACCATCAACGGATCGTTCGTGACCAGCAACTCAAAGTATACATCCAAGCGAAGCTCAGTCGGCAGAGCAAAGAACGGAAAGACTTCTACTTCCTCATCTGAGGAAGCTTCGGTGCGGATCATATTCGCCCTATGATAGTACCTTTTCTGTTTGAGAGCGTGTGCTTCGGCGCGCTCAAGGAGTTTGGAGGGGTCTGGAGGCTGTCAGAACATGGTCTTGGAGGAGGAAAAGAATAGCACCCGAATGATTTGATACCTTTTGTGAGGAGGGCGTGCAAATGTGCCATGCCTTTGTCGGTCACACATTCAGATGAGCCGCTCTCGTGCTGCTGCTTAAGGACATCTTGAATGCTCTTGGGCGATAGGCTCGATGATATTTCGAGGGAGTCCATGGCGCCAGCATTTATGTCCTTTGGCCAAAAAGTAGGGTTAACAAATGAACGAACCGTTGAATTGGTTATGCAAACCCGTTTGTTCGCGTGATGAAATGCGATGGTGCAAGCCGGTGCGTGGGTTATTCGCGGACAACTCTTGTAATGAACAACAACACCTGCGCTCTTGACACCGCATATATATATATCAAGTTATAAGCAACCGGTCAAGGAGGCTGGGTGCTCGACGTTGGCTTGGGTTGCGGATTTGTGATAAGGCTCATCGAGTCATCTTAAGGATCGCTGCTGCCTTCCGGCGAGCCGCAACGGCAATATGGGAAGACCTTGAAAGTAGCAGTAATTGAAGAGGCTGGGATAGGCTTTATTTGTGCCGTCATGGCGTTTTTTATCACCGAGACGGAGGGGACAAAGGATTCGGGCGAGTACTGGCGCGTCGCTGCCTGACGCGCGGTCACGAGGATTCTATACCCCGGGCCTGGTGGCGCTCAACGCCTGCGAACAGATTGTCAATACTGCTTATAGACGGAAAGTGTGATAAGAGCAGATACTAATACAATTTTCACGGTAAATGTCGATATCCACTTTTGCACCGAATGGCCTATAGCACTTCGTGATCATCCTCCACGCCTCTACTCCCGCCCGTCATTCCTATACGGCTTGGTTTCCGGCAGTGTGCCCGCGATCTCAACATCCGGTTTCCTATGTGTATGCCTCTCCTTCTCTGCCGCTACCTGATCCATGATCGGATCCATTTCGCTCTTGTACTTATCAACGTTTCCCGAGAACAAGCCAAGCAGAAACGGGTAACTCATGATCATACCATTGTTCTCTCCCTCTTTCACCCTGCCATCTTCACCATACTTCATGGGCTTGCCGATCCATACATTACCCAAGAAGACCGCGGCGATGATGCTGAGACCCATGAAAGGCAGGATAGAAACAAACGCGAACATGACGGACCTGGCAGCGGCATTTTGCACGGCTTCTTGGGCGGTGGGGGACAAGCTCTGTAGCGTGGCAAGGTTGGTGGGCCTTGTACTGGACGTAAATTGCGATCCGTTTCCAAGGTCGATAGCGCGCAAGTACTGGTCGAATTTGTTGCCAAAGACGGCCCCCATCATCGAGATACCGATCGTTTCACCGAGGGGAAGTGTAAAACTCAAGACGCTCTGAATGGCTACGATGCGGCTTGGCCAAATCCCAGCCGCATGCAACACGACAGGCATGAAGCGAAGCCCAGTCCCCGCGCCAGCGACGCCCAGGAACACGTTGACAAGAGTCGTTTTGCGGTTTGACACTGCCCATGTGAGGAGGCCGAGTCCAACGGCCTCAACGATGGAGCCGAAGAAGAGCGGGTAGAAGGTCTGACGTGGCCAGACATTGCAGAAGAACATCGCAGTATAGACGCCCACGCCGAGACCAGGGGTGTAGTATAGGAGCTGAATGCCGGCTTTGGACGGGCTGTAACCCTCTGCAAGCTGCCAGTAGTAAGATACAAAGTAAACTGCCGAGACGAGAGAAACGCCTGCGGAGAAATTGATGATCATGAGGATTGAGGTGTCTTTTTTGTGAAAGAGTGTCGAAGGAATCATGGGGACCTGTCGAGGGAAGATGCGGGCCATGAGTCGGCCAGCTCCAAGCAAGTACTCATGTAGAAAGAAGTACATGCACAGCACCCCTCCAATAACCAAGGATACGATGACTGCGGGCGACTTCCAGGCGTATGATGTTCCGCCCCACTGAATAGCGAGGACGAGAAGGCCGACGCCGAGGATGAATGTGATCAGACCGGCCCAATCTATGATGGCGAGACCTTTGATATAGCCTGATCGGCGGGAATCGTCGTGATTCAGAGCAACGCGTCCTTTGACGAGGTCTTTTCGCATCAGGAAGAAGATTAGGATATGCGCAACGAGGGCGATAGGGATGGGAATGACGAAGCAGTATCGCCAGCTTGCTGCTGCGACGTAGCCACCAATGACTGGACCCACGGCGTAACTGAAACATGTTCAGTATCTATTGGATTTGAGGGTGTTTGATGTGACGTACCTGCAACCATTGATAAGGGAGAAGATTGTGGTGTTTTTGGAGTTGTTGGCTAAACTGACCCCATCAGACAGGACAATGCGAGTCAAGTTCATAATGCCTGCAGCACCCAGACCTTGGAGAGCCCTTCCGAATAGAAGCATGGGCCATGCGACAGCAGATGCGCAGAGCACACTTCCGAGCAAGATCCAGAACATCTGGAAGTGGAGAGCGAAGTGACGTCCATAGATATCAGCGATCTGACCTGACACTGGTACGAACGTGGTGAACGTGAGTGTGTAAGCTGCTACAATCCAGTTGAAGCTTCCAGAGAGATGATCTTAATCCGTTAGTTTGGTGGGGTCAATTGGGGTTCAAAAGAAGTGCATACTGAAGTGCGAGGAAATGGTCGGGATGGCTGGAGCGACAATTGTCAGATCGATCGCTGCCAGGAAATTGGGCAATATCAACCCAAGTATCATACGCCATCGATATGCGCGCATTCTTCTTGCTTCTGCATTATGCCTTCGGCTTTCTTCTGTACTCCCCGGCCCTGTCGGCGTCTCGAGACCTGCATCAGCATGGTGGGTTACCTCTCTAGGTAAAGTATCATGCCTCTCAGGCTTCCCACTTTCGGTAGACTGGAACTCTGGCGTAAGGTGACTTTCGCAGTAATGTCATGCGCAGCCTTCTTTTCCTTGTTCTCTTTGACCTTACGTCGTATGTACTTGAAAAGCATGTAAGCCATAGTGAAGAAGCGCAGTGGTTACAATCACGAAGAAAACGAGAACGAAAGAAATAGATATAGACAATTGTCTCTGCTCAAGCCCCTGAATACAAAGACCAACATCTGCGATGCGAATGGCATCTTATATATCGATGCTCTGCGGCTCCATACTTATTTGGGACAGCTGGGCGCAAACGAGGCTGGGATTTGAACTTCGAGCTGGCTTGGCCAAACAGAACTGTCCGCGATGCAAAGGATATCTAATGACGACGCTTATGCGGGGCATTGCGGATGTGTCTGGACATGTGGTAGATGAAAGGGCGACCGAACGCACAGACATCATTTTGCGCGAAGCATACCTAAATAAGTAATCCGCTTAGCCACTCGCACGAGGGCGGTATAGTCGGGCTTAGTCGGGGCGCGAACGTCCATGAAGATGGAAAATGGGCGTATCCAACTGAACAGCTAAGTTCGGGTTTTTTTTCATTGCATTGAATTACCTGGCCCGACATTTGGGAGGCAATACTTGCGTGAGGCTGTTCCGACGGAGACGTCGCTCCGCGGTAGAGGAAGCATGCTTGGTGTTATCATGCAGCCGTGGGATTTAAAAATCGGGCGTTCCCACCACAGGCTCAGCCAAGATACATCACTGGTTTATCAGAGCGTTTCCCTGGAATGTCGGATTGGAGAGCGTGCTGTAAGGTGCAAGTGCGACGTGCAGCGGTTTGAACGAATACGGCATGATGACTGATCCCGTAGTACTGCGACCTTGGCAACGACTTCTCATGAACATGGCCGCCGTCCAAGATTGAAGCTACACCATCTGACGCCCGAAGCCTCCGCCCACCAGAAGACATGAAGCCCATAATAGCGGTACCGGCGATTGCTGCGCTTGTATATCGAGCGTGGTCCCGGAAGTCGCTCACGCCGCTGGGGATTGCGACCGCTTTTCTGACAGCTGTTGTGCATGCCGTACATCCGTGGAGTGTGTGCTTTGCACTGCTCGCTGTCTTCTTCTTGTCTGGAACAACTGTCACAAAGGTGAGTGACTTTCGTCTTGCTATGTGTGGGGGCAAAGCTGATGGTGTCTCAGGTCAAGCATGACATCAAGGCCCGGCTCACGCAATCCGCAACTGGAGCGACTGGCGGCGAAGGCTCTCGAACCCATGTCCAAGTACTCGCGAATTCCTTGACAGCATCGGTACTGATACTGCTCCATGCACGGCAATTGAGGAGAGAGGATTTAAATTTGAAAGGGGATCAATGTTGGCCGCGGGGTAGCGATGTGCTGATTGTGGGGATTGTAGCGTACGAACATCGCCTCTTGCTCAGGCGCGACACATTACTGACATTGTGCAGCAACTACGCCGCCGTGGCCGCAGACACCTTTTCCTCCGAACTCGGTATACTCTCGCAGTCCAAGCCTCGCCTCATCACTGCTCCGTGGCGCGTCGTCCCACCCGGTACGAACGGAGGGGTCACTCCAGCTGGGCTTTGGGCTGGTCTTGCCGGGGCTTTCATCATAGCTTCTACGTCGACGCTCCTCTTGCCTTTTTGTAAGGACTGGAGCTTCGCACAAAAACTTCAGTATACGATGTACATCACGCTCGCGGGACTCAGCGGATCGCTGCTGGACTCGTTTCTCGGCGCCGTCCTACAAGCCAGTGTGGTCGATGTCCACTCCGGTAAGGTCGTGGAAGGCGATGGTGGAAGAAAGGTCCTGGTACACGGCCATCCAATGCACTTCAAGAAAATGGCGGAGGGGCGCAGCAAAGTAAGAAAGACGGATGGAAAAGACGCCATGGCGAATACGTCTGCAGTCGAGTTCCCGCTGGACGACTCTGTGAAGGTCTCCCAAACGATGCAGAAGGCTGGAGCAAGTGGCGCTGCAGTTGCTGACGGACAGCATTCGAGCCGCAAGGTTGTTGTGGGCCGTGATGTACTTGACAACAATGGTGTCAATCTTCTCATGGCGGCTTTGGTGAGCGTGGGTAGCATGGCAGTGGCCGCTTTTATTTGGAGTGTACCTTTGGGTAGCATCATCACTAGATAACTGCAAAAGGAACGTCTAGTTATTGAATGCGACATAACCTTAATCGCCGTCTCATGTTGCGTTGTGGTGATTGTATAATTCGTTTCCCCAGCGCAGCGCCAAGCCAGTAAAGCGGCGCGTCACCTAGCTGCCTGAGCTCACAGCTTCAACTGACACCACCACTAACCCATCAGCACATCCGCACCCAACCCGCAACCCTCCACCAACCCTCACACTCCGCAACCTCTCCTCGATACACTCAAGGATATATCTGGTATTCGAACCTCTCTCCCGAAAGCAAGCACATTTGCCATTTGCCGCAGCCCTCTTCCGGCCCGCTCAACATGGTAAGATAGTCCCCCGGCTACCTGGACGCATCTGGCGGTACGGTTCGATGCAAACAAGGGACCTTTTAACAAGAACAACCACCAGTCTCTCCGCTTCGTCCCCCCGAAAGCGCACGCCACGCACACCTCGCTCGAGACCTCCGCTCCCTCCGCCCCCGGCGTTCACGACACCCTCCGCTCGCGCCTCGCACAGACTTCCACACCGGCGACCGTAGCCTCATCATCGAACAAGCCAACCGCCTTGCAGTCCGCACATCCGCTCGAGGCCCGTCTCGTCCAATGGCGCGACACGCAGGACCGCTTGAAGATGGAGATGCTAAGGCGCCAGTTCGGCATTGCTGAGCCGATTCGGAGGGGTATGGAGGTCAAGATTGCGGCAGCGGGCGAGTGGCGGCCGGCTGTTCTGGGTGGTGCTAGTGGAGTGCACAGGGATATCCTGCAGGGTAGAGACACAGAAATTGGGTGGGAGGATGTATTTACTGGTAAGTTCTGGATCCTTTTGGGGGAAGGCATAAGACTGTGGATGTATTTTTGGCTGGATGCTGCACAGAGAAGGGAGATGCTAACACCAGCAGGCAACGAGCTCCGCGAAGTGCCCGACTTCCACACCGAGATGGAGACCAAAATGAAGATGAACTGGTGAAGAAGCGGAAGAAGCATGGAGTGCGATGCGCATACGGCGACCAGACGAGGAGGAGTGGTACTGAGTGCGATCTCGGGGACCCGCTCATAGGAAAGGCACGCTGGTCTACGATTACTCTGCGTCCCAACCCTGGATGTTCTGCACCGTGTAACATACAAGAGCGTAAATCTTATCAAATAGGTAGCCCGCGCTGCAGACTACTGAATTGAAGGTTGATGTTTCTCTCCATATTCACGTCTCTTCCCGCCTTCACCACTCAAGCACCACTGGCACAATCAGAGGGGGACCTTTCGCTGACCACTAACACGGCAGACCCCAAGCTCCGTATGTAGTCGGTCGCTAGACTTAAGTCTTCGCTTCTTGTCTTCTTAATTAATCCATGCAGCACTGAGTACTGCAGGAAGTGCAGTAGTCATGTGCTGCAAGCGTCGACGCACCAACCATACAGGGCGGAGGGTGTAGCGAGTGGCCACTCCAAACCTGATCGGTTTGACGGGTAGAACGGTTTGGGGCGACGGCGGAGGACGTAATTAGTGTAGAGTCTCCTTTAGCCTCTAGGATTGCTCCTGCGCGACTGATAAGCAAGTCGATGGCTCGCGCATCCCGTCCGCACGCCCGGCCAAAGCTCCTGGTGACGTTCGCGACGGCTGGCATTTGATGGCGTCGTCCTGGCGTCCAGGCGCCTGGCTCCTGAGTGTGGAGACGGGCGGATCGAGCTTGCGGAGAACAAGGCGAACGCGGCGGCGACGCAGCCTAGACCAGCCGGACTCCCGTGCGTACCATCTCGGAACGTCTCACTGGGCTTGCCGACTTGCCTCTACCTCTACCCGCACACGCTCACACGCACACCGCTGCACACCCTGATTGCGCGCCGTTCTAGTTTTATTCACTCGCTGCAGTCCTTCTGGATCCGTATACTGCATTCCACTCGCTTGGCGCCCGCAATCGCTCGTCCCGCGCTGCCCGGCCGCGATGGCTTCCTCTTCCGACCAGCCCTCAGTGAGTGCTGCACAGCCTGCGTCCACCCCGGATTCACGACCGGCCAGCGGTCACGACGCATTATCAACGAGTCCGGTGGAGATGAGGACGTTGCCAGCATCCTCGCCTGAGCCGGCGGCAACAAACACCACTGCACCAACGGCCGAGACACCCGAGCCCGTATCAATAGATATATTCACACCGCCCACGCAAGCAGAAGACATCACAATACCCGCAGAAGCCGTGTCGAATCCTACACCTCCTACGAACCTACACCGCAGCGAGACCGAAGCAATTGGCCCGTCGACGGACACTCCTGCTACCATCCCAGACCACACCAATGGCCCTGTGGTTGTTATCATGCTGCTGCTGACGACGGGCGCTCGCCATCCGTATAAGATCGATGGGAAGTACCTGAAGAAGCGCAATGTCGAGGTTGAAGAGATGGACCCGTACAATATCAGCGTATACACATTGAAGGAGCTCATTTGGCGAGATTGGCGGGAAGGTGAGTGCATCTCCATACTTCTGGCTGCGCGCAAAATCGGACGGCACCATGAGCTGAACCGGCCACGCGCTGCTCCGTGAATGGCGCCAGGAAGAGCGCTTCAACGTTTGAACTCGATCAACGGGTAGCTGACATGTCTTGGCACAGAATGGGAAACACGGCCGACATCCCCAAGCTCAATACGACTGATACACTTCGGGCGCATGTTGGACGACAAATCGCCACTCAAAGGTGAGCACCGCCGCTTTCTCCACCCCCTACTGTCTCTTAGCGTGGCTTGTGTGCCGCTAGGCGGACCCATTAATTGGCTAGATCTCCGCCTCTGCATCACCTCGCTACCCTCGCCTGGGCTTTAGATACTGACTTGCGATAGATTGTCGATTCCAGACGGACACCCCCAACGTTGTTCACATGACTGTTAAGCCTCAAGAGGTCGTGGATGAAGAGGATGCTAAGACGGGCAAGGGCGGAAACCGTCGGGATGGGGACGAGGAATCGCATGCCGGCTGTCGTTGCGTTATCCTATGACACTTCTGTGGAGTCGCGATACTGATGCAACTTCGCGGCAGGTTGTTTGATCTGCGACGATTGCTTGGATGTCAACTTGGACGCTATCAGCACGTTCATGGACTCTTGCAGCTTCATCACGTGCCCCGCTGGTCGCTTCTGTATCAGCATATTCGCGATGACAGGAACGGGAGAGGGCGCATGTCTCGATATCATACGGGCACCACGACTGCCGACTGCTCTCGATATTGACTCCAACTTGAACCCTTGGTACCGGCTGGTGCAACTATCTTTCGTATTTCTTCAGCATCCGTCGCATTCGTTCATGGGTTATCATTCTAGGTCGGGCGTTTAGGGCATGGGAGGCACTGTGGGTTGGTTTTGCTGTTCCCGTTTTCCTTTATTGTTATCACTATGTGCATTGGCCCGTGTTCTTCTAGTACAGCTGTTTCCTCCTTTAGACCTGGATCGCTGGGCTGTACAAGTAGATCTTCTGAGAAGAGGGGAGTGTTTCTAGGCTCTAAATGCAAGTCTATCTCCTATGTATCAACGCCACTACCTCCGATAAGTACCAAAAGGCGCCTTAACAATATTCAAGTGAAGATGATCCACAAGCAATGCCAAGCTAATGGCGATTGTACCCCAGCAATTGCACTCGTCATCGCTAAACTCGGCTACACTCCACAACCGCCTCCCAGCTTCAAGCTTCAACCACCCCTCCAAGACCCCGTGCTACTCGGTCGAAGCTAGAGAAGCTCATAATGGTGCTCGAGGATATCAACACAGCTGCGGACAGCTTCTCCGACAATCCGTATCCCTCCGCAGACGATCCGTACGCCAATCCAAGCTCGCCCTCTGGAGCCAGCTATGACTCCAGCGCGCTGCCGCAGCCGCTGCCTATCCTGGGGCCACTACTAGGCTTCTCGGATTACAGCGTACGCTTCAAAGTCGATTCCACCCTCAAGTTCGCAGAATATAGAGTACACCGCGCATTGACGTCGGAAGAGTCGCAGGCCCTCGCGACACACCTACATACGCTCGAACAAACGAAATCGTACTTTGCCGCCGGCGGTTTTGGGTTAGGAGTGTTACAATGGTACCGCACGATGAGCAAGAACCGATACCCATTCTACCAACCGAAGCCGGAGAGCATCGATCCCAATAAATTCGCCTTCGTCAAGGGTCCAATGGCGCAGTACGCCCGCCACAGCTGGCGGTTCGTTCTATACTATGCCGTTGCTTCTAGAGTAGGACAATTAGTGGGCCAGGTCGTGGCACAACCGGTGGCGGCGCAGAACACTGCCAAAGACCCTAAGCTCGGGCAGTTTTCGGCAGATCTCAAGGCCTCCGTTGCTGCGGAAAACAATAAGGCCCACGGGGTGAGGGAGCAGATGTCAAAAGAGTTCGAGGAATTGAAGGCGAGGGAACAGGCCGCACGAGCGGCGGCGGGGAACGGCAGGAGGAGGGACACAGCAGGTGAAGCTCCACCGCAACAGCCGTGGAATATACAGAAACCTACACCCGTTGACGACGACATGTCTCCTACAGCAGGCAACGATCCATGGGCATCTGCCTCGAGCGACTCTTGGGCAGATTCGGACTCTTCTTACGACTCGGTTCAGAAACCCCAAACGAGACAGCGTCCGTCTCCATCCAGCGATACAAGGAGCAGACGCCCCGCACAATCCGCAGAGGATGACACATCGCCGACAGGAGGCATGTTCCAGGACGATGTTCAAAGCCAGCCGAAGTCTGGCGAATCTACTTGGGAGCGTCTTCGTCGTGGTGGCGCTCCACCTTCCGGGCAACAACGTCCTCCTCCACCTACTAGGACACAACCTCCTCACCGTGAACAACGCGAAGGCTCCACGTTAGGAGATAGCTTCACCTTTGCGGAGTCGGACGACGAGCGGCAGCGGGCACAAGAGAGGGCACAGCGTGAGTTTGATGCGCGGCTTGAGCGGGAAAGGCAGGGCAAGGATTTTACTGAAGAGAGGAAGTGGTAAGACGATATTGCAAAATAACTGGTTATCGACTGCATCTTGGCCGTTGGGTTGTCTGTCTGGTGAGCTACGCATTGTACCTTGGTTCTGTAAGAGTAGCGTTGTATGCCTATGTAAGTCCTATCCTCTTCAGGCACGGTCAGCTTCATCTCTCGCTCGCAACCGTAATATATTGGTCTTCTCTGTCGCCGCTACCGCCGAAACCCAGATTCACTTTCATGACGCCTAAAGTACCCTTAATTGACACAGTTGCGTAAAATCATCCGAGTTTGTTCCAAAAGTAACAACATCACAGGACGGTCAACGTCGTACTGAGTGAGTGAAGATGATACTGCACAATTTGCTCGGGGGCTGATTGCGGATATATTTGGAAGTTCCCCTTCGTTGTTCCTCTCATATCCTCCTCGAATAGGTAGTTCCTGCTCTGAAAGGGCACCTCACCATGTGGACCAGTCCACCAGTAAATCCATCTTTGCCAGTACCGTATATCCCATACTTGACCGCTTTTGTCGCGTACACACTCGCGAAGGAAACACGATCGCTAGCTTTCGAAGTGCCGACTTCGACGTCGGCTGCACATCTAGTAGGAACCAGGGCGAACAGAGAGCATTCCGCCATCTGGTAACAAGATGCACCCATTCACAAATGAACCTGCTCTAGATGCCAAGTAAAGCACAGCACCGGCCATATCCTTGCAGAAACATTAGCCTTCGATCATTTTAGACTGAAGTGTTGGCATACCTCTTCTGTGCCTGCTCGCGTAGCGGGAATAGCTTGCCACGGCATAGAGCCGACGGCGCTGATATCTTCGTTTGGGGTGTAGGCCTACTCCGATGTAAGCTTCTCCTCAGCGGTCTAAGAACCTTGGTTTGTTTCTATCACATACCTCCGTCATCTCTGTGACAAACATACCGGGGGCAATAGCATTGGCCCGGATGCTATGTCTGGCATATTCCGATGACAACGTCTTCGTCAAGTGGTTCAGAGCAGCCTTGCTAGCGTTGTACACATAGCTAGGAGCTTCAGCTTGGCACAAGCCACCAAAACTAGTGGTACTAATGAATTGACTCTGTAGCAGTCCGCTCTTTCCTACGCTGTCGGAGTGCGTATTGCCGGCTCCCAGCAAGCCCAAGAAGGCGAGAAAAGTAAAATACGATCCGGCTATGTTAGTACTGACAATCTTACTTGCGTCTTCGTAGGTTGTCTTGTTCCACAGCTCCTTTTGAAGTTCACCAACAGTCTGCTCTGCCGGCCTGGGGGCCATGTTGGTAACTTCTCCAAGATAGCCCGAATTGGCAACAAGAAGATTGATGTATGGCGTCTGCTTTTCGATTGTCGACACTGCAGCCTGCAAGGATTCTTTCGAGCTCACATCGCAAACAACCGGAATAAGAGAACCATTTTTCTGAATAGCAATTAGCTTAAGAGAGGAGAATCGGGAATCATTACACACCGCTTTTGATGCAACCTCCTTGAGTTTGGACTCTCGGCGGCCGAGGATGAAGACTTTGGCGGCGCCGTTAACATCCAGAGCATGAGCCATGACTTCGCCCAAACCGGAGCTAGCGCCTGTGACTACAGCAACCAGTCCCTTGACAGAGAAGAGCTGGGCAGCATCGAGATTCGACATGTTTATTGTAGTTGTTTGGAAAAAGTAAACTTTCCTGGTGAGAGTATCATCAGAACATGTTCAGGATTGGGTTGTTTTGGTGACATGGTTAGTGTCAAAATTGGAATACGCCGGAACAAATTTGACCGTAAACGGGAGGATTGGAGTCTCTTGGTGACATGGAGAGGATCGCTAACCATCGCCCACAATCCGCTTAGAAATCAAGAATCGAATACGCCGGAACAAAATTGCCCGTTAATTTAAGAGTGCCGCCCTCCGCTGCGTCTTATCTGAGCATCTCATCATTGCTTCTTGCCTAGTTAAGACAGCCGCTTCACAACCCTATCTTTCTTATTAAGTGACGTCCCTGCGAAGCGTAATCTTCAGTAATGTGAAATGTTATCTTTGTACTTCTGACTGAAATCCTCGGAATTAATCTTCACCGCCTCTGACACCCTGACCTACTTGCCCTCCATCTGTGAAGACCTCGGCATCAAGCCGCACGTCGGGAAGGCCGCGAGCTCGAGTGTAGCGAGCTGGGCATCAAATTCTCCTGGCACTAGAAGTATCAGAAGAAAGGGGGAGAAACTGATAGGACGAGAAATGCGCATACGATCAGCCGAAGCCGGAAGTCTGGGATCTGGAGGGGATTACGAAGCATGATCGGAATAAGTCCCGAGATCTAGAGACGCTGCGGGGACCGGCTAGGGATACGTGTTACAGGTACAACTGTATAGGTACGGAAATTGAGTGGTTCAGTGTGGATGCAGCGGGTGGGGGTTATGCGTAGAGATTGCGTGTATAATATGATTTGCTGAACGAGTAGAGAGGTCCTGTAAAGATATAGGGGGCGTGCTGAGAATTGGTTGATAGTGGAGAGCTCGTACAACGTCTAACATCACCTGCGATACGTAGTGAAGATTCAAGGAGGCTAATATGGCGAGAAAATAGTGTGCTTACATATCGAGGTCAAGGTCGCGGTCACGAAGAGTAGTTGGAGGATTTCGTGGCTATATATTGAGTGGGATAAGCTTATCAGTACCGTCAACACCGTGAGGGAGACGCGACTTTTGCAAAAAGCTACATGAAAATGTTGAATTCTCCACCCAGAAGCAGGCATTCTTAGATGTTAACTTGCGTACATGTTGAAACATTCATCGTGTGAGATGTTAGCTAATCAGGTTGCATAAATGAGGATTCATACGAAGGCTACCCGGACGAGCAAGCCGCAGGGTTTGGAACGGCTAAGCTACTTGGTCAGTAGGGAAGTGGTGTAACGCTAACTGTAAGTGTCGGAAAGTTTGGATAAGATAAGAGCGAGTGTGCCCTCTCTCCTATGAAGAACCCCACCAAGCCTGATGCAGCGCGCTTAGAGGGCAACCGTCTAAAACGCTGGCTTTGAAACGCGTGGTGACTCGTTGCAAATGTGGTACATATGTTCCTTGCTTCAACTATCAAACACAACCGTACAGCTTCGCTACCCATCGGTATCCAATTTGTCTACTCACTCTTTCCAACCACTAAAAGCGTCCAACCACTAGAAGCGTACGCGAAATGTGATCTAGACCGTCTCGGTCTGGTTAGCACCAGCCTGGCCGTACTTCTCCTTGTTGATGACCTCGCTGATACTAGCCCGTGCCTCGCCCTTGGCCTGTGCATTGACAACCGCCTGGACCTCGTGATCGAGACGAGAGTCGCCTTTCTTGGTCTTCCATGCGTGGGGACCGTTCTCACTGAAGAGCACTTCAATCTCTTCAATGGTCTTGCCGCAGGTCTAAGCACGGTCAGTCAATCGTTGCAAAGCTAGTTGTGGAACAAATGGGTACATACCTCAGGGTAAGTAAGCCAGAACTGAATGGCACCGCCTAAGCAGAGAACACCAAAAACGATGAAAAGCTTCCATCGAATGGTCAACAATGCTGGAGGAATGAACAGCCCAATCGCTGACCTGTGTTAGTTGAAATATGCCTATGCGAGAAAGACTCGTACCAAAGTTGAACACCCAGTTGCCGATGGCCGCAATACCCATTCCCCAGGCACGAGTTTCCAGCGACCATACCTCGGCTGCATAGACCCAGCAGATCGGAGCAAGTGTCAGCGCATAAAGAATGATGAGTAGGTATGAGAAGGCGATGACTGTGTGTGCCGGAGGGCCTGTGACTCGCATCACGACATTTGCATCGCCGGCGACACCCTCTGGTACGTATTCGTAATGTGCCCCCAGTGTCCCACCGACGACGAAGTGACAGAAGCCCATGGCAATGGCGCCGTATACGAGCAGCGTTCTACGGCCAATCTTGTCGACGAAGAAGAACATGATCGTCGAGAAGATGATGAATAGGGCGTATTGCACCCCCGACGAGATCAGGTTGACGTTGCCCTCGAGGTTGGCCATGTAGAAAATGTAGACGATGTAGTAAGTCATGACCTATCGTAGATATGTTAGCGCTTCGCAAATCCTCATCTTCGGCGACCGAACTTACGTTGGCGCCGGAGAGCTGCTGCCATGCCTGCACAGAGAAACCGGCAAGCGTTCTCTTCCACATGCCATTGTACACGAACTTCCTCCAGGCCTTCGGTGCCAGCCTCTCCGCAGTAAGGACCGTAATGATCTCTTCGTACTCGGCGATAACGTAAGGATCCTCTAGATTGCCGCCGGCTTGAATGTTGGCAAGGACGTGGATGGCCTCCTCCGTTCGATCGACCTTGGCGAGCCAACGTGGGGACCGGGGCAGGAACGGGAGACCGATCATGAAGAAGACACAGGGGACAAACTGGATGCCCCAAGCTGTTCTAAAAGATGCAGTCTCTCCGGAAATGAAAGAGCAACCGTAACCGACGAAGTACCTAAGATAATCAGCGAGTGCTTGGAGACTTGGTTGGCTCACTCACATGATGAGGATACCCCATTCAATGGCCAGCTGCTGGATGATAATGATGGCTCCACGTTGCGAGTGCTTGGAGATCTCGGCGAGGTAGACGGGCACTTGAGACGATGTGATGCCGACTGTCACACCGTTGAGTACGCGACCAACAATGAGCATAGCTCGGCCATTGCAGGCAACTTGAACAGATGTGCCGACGAGCCACCACAAGCAAGCAAACATGAGCGAGTCGCGACGGCCCCATTTGTCTGATATGGGACCAGCAATGATGGAGCCAACGACCGAGCCAGCAGCAAGCGCTGAACCAATAGCACCTTGAGCGACACCAGACGGGTTATCGAAGTAGTTACTACGAGTGAGGTCAAATACAGTGCGCTGGCGAAGAGATAGCTGATACTCACCGGTACTGGTCAGTTCCAATGATAGCACTCATGGAAGAGATATCGAATCCGAACAGCATGCCTCCCATGGTCGCGATGATCGCGAGAAAGTACACATTGTCTACACAGCATAGTCAGCATGCCAGTGCATGGAACGCGGCCGACGAGACAAGCTTGAAAGCATCCGTACAGATCTTGGGGAAGGTTGGGAGTCCCATGTTGCTGGTATGTCGCGCTCTTCTCCCCGAGACTTTCGGACGAGGATCAATGACCACTGGCCGCACATGTTTCGGAGTGACTGGCCATATATACGTTGGAGTCAATCATACCCGCGAAAGCTATCCGTTCGCGGGCATCCCCCCAAGCTGCAAGTACTCCGCGGAAGGATAAAATGCTCAATCAGGTTGCAGGCTTGGCCGCAAGCGGGTCTTTCCGTGCTGGGGAGATGGTAGCCGTTAGAGCTGGGATGCTGCAGGAGCCGATCCACAGTAGTCGTTTTCATTAGTGGGGATTTTGCCTTAAGATCTTGCGATCGCAGTGGATTTGAGCCATTTAAGCGGTCAAGGCTCCTCCCATTAGTGGCGTGTAATGCTTGTCCGCTTGTTTTGTTAACGGATCTTGGTAGCTTGTGATGACATCGGTTGAGACTGTGCATGGTCGTGCAAAACAGAAACACGACAAGAACGCGATAATAAGTAGGTTAGGGCATATGTTTGGTCTTACCCGAAAGTAGCATACCTGGTGCTGGAACGGGAAGCCAGATGGGTACGAATGTTGGGGTGGGGAGCTGGAGCACTGACCGCTGACCATCAACCTTGGCGCCGCTCCACGCCAACCTCTTTGTTGTTTCTCTCTTCTCACTCTACTCCCCCTCCTGAACACTACCGGCTGAGTACATGCGAAGACGATCCTCCCATCGTTGTTCCCTACCAACGCGTCAACTGTGCACATGTTGTTCAGAGTCTGATTTCGCCATCGTCCACCTGCGGCTGCATGAGAGTTCACAGATGGTCAATCAACGGTGCTGAGACGGAAGTAGTACCAAGGCAAGTAATACGTTGATTTGATTCTTTTCTGGGAAATCCATGGGAGGACTTACCTCAGATGAGTCAGTTCTGCAGCATCAGTGATGTTGCATGTTCGTGGTTGGCGTAGTAGCCATATTCGGGATAAGCATACGCTCGGCGAAACTTGTCTGAACCTACGCTATTTCTAATATGTGGTGAGTTCCTGTGTCTATATTCCCAGCGTAGGACACAGTTCAACTTTGTCGCAACTCTTCCACTAATTGCTACCCAACCTGTGCTTGTTGGGCTGGCTACTGGTTCGCCTCTCGTGCCACCGGTACACGCGTCCGATGTAACAGCTCATACCACTCATACGACCAGGTTTAAGGGACAAGTCAACCCTAGCTTTTCTGTCGGATCCCCCCACTTGCTGTATGCTCTTGTCCCGGTTGTCGGTAAACTTGAAAACGTCCCTCCATGTCGTTACACGCATCTGTCTTCTGTTACCGTGGCCTTGGAGACTAAGGTGCACCCCACAGGATATGTCGTATCGGTCTTACGAAAACTTTGATGCGCGTCGTCACCTACCCCAGTATTAATTACTTGCTAGACACGCAATACTTGTACATAATCCTTGTCTTCAGTCCAGTCTGGAAACAATGCCGGCAACACGCAATGATCTGTTACGACGTCATTGTTGCTTTCGCAACTCGCAGCGTGCAGCCAATCGTGGACTAGTGCACAGTTCCAACTTGGTTCGTCGGAACCCGCGGCTTCCTTGGTATAACAACATCAACAATGTATAAACATTAGATTCTCAGCAAAGCGTGTCCCAGTAAAAACCGAAGACTTTGACGCAAGTGTGCCTTCTTCTTGCACAATGGTGAAATTGAGCTGGCCATATCCACCCAGCCCAGGTATTAGCGCCTGGGGTCCACCTAGTTCCAATGCGAAGTGAGTCTGTGTGGCACTTTGTCAGTGTGCTACACGAGATGCTAACAACTTAAGCTTTTGTGAGGAGGCATGTTATGAGTACTACCACAATCCCTCAGGTCGTACGCTCACAGGGTGCAAAGGACTACAATATCACAATTTACATTGCGGAATTCGTCAACACGCTTACGAATTTGACATATGGTACGCCTCTCTCCTTATGCTAGAACATCGGTAAATATCAAGGCTGGAAGTACACTGCCTCGCGATCGTATATTAGCCATGCGTCGTGTCGATCTTTGCATTCTTGCAAACACCCACACGACGACTAACTCATCATTCACCCAGTAATCTACGGCACTCATGGTCTCCGCAGAATCCTAGCTCATAAAGACGGCGGATTATTTTCCACACTGGCATTTCCATACTGGGGCCTGATAAGCGTGGGCCTGCTTTCAGGATGGTTCCACGCCACCTTGAAATACCACAGTCAGATGGGTAAGACCTTGTCTTTTTCCGCAACCCACACGCCTATTCCAATGCCGGGCTCGCAGAAGCCAAATCTAATCTTGTAGGACGCGCGAACTCAGCTGTCCACATCCATTTCCCAACACTCAACTAAATCACGCTGACAGGCGACGATCTCTCCATGTTCCTCGCCGTAGGAACCGTCCTCCACCAGCTCTTCACCTTCGAAGCTAGCCCCTCCCAGCGCCAATTCATCACAACGCTCATTTTAGGCACCATTGTTCCCGTATCCATCTACCACTGTTGGACTAATGAGAAAGTTGTGCATGAGATAGTTTTTGGCGCTATGGTTATCTTGTGTGGACGGAAGATACGATGGTTGATCACGGAGAAGATTGTAAACGAGGAGTCGAGGACGCAACTTCGGAAGTTGGTGACTCTTGCTGCGGGTACACATCTTCCCTCTTTCCCCACTCCTTGGAGGCAAGGTCGTCCATACCACACAGCAAAGATTCGAATCTGCTGGGCTGATACGCTCCAAATTCGCTAACAAAGGCACAGCATCATTCATTTTCGGTTACTTTCTCTGGAACATAGACGTCTACCTCTGCACCCGCCTCACCCAGTTCAAGCACACCATCGGCCTACCCTGGGGCTTCCTCTTTGAGCTCCATGGTTGGTGGCACATCTTCACCAGCATTGGCGCCTATATCGGCATGGCGCTCGTCGAGTACCTCGTTACCGTGGAAGAAGGGAACATAGACCGCATCGAGAAGGGGTTCGCGTGGCCTGTCCGAGCTATGCTGAGGGATCTCGAGGGAAGAGAAGGGAAGGGAGAGGGGAGGAAGGTGCGGTAGATTGGAGGGGTGTGGGCAGTCGAGGGATGCGGAACTCTTCATTCAGGAGGAGAGGCTGCTGTGCAGGTTCTATCCGGATTCTGCGACCCGATCTTGTTTCCTCTCTAGATCTCTGCGCATAGTGCACCCAGATCTTACACGACAACATGACATAGCAAATACATGCCTTGGTCAAACGACAGTCAAAGCACGTATCACCCCACAAACCCCAGAAAACACCAGTCTCATGGTGAGTGATGATTATACATCAGACGAGCCCCAAGCGAGTGTCGGTCATACATAACACGCTGCAGCCCTATGTTCGAACGCGGTTGCACCTTAACCCCGATCGGTCTATTATACGACCTGCACCTTGTGCTCATCGCAGCTCCGGCTCAGTGTTTTATCGCCTTCGCCAGCCCGGAGGAGAGATCATCTTCTACCCATGTCTCACCCGCTGCTAACTTAGATTGTTGTAGCTGAACCTTAACGCCGCTTGCGTCCGACGCTATGACTGGCCAGCGGAGCTACACGTCAAAGGCGGGGCGGACATTGGGCGGGAAATTGGAAAGCAGCCACTTGACGTATCGCTTGGGCTTGAAAATATCATCATCTTTCGTAGAGCAGAAGGCACAGTCGCAAGTGTATAAAGCTAACGAGGAAGGACCCGTAAACAATCGCTCAATTCAACAGTTTTCAGCATTCGAAGATCGGCGTCATAGACACCTCGATACCTACTTGATCCCTCACCTCAAGCAGCCAATTCTACCACCACCAACAACAAAATGGTCAAACTCGTAGGCAAAGAAGTTGGAAATGTCGGCTACGGCCTGATGGGTACGTTCCCGCTGTCTTTGCAACAGATACCTTCAAAGAGCAAATACTCACTTTAACTACACAGGCCTAACGTGGCGCCCCACCCCGCTTTCGCAAGAGCAGGCGTTCGAGGCAATGCGCGCCGCCGTCTCCCTCGGCGCAGTCGCCTGGAACGGTGGGGAGTTCTACGGCCCGCCGGAGCGCAACTCGCTGCACCTGTTGAACGAGTACTTCTCCAAGTATCCGGGTGATGCCGACAAGGTTGTGCTCTCCCTCAAAGGCGGCGCTATCCCCGGCGAACTTGTACCAGACAGTAGAAAGGCCAACGTCGCACGCAGTATCGACGAATGTCTCAAGGTGCTCGACGGGAAGAAGTTTATCGACCTATTCGAGTGCGCGCGTTTGGATGGAGAAACGCCACTCGAAGAGACAATCGGAGCGATTGCAGAGTATGTAAAGGCTGGCAAGGTGGGCGGCATCAGTCTGTCTGAAGTCTCGGCGGAGACAATTCGCAAGGCACATGCGATCCATCCGATCTCAGCCGTCGAGGTCGAGTTTTCGCTTTTCTCTACGGATATGCTGTCAAACGGCGTTGCGGCCGCCTGTGCGGAGTTGGGCATTACGGTCGTTGCGTACTCGCCGCTCGGACGAGGCTTCTTGGTATGTATGCCTGAGACGAGTGAGGAAACCGGGGGCTAACGACGCACCAGTCTGGACAATTCAAAAGTCCCGAAGACATCGAAGAAGGCTCCTTCCTCAAGTATCTCCCGCGCTTCCAGGGGGAGCTCTTTTACGAGAACCTGAAGCTCGCGAAGGCCGTGGAGGACTTGGCAGCCAAGAAGGGCAACTCGGCAGGGCAGGTCGCGCTGGGGTGGGTCCTGGCCCACAGTGGGAAGAAGGGTTTGCCGCAAATCATCCCAATCCCAGGCGCTACAAGAGGAGAGCGCATCAAGGAGAACACGGAGCCGGCGCAGCTCAACGAGGAGGACCTGGCAACGCTCGAGGAGATCCTCAAGAAGTTCCCGGTGAAGGGCGAGCGCTACAACGCCGAGGGTATGAAATTTGTACACAAGTAGCTTGACTGGAGTGGCCGGGATTAGCGAGGGCTTGCAATTGAGCGTGCGAAATGGGCAGGTCAGGTAGGACGTTCAGATTATCGTGTAGTGTAAGAGTTAATCGGCATTCGACGCCGCTACAAATGTATGCAGCGCCGTTGGAATTGCAGAACTCAAGACTTCATCATAGTGGAAGTAGAAAAGAAGATAAACTTACAACATGCTTTGGACTCCCACGTGCACTTCAGGAGTTGTTAAGGGTGGACTGGGGAGGATGACAGGAAGAGGTTGAGAAAGTTCAACTTTTAGAGCACCCGGCACCCCCAGCTACCCTAAGCGAAGCCCTTGGTTGCCCCGTGCGCCGCCGCAGCCGGCATGCCTCCCAGCTGGCAGCTCGCAGCTCGCAGCTTCACGTTGCTTCACATCGGCCGCTGCTGCCATCACAGTGACCTGCCCCCAGCCGCCGCCATGGACTCAGCCAACTCAGACCTCTCCGACTACGCCAGCGACGACTTCCCCGAAGACGTCAAAGGCCGTCGCCTCAGCACCGAACACACGCCCGACCACGAGCCCACGCCGCGGCCCAGCAAACGCCTGCGTCTGCAGTCGCGCGCCCAGATGCACACCCCCGAGCCCCTACACACCGCCATGCCTCCCCACGACGACCTGGGCGAGCTCTCCGAAGACACCGACGGCTCCGTCCCCGCGTCGCCGCACCACCCTGGCATGTCGGCCGAAGACGACTTTGGCCAGGACCAGGTCAGCGTGTGCAAGTGGGACGGCTGCGAGGCCGGCGATCTGGACAACATGGACAATCTGGTCGAGCATCTGCACGACGACCATATCGGGACCCGTCAGAAGAAGTACAGCTGCGAGTGGAGCGATTGCAATAGGAAGGGCATTCCGCATGCCAGTGGCTATGCATTGAGAGCCCATATGCGCAGCCATACGCGGGAGAAGCCCTTCTACTGCACGCTGCCAGAATGCGACCGCTCCTTTACGCGCTCCGACGCCCTGGCCAAACACATGCGCACCGTCCACGAGACCGAAGCCCTGCGCCCCTCCGACCCCGTTCCCAAGCACCATTCCTCGAACCCTTCCAACAAGTTCCAGCGCCTGCGGCTCGTCCTCAGCGAGTCAAAACGCGCCGAGAAGGGCTCCACACCGGCCTCGCCCTCGTCCCACGTCGCCCCCACAAGCGCGACCGTACCGGCGCTCAGCGCAGACGCCGAGTACGCGCACAACAATGTTGTTTACATGCTGGATGCAGCCTCGCCCAATGGGCCAACAATGGTGCAGTTCCCGCCAGATGTCACCTTCACACCACACGAGCTGTCGCTTCCCGCGCCCGAATTGTTCCGCTTGTTGCGCCGGCAGCTACGCTGGGCTACGGAAGAAGGGGAGCAACTCCGCAAGGAAACCGAGACGCTCGAGAAGCAACGCAAGGACGAGTGGGCGGCGAAGGAGCTGCTCATCGAGAACGTCATGGAAGCCGAGCTCTCGACCAACCGGCGGGTGCAGTTGGACGCGGGGGAGTCCGACGAACCGGGTTACATGCTGCCGCTCGACCTGGATGTTGAGCCTTCCAAGAGCCTGCATGTCGGATCTAGGGCTGGCGTGGTGCCGTGGTGGAGAGAGGAGTCATGGTTCGAGCGTCAAGGAGGAGTGAGGGAGACAAAAGAGATGCCAACAGAAGACTCAAGAGCAGACGAGCGAATGGACATATCTGCAGTCGCAGGGTGATGTAATTGACGGTGCACTTACTCAAATACGCTTATATAGACCACATACTTATTACAGATACCATTGCATTTCTAGGCCGATAATATACAGAAGCATTTCCGTTTCCAATCCCATAATTCGTCAAACACCATGCTGTGTAATTTGTCCCTGTAGTTGTATTTCGCTTAACAACTTTGCCAACCCATAATAGATTCGCACATTGCAAGCTATTTGCACACCTTGACGATGACCGCGCCTCAAGTCCCAAGCTTAAGTACCCTTCTTACGCTTATCCGCCTCCTTGTTCGTGAACGGGAACCCGCTCGTCCTCTTGTCCGCACCCGTCTTCCGGCTGATGCGCCCATTGGAACTAGCAAATAGGATGCACCACAAGGCAACAGCGCAGAAGAAGCCGCTGCCAATGGTGCCGAGCGCAAAGCTCGAGACGCCGACTTCGGTCCATAGAGCGTAGCCGTAGAAGGCCGTAGCGGCGTGGAAGAACGCGGTTATGGTGAGGGTTGGGAGGGCATACGGTGCCTTAGGATCCGTGGCAGATGTAGTAGCTCCTATGTTCGGTGAGTGACTATTCAAGAGTCATAAAGAATTGTCGAGGGGTGAAAAGTACCTTCTGCCAGGCTGCTAGAGAGCGGCACCGAGCCCGTGAGCAGTATGGTTAGGGCACCTATTGCTAGGAGAGAGAAGCCGAGGCAGCGGGAGAAGTAGACTTCGAGGGCTACAATTTGTGTTAGCACTGGTGCGTACGCTGGGTTTGCAGCTGACACGTACTGGATGCCTCGCGCACTTCCGGCGACAAGAGTGCCATGATCATAGACGGCGAAGCAATCAGAGGCACCGCTTGCAGCGCTACAGACACCGTCAGCATTCGTTCATCCATCTCCAGCAGAACCATTGAGCTCACCCATCCATGCGGCCGTGCCGTAACTGTAGAAGTAGTAGACCTGCACGCGACTGTCAGATTCTCAATCTCCACGTAATCAGCTGGCGGGGGGACCGTCATACATCCATGATAGAATAGGTGATGTGACTTGCACGTCGAGTGGGAGTGTTGTTTCGATGGGGTGGTATTGGTCGAGGAATTGGAGATGAGCGCAGGGCGGATCGAAGAGGTTTTAAACGTCCAGCTGGTGGGTGTGCGGTGGAGCTGTGTTCCTGGCACGCTGCAGCTTGAGCCAGCACGTACGTCATTCCTGTCCTTTCCGGAAGGATCCTGGTTGCGCGCTAGCTCGTTTGGAGGCGTCACTCGGCCAAATCAAGGTGGGGTGAATTGCGGCTCGTCTTCTTTCGTGTGCGCACATGCAGAGTGTTCACGGGTAAATCGGGTGTGCGTGACATTTGGAACGTTGAAGGACGTCTGATGGGTGGAGAGGGAAGACTAACACCCGATATAAACCACATGCAGGGCTGGTTCGTGAAGGGAGACCAATTACCCCCAACATATCTTTCACCGCACAGCTTCACCTATAATCTCAAGAATACCGGAACGAAGGGACGAGGTCAATTCTGTGAATAGAAGCAGAATGTATTCAATCTCCGACGCACATATGCCCCATAATGCGGCCACAGATCAACCAAATTACCAGAACACCAGCAACACCAAGTTCCCCAACCTGGTTTAACAACGCCGTAATTTTAACGCGCCAAAGGGTATCCAATATCCAGTATCCATTTTCCATAACCCCAACCGCCTTTACCTCCTCGCCCTCTCCGGAGCACTCGGCAAATCTTCCATGATCCACTCCTCACTCCCCCCGTCACTCTTCACGCTCTTCGTCCCGGAACTAACATTCTCCACATCCCGCATAACAACCGTCTGCACCTGAATGGCATTACTCGGAATCTCTTTATCCTGCGGCGCCGTCATACCGCTCGTGCTCGCGCTCGCCCACGCAAAATTCCTCTGCTCCTTATCCTCAGGATTCATGACTGCAGACGAATCGTTGGCACTGTCGACGCTTTCCAACCTTTGCTCGCGGTTCTTGCTAGGGTTGGAGACGTCGGAGAGTGGATGGAAGGGGAAGGGTTGGTTTCCTACGGTGTCTGTTGTGCGGCGGGTGTTGGATTGGTTCCCGTAGTCGTAGGGAGTCGGGTGGGTGTTGTTTTTGTACGAGGAGGCGAAGATGCGGGGAAAGAAGACGGCGAGGACGGGTTTGACGCCGGAGAGGCAGCCGCAGATTATGCCGAGGTTCATTTCGAGGGTCATGAGGGCGTAGACAGGCGTTGCATTCCCTGGAAGCAATGTGTTAGCGGTCGTACTTCAGTGACTGCAGTATGTTGTGCTGTCTCACACAATAGATCGGTTTTGTTGAAGTAAAGTTCTAGATAGTACATCCTGTAGAGTGTCAGTCAAGAAAACAGAGCTTTATCAAAAATGCCTTGCAACGTACCTCAGAATGCCTGCTACGCAGACCAAAGACCCCACTGCGAACAGAAATATGAGTCCGATTCGCTGCTTCTTGGGCAATTGTAGGCTCCAAAGTGGTTTGGCCGGCCATCTGATCTTCTCAGTACTGCCATTTGTCTTTAGCAATTTGTCAGACTTACAAGTAGACGAGGAAGTCGCTCAGACTATTCAGTGCAGCCATAGTCATAAGGGTCGAGCGCATGTCTATGCAAGTGAAGGCGACACTAGCATCCCAATATCCCCGGATTGGTTTGCACCTAAGGCACTTAGCTCGACGTATGCGTTGATCAGAGTGTGCGTTGCTTACTGGAAGAGCATCAAGAAGATGCATGCAACGGTGTACAGCGATACAAATGTACTCAGCACGTAGCAAAAGATCTTGTCGGCCCGGGAGGGAAACAATCGTAGATAGGTAAGACACAGTGATATTTTTGTCAAGCTGACACCGACAGGGAACAGTATGTCTGCGGCAAAGGCCATCTTGATGGGAGTCAGCGCTTTGTCCAAGAGCGTGCAGCAATCCAGGGAATCGCGTCGTGGTAATGAAGAGGAGATAGGAGCACACCTTGCTATAGGGCGTATGCCATTCCTCTCTTTGATCCCACATATGCAGCCCTAAACCGAGTTTCAGAGACTCGACTGCTATTGCAGTCACTGGTATCGCAAAGATCTACCGATTGTCAGTTCTACATCCACGCCCGAACGTTGCTCACGTAGTTGCTAGAAGCAGTATATACTGCAAAGATTCGGTACCAGCCACGAGCTTCGTTGTAAAGTTGAGTACTGAGCAAGACGTACCGCAGCCGCAAACATCATCCAGTCATCCTTCCCCAGCGCGTTTCTCAACACCCCTCGTCCATAGAACCGCATAGTAGCGATCACGACGACGAGGGCCAAAGTTGGTGCAGCCATACCAATCACGATCCCATCACGACGCTCCGGATCCTCGAAGTTCGGCGCCGGCCACGAGGCCATCTCCTCGGGCGTTGCAGCCGCCATGTCAAGAAAGCAAGCAAGTGGAGCCTATGCAGCAGTAGTGGTTTGCGAAGCGATAGCGAAGAAGCGAGTGGGTCTACGACTGGTAATCCACCAGCGTTCAAAAGCAAAATAGTAAAGCGGAGGTTGAACTGCGCTTGAAAAGGAGCGCACCCGCACCATTTCTAAGGTTTGGATCACCGGTTGGTCGCGTCTCCCGTCTCTGTTGCAATTGGTCGCGGAAGTGGAAAGTGCTTCCATCCTTCCCGTGTAGAGGGGGTTTAGCGTAGGGGTCGTAGCGCAGAGACCCGACCAAGATGATCAGGTTCTCGCAGGGCTTGCTTGCCCTGTCTGCATCTGGGGCGTCTACTAGAATCATGCAGGCGCCGGGATCGACCCCATGGGGCCCGAGAGGCTAGCTGTTGCGAAGCATAACGATCGGATCCTTGCCGGTAGCCAGCATAGCGGTGACATGGCAGAGTCGGTCCTTTTCCGGACCGCTAATGTGGAGATGCAAAGACAGCCGGCCCTTCCACGAGGGCGGTGATGGTTCAGTCCCCATGCCAGCCGAATTTTGAGACAAGTGGAGGCTAGTAGAGCTGGAGGGTTGACGGTGCCAAATTGTGAAGACGGCACAAGAGACACGCTTCCTGAGGTGGAGGATGGAAGCTAGTCAGAAGTTACCGAGCGTTCGGGCTTGCCTGGCGCTCTACGCTCGAGCGACCCCAGGAATTGCGCAAGTGACAAGTGTCGACATGTTTAACATGAAATGAATGATCCCGCTTTCGATACTCAACGCCAACTCAAGTTTTCTCATGCTGTCTCAGACGTTAGCAGCTTCAAGCCTATAATCTCGTTGCAAGCAGTATTTGACAACAGAGGCACTGACTCAGCTGGCGCTGGAAGACTGGTTCCGCGTCCCATTGCTCCACTGTTATGCAGTGTAGATCTTACTGCGGTTGGAATGTGGAGGTAAGCCTGGCGGCGCCATCGCGGTGGTACCCAACACTAGGGCGGCGATCTCGCGTAAAGACGAAGCTGCCTCCTATCACCGCCACGATGCGCCACACTCAGTCATCCGAGTATAAACTTAAAAAGTTAACGAAAGCAACTACTCGCACGATAAAGCCCCCAAAACGAGGGACCATGTACGGCGTGAGCACATCGGAAAGCTACTCGAGCATGGGATCTTAGCCCATTATGTAACACAGTCTGAATTTGAGATTGCAGCATCTCCGTGTATGAAACTCGGAGGCGTTCCGAGACGCCGTGTAAACACCGCGAACAGACCTTCCATGGATCAGGGACCTCGAACGCACACAGGGCATCGATTTCCAGACTGTTCCACCAACTAACGTTGCCATCAGAGTCCGACCTTGGCACTACCAAGCGCCTTCGCAGCTTTAAAGATGATGCGGAGGCACAATCCCATACTAGCAGCCCACAGCGCACTTCGAACGGCCGTCGGGCCCTGCGTCTTGTGGGTGAGGTACACGGCCGTATATGCCAGCCGCAACGCGAGGATGGAAGCGGCGAAGCCATTCATACCGCCAAGGCCCTCTTTCTTCAACATAGCCATGTTGCCCAAGATAACGGCGGAAGTGAATAAAGGACTGATTGAGACGAAACAATCAGCAAACGGCTCAGAAACGGCATACGCGCACTGCTTGTGCTCACAGGTTCTCCATGCCGTTTGCGTGGCAGGCCTCGGCGCGCTCATATTTGGCGAACTCCTCCTTGCCGAGACGGTTCTTGATTTTGGCTTTGAGATCGCTGCTGCGCGGGTTGCGGTTGTCCTTCAGAACGGAGATGCCGATTAGCAACGTTTCATCGGGTGATTCTACCACAAGAGTAATATACCCAATTATCGAGCTTGCCTTGAGCTGCGATGACGAGCGCGTAGCTGTGGGGAAAGACCGAGAGCAAGTAGTAGGCCGGGATCGCTAGGACCGACGGGTTGTAGGTGTTGAGCATCGACGACATTGTGATGGGTTGCTTGTATGGAGGCTCTGACGCGATTCAGAAGTGGAACATGTAACGGACGACGGAAGAAGGGTGTTGACGGCAGAAGAAATAATGTGATGGTGGAGGTTAATGCGTCCAACGAGTCGTCACCATTGAGCATGGAAGTGACGATAGCACGCCCGCGGGCGCGCGATGTCATTTTCCTGTCTAGTACTCGGATGGGGAACCTTCCGACCAGACAGAGACGGCGGCCGTTAATAACACAAACGTTGAGAGATGTTGGAGTAGCCTCGATGGAAGACACCCGTGATTGGTCGGTGTTCCGAGGCGGCCCCATAGGCGACCACAACATCTGAAGGCTACCACCGCCTCACCTCTCAGACACCTCCATGGCCGGAAGCATCTAGAGAAAGCATGTCGCGCTGCTGCTCGCGTGCGGAACCTATGTGTCGCAAACTGAGACTTTCTGCCTACCGCAAGTCCTCGCGTGACCAGCCACATGAGGCTTCATCCTAGTGTCTGAGTAGAGCACGAGCTCGCGTCACCGGAGCTGATGACTGAACCGCAGCTATCTAACATGTGGCTCTCGACAGTATTATCTGTATCGCTCTCACGGATGCCTGTTCTTCGATTCTTCAATGGAGGGACCCTTCCGACCCGCATCGCCTGCGGAAGAGCTTCCCGCGTACTACCAAGACCTTCAAGACGACGAGATTCTAGAGAATTTCCGCGATTTCGACAACGGCAGGAACTTCGACCTGTTTGATAGGCAGACGCGAAACCCACGAAGCAGTAATTTTTGTATGTAGTCCCGTGGTACCATGTGCATCGTGATTGTGAGACTGTGCGACACTGACTTTGTACCCCAACGTTTAGGTATGGACTTTGGGGACGATGAAGCTTTCTGTGCTTTCGACCTTGGATCGGATTCCATTTCTAGGCTGCTCTCAGCACCTCGGCCGCCAAATCTGCATACGAGATGGATCAGCTTGTGGTTACCGTACAACCAGAAAGACACGCTTCACGTCCTAGCGAAGCACTACGACTTCTCTCCACGACTACTTGGTCTAATGTGCTCGGACCCGTTACCGCCAAAGCACGACGTTCTGCAGACAAAGAAGAGCTCAACTACACTTGGGTCAGGAAAGTCGCACAAGTCACTTCGGTCAAGAAAGTCGCAAAAGTCAAAGGAAGAGTCGCTGGACTCGGAGGAGAGTATCGGCATGACCGACATGATGCACTCTACACAGCTGGAGATGTTCAGAGACCTCAGCCACTACCACATCGTAGATGAGGTCTGGCACTGGTCAACTGTAGACTGGGGAAGACGATGTAAGTCGGCCGATCATTCACATACTTTGCGGCTAACGTACTGTAAGTTGTCTGCCTGGGTTACAACTCGCTCCATGATGTCCAATCTCGGAAATCTTCCGATCACGACGATGTAGACAAGAGTCGCGACACTCCTCATGCCAAACGGGTCTGGAACTGGCTGCTTCTTACTGAAGATAAGACGGTCATATCCATTTCTGAGGACCCTTTCCCTTTCAGCGACGGCAATCTACGCCCGCATGAGTTGAGAACACTATACACGACGCGGAGAAACCTGGTCAGCGTCTTTCGTCAACTCACAAAAGCGCCAACGCCATTGCGGGAGAACTCCCTTGTCATGCTGCCCATCCGCCATCGGATCGGAGAGAGTGACGAGGAAACAGCTCACAGATCGACCGATGCTCCAGGGCTGCTATTCTACTATCTTTTCGAGGACTGGTTCACTACATATAGCCTAGTCACACGCCATGAGCACGGCTACGCTGCTGAGCTGGACCGTTTGGTAGGCTTCACTTAGTCTGATGAATATTAAGACGCTAACAATTTAGCGACGGGAGATGCTTACCCGTGCCAACCTCTCCCACATCGATCAGCTCCACCACATAGGCTGCCAGCTTGCCGTCCTCAAACGAGTCTACCAAGCCTACGAGCTAATCATCGAACGCGTTCTCAAGAAGCAAGAAGCAACCCTCGCCTCCCTCAAGAACTCCCACATCGTCTCCGGTGTAGACTCCCTCGCGTCTTCCGTCCCAATCGTCAACCCAAACTCCCGTGGTCCGCAGATCCCCGAGGCCGATAGTCTTCTAGGCGTCTCGCTGAGCTCAGCTGCCCGGGCTCGATTCGAACGACTAAAGGATCGTATCATGTTGTACGCACTCAGTGAGATCCAGGAATGCATCGATCAGAAAGACTCGCTGGTGATGATGAACTTCAACCTCATTGCCATTAAGGAGTCATTTAGCGTGGAGCGACTTACGCGTGTTACGCTTTTACTCGCTAAAGTCACCATGGTCTTTATGCCTGTCACGCTTCTCACAGGGTATTTTAGCATACAGTTCCAGAACACGGTTTTCACGGTGAAGAGCTATTGGTGGGCATTTGCTGTCGTCCTGGCGATCAGTTTCGTGCTGCTCTTCTTATTCAGCGTGTTCACGGGCACATTTGAAGGGAAGCTTGTGAGGAGGCCTTGGAGTCGCATGATGTTCCACGCCTCCAAAAGGTGGTTGACGCATCGAAAGGGAAAGAGCAAGTCGTTCTGAAGGTGGGGTTTGGAAGACTTATACCAGGTCTCATCCGTTTGAGCATGGTGCGCATCGCGACGAGTGAGGCTCTTTAATAGCATAGCGGAGCATTCAATAGGAGTTTTGTGTTTTACGTGTCCTTCCTCACGGCTCTGACGAGTATATGTCGCTTATCAAACCAGACGCCATCCTGCCCCAAATCCTCTGTATCCCCTAAGCCCTCCGAATCTGCCACTTCACCCCCGTAACACTAACCTCCTCTCCCGCCTTCTCGTCATAGTCGAACCACTCCCCGTCCGACAAATCGACTGCCGCAAACTTCGTCCCTGACTCGGCACCCGTAGCCAGAAACTCGCCCTGTCCAACATCAGTATTGTGCCTTCCTCACCCACGACTCAACCAACTCACATCCGCCCTGAACTCCACGAATTCAAGTCCTCTGCAATCGAATTCGAGGATGTTAACCGTCTTAGGCGGATCCGTCTGCGCGTAGCTCGCTGGTGCAGCTTTGATGTTCGCCGAATGCTCTCTCTGTTATTCTGTGTCAGTGTGCCGATTGTGGAGGGGGAACTGGGGCGGAAAGACCTTACAGTTCTTGCACTTCCAGACGAAGTTGGCTTCGCCTCTGCTACCGCTGATGTCGTTCATTTCCTACGCCGTATTAGCAAGATGTAGGAAAGGTTTGGACAGCGAGGAGTGGAGCGTACGAAGCGCGTCGTGGTGACCCAGTTTGGATGCGTCTCGCGACATGAGGTACATTGCACTTTGAACGTGTAATGGAAGGGCGAGTCTTCGGTGTCGAGAGGGCGAAGGTCGGTAACACTGGGATTGTGAGATTTTGCAGGTGTTGGGTGGAGGAAGGAATGCTAACCCGTTTAGCTCAGCAGTTAAGGCGAGTGCGAGCACCATGATGAAGTTGGAGGTTCTGGAACACGGGTTGACCCTTTCAAGGCTGTTCGAGCTCGAACATTTGAAGCACATGAGCTTGCTGAGGCGGGGGCGGGGATGCTCTCATGTGATTGGTCACGCGGAAAAAGGTTCCACCGACAACTTTCTGCTCTCAAGATCGCGAAGTCGAAGCTCCAGCGGCACCCAAGTCGACCGTCCAAGCTCCATACACACCGCAATACATCGGGCGCAAACCACCCCAACTTCCACAATCATGGCCGTACAGTATCCCGCTCCACGATTCTCTGCGCGCAAAGCTAATTTACTTCACAGTCTCCAGTCGCACCCTTCAATCCCCGACCGCTGCTGCAAAGCCTGTACGTCCCACCTTTCCGTCGCGCGCACCGCCGAATCTTTGCTGATCGTATAATAGGGTGGACAAAGACATTGTCGTGCGCCTAAAGTGGGGCGAGACCGAATACAAGGGCAGACTCGTGTCCGTGGACCTTTACATGAACATCCAGCTCAACAACACCGAGGAATTTATCAATGGAAATAGCTCAGGACAGCTGGGTCAGGTGTTGATAAGGTACGTTGATCGAGCATATGCATAGCCGCGTTATTCGACAAGAGCGAGAGAGAGAGGAACGAGTGTCGGAGTGTGGATCTGAGCACCAGCGCTGACCTGTTTCTAGGTGTAATAACGTGCTCTGGATCGGAGCGGCCGACCAGGTGGAACCGAAAACGGCAAAGGATACGAGTATGTCTGGTTGAGATGGAAAGTGGGACAGTGCGAGCATACGAACAGCATGATATGGATGGAGCGGCGAACAGGTGCTTCGGATGGCTACATTGACGAATGAGGCTATGCTACAAGCCTACAGTACGCGGATCAGACACGGATATAGGCGGATTGCCTTGCAAAATGTGTTTAGATACCGCGGGGGCATATGGTGCACGATCTGCAACCAAAAACCAGGGCAATGTTGAAAGCTATACTTGAGGAGAGAGCAAAGAATCTACTCAATTTCTTCCACTATTCTCCCTCTCTTCTGTCGCCCTTCTTCGTCTTGAGGCGGCTGCACATCCAGCCCTCTCAACTTTCCCTCCAAGCCCAAGTCAGGCCCCAGCGTTAAACTCTCATCTCGAATCTTGTACAACTGCTTCATTCTCCACGTCTCAAGCCCCTCAAGCACGCTCCCCGCATGATCCCTCACCATGCCATCCGCATCCTCACTTTGTAGCCACCTAACCACTTTCTCCACCTCACCCATCTGTTTTGCGCCCATGCCCGCAACACTCTCCTTCCCGTCTTCAAGCAGAGTATCCATTCCCTTCAACAAACCCATAAAGACAAGCACGGCTGCTCTTCGCAGAATGCCCTTCACCTCGCCATGCTCCATGGTGAGGATCAGAAGAACCATTTGTAGGCCCGCATCAACGGTGGCCTGGCTCAAGAGCCCAAGTCGCTTCTCCAAGACCGAGGTCAAGATGGACAGCGCGGACGCGCGGATGCGCACATCCTCCTCCATCCCTGTATCTTCCCATCCCTTCACTATTTTTAGTAGCGCGTTCCGCTCTGCTTCTTCGGCTGGATTGTCGGAATCTGAGTCGAGGAGATTCGGTATGGGGCCACCCCATGCCGCTTCGCCTTCTTCTCGCTGTTTGATCTCAAAATCTAGGAGTTGGTTGCGCTTGTTAAGAGTTTCTTTGCGATGGCCACGGCGGGAGGCCAGGGATAGAGCCGCTTCCACAATCAACTTCAGGCTCGAGAACCTGGCCGAGCCTGTGGACGAACGCCAGAACGGCTCTCCGACTACAATGTTATTGATGATTTCGCCGACGCGTAGACGGTAGTCTAGTGCTTCTTCAATCTCCCTTTCCTTCTTCAGGCGGAGCGAGCGTTCGTCAATATCTGTAAACGCATCTACTATAATTCGGACCGTCGGGTTTGGCGCTTGAACTGCAAGATCGACAAGAACAGGGATAGCGGCCGTGTATACGTAAGATTCTGGGTCGGCTACTGAGGCTGAGAGGACAGCTTGAGTGAGCGAGGGCACATCGACGATTGAAAATGCTGTGGGGTCTTGAATGAGTTTACGGAAGGTGGAGAGAGCCCAGCCTCGATTGGGAGGTTCGGGCGATGTAAGATCGGCGAAGGCTGTCTTGAGCAATGCGCGGTGCTCGGCTTTTGGATCTACGGAGCTTGTTGGAGTTTGTCTCGGTTCGATGGTTTGGAGGAAATTCGTTGCGGCGTTGGCAATAATGGGTGGGATGGGGAGTGGGCTCTGCATTTTGGCTAGGTATTGAAGCGATGGGATCATCGTTTCAAATGCCGTGGTAACTTCGGACGATCGTTTGAAGTCCGGTGAAGCAACAAGTGTACTGAGGATGCTCAGACCAAAGGAAGCAATGTCATCGCTATCGTTTTCCGAACCTGACATACCGGAATCTTGAGGCTTAACGAGGCTTCTCATCGTGGCGCGGCTAGGTTTGTTCCTATTCGGAGCTTTCTTCGATTTGGCCTGATGGTCGCTGGCGTAATTCTGCAACAGCTGACTCACGAGCTCGATAACATGCTGTGGACTACGTGCCAGCTTGTCATCAAACTTATTCGCTAAAGCTTGGGCAAGTTTAGCGTTTGAAAGTGCTAGCAACGGATCTGTGTCCGGCTCATGGGTCAACGATGGTTTGGAGCTGCTCGAGTCCGGGGTCAGCCACTTCTTGACGGTCTGCAGAAAGATGGCACCAGCCATTTGGTCTTCAATCCTGGCCTCCACAAGGAGGGAAACAAGTAGGTTGATACGTTGATCCATAGTTGCGATTCGGGAGAGAATGTCTTCTATGCCAGCAGTGTTGCTGCCATCAGGTGCGCGTCGTCGGATCTCTACGCCGCCTTCGGACCCGGGGCCGAAAGTCCACAGGCTTTCTCCATCCCAGAAGAGGCTACTCGATATGTTGTCGATGCGTTGTGGTTCGCATGCGAGTTTAAGGTATCGTAGTAAAATAGTATGCGCCAATTCAGTCCATTCCTTCTCCAAGGACGGCCGCGATGAGGTATAGTTGAGCAAAGCCCACAACGGAGTAAGTACTGGCCCTAGTAAGCGCTTTAGAAGCCCGGCATGCGAGTATGAAGTAGCGATCGAGGCTAACCGCCTCAGTGAACGCCGCAAAACTTGCTCGCTCACCAGAACCTGGCCGGACATACTTCGACTAGGGTCGATTGCTTCAGTGGTCTTGGGGGAAATTGCCTCTTGAAGAGGCTTAGCAAACAATTTCCATCCAATCGTGTTGGGTGCCCCAGTGCTTTTCTTGTTTAGGATTCCGCCTGCAATGATCTGCCCAGCTGCCCGACTGAGCTCTTTCCCCTCGTTGCCATCCAGCAGAGTCAGAATCTGAGGAGCTAGTTTCGTGAACCATTCGTCCTGGGACATTCCACTAGGGATGGCTGTAATTAAACGCGTCGCCTGTGTGATGGCTTCAAGTGGTAGAGGTATCTGTGCCTGCGGTCCTGATGCGTTTTGAGGTACCTGGGAGTTCTTTGATAGATATGACAGAGAGAGAAATTCGATGACATGTCGAACTCCATGGGGACGAAGAGGGACTGACGAAAGCTCCTTGGACAGGAGAGGCTTCCACCAGGGAGGCACATCCTGCTGTAGAAACGAGGTCAAGACGGGTAATAGTCTCGACACAGGAGTAGTGGAAAGTATCTTCTCATATAGAGGCCTGTATGTCGCATGTGTTCCGTCGCTCGTCCTTGGTGAAAAGGAGAGTTCTGCAAGTACAGACAGCGTGTCTGGTAGGGCTCGTTGGCTGAGGAGGGGTTGCACACCGGTGCCTTCCTGCTCGAGTATAGGCCTCAAGGCTTGAATGACGTTGGTCAAGGTGTTTGTATCATCGACGGGAGGTATTGACAGTGTTGTCACAAGTACAGATTGCGGGCGCTGACTGAAGACAAGTCCGGCAGAGAGATGGGGCAAGATGCCGAGAGAGGTGATAAGATCGAGCAGACCGTATACAACGCCGACAAGGGATGCATCGTACGGGGCATCAGGCTCAGCGGCTGCCTCGGCAGCGTTAATAGCCTTCAAATGTGATAGCGCCTCTTCCAGGAGCACAGTGATATCATCTCCGTCGCTATCCTGAGGCCGTGGGCCTTTCCCCAGAAACGGGCCAATGAAGTGGGCGGCGGCATCGACCGCATCCTCTATAGAGCCCATGTCTTGGTAGTGAGTATGCGTGTTGCAACGTGGACAGAGTTGTGGCGATGAGAAGACGGACCTCATGGGAACGGACAATGAAAAGCGTGATGACGCGAAACGCTTTAATCCCAATACGGCTAGCGCATTATGGACGCGACTCCCAATCTCCACGACTTTGATTTCTCGTTTCCTTTGCTCTCGATAACGACACCAACTGTTCCGCATCACATGGCGTCTATCTCCCATCAAGCGGCCGCCGCATCTTCAATCATACCGAGACTGGTTCCGGACCTCTACGGCACATCGCCAACTTCTGACCACGTCGACAACAGCGGGACCGTCGCGTGACGCTCTTTCTGGGCACCTGTTCTCCTCTCACTTGCTCTGCGAGTTCCCCACGCATGTCACTTTCCCCACAGTTACCGATGTCTGTCTTCCATCTGGAATGCTTCGCGGCGCCTCGCGTACGTGCACTGGCTGGCACACACCCGAGCCTCTCAGCACGGTCTCAATGGGTTGTTTGTATGCTTCGTCTTTGCGCTCTGGTGGCAACACTGGGGTAGTGCGTGAGGAGGGCAGGCTCGGATCTTAACCCTAATCATCTTCTGGTACTCGGCACGTCCCACACGTGCGCGAACAGCATCGCGGTCATGTCGCCGACCTTCCGACTAGACGCTGGAAGCTGCCGACGCACCTCCGGCTGTGTCGCCACGCAGAAAGTGCTCAAAAGGGAGGCTCGAGGTACGGGAAGCTATCAGTTTCGAATTGAGGTTTCATGTGCCCATCGGGGCGTTAAAGCTTTCAGAAGAGAGCCACGTCGACTCCTCATCCGTACAACAGACTCTGGCCAATGCGGATAGCTTCGAGCAACAGTTTTGACAACGATGGGAGGAGAGATCTGGAGGGAGATGTCGGACGCCTCGGCCGAGGACTGTCTTTGGGATCTTACATACCATCAACGGCACTTGTCACTCTGATTTGGAAACTGCACGGGAGCTGCAATACAAGACACCAACGTCAACACGACCCTTTAAGACGCTTTGGATGAGTCTGATAGGTGAAAGATGAGCACGGTCTTGACCTTTGGTCTAGTCTTACACACAGACGCAATCATCTTTTTGGCATCGGCTGTCGCAGAGATCCACTCGTCAGAAAGGCGTCTTTGTACGCCCAGCGAGGTCTCAACGCGTCTCAGATTGTTGTTGTCTCCATGCTCCTAGCATGGCTTTGACTGCCCGTCATGCTCCGGATCTTAAACCTGGAAGGCTCACCAAGGACTGTCTGGAGATCATCCGTGTGTTGGACTCAGTACGCACCGCCTGTACTGTGCTGTGGAAATTTTAGAGCTGGCTTGTTGCAGCGATGAGGAAGAATCCCGCGCATCTAATCATGAGTTGGGCATACGTTCTCTCTGAAACCCCAACATGGACGCAAGTTCTAACCAGGTCTCCAACCTCCCGCGTCACCCACAACGTTCCGAAGCCTGTGTCTTGACATTGTCTTTGGCACTTGTTACCTTGTGTAATATCCGGTCAGTCGCGTCAGTCGTCAACTTGTACGTTCAGCGTACAACTGCATTGACGAGCGTTTACCCAATATCTCATTCGAATGGTCTTTCGCCATTACGGATGCAACAATGCGGCTTTTGAGGATGTCCTTTGTCCGTATACTCGCCCTCCAACACCTTACTAGGAATCGGAGAGGAAACAAAGACTAGTCTCAGAGAGTCATGCGACCACATACAGAGAGAAGCTTCTGGGGTGTTTCACACCTCAGTAGATGGTGTTTGGGAAGAGTGTTGCGCGATTGTTGTACTGTCCCGACTAGGAAGTTATCGACCGTTGCTTCTAAGGCTCCGGAAGCGAAGGTCTTTGGTGTGGTGAAGAGCAAGGCCGTGCGATGGAGACGTGATGAGCGACTTACTCTGAAATGCCGCGGCTTTGTGGTACTAACACCGAGGCTTTGGCGACCATTTTCCTGGGAAGAGCTGCGTCGACAAGAGTACGACTGCGGGAAGGTTGCGGTTGATCAAACACAACAGTCACGGTATAGGCTTACAGATTCGGAAAGAGCGGCGTTTTGCACACATCATGGGCTTTGGCGACGGGGCCTCTCTAGAGTGAGGATCAAGGCTTCGACCTGTCTGTCAACATTGCTTGCGATACTGTGTAGCCAATTGCTCCGTTCTGCTACGCTGTTTCCCGAGACTGTTTGCTGATCGTGTTCCGTCTTCTTTGCGGCCTGCCTTCAGCTGGACTTGGGGCGTGCAATCGTTGTTGATGAGGTGGAGGTTATTGCGTTGCTCTTGGCATGGAAGAGGGAGTCTGTGGTGAGGAATCATAGTCGGTCGTTCACTTGCCGCCCTCTTTGGGCGGCCCATTCTTTTTTCATGAGTATCCCCCGACAAGAAGGACCCATGCTACTGCTAATGACTATCAGATATAGAACTTTAATGACTTCGTCCCGATACGGCAGGTGTGAGTCAGCCGGTGTATGGTCGACCGTCACCTAGCCGACTCGTCTACTTCGCATTCGTTTCTCAATCCCAACTCTTCCGTTTTCAAGTTCTCTACACTCCACGAACACCAGTCGTTAGGAACCCAGATTATACTCTCCAGCCGCGATGTCGCAAACCCACTGGATTCATCTTCTCCCTAAATCACACCCAGACCCCGTCACATGGGCGCGTCTCATCGCCGCGCAGAGAGATTTCCGTCTACACGCTCTCCGAACAAATCCAGCGTCATTCTCCTCAACATACGCCAAGGAAGCCGCCTTCAACGACAGCCAGTGGGAAGCGCGCTTGCAGAATCCGCTTGCTCTCACTCTCATTGCGGTACGAAATCCAAAAGCAGCAGAGTCCAAGACACAAGAACGTCAGTATACCGTGCAGGACTGTATCGAGGGCGAGTGGGAAGGCACCGCAGTCTTGTTTGGACCCTCTCCCGGTCAAGCTAGCACTTCGGACGACAACACGATACCTACATTCGAGATCTTCGGCCTATTCGTGCTCCCTTCAGCGCGCGGTAGGGGAATCGGCACTAGCTTGGTCGAAGTCTCTATCGGCCAGGCGGTTGCTCGAGCGGGTAGCCGTGAAGTCATTATTAAAGTTCGAGCGGCGGCAGGGAACGCGAAGGTGGTGGGCTTGTATGGGAATTTGGGGTTTGACGCTGTGCAGGGGAAAGAAGTGGAGACTGGAGAGGTAGTGATGGAGTTGAGGCGCGGTGTGTAGTACGCCGTAATCTGGGAGACTTATCTAGAGGGTGGTTGATGCGTACTGTCTCGAGCTGGATTATGCGCTGTCCTGACATCGCGATGCATCAGGTAATATTGTACTAGACATGTTTAGTTCATGTCGCTGGTAGCTATTCAAGGTTTCATAACAGTACGCAATCTTGTGGAGTAAACGAATAGCAAATCATTAATTCTTGGGCTAGGTGTACATGCTACAGTTTCGGTGATGTGCCTTGTAGCGTTTTCTCCGATTCAGCCTGATCAACAGCGACGTCTTCATTATCCGACGGAAGCGGAGAATTAGGATAGATGTCAGGTGATTGAGGCACTTCCATGCACAGGCACCACTCTTCTGCGCCGTTGTTCCCTTCTTTCGTCTTTTTGCAATCGTGACTCCAATCAATAAACCCGTCTTTGCGTCTACGGACTATAAATGACCGATAGATGCTTGTGTTAGGCGAGGAAGGACATTGACGACATCCCATTGCTACTGCGCTGGAACATGCCCAACAGTAGTAGCAGTGCTGGCAGTGTTCTCCTATCTCTTTCACTTCTGCACAGTCGCATGGCCTACAGCTGTTGTAGTCGCATAGAGACCGAATATGATCATGCTCGGGATCCTAATGCAGCGGTTAGTTAAGCTTCTACATCAAGAGATACTGGCTTACGTCGTGGGTGATATACTCGACCCCTGGTTCGAGTTTGAAAGCCATGGTGTGAGTTGATAGAATCAGGTCTTCAGAATCTGCATGTACGACACGTCGCTTTGCAGAATACTATATAGGCGCCGGTACTAGGCAGTCAGATGAGCACAAAGCTATGACTCATGAGGCGAAGCATCTAGCCAGGGTGTTGACGGTTTGTGCCTGGCGCTAACGGTGAAACATACATGGGATACTTTGTATGTTTCACAAGGAGCAGGAAGCAGTGGATTGAGTGAAGAACTTGCGGGAGATCCAGGAATGGGCACATTCGGCCAACCCATTTCTGCGGCCTGTGGGGACAGCGGTACGCGTCACAATATCGCTCAACACAAACCAAACGCGGAGAACTCCACTTCTTGTTCCAATTTTGGCGAGCACAGGTCCTACAGCGCCTGTGGTTATTCGGTCGCTCGTCTTCAAAACTGCACAAACAAAGCTACGCTTAAATAAACCTACGCGGATCTTCATTGCACGCACGGGCGAGGAGTTGCTTACGGAAGTCGATTGGTCGCGCAACTTTCGCAATGATGTTATATTGCTCGTATCCGCCGGCGAAGACTATGTTGGGGTGAACGAGAACGAAGGGAGGCATGGTGAGCTTGTGTGTGCCTGTCTGCAAGGCTTTCTGCTAACATGGTTTCTAGCAGAAGCAAACCCCGAATGCCCAGTCCACGTCCTCGCCCACGAAGCACAACTAGACCGACTCTCAGTAGCCCAGCTTGATAAAACATCACGTACACTTCCAGGTGTCATTCATGCCGTTGGCCAGCCCGACCTCCATCCTGGCACCAAGTATCCCATCGGGGCCGTATTCGTCTCGAAATGGATTCATCCGCCTTTGATCGGCGGTGATATCGGCTGCGGCATGGCTTGGTACCAAACGACGCTGTCAAGTGCACAGGTAGACGGTGACAAAGCCAAGAAAGTTGCAGAGAAGCTGCGCGGTCTAGAGGGTGCCTGGCGTACGCAAAGTGAACGGGAATAATGGCTCCAAGATGCAGTCGGCAGTTGCTCTGCCGGCGACGAGTGAGACCGAGCGATCGGGACTATCGGGGCCGGAAATCACTTTGCGGAAATTCAGGTCGTGGAGGAAGCCAAGACAGCGGACGAAGATCGGGGCCTTGCAGAAGGCGACGTCGTTACGCTGGTACATTCTGGATCGAGAGGCTACGGAGGAAACGTACTCCAGAAGTTCATGGCAGACTCGCAGGACAGTCTCCACGAAGACAGCGAGCAAGCGAAGGAGTACCTGAAAGCACACGATACGGCTTGCAGGTGGGCTCAGGCGGACCGCGATCTGATCGCTCTACGGTTTCTTTCTTGTCTAGAACCCGGAGAGGATGCATGGGAGTTGGGACGGAATATGTCTACGCCGGATTCGACCACCCCCGAAGACGCGATATCACGCGCTAAAGTCAAGCTCCAACAACGCAAGGTCGTCGATGTAAGTAACTCGGTACAGACTGCGTCGTATCTCCTAAACAGCGCGGCCTCTGGTCTAAGACAATACCCATTGAGACCCCTCTCGATGAACTTTGCTGACTTTGTACTCCAACCTTTAGATCTGGCACAATAACGTGCAGGGGCAGAAGTGGCCTCCTTCCTCCCCGCCTGAGCAGATGAACGAACTGTCGATCGGCGACTCAACCACCCAGGATTACGCATTCATCCACCGCAAAGGCGCCGCACCCACCTATAACCCCAGCACCAATTTACCCCTCACTATCCTCCCCCTTCCAGGCTCCCGCGGCACACCAACCATGATCCTCGAACCACTGTTCTCCGAGTACACAAGGGGGTCTTACTAACGCGCTCTCGCTCGCGCACGGTGTTGGTAGGAGCATGTCGAGAGCCAAAGCCCTCGCATCCCTAGGCCAGAAATACAAGAATCAAGATTTACTGCAGCCGTCGCGTGGTGGAGATGGGACTTGGGTTGTATGCGACGAGAAGAATTTGGTATATGAAGAGGCTCCCGAGGCGTACAAGGGCGTGAAGGCGGTTGCGGAGGAGTTGGTCAAGGAAGGGGTGGCCGAAGTCGTAGGGTAGTGTAGGGCGAGGGTCAGCTACAAGGTTAGGCTCGAGGGACGCTGATTGTGTCTGAGTCTTTTATCGAAGGCGGTGGCGGATGCGATGCAGACGTGCACAAGAGGAAAATGGAGTCAGTGTACTCCGTATGCAGCGTTCGCGTAAGCAAGACCCGACACCGTCATTGCAAACGCCGGAATGCAAGTGCACATCGCGCACGGCCGATTCCAATGGCCACCTTCGGCATTTCTCAACAACCCAATATCGATATCGATGCTTCCCATTCGAGACAGTCGTGTTCAGTATTTCCGGGGAATTCTGCCATCATGGGCATGACGACGGTTGCAATTTGTGGTTAGATTGCTCTGCGTCACATTGGTGCGGGATGCCGTCTCCCCGGTTACTATGTCCGTCTTGACACTCGACAGATTTCGCGACCTTGTGAGGCGCCGGTTCGGGCTTTTGCTGCAAGACAACGGCGTAGTCGCAACAAAAGTAAGTTCGGGAGCACATGTCATGGAATTGCTATTTGCGGTGATGTTATTATAAACGCTTGAAACAACGCGATGGATCTGAAGACTGACTCCGCCGCACGGATGCTGAGTGTTGGCACGCGGCTGGGGTCAAGAACGCGCCAAAGGCGATCGTCGGGGCACTTCACTTGGCCGAGACCCGATCAGAACAGGACCTCGATTCACGCACGCCGCCGCAATCACTGTGCCAACGACCGCATGCGCTTCGCAACACACACTACCAAAAGATTAGCCCCTGGAGGAGGGCTGTGGAGGCGGCTGCGAAGCGTCTTCTGCACGCCCAGCGTCAACTGAGCACAAAGCCATCACATCCCTGTCCGGTTCCTGATTGCACATGGGCGGGATTCGTTGCATGCACGCCGTTTCGAAACACGATGGCCCCTGCGCAAGGCTGGGTAACCCGGCGCGCCCAAATGTTCAAGTGTGGGCGCGAAAACTCGCAGAGTGACGGGCACTCTGAAACAGTGTGTCTGTTTTCTTTGTCGCTGGGCAGAATTTGGATCGTGAAGGTGTCGGTTGACTCGTGGCCAGCAGCTCGAGCGGCGCAGCGAAAGTGGAGAGCGGCGAGCGGCGCAAACACACTATCCTTTTTGTCTGCAAACGGGTATAGCCCATGGGTATGTATGCGGCCCGGTGATTGATTGCACAAGTCCGTCTGTGCGACTGCCCCCCAACCTCTCTCCGCATTTGCGCCCCCCAAGTTTATATATCCTCTTGGCCTGACCCGCCAATTCATTCCCCCGTCACCCAACTCAACTTCAATCTTGATACTACCCGTCTCCCATACATCCCGAAGTCTGTCGCTAGCTTCGTTTCGAACAAGACTCTAATTCTTGGACCCTCCCGCCGTTGGTTTTCTGTGACGTTGGGTTATTTTGGCTCGTTGGCGCCGGGTACTACGAGGTAAGAACAATCCCGAGGGTGCTTCTCCTTCCATGTATATTTACCCTTCTGTCACGCCTCCACATTCCCTTTTTTCTTCTTCATCACTCGCTTCCCAATTTCACAACAAGCACCCTCGCTCAGCTATCTATACACTCGCTAAGACCGCTCCTCTATAGACAGACCCATCTCTCTTCAGCACCTCGCTTCTAATTCTTTCACGCCGTAATCTACAACCTCTGTCCAACATGCGCACTCAATCCATCCTCTCTGTGCTGGCTGTAGCCACCGCCGCTACCGCACAAACCCAACCCGCTCCTGTCGTCGTCAACAACCCCGTTGGCGCACAGTACCTCGCTGTGCTCCCGGACAAGGCGAGCACTACTCTTCGCGGTTCGGTCCAGGTTCAGTCTTCGGCCGATGGAAAGAGTGTGGATGTTTCGGTTTCTGTGAGCGGCTTGCCGGCTGAGGGCGGCCCATTCAGTGAGTATAGTCCTCGTTCGCGCCAGACCCATGGGTAGATTCCATACCCACTCGTTCTGGGGCGTAGTATCACAAGGAGACCATGTACTGATCGCTACTCAGTGTACCACATCCACGAGAAGCCAGTCCCGGCCGACGGAAACTGCACCGGAACCGGCGCCCATCTCGACCCCTATAAGCGCGGCGAAGTACCTATTTGCGATGCTTCCAAGCCGGAGACCTGCCAGACCGGCGATTTGAGCGGTAAATACGGCAACATCACCGCCCGCGACTTCAGCGCGAAGTACGTTCCTCCTATCTACTTCCCAGTCACTTCGAGTAGATCACTGACATGATCAAACAGGTACGCTGATCCATACCTCGCGACTCTCGCTTCAGACGCCTCCTACATCGGCGGTCTGTCCGTCGTCTTTCATTTCTCCAACAAGACGCGCATCTCGTGTGCAAACTTCTCGCTCAACGCTCCCGGCGCGAGCGTCACTGCCTCGTCCGGATACGCTCTTCCCACGGGAACTGGCTACCCCAGCCACCACAATCAGACATCGACCGCAAGCTCCACTGTTGTAGCGAACGGCACGACGAGCGGAGTCGGCAGCACCATAGCTCCCACCGCGGCACCCACCCAACCTCCTCCCGCCGAGTCCACCAACGCGGCACAAAGGGTGGCAGCCGGTGCGGGCGCGTTGTTCGTAGCGGCCGCTGCGCTGATGCTGTAGACGCTTGATTCTTTTAAAAGGGTATAATGTGGGAAAATAGTGTCTAATGAACCGCCATGTCTATTGGCGTTTGTCTTTGTTTTCTTCTTCATGGCGATGCATCCTTATGGAGCTGGTGTGGTTGCATTTTGTTTCTTGGGAGGCGGCTTGGTAAGTGTATATAGGTCACTTCTCTGCTTGCCCGCTGTGGCGCCATGTAATAGGGATGGACGAAAGAAGTGAATGTAATTTCGAACGCTGCTCTTTGTTATGTGACTATGGGATTCCTCTGCATGCCTTGGTATCATTGGAAGTCACAAAGGACTCTCTCTCGGATGTTGCGGTTTGCAATTCTTGATCGCATATAGGGACAAACTTGCGCGACAAGACTGAAAACACTATGCAAGCCCTACTCCATCTTATCAGGCTCAATGCAATAACCCTCTAAACTACCTCGCACCAAAGCATAGGTACGACGAAGACCCGACATGCAGTGCTAAGAACAAGTTCAGACTATGCTTTAGAATTCCAAATCACCATCTACAGCAACTCCTTAGTCGTCTCCTCACTCTCCCTAATCCACTTCTCCAACTTCACCCGATCTCTCGGCTTAAAGCCCACCTTGAACGCCTTCGCCTCAGCCACCAACCCCGTAGGTTTGGAATTCGACCCTAGACAATCCAACACAGGCTCATCCCTCGGATCCCTCGCTGGCTGAAACTCAAAGGCAACAATGAGCCTCACAAAAGCTACGAAAAGCTCTCGGTTTGCAAGATGGCTGCCCACACACATGCGGCTTCCAGCACCGTAGCTGAAGTGCGGTGTGCCGGCACCATCTCCCAGGTTGAGATAGCGTTCAGGGAGGAACTTGTAGGGGTCGTCGAAGTGGGTGGCGTCGTAGTCGGCAGCGTAGGCGTTCATGTAGAAACTCGTGCCTGCGGGGATGATGGCGCCTTGCCATTCGATGGGCTTGATGCTGACGCGGGGGAGGCAGATGGGGATGACGGTATAAAAGCGGAGAATCTCTTTGTAGAGGGCTGTGACGTAAGGGAGCTTTTCTTCGTGGAGGCAGCGCTCCCAGGCGTCGTGGTCGGGGTAGACGGTTAGGATTTCTTCGTAGGCTTTCTTTTGGATTCGCTGACCGTCGGATGAGGACAGGTATGCGATGCCCATTATGAGGTTTGCCGGAACAGTGTCGAGACCGGCGGATACCATGGTGAGGCAGATGGATTTGATCTCAGCTGCATATCGTTAGCTCCAGTCTTGACCTAGATTCGTGTGCGGTGTGACATACCTTCGTTCAGCTTTGCTTCGGGGTCTTTCAGAATGTTACCCGTAATACACGGTTTGTCCGTCCCGTTAGCAATCTTCTCCTTCAACACCCGCAGCAGTCGGTCCAAGTACACATCTCTCCTCTCTCTGAAGCTGACAGCATCTTTGTTTTGCGCAGACCATAGTCTCAGCAACGGGACGTAGTCTTGCCAGTTGTTGCTCGTGCTTCGAAAATGAGAAACGCCCGTTTCTACATCGGTGATCTCCTTCAGTAGGGCGTCATCCTTGCTGCCATCAATCCGGTACCCGTAATTGAGTGTCAAGCTCGTGTTCAGTGCGTACCGCTGCCAGTATGCGCGAGGATCGATGTCGATTTCGCCGCCCTTACCATCATGAAGCAGCTCCCTGATGCTGACCATAGATTCGAGGTCGATGAGTGGCATGTAGGACTGGACAGCGGGCCGGTTGAGAGCTGTGGCGGCGGCTTTTCGGCGGTTCTTGCATGATTCATCCCATGGTGAAGTGCCGATAGTGAACCCTTGTGATGTAGAGACGACGCTGTGGAATGTATAGAGAGTAGGTCGGGAGATGAGAGCGGACTGATTGGTGATCCATAGATGCCGGACCGAGTCGAAGCTGTTGGCAAATACGACCCTCTAGTTCAAGTATCAGCGATCGTTTCTAACCCAATCCGCATCGCATAGGATGAGCTTGTGACATTTACCTTGTTGCCCAGTCGCGCCTGGAAGACAGGCCCATACTTCTTTGCCCAGCGCTGTGCTACTAGCGCATGGTGTTCACCGAGCTCGAAAAGACTGCCAAACAGCGGAAGACCAGGAATCTCCGGAAGACCCTTGATGTGCGGAGTATCTGTGCCGTAGAGAAATCGGTAGGCGACGAAAGAGATGGCCGCAACGGCGGTAACGTAAATTGCAAGAGACATGACTGAAGACGAATACGAAAGATAATGACGGAGGGGTGGGAGTGCGAAGTCGTGAAGAAATAGCGGCTGTGGCAGGCCGAGCTTATAATAATCGGGTAGCTATACAAACTGTATGCTCCAACGGAGGGATCATAGGAACGAGCCGACGCTCCACAAGACGACTTAGCATTGGCGTGGATATAATTGGCTCCAAGACGGCAAGCTTGTCCATACGGGCTGCTCTCACCGAGCGTCCTCCGACGGCTTTCCCAAAGGGCGGGGTCAAACATTCCGCGGTGGAGCGCAGTCGTTGGGCAACGGAATTGTTGCCGCGGTGGTTTCTCTGCAGCACAACGCTACTGCTAGCGGGATGCGGAGAAACTAGTGGGGTATGGGGTGGATCTTGGGTGCGGGTATACGTCATGGGGTCTTTGCGAAGTCGAACGCTCAAGCAAGACGGACGATCGGATGCCCGATGCCGTTTACCACTTTGGGTAAGTTAGACGTGGGGATCGTGAGGTTTAGTCGTCCTGCACGAAAGATACAAGCGATACTTTCAAAGTCGAGAGAGCACGCAGTTCGTCTAATTACATCTCTAGGCTACCGTACATCAATCACATTCAATAGTTCAATGCGAGTGCAGGCTCAACTCGGCCAGTACACTGACCGAAGCCAACGAGCGCCTCTTCGTCCGTTCCGCAGACACCTGTGAACGTAACCTCATCTCCATCCTGAAGAAACGTCCTCTCTTCACCGCCCGCAATCTTGACAGCGTTCTTACCGTTCTGAGTCTGCTCCAACAGACATCCGCGCTCCGATGACCCCGTGCCACTTATTGTTCCCGACCCAATCAAGTCGCCTGGTTGCAGGTTGCAGCCTGTCGACGTGTGGTGCGCAATCATCTGGGGAAACGACCAGAGCAGGTGTCGACCGTTCGAGGTAGCGACCGTGGATGCTTTTCCAGATTTTGCTGCCATTGGTCAGCCGTGGTCACCGTGTGCGCAAATCAGAGCTTACTCTTCAAGTCTACTTGCAGCTCAATGTCGTAGACAGTCTTCTCGGCTTCTTGCTTAAGGTACGGAAGGATCTCCTGGTCATTTTCGATGCCCTTGGCTTTGAATGGCTCCAAGGCTTCAATCAGCACGACCCAAGGACTGACGCTGGTCCCAAAATTCTTCGAATTGAAGGGCCCCAGTGGAATATATTCCCAAGATTGTACGTCTCGTGCTGACCAGTCGTTCATCATAACAAGGCCAAACAAGTTCTCTTCTGCATCGCGGACAGATATTGGCTCCCCCTGCTTGTTCGCTTTGCACACAAAGGCCGCTAATTCGAGTTCGTAGTCGAGTTTCCTGACGGGCGAGAATATGGGCACTTTCTTTTCTGCCGCGGGATTGTCAAGAAACTGACCATTGGGGCGACGGATCGGGGTTCCTGATACGACTATCGATGAAGCACGCCCGTGATAAGCCACGGGAAGATGCTTGTAGTTTGGATTCAGAGCATCTGCTTCACCCCGGAACATCACCCCGCAGCTGTACGCATGGTGGAGGCCGACGAAGAAGTCGGTATAGTCGCCAATCTTGAAGGGCAGGTGGCACTGGACTTCTTTAAGCGGCAACAGAACCTGCTTCTGGAGCGCCGAGTTTGTCTGCAGCACCTCGGGGTAGGGCGTGTCCGCCGCGAAGATGCTCTGAATGTACTTTCGGACGACCGAGTGGAGAGGCCGGCCGAGGGCGGCGAATGCATTCAGAGACGGCTGGGAGAAAACCGCCTGATGGGGCTGAATGGTGGAAAGAGCAGAAAAGCCATTGTTTGCTGCGAAGGCTTCCAGATCCAATGCATGCTCTCCAATAGCGACTGCGACACGCGGAGTCTCAGACGAAGCTGTTGAAATGATGCCGAAGGGGATGTTGGCAAGCGAAAAATGCGAACCGCGAGGGATGCTGAACCATGAGCGGAGGGGAGCCATGGCGATGAGGGTGACGGATATTCAAGCTTGCGGCGATGCTGAATCAAGGAGGACGGCGAGGCCAGCACATACGGTTACACGACATTTCAGCTGTCCCAAGCCGTCCATCAACGCGTCGACGGCGGTTGGTGACGGGATCTGGATGGACGCGGGGCTCGAAAGCGGCGGATGCAGGGTCGCGGGACCGTTCCGCCATCACGTGCCGGCTTTGAAGCCACCGTGGGACACTCTGGCAGAGCTTGTTTGCCGCCGACGACTTCTTCTCCGCTCTGTGCCAGCGGACCGCAAGCCGCTCCTTACCGCACGCATGGCCGACCCGCAGCCGGCCTATGATGACCCTCATACCCCCCTGCATCCCAAGGTCCCGCCGCTGCAGTCGGTATTAAAGAAACTTGTCGAGCGCGAGAAGAAGATCCCCAAGAGCAGCATTCCTTTGACCAAGCGTAATCTCGAGGAGTTCCACAACCCCGACTACACCGACGTCCACAATGCCTTCCTCACAGTTCGCCCAGGAAGAAAAGTATCGGTACATGAATGGCTTCAGCTCCTACCATGAGTGCGCGCACCCCATCGCTCTTCTCCAGTCGCGTCCGCTAACGGCCGCCCAGGTCAGAAGCCGTCGAGGGTGCTCTCCCAGTAGGCGAAAACTCGCCGCAGAAGCCCCCGTACGGCCTCTATGCCGAGAAGCTGTCTGGTACCGCCTTCACCGCGCCCCGGCACAAGAACCAGCAGACATGGCTGTATCGTGTGCTACCCTCCTGCGGCCACAGCAACTTTGAGGCCCGCGAGTCCTCCACGTACAACACCAACCCCGAGAACAAGCCATACGAGAAGATCCACCACATTCCCAACCAGCTGCGATGGGACCCTTTCGATCTCGATGAGACGGTAGACTGGGTGCACTCGCTACATCTTGTGGCCGGCGCAGGCGACCCCACCATGAAGAGCGGCCTCGGCATGTACATATATGCAGCAGGAAAGGACATGGAAGCCCATGAGGCCTTCTACTCCGCCGATGGCGACTTCTTGATTGTGCCGCAACATGGCGTCTTGGACATCCGAACCGAGCTGGGACGCATACTTGTGCGGCCAAACGAGATATGCGTCATTCCCCGTGGGATCAAGTATCGTGTCACTCTGCCCGAGGGACCGGTGCGCGGCTACATCCTCGAGCTCTACCAAGGCCACTTTGAACTGCCAGAACTGGGCCCCATCGGCTCGAACTGTCTTGCGAATGCGCGCGACTTCCAGGCCCCTATTGCTGACTTCGACGAGGATACAGACTCGGAATGGCACGTCTTGTGCAAGTTCGCTGGCCACCTGTTCCAGGCCAAGCAGACGCATACCCCCTTCGATGTCGTTGCATGGCACGGTCTCTACTACCCATACAAGTATGATCTAGGGCGCTTCAACACCATGGGAAGTGTCTCATACGATCATCCTGATCCGTCCATCTACACTGTCTTGACCGCACAGTCCGATACCCCGGGGACGGCCATCGCCGACTTCGTCATATTTCCACCCCGGTGGCTTGTCGCCGAGAACACGTTCCGCCCACCGTGGTACCACCGCAACACCATGTCCGAATTCATGGGTCTGATCCAGGGCCAATACGATGCCAAAACCGGTGGAGGCTTCCAGCCCGCAGGCGCCTCTCTGCACAACGTCATGTCTGGTCACGGCCCTGACGCTAGCACTCACGAAAAGGCTTCTAATGCTGAGCTACAACCCCACAAGGTCGGCGAAGGTAGCATGGCATTTATGTTCGAGAGTTGTCTTATGGTTGGCGTAACGGACTGGGGATTGAAGAAGTGCAAAAAGGTACAGGAAGACTACAATGCAGAGAGCTGGGAGCCCTTGAAGCCACACTTCAAGAGGCCTACTCCAAAGAAAATCGAAAACGGGGTCGCAAGCGTCAAGAGCAGTGCGGCAGGAGATCAAGCGCAACTCCCTCACTACACTTAGCTATGATGTTGATGACTATATGATATCCCGTGTACTTCAAGCGAAACAAGTACCACAGCCTGTTGAGAGCTAAGCCTGGAACTCGAAAATAAAATTGCGTACGTGTTGGCCTGTCATTGCCACGAGCAATAAGCACATGATTTTGAAGCCTGCCAGAGCAGCGGAAGTGCTAGCCTCCATTATTGCTGCAGCCTGAGACTAGGCCCGAGGATGTGCTGGGATTATGTGCGTGCACTCTTCTAGTAGCGGAGGCGTGAAAAACCAACCGAGCACAATCCAATGCCCGGGGCCCACAGCCCGCAGCCCGCGGGGTCCTTTTCTTTGTGGATTGATAGCTAGCCCGCCTGTAGCCCGTGGCAGCAACGATGATGCACTGCTGAGGTATACAGACGGACCATGCCGGAGATCACGACAGAGGGTCATAAGTCGATATTCTCGAAGACAAATGCAGTAAAGTGGGAGTAAGCTTAAAAACCCCCAGCCTACATGATCGCGACAGCTCGTGGCGGGGAGATACCTGGTCGAGAAGCAATCGTGGGTGCCTGGCCTCCGCTTCCCACGTTGAATGGAACTACAACGTGTCTTTATTGACGACGCTCCTTGCTTAAAGAAGGCCAGAAGAGTGAAGGCCGACCGTCTACACTGCTTCCACATCGATTGCTGTCGCAAACGTCGCTCCGCGCCACAGTCACGTGCCCTTTCGCACCTGCCCGCCCAGGATCAGTGCCCAGACATTTTCGCCGCTGCCGCCAAATCCACAACGTCTCTTCAACCCAGCCCTTCCGTACATCAATTAAATTACATCCACACCCGCCCGTGCCATCTCCAACCACCACAGGGCCTCTTGAACTCCACTCGTAAGTACTCCCACGATGGGCACCTGCCCGGGGCCGCTGCTACACATCGCCCCTCCTTGGCCGCTCTGCATGCCCTGCTCGGCACCCTCGCCCGCGATATCACATCAGGCGCTTAATGTCACTGCTGGCGATCCGAATCGCTGCAGCGCCCCTGCAACACAGCGCAATACCTTATATCTTTGCTCGACGGTTATCTGACGCCGTATCACCGCAGGTTCAAGAGTCGACACTCACCGCCTTCTCCTCACATCTCAACACAAGTCGCACCCCGCAATCATGGGTCTCACATTCTCGAAGTTGTTCGATAAGCTGTGGGGAAAGAAGGAGATGCGCATTCTCATGGTCGGCTTGGACGCTGCCGGAAAGACCACGATCCTGTATAAGCTGAAGCTTGGAGAGATCGTCACCACCATCCCCACCATTGGTGCGTTACTTCACATGTCAAAAATTCCGATGCGAGCGTTAGCTGACAGTGGAGTGCAGGTTTCAACGTCGAGACCGTCGAGTACAAGAACATCCAGTTCACCGTGTGGGATGTCGGAGGCCAGGACAAGATCCGACCTCTGTGGAGGCATTACTTCCAGAACACCCAAGGTATCATCTTCGTCGTTGACAGCAACGATCGCGATCGTGTTGTCGAGGCGCGCGAGGAGCTGCAGCGCATGTTGAACGAGGACGAGCTGCGGGACGCTCTTCTCCTGGTCTTCGCCAACAAGCAGGATCTGCCCGTAAGCACTCGCCGAGCACACTTTTTGACAGGCACAACTGACAAACTCACAGAACGCCATGAACGCTGCTGAGATCACCGACAAGCTCGGCCTCCACAGCCTCCGACAACGCGCATGGGTACGTTCATACTAGTCGCACTTCTGCCCGCACCCCGCTAACCCCAAAACAGTACATTCAGTCCACCTGCGCTACGAGCGGAGACGGTCTGTACGAGGGTCTCGAATGGTTGAGCAACTCGCTCCGCAAGGCCGGCCACAACTAAGTCGACGTCGAAACCGCCACAATGCAGCGGCTCGCTCAGGTCTGCTACGCTCGCCTCGTAGCCCAGACACGGCATCTCTCACTACGCCGAAAATACCTCTCTCGCGATCCCGAAACCGTCTACGAATATGTGTGCTTGCGTGCGTGTGTCTTTCAAATCGGATGGCATGGTGGAGCGGACACTTTTCCCTTTTTCACCACTGGAGTTTGTGAACGGCTATGATCGCTACATCATCAAATGTCACGGATTGTTTTGGTGGCTCAGAACGGAACGATGTCTCTCTGGTTACCTTCACAGTGCTACTATCATCCAATTTGAATCTCTTTTGATAAACGCTTCGCGGATGCGAAAAGTCGTGTGGTGTAGTGCTTGGCGCGCGAATGATGAGAAAATGCGCTCATTTGTCAAATCTCAACTTCCGCACTGTGGCCCTGGCATCAACCGTCACATATGGGCGCACAAAAGCTAGGGTTGAATCTATTATCATGTCATGTCTCGCAAATTGATCATAAAAGTACCCAGGCGCCTCCGATCCATGCTCTCCGTCCTCCAGTTTCCGGACCACAATGTTCCAACACACTCAAGACCGTAGCTTATAAAAAGAGCTTATTCCATAACAGCACCGAGCGTAAGCTACTCTATCCTCATTCCGAAAAAGATCATGCGGCACCCTGCGGCACACCACCCATAGAGACATTCTCCTTCTGCTGAGCGGGGACCGAGGCTTGTGGTTGGGGTGGAATCAATCCCTTGGCGCCCCATATATCGACGAGCGGCTGCATGGGCTCGATCTCCTTGTCGGTGATCAGATTGAACAACTTACCGACGTTGATGAAGTGGATGAAGCACGTGTTCAGCTCCTTGTAAGCACCCACATGCCAGAAGGGATCCAACCAGTGGCCGTGGTAAATGTGGGCATAGCAGCGCATCATCTGGCGGTAGATGCTCTTGATATCGCCCTCGAAAGAATCGGGAAATCCGGAGGACTTGCCAAGCCATTCGCGGCCCGAGAGCTGCTGGAGCGGGGAGTTGAGGGAGGTAGGGCCGAGGGGTTGGGGCTGCTGTGATGATGGGGTAAGGGAACCGGAGGCGTAGCTGGAGGAGGAGTTGCTAAAGGAAGCCGAGCTGGTGTCTGTGGGGAAGATGGAGGGGTCGTTTATTTTGCCGACGATCCACTTTTGGACGAGGTTGATGTATTGGATCGCGGGGATTTTGATGGGCTTTTTGTTGTTGTCGAGCCAGGTGTAGGTGTGGCTAGACTAGTTTTAGCAAGGGAGGAAGGAGACAATGGAGAAGGAATCATACCCGCTCGCCGACATGGTCGGGCAAGTCTCTTGGTTGCAGATTGGCCTGTTCCTGTCGTCCGTTGTCTTGATGATGTTGATCATTTGCTCCAGCAAGCGATACTGCTCAACGACTGGTCACATGATCAGCACGAATATGGATAGGCATCTACAGCATATGACGTACCTTGGTGTGCGAGCCACTCGCCCTCCTCAACGAGCTTCGGCTTTGCAGCCAAGGTCATGAAGTTACCCTTGACGATAAGGTTGGAGTACTCTTCACGGAAGAAGAACGGCGGCCTACGCGAGCCTGGCGCGGAACCCTCAGACGGAGCTTCGAAAGACATCGCGGAAGACAGTGCAGGCGAGTGTGGCATCGGTGGAACACTTGGAGGCTGGCCAGAAATAGCAGATGGCGAGTAAGGCGAGTTGGCAATGGGTGAAGGCGTGCCGTTGTTTTTGCCCGGTTGAGGTCCCTTGTTTGAGCGGCCGGCCAAACCCTGGCGTCTGAAAACGAAGTAGAGTCAGCAAGAGCAAGGTGGCGTTCGGCGGCAATTAATACAAGTCGCTGGGAGGCGTGACAAATGGGAGATGCAGAGCAGGAGACACAGAAGGTGAAACACGTGCAGCGACAGTGTGCTGAGGGGCATATGTAGGGTGGCAGGATGGGGGGTACTTGCACGCTGCTGAAAAATGACGCCATCCGATGCAGATTCCGGTTGTAGGGCTTGTACTATGCTGTGAACGAGGCCAGTGAAAGAGAGAGTGGAGAGTGCGATGTCGAAGATAGGCCTCGAAAGTCTCCAGTTGATGTGGACCCAAACGCCGCCCCCCCTTCTCCAGTGAGCCGCACACTAGGCCTACTTTGGGACTAGCGCGTTTCCATTGTGCTCGGAGCTCAAGTGCTATTCGCGTCGTCAAATGTTCTATTCACCATCTCTCGCGCCTGCGCCGCGCACTCTTCAGCACACCCTTTGCGCCCGCTTTCCAACTGGTAGTTCGACTCTCTGCCCTTGACGCCTTCCCCACGACCGCGTCGCGACCCAACCAACCGCAACAATGGCATCTGCTGTCGACACCACGAACACCTTGTCCGACGAGGAAGACTTTGCGGTCCCCGTCGACGCCGCAGAGCATGTAGAAGCAGGAACGCCCGGAAATGTGGACGATGACGATGATGATCTCGCGGATCCAGACGATCTCTTTGGCGACGGCCCGGGCGACGAGCAGGACGAACCCGAGTATGTTGCGCGCGACCAACACATAGGATTGCGGCACTGACTGCGTTGACAGACAGCAAAAGCTAGGCGACGAGGATCTCGACTCGGGCGACGATGAGGGCGGAGCAGACCGCGCTGGGGCAACCCAAGATGTGATGGTAGAGGACCAGACGTACAATTTCATGGACGCCGACATTGCGCGACACGCCGTGCCCGAACCCAGCGATGGCGAGCTATACTTGCTTAAGATGCCCCAGTTCCTCGCCATTGAGCCCACCGCTTTCAACCCCAAGACCTTTCAACCGCCTACTACCGACCACCACTCGAAAGGCCTGCCGTCCACCCACTTCTCCGCGTTCAATACCGCCCTCACAACAATTCGATGGCGGCGGTCCCCATCAGACCATACCAAGCTACAGTCCAATGCCCGCATACTGCGCTGGTCCGACGGCTCGCTGACGCTACAGCACGCCAACGATCCTCTCAACCAGTACGAAATCAACGCCAACATGCTGGCACCCCCGCAGATCAACCCTAAGGTCCCCACGCCGACCATGGACATGCGCAAACAGAAAAACCGAGCTAACAAGGAAAGCTACACATACCTTGTTGCGCCGTACGAGGAAGCGAACGTTATGCGCATCACAAACAAATTCACCACCGGTCTTTCTGTGGTCCCGACTGCGAATACGAAGGATGCAGCTCTAGAGAAACTGCAAAGTGATCTTGCTATGGCTGCAGCGCGTGGTCGCGACAGCTCAGACCATGCCATCTCCTTCATCGACGTAAACGAGGACCCCGAGCTCCGTCGCGCAAGGGAAGAACAATCATACAAGGAGAAGCTGAAGCAACAGCGCGCGCGAGAAAAGCATGTCCAACGTGAGCAGGAGCGAAGCAGCAGGGCAATGAATAGAGGCGCCAGGACAGGCTACGGTGGCGGTCTCGACATCGATATGCTCGAAGGCGAGGCCAGCGGAAGAAGAGGCGGTCCTAAGAAATCGCGCGCCAAGGGTCCCCGCCACCAAGATTGGAGCGATGAAGACGAAGGCTTCCGTGGCCGTCCTAACAAGGAAGATGACTATGACGAGGACGATGATTTCATCGCTCCTAGTGAGGAGGAGCCGGAGATTGTAGAGGATGATGACGACGATGACGGGTTCATGGAGGAACCGAGGAAAGGGAAACATAGGGACAGTCCGAAAAGGAACAGACGGGAGGAGGAAGAGGAGGAGGATGATGATGCGGAGGTGGTGGTCAGAGCGAAAAAGAGGAGGGTTGTGCAGGATGAAAGTGATGAGGAGGAGTAGAGGAGTGTAGGTCACTTCAATCTTGCGTCAGATTGGCGAAAAGTACTGCTGGAGCAGAAGATGCAGTACTAGCTCGAGAAAGATGAGATTATGGGACGTATCTCTCATAGGGTTCAGCATAGCCTGGAGTTAGCCACTTTGACTTCGGAGACTTCCTATCTACTCGGATAGTTTCAATGTAGTATTACAATTTTGAATTAAACGACTGCGAACCAACATCCAAAGTCATGAGCACAGGCCGGAGAAACCTTACGTTCAGTCCTTCAAGAGAATTGTCATTGCAGTGGGTGCGATCTCCCAGGCGCTAAGTTTGGCAGTCTTTTGGTCCGGGGTAAAAACATCAGCGCTGGTGAACGTCGGTGGTGTTTCCTTGATGCGACTAGTTGGGAGCTTGTCCTTTGCTGGCGGAGCCTTAGTGCAGTAAGGGATCGCTCTGGGGCATGGATTGCCTGATACCCGGTACGCAGGGAGCGTAATGCTGGCTACGATCAGTGAAAAGATATCACAGGTGTTGGGGTCCTAACACCATGGACTTCTCCACCACAAACCCGTTCCTTCCTCATGGGCTTTGCTTCACTATCCACGCACTTCACTTCCATCCTTCCTCCATCCCCTCTAAACCTCCATCACCAAAGCACACCCAACAACCTCATCATCGTAACCGTGCTTCTCCCTCCACAAAGATCTACATCCTTCATTGCGCCCTCCGACCCACCACCCTTCATCATCATTTCATCCCATCCCGCCCACTTACCGACGAGCAGACAACTGATCTCACTACATTGACCTTGTCCATCGAATCACGCCCGCAACCGCAACGGCCAAGATAAGGCTTCCAGCTCTACATCGACCCGCGCTCATTTCCCACCACAAGGACGGATTGAAAATTACCAACGATATCAAACCATCAGCATTGACAATTCCACCTGCACTGTTATATTTGCCAGTCTGTACATCTATCTGTCTTTACACAATCAGTATATTGGAACGGTGAAAGGTAGCGGCGCCGGAGAAGATGGCTGGAACCTTGAGTCATCTCAGGTGTTGGAGAGGGAAGTTATCGGGGTGATGGACTAAGAGGTATTGTTGAGGAGAGAGGAGGTATGTCTATGGAGGGAGCGGTGGAACCCAAGAGAGGAGGGGTGTCGGCAGGTTTAGGAAAGTCGGGGTGGATATGGTTGTTTGGGCTCCAGGATGATACTCTTGAGATCTTACGGGTTAGCTAGGCAACCGGGTGATGTTGGACAGTCGCAGAGAAAGGTACGTAAATATTTTCAAAGTTTGGAGTATACAGGCCGAATACCTAGAGTCCATATCCAGCTTACTTCCACCCATCCAGCAAACATATACGGAAATGATACATAGAACTCTACCCACAGCTCTACCATTCAGAATGCCCTCTCCTCAATCAATACTCAAAGTCATCATCAGCACTCGGCCCCTTGTTCTTCCCCACACTCTCTTGCCTCTGATACATCTCCGCAATCATCCGACTCGTACTAGCCTGCTCCACCTTCTTATCATCTCTCTCCTTGATGAACCTTGGAAACCTTAGACTAATGCCTTTGCCACCGCCTCCAACCTCGTCAGCAGCCGCCTTGTATCTAGGTGACAACGTCAAATCCGCCGTTTTGACCTCCCACACGTATCGCGGCTCGAACCAGACATCAGGTTGATCCTTGTTTCCCGACGAGTGTGTGTAGAACGGTTTGGGACGGTCGATGACGATTTCGGAGAGTTGCTTGTGGAGTGTTTCTAGGATGGCTTCGGAGAACCCCGTACCAATATTACACACAGTCTCATAGTTCTGCGTGTTGGGATTGTAGCAGGCAAGGAGGAAGGCGCCGTACCAGCTCGTGCGTTTGCCCTTACCGAAGTAGGCACCGAGAACAACGAGATCGAGCGAGTCACCGACGCCGGCGAGGTAATCCTTCTTCACTTTGAGCCAATTTTGCGAGCGCTTGCTGGGTTCGTAGGAAGATTCTGGGCCGTCAAGCATCTTCACCATCAACCCTTCGCAGCCTGACTTGACGGAGTCTTCGAGCAGGATCTGGATTTCATCGAGCTCATTGGTGTTGCCGTATTTGGCGAAGGCGAACTCGCCTTCGACGGGATTGAAGGCGCTGAGGAGATGCTCGCGGCGCTCGCGGAAGGATTTGTTGACGAGGGCCTGATATCATTAGTGCTGGTTGCAGTAGCAGTGCAGACTTGAATACATACCTCGCCGTTCAGATAGAGGATGTCAAATGCGAAGACGCAAACCTTGACCTTCACATCCTCGACCTTGACATCTTTCCGTTTTCGTGTCATGAGTTGCTGAAAAGGTAACACTTTCTTCTCCTCCATATCCCATGCCACCGTTTCGCAGTCAAGGACGAAGCTCTCGGTGCCATCTTTGACCCATGTCGGCAGCTTCGCCAGGATATCTGGGTACTTTTTCGAAAGATCCTCCGAGTTCCGCGAAAATATATTTGAGACGCCCTTATCGCTCTTTCCTGCGGATGGCGCTGTTGTGGCCAGTTCCATCTCGGCATCGTGTGAGACGAAGTGGATTTGAGCGCGCTCGCCATCATACTTGTATTCGCACGTAAAGTCCTTCCCGTCAAAACGATCAAGCACTTCAGTGATGGATTTCGTCGGTTTAGCAAGCATAGGTTTGAGAGGCACGCCGGGCTGCAATCGGCAATTCTCAGGTAGTTTGTAGATTCCATGCTTCAGCATTGCTGGGACAATAACCTCGTAGCTCGGAAGTTCGCTGCACAGTGTTAATGCTTGCAGGCATCAATAGTCCAAGATACGTCACATACCTATACACAGACTTCAGAGTCGACTCCGCCTTCGCCAGGTCGGCGGTCGAGGGAATCTTGCTCCCCGTCTGTGACACCTCGTGGTATATCATGGCGTGTGCCAAAGCAACAAGCACAGTCTTCTCTGCGAGACCAAGACGTAGCTTTCCCTCCAAGGTCCGGACGAGGAACTTGGCCTCGCTAGCCCCACCCTTATTCTGCGTGATATCAACAGATTTCCCGGCGGTATGAGCGTCAGCAGCAGAGAGGAGCTTCTTGATCCCATCTACTTTTCGACCCTGAGCGCCCTGGCCTTCGGTAGTGGCGATCCCCATTAAGCCTTTGCGGACACCCTGGACTGTAAGAGCCTTGGGTTTAAACATAGTCGGCTGTTTTGATCGACTCTGCGCTGCGACCAGTCCAAGATCTCCAATCTCGTTCTGGTCGGTTTTGATATGCTGTAATGTTCGACCTGTGCTTTGAGAGATAGCCTTCATGATGAGAGATTCGCCAATGCCGAGTTCGATACCAGCATAGTCGGCAGCGAGCTTGTTGGTCATGAGCAGGATCACCGGTAGTAGATCGTCGGGGGTAAGGCGAAGGACCTGTCGAAGAAAAAGCGAGCAATGGGCGGATATTTCGAGACGCTTCGTGGTCATTTCAATCTTGGAGAAAGTTGCGCAAAGGGCGGCGTATGGGACTGGCTCGCCAGGCTTCCAATCCGGATACGGATCCTTTGTTGCGCTCGAGAGTGTTGACTGAACCTTCTTTCGTGCCTTAATTTTCACTTCTGGTGGCTCTTCATCGGAACTCAGCACCTCTTCGTCTTCATTTGCAGTGGATGCAGCGTCCTCTTCCTCGACCGGGGACTTCTCGATCTCCTTATCCTTGCCGTTGGCAACCTCTGCCGGCGCGGAGACTTCCTCGTCTTCGTCAGACGGCTCTTCAACTTTGGTCTTTGTAGGAGGCTTGACAGGAGTCTTCGTCGACTTGGGTGCGGGTTTCTCAGAATTCTTTGGTGCCATCTTCAACTTCTTTGCACTTGCTGGCTCCGCCTTCACAGATTTCTTCCGCTGCCTCTTGGATGGCGGCGCATCGTCTGAATCCTCCTCCTCTTCCTGAACCTGTCGCTTCTTTCCCGCTTCCACCGGCGGGCTGCTGTCGACTTCCATATTATCGCCATTAACTTCTTCCTTGATGTCGGCACCGACCGCGATATCCTCCTGCTCTTCCTTGCTCGATCCCTCTAGAGAAGACTTCGGCTCCTCCTTTATCTCATCATCTTTCTTTTCGACCTTGGGCTTCGTCGCGAACGAGAGTTTGGACTGCTGGGGTTTTGACGCTGTCGTGCCGTTCGCCTTTCCGAAGAACTTCCTGCAAGCCAAAATGTAAGCTTGGTCTACAACGCATCATGGTCCGAGATCCCGCACGTTAACGTAGTCTGAGAAGGCCTGACGTACCCGAGAGTGGCCTGCTTGGGCGGCATAGCTCCGATGCGGTGAAATGCGTGGCGCTGCTGGACGTGGATGTGGACTCGGACAGACAATGCAACGCAGCGGGAGAAAGAGAGCACGGAAAGGCGTCGAAAAGACCGGCGTGCGACGGTGTAGTACGCAGAAGTGTTCAAGGGCCAGGGCATGCTCTGCTCTGGCGTGCAACTCGCCAAGGGCAGTGAATTGCGGACACAGCAGGCACGCGTCTGCGGCGCGCCTTCGCGTCGCGCCGCCCACGTGAGGTGCTGACATCATCGCGCAAGGATTAGCTCTCAATACTTCCGCCGTCGTGCATCATCACTCTTGATGATTTGAACATAAAGCCATTGTTATTTCCTCCAGCTACTGGGATTTCGAGAAACGACCCGCAAGCGAATTCACAACCCTATTTGCCGTCTCAAGAACACACAAGCATCCAACGACGACGACCTCCGACCTGGCGAACCTCTTCTGGAAACGGGCGCCCTCATCGCCCCCCACATCTCCACCTCCGCCCCCCACATCTCCACCTCCGCCCACCATGTCCCAACCCTCCGAACCTCCGCGCTTAACACCGCAGTTTTGCTTCAATCAGAGGGCTCTTCGAGGTACACGTCACACACTCCACACCTTCCCACTCACTAACTAATCAGAACCTACATGACAGACTTCCTCCGAATATCCCGCAGCACAATAGACGACTCCATAACGCAGAACCTTAACGCTCTCCTTACCCCCGGCCAGCACGGCTTCGACCCTAGTTCCACTTCAAGCCGTCAACTAGCCCACCCCGGCTCCTCGCGCGCAATACCGTCTTCGCAATGCGACGAGTTTAAAGATCGGGTGCTTTTTCCGTCATGGAAGGTCAGGTCGGATGTGCTCGATTACTGTGCGGCAGTAGCATGGTCGCCAGATCCCGACGATCCTGAGAATATACTGCGACAGGTGGAGGACGTCAAAGCGAGAGAGAGGGTAGTGGATGAGAGACTCGATCCGTACAGTGGCAGGTACTTTCCTAGAGAGGCACGGACAGAGAGCCTAGCCATGTTGATGCGGAATGAAAGGGCGGTGGAGAAGATCATCAGAGGGCGGACCTGGGGTGTGGTTGGGGAGAGGTGTGAGATGAGTAGTGGGACGGCTGAGGACGCTTTTGATAAGTGGCGGGAGGGGGAAAGTAGATCATGACGGTAGACACGTTGGGCGTGAAGAAGCATCGCATACGCTTCTTGCGAACAGATGAAGCGGTGTTGATTATTGGCATTCCACTCTTGCGACATGGCCGCGGGGAAGGGTAGACACGGTACAGTACGTTTAGCGGGAGCATGTAGCATAGCTTTGTACCATATGTAGAACATTGTACGTTATAATTAACATCAAATCTGAACGCTGCATTTCCATGCTTCAAGGTCGCACCGCATACCTTGAAGCGCGACAAGCACCTAAGCATTTGGTCCAAACGTTCGCCCGGAACCTTTTGCTCTAGCTCGATTCTCACCAAAAATAAAAAGCGTGCAACATGCCGCCGCTCATGCCGCTCCCAGGCGGATTTCGCCGACATAAACCCGCTTACAAAGCGCAATGCGGACCGTGCGTTCTTGGCGAGCACTACAAAAACTTCGCGCACCCGGGGCCCTCTTCTGCTCTCCATCATCAGTTAGGAATCTACCTATACTATCGTGGCTTCGTCTTTATGGCGACTCGCTGAGGGTTATTCTATGCGATGAATAGTCTTCCGTTCCCGGCCCCGTAGAGCAACACCAACCGTTCTTCCTTCTCAACTGCGCGTCTTTATCCGTGAAAAGATGGATCGGAGTTGTGGGATGGGTGGGACATTTTGAGTTTTTTGGAGATACTTCTGTAGCTGTGTGGAGATGACTATGAAGTCTGCCATATCGCTGCAGTGTGAGGATCTGTCGCTGGCCTTGTGAAGGCTTTTTGCCATCAATTTTGGTCGGCTCTATGAAGGCTTATTCCCACGGCCAGAGAAGCGATGATTTTGCTGTGACACTACACGCGGAAATCTTCCCTCTACAACCAGAGGGATTAACAATGATACCGACGTCAAAATGCATTTGTATGCAAAGTTTTGTGAAGCTACGCCCGACCACGTTGAACTTTTCCTCATGACTTTGGTGCATCTTATTGCAGTTGGCGTCATCTAGCCTGCAAAACATACGGACATCACATCAAGAATATGTGGATTTGGATTGGGCTTCATGATTCATTGACAAGCTACATTATTGCCCACTTTTCGGAGTTCAGTTGAGATCGTTCCTAACATCCTTAACCGCAGCGAGACGTAATCAAACGCCCGCCGCAGTCCAGTGCGGTCCAAACTCAGCATCTAGTATAGCCGCTTGGGCGGGCTCATGGTAGCCTTGATGGTCAAGCTACCAACGTTCTGCCATCCCTTCTTAAGCAGCGAGACGAGGTAGTTGATCGACAACATGATGTTGGAGATCAACTCATCCTCAGTCATGCCGACGTTACCGACAGCGACACCCATGCAGAGCACCTTCTTCAGCTGGAACTTGATGGTGGACTTGACCTCGGTGATCTTGTTGGCGAGGTCCTCGTTGTGGGAGACGGGCGTGGGGAACTTTCCGGCCTTGGAGAGACCGGGGCCGAGGAGACGTGGGATCTGCTTGATGAGGGCGTCGGACGAGATGAAGGCGTCGTACTTGCGGGCGAGCTTCTTGATAAGCTTCTTGTTCTTGTTGAGCTTCTTCAAGTCGTCGGAGGACATAGCGTCGACGCCGTGGTGCTTAGCACGATCGATATCGTGCTGGTCACCAAGAACGCAGATGGCCATACGGGGACGCGGGACCGTGGGGAGCTTGATGGTTCCTGCAGTCGTTAGTAACGTTCGCGAAGACAGGCTTGTTAAAGGCTCACCAGAGAAACGCTTATCACGCTGGGGATCGTAGTTCTTGAGGCCGATCTGGAGCTCGACCGTCTCCAAGAAGTTGCGCTTCTTGGTCTCATTGCTGTACTCGAGGAGTTCTACTCAACGTTAGTCGTCATATCAATAACTCGCATCGCAGTATCGTAGAGCGAAAGTGCAAGGTGTCGAATCGCGCAGCTGCACGCAGCCATCGCCACTGGAGTATCGCAACCCGTTCAAAGTCGTAGATGCGGGAAGGGTAAGAGGAACTCACCCTTGACGTTTCCACGAACGCCTGCGACAGAGATTTTCGACATTTTGAAGGTGTCTCCCAGAAGATTCTTGTGAAGGTCTTTTGGTAGCTCTGCGGTGGTGGTTGAGAAGGAAAGCGCAAGTGCGACTTGCGAGAACTTATGTGGGCGGGCGGGACCTCGCCTCGCTTACTGCGCCCTTCACAGTTGCGCCCTTAGCCATAGCCAGACTAGCAATGTCTTGGCATTGACTCACTAAAGGGCTGCATTCGCGACTTGGACTCGAGGTGTTTTAATGGGCTGATATGGCACAAGTCCCATCTTGTTTCAGCGCCCATATATTCAGATACAGTATGGAAGCTCAGCGCAAAGCTCTAGAGGTATGGATGTGATTCAGTACTCCTACATCGCTTCACGTCCTGACCCATGTTGTACATCGTTGCTTTTGAACCCACGTAATTGCACCTATCCCATGCAAAAAGAACCCAGACTCCGAGCCATGTTCACCCCGGATAACGTACCACTCGAAGAATATGCAACCGGAAGAAAAATAAATAAACCATAAGCACTGCTGCATCGGGTATCGCACCAGAATGTCCAACGCCATGCCGAAACACCCGTGTCGAAAAGTGAAACGACCCAGGAAAGAAGCCGCCTCGAAGAACAAAGCCAAAGCCATATGTTACAAAGGGGCGTAATGAAATATTCGTTCGACGCAAGACCGAAGTTCGAAGGTTCGGGGAAGTGATCGAGCATGCCTCAACTAATGAAGCATCTGCTGGTTGCTTCCAGGCTCGACGACGTTATCGGAGAGGTTGATCAGAAGCTGAGCCAAACAGCGCTTAGTAGCGGCATCATCGCGGAGGACCGACGAGAAAGTGGCATCGCGAAGAGGCTCAGGCAGGCATTGGCGAAGAGCCTCGCGAGCGCGAGCGTTATCGCTCAGGCTAAACAGAGATCAGCGGTTGTCTTGAAATCGCCACATCTGCACGTACCGAAGGAAACACCTAACAACGTGCTTGAGCAAGCGGACCGTCTGCTGTTCGACAAGCTGGTTGACCATGTTGCTGAGGACCGTGCCGACGGCGTAGAAGCGCTCGTATGTTTGGCAAATGTATGCCAGACCAATGTCGTCCAACAGGATCTTCTGTACGATGAAGATGGCAACTGTCTTGCTAAGCTCAGAGCCTGTCTCCATGATACGAAGACATAGCGGGATAATCTCGGTGGTCAACAGGAAGTTGATAACTTCTGAAGAATCGTTCTTCACGAGGGCGCCAATGACACCGAGCGATGTGAGGCGGAGATACTCGAACGGACGTGATTTTGAGGTGGTGTTAAGGAATGGGTAGAGGAACAGCGGGATGTGCGCTTCAACGAGTTAGCAGATTCAGGTGGTTCGGCAAAGCGACATACCACTTAGGAAAAGGCCGCGCGTCTCGGTGTGAGATGCGACGCATTGGAGCAGCGCGAGAGCATTGCAGACGCGGTTACTAGCTGCGGCCGTCAACTGCGAGGGGTTGAGGAGTGGGTAGACAGAAATGATCTCTTGGAGCAGCGACGCCATGACACCTGGAGCTGTCAATCGCTATGTCTAATGGTTGCAAGCGTACGCCTTACCGTATGAGTGCCACAGGATGAGGGCGAGCTCCGGCACCTGCTCCCGCTTCTTGCTGAGCTCGAGAAGCGCCGTCTCCCGCGTGTTCGGCTTCATGAGCTGAGCTATCCAGTCCAGCACGCGCCGATTCTCCTCCGACAAGCCCGCGTCACCATTGCCCTGTAGGTCGTTCGCCGGTCCACGCGGAATGATGCCGTTGCCAGGCATGACAGTCCCGTTGTTGCCCGCGATGCGGTTGTAATGCTGCTGCTGCGCGGCGGCTTGTTGCGCGGCCTGGGTCGCTTGGGCTTGGGCTTGGATCTGGGCCTGGGCCTGGGCCTGGAGCTGGCCATGCTGGGCTACATGGTGGTTTGGATGCTGGTGATGTCCCTGCGACCACTCACCCGGGTACGGCTGCTGGTGTGTGAAGATGTGTTGCATTTGCGCCAGCAATTCTCGAGGTCTTGGCGGGTGTAAGGCAGGAACTGCGATGTGGGTAGAGCTTCGTTGAGCGGAGGTGTATGGGTCGGTGCTTGGGAAGATGCGAGAGACAAGTAGAGAAAGAGTGGAGGTTATATCGGAGTGAGTTTGTTCCTGCGGCACTCGAGGTGAGACTGGCGAGCAAGCGGGGACTGGCTCGTGCGTGCCCTGCTTGGCGCGGCTCGAGCTTCCCGCAGTGCGCTTAGCTGCCTGCACCACCTAGGGGAGCTTTCGGCAGCATCAAGTGAGAGATCCATACATTTCCTATCTTCACCCAAAGCAAGCTACAGGAATTGGGACACGCAGAAAGCCTTCAAACCCATCTCTCTTCTCAAAGTTCCATGGATTACAAAAAGTGTCTATAAACAATGACCAGGCCTCCAGAAAATGAACATCTTCTTGAGCCGTTGCCCAATTTTCCCGAGGTGTGAAGATACAAATGAAATTCGTTCAGTAATGTTTGTGCTCTGCCAAACTCGTCTCAAAAAGTCCGCAAGCAAGGAAAACAAGCAACCTCCAAGGGGTGATTGCCGTGGTCGTACGCGCAATGCTAAAAGTCCAGATATGCCTCGCTCGCTCAAAGTCGCAGTTCGGCCAGAATCGTTTGTGCCATGTTCTTGTACTGCCATGTACCTCCGTCCACTTTCTTGAATTGGATGCCATGCAACCCCAAAAGAGGTACTTTTACGATCAGAATTTCGAAGACGAGAATCATGCTCGCTCCAGTGTCGCTTTGAACATGTGTAGTCGTCTCCCCTGCTGGTAAAGCGCGGCCTGTGCGTGGTCGTCTCTCTTCCTTATCCTCGGCACTAGCGTCGGACTCATCTGTGTTGGTCAAGCTCTGGTCTGCTCCAGAAGGTCGACCGCGTCCAGACTTGGGCGTCTGGGGAGCTTTCTGCTGCTCTCTGAACTCATCTCGATCCCGGTCTCGGTTGAACCCTCCGAAACTGATCTTTCGTTTATGGCTGGGGCCTGCAGCGTGGTTGGCTGAGGATGGAGAATCGACCACCTTGTTGAGGTCGATACTGGGAGCGTGCCGACATTTGAATCCGCCCTTGATCTCGTGATATGTGACACCTAGCTGGTCTAGAACGCGAATAATGTCTGTTTGAATAAAGGTCAAAGGCTTGCTGCTAGTGGTCGAAACACTAAAAAGACCCTTAAGGAACACGGGTTTCACATCGGGGCTGCGGCTTGCGTTCGCCTTGGAAGACGCAGCAAGCTCGGCATCCGTCTCTTCAGGCACGTTGGCTTCCTTGGCTAATTCCCTTCGCGCACGTCGAGCCTGGATGCTTTCCCGACGTGCATGGCCCAGGGACTTAGTACGAGATGTTCCACCCCGACGCGGGCTGGCTGATAGATCTTCTGAAGCAGCATCGTTCGTGACTTTGGGCTGTGCATTGATGCTCGATCTGTCAGATCCGCTTGTGGGGGGCGGGTTTCCTGGGTCTTCCGACGACCGTCCCCTACGACTCAGTCGTCTTCGCAGGTCGACTCCATTTACACTGGTAGACCGACCAAGTGCCTTCAACTTCCGCGTAGCGCTATTAGTGCTGCTTGGTGCCGGTGGGGAGAGAAGCTCGGGCTGGTTCACATCGCTTGGTTGGAGATGCGAAGCTGATTGGCTATCCTTGTCGCGCGTTCGTCGAACACTGAAGCTCTTACGAGGTACACTGGCAGGATCTGATGGGCCCGATACGGCCAGAGAGGGCGTAGGCGGCGGTTCCATGCGGTCACGGTCCGGGTTCCTGTACTTCCTCGTGCTGAATCGCCGCAGGAGTCCAGCCGCTGTGCTTTCCTTCTTAGGTTGCTCCGTAGGCGAGAGCATTGCTGGGGAAAGGTTGCCTGGGGCGGGCTTCAAGTTCAGCTTCTGCAAGCTTTCAGTGACCTCGTCTTCGCCATGTGTTCTCGCTCTAGGGCGCGACCTTCCGCCTGTTGGCTGTTCGCCGGCCATCTCGTAAGCAGCGGCGTTCGTGTAAGCCGCTTCAGGTGCAGGGAGGTCTGGCATCTTCAGCGGTTTTTCGCCAGGACTTTGGGGCATCGCCAACGCGCCTGGGTTTGCTTCCACCCGCTCGCGATCCCTCTTCTCGCGCACAAGATAGTAAACGGAAATAAGGGGACTGTATGCGTTTACAGGATCCAATCCACGGTGCAGGTCTTCAGACGAAGAAATGGGCAGGTGTTCCCTGCTCGACATGGAATTTCTTCTCTTGTAGAAGTCAAACATGCCCCTCTTCTTCTCCGCCTCCGGGGTTTGTGCGGTAGACTTGCGAGCAGAAAGTCGTACTGCACGCTGATACTCGTCTGAGGAGATTGTCTGAGTCAATTGAGTTCTAATATACTCTGTTGTGCCGAAGTCGAAACCCGTCATCCTCTCGACAATGTCGTCATCCAGCGGCAGTTGCAGGGGCTCGCGATGTGGAAGATAGTTTTCGGGTGGGGTGTTGAAGCCTTTGACCAACCATGGATGGCCCATTATCTCGGTGAGGGTGATGCGCTGGGCTGGATCTGTCTGCAACATTCGGTGAATGAGGTTGCGGCACTCTACACTCAATCAGTAAGACCATAAAATGCCATGAATAGATATGCTTACCAGTTGAGAGCCATGGTGGATAATCGACATGGCCCTTTTTGATCTTGGCGTGCAGCTGCGGCATGCTCTGATCGTCGAAGGGCACCTTACCACACACCAACACATAGAGGACGATGCCAAAGCTCCAGATATCGACCTCGGGCCCCGTGTATTGCTTGGCTTGCAGCAGCTCGGGGGCGGCAAAGTACAGGCTGCCACAGAATGTCTTGAGCAAGCTCTTCGGCGAGAAGAGGTTGCTCAAACCAAAATCAATGATCTTGATATCACCCGTCTTACTGATCAGGATATTCTCGATCTTCAGGTCTCGGTGGACGATGCTGTTGCGGTGGCAGTAGTCCAAGGCACTCGCAATCTGGCGGGCGAACTTGCGGGCTTGCTTCTCCTTCAGTCGACCGTGAGAGATGATATAGTCGAGCATCTGTCCTCCATTTACATACTCGAACAACATGTACCAGTGGTAGTTGGTTCGAACGACATCTCGCATGCCACAGATATAAGGATGGTTCAAGAGGCTAACAATGGCGGCCTCCCTTGCTGTTCGGACCTCCTTCGAATGGTCTGCGCGCTCGCGGTCGGCCTGGCTGTGGTGCTGGTCCGTAGACAGTCTGGGGACGATCTTGACGGCGACCTGTCATGAATTAGTGACGATGCTTAGAGTGGCGATCCCCCGCCACTGGTATGAAGCAACGTACCTGCTCCCCCGTCTCAGCGTTTTTCGCCAGCTTGACCTTACCCATGCTGCCCGCGCCGATGGTCTTACCAAGCCCCCATGACCCCGTGTTCGGGGCATTGATGTTTGTCCGCCGCTTTGTCTGGGCCGGCTGCGTCCCCGGCCGCGCATTTTCGGCGGCTACTCCGTTGATGGGCATGGCGGAGGCAGTCGACGCGTCAGACGCATATCGCGAGTGTCCCCTCCTGCTGGATTCAGGGCGGGTGGGCGGCGGGGCGGCCCGGTCTCGCGAATTGCTGCGGCGATTGCTGGGCGAGGCGGCGACGTTGCTCTGCTCGAAATCGTGGCGGGCGACGTTGGAGAGGTTGGGCTGTTGGGGGGCCGAGCGTCCGTGATTGTGGGTATGCGAGTGCGCGCTGGGCCGCGTCGTCGTCGACTGCGACCGATGCGGATGACTAGACGGAGGGTTGTGGGGTTGCGGGCGGCGCGAGGTCGAGTGGGAGCGGACCACGGAGGCCTGGGTGGGCGCTGTCGCTGACATGGCGAGGCTGTTGCGCAAGGAGCAGAGGGGGGTCTGCGGCGCTGCTCAACGTGCTGAGCGCCCTGGACGAACGCGAGACGAGGCCAGGCCAGTGAGACGGACTGCTCGGGCGGCGCGACGGACCGCAGAGGGCAGAGGGCGGCGTGGAGTGCCGTCTATCAGGGGCTGCGCGTGGTGGTGGACGGCAGGAGTGCCAAGTGCAGCGAGGTTGGGAGAGTGCAGGTGTCGGCGGAGATCAGATCCTCATGACGGCAGACAAGCCTCGGTGCAGGCCGGTGGGGTAGCAACACGGCGCCTTGCTGACGGTCAATGCGAGGAATTTGCGAGCGGGAGCAGAGTGCAGTGTCGCCAGTGTCGCGAGTGTTGTACGGGTGCGGCTGGTCGTGGTGCGAGAGAGGAACACGGGCACCATAAACGGATGGCTGATGACTTCGCGCCATGCTAATGACCCGCCATCCCCACTCGCCCATGGCCAGCGGGGCATGCATATCTGGGCTTGCAATGGGAGGCCTGCGCCCAATTAGCCCAGTAACCACAGTCCCAACATGCTGCGCCGCTGTCCTGCTGTTCTACTGTTCTGCTGTTCTGCGACTCTGCTGTTCTGCGATTCTGCCCTGCACTCTGCCCTGCAGTGGCCCCGGCGACTGCAGCCCGTCTGCGCCTGCTCAGGGTCTTTGCGCGCGTATTGTACATCGAGCCCGGCCTAATCCAGGTACAGCAGCGGAGGGTTGGCATACATCATCGCTGTGGGGACTTTATGCGCCGCACTCTCGATAGCTCGACCCCCATCTTGGTTTTTCAAACGCTGGTCTGGCTTCCATGTCTGGATGGTAATTTCAGCCCATAGTCTCGAATCCGATGATGCGACCTGCATGGTTGAAAGCAGCGCTGGAACTGCATCCGCTTACATAAGAATTGGCGAGCTAACTGGGAGCTTTGCATGCTTCAGTGTTGCATGTGCACACCAGACAACACAAGTGAACTCGCCCAACACCACTTGTTGGATGCCTGGAAGAGCCATGTGTTAGATCTCGCCGTCCCGTCTACCTCCCGAACACACCACCCCCGGCATGGCTTTCAAACGCCCCCGCGCCACCTCGCCGTCCTCCGCGCAAAAGCGCGCACGCGGTGGTGGAGGTCAGACTATCACTTTAGGCACCGAGCTTCCGCCAGACGAAGACGCCGATGACGGGTCCTTCGTGCCTGTGTGGAAGCAGACAGTGACCGACGAGCGCGGCCGCCGCAGGCTTCACGGCGCATTTACTGGTGGCTTCAGTGCAGGGTAGGTCGCCGAGTCTACTATCAGCAAACGTCAGACTTCTTGACTCTGCTAAGTTATTTCAATACAGTTGGATCCAAGGAAGGATGGGCCCCGAAAGCCTTTGTGTCCTCGCGCTCGAATCGGAAGAAGGACACTACGCAGCGGGCAGAAGATTTTATGGATGAGGAAGACAAGGCCGCCGCTGCCGAAGCTCGCGAACTAGAGACTGCACAGTCTTTTGCTACGATTGGACGTGTCGGAGAAACTCAGAACGATGCCTTCTTTGGAATGTTCGTCACCGAAGAAGAGACAATGGGGGTCAAGATAGCCCAGAAGATGGGATGGCGGCGAGACCAGGGTGTTGGCCGTAAGGTCAAGCGTGCCGCACATATGGACGATGGTCGCGCCGTCTCTGACAACCCCTCTGGACATACGTTCGCGCCCAAAGATTCCCGCATGATGCAAGTCGCCCGGGAGGACGTCAACCGTAAAGGTCTCGGTTATCATTCCGAATCCCGACTAGGCGCCGCCAATGAGCAGGAACCTGAACAACGTCCTATGCTCGCTCTTACATTTCTTGAAAACTCCAAACCGCACGCCCCGAAGAAGGCCGCCCTCAAAAAGTCGTCCTTTGGGGTCGGAGTCCTAAATGACACTGGTTCGGACGACGAGGACCCCTATGAGCTCGGCCCCAAGATTACCTTCAACAAGACTCTTGGAAAAGAGAAGAAGAGTAAGAAATTGAGTAAATTTGCAAAGGCGGGAGCTGGTGAGAAGCACGTGTTCGTATCAAAGAAGTTACCTACAAGGGCGGTCGCCGTATCCTCTAGCGCCTATGATGGAAGGCCTCCGCTAAGAGGGTTCTTACTAGCTACCCAGTTTGTCGATTTGACGAGCAAGCGCAAGTTCCCTCCTCCCCAGATACCCCCCGATTGGAAGTCGGCCAAGTCCAGCAATGCCACCGCGAATACCCAGGAGTATCAATCCGTTGCAGACGCTGCCAAAGCGTCGACCCTGGATGCGAAAGCACGATCGTCACTATTAGGAGAGACCCCTCTGCCTGGGAAGTCGGTATTTGACTTCATTCCCAAGGACGCACGAGATCGACTCGCGACATTGACAGGCAAGGACAATCTTCCCCAAGGTCTTGGACAGGCACCGCCAGATGGACAGCAATCTTCGAGCAAGGCGCAAGCGAGCAAGGCGCAAGCGAAAGACCTGTGGTCGTTTGTTCCGATCTTAGGAAAAGACGTGGCTGTGGCTGCTTTGGCAAAAGGAGCAACAGGGTGGATGCCTTACTCAGAAGACCTGAAGAAGCGCGATCGATACGTTGGCTTCCTGGAACTCCGCGCCGGAAAGACGGACGATCTCCCTGTACGCGTCAAAGGCACGTCCGTCTCTGATTGGGCCAAAGAGCTCCAGGAGTTTGCCCACGCTGCACAAGTATTCAAACCGACTACCGGCATCATGGCCTCGCGCTTCACATCTTCTTCGTCTTCGATCATGCCAGGTAGTGAAGACGGTTCTGCTGCTGAGAGCCTCCTTCGCAAACCAATAGCCAAACCGGAAGATCCAGCCGAGCAGGCCTCGAAGCTCGGTATGTACGGTCCAATGACCCGTAGCAGCTTCCCATTTCACCCCTCCCGTCTACTATGTAAACGCTTCAACGTAAAGCCGCCTCCGGATGTACCCCATGGGCCCGATTCTGAATCTGGTCCCTACAATTCCAAAAGTAAAGTTGAGGAGCCTGTCTCGAAGCTTGCAATGGACAGGATGATGCAAGAGGTGTTGACCAAAGGCCCACCGGTCTTGAAGCGCCCGGACTGGATGAATGCGATGGCGCAGGAGCCTGCTCAGGGTGCTGCTGCTGCTGCTTCCACTTCTACGTCGCCAACTACGCATGCGACTGTCGATGTTGAGAAGAATGACGCGTTAACTCAGGAACGTGCGTCAGAGGACGTCTTCAAGTCCATCTTTGGTGACGACGATGACGACGAAGAAGAAGATGATGAGTGAGGAAGAGCTCAGAGCTCACTGTAACAATTTGGATAGCCCCCATTAAGAATAGAATCCTAGATATCCTGGCAGATATCTAAGCCATATCCCATGCTTCTGCCCTTGAATAAAGCAACTCTTCAATTATCAGGCCGCCTTTTCTGGTTATCTCATTCGGCCTCCAAAGAGGGCCGAGCATAAGAACATGTCTTTACAATTTCGTATATCGACATTCGCTGTCCCATAATCTGCCACTCATGTGACTGGCCTTCACACTAGCTGCCGTTTGCGCTGACCAACGAACGTTGCAGAACTCTCTATTCCATTAGCATGCCCGTATACACTCTCTTTGTTCTTATGGCAGTGGCATTTTGTTCTTATTTGCTCCTTTTACCATCTTGGTATCTACGGAAAAGTTACAAATCCGACTATTACCTATCGTGATCTGCTTCGCTATACCCACGTACACAGAGAAGAAGAAGACTTATGACGGTCCGATCTTTGATGTGTACATCATGCCTTTCAGAACCCAAGAGGCTCCCTCGACATCACGCTCTGTCAAGCAACCAACATCTCGGTCCCGCTGTCCCACCTCCTCATCCCACAGAACGAGACGGGAGAAGATTGTCTTCTATCCATTCTCACTACTTCTCCTACCCTCCCACCGTCCTCCCCAGATCCCACTAACTCCACCAATGACACACAGGATCCACCCTCATCCCAAGACACAAACGCTCCGAAGCCGCGCTAAAATTCAGAAACACCACATACATCATCCTCAACACTGCAATCATAGGCGATACGCCGGGTATGTTGGGTATGTTGGGTACGGAGGGGTGTGCGTGTGGGCTCAATGGGATGAGTGAGCGGGTGGATGATGGTGGTGAGTGGGGTGGTAGGCGAAAGAGGAGACGAAGAAGAAGGAGACGAAGAAGGGGAAGGAGACGAAGAAGGGGAAGGAGACGAA